>Ga0209573_1000024_pt1 | contig 548090 bp, 486 predicted proteins | sample TNRBio252014_DNA_FD_185870 | JGI IMG/M metagenome (GOLD analysis project Ga0209573, IMG submission 185870) | Wastewater treatment Type I Accumulibacter community from EBPR Bioreactor in Madison, WI, USA - TNR Reactor_6/25/2014_ DNA (SPAdes)... | ecosystem: Engineered > Bioreactor > EBPR >...
CGGCTTCGCCGCTGAAGCGGCCGTCGAGGTGCAGCTCGTCGCCAACGGTGGTGAGCCGCAGGCGGTTGCGGTCGGTGTCGGGGCGGTGGCCGCCGTCGGTGTCGAGGTGTTCGGCGATCGCCGCGACCTCGCGGGCCCACACCGGGAACGGCAGCCGCTCGGCGAGCACGACCAGTTCGGGGATCAGGTCGACGAGTTGGTCGGTGATGCGGGGGTTGGCGGCGCGGTCGATGACGGCGACGTGGTCCCAGCTGATCCGCCCGGCAACGAGGGCGACTTCGGTGTGGCCGAGTTCGGGGAGGCGGCGGGCGAGGCGGACATGTCGGCGGAGGGGTCGTTCGTCCTGGCCGGTCTCGCGGGCGACCCACCCCGCCGTGCGCAGGCCGGAGCGGGCTTCGGTGGCGCCGGTGGTGTCGAGGGCGGCCAGCACGTGGGCTCGGGCCAGGTCGAGATCCCGTCGGGCGGCTTCGAGCTCGCGGGCTGCGGCGAGCAGTTCGTCGGCCGATCGGGCGCGTGCGTCGACGCGGGCGGCGTCGGCAGCAGCACTCCGGAGTCGGGCCAGGTCGAACATGAGTACGATCCTAGAGACGACCACTGACAACGACCCCAGGCCGCAACCGGCGAGTCGGCATCCCCGGCTGGGAACGCTCCGTTGAGCGGATGGTGTCCGGTGCCCTTCTGGGCTCAGCCGGGCGCATGTGCACGGCTGAGCCCGGATCCCGCGGCGGCAACCTCGTCGAAGATCCCGACGAGTCCGCCGGGGTCAGCCCTCCGGGGTGATGCCCCGCTCGGCCAGCCAGGCCCACCAGCGCGGCTCGGACTCGGCCGCCGCGGCAGCACCCTCGTCGCCGTAGAGGTAGGACCACACCGAGACGCCCACCACCTCGCCGTCGCCCTCGGCCGCGATGAACGCCGTGCCCGGGGCCGGAGCGTCCAACAGCAGGGCCAGGTGGCGGGGAGCGGATCGCAGCACCGTGCCGGCCAACGCCGGCGCGTCGCCCGAGGTCGCCACCCGGTCACCCACGGCCGGGGCAGCGGGCAGTCCGAGCCCGTCGGTGAGCGCGGCCCAGGTGGCATCACGCGGTCCGGCCCACATGGCCATGGGCAGCACCGCCGTCGCCGTCCGGCCCCGGAAGTGCTCGAGGTGCAGCTGGAGGTTGAACAGGAAGAGCTGCCAACCCTCGACCATGCCGTCGTACTGGTCGTCCCACGGCTCGCCGTCGCCGAAGCCCGTGTTCACCAGCCGCACCACGCACGTGCCCTGGTCGCGTGCTTCGACCAGCCACTCGAAGGCCAGGCCGCCGGCATCCTCGCCGCCGTCGAACACGATGCGCCGCGGCGGCTCCCACGCCGCCACCCGGCCGGGGATCTGCATCTCGGGGCCGGGCCCGAACGACGCCATCGCCGCGCCGCCCTCGCGCTCCTCCACGGTGTGGGGCACGTACCACGACGAGATGCCGGGCCCCGTCGCGATGGCGGTCCACACCTCCTCGGGCGTGCCCACCACCTCGACCTCGAGCTCGATGGAACGCGGGACGGCGGGGCGATCGGGGGTGCTCATGCGGGTGCCTCCTCGGGCGTGGTGGGTCGGTGGATGGCCGGCCGGGGGTGGGCGGCGACCACGAGGCGGTGCCAGCGGCCGCCGGCCGCCGACTCGTCGTGGTAGCGGGCGACGAGTTCGGTGACGGCGGCGGCCAGCTCCTCGGTGAAGGCGGCGCGGTCCGCCGCCGACGCGAAGCGGACCTCGGCGTCGAGGGCGAGGGTGGCGAGGGGTCGCCGGGCTCTCGCCGCTCCCTGGCGGAGCTGGGCGACCTCGCGCACCAGCCGGGCGGCCACGGCCAGCAGGTAGCCGGACGACAGCCGGTCGAGGCCGTCGGGCTCGACCGGGGACACTGCGGCCAGGTCGGGGGACAGCACGTAGTGCCGGGCCGAGGCCACGACGATGCGCTCGGTCAGCCCGCGTCGGGCCCGTTCGCCCACCTGGTGCACCAGGCCGTGGGCTTCGAGGGCGCGGAGGTGGTGGTTGACCCGCTGGCGTGGCTGGCCCAACGCCGCGGCCACCGACGTGGCCGAACCGGGCTCGGCCAGCTCGGCGAGGATGCGCGCCCGCGACGGGTCGAGGGCCACCGCGGCCACGGCGGGGTCGTCGATCACCTCCAGGTCCTGGGTCGCCACGGCGCTCACCGGTCCATCGTCGAATAGAAAGCCGAAGCTGTCAAATGGGAAATCCGGGCCCGCCCCTCGACCTGGTCGCCAGAATCGACGCCGTGGAGCTGGTGATGCGACCGATCGGGGTGGTCCGCAGTCCTCGCGACGAGGCGATCGACGACGGGTGGGACCTCGTCGACGCCTCGATCCAGCTCGACCCGGACGTGGTCGACCTCGACGCGGTGCGCGGCCTGGCCGAGTTCAGCCACGTCGAGGTCGTGTTCGCCTTCGACCGGGTCGACCCCGACGCGGTCCACCGCGGCGCCCGCCGTCCCCGCGGCAACCCCGACTGGCCCGAGGTCGGCATCCTCGCCCAGCGGGCCAAGGACCGACCCAACCGGATCGGGACCACCGTCTGCGAGCTCCTGAAGGTGCGTCCCTGGGGCGAGCTGGGCGTCCGCGGCCTCGACGCCATCGACGGCACGCCCGTGCTGGACATCAAGCCGTGGTTCCGCGAGCTCGCACCCCGCGGCGACGTGCGCCAGCCGCCGTGGGTGGGGGAGCTGATGGCCGAGTACTGGGCGCCCGCCACGCCCGACGCACCGCCGGCCCGACTCAGCGACGACCAGGCCGCCGCGTGGCGCGACGAGATCCGGCGCTCGCCCGCCGAGGTGGGCACCCTCGAGCTGATCGTCGCCCGACCCGCCGTCGACGAGCGCACCGTGCTCGACGTCGGCCGGCTCGACACCGCCGTGGGGCTGGTCGGCGACGACTGGGCCACCCGCGGCGCCCCGACCACCCCCGACGGTTCGGCCGACCCCGACGCCCAGCTCAACGTCATGAACATCCGGGTCGCCCGCCTGGTGGCCGGCAGCGACGACGGCGAGCGCATCGCGCTGGCCGGAGACCAGCTCTACGTCGACCTCGACCTGTCGCCCGCCAACCTGCCGCCCGGGACCCGCCTGGCCGTCGGCGACGCCGTCATCGAGGTGACGGCCAAGCCCCACACCGGCTGCGCCAAGTTCACCCGCCGCTTCGGGCTGGCCGCCCATCGCTGGATCAACGGGAACGAGGGCCGGGCCGCGTCGCTGCGCGGCATCTGCGCCAAGGTGGTCGAGGCGGGCGAGATCCGACCCGGCGACGTGGTCCGCAAGCTGCCCTGAGCCGGGCTCACCCAGCGTCCTCGGGCGGCGCCTTCTTCGCGCGCGACGGCGCCACGCGGGGAGGCTCGTTGGGCTGCTTCGGGTACACGGGCGGCCACGGCGCGTCCATGAGGCCAGCCGCCATGTCGCGCTGGTGCAGCGCCAGCAGCGGCTCGAGCGACTGGGGCCGGGCGTACATCTCGGCCCACGGGTCGCCGTCTCGGGCCACCCGCTCGGCCACCACCGGGATCGTGAGGCGGTCGGGGTGGAACGACGCGTCCAGCTCCTCCCAGGCGAAGGGCGTCGAGACCTGCGCACCAGGCCGGGCCCGCACCGACCACGCCCCGAACACCGTCTTGTGGGGCGCGTTCTGGTTGAAGTCGACGAACACCCGCCGGCCCCGCTCCTCCTTCCACCACGCCGCGGTCACCAGGTCGGGGTGGCGACGCTCCAGCTCGCGGGCCAGTGCCACCGCGGCGGCCCGCACCTGGTAGCTGTCCCAGCGGGGCAGGAGGCGCAGGTAGACGTGGATGCCGCGGTTGCCCGTGGTCTTGGGGAAGCCCGCCATCCCCAGCTCGGCCAGCAGCTCCCGCACCCGGTGCGCCGCGGCGCGCACCATGGCGAAGTCCACGCCGGGCGTGGGGTCGAGGTCGATGCGGAGCTCGTCGGCATGCGCGGGGTCGTCGGCCCGGTGGGGCCACACGTGGAAGCCCAGGCAGGCCCGGTTCACCGCCCACACCACGTGCGCCATGTCGGCCGCCACGAGCGCGTCGGACGTGGTGCCGTTGGGCGTGGACACCACGGTCGTCGTCAGCCAGTCGGTCGAGCCGCGCTCGACGCGCTTCTGGAAGAACGAGGTGCCACCGGCGCCGTGGGGGAAGCGCTGGAGCAGCACCGGCCGGCCCCCCATGGCTGCCAGCAGCGGCTCGCGCACGGCCAGGTAGAAGTCGATGAGGTCCTGCTTGGTCTCGCCGCGCTCGGCGAAGAAGACCTTGTCGGGGTTCGAGACCGCGACGTCGTGACCGTCGACCAGCACGACCTCAGCTTGGCAGAGCCCGTCGCCGATCGGTCAGAACACCGCTTCGCCGGGCAGCTCGCTGGCCTGGCGGATCCACGACGTCACCAGTGCCTCGTCGAGGTCGTCCGGCTCGTGGAGGTCGAGGTAGCGGACCTCGGGGTGCTTGGCCGCCTTGGGTGGCTCGGGGTCGAGCGACGAGCCTCGGAAGAACTGGAGCTGCACGTACTTGGTGTAGCAGCGGAAGGCCATGAACCAGCCGTCCTCCGCGATCCCGTAGAAGGGCTGGTTCCAGCGCACCGCCTTGGCCACGTCGGGGACCGTGGCGACGATCAGCGCGTCGATCCGCTCGCCGAGGCCGCGCTTCCAGCCGGGCATGGCCGCGATGTAGGCCTGCACCGGAGCGTCGCCGTCGCCCTTGGGCACCTGCGGGTTGCCCCCCGACAGCAGGACCGGCTCGTCGGCGGCCACGACCGAGCTCCTCAGACCTCGACGGTGTAGGTGTCGCGGCCCGAGCGCAGCACCGTGCCCGGACGGGCGTCGGTGGCCTCGCCGTCGACGACGATGTCGACGCCGCTCACGATCACGCGGTGGACCCCGATCGACGGTGACACCAGGCGCCCGCCGTCGGCGGGCAGGTCGTGGACCAGCTCGATGGGGCCGGCGTCGACCGTCTCGGGGTCGAAGAGCACCAGGTCGGCGGCGTAGCCCTCGGCGATGCGTCCCCGGTCGCGCAGCCCGAACAGCCGGGCCGGCACGTCGGTCATGTGCTGCACGGCCTTCTCCATGGTGGTGAGCTTGCGGCCGCGGAGGCAGTCGCCCAGCCACATGGTGGGGTAGGGGGCGCCGGCCATCCGGTCGAGGTGGGCGCCGGCGTCGGAGCCGCCGATCATGACGGCCGGGTGCTCCCAGGCCTCGGCCCGCAGCGCCCACGAGGCGTCGTCGTCGTCGGTCGGTCCGGGCCACAGCACGGTGCGCAGGTCGTCCTCCAACACGATGTCCAACAGCACGTCGAAGGGCCGGCCGCCGCGTTCGGCCGCGATGTCGGCCACCTTGCGACCGGACAGGCCCTCGTTGGCGGCCGAGTAGGTGTCGCCGATCACGTAGCGCTCCCAGCCGGTGAGGCGGCCGAACACGCCGGCCTCGGGCGACGCGGCCCGCTCCTCGAGGTAGCGGCGCACGTCGTGGTCGCGCAGGCACGCCACCCTCGCCACCAGCGGGAGGCCCAGGATGGCGCCCCAGTCGGGGAGCATGTTGAGGGCGCAGTAGTTCAGGAAGCTCATGTTCATGCCCACCAGCACGGGCATGGTGAGCGCCACCACCCGGGCGCCCTCGGCCGCGCAGCGGTCCATGGCGGCCAGCTGGTTGCGGTAGCGCTCGGGCTCGTGGGAGTCGACGGTGAGCACGTTCCAGTTGAGGGGCCGTCGACCGGCCTTGGCGAAGGCGATCATGAAGTCGACGTCGTCGTCGCTGAAGCCGTCGAGGCAGCCGTCCGACGCGTACTCGAGCGTCGTGCCCTCGTGCTCGGCCACCACCGCGGCCAGCGCCAGCAGCTCGTCGCGCTGCGCCCACCGCGACGCCACCGGCTGGCCGTCGCCGTCGCTGTGGGTGCGGGCCAGGGTGGTGGAGAAGCCGAGGCCGCCCGCCTCGATGGAGCTGGCCAACAGCGCCTTCATGGCGTCGAGCTGCTCGGGGGTCGGGTCGGAGCCCACCGCCGAGGTGCCCATCACGCGGCGGCGGATGGCGCAGTGGCCCACCAGGAAGCCGGCGTTGACGGCGATGGCGCCGTCGAGGCGGTCGAGGTACTCGGCGAAGGAGTCCCAGTTGCCGTCGACGCCCTCCTGCAGGGCCGGCAGCGGCATGCCCTCGACCTTGGCCATCATGCGCAGCAGGTACTCGGCGTCGCCCGGTGCCAACGGCGCGAGGGTGAACCCGCAGTTGCCGGCGATGATCGTGGTGACGCCGTGCAGGTTCGACGGCGACGCCAGCGGGTCCCACAGGATCTGGGCGTCGTAGTGGGTGTGGGGGTCGACGAAGCCGGGGCAGAGGACGAGGCCCTCGGCGTCGAGCACCTCGGCGGCCTCGGCGTCGGCCGGCGCGTCCACCGCGACGATCCGGCCGTCACGGATGCCCACCGACGCCACCCGCGCCGGGGCGCCGGTGCCGTCGACCACGGTGGCGTTGCGGATGAGTCGATCGAACATGTGCGGACCTCGTTGTCACGGCGGGGGTCGGGATCTGACGTATCGTCAGGGTTTCCTGACGAGGCGTCAGAAACCATATCTCAGGCGGTGTGGCCCACCACCGTCCGCGCTGGCCGCAACGCTTTGCGGCAGTGTCGGTCGCATGGTTGGATACCGCCACGCAACTACCCGGGGGATGCACCACATGATCCGACGTTCGCTCGTCCCGCTCGCGCTCTTCGCGGGCCTCTCACTCGTGGCCGGTGCCTGTGGTGCGCAGGGCGCCGAGGACGCCGCCGAGAACGACCAGGAGACCACCGAGACCACGGCCGCCCAGGGCGGCGGCTCCGACGGTGGCGAGGGCAAGTTCGGCGACCTCGAGTCGCCCTGCGGCGAGGGCGAGGCCACCGTCGCGGCCGACGAGGCCGGCCGCGGGACCGACAAGCTCTACGTCGGCGTGGCCAACGACCGCACCTCGCCGTTCCGCCAGGGCCTCAACAAGGAGCTGTGGGACATGGCCCAGGCGTTCGCCGGCTGGTGCAACGCCCAGGGCGGCATCTCCGGCCTCGAGATCGAGCTGGTCGACATCGACGGCAAGGTCCTCGAGGTCGAGGCGGCCATGGCGACGGCCTGCACCGACGTCTTCGCCATGGTCGGCGGCGGCTTCGTCCAGGACAACCTGATGTTCAACGGCAAGGACGGCGCCGACTTCCACAAGTGCAAGCTCATCGCCGTGCCCGGCTGGGCGGTCTCCACCGAGTTCGCCGAGGCCGACGGCCAGGTGCAGCCGCTGCCCAACCCGGCCTACGTGAAGACCAACTCGTGGTTCCCCGCCATGGCCAAGCTCTACCCCGACGAGATGACGAACCTCGCCGCGGTGTACGGCAACATCCCGTCGATCGTCACCAACAAGGACCAGAACCTGGGCATGATCCGGGCCACCGAGGGCTACGACAAGATCACCGAGATCTCCTACGACGCCATCGGCAACCAGGACTGGGGCCTCGTCGCCCAGCAGGTGAAGGACGCCGGGGCCGGCGCCGTGATGTTCGTGGGCGAGCCCGGCAACTACTCCAAGATGTCCCAAGCCCTCAAGGACCAGGGCTTCGAGGGCGTCGTGTTCGCCGAGGCCAACCACTACGACCAGCTGCTGCTGGACAGCTCCGGGCCCGCCGCGGTGGAGGGCAACATCTCCCGCATCGGCACCCACCCCTACGAGGAGGCCGATCGTTGGCCGGCCACCCAGCAGATGCTCGACATCTTCGAGGAGTACGGCCCCGCCGACGGCAAGCTGGCCAGCCTCTCGACGCAGTCCTTCTCGGCCTGGCTCCTCTTCGCCACCGCGGCCAAGGCGTGCGCGGCGGAGGGCGAGATCACCCGTGACTGCGTGCTGAGCGAGGCCAAGAGCAACCAGACCTGGACCGGCGGCGGGCTCCACGCCACCGGCAGCCCCAAGGACAACGGCCCGGCCGAGTGCTCGATGCTCATGCAGGTGCAGGACGGCAAGTGGACCCGGCTGTTCCCCGAGCTCGACAGCGAGGACGACAACGGCGAGGGCTTCTTCTGCGCCGATCCCCTCACCATCGAGATCGAGGGCGACTTCGGTGAGGGCGTCGCCGACCCGTCGCGCGGCTGACCCTCCACCCACCACGTGGACCGCTTCCTGACCTTCACCGTCCAGGGCATCGCGATCGCGTCGGTGTACGCGATCGCGGCCAGCGGTCTCGTCGTCACCTACACGACCTCGGGCATCTTCAACTTCGCCCACGGCGCCTTCGGCATGATGGCGGCGTTCACCTACTGGCAGGTGCACGCCCCCGTCGATGCCGGGGGGTGGGGGTGGCCGACGCTGCCGGCACTGCTCTTCGTGGTGCTCGTGGTGGCCCCCCTCTTCGGGGCCCTCGTCGAACGCGTGGTGATGCGCGGCCTCGAGGGCACCTCCGAAGTGGTGAAGGTGGTGGTCAGCGTCAGCCTCATGCTGGGGTTGTTGGGCGCGGCCAACTGGATCTGGCCGGCCGACCGCGGGCGCAGCATCGAGCGGTTCTTCGCCGGCCGCCAGTTCGAGCTGGCCGGTGCCGGCATCCCGTACCACCGGGTGGTGCTGCTGGTCACGGCCGCGGTGGTGGCGGTGGCCTTGTGGCTGTTCCTGACGCGCACGCGGGCCGGCGTCGCCATGCGCGCCGTCGTGGACGACCGGGCGCTCCTCGAGCTGAACGGTGGCCGACCGGCCCGCAGCTCGATGCTGGCGTGGTCGATCGGCGCCGGCCTGGCCGCGCTCTCGGGGATCCTCGTGGCTCCCGAGCGCGACCTGGGGGCGCTCACCCTCACGCTGCTGGTGGTCAACGCGTACGCGGCGGCGGTGGTGGGCAAGCTGAAGAGCCTGCCGCTCACCTTCGTCGGGGCGCTCATCGTGGGCCTCGCCGAGGCGTACTGCGCGGCGTACCTCACCGGTGGGCGTGAGCTGGCCGGCATCGACCTGACCAACCTCCGCTTCGCGGTGTCGCCGATCATCCTCTTCGCGGTGATGGTGGCCCAGCCCCAGGCCCGACTGCGCACGGGTGGCATCCAGCGCGTGCGTGAGCAGTGGCGCGTGCCCAGCGTGCGCCAGGCCGCGGCCGGTGGCGCGGTGCTGGTGGTGGCCCTGTGGGCGGTCACCGAGCTGATCGACAACGACGCCGACCGACTCCCGCTGGTTCCGGGCATGTTCTTCGCCCTGGTCGCGCTGTCGCTCGTGCCGCTCACCGGGTTCGCCGGGCAGATCTCGCTGGCGCAGATGAGCTTCGTGGGCATGGGCGCCGTGGTCATGAGCGCGGTGAGCGAGTCCACCGGCAAGACCCCTGCCGCGCTGATCGTGGCCCTGGCGGTCTGCGGCGTCCTCGGTGCCATCGTGGCGCTCCCGGCGCTGCGCCTCAGCGGCATCTACCTGGCGTTGGCCACCGCCGCGTTCTCGCTCTTCCTCACCCAGATGTTCTTCAACCAGATCTCGGTGATGCCCGGCGGTTCGCGCAACGTCCCGGGCCTCGACCTGGGCGTGGTCGAGATCCGCTCCAACCAGTCCCAGGTCCTGATGCTGGGCGTCACGTTCGCGGCGGTGGGCACCTTCGTGGTCTGGCTGCGGCGGTCGTCGTTCGGTCGCCGGCTCACGGCCATGAAGGACAGCCCGGTGGCCTGCGCCACCCTCGGCCTCGACCTCACCCGGACCAAGATCGGGGTGTTCGCGCTGTCGGCGTCGATCGCCGGGCTGGCCGGCGCCCTGGCCAACCGGACGGTCACCTCGACCGACTTCGAGCTCACCACGTCGATGACGGTGACCATGCTCGCGGTGGTCGGCGGGGTGGGGGTGGTGAGCGGCGCGCTGTTCGGCGGCCTGCTGATCGGGGCCTTCAACACCGTGGTGCCGCGGATCATGGCCCAGAACGCCATCGGCGTCTTCGGCTTCGTCGAGGTGGCCGTGCCCGACCTCATGAAGGTGGCCCCCGGCCTCATCGGCGTCTCGCTGGGCCGAGACCCCACCGGCGCGGCGCCCCAGATCGCCGAGGGATTCCGTCCCCTCACGCGGTCGCGCCAGGCGCTGTCCATCGTCGGCGGCGCCGCCGCGGTGCTGTGGCTCCTGGCTCGCAGCGACACCATCTCGAACTGGACCTTCGTGGCGTGCCTCGTGCTGCTGGCCGGGGTGGCACCGCTCATCCCGGTGCTGCTGGCCCCCATCCCCGGCGGTCGCGCCGCGTGGGCCGGTGCGGCGATCGTGGCGGCCATGGTCGGCGTGGGTGCCGTCGAGTGGGAGACCTTCATCGACTCGGTCGGGCTGCGGGTGGTGCTCATGGTCCTCGCCGCGGTCGTGGCCGCGAACGTGGCCGCGCTGGTGCACGGCGCGGTCCCGGGCATGGGTGAGTCGCGCTCGCCCCGTCCCGACCTCATCGGCGTGGACCGTCCACTGGGCGCCTCCGACGCCCTCGAGGCCGAGCGGGTGCTGGGCGTGGCCGGGATCCTCGGGAGTCGCGATGGCGCTGCTTGAGACACGGGGCCTGACCGTCCGCTTCGGTGGCCACCTGGCGGTCAGCGAGGTCGACCTCGACGTCGAGCCGGGACGGGTCACGGGGCTCATCGGCCCCAACGGCGCCGGCAAGACCACGACGTTCAACATGATCTGCGGGGTGCTGGCGCCGACGGCGGGCCGGGTCCTCCTCGACGGCCAGGACGTGTCGCGGCTCGGCACCCACAAGCGGGCCCGACGGGGGATCGGCCGGACGTTCCAGCGCCTCGAGGTCTTCAGCTCGATGTCGGTCCGCGACAACATCCTGGTGGGCGGCGAGATCCGCGAGGGCTGGGCCCGCACCACGCCGGCAGGGCGTCAGCTCCTGGCACCCGAGGGCGCCGAGCTGAGCCTGGGCGACGAGGTCGACCTGTTGATCGAGCGCATGGGCCTGGGCGACGTCGCCGACCTGCTGGTGGGAGAGCTGCCCACCGGCCAGGCCCGACTGGTCGAGCTGGCCCGGGCCCTGGCCATCCGACCCCGGGTGCTGCTGTTGGACGAGCCCGCCTCGGGCCTCGACGACAGCGAGACCGAGGCCTTCGGCGACCTCCTGGTCGAGCTGGCGGGTGCCGGCCTCGCCATCCTGCTGGTGGAGCACGACGTGCCGCTGGTCATGCGGGTCTGCGACCACATCCACGTCCTCGACTTCGGGCGGATCATCGCCCGCGGGACCCCGGCCGAGATCCAGTCGAACCAGGGCGTGCTCGACGCCTACCTCGGGGCGGCGGCGACGTGAGCGACACGGCTGCGCCCCTCCTCGAGCTCGAGGGCGTCCGCGCCGCGTACGGCACCATCGAGGTGCTGCACGGGGTCGACCTGGCCGTCGCCCCGGGCGAGGTGGTGGCGCTGCTCGGCCCCAACGGCGGGGGCAAGACCACGACCATCAAGGTCATCTGCGGCCTGCTCCGCCCGACGGCCGGCAAGGTCCTGCTGGCGGGCCGCGACGTCACCGGCGCCCGCGCCGAGCAGCTCGCCCGGGCCGGGCTCATCACCATCCCCGAGGGCAAGGGCGTGTTCCCCAACCTCACGGTGCGCGAGAACCTCCAGATGGCCACCTACTCGGGACGGCCCCTCCACGAGATCGAGGCCATGACCTACGAGCGGTTCCCCCGACTGGGGGAGCGACGCCGCCAGCTGGTCGGCACGATGAGCGGCGGCGAGCAGCAGATGCTCGCCATGGCCCGCGGCCTGGCCTCCGACCCCGCCGTGCTGCTGCTCGACGAGCTGTCCATGGGCCTGGCGCCGCTGGTGGTCGAGGAGCTCTACGGCATCGTCGGCCAGATCGCCCGCTCGGGGGTGTCGATCCTGGTGGTCGAGCAGTTCGCCCGGACGGTGCTGGGCTTCGCCGACCGGGCGGCCATCATGCTGGGTGGACGGGTGCGCCGGGTCGGCGCGCCCAGCGAGATCGAAGCGGAGCTGTCGGCCGTCTACCTCGGCGGCTGACCAGGAGGAAGGGACCACCCATGGAGGACAACGCGGAGCGGGTCGAGGCGTTCCAGCAGGAGATCCAGTCGATGAAGCTCAAGGCCGGTGGGGCCGAGGGCGAGTCGCGCCTGCTGGTGCTCGGCATCCTCATGGGGGTGGCCGGCCTGGTGCTGGCCGTGGTGGGCGGCATCCAGGTGGCGGCCGACGCCAACCAGTACAACCAGCGCGCCGCCATGGCCACCGGCACCTTCCTCGGGATCGCGCTGCTCATCGGCGGCGCCGCGCTGTTCGTGCGCTACTCGCTGGCCCGCTACCTCCGCTTCTGGTTGGTGCGGCTGGTCCACGAGAGCCGGGCCAACACCGACCGGATCGTCGAGGCCATCGAGCGCCAGGGCGGCGGCCAGGGCTGAGCGATCGGCCGCCGGTCGTGGGGGGCTCGGACCGCCCCGGCGAACTTGCGGGCCCTCAGAGGGCTCCCGTAGATTGCGAACGGTTTCACAAGCTCCGCGCACGGGGTGCTCGGCGCAACGAGTGAGGGAAGAGTCAACGGTGACGGACCGCACGCTGGGTGCCGAGCAGGACGAGGACGCCCGCCCGGCGTTCACGCAGCTCGCCGACCGCAGCCACGGCTCCTTCGAGCTGGTCCTCTCGCCCCTCCTCCTCGCCCTCCTCGGCTGGTGGATCGACGGTCGCCTCGGCACCGGCCCCTGGCTGGTCATCGGCTTCGCCTGCTTCGGCCTGGCCGGCGCGGTCACCAAGGTGCTGCTGTCGTACCGGGCCGAGATGGACGCGCACCGGCAGGCGACCCTGGCCGCCCGGGCCGAGCGCGACGCCGCCCGGCGGGCCGAGTCCTTGGGGGAGGCGGCGTGAGCGAGCCGACCACCACCACGCCCGCGGACAACGCGCTGCTCCAGCGGCTGGAGGGTCCCGCCCCCGCCATGGACATCGCCCGCGACATCGCCCGGCGGGCGCTGTGGGTGGCGCCGGCGTTCCTGGCCCTCGGTGCCTTCTGGGGCACGGCGGGGGTGTCGTCGGTGGCCTACGCCATGGCCATCGTGGTGGTGAACTTCCTGCTCGCCGCCTGGCTCATGCAGGTCACCGGACGCATCTCGTTCGCCGCCATGGCCGGCGCCGCCCTCTTCGGCTACCTGCTGCGGCTCGGACTGATCTTCCTGGCCGTGATGCTGGTCCGCGAGGCCAGCTGGGTCGAGCTCGTGCCGCTCGGCCTGACCTTGATCGTGACCCACCTGGGTCTGCTCTTCTGGGAGCTCCGATACGTGTCGGGCTCCTTTGCCTACCCCGGGCTCAAGCCGCAGCGTGCGGCCTGAACCCATGTCCGACAGGAGTGCGTAGTGTTCGCAGCGCTGACCGCGATCGCAGCTGAGAGTGGGGACGAGCACCCGTTCCCGGGCATCCGGGAGCTGGTCGTCTGGCCCGAGGCCCTCTTCGAGGGCACGGCCTTCGGGTTCAACAAGGTGGCGTTGATCTCGCTCATCGCCATGGCGGTCCCGGTCGTCCTCTTCCTGATCGCCGGGTCGCGGGCCAAGCAGTCGGCGGTGCCCCGCGGCGTGCAGAACCTGGCCGAGGTGACCGTCGAGTTCGTCGAGCGGATGATCATCCGCCAGGCCATCGGCAACGACCCCAAGGGCATGGCGTTCCTGCCGCTGCTCATCTCGATGTTCCTGTTCATCCTGGTGGGCAACCTCTTCGGCATCATCCCCACCGCCCACTTCGGCGCCAACGCCCGCATGGCCAACCCGGTCATCCTGGCGCTGCTGGCCTGGGTCACCTTCATCGGCGTCGGCCTCAAGAACCACGGCCTCGGCTACCTGAAGGAAGCGCTGTTCCCGCCGGGCGTGCCGAAGGCGCTCTACATCCTCGTGACGCCCATCGAGCTCATCTCCACCTTCCTGGTGCGTCCGTTCTCGCTGGCGGTCCGGCTCTTCGCCAACATGCTGGCCGGCCACATCCTCCTGGTGACCTTCGCCTGGCTCACCACGTCGCTGGTCACCGGCGGCATCCTGGCGATCATCTCGCCGCTCCCGTTCGCCATGCTCGTCGCGTTCACCGGCTTCGAGCTGCTCGTCGCCTTCCTGCAGGCGTACATCTTCACGCTGCTCACCGCCGTCTACATCGGCGGGGCGCTGCACCCGGCGCACTGATCCTCCGGATCGCTCCGCCACCTCTGACCTGAACCCAACCCCCGTCGGCGCACCCGCCGGGACACCACAGGAGAAACCAACACACCATGAGCACGCTCAGCACTCTCGCTCAGACCGTCGCCCAGCAGGCCGAGCTCACCGCCGATGAGGCGAAGGCCAACGCTGCGGCCACCGGCGCCGGCCTGGCCTACGGCCTCGCCGCCATCGGCCCCGGCATCGGCATCGGCTACCTCGTCGGCCAGGCCGTGCAGGCCATGGCCCGTCAGCCCGAGTCGGCCGGCCAGGTCCAGACCACCATGTTCCTCGGCATCGCCTTCACCGAGGCCCTCGCCCTGATCGGCTTCGTGGTCTTCATCCTCCTCAAGTTCGTCTGATCCGCGGCCTCGTCCGCAGTCCGATCGGAACCCGTTCCACACCCAGGAGTCAGAGATGCTGGCAACAGCGCTGAGCTTGCTCGCCGAAGGCGAAGGCACTGAAGAAGTCATCAACCCCGTGCTTCCGGACACCCCGGAGCTGGTGTGGGGTGCCATCTTCTTCTTCGGCCTGCTCATCCTCATGTACGCGGTGTGCCTGCCGCCGATCCGCAAGGCCATGCGCCAGCGGGACGAGCAGGTGCGCAGCGACCAGGAGGCCACCGAGCGGGCACGCCAGGAGGGCGAGCAGCTGCGTCGTGACTACGACGCCACGCTGGCCGAGGCCCGCGCCGAGGCCGCTCGCATCGTCGACGAGGCCCGGGCCGAGGCCGAGGCCCGCCGGGCCGAGCTGCTCCGGGCGGCCGAGGACGAGGTCGCGGCCCAGCGGGCCGAGGCGCTCGCCGAGCTCGACGGCGAGCGGAGCCGGGCCCTCGAGGGCCTGGTCCCGCAGCTGTCCGAGCTGGCCGTGGGTGCGGCGTCGAAGGTGGTCCAGCGACCGCTCGACGTCGCCGGCAACCGGTCGGTGGTCGAGTCCCACGTCTCCGGTGGAGGTGCACGATGAGCCCGATCTTCGCCGCCGGCAACGGCTTCTGGCTGCCGCACGATCCGTGGGAGATCCTCTGGGGCTCCCTGGCGTTCTTCATCATCGCCTTCGTGCTGGTGAAGAAGGCCGGCCCCATGATCAAGACGGCCTTCGTCGGCCGCTCCGAGCGCATCGAGGCGACGCTGAACGAGGCGACGTCGGAGCGCTCCGCTGCCGAGGCCGAGCGTGACGGGATCAAGGCCGACCTGGCCGACTCCGACGCCGAGGCCACCCGCATCGTGGCCGAGGCCCGCGAGACGGCGGCCCGGGTCAAGGCCGACATGATCGCCCGCGCCGAGGCCGACGCCGTGGCCGTGCGTGAGCGTGCGGTGGCCGAGATCGCCGCCGCCCGCCGTGCCGCCCAGGCCGACCTCACCGCGGAGGTTTCCCGACTGGCGTCGGGCGCCGCCGAGCAGGTGGTCCACGCCAACCTCGACGATTCCACCCAGCAGAGCCTGATCGAGAGCTACATCGCTCAGGTCGGGGCCAACAACTGAGGCCATGACCATGTCTGACACGCGCATCACCGCCTACGCGGACGCACTGGTGGCCCTCGCCCGGGCCGAGGGCGCGACCTCCGAGGTCGAGGACGAACTGTTCCGCTTCGCCCGGGCCCTCGAGGGCTCCGACGAGCTCCGCGGCACGCTGGCCGACGCCGGCGTGCCCGCCGCCCGCCGCATCCAGATCGTCGAGGACCTCCTCGGCGGCAGGGCCGGCGCGACCACCACGTCGATCGTGTCGCTCATCGTGGCCAACGGCCGGGTGGGCGAGCTGAGCCAGATCGTCGACGAGTTCGTCGCCCGCTCCGCCGGTGGGCGGGGCGAGGCCGTGGCCGAGGTGCGCTCGGCCGTGGCCCTCAGCGACGAGCAGCAGCGCCGCCTCGCCGAGGCCCTGACCTCCCGCACCGGCCGTCCGGTCACCGTCCGCAACGTCGTGGACCCCACCGTCCTGGGCGGCGTCGTCACCCAGATCGGCGACACCCTCCTCGACGGCTCCGTCCGTACCCGCCTCAACCAGCTCCGTGACGCCTTCTGAGCGCCCCCGAGCCGACCTGTTCTGATCTCGTAGGAGCAACCCGAACCATGGCAGAGCTGACCATCAACACCGCGGACATCACCGCCGCGATCCAGAAGAACCTCGAGGGCTTCAACCCCGACGTGACCGTCGGCCAGGTCGGCCGCGTCATCGAGGTCGGCGACGGCATCGCCCGCGTGTCGGGCCTGCCCGACGCGTCGGTGAACGAGCTCCTCGAGTTCGAGTCCGGCACGCTGGGCCTCGCCCTCAACCTCGACGAGGGCTCGATCGGCGCCGTGGTGCTGGGCGAGGTCGACGACATCGAGGAAGGGCAGTCGGTGCGGGCCACCGGCGAGATCCTCTCGGTGCCGGTGGGCGACGGCCTCCTCGGCCGGGTCGTCAACGTCATGGGCCAGCCCATCGACGGCAAGGGCCCCCTCACCAACGTCCAGCCCCGCCGCATGGAGGTCCAGGCGCCCGGCATCACCGGCCGCCAGCCGGTGGGCGAGCCGCTGCAGACCGGCATCAAGTCCATCGACTCGCTCATCCCGGTGGGTCGTGGCCAGCGGGAGCTCATCATCGGCGACCGCAAGACGGGCAAGACCACCGTCGCCATCGACACGATCATCAACCAGCGCGGCCTGGGCGTGAACTGCATCTACGTGGCCATCGGCCAGAAGGCCTCCACCGTCGCCCAGACGGTCGCCCGCCTCGCCGAGGCCGGTGCCATGGAGTACACGGTCGTGGTGGTCGCCCCGGCGTCCGACCCGGCGCCGTTCAAGTTCCTCGCCCCCTACTCCGGCTGCGCCATGGGCCAGCACTGGATGGAGAACGGTGGCCACGCCCTGGCGGTGTACGACGACCTGTCCAAGCAGGCCGAGGCCTACCGCCAGGTGTCGCTGCTCCTCCGTCGCCCGCCGGGCCGCGAGGCCTACCCCGGCGACGTGTTCTACCTGCACTCCCGCCTGCTCGAGCGTGCGGCCAAGCTGAACGACGAGCGCGGCGCCGGCTCGCTCACCGCCCTCCCGGTCATCGAGACCAAGGCCGGCGACGTCTCCGCCTACATCCCCACCAACGTGATCTCGATCACCGACGGCCAGATCTTCCTCCAGGACGACCTGTTCAAGTCGGGTGTGCGGCCCGCCATCGACGTGGGCATCTCGGTGTCCCGAGTCGGCTCGGCCGCCCAGATCAAGGCCATGAAGACGGCCGTGGGCACGCTGAAGTCCGACCTCCAGCAGTTCCGTGAGCTCGAGGCGTTCGCCGCGTTCGGCTCCGACCTCGACGCCGTGTCGAAGGCCCAGCTCGAGCGGGGCTACCGCCTCACCGAGCTGCTCAAGCAGGGCGTGGGCGAGCCCATGCCGGTCCAGGAGCAGGTGGTCAGCCTCTTCGCCGGCACGCGGGGCTTCCTCGACGGCATCGAGGTCTCCGACGTGCGCCGCTTCGAGGCCGAGCTGCTCGACTGGTTCCGCAGCCGCCACGGCGACCTGCTGGCCTCCATCAAGGAGACCGGCAAGGTCGACGAGGACACCCTCGACGCCGGCATCAAGGCGTTCGCCGCCACCTTCGTGCAGGGCACCAAGGGCGGCAGCGAGCCCACCGCCACCGACCCGGGCGAGGGTGCCACCACCCTGGCCAAGGCGGCGACGCACCTGCCCGAGGAAGAGACCGACCGCGAGCCCGAGGCCAGCTGACCCATGCCGGGCGCACAGGAACGAGTGCTCCGCCGCCGCATCGGCAGCGTGCAGAACACCAAGAAGATCACGCGCGCCATGGAGCTCATCGCCGCCACCCGCGTGGTGAAGGCCCAGATGGCGGCCAACGAGGCCCGGCCCTACAGCGAGCAGATCACCGCGGTGATCACCAACCTCGCGGCCGGCGGCGTGTCGGTGGACCACCCGCTCCTGCGCCCCTCCGGCAAGATCGACAAGGTCGGCGTCGTGGTCATGAGCTCCGACCGGGGCCTCGCCGGTGCCTACAACAGCTCGGTCATCCGGGCCGCCGAGCGCGAGATCAACGCCGCCCGCGCCGCCGGGCAGGAGTACGCGCTGGTCACCATCGGCCGCAAGGCCGAGGGGTACTTCCGGTTCCGGAACTACCGCATCGAGGCGGCCTTCTCCGGCATGACCGACAAGCCCACCTTCGACGACGCCCGGGAGATCGCCGCGCAGGTCACGGCCATGTTCGAGGGCGACTGCGACGTCATCGACCTCGTCTACACCCAGTTCGTGTCGATGGGCACCCAGCGGGTGGTCGTCCGGCGCTTCCTCCCCCTCGACACCGAGGACGTGGCCGCCGAGGACACCTCACCCAAGGGCCCGTCCGCGTCCTTCGAGTTCGAGCCGTCGCCCGAGGCGGTGCTGGCCTCGCTCCTGCCCCGCTACGTCGAGAGCCGCCTGTGCTCGGCGCTGCTCGACGCGGCGGCCTCCGAGCACGCCAGCCGCCAGCGGGCCATGAAGTCGGCCACCGACAACGCCCAGGACCTCATCATCCGCCTGAGCCGCAAGATGAACCAGGCCCGCCAGGACGCCATCACCACCGAGATCATGGAGATCATCGGTGGTGCCGAGGCCCTGTCGGCCGACAAGGGTGACCCCGAGGACCTCCTCCTCGACCACCTCGACACCGATCCATTCCCGAAGCACCTGGGCGGACCTTCGTTCGCCCAGGCCCCGCAGAGCTGACCAGGAGCACCTCATGACGGTCACTGACACCGAACTCAAGGAAGGGCGCATCGTCGCCATCGCCGGCCCGGTGGTCGACGTCGAGTTCCCGCCGGACGGGCTGCCCGAGATCAACACGGCGCTCCAGTTCACGATCACGCTGGAGGGCGAGGAGATCGCCGTCATGGCCGAGGTCGCCCAGCAGATCGGCGACAGCCGGGTCCGGGCCATCGCCATGAAGCCGACCGACGGCCTCAAGCGGGGCACCGTGGTGCGCAACACGGGTCGTGGCATCAACGTGCCGGTCGGTGACGCCACGCTCGGTCACGTGTTCAACGTGATCGGCGAGCCCCTCGACGTGCCGGCCTCGTCGCTGAACATCACCGAGCGGTGGGACATCCACCGCCAGCCGCCGGCCTTCGAGACCCTCGAGCCCAAGGCCCAGATGTTCGAGACCGGCGTGAAGGTGCTCGACCTGCTCACCCCGTACCTCCAGGGCGGCAAGATCGGCCTGTTCGGCGGTGCCGGCGTGGGCAAGACGGTGCTCATCACCGAGATGATCAACCGCGTGGCCTCCAACCACGGCGGTGTGTCGGTGTTCGCCGGCGTGGGGGAGCGGACCCGTGAGGGAACCGACCTCTTCATCGAGATGGGCGAGACGCTCATGGGTGGCACCGACCAGTCGGTGCTCACCAAGGCGGCCCTCACCTTCGGCCAGATGGACGAGCCGCCCGGCGTGCGCCTCCGGGTGGCGCTGTCGGCCCTCACCATGGCCGAGTACTTCCGCGACGTGCAGGGCCAGGACGTGCTCCTGTTCATCGACAACATCTTCCGCTTCACCCAGGCGGGCTCCGAGGTGTCCACGCTGCTGGGCCGCATGCCCTCGGCCGTGGGCTACCAGCCCACCCTGGCCGACGAGATGGGCGCCCTCCAGGAGCGCATCACCTCCACCGGCGGCAAGTCCATCACCTCGCTGCAGGCCGTGTACGTGCCCGCCGACGACTACACCGATCCGGCGCCGTTCACCTCCTTCACCCACTTCGACGGCACCACCGAGCTCAGCCGTGACATCGCGGCCCTCGGCATCTACCCCGCCGTGGACCCGCTGGCCTCCACCTCCACCATCCTCGCTCCCGAGGTCGTGGGCGAGCGCCACTACAACGTGGCCCGTCGCGTGCAGGAGATCCTCCAGCGCTACAAGGAGCTGCAGGACATCATCGCCATCCTCGGCCTCGACGAGCTGTCCGAGGAGGACCGGGTCACCGTCGACCGGGCCCGCAAGGTCCAGAAGTTCCTGGCCCAGCCGATGTTCGTGGCCGAGGTCTTCACCGGCCTGCCCGGCATCTTCACCCCCGTCTCGGAGACCATCGAGTCGTTCGAGGCGCTGGTGAACGGCGATCTGGATCACCTCCCGGAGCAGGCCTTCTACAACGTGGGCGGCGCCGAGGACGTGATGCGGAAGGCCAAGGAGCTGGAGAAGAACGCCTGATGGCACTCCGTGTCGAGGTCGTCTCGCCGGAGCGGATCTCCTACTCCGGTGACGCCAAGATGGTCATCGCCCGCGTGGCGGAGGGCGACATCGCCTTCCTCCCGGGCCACGTGCCCTTCATCGGGACGCTCCAGACGCACCCGGTCCGGGTGCTGCTGGACGACGGTGGCGAGGTCACCGTCGCCGTCCACGAGGGGTTCGTCCAGGTGTCGGGCGACACCGTGACCATCCTCAGCGACATCTGCGAGATGGCGGGCGACATCGACGTCGCTCGGGCCGAATCGGCCCGCGCTCGGGCCACCGAGGCACTCAAGCTGGACGCCGCCGACGAGGCGGCGGCCGCCGCCCTGAAGCGGGCCGAGGTGCGCCTCGAGGTCGCCACCGGCAAGACCGCCGCCGGCGCCCACTGACGTCCCGACCCCACGCTCTCTGGGCGGTCCCGTTCGGTTTCCGAACGGGACCGCCCGGATTCGCGTCCGGGGTCAGGACCCGGGTGCTCCGAAGCTGACCACCTGCTGGTAGGTCGGCCGGTTCATCCACCGCACCGACGCGGCGTTGGTCACCCAGGGGATGAACCGGATCCGCTCGAAGAGGCTGAGCTTGGGGAACGGCCCGGCGTCCCGGCGGGCGGCGTCGAGCACGGTCCACAGCAGCTGTCGGCAGGCGGCCAGGTCGCCGTCGCCACAGAACGTCGGGACGCCGGGCGGCGACGCCTCGCGGCCGAGGACCCGTCGCAGGTCGTGCACCAGCGCCGACGACCACCCGTGGGCGAAGGCGCCGCCGGTCTGGCTCGGCGGGTTGTCCCACACCCGGGGCCGGCGGGTGCCGTCGGCCAGGTACAAACCCAGGCCCGGGGTGAAGACGTGGCGGACCGTTCGCTCGAACAGGGCGTCCATCAGCGGGACCGCCAGGTCGTCGTAGAAGCCGTCGTCGGCCCGGTCGCGTCGGTGGGCGCCGGCCGCGTGCCAGCGGGCCAGCCGGTCGCGGGCCGCGGCGAGCTCCGGGTTGGGCGCCGGCCCGGACCCCAGCACGGCCAGCACCTCGGGGAGGACCAGCTCGCCTCGCACGTCGACGGTGGCCGCGTCCTGCGTGAGGGCCACCACCTCGGCCGGGGTGATCGACCCCGACCGGCGGGCGACCAGGTCGGCGGCACGGGTCGACAGCGTGCCGACCCGGTGGGCCACGCCGGCGTCCCAGTCGTTGTCGGGCTCCTCCCAACCGGGTGCCACCTTGTTGTTCCACGACACCGCCCAGCCCGAGGCCGGGTCCACCTCCTGGGGCTGCTGCCGCCCGTCGAGCCGGCCCCGCCACTCCCACTCGCCCGTCCCCCACGACGGCAGGTCGGGGTCGACGCCGCGCGCCCGGACCGGGTACCAGCCGCTGTGGAAGAAGGCGATCCGGCTCTCGTTCACGTACAGCCAGTTGAAGCTCATGGGCACGTCGCGCATGGTCGGGGCGAAGTCCTCCGCCTCGGCGACCACACCTCGGTTGAGGTGCCAGAAGGCCGGGGCGGCGTGAGCGGTCCGGAAGCGGGACATGCGCTGGCGTGACACGGCCACGGGCCGCCCGTCGACGGTGGTGCGGGCCACCACCGGTCCGTGCACCGTGCGCCACGCCGTCATCGGATCGGGGTTGGGGCGGGTCATGGGCAGGCAGCGGCCGTCGAAGCGGTAGTGGACCGAGTCGGGTCGGGCGGGCGTCCCGTCGGGCTCGCAGAGCAGCTCGATGCGCTGGTCGGTCAGGTCGGAGCCACCGGCGGTGGCCGTCCAGGCATAGGAGCGGGAGCGGCCGATCACCACCCACGGCCCGAGGCCGGGGAAGGTCACGCCCCGGGCGTCGTAGCCGCCGCCCTGCAGCTCCATCTCGAAGAGCAGCTCGGGCGAGAAGTACGACGACTGGGGTCCGCCCACCAGGATCGGGTGCCCCGAGGCGGTGTGACGCCCGGCGATCGCCACGTAGTTCGACATGGTCGGTGTGTCGTCGGAGGTCCGGGCCGTGGTGACCGCAGCGTCGGGGCGGGCCACCGCGGCCGGGTCGACGACGACATCGGGCGAGACCGGGCCGCCCGCGGCGTCGGCGAACTGCGGGAACGGGAACGCGGCGGCGGTGTGGGCGACCGCGTCGGGGTCGTCCGCGGTGCGCAGGTCGTCGAAGACGGCCCGGCCGCGGCTCGGGCCCAGCCGGTCCTCCAGCGCGGCCAGCGCGTTCGCGTTGCCGACCTCGTCGCCGCCCCCCGCCCCGAAGATGTCGTCGACGACGATCCCGACGGCCAGCACGTCGGCCCGGGTCCAGTGCCGCCACCGCAGTCCCAGGCGCTGGGCCTCGGCGGGGAAGGTGTTGGCGTCGAGCCAGGCGTTGATGCCGGCGACGAAGCCGTCGAGGGCGGCCAGCAGCTGGGGACCCTCGGCCCCCATCGAGGCCACCACGTCGTCGAGGGCGGCGAGCAGCTCGGCGTCGGTGTAGTCGATGCGGGGCAGCGTGCCGATCTGGAGCACCGCGGTGGGGATGTCGGGCCCGCCCAGCTCCAGGGTGCCGGCCCGGCCCAGGAGGCGTCCGAGCTCGGCCACCACCAGCCGCGACTCGGCCACGGCCCACCCGGCACCGAAGGCCACGTCGGCCGACGTCTCGCCGACCACTCGGGGCACGGCGTGGGTGTCCCACTCGATGCGGACGCCGGGCCGGGGCGTGTCGATCCGGGTGACCGGGGCGACGCCCAGGCGATGGTCGACGAAGTAGCGCCCGAGCGTGGCGTCGGTGAGCGTCCCGTCGGCCACCGCGTCCTCGAGGGCGTCGTAGCGGGCGCGCTGGTCGTCGACCGCGGCGGCGGTGAACCCGCTGACGTTGCCGTTGCCGGGGGCCAGCACCGACCACGCCACGAGCGCCGGGTCGCGGACTTCGGCACCGGAGGGCCGCCCGTCGGGCGGGAGCGCGCCGGGGCTCGCGACGGGTGAGCCCACGCACGAGCTCAGGATGAGCGCAGCCACCAGGGCGCCGAGGACCGCCCCCCGCGGCCGGCGGTGCAAGTGGACCTCAGCTGTGCAGCTTGTCGGGACGGTGGAGCGCGTCGACCAGGCGAACCGTGCCCGAGCGGGAGCGCATCACCAGCGACTGCGTGGTGGCGCCTCGCGACGAGTAGTGCACGCCCTTGGTGAGCTCGCCGTCGGTGATGCCGGTGGCGGCGAAGAAGCAGTTGTCGCCGCGCACGAGCGTGTCGGTGGTCAGCACCTGGTCGAGGTCGTAGCCGGCGGCGATGGACGCCTCGCGCTCGGCGAGGTCGCGGGGCCAGAGCTTCCCCTGGATGGCACCACCCATGCACTTGAGCGCGGCGGCGGCGATCACGCCCTCGGGCGTGCCGCCGATGCCGAACATGATGTCCGCGCCCGAGTCGGGCCAGGCCGTCGAGATGGCGCCGGCGACGTCGCCGTCGGGGATGAGCCGGATGCGGGCGCCGGCGTCGCGGACCTCGCGGATGATCGCGGCGTGCCGCTCACGGTCGAGGATCACCGCGGTGACGTCGCGGACCTCCTTGCCCAGCGCCTCGGCCACGCGGTGGAGGTTCTCGGTGACGCTCTGGTTGATGTCGACCACGTGCGCGGCGTCGGGGCCGACGGCCAGCTTGTCCATGTAGACGCAGGGGCCGGGATCGAACATGGCGCCGCGGTCGGCCACCGCGATGACCGCGATGGCGTTGCCGCGGCCCAGGGAGGTGAGGGTGGTGCCGTCGATGGGGTCGACCGCGATGTCGCACTCCGAGCCGGAGCCGTCGCCCACCTCCTCGCCGTTGTAGAGCATCGGCGCTTCGTCCTTCTCGCCCTCGCCGATGACCACCACGCCGCGCATCGAGACGGTCGTGAGCATCTTGCGCATGGCGTCGACGGCGGCACCGTCGGCCCCGTTCTTGTCGCCCCGGCCCATCCAGCGGGCCGCGGCGAGCGCAGCCGCCTCGGTCACGCGGACGAGCTCCATGGCGAGGTTGCGGTCGGGTGCCTCGGTCTCGGTCATGGCACGCGACGTTACCGACGGCCGGGTGGGCTGGCCGAATCCACCGGGGCGTCTGCAAGGATGTCGACGTGGGTGACGACGAGCTGGTGGACGAGTCGGAGACGGCCCTCGACGAGGCCGACGAGGTCGATGAGCTCGATGAGGTGGACGGTGGGGTCGGGGACGAAGCGAACGAGGACCTCGGGTCCTCGACCGTCTCGCGGGGCATCAGCGACGACCAGGTGACCTACGACGTGGCGCCGTGGGCCGGCGAGTCGCGGATGCTGCTCACCTCGTTGCTCGACGGCGAGGACATCCCCCACGTCTGGCAGGGGACCACCCTGGTGGTCCACGCCGACGACGAGGGAGCCGTCGATGCCCTCATCGACGCGGTGGCCGACGCCGCGGTGGGCGCGCTCGACCGCAACCGGGCCCGGGTGGTCTACGAGGTCGGCGGCTGGTCCGCCGCGCTCCAGACCTCGCTGTCGGACAGCCTGACCGTCGCCGACATCCCCTACGAGTGGGACGAGAACGGCGACCTGGTGGTCTACGAGGACGACGAGGCCCGGGTCGAGGAGATCTTCGAGGCGATGCCCGATCCCGAGGACCCCGACGCGATCGACGCCGACGGCGTCGACGTGACCGAGACCCTCTTCCGCCTGTGGGAGGCGGCCGGGTCGCTGGCCAAGCGGCCCGACGACGCCGGCGCCGTGCTCGCGGCGATCGAGCACACCGGTCACCTCGAGGCCATGGCGGTCCCCTTCGGCTTCGAGCCGGTGGTCTGGCGTGACCTGTGCGCCCGCGCCGCCGGGCTCCGCGACGCCCTCGAGGCCGACGACGCCGAGCACGAGTGGAGCGACGAGGAGCTGGCCGAGCACGCCGCCGAGCTGGCCGACCTGCTGCGTCGCTACGTGTAGCGCTCGGGGAGCCCGACCCGGGCCCGCGTTAGCGTGAGCGCATGCTCCTGGCCCAGTTCGAGGCCTACTACTCGCGCCCCTTCGCGCCGACGCGCCGCGTGGCCCTCGGCGAGATGCGCCTCCCGAGCGACCCGGCGCCCGGGCCCGGCCCGGTGCTGCTGGGCGGGATCCTGGCCCAGTGGGTCCCCCGGCTCGACGACGACCTCGACGACGAGCTCGACGGGCTGATCGACGATCTCGAGCGGGGACGACGCATCGCCCAGCCCCGGTTCCGCCATCGCCTCCAGGAGGACCGCGTCGGGCTCCAGCGCTGCCGCCACCGGCTGTTCGGGGAGGGGGAGCGGACCCGCTTCGACCTCGACGACTCGATCGGCACGCCGGCCCAGCACGTCGCCTGCGCGCTCTACGCGGCCGCCGCGCTCGGGCCGGTGGAGCGGCCCGCGGTGTTCGCGGCGCTCCGCAAGGCGATGGCCTGGCGCGGTCCGGTCGACGACCGGCTGGTGGCACACCTGCTCGACCGACGCGCCGGGGTGGCGTCGGGTGGGGCCGACCCGGTGGCGTGGGCCCTCGAGGTGCTCGACCTCCGTCCCGCCGCCGGTGCCCGGGTGCATCGGCGCGAGGTCCAGCGGGCCTACCGGGAGCTGCTGATCGAGGCCCATCCCGACCACGGTGGCGACCAGACCATCGCTGCGGAGCGCATCGCCCGGCTGGGCGAGGCTCGGCGCATCCTGTTGGGGGCCTGAGTGGGCGCGGCCGGCCTGCTCCTGGCGCCCGGGGCCGGGTCGGACCGGGACCACCCCAGCCTGCGGGCCATCGCGGAGCGCTTGGCCCCGCTCCCGGTGCGGCGCATGGACTTCCCGTACCGCAAGGCGGGCCGCCGCGCCCCCGACCGCGCCCCGGTGCTGCTCGACGCCGTGCGCACCGAACTGACCGACTTCGCGGCCGAGCTCGGCGTCGACACCGGCGCCGTGGTCGTCGGCGGTCGGTCGATGGGCGGACGGATGTGCTCGATGGTGGCGGCCGAGGGCACCCCCGTCGCCGGCCTGGTGTGCATCTGCTACCCGCTGCACCCACCCGGCAAGCCGGAGCGGCTCCGCACCGAGCACCTGCCGGACATCACGGTGCCGGCCCTCTTCGTCGGGGGCGACCGCGACCCCTTCGGCACACCCGAGGAGCTGACGGCCGCCACCGCGCTGGTGCGTGGTCGGGTCACCCACCACTGGATCGCCGGCGGCCGCCACGACCTGAAGGGCGCCGACGACGAGCTGGCCGAGGTGATCTCCCGGTGGGTGCGCCGGCGCCGGGTCAGGCCTCGATGACCACGGGCGTGCCCAGCGGCAGCTCGTAGCCGCGCAGCTGCTCGATGTCGGCGTTGCGGAGCCGGACGCAGCCGTGGCTCACGGCCTGGCCGATGAGCTCGGGCTGGTTCGTGCCGTGCACGCCGATCACGCCCTCGGCGAACTCCTCGGCGTCGAGGATGGCCGGGGAGAACCCCGAGAGGCCGTAGGCCAGCGGCCCGTAGGCCCCGGTGGGGTCGGTGGGGGCGAGCAGCTCCTTCAGGAAGTAGGTGCCGGTCGGCGTGGGGGTCTCCGCCGTGCCGATCGCCACCTCGAAGCTGCCCACCAGGCGTCCTTCGTCGACGACCTCGAGGCGGCGGGCCCCGAGGCGGATGCGGACCGCCAGGTCGGTGTGGGTGACGGTCACGTCATCGTCGGCCACCCACCCGGTGCTGCCGTTGGGACGGACCGGGAGGTACACCTCGTGCCAGCGCTCGCCGCCAGCCTCGACGTCGAGCTGCCTGGCCAGCAGCGTCAGCGGCGCGCCGGACGGGAGCGGGTCGGCCAGCGTGACGGCTCGTGCGGTCCCGTCGCCGTCGGTGTCGAGCTGGAGCGGCTCACCGCCAGGGGCGTCGAGGACGACCGGCGCGGCCCCCGAGGTGCTCGGCGTCACGATCCAACTCCGCCACGGCGGCGGGGTGTCGGCCACCCCGACCGAGCCGACGACGTCCGCGTCGCCGGCGCAGCCCGAACCGACGACGGCGAGCATGATCGACACGACGACCACCGACACGACGGGGGTCCGGCGCCGGGGGAGCAGTCGGGAGAGCACGTCGTCAGCCTAGGGATCGGGGTCGTCGGGGTTGAGGTCCTCGAGCTCGCGGCCGGCCGACTCGGGGAGCAGCCGGACCAACGCCACCACGAGGAGCGGGGCGATCGCCAGGGTCAGCATCGTCGGGCCGTACCGGTCGTCGGTGACCAGCCGGCCCACCAGCACCAGGCCCAGGGCCGAGCCGCCCACGGCCGCCAGGTTGAGCAGGCCGTTGGCGACGCCGCGCCGCAGGGTCGGGAACATCTCGGGCTGGAGGGCGCCGAGCGAGGGGACCACCGCGGCGCCGACGATCGAGCCCAGCGCGGAGAAGGCCCACATGGCCGAACCGGACGTGGCGAACATCATCGAGTTGCCCACGGCCAGCCCGATCAGCCCGATGGCGAGCGTGATCCGCCGGGACCGCCGGTCGGAGGTGCGGCTGCCCAGCACCAGCCCGACGGCGCCACCGGTGTTGGTGACGAGGAGGAACAGGGTCACCCCGGCGGCCGTGTACCCACGGGCCGAGCGCAGGTACTCGTTCTGGAGCTGCTGGGCGGGGGCGACGAACAGGTTGAGCAGCAGCATCGACGCGGCCAGCACGAGCAGGCGGCGGGGCACCACGTGCTGGTGGGAGCGCTCGTCGGCGACGTGGTCGTCGTGGAGGAATCGGTGCGTCTCGGGCAGTCGGCGCGTGGTGCGGACCACCAGCCAGGCGGCGGGGAGGGCCAGGAGGTACAGCGGCCTCCACGCCCACGGGGCCAGGTCGACGACGGGGAGGAACCACAGCGCCATGCCCGCGCCCAGGCCGCCGGTGAGGGCGATGAGCGACACCGCGTAGGCACGCGAGTGCGCGGGCAGCTCCTCGGCGCACACCACCGGGAGCACGAACGCCGCGGCCGCCACGAGGCCCCGGCAGACCAGCTGGGTGGCGGTGACGGTGGTCAGGTCGGGGCTGGCACCGGTGAGCAGCGCCGCGCCGGCGGCCGCCAGCAGCGCCCAGCGCAGCACCGGGCGGCGCCCGACGCGGTCGGCGAGCGCCATGGCGGCGAAGGTGAGCACGGCGCCGGCCCGGATGACCGCCAGCGCCACCGACTGGTCGCCGACGTCACCGCCCAGGTCGGCGGCGATGAAGGTCATCGTCTGGCCGATGAGGGCCCCGAGGAAGCCGGCGACCATCGACAGGGTGGCGCACAAGCCGAGGACCTCGGCGTCGGTGGCCTCGAGTCGGCGGGTCGGGGCCCACCAGGGGTTGGCCCCCGACGTCAGGCCGTGCCGGGCGGCGCCGCGCACGGCGAGGTCGACCACCCGACCCCAGTGGGGGGCGGCGATGCGGTAGCGGACCTCTTCGGTGATCGAGGTGGCGTCGTGGTCGACGGTGCGGGTCCAGGTGGAGAACGGGCCGCTGCGGGCGTGGAAGCGGCCGGGCGCCACCTCGACCTCGGCCACCAGCACGTCGTCGCGGGGGAGGAGCCGACGGCGAAGCTCGTCATCGGTTCGCTCGGTGGTGGTGCGGATCGTCGGCATCGGCAGCGGGCTTCGGCAGCGGAGCGGCGCCGTGCGCCGTCGTCGCCGGCCCCCCGGCGTGGGCCGAGCATACTGGCGGCCGTGGAGCGCCTGACCGTACGCCCCGGCCATCGCCTGGCCGGTGAGGTCCCCATCGCCGGGGCCAAGAACTCGGTGCTCAAGTTGATGGCCGCCACGGTGCTGGCGCCGGGCCAGCACGTGCTGCGGCGGGTGCCCGACATCACCGACGTGGCGTGGATGGCCGACGTGCTGGTGGCGCTGGGCCTCGAGGTGCACCGCCCCGAGCCGGAGACGCTCGAGATCACCAGTCCGGACCGGGTGGTGCCCGAGGCGCCCTACGAGCTGGTCGAGCGCATGCGGGCCTCCACGACGCTGCTCGGCGCGCTGCTGGCCCGATGCGGCGAGGCCCGGGTGGCCATGCCCGGCGGCGACGACTTCGGCGCTCGGCCCATCGACCTGCACCTCGAGGCGCTGTCCGAGCTGGGCGCCCACTTCGAGCTGGACCACGGGACGATCGTGGGGACGGCGCCCGACGGGCTGGTCGGCGCCCGGGTGGTCCTCGAGTACCCCAGCGTCGGCGCCACCGAGAACCTCATGCTGGCCGCCACCCGGGCCAAGGGCACGACCGTCATCGACAACGCGGCCCGCGAGCCCGAGATCGCGGACCTGGCCACGTTCCTCAACCGCATGGGCGCACAGGTGATGGGGGCGGGCACCCCGACCATCACCGTCGAGGGCGTCGAGGAGCTGCGGGCCGCCACCCACGAGGCCATCCCGGACCGGGTGGAGGCCGCCACGTACCTGGCCGCGCTCGGCGCCGCGGGCGGTGAGCTGTTGCTGCGCGGCGCCCGGGGCGAGCACATGCAGCTGCTCATCTCGAAGCTGGGCGAGATCGGCATGCGGGTCAGCCACGACGCCGCGGGGCTGTGGGCGATGGCGCCCGGGCGGCCCCGCGCGGTGCGCATGGCGTCGCTGCCGTACCCCGGCATCGCCACCGACTACCTGCCCATGCTCGTCGCGCTGCTGACGGTGGCCGAGGGCACCAGCTACGTCACCGAGAACCTGTTCCAGGGGCGGTTCCGGTACCTGGGCGAGCTGACCCGCATGGGCGCCGACCTGCGGATCGAGGGCCACCACGTGGCCGTGCGAGGGGTGGAGCGTCTGTCGGGGGCGCCGGTGCGGGCGTTCGACATCCGCGCCGGCGCCGCCCTGGTGGTGGCCGCCCTGGCCGCTGAGGGCGAGACCACCATCCTCGGCGCCGAGCACCTGGCCCGGGGCTACGAGCGCCTCGGCGACAAGCTCGCGGCCGTCGGCGTCGACGTCACCGTCGCCTGAGCTCGTGCCGAGTCGGGCATCGGCTTCGGCGGGCGGGGGAATGGCATCTACCCTGGAGACGTTCTGCAGTGTCCCCGCCCGATCGCGCCCCGGAGTCCGTCGTGCACGACCAGGTCCTCGACGTCATCGAGATCATCCGCCCGGCCATCCAGGCCGACGGCGGCGACATCGTGCTGCACGAGGTGGACGAGGCCAACGGCGTCGTGATCGTCGAGCTCACCGGCGCCTGCGTCAGCTGTCCCGCCTCGACGGTCACCATGAAGGCGGGCATCGAGCGGATCATGAAGGACCGCATCCCCGGGGTGGTCGAGGTCCGGCAGCTGGGTGACGACCTGGTCGAGACCGGCACCTCGGTGTCGCTCTAGGGCCCCGGCCCACCCGCTCCGATGGTCGACGACGCCACCGAGCTGCTCGACGAGGCCGCCTCGGGCCGTCGGGCCGCCCTGGCCCGGCTGCTCAGCTGGGTGGAGCGGGGCGGTGACGACGCCCGGGCCGTGGCCCGCGCCGCCCACCCCCGGGGCGGCCACGCCCACGTCGTGGGCATCACCGGGGCCCCCGGGGCGGGGAAGTCGACCCTCACCAACGCCCTGTGCGGCGTGGCCCGGGCCGACGAGGACCGGGTGGCGGTGCTGGCCATCGACCCGTCGTCGCCCTTCTCGGGCGGCGCCATCCTGGGCGATCGGGTGCGCATGGGCGACCACACCCTCGACCCGGGGGTGTTCATCCGCTCCATGGCCACCCGCGGCCACCTCGGTGGCCTCGCCCTGGCCACGCCCTCGGCCATCCGGGTGCTCGACGCCGTGGGCTTCCCCTGGGTGGTCGTCGAGACGGTGGGCGTCGGTCAGGTGGAGGTCGAGGTGGTGGGGTCGGCCGACACCACGGTGGTGGTGGTCAACCCCGGGTGGGGCGACGCCGTCCAGGCCAACAAGGCGGGCCTCATGGAGATCGCGGACGTGTTCGTGATCAACAAGGCCGACCGGGCCGGCGCCGGCGAGACCGAGCAGGACCTGCGCCAGATGCTGTCGATGCGCATCTCCGACGGGTGGGACCCGCCCGTGGTGTCGACCGTCGCCCACGACGGCACCGGTGTGGGCGACCTGTGGGCCGCGGTGGCGGCGCACCGGGCGTGGCTGACCGAGACCGGCGAGCTGGAGGCACGACGCCGTCGCCGGGCCGGCGACGAGCTGCGTGGCATCGTGGCCGCCCTGCTCGAGGCCCGGGCCACCGCCCTGGCCCGGGGCGAGGCCTTCGAGGTGGCCCGAACGACCGTGTGGGAGCGGCGGGTCGACCCGTGGACCGCGGCCGAGGGGCTCCTGGGGGACGCCGACTAGGTTCTCCGGCCGTCGCGACGCCGGGTGGGTCGCGCATCGAGCACGGAGGTCGCGGTGGGCGAGTACCTGGACGTCGAGCTGGCCGGGGGTGTGGCCACCATCACGCTGCACCACGGCAAGGTGAACGCGCTGTGCGTCGAGCTGCTGGGTGAGCTGGAGGCCGCGGCCAGCGAGCTGTCGGCGTCCGACGCTGCGGTCGGCGCCGTGGTGATCACGGGCGGGCCGAAGCTGTTCGCCGCCGGTGCCGACATCGGTCAGTTCGCGGCCGACGCGTCGCCGGAGTCGTTCGCCATCGCCCCGCCGGAGCGGGTCCGCGAGGTGGGCGGGGCGTTCCTGGCCGCGCTCAACGCCGTGGCGGCCATCCCGGTGCCGACGATCGCATCCGTGTCGGGCTTCGCCCTCGGTGGCGGCTGCGAGCTGGCGCTGGCCTGCGACCTGCGGATCGCCTCGGCCAAGGCGCGCTTCGGCCAGCCCGAGATCCTGTTGGGCATCATCCCCGGCGGCGGCGGCACGCAACGCCTCGCCCGCCTGGTGGGTCCGTCGATCGCCAAGGACCTCGTGTTCACGGGTCGTCAGGTCGACGCGGCGGAGGCCCTGCGCATCGGCCTGGTCAACGAGGTCGTCGAGCCCGAGGCGCTGGACGCCCGCGTCGCCGAGCTGGCCGCGTCGCTGGCCGCCGGGCCCTGCTCGGCCCTGCGGCTGGCCAAGGCGGCCATCGACGATGGGCTCGAGACCACGCTGGAGGCGGGCCTCGTCATCGAGCAGGACCGCTTCGTCGAGGTCTTCGCCACCGACGACGCCACCGTGGGCGTGGCGTCGTTCCTCGAGCACGGCCCCGGCAAGGCCCAGTTCCGCCACTGACCCCGTCGCCTCAAGCCGTTCTGGAGAGGTCCGGCCCGACATGCGGGGCCCGGGCTCTCCAGAACGATCGCGACGGGCGCGTGGGCGAGTGTTCAGGTGCCCGCCACGACGTCTCGGAGCAGCGTGGCGATCTCGTCGACCGAGTGCGAGCCGGCGGTGACCGCCATCACGAGCTCGTACACCGTGTCGTTGGACGCTGCCGTCGGATCGACACCGTTCACGTCCAGGAAGACGGCGGTCGCCGCCCACCCCAGCCGCTTGTTCCCGTCGATGAGCGCATGGTTCTTGACCAGCGATTGCAGGAGCGCCGCCGCCTTGGTCCAGAGGTCGGGGTACGCGTCCTCGCCGCCGATCGTGGTGGCCGGGCGGGCGGCCGCCGCGCCGAGCAGTCCCACGTCCCGTACGGGCGGCGGATCTCCGAGCAGGCGGCGGGCGAGATCGAGGAGGTCGTCGAGATCGAGGAACGCGGTGTCGACGGACTCAGCGGCCAAGGCGATCCAACGCGTCGGCGTGTGCGGCGATCACACGATCGGCGGCCTCGGCGACCCGACGTCGGTGCGCTGAGCGGTCGAGGTACTCCCGCACCGCCCGGCGGGCAGCGTCCTGCATCGAGATCCCCTCGGCGTCGGCCTGCGCCCGGAGCGCGGCGTGCTCGTCGTCGCTCAGGCGAAGCGTCATGGCCATGGCGTCATGATACCGAATCGGTATCACCGAGTGCCTCGGGCTTCCTTCCGCCGGTTCTGGAGAGGTCCGGCCCCACATGCGAGGCCCGGGCTCTCCAGAACGATCGTGACGGGCGGCCAGGCCCGGCGCTCAGCCGGCCCAGGCGACGAGGCCGAGGTCGAGGGGTTGGGCCACCAGCTCGTGGTGGGGGACGACGCGGGCGGTGATGCCCTGTCGGCCGGCGACGGTGAGGGGGATCTCACCCACGAAGCGGCGGTGGCCGTCGCCGTCGGGCTCGCCGTCGGCGACCAGCGCCACGGTCTGGGCCTCCTCGATCTCGCCCGACTGGCCCAGGTGGCCGAACACCGCCTCGACGGTGACGTCGTCGGGGGACAACGAGCCCAGCTGCACCCGGGTGCCGACCCGGCGGGCCGAGCCCAGCTCGCCCATCCCCTCGTCCATCTCCAGCTCGTCGACGTGCACCTGGTGCCAGCCGTCGCGTACCCGACCCACCCACGCCGCCAGCTCACGACCTCGGACCACGTCGTCGGCCAGCAGTCGGATGCCGTCGGCCGCAGCGGGGCGGTAGAGCTGCTCGACGTAGTCGCGCACCATGCGATGGGCGCTGATCTGCGGTGTCAGCTGGGCCATGCACGCCCGCACACCGGCCATCCAGCCGGCGGGGTCGTCGTAGTAGAGCGGCACGATCTGCTGCTCGAGCAGCTCGAAGAGGCTGTTGGCCTCCACCTCGTTGCGGCGGGCCTCGTCGGCCACCGACTCGGCCGACGAGATGGCCCAGCCCACCTCGGGGGTGAAGCACTCGTCCCACCAACCGTCGAGGATGGAGCAGTTCGGCGCTCCGTTCATGGCCGCCTTCATGCCGGACGTGCCGCATGCCTCGTGCGGGCGCAGCGGCGTGTTCAGCCACACGTCGACGCCCTGGAGCATGGTGCGGCTGATCGACATGTCGTAGTCGTCGAGGAACACGAAGCGGGTCCGCAGCTGGGGGTCGTGGGAGAACGTGACCACCTGGCGGATCAGCTCCTTGCCCGCGTCGTCCGCGGGGTGGGCCTTGCCGGCGAACACGAACTGGACGGGTCGGTCGGCCGACAGCAGCAGGTGGCGGAGGCGGTGCGGTTGGCTGAGCAGCAGCGCGGCTCGCTTGTAGGTGGCGAAACGGCGGGCGAAGCCGATGGTCAGCACGTCCGCATCGAGCACGTGGTCGCACCACGCCAGCTCCGATGCCGAGAGGCCTCGGCTCAGCCCCGAGGTCCGCAGGTGCTCGCGGGTCCGGGCCACCAGGCGCTCCTTGCCGGCGCGGCGGGCCCCGGCGATGGCGGGATCGCACCGCTCGTCGAGGGCGACCCACCGCTCGGGCGGGCAGGACTCCCAGTCCGCTCCGACGACCTCGCTGACCACGGCGTCGATCTCGCGGGACACCCACGTCCGCCCGTGCACGCCGTTGGTGACCGAGCCCACGGGCACCTCCTCGAGGGGAACTCCGGGCCAGAGGTCGGCGAACATGTCGCGGCTGACCACACCGTGCAGCGCGGCCACGCCGTTGCGGCGGGCGGCCAGCCGCATGCCCATCACGGCCATGTTGAACGGCGCGGTCGGGTCCTCGTCGGGCCGGTGCCCCAGCGCCATCAGCCCCTCGGCGTCGAGGCCCACCTCGCCCATCCACCGGGCGAAGTAGCGCTCCATCAGCTCACGGGGGAAGCGGTCGATGCCGGCTGGCACCGGCGTGTGGGTGGTGAAGACGCACCCGGCCCGCGACGCCTCGTAGGCCTCGGCGAAGCTCAGGTGCTGGTTCGCCATCAGACGCCGGATGCGCTCCAGGCCCAGGAAGCCGGCGTGGCCCTCGTTGGTGTGGAACACCGTGGCGTCGATGCCCAGCGCCTCCAGCGCGCGGATGCCCCCGACGCCCAGCAGGATCTCCTGCCGCAGCCGGTGCTCCACGTCGCCGCCGTAGAGGCGGTCGGTGACCAGCCGGAGGTGGTCGGGGTTCTCGTCGACGTCGGCGTCGAGCAGGTAGAGCCGACTGCGCCCGACGTCGGTGCGCCACACCTGGGCCACCAGGTGGTCGCCGTTGAGGTCGACCTCCACCCGGATGCCCTCGCACAGCGTCATCGACATGGCGTAAGGGTCCAGGTTGGGGAAGCGCTCCTGCTGCCAGCCGTCCAGCGAGAGCGACTGGCGGAAGTAGCCGTGGCGGTAGAAGAGGCCGATGCCGACCAGGGGCACGCCCAGGTCGGACGCCGCCTTGAGGTGGTCGCCGGCCAGCACCCCGAGCCCGCCCGAGTACTGCGGGACCACCTCGCTGATGCCGAACTCGGGGGAGAAGTAGGCCACGGTGCCGTCCACCGGCAGCGTCGGTGGTGCCGAGAGGTAGGCCTCGAGGTCGGCCACGGCGTCGGCCAGGCGGGTCAGGTAGGCGTCGTCGGTGGCCAGGGCGTCCAGCCGCTCGGCCCCGACGGTGGCCAGGAGCACGCGTGGGTCGGAGCCGCAGCGGTCCCAGACCAGCGGATCGATGGCGGCGAAGACCTGGCGGGTCGGGCGGTGCCAGGTCCAACGCAGGTTGGCGGCCAGGGGGTCGAGCCCGGCCAGCGCTTCGGGGAGGTGCGGACGGACGGTCAGGCTGCGGACGGCTCTCACCCCGACCAGGCTAGGGGTGCGCGGCCGGCCGTCCGGTCGGGGAGGGGAGAGTTCATCGACCCGTCATACTGTTCGCGTGGACGAGACCGACCGCCCGGACCGCCGCGCCCGACGTGGCGTGGTGGCGGTCGTCGCCGCCGCGGTCGCGGTCACGGCGGTGCTCGCCGGGATCACGGCTCCCGGGACGGCCGCGGCCCCCTCGGCCCCGGCCGCGTCGGCCGCGCTCCGGCTCGACGCGCAGGGGACGACCCCCAGCACCACGGCCGCGCCGGGGGCCCGGAGCCAGGGTCGGCTCGCCTACGTGACCGCGGCGGGCGAGGTGGTGGTGGCCGACGGCGACGGCACCGACGCCCGGCCCGTCGGCCGTGACGCTGCCACCAACGCCGTCGGCCTCGCGCCCCTGGCCTGGCGGCAGCCGGGCGCCGAGTCGATCGCCTACGTGCGCACCGACGGCTCGTTGGTCGTGGCCCGCGTCGACGGCGGCGGCGAGCTGGTGGTGGCCACCGACGCCGCGGTGCCGTCGTACGCGGACGAGCAGCTCCTGAGCTGGGACGTGACGGGCACCTTCCTCAGCTACCTCGGCGAGGTGGCGCCCGGCACCTTCGAGTCACGGGTGGTGGACTTCTCCCAGTCCGAGGAGACCTCCAACTGGCAGGTCCGGACGGTCGGCAACCCCGACAAGCGGATCGTGCTGGCGCAGGCCTTCTCACCCATCGATCCGATCATGTGGCAGCGCACGGTCGACCCCGAGACCAGCCGGGAGTTCACCTTGGCGCTGGTCGAGCCGGTGGGCGGCGGCATCGTCGGGGTGCCCTTCGGGCTGGGCGATCCGTCCATCTCCCCGGACGGTCGGGTGCTCTACGGGGTGGTTCGCGACGCGGCCGGGGTGTCCCAGCTCGTCCGGATCCGCATCTCCAAGCCCCGGATCGAACCGATCTTCGACAACCCCTCGGTGTGCAAGCCGATGGCCTCGCCCGACGCCACGAAGGTCGTGTTCGGCGCCGGCGACCGCTGCGAGGAGGTGTGGGTGATCGACGCCGACGGCGACAACCCGCGGCGGATCTCCCGGCAGCTGGGCGCGGATGCCGACTTCCGTCAGGGCGTGTTCTCGTGGAGCCGCGACGGTCGCACCGTCAGCCACGCCGCCTGCACCGCCGAGGGCGACCTCACCCGATGCGGGGGCGGCTACTGGGACATCGACGTCGACGGCCGGTCGGCGCGCCGGGGCGCAGTGGCCGGGTCGGTGGTGCGCGAGCAGCGGCCGCTCATCCGGCCGGTGAAGGTCCGGATCGAGGTCGACGGACCGGTGCGCTACTCGGGGCGCCTCCGGGTGGGGGCGCAGTCGGTCGGCCAGCTGGTCGGGCGCTCCCAGTCCCAGCTGATCGAGGCGACGGCCCGCGACGACGACGACCCCTCGCGGCGCTTCGTGGTGAAGCTGACCACCGGACCGGGCTCGTCGTTCGTGGCCGGCACGCTCCGCATCGTCGACGGCGACTTCGACGAGTCCTTCACGTTCATGGGTCGCGCCGCGCTGGCCAGCTACGGCTACGCCCGGGTACGTGGCGTCTGGATGCGAACCGGCCAGATCCCCTTCCAGTCCGGTCAGCTGGTGCTGACCCTCGAGCGATGATCGGTCGCGTCGTCCTCCGTGACCTCGCCCCGACCACACCGGGCGGTCACCCGGTGGCCCACCTCGTCGGCGACCCGCTGGTGGTCTCGTGCACGGCCTTCCGCGACGGTCACGGCATCATCGCGGCGCGGGCCCGCTGGCGGGTGGTGGGCGCCACGGAGTGGCGGGTCCAGCCCATGGCCGCGCTGGCCGACGACCGCTTCGAGGCCACCCTCCGACCCGAGGTCGTGGCCCGCCACGAGGTCGTGGTCGAGGCATGGACGGACCGCTACGCCACCTGGCGGCGCGACGTCCAGAAGTGGGCGGCTGCCGGGGAGGACGTGGAGATCGAGCTCGAGGAGGGGGCCCGGATCCTCGAGGTGCTGGCCAAGCGGGTGGACGATCCCGACGGGCGCCGCCGGGTGCTCGACGCGGTCGAGGGCCTGCGGGCGGCGTCCTGCGCGGTCCACGTCCGCATGGCCGCCGGCCTCGACGACGCGGTCGCCGCCGTCGTGCGCGGCGTCGCCGATCCGTGGGACCGCACCGAGGCGGCGCCGATCGTGGTCCGGGTCGAGCGGGAGCGCGCCGCGGTGGGCGCCTGGTACGAGTTCTTCCCCCGCTCCGAGGGCGGGTTCGCCGGCGGCGCGATCGAGCGGCTCGACGACATCGCGGCGATGGGCTTCGACGTCGTCTACCTGCCGCCCATCCACCCGATCGGGGTCACGCACCGCAAGGGCCGGCACAACACCCTCGTCGCCGGACCCGACGACCCGGGCAGCCCGTGGGCCATCGGCGGTCCCGCCGGCGGCCACACCGCCGTCGAGCCGTCGCTGGGCGCCCTCGACGACGTGGCGCGCTTCGTGGCCCGGGCCCGCGACCTGGGCATGGAGGTGGCGCTCGACTACGCCCTCCAGTGCTCGCCGGACCACCCCTGGGTGCGGGACCACCCCGAGTGGTTCCACCGTCGGGCCGACGGCTCCATCCGCTACGCCGAGAACCCTCCCAAGAAGTACCAGGACATCCACCCGATCGAGTTCTGGCCCGAGGCGCGGGCTCGCACCGAGCTGTGGGAGGAGTGCCGCCGCGTGCTCGAGTTCTGGATCTCGCAGGGCATCCGGATGTTCCGGGTCGACAACCCGCACACCAAGCCGTTGGCGTTCTGGGAGTGGGTGATCGACGCCGTCCAGGCCGACCACCCCGACGTCGTGTTCCTGGCCGAGGCGTTCACCCGTCCGAGCCTCATGTACGGCCTGGCCGAGCTGGGCTTCAGCCAGAGCTACACCTACTTCACGTGGCGCCTGACCGCCGCCGACCTGCGCTCGTACGTGGAGGAGCTGGCCCACGGGCCGAACTCGGCGTGGTTCCGGCCGAACTTCTGGCCGAACACGCCCGACATCCTCTTCGGTCCGCTCCGTCACGGCTCCTGCCAGGTGTTCGAGCAGCGCCTCATCGCCGCGGCGCTGCTCTCGCCGTCCTACGGCATCTACTCGGGCTACGAGCTGTGCGAGAACGTGCCCCAGTCGCCCGACAACGAGGAGTACCACGACTCCGAGAAGTACCGGGTGGTGCAGCGCGACTGGTCGGATCCGCCGCTGCGGCCGCTGATCGTCCGGCTGAACGAGATCCGACGCGCCCACCCGGTGTTCCGTCGCATCGACAACGTGACGTTCCACGACGCCGGTGACCCGGCGTTGCTGGCCTGGTCGAAGCGCGACCCGGAGAGCGGCGACACCGTTCTGGTCGTGCTGAACTGCGAACCCGACCGGGTGGTCGAGTCGACGGTGCGCGTCGACGGCTGGGCGCTGGGGACCGGTGACGCGTCCTTCGAGGTGCACGACGAGCTCACCGACGAGCGCTGGACGTGGCGCCACGGCGAGAACTACGTGCGCTTCGACCCGACCGAGCGGGTCGCCCACGTCTTCGCCGTGGGCGGCTGAGCGGCCCTCCTGCCAGGCGGCCGCTACTTCCAGGCTGCCGAGTAGCAGCCGATGTCGAGGTAGGTTCGGACGCCGGGCGCGGCGGCCACCACGGCGGGGATGGCGTTGACCACGTGCATGGCGGTGGCGAGGCAGCCCGCGGTGTTGTGGTCGCCCCGACCCGAGGACACCTCGAGCTCCACCCGCAGGGACGGTTCGCCCTCGACGAGGATCCGGTAGCCGCTGCCCTGAGGCCAGTGCGGTGCGTCGGTGTCGCGCAGCCGGGTCACGTGCTCGACCACCACGACCGCCTCGTCGCCGACCATGCCCCGGATCTCGAAGTGCATGGCCGAGATGGTCCCGGCCGCCACCGTGCCCGAGGCGATCTCGACGTCCTCGTCGGCCCGCTCCACCTCGTGCCACTCCTCGATGCGGTCGAGCCGCAGTCCCATGGCCGCGGCGACAGCCTCGACCACCGGGCCCCACGCCAGGGTGGTGGAGCCAGGGGAGAGGAGCAGCGACTGCGTGGGCTCGGCCTTCCCGAAGCCCATGATCTCGAACATCGTGAAGGGGTTGTCCCAGGTGGCGTAGTTGACGATCTCCATCATCCGGACCCGGTGCACCTCCTCGCAGAGGGCGAGCGAGTGCACCGTGATGCCGAGGTTGCCGTAGCCCGGGTCGATGCCCGAGGTGTAGATCGACGCCCCGCCCTCGCGCCCGGCCGCCTCGAGCTGCTCGGCGACGCCGAGGCCGGCCGCCGGTGGGTAGAGGAGCGGCACGAAGGAGGTGTTCACCACGTTGATGCCCGCCCGCAGGAACGCGCACAGGTCCTCCACCACCTCACCGGGGCGCATGTCCGAGTGGGCCATGTAGCTGATGGCGTCGGGCCGCAGCGCCAGCAGGGCGTCGCGGTCGTCGGTGGCGGTCACCCCCAGCGGCTCGACGCCGCAGATGTCGCCGGCGTCGCGCCCGACCTTGTCGGCCGAGTGGACCCAGAGGCCCACCAGCTCGAGGTCGCGGTGGCGGGCGATGGCCGGCGCGGCATGGATGCCGACGGTGCCGGTGGACCACTGGACGACGCGCAACGACATGACGGCTCCCCCTTCGAGCGGGCCCGGCCCGACGGATGCGGGCCGAGTGGTGTGGACCCTACGTCGAGCCAATAGCGTTCGCCCTCGTGCCGCGCGCTCCCATCACCTCCCCCCAGCCGGGTTGGCACCTCGATGCCGTGTTCTACGAGTGCCTGATGCGTGGGTATCGGGATTCGGACGGTGACGGCTGGGGTGACTTCCGTGGATTGGTGGAACGGCTCGACCATCTCGAATGGCTCGGCGTCGACTGCATCTGGCTGCTGCCCTTCTTCGCCTCCCCGATGCGCGACGGTGGCTACGACATCAGCGACTACCTCACGGTCCATCCGCTGAAGGGCACGCACGCCGATGCCGCCTACTTCCTCGAGGAGGCCCACCGTCGGGGGATCCGGGTGATCGCCGACCTGGTGGTGAACCACACGTCCGACCAGCACCCGTGGTTCCAGGAGTCACGCCAGGACCGCACGAACTCGCGGGCCGACTGGTACGTGTGGGGCGACGATCCCGAGCGATGGAGCGAGGCCAGGATCATCTTCGTCGACACCGAGCCGTCCAACTGGAGCTTCGACGAGCTTCGGGGCCAGTGGTACTGGCACCGCTTCTTCGCCCACCAGCCCGACCTCAACTACGACAACCCAGCGGTGACCGACGAGATGATCGGCGTGATGGATCACTGGCTGGAGCTGGGCCTCGACGGCCTGCGACTCGACGCCGTGCCCTATCTGTTCGAGCGTGACGGCACCAACGGGGAGAACCTGCCCGAGACCCATGCCTGGCTCAAGCGCTTGCGGGCCGAAGTGGACGCCCGCTACCCCGACAAGGTGCTGCTGGCCGAGGCCAACCAGCTGCCCCGCGACGTGGTGGACTACTTCGGCGACGGCGACGAGTGCCACATGGCGTTCCACTTCCCGGTCATGCCCCGGCTGTACAAGGCGCTGCGCGACCACCGGGCCGACACCATCGCCCAGGCCCTCGTCGACACCCCGCCCATCCCCGAGGGGTGCCAGTGGGGCTTCTTCCTGCGGAACCACGACGAGCTGACCCTCGAGATGGTCACCGACGACGAGCGGGCGTTCATGTACGAGCAGTACGCGCCCCATCCCGGCATGCGTCGCAACGTGGGCATCGGCCGCCGGCTCTTCCCCCTCGTCGACGACGACCGGCGCCAGGCCGAGCTGCTGCACGCGCTCCTGCTCTCGCTGCCGGGCACGCCGATCCTCTACCAGGGCGACGAGATCGGGATGGGCGAGCGCATGGAGCTGGGCGATCGCGACCCCGTGCGCACCCCCATGCAGTGGGACGACTCCCCCAACGGCGGCTTCAGCGCGGCGCGGCCCGAGGAGCTCTACCTGCCCACCATCGCCGAGGGTCCCTACGGTTACCCGACCCGCAACGTGGCGGCCCAGGTCGAGGACCCCGACTCGTTCCTGTGCTGGTTGCGCGACCTGCTGGAGCGTCGCCGCGCCATCGGCTGCTTCGGCACGGCGGACTTCGAGCTGGTCGACGCCGGTCACCCGGCCGTGCTGGCCTACCGGCGGAGCGCCCCGGCGCGCTCGGTGCTGTGCCTGGCCCACCTCGACGACGCCGAGGTCGCCGTGGAGGTCGACGGGATCGTCGCCACCCTCGGGCCGTTCGGCTGGGCGTGGCTGGCGGAGGACGGCACCGATGCCCGCTGATCCGTCCAGCGCATCGGTGCGTGCGGGCGCGGTGTCGGACGGCGGCGAGGCCGAGGCCTGGGTCGGGTCGGTCACCGCCGACCTCCACGAGTGGCTGCTCGACCAGCGGTGGTTCGGGATCGCCGCCGACGAGCTGGCCGAGGTCCGGCCGATGCGCACCCGGGTGCTGCGCGACGAGTGGCCGCTGCTGGTGTGGGTCCCGGTGCGGGCCGAGCGCACCGACGGCACGGCGTCGATCTTCCAGGTCTTCCTGGGCCTCGCCCCCGAGGTGCCCGACCGGGTGCCCGAGGCGGCGGTCATCGGCGAGATGACCGGCCCCGACGGCCGGGCCGTCATGGCCTACGCCGCGCTGGCCGACCCGGTGCTCACCTTGGCCCTGTGCCGCCACGTCGCCCCCGACCTGCCCATGCACCGGGTCCAGCTCCAGCCCGGGGAGCAGTCCAACACGTCGCTGGTCGTCGACAGCCAGTGGATCGTCAAGGTGTACCGCCACCTCGAGGACGGCCCGAACCCCGACGTCGAGGTCACCGAAGCGCTCGGGCGGGTCGGCTTCACCCAGGTTCCGGTCCCGGTCGCGGTGTGGCGCGAGGCGGGCGCCGACCTCGCCGTGCTCCGCCGCCTGTACCGGGGTGTGATCAGCGGCGCTGAACTGGCCCGGACCTCGCTCGACGAGGTGCTCGGCTCTCGCCGGCCGCCCCGCTCGACCCGCCACGACGTGGGCGACGAGCTGGCCGGGCTCGGCGAGGTGGTGGCCCGGCTCCACGTGGCCCTGGCCGAGGCCTTCGGCGCGCGTCCGCTCCGCCCCGAGGCGCTGGTCTCGGCGCTCGAGGCCGACCTGGCCGCGTCGGTGCCCGACGGGATCCCGGTGGAGCGGTGCCGGGCCGCCTACCGGCGACTGGCCGCGGCCGACGACCTGGGCCAGGCCACCCGGATCCACGGCGACCTCCACCTCGACCAGGTGCTGTCGACCCGCCAGGGGTGGGTGGTCCTCGACTTCGAGGGCGAGCCGGTGCGACCGCTCGACGATCGTCGCCGACCGGACTCGCCGCTGCGCGACGTGGCCGGGATGCTCCGCAGCTTCCACTACACCGCCGAGCTGGCCCTGCGGGACCACGAGGCGGGCCGGGCCGACGAGATCGACCCCGAGCTGCGCCTGCTGGCCGACGCCTGGGAGCAGCGGGCCGTCTCGTCGTTCGTGGCCGGGTACACCTCGGTGGAGGAGGTGCACCGCCTCCTCCCGGCCGAGCGGGTGTCGCGTGACGCCCTCGTGACCGTCTTCGAGCTCCAGAAGGCCGTGTACGAGGTGGGCTACGAGGCGGGCCACCGCCCCGAGCTCGTCCGCATCCCGCTGCGCGGCGTGGAGCGCATCCTCGACGGCACCGGTCGGGGGCGCTGGTGAGCGCGCCCGGCGAGCTCGACCTGCACCTCTTCGGAGAGGGTCGCCACCATCGCCTCTGGGACCTGCTCGGGGCCCGTCCGGTCGAGGACGGCCCGGGCGTCGAGTTCGCCGTGTGGGCGCCCAACGCCGCGGCCGTCTCGGTGGTGGGCGACTGGAACTGGTGGTCGCCGGGCGCCGACCACCTCGAGCCGCAGGGCTCCAGCGGCATCTGGTGGGGCTCGGTCGCCGAGGCCCGCGAGGGGCAGCGCTACAAGTTCGTGGTCCGCACGCCCTCGGGCGAGCACCTCGAGCGCGCCGATCCGATGGCCACCTGGTGCGAGCACCCGCCGGCCACCGCCAGCATCGTGTGGCGGTCCCGCTTCGAGTGGTCCCAGGACCGCGACGGCAGCGGTGGTCCCGACGGCTGGCGAGCGGCGCGGGCCGAACGGAACCGCGGCCGCCTGGCCGTCTACGAGCTGCACGCGGGGTCGTGGCGCTTCGGGCCGGACGGCCGCCCGCTGGGCTACCGCGACCTGGCCGCGCCGTTGGCCGAGCACGTCTCGGCCCTCGGCTTCACCCACGTCGAGCTCATGCCGCTGGCCGCCCACCCGTTCGGCGGATCGTGGGGCTACCAGGTGGGCGGCTACTTCGCCGTCGACCCCCGAGGCGGGACGCCCGACGACCTGCGTCATCTCGTCGAGGTGCTCCACCAGGCCGGCATCGGCGTGATCATGGACTGGGTTCCCGCCCACTTCCCCCGCGACGAGGGGCTCCTCGGTCGATTCGACGGCACCGCGCTCTACGAGCACGCCGATCCCCGCCGGGGCGAGCACCCCGACTGGGGCACCTACGTGTTCAACCACGGCCGCACGGAGGTGCGGAACTTCCTGGTCGCCAACGCCCTGTACTGGCTCGACGAGTTCCGCCTCGACGGGCTCCGCGTCGACGCCGTGGCCTCGATGCTGTACCTCGACTACAGCCGTGCCCCGGGGGAGTGGGTGCCCAACGTGCACGGCGGCCGTGAGGACCTCGACGCCATCGCCTTCCTGCGGACCCTGAACGAGACCGTCGGGGCGGCCGAGGAGGGATCGCTGGTCATCGCCGAGGAGTCGACGGCCTGGCCGGGGGTGACCGCCATGACCTGCGACGGCGGACTCGGGTTCACCCACAAGCAGAACCTGGGGTGGATGCACGACACGCTGGGCTACCTGGGCCACGACCCGGTGCACCGCCGTTGGCACCATGACGAGCTCACGTTCCCGCTCCACTACGCGTTCGACGAGCGGTGGGTGCTGCCGCTCAGCCACGACGAGGTGGTGCACGGCAAGGGGTCGTGGACCAGCCGCTTCCCGGGCGACCGCTGGCAGCAGCTCGCCACCCTGCGCTCGCTCCTGGCGTGGCAGTGGACGTCGCCCGGCGCGCCCCTGGTCTTCATGGGTGCGGAGCTGGGGGTGGACCGCGAGTGGGACCACGACGACCAGCTGCCGTGGTGGCTGGGCGACGATCCGGCGCACGCCGGCGTGGCCCGGATGGTCGGTGAGCTGAACCGCGCCTGCGCCGAGCACCCGGCCCTGTGGCGCGACGACCGGGACCACCGCTCCTTCGCCTGGCTCGACCTCGCCGATGCCGAGCACTCGGCCGTCGCGTTCCTGCGTCGCACCGTGGACGAGTCGGTGACCGGTGACGTGGGCGCCGTCGTGGTGGGGGTGGCCAACTTCACGCCCGTCCCCCGTCACGGCTACCGCCTCGGGGTCCCGGCGCTGGGGCGCTGGCGGGAGCTGCTGAACACCGACGAGGCGCGCTTCGGCGGCAGCGGGGTCACCAACGGGGGCTTCGACGCCGATCCGGCCACGCCGTGGCAGGGCCAACCCGCCTCGGGGCTCGTCACGTTGCCGCCCCTGGGGCTCGCGCTGTTCGTGGCCGCCCCTGGGTAGCCTGCCGCGCATGTCGATGCCCGGCCCCCCCGATCCCGCCGGGTCCGTCTGCTACCGCCATCCCGATCGCCGGGCCGGTGTCCGCTGCCAACGCTGCGAACGCCCGATCTGCCCGTCCTGCATGCAGAGTGCGGCGGTGGGGTTCCAGTGCCCCGAGTGCGCCCAGCAGGGGGCCCGCCGGCAGCGGCTGGTCGACGCGTGGCGCCGGCAGAGCGCCCCGCGCCTGACGTACGGCCTCATCGCGGCCAACGTGGTCTTCTTCATCGTCGACCAGGCCCTGGGCGGGCGCCTCGGAGGGATCTACGCCGACTTCGGCAGCCGGTTCGCGCTGTGGGCGGGGCTCGGCTCCAACGGGTTCCGAGTGGTCGAGGTGGGCATCGCCGACGGTGAGTGGTGGCGGATCGTGACCGGCGGCTTCCTCCACGCCGGTGTGCTCCACCTGGGCTTCAACATGTACGCCCTCTACGTGCTCGGCGGGATCCTCGAGCGCGTCGTCGGTCCCGTTCGCTTCGGCCTGATCTACGGGGTGTCACTCCTCGGCGGCTCCCTCGGCGCCCTGGCGATGACGTCGCCCCTGGCCCGCACGGTCGGGGCCTCCGGTGCCATCTTCGGCATCTTCGGTGCGTTCGCGCTCCTCCAGATGAGCCGGGGCCAGAGCCCCATGTCGGGAGGGATCGGCATGACCATCGGTCTGAACCTGCTGATCACCTTCACCATCCCCGGGATCTCGATCGGTGGACACCTGGGGGGGCTGGCGGCGGGAGCGCTCTGCGGTTACCTGCTCCTCGGGGCGAACCGCCACCAGGCGATCGAGCGTGAGCGCGCCCGTCCGACCATGGTGGCGATCACCGCCGCGGTGGGCGTCGCGCTCTTCGGCGCGTCGGTGCTGGTGGCGCAGCTGGTCGTGGACCGCGGTTCGGCCCTCATCGGGGGCTGAAGCGCTCTCGCAGGTTCCGCATCGAGCCGCGCCAGACGAGCCACAGGACGGGCACCGCGGCCCAGCCGCCGATCGGACCACCCATCCACCACGGGAACACCAGGCGCTCGGACCACGTCAGCCTGGTCCGGCCGCCCCGACGCTTGCGGAGCCGGATGACCCCGTCGCCGGTGACCAGCCCCACGTGGCGCACGCCCATGGCCTCGCCGGGCCGCCACTCGGTGATCTCCATCCGGTCGGTCAGGCGGAACGGACCGACCTTGGTGTCGCAGTCGAAGGTGGTGCCGACCCCGGAGCGGTGCGGTGACGTGAACCGGATGGCGACCGCGTCGCGCATCCACTCGACGTGGGTCGAGATGTCCTCGAGATCGGCCCAGACGACCTCGGGCGGGGCGTCGAGGACGGTGGAGACTCGGATGCGGGACATGCCGCCGCCAACCGCCGTCGGGGTGGTCGCATTCCCGTCAGTCGTGGTGGGGGCGACGCCGGTAGACCGAGACGTGCTGGGGGCTCTCGCCCGCCACGAAGGGCGCGCCGTCGGCGTCACCCCAGCGGTCCGCCAGCTCGAGGCCGGCGGTCGCGGCCAGCTCGTCGAGCTCGTCGGGGGTGAGGTAGCGGACGCGCCAGGGACGCAGCCGCGGGACCTCGCCGTCGCGCAGCTCGATGTGCGCGCCGGTGATCGTGGAGGTGGCGGGATCCGTGTCGGTGGCGATCAGCACGACCCGGTCGGCCTCGACCGATCGGGTCACCAGGTCGCGGCGGCGCTCGGCGGGCGCGGCGGCCACGAAGGTCTCGAGCACCACGACGCCGTCGGTGTCCAGGACGCCCGCCGCAGCGGCCAGGCAGGCGGCCTGGGCGGGGCGGTCGGCCAGGTTGCACAGCAGGTTGAACGCACCCAGCACCACGGCGAAGGGTCCGGCGGGGAGGTCGCCGGCCACCGCGGCGTCGCCCTCGACGAGGTGGAGGTTCGCCCGCGACGACCGCTCACCGGCCTTGGTGTCGGCCACGGCGAGCATCTCGGGCGACGTGTCGACCCCCCACACCTCGTAGCGGGCGTCGGCCAGGGCCAGGGCCACCCGACCGGTGCCGACGCCCAGCTCGAGGACCGGGGCGGGTGGTGGGGCGAGCCGGCGGAGGAGGCTCACGACCGGCCCGGGGTCTCGCTCGCCGTACCACTCGTCGTAGACGTCCGCGAAGCTCCGACCGTACGTGCCGGCGTCGAAGGTCGGGGCGTCGCCGTGGGGGTTCGTCCCGTCCACCGTCGGACCTCCGCTCGACCTGCTCGCATGGCCGACCCCGACCGCAGGGCGCTGGCAGACTAGGCGCCCCGCCGACCCTGCCGGAGCGTCGTGACCTCCATCGAGCCATCCGACCGCGACGCCTGGGCGGTGCCCGATGTCGCCGCGCCGGCCGGCCGGCCGGTCCTGGCCACCATCGCTGCGACCGGGAGCGATCCCACCGTCGGGCGTCGGGCCGACGAGCCGGTCCGTTCGGCCGCCCCGGCCCGGGGGCTCCGTGGATCACCGGTGTGGCGGCTGGCCCCCCAGACGGTCGGGCAGCTCCTCGACGGCGGCTTCGAGGTGCTCCGCTTCCGCTTCCGCACGCTGATGGTCGTGGCCGCCGTCGTCATGTTGCCGCTCTACGCGCTGCCGGCCCTGCTGGTGGGGGTCGGGCCCGGAGCGCCGGACAACCCGCTCGAGGTCTTCGGCGATCCCGAGACGGTGGCCCGGATGAGCCGCAGCGCCAACCCGTTCGAGGCCATGGCCGGCGGGTTGGCCTCGTGGTTGGGGCTGGGCGTCGGGCTGATGGTGCTGGCCGTCGCCGTGTCCCACCTGGTGGTCAGCTGGGCGACCGGCTCCGACCCGGGTCCGCGGGCAGTGCTGGTCGTCGCCGTCCGGCGGCTCCCCGTGGCGATCGGGGCGTGGACGCTCGCCGCGTTGGCGAAGGTCGTCTCGGCCCTCCCGTGCTACCTCGGGCTGATCTACACGCTCCCCGTGCTGTCCCTCCTGGGCCCGGTGGTCGCGGCCGAGGGGATCGGGCCCATCCGGTCGCTGCGGCGGGCCGTGGCGCTCGGGCGTCGGCGCTTCGGGTCCCTCCTGGGCCTCTCGGTCCTGGCCACCGTCGTCTCCTCGGTCGTCTCGTGGGGCCTGACGGCGATGGCGGCCGGCATCGCGTTCGCGGTGCTGGGTGGTGACCTGACCTCGGGCGAGACGCCGGACCACCTGTGGCTGGTGATCCAGTCGGTGCAGGTCGTGGCGAACATCCTGCTGTCGGTGGTGCTGGTGGGGGCGACGGCGCTGGCCTACGTCGACGCCCGGGTGCGCACCGAGGCGCTCGACCTCGAGCTCGAGGTGGGGGAGCGGTTCGGCCGTGTGGGCTGAGCGGTCGGTCGACCCGGCCCCCGAGGTGGTGCGCGAGCGCCTCGAGGAGGTCTTCCGGCGCGCCGAGTTCCAGCGCACGCCCACCTGGTGGGATCGCATGGTCGACCGTGTCGGCGAGTGGCTCGAACGCCTCCTGGGCGGCGGCACGGGGGGTGGGGCGAGCGCCGCGGGGTGGGGGGGACCGGTGGCCGAGCTCATCCTGTGGATCGTGCTCGTGGCGCTGGCGGTGGCGTTCGTGGCGCTGATCGTGGTGGTCGTCGCCCGCCGGGTCCGCCGTCCTGCCTCCGACGACCCCGAGCTGCTCGTCGAGATCGACGCGGAGCGCTCCGTGGGCGAGTGGGCCCGACTGGCGGCCGAGCACGAGGCGGCCGGGCGGTGGAAGGACGCGCTGCGCTGCCGGTACCGGGAGCTGATCGGCACGTTGGTCGAGCGGGGCGTTGCCCCGGCGCTGCCCGGGCGGACCACCGGCGAGCTGCGCCTCGACCTGTCGGCCCAGTCGCCCGCGGTGGCCGCGGCGTTCTCCGAGGCCACGCTCGTGTTCGAGCTCGCCTGGTACGCCGATCGACCCACCGGCGCCGAGGAGCACGGCCGGTTCCGGGAGCTCGCGGCCGTCGTGGTGGCCGGCGCGTCGGCCGACCTCCCCGAGCCCGTCGGGGCGTCCGCGTGAGCACCGCCGGCGGCCGCGGCCGCGGGCTCGTCGTCTGGCTGGTGCTGGCCGCCGCCGTGGTGGTGGTCGCCGTGCTGCTGCCGAGTGGCGACGCCCGCCCCTACGACCTCGACAGCGCGGACGTCGCCGGCTACCGGGCCGTGCGGCTCCTCCTGGAGGCCGGCGGTACCGAGGTGCGGCGCGTCGATGCCGACGACGTGGACGCGGCTCGGGTCGCGACCACGCCGGTGGCCTACGTGCCGGTGGCCACCGGAGCCACCGCGCTGCAGGTGGCCCGCTGGCGGAGCTTCGTCGAGGCCGGCGGGACGCTCGTCCTGGGCACGCCGGCCGAGGGGATCGGGGTGCAGGTCGACGAGTCGGAGGCGGTGGTGCTGCAGCCCACGACCTTCTCCGGGACCGGCGACCTGTCGATCGATCCGGGCTACTGCGACCTCGAGGTCGTGGCCGACCTGGAGGTCCTCGCGGTGTCGCCCTGGGGCGTCGAGCTCCCGGTGGGCGAGGCCGACTCGAGCTGCTTCGGCGACGGCTACTCGGCCGCCGTGGTGCGGGCCACCTCGGGCGGCGGTGTCGTCGTGAACCTGACCTCGCCCGACCTGTTCACCAACGACGTGATGGGCGCACCTCGCAAGGACGAGAACGACGGCGCGCCCCGTGACCTGCCCGACAACGGTGCGTTGGCCGTGCGGCTCCTGGGCACGGCGCCGAGCGTGGCAGTGGTGACCGCCGGGGTGGCCACCACGGCCCGGATCGGTCCGGGGACCAAGGAATGGACCGACTTCCTCTCGCCGGGGGTCAGCCTCGCCTTGGGTCAGCTGGCCGTGGCCGCCGGACTCTACGTCTGGTCGCGGGGCCGGCGTCACGGGCGGGTGGTGAGCGAGCCGGTCCCGGTCACCATCGAGGCCTCCTCACTCGTGGCCGCGGTCGGCGATCTCCTCGCACGACACGGCGACGCCGCTCGCGCTGCCGCCGCGGTGCGTGCCGCCGCCCGGGTCCGCTGGTCCCACGACCTGGGGCTCGGCCGCCGGGCCGAGATCGTGGAACTCGCGGCGGTGGTCGGTGCCCGGACCGGCCGCGACCCCGCCGAGATCGCCGCGCTGTTGGAGGGCGAACCCGTCCGCAGCGACGCCGAGCTGGCCAACCTCGTCCATCGACTCGACCACGTCCACCAGGAGGCGCTCCATGTCTGACCTCGACGCCGGCACCCCGTCGTCCGACCGTTCGGCCCGCGAGGCCCTGCTCGCCCTCCGCGACGAGGTGGGCAAGGTCGTCGTCGGCCAGGAAGGCACCGTCTCGGGGTTGGTCGCGGCCCTGCTGGTCCGCGGCCACGTGCTCCTCGAGGGCGTCCCGGGCGTGGCCAAGACGCTCCTGGTCAAGGCGTTGGCCGCCGCGCTCGACGTGGAGTTCAAGCGGGTGCAGTTCACCCCCGACCTCATGCCGTCCGACGTGACGGGCCAGTCGATCCTCGACGGGCGGGACGGGTCGTTCCGCTTCCGCGAGGGTCCGGTGTTCACCAACCTGCTGTTGGCCGACGAGATCAACCGCACGCCACCCAAGACGCAGGCCTCCCTGCTCGAGGCGATGGAGGAGCGGCAGGTGTCGGTGGAGGGCGAGCGCCGCCCGCTGCCGGATCCCTTCGTGGTGGTGGCCACCCAGAACCCCGTGGAGTACGAGGGCACCTACCCGCTGCCCGAGGCGCAGCTCGACCGGTTCCTGTTCAAGCTGCTGGTCGGCTACCCGACCTTCGAGCAGGAGACGATGGTCCTCCAGCGCCACCACGAGGGGCTCAACCCCCACGACGTGGCCGCCGCGGGGGTCCGGCCGGTGGCGACGGTGGCCGACCTCGACCGGGCCCGGGTCGAGGTCGACGCGGTGCAGGTGGAGCCGGTGATCCTCGAGTACGTGGTGGCCCTGTGCCGGGCCACCCGCGAGGCACCCTCGATCGAGCTGGGGGCGTCGCCCCGAGGTGCGGCCGCCCTGCTCCACGCGTCGAAGGCGTGGGCGTGGCTGTCGGGGCGACCGTTCCTGACCGCGGACGAGGTCAAGGCGGTGGCCAAGCCGGTGCTCCGCCACCGGCTCCTGGTCCGTCCCGAGCTGGAGCTCGAGGGGACCACCGTCGACGGTGTGCTGGACGGTCTGCTGGCCTCGGTGCCGGCGCCGCGCTGAGGACGACCCGGGCGTGGTCCCCACCCGACGACTGGCCCTCGTCGCCGTTGCGATGGCGGCGGTGGCCTGGTGGTACCCGGGCGAACTGCCCGGCGGGCTGTGGGGCGCGCTCGGCATCGTCAACGGCGTCCTCACCGTCGTCGTGGCCGCCGACCTCCTCGCTGCGGTCCGTCCGGCGTCCATCGAGGTGGTGCGCCGCCACCCGCCCACGGCCGTGATGGGGGAGTCCGTGCCGTTGGGCTGGACCCTCCGCCACCGGGGCTCGCGACGGGTCCGGGTGGTGATCGCCGACGACCTGGCGCCGTCGCTGGGGGCAGCCACGCGTCGCGCCGCCGCAGTGCTCCCGGCCCGGGGCACGGCCGAGCTGACCACCACGCTCCGGCCGCAGCGCCGTGGTCGCTTCGACCTGGTGGAGGTGGCGGTGCGGACGACGGGACCCCTGGGCCTGGTGCAGCGCGAGCGCCGGCGTGACGTCCCGACGGTGCTGCGGGTCCACCCGCCGTTCCGGAGCCGTGAGGAGGCCGAGCTCCGCATCCGTCGGGCCCGGATCCTCGAGGTCGGGATGCGGTCGGCCCGGGGCCTGGGCGGCGGTACCGAGTTCGAGCAGCTCCGGGAGTACTCGCCCGACGACGAGTTCCGGCGGATCGACTGGGCGGCCTCGGCGCGCACCGGTCGTCCGATCGTGCGGACCTACCGGCCCGAGCTGAACCAGTCGGTGGTCGTGCTGTTGGACAACGGACGGCTCTCGGCGGCCCGGGTGGCGGGGGTGCCCCGCCTCGAGCACGGCATGGACGCGGCCATCATGCTCACGGCGGTGGCGACGCGGCTGGGCGACAAGGTGGGACTGGTCACCTTCGACCAGGAGATCCGTTCGGTGGTGGCGCCGGCCCGTCGGGTCGACCAGGTCACGCGGGTGACCGAGGCCATGTACGCGCTCGAACCGGTGCTGGCCGAGAGCGACTACCGGATGGCTCTGCGCCACGTCACCACCCGGTTCCGCCGCCGCTCGCTCTTCGTGCTGCTCACCGACCTGAACGAGCAGGCCTGGCTCGAGTCGCTCCTGCCCCAGCTCCCCCGGATCCTTCGCCACCACGTGGTGGTGGTGGGCTCGGTGACCGATCCCGACGTGGCGAGGTGGGCGACCCAGACGGTGGTCGACTCGAGCGACGCCTACCGCCGGGCCGCGGCGATCGCCGCGCTGGACGAGCGGCGCCGCGTGGCCGATCGCCTCCGCGTGATGGGGGCGACGGTGGTCGACGCACCGCCCGGCAAGCTGGCCGGTCAGCTCACCGACGTCTACCTCAAGGTCAAGTCCACCGGTCGGCTCTGATGGCGGGGCCGCGTCAGGTGACGGCGCGTTCGCCGATGCGGCCGGTGGCGCCCCGCCGCACGGCGTTCGCGCCCGCCCCGAAGAGCCAGGTCAGCGCGGCCAGCTCGATGACCACGCCGATGGCCACCCGCAGCGCGGTGGGCAGGCTCGAGGGCGTCACGAACGCCTCGGTGAAGCCGGCCACCACGAAGAGCACCATGGTGCCCAGCACGATGGCGATGGCTCGCTGGCCCTCCTCGGCCACCGCGGCGGTGCGCGTGCGGTCGCCGGGCACGATCGCCGCCCACGTGATCCGGAAGCCCGCGCCCGCGGCCAGGCAGACCGAGGTCAGCTCGATGAGCCCGTGGGGGGTGATGAGCCCCCAGAACCGCGCGCCCTGCCCCTGGGTGTGCATGACCGCGGCGATGGTGCCCAGGCGCGCGCTCTCGTTGAGCAGCTGCCAGATGGCCCCGACGCCGCCGGCCGCGCCCAACCCGAACGCCAGCACCGAGACGCGGATGTTGTGGGTGAAGAGCTCGAAGGCCCACGACTCGGCCGGGCTGGACTTGTAGTACTCCTCGAACTCCCGCTCGGCCACCAGCTCCTGGGTCTCGCGGTCGATGGCCGCGTCACGAGCGGCGCCGTTCGACGCCATCCAGAAGCCGAGCGGGATGGCGGGCACGAACAGCAGGAACACCGCCACCGCCACCTGGCGACGGGCGGTGTAGGTGGCGGCGGGGAAGGTGGTCGTGAAGAACGCCACCAGGGCCCGGCCGGGGTTGCTGCGCGGCCGGTAGATGAGGCCGCGCGCGTTGCCGATGGTCCGGCTGAGCCGGGTGGTCAGCGTCAGGTCGTCGAAGTGGGTCCGGGCCACCGACAGGTGGGCGCTGGTCCGGTGGTAGAGGCGGAGCAGCTCGTCGAGCTCCTCCGCGTCGAGGCGGCGCACCGACCGCCGTCCCCGGTTGGCCAGCACGTCGAGGCGGTCCCACTCGGCCTGGTGCTGCGACACGAACCGGTCGATGTCCATCGCCGGCATCGTAGGACCGCTACCGTGCGCAGGTCCGCCGCACCACGGAGCGCCCGGTGAGCGAGCTGTCGCCCTTCGACATCGTGACGCCCGAGGCGGTGGTGCTCGATCTGCGCCCGGCCGGCCTGGCCAGCCGCATCCTGGCCAAGGGCGTCGACCTGCTGCTCCAGGGGTTCGCCGCCTTCGGGGTGCTCCTCCTCGCCACCCTGCTGAGCGAGGAGGACGGCGACATGGGCACCGTGTCCACCGTCGTGCTGGCCCTCGGCCTGTTCCTGGTGATCCTCTTCCTCCCGGCGCTGATCGAGACGCTGTGGAACGGGCGGTCGCCCGGCAAGGCGCTGCTGGGCATCCGGGTGGTCACCGACGAGGGCGGCCCCGTCGCGTTCCGCCACGCCATCGTGCGCGGGCTGCTCCAGGTCGTCGAGCTGCCGTTGGGCGCCGCCCTGGTCGCCGCGCTGGCCAGCCGTCGCTCGAAGCGGTTGGGCGACCTGGCCGCGGGCACCTTCGTCATCAAGGAGCGGGGAGCCGGCACGGCGGTGGTGCCGACGGTCTTCTACCCGCCCCACGGCTTCGACGGCTACGTCACCGCGCTCGACGTCGGCGCGTTGGGATCGGACCAGTTCCTCCTCGTGCGCAACTTCCTGATGCGCGTCGGCGAGCTCGACCCGGCAGCGCGGAGCCAGCTCGGCCTGCGGCTGGCGGACGCGTTGCGGGAGCGGATCTCGCCGCCGCCGCCGCCCCAGCTCCACCCCGAGGCCTACCTGATCTGCGTGGCGTCGGCCTATCAGCTGCGCAACGGTGGGTTGCCCGGTTGGGCCCCGAACGCCCCGGGTGGCGCTCGGTAGCCTTCCGGCGTGGAGCGCGACGACGTCTACCTCGACCACGCGGCGTCGTCGCCGCTGTCGTCGCTGGCGTTGGAGGCCATGCTGCCGTGGCTGTCGGGCCCCGCCGCCAACCCCTCGGGTGCGCACGCCCGGGCCCGGGCCGCCCGGCGGGCCGTCGACGACGCCCGTGACCGCATCGCGGCGGTGGTGGGGTGTCGGTCGACCGAGGTGGTGTTCACCTCCGGCGGCACCGAGGCCGACAACCTGGCGGTCCTCGGCGTGGCGGCCCGCCGACCGGGAGCGGTGGCCTGCTCGGCGATCGAGCACCCCGCCGTGCTCGAGGCGGTGCGCTCGCTCGATGACCGCCCCACCATCGAGCTGGGCGTGGACCGCTCGGGTCGGCTCGACCTCGACGAGCTGGCGCGGCGGCTGCCCGGCGACGCCGCGTTGGTCTCGGTCATGGCGGTCAACAACGAGGTCGGCACGATCCAGCCGGTCGTCGAGGCCGCCGCCGCGGTCCGCGCTGCGGCGCCGGAGGTGGTGGTGCACACCGACGCCATCCAGGCGCCGGGCTGGGTGGACCTGCGGCCGCGGTGGGAGGTCGTCGACCTGCTGTCGCTGTCGGCGCACAAGTTCGGCGGCCCCCAGGGCGTCGGTGCGCTGGTCGTGCGGACCGGCACCCCGCTCGGCGCCCGTCAGCTCGGCGGCAGCCAGGAGCTGGGTCGGCGGGCCGGCACGCCGTCGGTGGCGGCCATCGTGGCCATGGGCGTCGCCCTGGCCGAGGCCGATGCCCAGCGGACCGCGACCGTCGCGCGGGTCGCCGTGCTCCGCGACCGTCTGATCCTGGGCATCGACGCGGCGATCGACGGGGTGGTCGAGCTGGGGGTCGCGGACGGTGACCGGTCCCACAAGGTGGCTGCCAATGCCCACCTCTGCATCGAGGGGGTGGCCAGCGAGGAGCTGCTGTTCCTGCTGGACCAGGCCGGCGTGCGGGCCGCCGCCGCGTCGTCGTGCGCATCGGGGGCACACGCCGGGTCCCACGTGGTGGCCGCGCTCGGTGCCACCGAGGCCCAGGCCCGAGGTGCGATCCGCTTCTCGCTGGGCGCCACGACCACCGAGGCCGAGGTCGAGCGGGCGGTCGAGGTGGTGGTCGCTGCGGTGGGCCGACTCCGGGGCACGGCCTCGTGAGGGTGCTGGTGGCCATGTCGGGAGGTGTGGACAGCTCGGTGGCGGCCGCGCTGCTGGCCGAGGCCGGCCATGAGGTGTGCGGGGTCACGCTGCGGCTGTGGGGCGGTGACAGCGACAGCGGGTGCTGCGCGGTCAGCGACGTCGAGGATGCCCGGCGGGTGGCCGACCGCCTGGGCATCGAGCACCACGTCTTCAACGACGCCGAGGCCTTCGAACGCCACGTCGTGGTGCCCTACGTCGACGCGCACGCGGCGGGTCGCACCCCGAACCCCTGCGTCGAGTGCAACCGCCACCTGAAGTTCGGCCTGCTGGCCGAGCGGGCCGAGCGGCTGGACTTCGACGCCGTGGCCACCGGCCACCACGCCCGCCGGGTGTGGCGTGACGGCGCCTGGCGGCTGGTCCGCGGCGCCGATGGCGCCAAGGACCAGAGCTACGTGCTCCACCCGCTGCTGGCCGGCGGGTTGGATCGGGTGCTGCTGCCGATCGGCGAGCTGACCAAGGCCGAGGTGCGGGCGCGGGCCGCCGAGCTCGACCTGCGCACGGCCACCAAGCCCGAGAGCCAGGACGTCTGCTTCGTGACCCGCGCCGAGGGGCGGGCGGCGTTCCTGGGGCGGCGGATCCCGCTGCGTCCGGCCCGGGCGGTCGACCTCGACGGGGTCGAGGTCGGCGAGGTGGCGGCCGTCGAGCTGGTCACGGTCGGCCAACGGCGAGGGGTCGGCCTGGCCGGCGGCACGGGCCGCCGCTTCGTGCTCGACGTCGAGCCCGACGGTCCCGGCGGGCCGGTCGTCGTGGTGGGCGACGCCACCGAGCTGCTGGTCGACGAGACCTGGGTCGACGACGTCGTCTGGGCGCCGGGGGCCGCTCCCGCCGACGGCGCCGAGGTGGCGGTCACCGCCCAGTGCAGCGCCCACGGTCGCCCGCTCGCGGCGTCCGCCGCGGTCGTGGCGCCCGGGGTGGTCCGGGTGCGTTGGGCCACGCCCGAGCGTCGGGTGGCGGCCGGCCAGAGCGTGGTCCTCTACGTCGGTGACGAGGTGGCGGCCGGTGGTACGGCGCGTCGCTCGGCCTCGCGCAGCACCGCCGCGGGGCTGGCGGGCGAGAGCAGCACCGCGGTCGGCGCCTCCAGCTGAGCGTCCGTGGCGCCGGTGCGCCGGCTCAGCTCCACCGGGGAGGCCATCGCTGCCTCGAGCACCAGTCCGGGGGCCTGCTGGCTGAGGTCGAGCGCGGTCGTGCCCTCGACGGCCGGCCCGAACGACACGATCGAGCGGGCCGGGAGGAGCACCGGCTCGGCGAGCGCGAGGTGGTCCACGATCGTCATGCCGGCCGGGACGAAGACCAGCCAGCGTCGCGACAGCCCGTGGAGGGCCCGGACGGCGACGACCGCCGCCGCGGCGCCGAGGACGAGGGCGACCACCCCGACCAGCCACTGGCGGGCGGCCAGCAGCAGCGGGCCGGCGGCGACGGCAGCGCCGACGACGGCGACGGCCACGGGGATCGGACCCATCGAGAACGCGGCGGGGGCGCGGAGCAGGAAGCGGCGCTCGTCGCCGTAGGAGGCGCCGTCGACGCAGTGGTCGGCCACCGCAGCACCGCAGGCCAGGCGGGCGGCCAGCACGGCGCTCGCCAGCCCGATCACCTCCACCACCGTGAGGTCACCGCGGGCGGCGGGCCACGCGGCGAGCGTGGCGGCGATCGGCGTGGCCAGGCGGAGGGCGGTGAGCGAGACCGGGAGCGCGACCGCCGCGGCGACGAGGCCCAGGCCCCATCCCGACCAGGCGAGCACGGCCGCCACGACCCGCACCGCCGAGCTTCGAGCCGCCAGCTGGTCGGCCAGGGCTTCGCCGACGGTGAAGGGCAACGACACCCACAGGAGGCGGTGGATCCAGAGGGAGGGGGGAGCGCTCACCCGTCCAGACTTGCGGACGCGACGGGGTGATCGCTAAGCCATGCTGATGGGGGACGAGGGGAAGCGTCGACCGTGAAGGTCTCGCTGCCGGCGGGCTTGGCCACGGTGGTCGGGGCGCTGCCCCAGGTCGGGCCGCTCGACGCCTCCCGCCTCCTCCTCGACCTGATGCCGAAGCTGCCTGCCGCGCCGGGGCTGCAGCTGGTCACCCCCGAGGGCACGCTCGACGTGCGCCTCGAGGAGGCCTACGAGGGCGTGGCCACCTTCCTCCGCCAGATGCGAGGCCGTGTGGAGCCGGTGGCGCTGTCCATCACCGGCCCGGTCACCGTGGCCCTGGGCCTCGACGAACCGGGGGCGGCCGAGGCCGCGGCCGAGGTGGTCGTCGGCGCCGCGCAGCGGCTGCTGGACCTGGCGGCCCAGCTGGTGCCGGGCGCCCCGGTGCTGCTGTTCCTCGACGAGCCCGGGCTGGCCAACTCGATGCACCCGTCGTTCCCGCTCGAGCCGGACGCGGTGGAGGAGCTCGTCGGCAGCGTCGTCGAACCGTTGGCCGACGACGCGGTCGTCGGTGTGCAGGTGCCGGGCCGCGTCGACTTCGCCATGCTCTTCCGCACCGGCATCGGGGTGCTCGGCGCCCCGCTCGGCGCCCAGCTCGAGACGGCCGCCGCCGAGCTGTCCCGCTTCCTCGAGGGTGGCGGCTTCATCGCCTGGGGCGCCGTGCCGGTCGACGAGCCGCTCGGCGCCAGCTCGGATCGCCTGTGGCGGCGGCTCTCGGCGCTGTGGAACGAGCTGACCCGCCTGGGCCTCGACCCGCTGCTGCTCCGCGAGCGGTCGATCATCACGCCCTCGGCCGGCCTCGGCGGCTTCGGGCTCACCCAGGCCGAGCGCATCCTGCGCCTCACCGGTGAGCTGTCGGAGCGGGTCGTGCGCCAGGTCATGGGCGCCCGCCTCTCCATCGGCGCCTGACGCCGCCGGGCGGATGGGCGCCAACCGGGACAACCCGTTCCGCGGTTGGGCCTGGCTGGTCTGGCTGCTCCCCACCTTGTTCGTGGGCGGTGCGCTCGCTCCTCACGGCTGGTGGGCGCTGCTCACGTTCTTGGTGCCGCCGGCATTGCTCCCGATCTCGACGTGGCTGGGTCGACGGTTCCGCGATTGAGCCCCGCTCAGGCACCCCCTCCGTTCTGTGTGCACTCGTTCGCGTCTGACGCGCACGAGCGCACACAGAAGCGCAGGACCTGGGGACGGAGCGGCATGAGGGCCCGGAGGCTGGCTCAGAACCAGCTGGTCAGGAGGCTCCAGAGGCCCCAGATCACCAGCACGAGGCCCACGGCCAGGATGGCCGCGAACAGGACGGCCATGACCACCGCCGCGATCAGCACCTGCACCGAGCTGCGCCGGGTGCCGCGGCCGTCGGCCAGGTCTCGCTCGATGAGGCGGAGGTTGCGGTCGTTGGCCTTCCAGGCGAAGCCGATGACCGGACCGAGCAGCGGGATCATCCCCGCCAGGGACTCGAGGGTGGCGTAGAGGGCCATCCGGACCACCGTCGGCCAGCTCACCCCGGCCCGCACGCCGGCCAGCACCACCACCGCCGACAGGGCGAAGCCGGTGGCGTCGCCGATGCCGGGCACCATGCTGAGCAGGCCGTCGATCCCGACCCGTCGCTTGCCGAAGGGGAGCGGGATGGCGTCGTCGAGCCACCACGCCAGCTGGCGCACGTAGTCGGGCACCGGCAGCGGGTCGTCGCCGGTTCGCTTGGTGCGCAGCTCGGGGATGCGGTCGGGCAGTCGCTGCGCGACGCCCTCGGGCAGGCGCTGGACGACGCCCTCGGGCAGGCGCTCGGGCAGGCTCGGCACCGGCGCACCCTACCGACGCCGGCCCCGGGTCGGGCCGTCAGGGGTCGCCGGTAGTCTCGCCCCGTGCCGTTGCCCGACGACCTGCCCGACGACCCCGCCGAGCGCACCGCGGCGCTGCGGGCGCAGATCCTCCACGCCAACGAGGCGTACTACCTCCACGACGCGCCCGAGATCCCCGACGCCGACTACGACGCCCTGGTCCGCGAGCTCCAGCGGCTCGAGGAGCTGCACCCCGACCTGGCCTCGCCCGACAGCCCCACCCAACGGGTGGGCGGGGCGGTCGCCACCCTGTTCGCCCCCGTCGAGCACCGGGTGCCGATGATGTCGCTCGACAACGCCATGGACGCCGGCGAGCTGCACGAGTGGGGTGCCCGCACGGCCAAGCGCCTCGGCGACCTCGGGCTCGACCCGGCCGCCGTGCGCTACGTGTGCGAGCTGAAGATCGACGGCCTGGCCATGTCGCTGCGCTACGAGGACGGGCGCTTCGTCCAGGCCGCCACCCGGGGCGACGGCCGCTACGGCGAGGACGTCACGGCCAACGTGGCGGGCATCGACGACGTGCCGAAGCAGCTGGTGGGCGACGCGCCCGCCGTGGTCGAGGCCCGGGGCGAGATCTACCTGCCGATCGCCACCTTCGACGCGCTCAACGAGGCGCAGGAGGCCGCGGGGGAGAAGCGCTACGCCAACCCCCGCAACACCGCCGCCGGCTCGCTCCGCCAGAAGGACCCGGCGGTCACGGCGTCCCGGGGCCTGGCCTTCTGGTGCTACCAGCTGGGCGAGGTGGTGGGCGGCCCCGCGCTCGACAGCCACTCCGAGGCGCTCGGCTGGCTGGCGTCGCTGGGCTTCCCCACCAACCCCAACGCCGCGGTGGTCACCTCGCTCGACGAGGTCTACGCCTACTGCTCGCACTGGCTCGAGCACCGACACGACCTCCCGTACGAGATCGACGGCATCGTCGTGAAGGTCGACGCGCTGTCGGTGCAGGCGGCGCTGGGCGCCACCGCCAAGGCCCCGCGCTGGGCCATCGCCTACAAGCTGCCGCCCGAGGAGCGCACCACCCTGCTCCGCGAGATCCAGGTCTCCATCGGTCGCACCGGCAAGGCCACGCCCTTCGCCGTGCTCGAGCCGGTGTTCGTCGGGGGCTCCACGGTGGGGCTCGCCACGCTCCACAACGAGGACCAGGTCCGCCTCAAGGACGTGCGGCCGGGCGACACGGTGATCGTGCGCAAGGCGGGCGACGTCATCCCCGAGGTGGTCGGCCCGGTGCCCGACCGCCGCCCGCCCGACAGCGTGCCCTGGCAGTTCCCGTCGGTGTGCTCGTGCGGGCTGGACCAGCCACTGGTCCGCGTCGAGGGCGAGGCCCAGCACCGCTGCGTCTACGCGGCGTGCCCCCAGCAACGGTGGGCGCGCATCAGCCACTTCTGCTCCCGGGGCGCCATGGACATCGAGGGGCTGGGCGAGCGGCAGGTCCAGCTGTTCCTGGACCTCGGCCTGCTCACCGACGTGGCCGACATCTACTCGCTGGACTTCGATCGCATCCTCGAACTGCCCGGCTACGGCGAGACGTCGGTGGCCAACCTGCGCAACGCCATCGAGGCGTCGAAGTCCCGTCCGCTCGGCAAGCTGCTCTTCGGCCTCAACATCGTGCACCTGGGTGCGGCCGGCGGCGAGGTGCTCGCTGCCGGTCTCGGCAGCCTCGACGCCATCGAGTCGGCGACGGTCGACGACATCGCCGCGGTCGAGGGCATCGGGCCGGTCATCGCCACCTCCGTGCGCGCCTGGTTCGACGACCCGGCCAACCAGGAGCTGGTCGCCCGCCTGCGTGCCGCCGGCGTCAACACCGTCGGCCCCGAGCGCTCGACGCTGCCGCAGACGCTCACGGGCCGCTCGGTGGTGGTCACCGGCGGGCTCGAGGGCTTCACCCGCGAGGAGGTCGAGGCGGCCATCAAGGCCCGGGGCGGCAAGTCGCCGGGCAGCGTGTCCAAGCGCACCACCGCGGTGGTCGTCGGAGCCGAGCCCGGTGCCTCCAAGCTCACCAAGGCCACCGAGCTGGGCATCCCCGTCCTCGACGAAGCACAGTTCGTCACCCTCCTCGAGACCGGAGACCTCCCGTCGTGACCGACACCACCGACACCGACGTGCCCGTCCGCGCCGTCCTCTTCGACTTCGGCGGCGTGTTCATCAACTCGCCGTTCGCCGCGGTCGAGACCGCGGCCGAGCGACTCGGGAGCACCGTCGCCGAGCTCACCCCGCTGATCTTCGGCAGCTACGACGAGGACACCGACCACCCGTGGCACCGCCTCGAACGCGGCGAGATCAGCTTCGAGGCCTCCCAGGTGGCCATCCGGGCGCTGGCCGACGAGGCCGGCATGGGCCACCTCGACCCCTTCGCCGTGCTGGCCGAGATGGCCGGCGCGCTCGAGGTGCGCGACTTCATGGTCGACGCCGTCCGTCGCTATCGGGCCGCCGGTCGGCTCACCGGCATCGTCACCAACAACATCGCCGAGTTCGGCTCCACCTGGCGGGGCCTCATCCCCGTCGACGAGCTCTTCGACGACATCGTCGACTCGTCCGCGGTGGGGCTCCGCAAGCCCGATGCCCGCATCTTCCACCTGGCCTGCGAACGGCTGGGCGTGGCGCCGGCCGAGGCGGCCTTCGTGGACGACCACGCCGGCAACGTGGCGGGCGCGCAGGCCGCCGGATTGGCCGCGGTGTGCTGCGGCTACACGGTCGAGAGCACCCGGGCGGCGCTGGTCGAGCTGGATCGGCTGGCCGGCTGCTGAGGACACGCTGGCTCAGAGCACGTCGAAGCACCAGCGGGTCGGCGCGGCGGTGGCCGGCCCGTCGGTCACCCGCCACACCATCGCCGTGACGCACTCCTCCGGCGACTGCAGCCGGGCGACCTGTCGGCCCGGTCCGGGGTCGTAGTAGACGCCGCGGACCGAGGTGTTGCGTCGGAGCCCGTCGGGCTCGGTCGCGGTCGAGCGGTTGGTCACCGCCACGTCGCCGATGACGAGGTAGGCGTCGTAGCCCTCCGCGAGCTCGATGCCCACCGTGGACTGGGAGAGGACCTCGCTGCCGGAGCGGGGGATGAACTGGGTGACGAACTCCGGCTTGGTCAGACTGGCGTTGCGCTCGCCGGTGACGCCGTTCGCGTAGGCGTAGGCGCCCACGGCGACCATGGCCACCACGCAGGCCACGAGGAACAGCTTCACCTTGAGCGGCACCCGGGCATTCTGTCCCGCTGCCCCGTGAGGGTCACAGTCGACGGCTTCCGGGGCGTGCCCGACGGCCCCGGTAGTGTCGAGCCGTGGTCTCCTCGTGGGTCGCCGAGCCGCTCGGGTCGGTGCTGGCGGGCCGCTACCGCGTGGTGGCGCCCATCGGCGCCGGCGCGTCGGCACGCGTCTTCCTGGCCGACGACCTCCAGCTCCACCGCCGGGTGGCGCTCAAGGTGCTCCACGACGCGTTGGCCGACGACCCCGCCTTCCTCAAGCGGTTCCGGGCCGAGGCTCGCTCGGCGGCGTCGATGAGCCACCCCAACGTCATGCACGTCTACGACTCCGGCGAGCAGGACGGGGTGCCCTTCCTGGTGCTCGAGTTCCTGGGCGGGGGCAGCCTCCGGGCGGTGCTGGACCAGGGCCGGCCCCTCTCACCCAGCCAGGCCCTGGTGGTGGGGCTGGGCGCCGCACGAGGGCTCGACTACGCACACCGTCGGGGTCTCGTCCACCGCGACATCAAGCCCGCGAACCTGCTCTTCGACGAGGAGGCCCGGCTGCGCATCGCCGACTTCGGGTTGGCCCGGGCGATCGCCGAGGCCACCTGGACCGAGCCGCAAGGGCTGCTGTTGGGCACGGCCCGCTACACCTCACCCGAACAGGCGCGGGGCGAGGAGGTCGACGGTCGGGGCGACGTGTACTCCCTGGCCCTGGTCCTCGTCGAGGCGGTCACGGGCCGGGTCCCCTTCGCCCGCGACACCGTGCCCGCCACGCTCATGGCCCGCTGCGACGGTGACCTCGAGGTGCCCGCCGAGCTCGGCCGGCTGCGTCCCGTGCTCGAGCGGGCCGGCCGACTGGACCCCGAGCTGCGCCCCGACGCGGGTGAGCTCGAGATCGCGTTCCTGGCCGCGGCCGAGGAGATGGACCGCCCGCGACCGATCCCCCTGCCCGGGGCGATCCCTGCTGCGGTGCTCGATGCCCGAGCCCGGGGCGACGAGGACCCGACGCTGGTGGTGACCGTCGACGACATCACCCAGATCGGCCCGCTGCCGACGCCCGCATCGGGGGCCGAACCGCCCGGGGCTACCGAGGACACGGCCGCCCCGGGCCGCGGCCGGCGGGAGCGCCGCGTCGAGCGCGAGGACCGGCGGGCCGGCACGGCGCTGATCGTGGTGCTGCTCCTGGCGGTCGTCGCCCTCGGGTCCGCCGCGGTGTGGTTCTTCCTCATCCGCACGCCCACCCACGCCCTGCCCGACGTGGTCGGCACCGACGTCGCCACGGCCAAGCGGCGACTGGCGACCCTGGGCTTCCGGGTCACCACCGAGTTCACCCGCCAGGACGGCACCGAGCCCGACGAGGTGGTCGGCCAGTCGCCGGCGGCGCGGACCGAGCTGGAGGAGGGGCGCCAGATCGAGCTCACCGTGTCGCTCGGCAACACCCTGGTGGCCCTGCCTGCGCTGGATCCCTCGCTCGACGAGGCGGCGGCCGTCGCCGCGCTCGAGGCGGCCGGTCTGGCGGTGGGGGAGGTCACGCGTCCCAACGACGAGACGGTCCCGCAGGGCTTCCTGATCTCGTCGACCGCCGAGGTCGACGCGTCCGGCCAGCTCCCGAAGACGAGCCCCGTCGACCTGGTCATCTCGGCCGGGCCGGCCCCGCGCACGGTGCCCAACGGCCTGGTGGGCCAGAGCATCGACGCGGTCACCCGGCTCCTGGCCGATCTCCGACTCGGCGTGGACGTCACCGAACGCTACGACCCCGAGGTGCCGAAGGGGACCGTGCTGTCGGTGAACCCGGCGGACGGGGCCAGCGTGCCGCGGGACACCAAGATCGCCGTGGTGGTCTCGAAGGGCCCCGAGCCGGTCCCCATCCCCGACGTGCGCGGGAAGACCGGGACCGAGGCGACGGCGATCCTGGAAGCCGCCGGGTTCGGGGTGAGCGGCATCGAGGGGTCGCCGTCGGGGCCGGTGCTCCAGACCGACCCGCCGGCCGGCGAACCCCACGTCCGCGGCTCGGTGGCGGTGCGGATCTTCACCCGCCAGTGACGTCGTGCTCCGCTGCCGCGACCATCCCCCGTCCCGACGCGCCGCGCCCGTAGTGTGTCGCTCGACGAGATCGACGGAGCGGGTTGGGGTGGTCTGCCTACGTGGTGTTCCCCAGCCGCCGCGACGAGGCGGCCACCCCAACCGGCTCCGTCGACCGTGACGGCAGGGCCGACGTGAGCGAGCGCTCCGCCCGCAGCCCCTGGGTGGTCACCTGGACGGTGCTGGCCGGGTCGTTCGCGCTCGGCGTGAACTTCACCATCCTCGCCGTCAGCCGTCCCGCCATCGCGGCCGACCTCGACGTCGACGCCTCCACGTTGGTCTGGCTGATCTCGGGCCCGATCCTGGCCAACGCGCTGGTCACGCCGACGGCGGGGAAGCTGGGCGATCTCCGCGGCCACCGGCCCACCTACCTGATCGGGTTGGTGGGATCGGTCGTGTTCGCGGTCGTCTCCGCGCTCGCGCCGGGCGCCGGGTGGCTCGTGGGCTCGCGGATCGCCGGCGCCGTCGTGGGCGGCGCGATCGGCCCGTCCGCGATGGCCATCATCAACCTCACCTTCGAACCGCACCGCCGGGCCCGGGCGCTCGGGTACTGGTCCCTGGTCGGCGCCGGCGGTCCGGTGGTCGGCCTGGTGGTCGGTGGACCCCTCGTCGACGCCTTCGGATGGCGGACGATCTTCTGGGGGCAGGTGCCGCTGATGGCGCTGGCGCTGGTCCTGGCGTGGCGGATCCTGCCCGACACGCCGCGGGCCACCGATGCCCGCTTCGACGTGGCGGGCACCGTCGCCCTCTCGGTCGGGTTGGTGGGCCTGCTGGTCGCCGCCGAGCGGGGCCGCGTCTGGGGTTGGGGCTCGTGGCCGACGGTGGCGACCCTGGTCGGCGGGACCGCCGCCCTGGTGGCCTTCGCCCGGGTCGAGGCCCGGGTGGCCGAACCGCTCCTGCCGCTGCGGTACTTCCGGCGGCGGACCTTCGTGGTCCCGCTGGTGGTGCTGCTCTTCGCCCAGTTCGGCTACATGGGCGGGTTCATCCTGGCGCCCAAGCTCCTGGCCGAGCTCGACGGGCGTACCGCCGCGCAGACGTCGCTCCTCCTGGTGCCCCGCCCCCTGACCTTCGCCCTGGCCGGGGTCCTGGCGGGCTACGGCGTGGCCCGGATCGGCAGCCGCCGGATCGCCGTCGTCGGTGCCGTGGCGGTGGTGGTGTCGCTGTTGGGCATGGCGTGGACCACCAGCGACGTCGACCTGGTGAGCGTGGTGGTGGCCATCGCCCTGTCGGGGCTCGGGATGGGCATGGCGCAGCCCACCATCTCGGCGTCGATCGCCAACTCGGTGGACGACCGCGACCTCGGCGTGGCCGGCGCGGCCTCCCAGATGGTGGCCCAGGTGGCCACCTCGCTCGGCATGAACGTGGTCGACGCCCTCCAGGCGGCCTCGGTGGCGGCGCTCGGGACGGCCGGTTCCTACCGGCGGGCCTACGTCGTGGCCGCGGTGGTCACCGCGGCCGCGGTGGTGGCGGCCACCCGCCTGGCGCCGTCCGGACGCGACCGGGGGCGGGCCGAGCGGCCCGCCCCCGATGGCGTCGAGCTGTCGACGTGACTACTCGGTGATCTCCTGGATCCGCTTGGAGATCTCGGCCGCGGTGGGGTCGGCCGTACCGGCCTGGAGCGCCATCATCTTCGTCATGTCGCCGACGACCTTGACCTTGCCGGCCATGAAGGCCTGCATGCCGGCCTGGGGGTTGCCGTCGACGATGATCGCCTTGGCCGTCTCGTAGTCGACGGTGACGGTGAGGTCGGGGTTCTCGAGCTCACCCAGGCCCATCTCCATGGCACCGTTCGAGGTGTCCATGAAGGCCTTGACGTCGGTGTCGCCGAAGGGCACCTCGGTGATGATCTGGTTCATCCGCACGATGTGGGCGGGCGCGGGCGCCTGCCCCTCGAACTCGGCGCGGATGGCCTGGGCCGCCTCGACCCACTCCGGCGTCAGGAACTGGTACTTCGCCATGCTGGCTTCCCCTTCTGCAGCGCTCCACGCTGCGGTCCGTGCTTGGTGCTCCCGCTCGATGGCGGCGTGTCGGGCCCCGGAACGTGAACGCCGTCCACTCTACGCAACGACCGGGGGCTCGGCGGGCACGGGTCGCGGCCGGCCGGGGACCCGGGCCTACGATGCCGGCCATGCCCGAACGCCTCACGCGCGACGACGTGGCCCAGGTGGCCCGCCTGGCCCGGCTACGGCTCGACGACACCGAGCTCGACCGCTTCACCGCCCAGCTGGCCGACATCCTGGCCCACGCCACCGACATGGCGGCCCTCGACCTGGCGGGCGTGGCCCCCACGGCCCACCCCTACCCATTGGGCAACGTGCTGCGTGACGACGCGGTGGTGGCGGGCCTCGAGCGCGACGAGGTCCTGGCCGCTGCACCCGTCGCCGAGAGCGGCCAGTTCCGGGTCCCGCCGGTGATCGGCGAGGCGCCGTGAGCGCAACCGGGATGACCTCCGCCGCCGACACCGCCCGCGCCGTGCGGGCGGGTGAGCGCCGCGCCACCGACGTGCTGGACGAGGCGCTGGCCGCCATCGAGGCCCGCGACGCCGAGCTGCACGCCTTCAACCTGGTCACCGCCGACGCGGCGCGGGCCGCGGCCGAGGCGGTCGACCGGGCCGTGGCCGCCGGGAACGACCCCGGCCCGCTGGCCGGCGTGCCGGTGGCCCTGAAGGACAACCTCTGCACGCGGGGGATCCCCACCACGTGCAGCTCGCGGATCCTCGACGGCTGGCGTCCGCCCTACGACGCCACCGTGGTGGCGCGGCTCGCGGCGGCCGGCGCCGTCGCGGTCGGCAAGACCAACCTCGACGAGTTCGCCATGGGCAGCTCGACGGAGAACTCGGCCTTCGGCCCCACCCGCAACCCGCTCGACCCCACCAAGGTGCCGGGTGGCTCCTCGGGCGGTTCGGCTGCCGCCGTGGCCGCCGGCTACGTCCCGCTCTCGCTCGGCTCCGACACCGGAGGGTCCATCCGCCAACCCGCGGCGCTGTGCGGCGTGGTGGGGGTCAAGCCCACCTACGGCCGGGTGTCGCGCCTCGGGCTGGTGGCGTTCGCCTCCTCGCTCGACCAGATCGGCCCCTTCGCCCGCACGGTCGAGGACGCGGCGCTCCTCCTCGAGGTGATCTCGGGCCACGACCCGGGTGACTCCACCTCGATCCCCGAGTCGGCGCCCGCGCTGCGTCAGCACCTGGCCGATGGCGTCGCCGGCCTGCGCGTCGGCCTGGTGCGCGAGTTCCTGGGTGACGGCATCGCGCCCGACGTCCGGGCCCGGGTCCACCAGGCGGCCGAGGCGCTGGCCGCCGCCGGTGCCAGCGTCACCGAGGTGAGCGTGCCCGCCGCCGCCTACGGGCTCTCCGCCTACTACGTCATCGCGCCCGCGGAGGCCAGCTCCAACCTGGCCCGCTACGACGGCGTGCGGTTCGGGCTCCGGGTGGACGCGTCGACCACCCCCGAGATGTACGAGCTGACGCGCACCCAGGGCTTCGGCGACGAGGTGAAGCGTCGGATCATGCTGGGCACCTACGCGCTGAGTGCCGGCTACTACGACGCCTACTACGGCACCGCCCAGCGGGTCCGCACGCTCATCCTGCGGGACTTCGAGGCCGCCTACCGCGAGGTCGACCTGCTCCTGTCGCCCACCTCGCCGACGACGGCCTTCGCCTTCGGCGACAAGACGGCCGACCCCATGGCGATGTACATGAACGACGTCTGCACGATCCCCTCCAACCTGTCGGGCCACCCCGCCGTCTCGGTGCCCTTCGGGGTGGGCGACGACGGGATGCCGGTGGGCGTGCAGGTCCTGGCCCCGGCGCTCGACGAGGTCACCATGTTCCGGGCCGCCGCGGTCCTCGAGGCGGCCGCCCCGGCGGCCGGCCCGGCGAGCGGGGGAGGTGCGGGGTGAGCGAGGTCCTGCCCGACGGCTGGGAGATGGTCATCGGCCTCGAGGTCCACGCCGAGCTGCTGACCGAGACCAAGCTGTTCAGCGGCTCGCCGGCCCACTTCGGCGGCGAACCCAACACCAACATCGACCCGGTCACCCTGGGCCTTCCCGGCGCGTTGCCGGTGCTCAATCGTCAGGCCGTCGAGCTGGCCATCCGGGCCGGCCTCGCCCTCAACTGCACGGTGCAGCGCTCGGTGTTCGCCCGGAAGAACTACTTCTACCCCGACATGCCGAAGGGCTACCAGATCAGCCAGTACGAGCTGCCGATCAACGTGGACGGCTGGCTCGAGCTGCCCGACGGACGTCGCGTCGGCATCGAGCGGGCCCACCTCGAGGAGGACACCGGCAAGTCCACCCACATGGGCTCGGGCGGCGGGCGCATCCACGACGCCGAGTACTCCCTCGTCGACTTCAACCGGGCCGGCGTGCCGCTGCTCGAGATCGTCAGCCGTCCCGACATGGGCTCCTCGGAGGACGCCAAGGACTACGTGGCCGAGCTGCGGTCGATCCTGGTGGCGGTCGGGGCGTCCGACGGGAAGATGGAGGAGGGCTCGCTGCGGGTCGACGCCAACGTGTCGGTCCGCCGGGTGGGCGACGAGCTGGGCACGCGCTGCGAGATCAAGAACGTCAACTCCCTGCGCTCGCTCGGGCGGGCCATCGACTACGAGGCGCAGCGCCAGGTCGACCTGATCGAGGCGGGGGAGCGGGTGGTCCAGGAGACCCGCCACTGGAACGACGACACCGGTCGCACACAGACGTTGCGCTCCAAGGAGGAGGCCACCGACTACCGGTACTTCCCCGAGCCCGACCTGGTCGAGGTCGACCCGGGGCCGACGTGGATCGAGGCCGTCCGTGCGGCGCTTCCGCCCCTGCCCGCGGCCCGGCGGCACCGCCTGGTCGACGAGGCCGGGGCCTCGACCCGGTCTGCGGCGGTGGTCGTCGAACGGGGCCTCGACGAGCTGGTCCTGGCCGCGGTGGCGGCGGGGGCGGAAGGCGCACGGGCGGTGACCCGGGCCGAGCACGACCTCGCCGACGACCGGGCCCGGGCCCTCGACCCCGCCCACTTCGCCAAGCTGATCCGCATGGAGGGCGCCGGTCAGCTCACCGCCACCCAGGCCAAGGCCGTGCTGGCCGAGATGGTGGAGGACCCGTCGCGTTCGCCGGCCGACATCGCGGCGGCCAAGGGGTTCGAGGCGATGGACCACGGCGAGCTCGAGCAGCTGGTCGACGGGCTCATCGCCGCCCACCCCGAGGACTGGACGAAGTACTGCGCCGGCGAGGACAAGGTGGCGGGCTTCTTCACCGGCCAGGTGATGAAGGCCACCCAGGGCAAGGCCGACGGCAAGGCCGTCAACGCGCTGCTCCGGGCGAGGCGGGGCTGAGCGTGCCGGCGGCCACGGGGCGGCGGTCCCGCCTCGCATCGGCCGTGGCGGTGTGGGTGGCGATGGCGATCGCTTCGGCCGGCTGCACCAGCGGCGACGATCCGCGGGCCCAGCGGCTGGCGCCGCGCCCCTCGACCACGACGCTCCTCCTCGAGGACGGAGCGGACCTGCCGGAACCGCTGCCGGGCACGCCGCCGGAGGAGCTCCGCGCCGCGCTCGGCGCCGCCGTGGACGCTCGTGACACCTGCGCGCTGGCCGCCGCGATGGACGAGGTGATCCCCGACGTGGACGATCCCGACGCGGTCCTCGACGCCTACCGGGAGCTGCTGGACTCGGTGCGCCAGGCCGAGTCGTTCCGCCCCGACGAGCTGGCGGACGCCTGGGGGGAGCTGGTGGCGGGCGTCGATGCCGGGGTCGAGGCGTTGGTCGACGCGGAGGGCGACCTGGAGGACCCCGCGGTGACGGCCACCTTCACGGCGGACGCCCTCCAGGGTGCCGTGCGCACGGTCCAGCGATGGGCCGAGCTGAACTGCGCCGCGGGCTGATCGAGCCCCCGGGGCCGGCTGGGGTCGGCGGGGTCGAACTCGTACACTGCGGGCGCCTCAGGTCGGGTCGACGGGGAGCGGAGCGGGAGATGCTGCGGACGGGACAGGCGGGAGGTCGGACGGTCGCCGTGGTCCTCGGCGCGCTGGTCGGCGTCCTCCCCGGTTGCGGCTCCGCCGCCGAGCCCGAGGTGCTGGGCACCTCGGTCACGTCCACCACCGACGGCGGGTCCACGCCGTCCAGCACCGAGGCCGAGGTCCGGATCTCCGCCACGTCGATCGTGCGGGGCGAGGACGACGCGGCGGGCGCGGCCGGCGCGTCGCGTCCCACCCCGGCCGGGAGCCCGTCGCCGACCGTGGTGGCCGGCGCGGGCGGCAAGCCCGATGGCGGCGACGCGTCCACGACGGGCACGGCACCCTCCGCCGAGGTGGTGGCCGAGGTGGACCGGGCGATCGCGTCGGGCGACCTGTGCGGCGTCTACGGGTCGCTGGGACGGATCCAGGTCTCGGGCGCCGACGTCGCCCGTCTGCGGGGTGACGTGGAACTGGTCGTCGAGCGACTGGTGCGGGCGCGGGCCCTGGTGCCCGCGGACCTCGACGCCTCGTGGGGAGAGCTCACCGACGGCCTCCGCCGCGTGGTGGAGGCGCTGGGCGCGGAGGGTGCCACCACCGACGACGTGGCCGTCGTCTACCAGGACGGGACGTTCCGGGCCGCCATGGAGTCGACCGACGACTGGATGGACACGAACTGTGACCGCTGACACCTCGCCGTGGTCGACACGCCCTGGTCGGTCGGTGCGGGTCGTGGCCGCGGCCGTGCTGGCCGCCGTCGTGGCGGTGGGCTGCTCCCGCACCGACGAGATGACCCAGGGTCGTTCGGAGACCACGCTGCGGATCGTGGACGACGACGTGTCCGCCGACGGCGACCTCGGCGACGCCTCCGAGGCGGCCCGCCAGATGCAGGTGCTGGTGGACCGGCTCCTCGACAGCGACGACGCCTGCGCCATCCTCACCCAGCGCGAGGCCGCCGAGGTGCAGCTCGACCCGACGGTGCTGTTGTCCTCGAGCGCCCGCCGGGTGCTGGCCGAGGGCATCGTCGCCGTCTACCAGCACCTCGTGACCCTGGTGGACGACCCCACCGTGAAGCCGGCCCTGGTCGTCCAGCAGCAGACCTTCGCCCAGGTGCTCGACATCGTCGATCGCTACGCCGACAGCCCGACCTCCGAGCGGGGTGCCGACGAGGTCCAGGCCCTGGCCTCCACCCCCGAGTTCCTGGCCGCCTCCCAGACCGTGGCCACCTGGGTGACCGCCAACTGCACCGGGTTCTAGGCGGCCGGCGAGCTGCCGACCCCGACTCCGACTCCGACGCTTCCCGTCGCGGCGGCCAACGACGGGGCGAGACGGGCGACCATGAACGCGAGGAGGGGTGCCCACACGGTCCACAGACCGTGCCCGACGAGGCCGGCCACGGTGGCCGCGACGGCGAAGGCAGCCGCCGCGGCGAGCATCGCGACGGCCAGCAGACGCTGTCGTCCGGCCCCCACCAGCACCCCGTCGAGGGCGAAGGCCACGGCGTTGACGGGTTGGCTGGCCGCCACCCACCACATCGTCGCCGCCGCGGCGGTGGCCACCGCGGCGTCGTCGGTGAAGAGCTCGGCCAGGGGCACGCGGGCCACCGCCACCAGTCCGCCCACGGCGATCCCCAGCCAGCTCGCCCACCACAGCAGCCTGCGGGTGGCGGCGCGAGCCCCTTCGGAGTCGCCCCGACCCAGCGAGTGCGCCACCAGGGCCTGGCCCGCCACCTCGGTCCCGTCGGACAGGTAGGCGGCGAACTGCCAGATCCCGAACGCCACCGAGTGGGCGGCCAGGGCCGTGGCCCCCTGGCGTGCGGCCAACGCGGTGGCCGCGCTCAGGGTGCCCAGCAGCGCGGCGGTGCGAACGACGAGGTCCCGCCCGACCACCAGGAGCCCCGCCATCGGAGCGCGGCGAGGGCGCAGTGGGACGCCGAGCGTGCGGGCCCGGCTGGCCAGGACCACCGCGTAGGTGAGCGCCGCCCCCCACTTCGCGGCCACCGTGGTGAGCGCCGACGCGCCGATCCCGAAGCCCAGCACGATCACCGCCACCACCTCCCCGACGAGGTTGGCGGCCACCGCCGCCGCGGCGATCCGCAGGGGCAGCCGGGTGTCCTCGGTGCCGCGGAGGTAGCCGGTCCCGGCCAGGACCACGAGCACGGCGGGGTAGCCGGCCAGGCTGATCCAGAGGTAGGTCCACGCGTCCCGGGCGACGCCGCCCCGGCCGCCGAACGCCGCGATGAGCGGCCGGCCGGCCACCAGCATCACGGCCGCGGCCCCCATCCCGATCGCCGCCCCGAGCCAGGCCGCGGTGACCCCCTCGGCCGCCGCGTCGCGGTCGCGTCCGGCCCCGCGGAGGCGGGCGACCGACGCCGTGGTGGCGAACATCAGGAACACGAAGGTGGCGTGGCCGAGGCTCAGGATCCGCGAGGCGAGTGCGGCGGCGGCCAGCTGGCGGGTCCCGAGGTGCCCCAGGATCGCCGTGTCGCACAGCTCGTAGAGCGGTTCGGTGAGCAGGCCCACCGTCGCCGGGAGCGCCACCGCGGCGATGCGGCGGTCCAGCTCCCGGGTTCCGGCGGCGAGGGGCATCGGACCTAACCTTGCCGCATGGTCGACATCAAGCCCCGCTCCCGTGACGTCACCGACGGCTTCCAGAAGGCACCGGCACGGGCCATGCTGCGGGCCATCGGGATGACCGACGACGACTGGGACAAGCCTCAGGTGGGCGTGGTCTCGTCGTGGAACGAGGTCACCCCGTGCAACATGCCGCTCGACCACCTGGCGCGGCGGGCCAAGGAAGGGGTGCACGCCGCGGGCGGGTTCCCCATCATGTTCAACACCATCGCGGTGAGCGACGGCATCTCCATGGGCCACGAGGGCATGCGGGCCTCGTTGGTGTCCCGCGAGGTCATCGTCGACTCGGTCGAGACGGTGATGCACGCCGAGCGGTTCGACGCCATGGTCAGCTTCGCCGGGTGCGACAAGTCGCTGCCCGGGATGATGATGGCGGCGGCCCGACTGAACCTCCCGTCGGTGTTCCTCTACGGCGGCTCCAAGCTCCCGGGCCAGCTCAACGGCCGGGCCCTCGACATCGTGTCGGTGTTCGAGGCGGTCGGCGCGGTGGCCACCGGCAACATGGAGGAGGCCGAGCTCGAGGCGATCGAACGCAACGCCTGCCCGACCATCGGGGCCTGCGCCGGCATGTTCACCGCCAACACCATGGCCTCGGTCGGCGAGGCACTCGGGCTCTCGCTGCCCGGTTCCGCCTCCGCCCCCGCCGTGGACCGGCGCCGCGACGACTACGCCTACGCGTCCGGCACAGCCGTCCTGAACCTGCTGCGGCTCGGCATCCGGCCCCGCGACATCATCACCCGCGGCTCGCTGCAGAACGCGATCGCCGTCGTCATGGCGCTGGGTGGCTCCACCAACGCCGTGCTCCACCTGCTGGCCATCGCGTACGAGGCCAGGGTCGAGCTCGAGCTCGACGACTTCAACAAGGTGGCGGCCAAGGTGCCGCACCTGGCCGACACCAAGCCCCACGGCAAGTACCACATGCTCGACGTCGACCGGGTGGGCGGCGTGCCCGTCGTCATGCAGATGCTGGCCGACGCCGGCGTCCTCCACCTCGACGAGATCACGGTGACCGGCAAGACGGTCCGCGAGAACCTCGAGCTGATCAAGGCCCCCGGTCCCGACGGCGAGGTCATCCACGGCTGGGACGACCCCATCCACGACATCGGCGGCATCGCCATCCTCCAGGGGTCGCTGGCCCCGAAGGGTGCGGTCCTGAAGGTGGCCGGCATCGACATCGAACACTTCGAGGGCACCGCCCGGGTCTTCGACGGTGAGGACGGCGCCATGGAAGCGGTGCTGGCCGGACGCATCGAGGCCGGTGACATCGTGGTCATCCGCTACGAGGGGCCCAAGGGCGGCCCGGGCATGCGGGAGATGCTGGCCATCACCGGTGCCATGAAGGGCGCCGGACGCGGCGCCGATGCCGCGCTCATCACCGACGGGCGCTTCAGCGGCGGCACCCACGGCTTCTGCATCGGCCACGTCGCCCCCGAGGCCGTCGACGGCGGTCCCATCGCCTTCGTGCGCGACGGCGACCGCATCGTGATCGACGTGCGCAACCACACCATCGACCTGCTGGTCGACGACGACACGCTGGCCACCCGACGCGCCGAGTGGAAGCTCCCCGAACCCCGCTACACCTCCGGGGTGCTGGCCAAGTTCGCCCGCTTGGCCCAGGGCGCCGAGGTCGGCGCGGTCACGTCGGCCTGACGGTGACCGAGCCCGCGCCCCGCTCGGCCGCTGCCGCGTGGGCCGCGGCCGCGGTGGTCCTGGCCGTCGGGGCGTTGGGGTTCGCCATCGCACAGCACGTCCGCGCCGACGGCCTGGCGCGCCGACTGGACCGTCTCGAGGCGCCGGCCGCCACCACCACGGTTGCCGCGCCTCCTCCGACGACGCGTGCCCCCGCCACCTCGACCACCTCGGTGGGGCTGACCGAGCCGCCCGACACCGAGCGGGCGCGGCGCGACGTCGAGGGAGTCGTGGCGAAGGCCTACGACGGCCGGCGCGGCCCCGCCGAGCGGGCCGCTGCGGTCGACGACCCGGCCGGCGTGCAGGAGGCGCTGGGCGCGCTGTTCCGAGGGCCCTACGCGGTGGGGGCCCGGACGTCGAGCGCCGTGGTCACCGAGGTCGGGTTCACCTCCGCCACGCGCGCCACGATCGCCTACACGGTCTCGGTGGCGGGCGCACCGGCGCTGGCCGAGCGACGGGGCGAGGCCCGCGTGTCGGGCGGTGGATGGAAGGTCACGCGCGAGACCATCTGCGCGGACCTCGCCGCCCTCGACGCTCCGTGCCCCTGAGCCGTCATCCGCCGGGCGCACCGGTCCACCACCCGTGCCGGAGGTCGGCCTCGGCCGCCTCGGGGACCATCAGCGAGCGCTCGCCCGCCCGGGCCCGGGTGGACGAGACGTCGTGGTGGGTCGACGCCACGTCGAGCAGGAGGGCGGTCGGTGCCGACCAGGGGGGACGGGGCGCGACGGCAACGGTGGGGAGGCGGGCGATCGCCGCGTCGCGCGCCGCGGGGTCGCCGCCGTAGAAGGCGGGGTCGCCGACCTGGCGCCACTTGTCGGCGCCCATCACCACCACGTCGTAGCCCTCGGCCAGCTCGACGATCAGCTGACGATCGCTCACCACCACCCCGAGCCAGCCCACCCGCGTGGCCAGCTCCTCGAGCACGGCCACGCGCTGGGCCAACGTGGGCGTCCGGGGCGGACCCTTCACCAACGCGACCCTCGACACCACCAGGTCGACCCGGTCGAGGCGGTGCCGTCGTCGCGCCGCCTCGGCCACCGCCAGGTGGGCGCGGGTGGGTGGGTCGAACGAGCCGGGGTAGGCGCCGCGCCGAACCGTCACCGCCGCTCCTCCCGGACACCGAGCGCCAGTGCGCCGGTCCCCACGGCCGCCACCGCGGCCGCCACCAGACCGATCGTGCCGATCCCGCCCCGGACGTAGATCCACCCGGCCACGGGCGACCCGACGGCACGGGAGACCGTCATGACGACCATGGCCCGCGACATCGCCCGCCCCCGGCGAGCGGGCTCGGACTCGGTGACGAGCGGGAGGACGGCCACGAACGCGAACTCGAGCGCCACCACCATGACGAACATCGTGACGATGCCGGCGGTGGCGTGCTCGTCCACCAGCGGGAGCACGGCCAAGGTGGGGACCACGAGGGCGAAGGCCCATCGTCCCGATCGCTCCTGGCCCAGCCGGGGCGCGACGGCGACGGTCAGCAGCGTGCCCACCAGCTCGGCCACCCCGAGCGCCACCGCCACCGCGCCGATCTCGGGGTTGGACAGGCCGAGTCCCTCGGCGAACCAGTCCCCGTTGACCGCGAACACCAGCATCTGGACCATCGGCTGGGCCGCGACGAAGGCCAGCACGGCCCAGCGGGCCGGCACCCGGTGCGGGTGGTGGGTCCCCATGGTGGGCAGCGAGTCGAGGGGTGGGTGTGCGGCGACCGACTCGGAGGGGGCGGTCCGACCGGTCGTGGCCGCCACCGAGGCCAGGGCGATGGCCGGTCCGGTGACCCAGAACGCGGACCGCCAGCCCCACGTGTCGATGCACCAGGCGAGCACCGGGATGCCCACCAGGAACGACGCGGCCCAGGAGGCCTCGACCCACCCCATGACCCGGCCCCGTCGCGCCAGGGGCACGGCGTGGCCCATCCAGGCGTTCTGGGCCACGTCGATGGCGAACTTGGCCAACCCGCCGACGACCATGGCCACGGCGAACCCGACGATCCCGCCGAACACCGCCGCGGTGCACGCGGCCCCACCCACGACGCCGGCCAGCAGCAGCGTCCGGCGGACGTGGCCCCGGTCCACCACGGCGCCCACGGCCGGCGACGCCGCCCCGCTCAGCTCCCGCAGGCCCAGGACCAGGGTCAGCGTCTCGAGGTCGACCCCGAGGCCGCGGGCGATCGACGTGACGAACACGTAGGGGAAGCGCAGGTAGAGGTTCGCCAGGAACCGCACCCCGACGAAGGCGAGCACCGTCCGGTTGACCTCGGCCGCCGACGGCGGGCCGGAACCCGGTGGTGGTGGCGGTGGCACGGCGGTAACCTAGGGGCCGTGACGTACCGCCCCCAGCTGCTGGTAGCCACCTGACGCGCGACCTCCTCCCGGCGCGCGTCCACGACTCCCCACCGACGGGGAGTCGTTCTGCTTTTCGGCGTCGGGTCCGGGGACGACCGGCCGTCGTCGAGCAGGCAGCATCCCCGACCCGCCCGGACGACTACCGTCGTCGCCCAGGATCCGGGTCACCCCGAGCAACTCCGACCCCGAACGAGGACTCCGACATGGGTGAGCAACCGACCACCACGACGCCGAGCGGTGGACCCGAACGCATCAACGGCGGCCAGGCGCTGATCCGCGCCCTCGAGCTCGAGGGCGTCGAGGTGATCTTCGGGCTGCCGGGCGGGGCGATCCTCCCCGTCTACGACCCGATCATCGACAGCCCGATCCGCCACATCCTCGTGCGCCACGAGCAGGGCGCCGGGCACATGGCCGAGGGCTACGCCCACGCCACGGGGCGCCCCGGCGTGGCCATGGTCACCTCCGGCCCGGCGGCCACCAACATCGTCACGCCGCTGTGCGACGCCTACATGGACTCGGTGCCCATGGTGTGCATCACCGGGCAGGTGCCCACGGCGGCGATCGGCACCGACGCCTTCCAGGAGTGCGACACCGTCGGCATCACCCGCTCGGTGACCAAGCACAACGAGCTCGTCACCCGGGCCCGCGACATCCCCCTCGTCATCCGCCAGGCCTTCCACCTGGCCACCACCGGGCGTCCCGGACCGGTGCTGGTCGACATCCCCAAGGACACCGTCGACCCGAAGAACCCCGACGCCTGGTTCGACTGGTACTGGCCCACCGACGAGGAGGTGGCGGCCAGCCTCCCCGGCTACAAGCCCACCACCAAGGGCCACCCCAAGAAGATCCGCGAGGCGGCCGAGCTCATCTCCGCCGCGGTCCGTCCGGTCATCTACGCCGGTGGCGGCATCCTCAAGGCCCGTGCCGCCGAGGCGCTGCGCGAGCTCGCCGAGCTGGTCGACATCCCCGTCGTGACCACCCTCATGGCCCGGGGCGCCTTCCCCGACGACCACCCGCTGGCCCTCGGCATGCCGGGCATGCACGGCAACTACACCGCGGTCACCGCCATGCAGGAGTCCGACCTCCTCATCGCGCTGGGCAGCCGCTTCGACGACCGGGTCACGGGCAAGGTGGCGGCCTTCGCTCCGCACGCCAAGATCATCCACGTCGACATCGACCCCGCCGAGCTGGGCAAGGTGCGGCGGCCCGACGTGCCCATCGTGGGCGACTGCCGGGGCGTCATCGAGGAGCTGGTGAAGGCGTTGCGCGACACCGGCCTGGCCGAGCGCCAGCCCGATCGCTCCGAGTGGCGCCAGACCCTGTCGGGCTGGCAGGAGAAGTACCCGCTCACCTACACCCAGTCCGAGCCGGGTGAGCTGCTCAAGCCCCAGTACGTGCTGGAGCAGCTCCGCGACCTCTCGCCCCAGGACACGATCGTGGCCACCGGCGTGGGTCAGCACCAGATGTGGACGTCGCAGTACTGGACGTTCCGCCACCCCTACACCTGGATCTGCTCCGGGGGCCTGGGCACCATGGGCTTCTCCATCCCGGCCGCCATCGGCGCCAAGGCCGGGATGCCCGAGCGCACGGTGTGGGCGGTCGACGGCGACGGCTGCTTCCAGATGACCGCCCAGGAGCTGGTCACCGCCGCCACCGAGCGCATCCCGGTCAAGATCGCCCTGCTCAACAACGCCTACCTCGGCATGGTCCGCCAGTGGCAGGAGATGTTCTACGAGGAGCGCTACAGCGAGGTGTACCTCTCGCCCGACCTGCCCGACTACGTGAAGTGGGCCGAGGCCATGGGCTGCGTGGGCATCCGGGTCGAGTCGCCCGAGGAGGTGGGTCCGGCCATCGAGAAGGCCAACCAGATCAACGACCGCCCCGTCGTGCTCGAGTTCCGCACCGACGCCAGCGAGAAGGTGTTCCCCATGGTCCCCGCCGGTCTGTCCAACAGCGAGATCGTCGTCGGCCCCGACCAGGGCGAGGGGGGTGCGTGATGTCGGCCACCGCACCCGCCACCCAGCAGCACCACGTCCTCTCGGTCCTCGTCGAGAACAAGGCGGGCGTGCTGTCGCGGGTTACCAACCTCTTCGCCCGCCGTGGCTACAACATCTTCTCCTTGGCCGTGGCCCCCACCGACGACGACCGCTTCAGCCGCATCACCGTGGTCGTCGACGCCGAGTCGGCCCCGCTCGAACAGATCGTCAAGCAGCTCAACAAGCTGATCAACGTCCTGAAGATCTCCGAGCTCGACCCCCAGGACTCGGTGGAGCGCGAGCTCATGCTGGTCACGGTCAAGGCCACCACCGAGACCCGCAGCCAGCTGGTGGAGCTGGCCGGGATCTTCGAGGCCCGCATCGTCGACGTCGGCCACGACGAGCTGACCATCAGCCTCGACGAGGAGCCGGCCCGCCTCGACGACCTCGAGGACCTGTTGCGCCCCCACGGCATCGTGGCGGTGCAGCGCACCGGTCGGGTGGCGCTGCCCAAGCTCGACCGGGCCCCCGCGCACGCGCCGCACCGCTGATCCGCACGCAGCGTCCCCATTGGCCCGGGATCGGACCGGGCTGACAGGATGTCCCCCGTTTTCCGCCGCTCCGCAAAGGACCTCTGATGGCCAACGTGTTCTACGAGAAGGATGCCGACCGCTCGCTCATCGCGAACCGCAAGGTGGCGATCCTCGGGTACGGCTCCCAGGGCCACGCCCACGCGCTGAACCTCAAGGAGTCGGGCATCGACGTGCGGGTGGGCCTGCGCGAGGGCTCGTCGTCGAAGGCCAAGGCCGAGGCCGCCGGCCTGGTCGTGAAGGACCTCTCCGAGGCGTGCGCCGAGGCCGACCTGATCATGGTGCTGCTGCCCGACACCGAGCAGCGCGACATCTACGAGGCCCACATCGCCCCGAACCTCTCGGCCGGCGACGCCCTCTTCTTCGCCCACGGCTTCAACATCCGCTTCGGCCAGATCGTGCCCCCGGCCGACGTCGACGTCGCCATGGTCGCCCCCAAGGGTCCGGGTCACCTCGTGCGCCGCACCTACACCGAGGGCGGTGGCGTGCCCTGCCTCATCGCCGTGCACCAGGACGCCAGCGGCTCGGCCCGCGGCCTGGCCATGGCCTACGCCGATGCCATCGGTGGCACCCGGGCCGGCGTGTTGGAGACCACCTTCCCGGAGGAGACCGAGACCGACCTCTTCGGTGAGCAGGTGGTGCTCTGCGGCGGCCTCACGTCGCTCATCAAGGCCGGCTTCGAGACCCTGGTCGAGGCGGGCTACCAGCCCGAGGCGGCCTACTTCGAGTGCCTGCACGAGGTGAAGCTCATCGTGGACCTCATCTACGAGGAGGGCATCGAGGGCATGCGCTACTCGATCTCCGACACGGCCGAGTACGGCGACCTCACCCGCGGGCCGCGCATCATCACGGCCGACGTGAAGGCCGAGATGAAGAAGGTGCTCGGCGAGATCCAGAGCGGCCAGTTCGCCGAGGAGTGGATCGCCGAGAGCCGCAGCGGCCGGGCCAACTTCCACCGGCTCGAGGAGGAGGGCAAGGCCCACCAGATCGAGGCCGTCGGCAAGGAGCTCCGCTCCCTGATGCCCTGGATCCGCGCCGGCAAGGCCAGCGTCGCCGAGACCTCGGGCGGCCAGGCCTGACGTTCCGCCCTCCCGGCGAGGGCGCCCCGTGATCGAGCGGGTGCGCCGGTGTCGCACACCGCTCGGGTGGTGGGCGGGGATCGCGGCGGTCCTCGTCGTCGTCCAGTACGTCGCGAACGAGTCGGCCGACGCGGGGTGGGCCAGCCTCGGGACCTGGAACGGCTGGCACGACGCGCTCGACGGGTGGCAGCAGTTCGACGGCCACGAGTACGAGAAGATCGCCCGCGACGGGTACTGGTACGTCGAGGGGCAGCGCACGCCCGTCGTGTGGTTCCCCCTGTACCCGTTGCTGATGCGGCTCGTCGGGGTCGTGATGTCGGACCTCATGCTGGCGGGCATGGCGATCACCGTCGTGGCGGGGGCGTCGGCGGCGTGCTGGTTCTGGCGTTGGCTCGACCTGCGCGGCCTCGAGCCCCCGGCCCGCCGGACCGCCCTGGCCGTCCTCCTGCTCTACCCCTACGGCTGGTACCTCTTCGGCCCGGTGCACGCCGACGCGCTGTTCGTGGCGCTGGCGGTCGGGGCCTTCGTGCTGGTCGAACGCGACCGGCCGGTGCTGGCCGGCGTCGTCGGCGCGTTCGCCAGCGCCACCCGACCCACCGGGTTGGCCATGGCCGGTGCCCTGTGGGTGCTGCACCTGGAACGGGCCGGGATCCTGCGGGTGCCCGGGTCAGTCACCGGGTGGCGCGCTCGGCTGGCCGTCCCCACCCGGATCGACCTGGGCCGGGCGCGAGCCCGCGACGCCGGTCCGCTGCTGGCGCTGGCCGGGATCGGCTCGTACATGACCTACCAGTGGATCGCCTTCGGGCATCCCCTGCTCTTCCAGATCAACCAACGCGTGTACCACCCGGGGAGCCTGCCGTGGCTCAAGCGGGCGGTCGCCGTCCGATGGCGCGACGAGCCGTTCTCCACCTACACCCTGACCATCACCGCCCAGGCCGTGGTCGTGGCGCTCGTCCTCGCCGCGGTCCCGTCGGTGGCCCGCCGACACGGGTTCGGCTACGCCCTCTACGTGGCGTCGCTGGCCGCCATCCCCACCCTGAGCACCGAGGACTTCATGGGCACGGGTCGCTACATGATGGCCGCCTTTCCCGTGGCGGCGGTGCTGGGGGAGCGCCTCGCCGACCGGGTGGCGTGGCGCCGCGGCGTGCTCGTGGCGTCCGCCGCGCTGCTGGTGCTGCTGGACTTCGGGTTCTCGCGCAGCTGGTACCTGACCTGACCGGCGGCGACCCTCAGCGGTCCGCTCCGGTGCAGGTGCCGACCACGCCGTCGTCGCCGAGGGCCGGGTTCGACAGGAAGTACTCGTCTCGGGGGTGCAGGTCCCGGTTCTCGGCCCATTCCGGTGGCCGGGGGGCCCGCCGGCCCCGGTTGACGCACTGCGGTTCGAGCCGCCCGAGCCACCGTTCGATCCGCTCGCGCTGGTCATCGGGCAGCGCTCCGTCGGCCACGGCGTCGAAGCGCTCGAGCAGGCGGTCGGAGCGCAGCGGGATGGGCGAGCGGCTGGCGAGGATCAGCTGCGACCCGTTGTAGGACGGCACCGTGACGACCTCGACGTAAGGGAAGGTCGTGGCGGCGCCGTTGAGGACCCGGTTGCTGGCCCGCCAGATCGCCACGATCCCGTCCGGTCGCAGCCGCGACGCCATGAGCTCGAAGTACTCGCGCGAGTAGACGTTGCCGGCCCCGGCCGAGGTCGTGCGCATGGTGTCGGTGACGATGAGGTCGTAGCGGTCCTCGGTGGCCAGCAGGTGCTCCCGACCGTCGCCGACGAGTCCCCGGTGGCGCGGATCCTGCACCAGGGCTCGCACGTCGTCGGCTCCCCGGCGGGCCAGCTCCTCGACCAGGCGGTAGTTGCCGGCGCACAGCTCGACGGTGGTGACCTCGACGCGATCGTCGGCGGCCAGCAGCGAGGCGCTGGTGGACCCGATGCCCAGGCCGATGGCGAGCGCTCGCCGAGGCCGGGGGTGGGCCAGCGAGGGGAGCAGCCCGAGCAGCACGTGGAAGTCGTCGAACGGATGGCCGTTCTGCCAGGTGCCGTTGATGACCAGCTGGGTCTCCCCGTCGTCGAAGCGCAGCGCCGAAGCGCAGGTGCGGTCCTCGGCCACGGCGAGGCGATCGGGATCCCGGGCCAGCAGCGTCGACCACAGCGCCTGGTTCGAGGGCAGCAGCGCGGCCACCAGCACGACCGGCACCGCCACGCCGGCGAGCACCATCGCGCCGCGGGCACGGGCCGGCGACGGCGCCGCCGCCGCCGAGCGGCGGGTCCCCAGCGGCGAGGCGAGCAGCGCCAGGACGCCGGTGGCCAGGCAGAGGATCCGGTAGGTCCCGGCGGTTCCCCACCGGTCGAGGAGCACCAGCCCGGTGAGCGTGGCGCCCACGACGTTGCCCACCACGCCCACGGCGAGGAGCTTCCCCGTGGCTCGCCCGATCCCGCCGAGGTCGCGGGCCACGAGTCGGTGCACGAGCGGGAAGCAGGCGCCGAGGCCGACGACCGGTGGCCCCACCAGGAGCGTGGGCACCGCCACGCCGAACACCAGGCGGTCGGCGAGGGGCTGGCTCCCCAGACCGGCGGAGAACCCGTCGCCCGCGAACCACTCGGCGGCGCGGTCCCCCCACCCGAGCGCTCCGGGCCCGTGCACCAGCCCGATCAGCCCGAGCCCCAGGAGCACCCCGGTGGCGACGAGCAGGACGGTCAGGGTGGGTCGAGGGTCGGGTCGGCGTCGGAGCACGGCGGCGCCGAGCGCGGAGCCGACACCCCACGCCGTCAGGTAGAGCGCCAGGACACCGCCGAAGGAGTAGGCGTTCGAGCGGACCACGGCGTCGACCAGTCGGAACGCCACGAGCTCGACCCCGAGGGCCACTGCGCCGATGCCGGCGGCCAACCCGAGGGCTCGGCCCACGGTGCCGTTCGACGCCGGCGACGGTGCTGCGGGAGCTGCCGTCGGTGCGGTCGTCCCCGTCGGTTCGGCCCGCTCCGGCCGATCCGGCTCGGCCCGGGCCCCTCGGGCCAGCCAGGAATAGACGGCGGCGACGGCGCCCAGCACGATCGCGGCCGTGCGGGCCGCCCCGTCGAGGCCGACCTCGCCGACCAGCACGAGCCCGGCGAGCGCCCCGAACGCGGCACCGATCGTGTTGAGGGCGTTGAGGTGACCGAGCCGGAGGCTGGTCTCGGCCACGGTCCCCGCCGCGGCGCGCGACAGGAGCGGCAGGGTGACACCGAAGAGGCTGGCGGGCAGCGCCAGCACCGCCACGTGGAAGGCCACCACGGCGAGTGGGTGGTCGAGGCGGGGCGCCGCGGCCCGGCCGAGGGTCACCAGCGCCGGCACGCTGACCACGGCGACGGCCGCGGCGGCGGCGTTGCAGGCAGCGAGGGCGCGGAGTGCGCCGAGGCGCGAGCGGCGGTCGGCCAGGCGGCCCCCCAGCGCGCTCCCCAGCCCCATGCCGGCCAGCACGGTGGTGACCACGATGATCGACGAGATGAGGTCCATCCCGCTGTGGAGGGCGATCGTGCGCTGCCAGACCACCTGCAGGACCAGCGCCGAGGCCCCCGACGCGGTGACCACCGCGCCGAGCACCCACCCCCTCCGCCCACCGTTGCCTGCGTCGATGGCGAGAGCGTAGGGGCGCCGTCGTCGACAGCGGCGAGTCGCGCTCGTACCCTGCCCCCGATGCCTGCCCCCACCACCCGCGAGGGCACCGGTCGCCTCAGCGTGGTGGTCCCGGCCTGGAACGAGGAGGACGGGATCGCGCACGCGCTCGAGGCGCTCCTCGGCGAAGGCGTGGCGCTGGTGGCCGACGGGTGGGTCGGGTCCGTCGAGGTGGTCGTGGTCGACGACGGCTCGAGCGACCGGACCCCGGCGATCCTGGCCGCGGCGGCCGCGGCGGACGATCGGCTGCTGGTCGTCACCCACCCGCGCAACCGGGGGCTGGGCGCGGCCATCCGCTCGGGGATCGACGCGGCCACCGGCGAGCTCGTCCTCTACACCGACGCCGACCTCCCCTTCGACGTGTCCGAGATCCGCCGGGCGCTGGCCCTGTGCTCCGACGACCGGCCGGTCGTGGCGATGTACCGCCGCAGCCGGCGGGGCGAGGGGCCGCGCCGGTTCGTGTACTCGATCGTCTACAACCTGCTCGTGACCGTGCTGCTCGACGTCCGGGTCCGGGACGTGAACTTCGCCGGGAAGCTGTTCCCGCGCGAGATCGTCGCGGCGCTCGGACTGCGCAGCGAGGGCAGCTTCATCGACGCCGAGCTCGTCGCGCGACTTCGCCGGGCCGGGACGGGCATCGCCCAGATGCCGGTGGAGTACCGACCGCGATCGCGGGGCGTGTCGACCCTGTCGTCGGCCTCGGTGGTCCGCGGGATGCTCCGCGAGCTGCGTGAGCTGGGTCCGGGGATCCGGCGTGGTACGGGTGGACGGGCGTGATCGGGACGCGGCTCCTCGTCGTGACCGCCGACGACTACGGGCTCACGCCCGGGGTCTGTACGGGCATCCTCCGAGGCCACGAGCAGGGGATCCTGTCGTCGACCTCGGCGCTGGTCGTGGCCCCCGCGTTCGAGGCGAACGCGGGGGCCCTGGTCGACTCGGGCCTCGACGCCGGGGTCCACCTGGCGATCGTGGGGGAGGACCCTCCCGTCCTCAGCGCCCGGGAGATCCCCACGCTGGTGGACCGCCGAGGTCGCCTGGCGCCGTCCTGGCGAGTGCTGCTCGGGCGCGCCGTGCGGGGCGCCGTCGACCCCGGCGACGTGGCGCGCGAGTGGGACGCACAGCTCGCCGTGGCCCGGGCGGCCGGCCTGGCGCCGAGCCACCTCGACACCCACCAGCACGTCCACCTCTGGCCCACGTTCGCCGCGGTGGCGGTCGACGTCGCCCGCCGGCAGGGCGTCGGGGTGCTGCGGGTGCCCCGGTCGCGGTCGCGCTCCCCGCGGGGGACGGCGGTCAACCGCCTCGCCGCCCGGCTGGCCGACCGGGTGCGGGCCGCCGGGCTGGTCGCGCCCGGCTGGATGGCCGGCCTGGACGAGGCCGGACGCATGGACCGACCGGCCCTGGTGGCGGCCATCGAGGCGGCCGCCGCGGCCGGCGCGGCCTGTGCCGAGGTGAGCACGCACCCCGGTGCGGACCCTGATCCCGAGCGGGTCCGCTACCGGTGGGGCTACGGCTGGGGGGACGAGCTGGCCGCCCTCTGCTCCCCGTCGGCACGCGCCGCGGTCGAGCGGTCGGGACGCCAGCTCGTGGGCCACCGGGTCCTCGGGGCGCCCGGGGCCGGGTGAGGACGTGCTTCGCGGCATCGGGCGTGCGGTCGGCTGGTACCGGGGGGAGGGCTGGCGGACGCAGCTCCACGTGGCCGTGCGCGCCCTCACCTGTCCGGTCGACGAGATCGTGGCGGCGGTCCCCGACGGGTCCCGCGTGGTCGAGGTCGGTTGCGGCCACGGGCTGTTGGCGGTCTCGATCGCCGTGGCCCGGCCCGGGGTGCACGTCCGAGCCGTGGACGTCGACAGCCGCAAGCTCGGTGCGGCCCGTCGGGCGGCCCGACGGGCCGGGGTGGAGGAGCGCGTGCAGGTGGAGGAGGTGGGGCCCCGGTGGCAGCCGCCCGAGCACACCGCCGAGGTGGTCCTGGTCGGCGACGTGCTCTACCTGCTCGACGACCGGGAGCTGCGTCGCTGGCTGCGGGGGGTGCACCGGGCCCTCGTCCCCGAGGGACGCCTGGTGGTCAAGGAGCTCGACGCTGCCCCGGGCCGGCGCACGCAGCTGGCCACCGCGCAGGAGCGGTGGGCCGTGGAGCGGCTGGGCATCACCGTCGGGGCCACGGTGCGCTTCCGGGCCGCGCATCGGTGGCGGGAGCTGCTCGAGTCGGCCGGGTTCGAGGTGCACGGCATGAGCCAGCCCCGGGCCGGGTGGCACCGCCACGTGCTGTTCGTGGCGCGCCGTCCGGCCGTGGAGGGGCTGCATGCAGGAAGCTGGTCGGCATGATCGTCACGGCGCCCGCGTCGACCGCCAACCTCGGCCCCGGCTTCGACTGCCTGGCCCTGGCGCTCGAGCTGCGCTTCGAGCTGGCCACCGAGGACGGGCCCGGCCGGCGCCCCGTCGACGACACCCACCCCGCCCGGGTCGCCTCTCTCGAGGCGGGGGGACACGGCCCCCTGTGGTGGCGGAGCTCGATCCCGGCCGGCCGGGGCCTGGGCTTCAGCGGTGCGGCCCGAGCGGCCGGCGTCGTGTGCGGGCTGGTGCAGCGCCACGGGACGCGCTCGTGGGACCCCGAGGAGGCGGCCGCCCTGGTGGCACGGCTCGAGGGCCATCCCGAGAACGGCGCCGCCTCGCTCCGTGGGGGCTTCGTCGTGGCGGCCGCCGACCGCGTGCTGTCGGTCCCGGTCCACCCCGACCTCGACGTCGAGGTGGTGGTGTGGACGCCGGACCGGACCACCTCGACGGATCGGTCCCGGCGCCGGCTGCCCGCCTCGGTGCCCTTCGAGGACGCGGTGGCCAACGTGGGACGGGCCGCGCTCTTGGTCGCCGCCCTCGGCACCGGTGACCGGGAGGCGATCGGGGTGGCGGTGGCGGACCGGCTCCACCAGCCGGCCCGGCTGGCCGACGACCCCGACGCCGTCGCGGTGATGGAGGCCGCGGTGGGCGCCGGAGCGCTCGGCGCGTGGTTGAGCGGCTCGGGGCCCAGTGTGGCGGCGTTGGTCGAACGGGCTCGGGGCGAGGCCGTCGCCGCCGCCGTGGTGGCGCCCGGGCGGGTCCGTCGCCTGGCGCTGGCGACGGCGGGGACCGTGCTGGCATGACCGGGTTCGGGTCGGGGGCTGCCGAGCGCTACACCGCGCTGCGCTATCGCGTCCGTGACGCACGGTCCCGCCGGCTCTTCGAGGTGCTCGCCCGCCATGCCGACGGTCGCGTGCTCGACGTGGGCGGCGGCCGGTTCGCCGAGGCGGCGGCGAGCCACGGCATCGCGGTCGGGGAGTGGGCGGTCGTGGAGCCCGACCGGGCGGCGTTCGCCGGCGGAACCGCCTCGGTGTCGGGGCCGGCTGCCATCGTCGGGGACGGTCGTCGGCTCCCCGTCGCTGACGGTGCGGCCGACACGGTCCTGTGCATCCAGGTGCTCGAGCACGTCTTCGAGCCGATGGAGGTGCTGTCGGAGCTGGTCCGGGTGACACGTCCGGGTGGGGTGATCGTGGTGATGGTCCCCCAGACGGCCAACGTCCACCACGTGCCCGAGCACTTCCAGAACTTCACCCGGTACTGGCTGGAAGAGGCCGGACGCCGGCTGGGACTCGAGACGGTGGAGTACCACGCGCTCGGTGGGGCGTGGTCCTCGTTGGCCTCGCGGGCGGTCCTGGCCTGGGCCACGTGGGCCCGGGTGCCCGGCTACCACCACCCGGGCGTCCGTCGCTCGGCGGCCAGCGTCCTGCTCGCCCCCCTCGGGTGGGTGCTCACCGCCGTCGTGGTGCCGGTGGCGATGCTGCTGTCGGTGGGTGACCTGGAGGAGGAGGCGAACAACCACCTGGTCGTCTGGCGCCGTCCGGTGTGAAATCCGACTTGTTTGGTCGGGAATTGCCGCCGTAGTGTCCCGCGGTCACGTCGACCGACCGAACCGAAGGGGCCACCGATGAGCGAGTCGTGGGGTTTCGAGACCCGCCAGATCCACGCCGGCCAGGAGCCGGATCCGACCACCGGCGCACGGGCCGTCCCCATCTACCAGACGACCTCGTACCAGTTCCGTGACTCGGACCATGCCGCGAACCTCTTCGCCCTGTCCGAGATCGGCAACATCTACACCCGGATCATGAACCCCACCCAGGCGGTGCTGGAGGCTCGGTTGAGCGACCTCGAGGGCGGCACCGCCACGGCCGTGGGCATCCCCGGCGCGCTCGCCGTCGCCTCCGGGCAGGCGGCCGAGACGCTGGCCATCCTCAACGCCGTCGAGGCCGGGGGCCACGTCGTGGCGTCGCCGTCGCTCTACGGCGGCACCTACAACCTCCTCCACTACACGCTGCCCAAGATGGGCATCGAGGTGAGCTTCGTGGAGGACCCCCACGACCTCGACCAGTGGCGGGACGCCGTGCGACCCAACACCGGGCTGTTCTTCGGCGAGGTGCTGCCCAACCCCCGCAACGACGTGCTGGACCTCGAGGGCGTCTCCGGCGTCGCCCACGAGGTGGGCGTGCCGCTCATGGTCGACAACACGGTGCCCTCGCCCTACGGCATCCAGCCGCTGCGCTGGGGCGCCGACATCGTCATCCACTCGATGACCAAGTTCATCGGTGGCCACGGCACCTCGATCGGCGGCGTGATCATCGACGGCGGCACCTTCGATTACGCGGCCTCCGGCCGTCACCAGCACTTCGTCGACCCCGACCCCAGCTACCACGGCCTGGCCTTCTTCCCGGCGCTGGGCCACGGCAGCTACATCATCAAGGCCCGCGTGCAGCTGCTGCGTGACATCGGTGCCGCGGTGTCGCCGTTCAACGCCTTCCTGACCCTCCAGGGCCTCGAGACGTTGAGCCTGCGCATGGAGCGCCACTGGGCCAACGCCCAGCGGGTCTTCGAGTACCTGCAGGCGCACCCGCAGGTCGAGTCGATCAACTACGCCGGCGATCCCTCCTCGCCGTGGCACGACCGGGCGAACCGGTACTTCGAGGGACGGGGCTTCGGGTCCATCCTCAGCTTCGAGATCGCGGGTGGTCGTGACGCCGGCCGGAAGTTCGCCGACTCGCTCACGTTGCACAGCCACGTGGCCAACATCGGCGACGTGCGCTCGCTCGTCATCCACCCGGCGTCCACCACCCACTCCCAGCTCACGCCGGACGAGCAGGTGGCCTCGGCCGTGACCCCCGGCCTGATCCGCCTGTCGGTGGGGCTCGAGACCGTCGACGACATCCTGGCCGACCTCGACCAGGGCTTCGTCGCCGCCAAGTAGCTCAGGTTGTCACCCGTTCTGGAGAGCCCCAGCCCGCTCAGGTGGGCTCGGGCTCTCCAGAACGCTGGTCGAGGCCGAGGAGGGGGAGCGCGGCGGCGAGGCCGACGATCTCGACGTCGTCCCGCCGTCGCTCCTCCCACCGGGCCCGCTCCAGGCGGAACCCCACGCTGCGGCGACCGTCGTCGCTGGGGCACGGCTGGCGTCCGTCGAGCACGTAGCCGCACTTGTCGCTGACCCGCTGCGAGGCCGCGTTGTCGGCCCACGCGCCCGATTCGGCCACCTCGGCGCCCAGGCCGGCGAAGGCCAGGTGCAGCATCGCCTGGCGCATCTCGGTCCCCAGGCCCCGGCCCTGGTGGGCGAGTCCGATCCACGAGCCGCTGCCGACGGTGCGCCGGGTGGGGAAGTCGGTGGCGTCGACGTCCTGCTGACCGACGACCTCGCCGTCGGCGATCACGGCGAAGGGGATCCGCCAGGCGTCGGGACGGAGCTCGGCCCAGGCCCGGAAGTAGAACTGGCGGCTCTCCCAGTGGCGACGGGGGAGCGGGGTGCGGGTCCACGGGACGAGGAAGGGCATCTCATCGGGCGGGTGGATGCCGTCGTCGGCGAGCCGGCACAGCGCGTCGGCCAGCTCGTCGTCGACGGGCCGCAGCTCCAGGCGCGGCGTGCGGACCCGCAGCTCGAAGCACGGCCAGGTGGACGCAGCGGCGGTGGTGGGATCGGAGCCCATGGGCGTCGAGTGTCCCACCCCCGATGTTCTCTGGGCCGTGCCTTTCGGTTTTCGAACGGCACCGCCCGCGACGTGGGAGGGGTCAGCCTTCGAGCGTGAGCGTCGGGACGCCGCCGGCCACGACGAGGGTGCCGGGGGTGCCCAGGAGGTCGAGGGCATCGCGTTCGAAGCGCCCGCCGAGGCGCACCACCTCGCCTTTGTGCTCGCCGGCCAGCACGGTCAGCTCGACGGACGAGGTGGCGCCGTCGCCGGTCTCCTCCGCGTCGACCACGAACACGTCGTAGGTGCCATCCGGGAGCATCGCCTCAGCCTCGCGGGAGGGGGGTCAGAGGCGCTCGAGGACGAAGTCGATGCAGCGGGTGAGGGCCTCGACATCCGCGGGGTCGACGGCGGGGAACGTCGCCACCCGGAGCTGGTTGCGGCCCAGCTTGCGGTAGGGCTCGGTGTCGACGATGCCGTTGGCCCGCAGCGCTGCGGCCAGGGCCTTGGCGTCGACCGAGTCGTCGAAGTCGATGGTGGCGACGACGCGGGAGCGCTTGGCCGGATCGGCCACGAACGGGGTGGCCAACGCGTGGGCGTCGGCCCAGTCGTAGAGGGTCCCCGAGGACCGGTCGGAGCGGCCCGCGGCGAACTCGAGGCCGCCGCCGTCGAGCACCCATCGCAACTGCTGGTTGGCCAGGAAGATCGTGGCCAGGGCGGGGGTGTTGTAGGTCTGGTCCTTGCGGGAGTTCTCGAGCGCGATGCCCAGGTCCAGCGCAGCGGGCTGCCAGCGGTCGGACGCCGCGATGCGCTCGATCCGCTCGACGGCCCGGGGCGAGCAGCAGGCGATCCACAGGCCGCCGTCGGAGGCCAGGCACTTCTGGGGGGCGAAGTAGTAGACGTCGACCTGGTTCATGTCGACGCGCAGCCCGCCGGCGGCAGAGGTGGCGTCGACCACGACCAGGGCGTCGTCGTCGATGCCGTCGGGTCGCTGCAGCGGCATCATCACGCCGGTGGACGTCTCGTTGTGGGTGAGGGCGTACACGTCGATGCCGGCCTCGGCGACGGGCAGCGGGTGGTCGCCGGGATCGGCCGCCACCTTGGAGGGCTCACCCAGGTGGGGCGCGGCGGCGGACGCCGAGAAGAACTTGGAGGAGAACTCACCGAACACGCAGTGCTGGCTGCGCTCGGCGATGAGCCCGAAGGTGGCGGCGTCCCAGAAGTACGTCGACCCGCCGTTGCCGATGAGCACCTCGTAGCCGTCGGGCAGGGCGAACAGCTCGGCCAGGTGGTTGCGCAGCGCTCCCACCTCGAAGAGCACGGTGGCCTGGCGGTGCGAGGTGCCCAGATAGGTGGGGGCCACCTCGGCGAGGGCGGCGACGGCCTCGGGCCGCACCTTGGAGGGACCGCACCCGAAGCGGCCGTCGGCGGGCAGGAGCTCGGTGGGGATCGTGATCGCGTTGCTCATCGCCGCCCAGTCTCGCGAGCCGCCGCCGACAGGGCGAAACGGGAATCGATTCGTCGACCCCCGGCCCGCCGATGCCACAATCGGGCCCGTGAGCACCCCCAAGCCCCGCATCTCCCGCCGAATCGGCTCCATCGCCCCCTCCGCCACCCTGGCGGTCGACGCCAAGGCCAAGGCGCTCAAGGCCCAGGGCGAGCCCGTCATCGGCTTCGGGGCGGGCGAGCCCGACTTCCCGACGCCCGACTACATCGTCGAGGCAGCCGTCGCCGCGGCGAAGGACCCCGCCACCCACCGCTACACCCCGGCGGCCGGTCTGCCGGCCCTCCAGGAGGCCATCGCGGCCAAGACGGCGCGTGACTCGGGCGTCGAGGTGGCGCCCAGCCAGGTGCTCGTCACCAACGGGGGCAAGCACGCGCTCTACAACACCTTCGCCACCCTGCTCGACCCGGGCGACGAGGTGCTCCTCCCCGCGCCCTACTGGACGACCTACCCCGAGTCGATCCGCCTGGCCGGCGGCGTCCCCGTCGAGCTGCCCACCCACGAGGCCACCGGCTTCCGAGCCACGGTCGAGCAGCTCGAGGCGGCCCGCACGCCCGCCACCAAGGCGCTGGTCTTCGTGTCCCCGTCGAACCCCACCGGCGCGGTGTACCCCCGCGACGAGGTCGAGGCCATCGGCCGGTGGGCCGTCGAGCACGGCATCTGGGTGATCACCGACGAGATCTACGAGCACCTCACCTTCGGCGGCCACGAGTTCCACTCGATGCCCGCGCTGGTGCCCGCGCTGGCCGACACCTGCGTCATCGTCAACGGCGTGGCCAAGACCTATGCCATGACCGGCTGGCGGGTGGGGTGGATGATCGGCCCCTCCGACGTCATCAAGGCGGCGGCCAACCTCCAGAGCCACGCCACCTCCAACGTCGCCAACGTGGCCCAGCGCGCCGCGCTGGCGGCGGTGGCCGGCGACCTCTCCGCCGTCGAGATGATGCGGGCGACCTTCGACCGCCGCCGCCTGATCATCTGGGAGATGCTGCGGAACATCCCCGGCGTCACCTGCATCGAGCCCCAGGGCGGCTTCTACGCCTTCCCCAACTTCGCCGGCCTGCTGGGTCGCGACCTGGGCGGCCGCACGGCGTCGAGCACCCTGGAGCTGGCCGACCTGGTGCTCGAGGTGGCCAAGGTGGCGTTCGTGCCCGGTGAGGCGTTCGGCGCGCCCGGCTACGCCCGATTCAGCTTCGCCCTGGCCGACGACGACATGGTCGAGGGCGTGCAGCGCATCGCCGACCTCGTGGCCGGCTCGGCCTAGCCGCGGCGACGCCGGTTCCCTCGACCGTGGCTCGCTTCGCTCCGTACGGATCCTGGTCCTCGCCGATCTCGGCCGCCCGGGTGGTGGCGGCCGCCAGCCGCGTGGAGCAGGTCGCCCTCAGCGACGACGCCATCTGGTGGTCGGAGCTGCGACCGGCCGAGGGCGGACGCAGCCAGGTGGTCCGACTCGGTGCCGACGGCGGACCCCACGACGTGCTGCCCGAGGGGCTGTCGGCCCGATCCCTCGTGCACGAGTACGGCGGTGGCTCCTGGTGGCTGGCGGGGGAGACCCTCGTGTTCGCCAACGCCGCCGACCAGCGCCTCTGGCGGCTCGACCCCGGGTTCGACCCGACGCCGGTCACCCCCATGCCGGCGCGTCCCCGCGGCCTCCGGTACGCCGACGGCCTGACCACGCCCGACCTCCGCTGGTTCGTCTGCGTCCAGGAGGCGCACCCGGGCGAGGGCGGGGTCCCCCCCGACGCCAGCGAGCCCGCCAATCGGCTGGTGGCGGTGGCGGCGCACGGCGGGGCCGCACCGGTGGTGCTGCGCGACGGCGCCGACTTCGTGATGTCGCCGGCGCTGGACCGTCACGGCCGGATGTTGGCGTGGATCGAGTGGAGCCATCCCGACATGCCCTGGGACTCCGCCGAGCTGTGGGTGGCCGAGCTGGACCGCACCGGCGACCTGCCCCGCCTGGTGGACCCCGAACGGGTGGCCGGAGGACCGGGCGAGTCGGTGATGTCGCCGGTGTGGGACCTCGACGACCGCCTCTGGTTCGTCTCGGACCGCAGCGACTGGTGGAACCTGTACCACTTCCCCCGGCCGGACCGCCCGGCCGGCGAACCCATCCCGGTCGCGCCGGGGCCGTGGGAGGTGGGCCTGCCGCCGTGGGTGTTCGCCGAGTCGCGCTACGCCGTGCTGGGCGACGGGCGGGTGGTGCTGGCCTACAGCACCGACGGTGTCGACCATCTCTCGGTGTACGAGCCGATGACGGGCCGCCTCGACCACCTCCCCGTCCCGTACACCTCCATCCACCAGGTGCGCGCCCGCGATTCCTCGGTGGTGTTCGTCGGCGCATCCTTCACCGCCGAGGCCGCCGTGGTGACCTCGCTCGTGGGTCGGGGTGCGGCCAGCCCGCCCAAGCCGGCGGTCCCCCGGGCCGATCTCGGCCTGAGCTCGTCGACGATCTCCGAGGGCCAGCCGATCACCTTCCCGACCGTCGGGGGCAAGGTGGCCCACGGCATCTACTACCCGCCGACCAACGCCGCATTCGTGGCGCCCGACGGGACGCGACCGCCGCTGGTGGTCACCATCCACGGCGGGCCCACCGCGGCGGCGGCGCCCCAGCTCAACCTCCGGACCCAGTTCTGGACCAGCCGGGGCTTCGCCGTGGTCGACGTGAACTACCGGGGCTCCACGGGGTTCGGTCGACGCTTCCGCGAGGAGCTGCGGGGTCGGTGGGGGATCGCGGACGTCGAGGACTGCGTGGCGGCGGCCGAGTTCCTGGCCCGGTCCGGGCGGGCCGACGCCGAGCGCCTGGTCATCCGGGGGTCGAGCGCGGGTGGGCTGACGGTGCTCAACGCGCTGGCCTTCCACGACACCTTCGCGGCGGGCTGCTCGCTCTACGGGGTGGCCGACCTGACGGCGCTGGCGGCCGACACCCACAAGTTCGAGGCCCGCTACCTCGACACGCTGGTCGCCCCGCTGCCCGAGGGCGCCGAGGTCTACCGGGACCGGTCCCCGGTCCACCACCTCGACCGCCTGCGTCGGCCCGTGATCCTGTTCCAGGGGCTCGACGACCCCGTCGTCCCGCCCGCCCAGTCCCAGGCGGTCGCCGACGCGCTCGACCGGGCCGGCGTCCCCCACGCCTACGTCACCTTCGCGGGGGAGAGCCACGGCTTCCGGCGGGCCGAGTCGATGCAGCGGTGCCTCGACGCCGAGCTCAGCTTCTACGCCCAGGTGCTCGGCCTGCCCCATCCCGAGGACGTCGAGCGGGTGGTGGTGCGCCACCTCGACGCCGGCTGACGCCGCCCGGCCCGGGATTTCGGGGCCCTCTCCGGGCGCATCTAGGGTGCGGGCCATGTCACGAGTGCTCGTCTCCGAGGCGATCGCGGACGGCGGTCTCCAGCGCCTCCGCGACGCCGGCCACGACGTCGACGTCCGGCTCGACCTCACCCCCGAGACGCTCCTCGAGGCGATCGTCGGTGCCCACGCCCTGATCATCCGCTCGGCCACCCAGGTGACGGCCGAGGTGCTGGAGGCGGGCAAGGACCTCGTCGTGGTGGGGCGGGCCGGCATCGGCCTCGACAACGTCGACACGGCGGCCGCCACCGAGCGCGGCGTGATGGTGGTGAACGCCCCGCAGTCGAACACGCTGTCGGCCGCCGAGCACACCATGGCGCTCATGCTGAGCCAGGCTCGCAACGTGCCTCAGGCCAACGCCGCGCTCAAGGCCGGCCGCTGGGAGCGCTCCAAGTGGAACGGCGTCGAGCTGAGCGACAAGACCCTCGGCATCGTGGGCCTCGGCCGCATCGGCAAGCTGGTGGCCCAGCGCTCGCTGGCCTTCGGCATGAAGCTGGTGGCCTACGACCCCTTCGTGTCGCCCGAGGCCGCCCGGAAGATCAACGTCGAGCTGCTGAGCCTCGACGAGCTCATCGCACGGGCCGACTTCATCACGCTGCACCTGGCCAAGACGCCCGAGACGGTCGGGCTCATCGGCGCCGAGCTGCTGGCCAAGGCGAAGCCGTCGCTGCGGGTCATCAACGTGGCCCGGGGCGGCATCGTCGACGAGGCGGCGCTGGCCGACGCCATCCGTTCGGGTCAGATCGCCGGCGCCGCGCTCGACGTGTTCGACACGGAGCCCACCACCTCCTCGCCGCTCTTCGAGCTGGACCAGGTGGTCGTCACCCCGCACCTCGGTGCCAGCACGGTGGAGGCACAGGACAAGGCGGGCGACACCATCGCCGAGATGGTCGAGCTGGCCCTCGCCGGCGACTTCGTGCCCTTCGCCGTCAACGTCGAGGCCGGGCAGGCGTCGGAGACGGTGCGTCCCTACCAGGGCCTGTCCGAGCGGTTGGGGGCGATCTTCGCCGGGCTGTGCGGCACCAACGCCGGGGTGCTGGAGGTGACCTACGAGGGCCAGATCGCCGAGTACGACACCCGCATCCTCACCCTGTCGGTGCTCAAGGGCTTCTTCGGTGCGGTCAGCGACCAGCCGGTCAGCTACGTGAACGCACCGCAGCTCGCGGCCGAACACGGCGTCGAGGTCCGTCCGACCACCTCCACGGTCGCCCGCGACTACGTGAACCTGGTGACGATCCGGGGCGGCGGCCACGCCGTGGCCGGCACGCTGGTCGGGCTGCGCGGCGTGCCCAAGGTCGTCATGATCGACGAGTTCGCCGTCGACGTCCCGCCGGCGCCCGACATGCTGGTCGTCCGCAACGAGGACGTCCCGGGCATGATCGGCCGGGTGGCGTCGGTCATCGGCGACGCCGGCGTGAACATCGCCGACATGGTGGTCGGCCAGGACGAGGCCGGGGTCTCGGCGCTGATGGTGGTCGCCACCGGCACGACCGTCGACAACGGCACGCTGGCGGCCATCGAAGCCATCGACGGCGTCCGCTCCGTCGTCCGCATCCGCAGCTGAGCGTTCCTGCGGCGGAATGGGTGGGGGCCGGGCCGCGTTGTGGGTAGCATGACCCCGATGCAGTTCGAGCGCCGTTCCCTCCTGCTCCTCACGTAGGCGAGCACCACCCGGTGCTCGCCGAAACCTCCTGTGCCCGTCGGGCCAGGAGGTTTCTTCGTTCTCCGGGTGGTTCGCCCACCGAGGCCGGACCCGGACCCCGCCCACCTGCAGCCATCGCAACCCGAAAGAGAGGCCACCATGAGCCCCCAGGACCCCCAGCGTGTCGTGATCTTCGACACGACCCTCCGTGACGGCGAGCAGTCCCCCGGGATCTCCCTCGACGTCAACGAGAAGGTCGAGATCGCGGAGCAGCTGGCGCGCCTCGGGGTCGACTACATCGAGGCCGGCTTCCCCATCGCCAGCCAGGGGGACTTCGACGCCGTGCAGGCCGTGGCCCGCGCCGTCGGTCGGCCCGACGGGCCCACCATCTGTGGCCTGTCCCGCACGGCCCGCAAGGACATCGACCGGTGCTGGGAGGCCATCGAGCCCGCGGCCAAGCGGCGCATCCACACCTTCATCGCCACCTCCGAGACCCACATGCAGCACAAGCTGCGCATGACCCGCGAGCAGGTGCTGGCCGAAGCGGCGGGAGCAGTGGCCCACGCCCGTCAGTACACCGACGACGTGGAGTTCTCGCCCGAGGACGCCAGCCGCTCCGACTTCGACTTCATGTGCCAGGTGCTGCAGGCCGCGGTCGACGCCGGGGCCACCACGCTGAACATCCCCGACACCGTCGGCTTCGGCATCCCCGAGGAGTACGGCGCCCGTCTGGCCGCCGTGCGTCAGAAGGTGTCGGGCGACTACGTCATCTCGGCCCACTGCCACGACGACCTGGGGCTGGCCGTGGCCAACACCCTGGCCGCCATCGCGCACGGCGCCCGTCAGGTCGAGGTGGCCATGAACGGCCTGGGCGAGCGGGCCGGCAACGCCGCCCTGGAGGAGATCGTCATGGCGCTCCAGACACGCTCCGACTACTTCGGCGGCCTGACCACCGGCATCCGCACCGAGGAGCTGGCGCGGACCTCACGCGTCGTCAGCCGCCTCACCGGCTACCCGGTCCAGTACAACAAGGCGGTCGTGGGCCGGAACGCCTTCGCCCACGAGTCGGGCATCCACCAGGACGGCATCCTCAAGGAGCGCAGCACCTACGAGATCATGGACCCGGCCGCGGTCGGCCAGGGTGAGTCCAAGATCGTGCTGGGCAAGCACTCGGGTCGCCACGCCTTCGCCGACACGCTCGAGAAGATGGGCATCCAGATCCAGGGCGACGCGCTCAACCAGGCCTTCGCCCGGTTCAAGGAGCTGGCCGACCGCAAGATCCAGCTGACCGAGGCCGACCTCGAGGCGATCGTGGCCGACGAGCTGGGCACCGACGCCACCGAGCGGTGGGAGGTGGCCTCGATCGCCGCCACCGTGGCGCCGGGCACCCAGCCGGTGGCCACCATCGCCCTGACCAAGGGCGGTGAGCGCTTCGAGGAGACCTGCGAGGGCGACGGCATGATCGACGCCTGCTGCACGGCCATCCGCAAGATCACCGGCATGGACGGCGAGCTCACCGACTACGCCGTCACCTCGGTCACCGGCGGGGTCGACGCCCTGGCCGACGTCGTGCTCCAGTTCACGTCCACCGACGGCATCAAGGTCGCCGGCCGCGGCCTCTCGACCGACGTCGTCGAGGCCTCGGCCCGGGCGTTCCTGTCGGCCATCAACAAGGTGGCCAAGGTGCGGGAGCGGGGCGAGGACGGCCGCGACGTGATCCGGCCCGGCTCGCTCCGCCTGGAGTAGTCGCCCACCTCCGTTCTGGAGCGGTTCAGCCACCCCGGGTGTGCTGGAGCGCTCCAGAACGGAGGGGCGGGGCGTCGATCAGAAGGCGGCGAAGCCCCGGCGGGCCAGGGTGGCGACGTCGTGGGCGGCGATGCCGGCGTCGGACAGCGTCACGATCACGTCGCCCACCACGAACGCCCGCTGGATGATCGGCATCGGCTCCAGGTAGGGCACGGGGAGCGGGCCGACGCAGTCGACGGCCGGTCCGCACTCGGCGACCGCGGACGACGGTGGGCTCGACGTGGCGACCTCCCCGCTGCCCGACGAACCCTCCGCGCTGCGGGCCTCGCCCGCGGCGGACACGGTGGTCTCGGGCGTGGTGGTGGGCACGGTGGTCGTGACCACCGTCGTGTCGGGCGTCGTGGTCGGGGGCGCCGTGGGCGGGACCGTGGTGGTGACGTCGGGCTCGGTCGTCGGCACCGTGGTCGTGGTGGTGTCGACGGGGGGCACGACCCCCGGGCTCCGGTCGCCGTGGTCGAGGCGGCCCGCCTCGGCGATGCCGTCGGCGCTCACTCGCAGGACCAGCGCCCCGTTGCGGCTCCAGGCGTCGGAGGAGCAGGCGTCGGACCAGCAGGCGCCGGTGAAGGGGAGGAGCGCCTGGCTGCGGGCGGCGTCCCACGCGAACGCCTTGGGGTCGCCGTCGACGAGGAACTGCAGCTCCGTCGAGGTCCAGACGGCCAGCTCCTTCGGTGCCAGCGGGTCGGAGACGTCGTAGAGGGAGACCTTGGCGCCGGTGATCCGGCCCTCGGCGTCGGCGTCCGACCCGACGCCCAGCACCCGGTCCGCACCGACGGGATGGAGGTAGGCGGAGAAGCCGGGCACCTTCAGCTCGCCCAGCTTGCGGGGGGCGGTCGGATCGGACAGGTCGATCACGTAGAAGGGGTCGGTCTGGCGGAAGGTCACGACGTAGGCCAGGTCGTCGACGAAGCGCACGGAGCGGATGGTCTCGCCCACCCCCAGGCCCCGGACCGAGCCGACCTCGACCAGCGTGCGACCCTCCGGGGCCAGCACGGTGACGCGACTGTCGGTGCCGCCGGTCGTCCCCGACGACACGGTCGTGGCGATGCGCAGGCGGCCGTCGCGGTCCGACATCGAGTACTGGTTGAGCAGCTGGCCGTCGATGCGACCCGAGGCCAGGTACTCGGCGGCCTTGGTGCCGGCGATGTCGAAGGCGTGCACGTCGGTGTGCTCGAGCACCGCCGGCGCGGCGACCGACGTCGTCGCCTCCTCGGTGCCGACCGCGTCCTCCATGGTGGCCATGGGCACGACGCCGCCACCGGACCACTGCGTGGTGGTGACGTAGAGGCGTTCGGCCGACGCGTAGGTGGTCTGGCTGTCGGAGAGCACGCCCGTGGCCATCAGCGAGCCGAGGCCGTCGGCGATTGTGAGCACCGACAGGACCGAGAAGCCGGAGAACTCGGCGGGGCGGTAGGTGGCGGCGCAGTCCAGGAGGGGCAAACGCTCGTCGCCGTCGACGACGGCGGGCAGCCAGTCCTCGATCGTCGAGGTGCGGATGACCTCCCGGTTCGCCTCGAGCGCCCGCCGCTGGGCGGCCTCGCCGCCGTCGCCGCCCGGCATGACGAAGCCCAGGCGGGTGCCGCCCTGGCTGGAGAGCACCAGTCGCACGGTCCCGTCGACCATCCGGCCGTCCAACACGTTGCCCTCGACGACGGTGGTCCCGGCGACCGAGGGAGCGTCGCCCAGGGTCACCTCGGTGATCGAGGAGCGGGGCGACCAACCGCCGATCGGCATGATGTCGGCACCCGGCGCGCTCCGCAGGACGGGGATCGACCCGTCGTCGCCGTCGGTGGGGGTGCCCAGCACGTAGGCACGGTCGCCGAGGAGGAAGAGCCGGGACGCCGCGACCTCGCCCAGCGCCACCCGTCCGCGCAGGACGGGCACACCGCCGACCAGGTCGGTGAGCAGCAGCTCGCCGTTGCGGACCGAGACGATGCGGTCCCCGTCGGCCTTCACCAGGTCGGCCTCGTCGACGTCGGCCTCCTGGTTGTTGGTGGCGGCATTGGCGCCCGGACCACCCGTCGCGGCCTCGTCGCTGCCGACCGACGCCGTGGTCGTGGCGGGAGCGCCGGCCATCGTCTCGCGGGTCGCGACGGCGTCGCCGCCGGCGGCCCCGTCCTCGGCGGCCATGGCCGGCATCACCATGTCCGTGGCGTACATCCCGCCGCCGAGGCCCCAGGGCCCGACCTGGTCGAGCGCCTGCTCCCGCAGGTGGCCCAGCAGGTCCTCGCAGCCGTCGAAGGCCTGGAGTGCGGCGACCAGGCGCAGGTCGTCGAGGCTGCGGTCGTCGGTCGACGAGCTGCACGCGCCCGCCACCAGGGCGACGCTGCACCCGATCGTCGCCGCCACCCGGGCGGAGGTCCCCCACCGTCGCTGCCGTGCCATGGCCGTCCCCTTCGTCGTCGTCACGCAGCGTTGGACGACGCCCGGCGTGCGCGAGTTCCCGACCGGGCGAGATTTCCGCGGGAGGTCCTCAGTCGAGGGGGCGGACCGCGACGACGGCCGCGGTGGGGATGGGGCCGTAGAGGTGCGGGAAGCGCTGGCCCGCCTCCTCCTCGGTGGCCGGCGACCCGTCGGGGTGGGCCGGGGCCTCCCAGCGGAGCTGGTCGGCCGCCAGTGCCGCCAGCTCGAGCCGGAGGACGACGGCGTCGGTCCGGTCGGGCCAGAAGCGTCGGAGCACACCCTCGAGCTGGTCGTCGGTGCAGCAGTGCACGAAGCCCTCGAGCTCGAGCGACGGCGGTCGGAGGAGGCCGTCGCCGTCGACCGCGGCCCACCAAGCCACACCGGTGGTGACGTGCAGGACGTGGGTGGCCTCGGACCCGTCCCCCGACGCGGCGTCGCTCACGGCAGCCTCAGGCAGGGGCGCCCAGCTGGGGGAGCCAGGCCGGTCGAGCGGCCTCGAAGGTGGCGATCTCGGCGTCGTGGGTGAGCGTGATGCCGATGTCGTCGAGGCCGTTGAGTAGCCGGTGCTGCACGGAGTCGTCGAGCGGGAACTCGACGGCGAGCCCGATGGCGGGCGCCTCGAGGGTGCGGCGCTCGACGTCGATGGTGATCTCAAGCGTGGGGTCGGCCTCGACGGCGCGGAGCAGCTGCTCGCCGACCTCGGCACTCACGGCCACCGGCAGGAGGCCGCAGTTCGACGCGTTGTTCACGAAGATCGGTCCGAAGCGGGGCGACACCACGGCCCGGAACCCGTACTGCTGGATGGCCCAGACGGCGTGCTCCCGGCTGGAGCCCGTGCCGAAGTTGGGGCCGGCGACGAGGATGGTGGCCCCGGCGTGCTCCTCCCGGTTGAGCACGAAGTCGGGCTCGTCGCGCCATTCGGCGAAGAGGCCCTTCTCGAACCCGGTGCGCTCGACCCGCTTGAGCCAGTCGCTGGGGATGATCTGGTCGGTGTCGACGTCGGAGCGGTCGAGCGGCACCGCGGTGCCGGAGATGATGCGGACGGCGTCCACGAGGTTCTCCTGTCGTCCTAGAGCTGGTCGGGGGTGGCGAAGTGGCCGGCGATGGCCGTGGCGGCGGCCACGGCCGGGGACACGAGGTGGGTGCGCCCACCGCGGCCCTGCCGGCCCTCGAAGTTGCGGTTCGAGGTGGACGCGCAGCGCTGGCCGGGCGAGAGCTTGTCGGGGTTCATGGCCAGGCACATCGAGCACCCGGGCTCGCGCCAGTCGAAGCCGGCCTCCCGGAAGATCACGTCGAGGCCCTCGGCCTCGGCCTGCGCCTTCACCTGGTGGCTCCCCGGCACCACGTAGGTGGTCACGCCGCCCGCCACCCGGCGGCCCCGGGCCACCGCGGCGGCGGCGCGCATGTCCTCGATGCGGCTGTTGGTGCAGCTCCCGATGAACACCACGTCGACACCCACCTGGTCCATCGGGGTGCCGGCGACGAGGCCCATGTACTCGAGCGCCCGCTCGGCCGCGGCGCGCTCGGTGGGATCCGCGAAGCTGTCGGCCGAGGGAATCCGGCCCGAGAGGGGGATGACCTGTCCGGGGTTGGTGCCCCAGCTGACGTGCGGTTCGATCTCGGCGGCGTCGAAGACGACCTCCTTGTCGAAGGCGGCGTCGGGGTCGGTGCGCAGGGTCTCCCAGTCGGCCACCGCGGCGTCCCAGGCGGCGCCCGTCGGGGCGTGGGGACGTCCGGCCAGGTAGTCGAAGGTGGTCCGGTCGGGGGCGATGAGCCCGGCCTTGGCCCCGGCCTCGATGGACATGTTGCAGACGGTCATGCGGCCCTCCATGGAGAGCGCCTCGATGGTGGAGCCGCGGTACTCGGCGATGTAGCCGATGCCGCCACCGGTGCCGATGCGGGCCAGGATGGCCAGGATGACGTCCTTGGCCGTGCTGCCGGCGGGGAGCTCGCCGTTCACCGTGAGGGCGAGCGTGCCCAGCGGGGGCTGGGGGAGCGTCTGGGTGGCCAGCACGTGCTCGACCTCGGAGGTGCCGATCCCGAAGGCCAGGGCACCGAAGGCGCCGTGGGTGGCGGTGTGGCTGTCGCCGCACACGATGGTCATGCCGGGGAGGGTGAGGCCCTGCTCGGGGCCGACGACGTGGACGATGCCGTTGTTGGGATCGCCCATGGGGTAGATGGTGATGCCGAACTCCGCCGCGTTGCGGCGCAGCGTCTCGATCTGGGTGCGGCTCACGGGGTCGGCGATGGGCTGGTCGATGTTCGCCGTGGGGATGTTGTGGTCCTCGATGGCCACGGTCAGCTCGGGGTGGCGGGGCCGCCGCCCGTTCATCCGCAGGCCGTCGAAGGCCTGGGGGCTGGTGACCTCGTGGACCAGGTGGAGGTCGATGAAGAGCAGGTCGGGCTCGCCCTCGGCGGAGCGGACCACGTGGCGGTCCCAGACCTTCTGGCTCAGTGTGCGGGGCCGTCCCGTCGGTGCGGTCACGGTTCCTCCTCGGGAGATCGGGGGTCGGGAGGCGAACGCTTGACGTCTCATATGGTGAGACGTAGGTTCCACTTCGTGGAACACATCGTAAGCGGTGTGGGCGTGCTCGACAAGGCGATGCTGGTCCTCGACGCCTGCCGGGACCGGCCCCGGTCGCTCAACGATCTGGTGAGCGCCACCGGCCTGGCCCGGGCCACCGCGTTCCGGCTGGCCCAGGCGCTCGAGGTGCACGGGGTGCTGCGTCGCGACGACGGTGGTCGCTTCGCTCTCGGGCTCGGGTTGGTCGGCCTCGGTCGTGAGGCGGCGGCCGGCTTCCCCATGGTCGAGGTGGCCGCCCCGGTGCTGGCCTCGCTGCGGGACCGCACCGGCGAGAGCGTGCAGCTCTACGTGCCCGACGGCGACGTCCGGCGGTGCGTCGCCGCGCTCGACTCTCCTCACGAGCTGCGGACCATCGTGGCCGTGGGCGCCGTGCTCCCGCTGGATCGTGGGTCGGCCGGACGGCTCCTGGCCGGCGACGAGCCGTCGCGGGGCGGCTGGCTCGAGACGGTGGAGGACCGCGAGTCGGGCGTGGCCTCGGTCTCCGCCGCGGTGGTCGGCCCGACCGGCACGCGCACCGCCGCGGTGTGCGTGTCGGGCCCCATCGACCGCATCGGCCGCAGCCCGGGTCGCCGACACGGCGCCGCGGTGGTGGACGCGGCGCGGGAGCTCTCGGTCCGCCTGGTCGGCTGAGCGCGAGGCTGGTGGCGTGAACAGCGCCGACCCGCCGTGGGGAGTCTCGCCACCGACGGCGCCCCCGGGCACCGCGCCCCGGCTGGGGTCGCTGGCCGCGGCGTCGGTCGTCGGTGGCCCGCCCGAGGCACCGAGGCCGGCTCGGCGCATCTCGGGGTGCGCCTGGGCCGGCATCGGGGTGGGGCTGGCCGTGTTCGTCGGCATCGCCGCCTTCATCGCCGCGGTGCTGGTGGGCGACGGCGGCGACCGACCGCCGGCGGGACGGACCGCGGTCGGCCAGCTCGAGGTCGGCACCTGCGTCCAGGTCCCGCGGGGCGCCCTGGTGCCGTCGTCGATGGCCACCGAGTCGTGCGCCGCGCCGCACGAGGGCGAGGTGTACGCCGTGGGCCGCCTGGAGGCCGGGGCGTTCCCCGGGGAGGCGGCCGCACAGGCCACCGCGGCGCGGCGCTGCCTCGACCGGTTCGAGCCCTTCGTGGGTCGGGCCTACGAGGAGAGCGCCCTCGAGGTGACCGTCGCGTCGCCGACCGAGGACCGCTGGGTCGACGAGGACCGCTCGTTCGCCTGCATCCTGCACCTGGTCGACGGGGCCGACCTCCCGGCGGGCAGCGTGCGCGGCTCGGGCCGCTGATCCGGGCCGTCGCAGGCCACCTGCAGGTAGCGTTCGCCGATGGCCGACGCTCCGCCTCCGCCTCCGCCTCCGCCGCCTCCGCCGCCGGGCGGCGAGGACCCGAGGCCCGGGTGGACGACGCCGGGAGGTGGCGCACCGCTGCCACCGCCCGCCGCCCCGCCGCCACCGCCCGGCTACGGGGCACCGCCCGGCTACGCAGCCCCGTGGGCGGTGACGGCGCCGCCCGGCTACCCGCCGCCCCCCGCCTCATCGCCGACGGTGGGTCAGGCGACCGCTTCGTTCGTCCTCGGCCTCATCGGGCTGGCCACCTGCTTCGTCTTCCTCCCGTCGCTCGCGGCCGTCGTGCTGGGGCTGGTGGCGCTGCGTCGGGTGGCGGCGTCCGGCGGGACGCGAGGCGGGAAGGGGCTCGCCGTCACGGGCATCGTGCTGGGCGGCCTGGGCCTGGTGGTGGGCGCCGGCGCCTGGCTGGTGTGGAGCGACGACGAGTTCCAGGAGGGGTTCCAGGAAGCCACCGCCTTCGGCTTCGAGGACATCGACGTCGGCGACTGCGTCTCCCTGCCCGCCGAGGACGCCCGGACGGTCCTCGGGCTCGTCGAGGTCGACTGCGACGAGCCGCACGGTGGCGAGGTCTACGCGACGGCGTCCTTCCCCGCGGGCACGTTCCCCGGCGACGCGGCGGCCGAGGACCGGACCGTCGACCGGTGCCTCGGCGAGTTCGGCGACTTCGTGGGCGTCGACTACGACGACAGCCGCTACGACGTCTACTTCCTCTACCCCCGGGAGGCGTCGTGGGAGGCCGGCGACCGGGCCTACCTCTGCATCGTCATCGATCCGAGCGGCGAGGACCTCCCGGCCGGAACCCGGCGCGGGGCGGCCGAGTAGGGCGTCCGGTTCAGGCCGGCGGAGGTCGACCCGCCCGCTGGCGTCGCCGTTCGGCCTCGACCAGGTCGGCGTCGAGGGTCGCCATCTCCTGGCGCATCCGTCGCCAGTTCTCCAGTCGTTCGGGGTCCAGCGCCCCGGCGTCCGAGGCGGCGACCACGGCGCACCCCGGCTCGTCCTCGTGGAAGCAGTCGGCGAACTGGCAGGAACCGGCGAGCTCCTCGACGTCGGGGAACGCCGCGGCCAGGCCGTCCCAGGACTCCCACAACGCCAGGGCCCGCACCCCCGGCGTGTCCAGCAGCAGGTGCCCGTCGCGCAGCCGGAGCAGTCGTGCCGCCGTGGTGGTGTGGCGGCCCTTGCCGTCGCCGGCGCGGATCTCCGCGGTGAGCTGGACCTCGGTGCCGGCGAGGGCGTTGACCAGGCTGGACTTGCCGACGCCCGATGCTCCCAACAGGGCGAGCGTCCGGCCCGGGGCGACCAGCGATCGCAGCCGGTCGAGGCCCTCGCCGGTGCGGCTCGACAGCGCCACCACGGCCACACCGGGCGCGGCGGCGACCGCGTCGGCCACGGCGGCCTGGGTGGCGGCCGGCCCCACCAGGTCGGTCTTGGTCAGCACCACCACGGGCACCCCGCCCGACTGGTGGGCCAGGACCAGCTCGCGTTCCAGGCGGCGGGGGTTCAGGCCGGGCTCCAGGCCGGCGACCACCAGGACCACGTCGAGGTTGGCGGCGAGCGTCTGGGGCACCCGTGCCCCCCGGGCGGCTCGACGCACGAAGGCGGTGCGCCGCTCGGCCACGGCCTCGACGCGGGCGGCCTCGGCGTCGACGGCCACCCAGTCGCCGGCCACGCAGTCCTTGGCCGCCTTGGTGGACGTGGCCCGCAGGTCGTGGACCTCGTCGAGGTCGACGGCCACGTCGACCTCGCCCCGGTCCACCCGGACGACCCGGGCGGCCACGAGGCCGGGCCGGGTCACCGCGGCCACCCGGGCGGCGACGTCGTCGTCCCACCCGAGCGCCCGGAGGCGGTCCTCGGGCGTCATACGCTCGGCAGGTGATCGATCGCGCCCATCCGTCGGCCGACGCTAGCGGCGGCCCCGTCCCCGACGTGTTGGCGGCCATCGACATCGGCACCAACTCCGTGCACATGGTCGTGGCCCGCCTGGGCAGCGAAGGCCGCTTCGAGGTGGTCACCAAGCACAAGGAGGTCGTGCGCCTGGGCGAGGGTGGCGACGTCCAGCTCAAGCACCTGGCTCCCGAGGCGATCGATCGGGGCATCGCCGCGTTGGCGCGCTGTCGGGCCATCCTCGACACCTACGACGCGCCGGTGGCCGCGGTGGCCACCTCGGCGGTGCGCGAGGCCGAGAACCGCGACGAGTTCCTGCGCCGGGCGGCCACCGAGGCCGGCATCGCGGTCGAGGTGATCCCGGGCCACGAGGAGGCCCGCCTCATCCACCTGGGCGTGCTCCAGGCGCTCCCGGTGTTCGACACCCCGCTCGTGCTGTGCGACATCGGCGGCGGCAGCACCGAGCTGCTCGTCGGACACCGCGGCGAGGTCCTGGCCGCCCGGAGCTTCAAGCTCGGCGCCATCCGCCTGACCCGCCGCTTCTTCCCCGACGGGGTCACGACCGCGGCCTCGTTGGAGGACGCCCGACGGCTGGTGCGGGCCACGATCATCCCCTTCGTGCGCGAAGCCCGCGGCCACCGGGTCGAGGTGGCGGTGGGCAGCTCGGGAACCATCGAGAACCTGGCCGCCATCGGGCTGGCGCTGGCCGGGGAGGCGCCCCGGTCGCTCAACGGCGCGGTGCTCACCCGGGAGTGCCTCGACGAGGCCCTCGCGGTGCTCGAGGCCGCCCGAACCACCGAGGGCCGCCGCGCCGTGGCCGGGATCGACGCGTCGCGGGCCGACATCATCATGGGGGGCGCGGTCATCCTCGAGCAGGTGATGGACGCGCTCGACCTACCCCAGCTGGTGGTCAGCGACTACGCGCTGCGAGAGGGGGCGCTGTTCGACCTGGCGTCGCGGCTCCAGGGCGCCCGGGCCGACCACCTCTCGGACCTGCGGCGCCGCAGCATCGACCACCTGATGGAGGTCTGCGACGACGATCCGGCCCACTCGGTGCAGGTGGCCCGCCTGGCGCTGCGGCTCTTCGACGGCTTGGCCGACGAGCTCGGGCTCGAACACTTCGATCGGGAGGTGCTCGAGGCCGGCGCACTGCTGGCCAACGTGGGGATGTTCGTGGCGCACTCGCGGCACCACCACCACGCGTACTACGTCATCCGCAACACGGATCACCTGAGCGGCTTCACCGATCGCGAGACCGAGCTGATCGCGCTGGTCGCCCGGTACCACCGTCGGGGCGAGCCGGCGGCCAAGCACCCCGAGTTCGCCCGCCTCGGCGAGGAGGACCAGGCGCGTGTCCGCAAGCTCGCTGCGATCCTCCGGGTCGCGATCGGCCTCGACCGCTCGCATGCGTCCACCGTGGCGGACGTGGAGGTTCGCCCCGACGAGGCGGCGGTCGTCCTCGTCCTGGAACCGGCCCCGGGGGCCGATGTCGCGATGGAGCGCTACGCGGCGGCGGAGCGCTCCGCGTTGCTGGCCCAGGTGACCGGGCGGCGGGTCGTCATCGACGCCGGCGCCGCCCCGGTCACCTGAGCGTCGGCACTACTTGCTGGCGATCTGCTCCAGCAGCGCCACCATCTTCTCCTCGTTGGTGGGCTCGGCGGCGTCCTCGCCCGAGGCCCGACGTTCCTTGAGCTTGTTGATGGGCGTCACCACGAAGAAGTAGATGGCCGCCGCGGTGATGAGGAACGTGATCAGTGCGTTCAGGAAGAGCCCGTACTTCACGACGCCGTCACCCACGGTGAACGTGAGGTCCCCGAAGCTCGGCTTGCCGAAGATCCCTCCGATGATGGCCATGAGCACGTCGTCGGTGAACGACTTAACGACGGCGCCGAAGACGCCGCCGATGATCACGCCGACGGCCAGGTCGACGACGTTGCCCTGCACGATGAACTTCTTGAAACCGGCGATCATGGGATCCTCCTCAGTGTCCGGCCCAGCGGCCGAAGCGTAGGAGGCGCCGCGGGTCCGGTGACGGGCCTGCGGGTGGGCAATTCCCTGATGCGAGCAGACGGTGCCGGTCGGGCTCAGCGCTCGACGCGGGTGATCTCCACCTTCACCGTGGTGCCGTTGGGGAGGGTGTAGGAGACCTCGTCGCCGGCCCGCTTGCCGAGCAGTTGGCTGCCCAGCGGGGAGGTGGGCGACATCACGTCGATGCCGTCGCGGCGCTCCTCGATGGAGCCGATGAGGTACTGCTCCTCCTCGTCGTCGTCCTCGTAGACGATGGTGACGACGCAGCCGTGGGCGACCTCGTCGACGTCGCCGTCGTGCTCGATGATGACGGCCAGCTCGAGGAGGGCGGCGAGGTGGCCGATGCGGGCCTCCATCTTCCCCTGCTCCTCCTTGGCGGCGTGGTAGTCGCCGTTCTCGGACAGGTCGCCCATCTCGCGGGCGGCCTCGATCTTGCGGGCGATCTCGATGCGGCCGACGGTGGTGAGCTCGGTGAGCTCGGCCTGGAGGCGGTCGAAGGCCGCCTGGGAGAGCTGGTGCTCGTGCACGGTCATGGCGGCATCGTATTCGGCCTCCGGGAAGCGCCGGCCCCGCTGCTAGAGTGACCGACGATGAACCTGCAGCCGCGCCGCGTCATCGTACTGATTCCCTAGCGCACGCCCCTTCCCGGCGTGCGCTCCCGACCGTCCACATTCGTGGGCGGTTTTCTCGTTTCTGGAGCAGATGATGTCCTCACACAAGATCGCCGTCGTCGGCGGTGACGGGATCGGCCCCGAGGTGACCGCCGAGGCCCTCAAGGTGGTCGACGCCGCCGGGGTGACCTACGAGCGGATCGACTACGACCTGGGCGCCGCCCGCTACCTGCGCGACGGCACCGTGCTGCCCGACTCGGTCCTCGACGAGTGGCGCTCGGTCGACGCCATCCTCCTCGGCGCCGTGGGCGACCCTGCCCCCGGCGTGGCCGCGCCGGCCGGCCTGGTCGAGCGGGGGATCCTCCTGCGCATGCGCTTCGAGCTCGACATGTACATCAACCTCCGGCCGTTCCGGCTGCCGCCGCGCACCGACTTCGAGGTCATCCGCGAGAACACCGAGGGCTCCTACGCGGGTGAGGGCGGCTTCCTGCGCAAGGGCACGCCGCACGAGATCGCCACGCAGGGCTCGGTCAACACCCGGTTCGGGGTGGAGCGCTGCATCCGCTACGGCTTCGAGCGGGCCCGGGCCAGCCAGCGCCACCACCTCACCCTGGTGCACAAGAAGAACGTGCTCACCTTCGCCGGCGACCTGTGGCAGCGCACCTTCGACGAGGTGGCCGCCGACTATCCCGACGTCACCACCTCCTACGACCACGTCGACGCCGCCTGCATCCACTTCGTGGAGCGGCCCGAGCGCTACGACGTGGTCGTCACCGACAACCTCTTCGGCGACATCCTCACCGACCTCGGCGGGGCGGTAGCCGGCGGGGTGGGGTACGCCGCGTCGGCCAACCTCAACCCCGATCGCACCGGCCCCTCGATGTTCGAGCCCGTGCACGGCACGGCCCCCGACATCGCCGGTCAGCAGAAGGCCAACCCCATCGCCGCGGTGATGAGCGCAGCCCTCATGCTGGACCACCTGGGCGAGGCCGACGCCGCGGCCCGCATCACCAAGGCCTGCCAGGACCCCGAGCAGTACACCGGGTCCACCGCCGAGATCGGCGACGCCGTCGCCGCTCGCCTCTGACGACACCACCAGGACGAACGAAGGAACCGACGACATGCCCATCACGCCCACCCCCAAGATCTGGATGAACGGCCAGCTGGTCGACTGGGACCAGGCCAACATCCACGTGCTGACCCACACCCTCCACTACGGCATGGGCGTCTTCGAGGGCGTCCGCGCCTACGAGACGGCCGACGGCCCCGGGATCTTCCGCCTCACCGAGCACATCGAGCGGCTGTTCCGCTCGGCGCAGATCATGATGATGGACATCCCCTTCACGGTGGACGAGATCGTCGAGGCCACCAAGGAGACCGTCCGCTCCACCGGGCTGCCCTCCTGCTACATCCGCCCGATCGCCTACTACGGCTACGGCGAGATGGGCCTCAACACGCTGCCCTGCTCGGTCGACGTGGCCATCGCCTGCTGGCCGTGGGGCGCCTACCTCGGCGACGACGCCGTGTCCAAGGGCGTCCGCATGAAGATCAGCAGCTGGACCCGTCACGACCACAACACCATGCCGCCGGCGTCGAAGACCACCGGCAACTACGTCAACAGCTCGCTCGCCAAGGTCGAGGCCCTCAAGGCCGGCTACGACGAGGCGATCATGCTGAACCCCGACGGTCTGGTCTCGGAGTGCACCGGCGAGAACATCTTCGTCGGCCGCCACGGCAAGCTCGTCACCCCGCCGCTCTACGCCGGGGCGCTCGAGGGCATCACCCAGGACTCGGTCATGACCATCGCCCGCGACCTGGGCTTCGAGGTGGGACTGGGCGAGCTGGCCCGCTCCGACCTCTACATCGCCGAGGAGATGTTCGTCTGCGGCACCGCGGCCGAGGTCTCCGCGGTCAACTCGGTCGACGACCGCCGGATCCCGTGCCCCGGACCCATGACGGCGGCCATCGCCGAGGAGTACGGCAAGGCCGTCCGCGGTCAGATCGACCGCTACAAGGACTGGGTCACTGTCGCATGATGGCCTCGGCCACCTCCGGGTCAGGCTCGCTCCCTCGTTCCTCGGCCGCTGCTTCCCCTGCGGTACCTCGGCAACGCATGACGGGCGGAAGCTCCTCGACGCGCTCGGGGTTGGAGTCGTCATGAACGACCTGCCCCTCGTGGGCGCACCCCCCGCCATGCCGACCTCGGTCGAGATCTACGACACCACCCTGCGCGACGGCAGCCAGCTCGAGGGCATCTCGCTGACCGTCGACGACAAGCTGCGCATCGCCGAGCAGCTCGACCTGCTGGGCGTGCGCTGGATCGAGGGCGGCTGGCCGGGGGCCAACCCGAAGGACGAGGAGTTCTTCACCCGCGCCCGCACCGAGCTGCACCTCCGCACCGCGGGACTGGTGGCGTTCGGGTCCACCCGCCGGGTGTCGGGCAAGGTGGACCACGACCCCACGCTGGCCAACCTGCTGGCTGCCGGCACCGACACGGTGTGCATCGTCGGGAAGTGCTGGGACTACCACGTCACCGAGGCGCTGCGCACCGACCTCGACGAGGGCGTGGCCATGGTGGCCGAGTCGGTGGCGTTCCTGGTGGGGGAGGGCCGCCGCGTCTTCTTCGACGCCGAGCACCTCTTCGACGGCTACCAGGCCAACCCGGCGTTCTCCCTGCGGGTGCTCGAGGCGGCCGCCGCGGCGGGCGCCGAGTGCCTGGTGCTGTGCGACACCAACGGCGGCTCGCTGCCCTTCGAGGTCGAGCGCATCACCTCCGAGATCGTCAGCTACCTGGGCGAGGACGTCGCCCTCGGCATCCACTGCCACAACGACACCGGCTGCGCCGTGGCCAACAGCCTGGCCGCGGTACGGGGTGGCGCCACCCAGGTGCAGGGCACCATCAACGGCTACGGCGAGCGGGTGGGCAACGCCAACCTGACCACGATCATCCCCGACCTCACGCTGAAGATGGGCGTGGCCACCCTGCCCGAGGGGCGCATGGAGCACCTCACGGCGGTCAGCCACCACGTCGCCGAGCTGGTCAACATGGCGCTCGACCCCCAGGCCCCCTACGTGGGCCAGACGGCCTTCGCCCACAAGGCCGGGCTGCACGTCTCGGCCATCGCCCGTCGCTCCGACGCCTACGAGCACGTGGCACCCGAGACCGTGGGCAACGGTCGCCGTCTGCTGGTCTCCGAGATGGCCGGCCGCTCCACGCTCGAGCTGCGGGCCCAGGAGCTGGGGCTCGAGCTCGACGGCAACCAGCTGGGCGCCATCGTCGACGACCTGAAGCGCCTGGAGCACGAGGGCTACCACTTCGAGGCAGCCGATGCGTCCCTCGAGCTGCTGCTGCGGCGAGCGGCGGGCTGGACCCAGCCCTTCTTCCGGATGGAGTCGTTCCGGGTGCTCGACGAGCAGCACGCGGCCGGCGAGGGCGAGGCGCGGGCCAACTCCGAGGCCACCGTGAAGCTGTGGGTGGGCGAGGAGCGGATCGTGGCCACCGGCGAAGGCAACGGTCCGGTCTCGGCGCTCGACGCCGCGCTGCGCGCCGCCCTGGGTGACCGGTACCCCGCGCTCGACCGGATCCACCTCACCGACTTCAAGGTGCGGGTGCTCGATTCGGCCGACGGCACCTCGGCGGTGGTCCGGGTGCTGTTGGACTCCACCGACGGGCAGCGGTCGTGGACCACCATCGGGGTGTCGGGCAACGTCATCGAGGCGTCGTGGGCGGCGCTGGTCGACGCGGTGGTCGTCGGCTTGTTGCGGGCCGCCTAGCCCCTCGCCGTACAGTTCGAGCCCATGGGTGCCCCCGAACACGTCCCCGCCACGCTCGCCCCCGTCCGGGCCTACCGCTCGGCGCCGCGGCGCCCGGGGTCGTGGATGGCCGACCGCCCTGGTGAGCTGGGCGGTCGCCAGCCCGAAGGGGAGCGCCTGGGGTCGCCGGGGCCCGACCAGGGCTACGCCCTGACGCTCGCCCAGCGGCTGCGCGACGAGCTGGTGCTCGGGCCGGGCGAGCACGCCGCCGATGCGCTGGCCGTCGCGGTGGCCGTCGGGCTGAAGCGCGCCGCCCACTTCGGTCGGGCGCCGATCAGCGACGACCTCCGGGCCGGCCTGGCGGTGTGGCACCTCGACGTCGACTGCCCGGCCGAGCTGGTCGAGCACCGTCGGGAGCTGTTGGAGGAGTGCCACCACCCGCACCACTACGCCAAGTTGCGGGCGGTCGTCGACGCGGTGCCCACCGAGGCGCTGGCCCGACCGTTGGCCGCCATCCGCTCGGCCGCCTCGGCCGACTGGCGCTCCTGCCTCACCTTCTGACGTCGGTCACGCCGCCGGCGTCCCGGTTCTCCACTGAACATGCGGCGTTCAGGCCGACATGCCGGCCAGAGCAGCGCATGTTCGTGGGGGGGCCTGGGGCGAGGGGCGTGGGGTGACGGGCGAGGGGTGAGCGGAAACGGGTGAGGCCGTCGGGTCAGGCTCGGATGTCGACCGGCGTGCCCAGCGGGAGCCGGTCGCGCAGCAGCTGGACGACGTCGTCGGGCATGCGGACGCAGCCGTTCGAGGCGGCCGTGCCCAACAGGTCCGGTCGGTTGGTGCCGTGGAGGGCGATCACGGGGACGCCGCCGGCGAACTGGTCGAGGTCCTGGGAGTAGGCGTTGACCGGCAGGATCCACGGCCCGTAGGCGGAGCCGCGGGAGCGCTCCTCGAAGTCGGTCACGAAGAACCGTCCCGTCGGGGTGCGGGTGCGGTCCTTGCCGACCACCACCGCCGTGTCGGCCAGCAGCGTGGTGTCGTCCCACGCCCACAGGCGCCGTTCGGAGACGTCGATCTCGACGCGGAAGCGGTGCGTGCTGCGGGTGACCTCCGACGCCCGGACCCAGCCCTCGGTCCCGTTCGGGCGCACCGGCAGCTGGACCCGCAACCAGTCGCCCTGGTCCTCGACCACCACGAAGACCAGCGGGCTGCCCCACGGCGTCGGATTCCCGAACCGCCAGCCCACCTCGGTGCGGTGCCGGCCCCGGATCGGGTGCTCGACGGTGGGCAGGTCGGGGGCACCGGCTCGTTCGGGGCTGAGCGCCGCGAAGGTGGCGCGACGGGCCTCGGCCGCGGCGGCCTGCGAGGTGGAGCGGGCCGTCGCCGCCTCGGGCGGCAGCTCGGCGAGGACCTCGACCTCGGGCACCGTGGCCGTGGCCACCTCGGTGAGACCGGGGTCGACCACGACGGGCACCTCGGTGGTGGTCGTGGTCGTGGTGGTCGACGGCACCGTGGCCGAGGGGGCGGGTGCCGCCACCGGTTCGTCCCGATCGAGTGCGGTCACGGCGACCCCGGCGACCAGCGCGGCAGCGGCGACGCCGAGCCGCAGCCCCCAGGTTCGCCGGCTCGTCATCCGGACCACGATACGACCGAGCCGCCCGGGCCCGTCGGCCGCCCCCGGTAGCGTGTGACCCGTGTCCGACCCCGTCCGCGTCCGCTTCGCTCCGGCGCCCACCGGCTACCTCCACCTGGGCAGTGCCCGGGCCGCGCTGTTCAACTGGCTCCACGCCCGCCACCTGCGGGGCCAGGGCCACGACGCCCAGTTCCTCATCCGCATCGAGGACACCGACGTCGAGCGGTCCAAGCCCGAACTGATCCAGCTGATCTTCGACGTGCTCGGCTGGTTGGGCATCGACTGGGACGGCGACCCGGTCTTCCAGTCGGCCCGCACCGAGCGCTACGCCGACGCCGTCGAGCGTCTGCTCGACCAGGGCGCCGCCTACCGCTGCTCGTGCACCCAGGACGAGGCCAAGGCCCGGGCCACCGCCGCCGGCAGCTCGGGCTACGACGGCTTCTGCCGCGACCGGGCGGTCGGGCGCGACGTGCCCCACGTGGTGCGCTTCCGGGTTCCCGACGACGGCGAGACCTCCTGGGACGACCTCATCCGCGGGCCGATCACCTTCGAGCACCGCAACCTCGAGGACTTCGTGCTGCAGCGCACCGACGGCACGCCGGTGTTCCTGGTGGCCAACGCGGTCGACGACGCGGACATGGGCATCACCCACGTGATCCGCGGCGAGGACCTCATCAACGTCACGCCGAAGGTGCTCCTGCTGCGGGCCGCCCTGGGCTTCGACGCCCCGCTGCACTTCGCCCACATGCCGCTCATCGTCAACGAGTCGCGCAAGAAGCTGTCGAAGCGGCGCGACGACGTGTCGGTGGGCGACTACCGCGACCGGGGCTTCCTGCCCGAGGCGATGGTGAACTACCTGGCGCTGCTGGGCTGGGGGCCCGACGACGGCGTCGAGGTCCGGCCGCTGTCCGAGATCGTCGAGCGCTTCGACATCGCGGACGTCAACCCGTCGTCGGCCATGTTCGACGTGCGCAAGCTCGAGGCGATCAACGCCCAGTACGTGGCCGAGCTGTCGGTCGACGAGTACCTGGAGCGCATCGCCCCGTGGATGGCCGACCAGCCGTGGGCGGCCAGCTACGACGCCGAACGCATCCGCGCGCTGGTGCCCGAGCTGCAGAAGCGCACCAAGGTGCTCTCCGACGCGCCCGGCCAGGTCGACTTCCTCTTCGTCGACCAGCCCGAGCTCGACGCCGAGGCGTGGGCGAAGGCCACCGCCGACCCCGACGACGCGGCGCGGATCCTCGACGACGCCCTCGACGGCTTCGGGGTGGTCGAGGCGGCCGAGTGGTGCACCGATCGCCTCCACGCCGTGGGGGGCGCCCTGATGGAGCGGGCCGTGGGACGGGGGACCAAGAAGAAGCTGGCGCAGGCGCCGGTGCGGGTGGCGCTGACCGGCCGTTCCGTGGGGCCGCCGCTGTACGAGGCCATGGCCATCCTCGGGCGGGAGACCTGCCTCGCCCGGCTCGGCAGCGCCCGCCGACGGCTGTGACCGAGCGGGCCCGACGCGGCAGGGGGCGACGCCTCCTGGTCGGGCTCGCGGTGGCGCTGGGGCTCTACCTGGTGGTGACGGTCGTCCAGGTGTGGGCCGCCGACGACTGGGACCACACCGAGGTCGCCGACGCCGCGGTCGTGCTGGGTGCCGCCCAGTACGACGGCCGACCCAGCGCCGTGTTCCGGGCCCGACTCGACCACGCCGCCGGGCTGTACGCGGAGGGCACGGTACCCACGGTGGTGGTCACGGGAGGCTCCCAGGAGGGCGACCGGTTCACCGAGGCCTACGCCGGCCTGAAGTACCTGCTGGCCGCGGGCGTTCCCGAGGACGACGTGGTGGTGGTCGACGACGGGTCGAGCACCTGGGAGTCGTTGGCGGCGTCGGTCCGGGTGCTGCGGCGGCAGGGGATCGACGAGGTGCTGCTGGTGTCGGACCCGTACCACTCGTTCCGGTTGGAGGGGATCGCGTCGGAGGTCGGGTTGGACGGCCACGTCTCACCCACCCGCACGGGAGGCTCGGCGACGGGACGGCTGCTGCGAGAGTCGGCGATGGTGGCGGTGGGTCGGGTGATCGGGTATCGCCGGCTGGTCAACCTGGTGGAGTGAGCGGCGCCACCGCCCGCGGCGCCCTCGGGGTTACCAACCGGCCGACGCGGCCGACTAGATTCTCGGTGCCCTTCGGGGCCCTGCACCTCCGGGTGCGCCATCGCTCGGGGATGGTGTAATTGGCAACACAGGTGGTTCTGGTCCATCTATTGGGGGTTCGAGTCCTCCTCCCCGAACTCAGCCCGCGGTGATCCCTTGCCGTTCGCCCGCTTCCGGTCGGCTCCGCTCACACGGCGTGCCGGTCGGCCGACGGGGAGCGCATGGATCTGCGCCTGCCCGCTCGTCCCGTTCTCCGGCGCGGGGCCCGACGGCTCCCCCACGCGCTCGGCGCGCTGGCCATCGTCACCACCGTGCTGGTGACGGCTTCGGTCCCCGCGTCGGCCGGGCCCAATCCGGTGATGCGGGGCTACGTGCCCCTTCCCGCCGACGAGTTCCAGCTGGCCCAGGAGTCGATCAACACGGCCGCCACCACCACGATCGACTTCACCGTGGGGATCACCAACGCCGGTGACGGCGCGGTCATCTACTACGACCATTGGGAGGACGGGTTCGAGGCCGATGCCGCCAACCCGGTCCAGACCAGCACCGAGGTGTGGGGTGACGGGAACACCGGCAACGGTGACGCCTCGTCGTTGTGCGCGCCGGCGTGCGCCGGCGACCTGCTGACCGCGGGCGACGTGTTCGTCCTGCGCAACACGTTCACGACGCCCCGTGACGCGGGGATCGTTGCCTGGGACGGGCGCGACAAGGTCTCCTCGACCCGGGGCTTCTCGCTGACCGCGGGCGGGTTCTCGTCGGTGGGCTCGGTGTTCGCCGGCTCGGCGTCGGCCTACGACACGTCGAAGTACGGCACGCAGTACGTGGTGCCGGTGGGGCAGGACAGCGTGACGCCGTCGGGCACGACACCGGCATTCGAGTACACCGGCGTCGTGGCGATGGCCGCGGCGGACGACACCACCGTGCAGTTCGACACCGACGGCGACGGTGACGTCGACAGCTCCCAGAGCATCGACGAGGGCGAGGTCGCCTTCGTCAACGGCGGGGTGATGGAGGGGGCGACGGTCTCGGCCGACCAACCCGTCCAGGTCCAGCTGGTGACCGGCGACGTCGGCGCCACCTACGAGTCGCGTTGGTTCACGCTGTTCCCGACCCCGCTGCTGTCGAGCGACTACCTGAACCCGGTGGGCTCCTCGAACGACAACCAGCGGACGATCTCCTACCTCTTCAACCCCGGCACCTCCGCGATCACCGTCACCCCGTCGTGCACCAGCTGCTCGGGCACGTTGGCGATCCCGGCGGGGGAGGGCGTGTCGTTCCCGTCGCCCCTCGGCGAGGCCGTGCGCTTCGCCGAGTCCGGGGGTGCGCCGTTCGTGGCGATCGGCGCCATGGGTTCCCAGTCCGGCGCTGCGCCGGGCAGTGGCACCGACAACTCGAGCGTCTACGACTGGGGCTTCTCACTGGTGCCCACCGGCCTGCTCACCACGCAGGTGGTCCTGGGCTGGGCGCCGGGGAACTCGACCAACCCACCCGGCTCGGCGCCGTCGGGCAACTACGACGACGACCCGGTCTGGGTCACCACGCTGTCGGCCACCACCATTCACGTGGACTACGACGGCGACCCGTCAACCGGGTCGATGGGGGCCGACTGCGTCGGCGCCCACGACGCCGAGATCTCGGTGGGGGCGCTCGTCTCGACCCGGATCGTCGACACGAGCGACGGCGACATGACCGGGGCCCGGATCTACACCTGCGACGGCACCGACATCTCGGGCGCCTGGGGTGAGGACCCGGCCAGCGCGCCCACCGGGGCGCCCGGCTTCGACGCCGGCTACGCGCTGATCCCCTCGACCGCCATGGTGGTCGACAAGACGGCCGGCCTGACCGACGACACCAACGGCGACGGGCGCATCGGCCCCGGCGACGAGATCGAGTACCGCGTCGACATCAGCGACGCCGGCAGCCTGGCCTTCACCAACGTGTCGATCAACGACGGCCTGGGCGTCGGGCTGAGCTACGTGGCGGGCTCCACCACCTTCGACGGCGGGTCGGGCGTGGTGGCCATCACCGACGACACGGTCGGCCCGGCGGCCACCGTGTTCCCCCTCGACGAGTCGGGCCACCCGGTCCCCGACATCGCGGCCGGCGAGACGGTGACGTTCCGCTACCGGGTGGTCATCGACGACGCGGCGCTCGCCACGGGCGTCACGAGCGTGTCCAACAGCGTCTCGGTGGTGGCCGACGAGGCCGATGCCGACGACACGCTGGTCACCGCCCTGGCCACCTCGGACCTGTCGCTGACCAAGTCGCTCACGACCACGCCCACCTACGTGGGCGACACCGCGGTGTTCCGCATCACCGTCGCCAACGCCGGCCCCGACGCGGCGGTCGGCGTCGAGGTGACCGACGCCGTGCCCGCCGGCACGACCTTCGATTCGGCGACGGCGTCGACGGGCAGCTACGACGACGGCACCGGCGTCTGGTCGATCCCGACCCTGGCGTCGGGCGCGTCGGCCACCCTCGACATCAGCCTGGACGTGACGGCGACCTCGGTGACCAACGTGGCCGAGGTGACCGCCAGCGGCTCGATCGACCCCGACTCCCAGCCGGCGGAGAACGCCCTCGGCGGCGGTTCGGCGCCCGACCAGGACGATGAGGACAGCGAGACCTTCACCGTGCTGCCCAGCGCGGACCTGTCGCTGACCAAGACCCGCACGGCGGGTCCGGCGGCCGACGGCACCACCACGTTCCGGATCACGCTGGCCAACGACGGCCCCTCGACGGCCACCGGCGTGGCCGTCACCGACACGCCGCCCGCCGGGTCGACGTTCGACTCGGCCACGGCGTCGGTCGGCGCCTTCGACGACGGGACCGGTGTGTGGTCGGTGGCCTCGCTGGCGTCGGGGGCGTCGGCCACCCTGGACCTGACCTACGTGATCACCACCGCGCCGTCGGTGAACTCGGCCGAGGTGACGGCCTCGGACCAGCACGACCCCGACTCGTCACCGGCGGAGAACGCCCTGGACGGCTCGAACCCGCCCGACGAGGACGACGAGGCCCAGGCCTCGGTGCCCGGCCTGGCCGGCCTCTCGCTGGCCAAGTCGCCGACCACCACGCCCACCCACACCGGTGACACGGTGGTCTGGGACGTGGTCGTGTCGAACGCCGGCCCGCACGCCGCTGCGTCGGTGGTCGTGCGCGACCAGCTGCCCGCCGGGCTGGCGCTGCTCTCGGCCACCGGCACGCAGGGCTCCTACGACAGCGGGACCGGCGACTGGACGGTGGGCACCGTGGCCGCCTCCGGGTCGGCCACCTTGACGATCACCGCGGTCGTGACCGCGCCCGGGTCGATCACCAACACCGCCCAGGTGTGGTCGAGCGCGACCACCGACCCCGACTCGACGCCCGCCAACTCGGTGGGGTCCGAGGACGACCAGGACAGCTCGGCGATCTCCACGACGGCCGCCACCGTCGGTGACCTCGTCTTCCACGACGTCGACGGCGACGGCACCCGCGACGTCGGCGAGCCCGGCATCGCCGGGGCCGACGTGACGGTCCGCTGGGCCGGGCCCAACGGCACCCTCGGCGACGGCGACGACGTGGTCCGCACCGACACGACCGACGCCTCCGGCGGCTGGTCGGTCGTCGACCTGCCCTCGGGGGTCTACCGGGTGAGCGTCGACCCCGCGTCGCTCCCGGCCGGCATGACCACGCCGACGGCCGACCGCGACGGCACCGGCACCGCGAACCAGGCCGGGTTCACCCTCTCGGGCGGCGCCGACCTCGACGACGTCGACTTCGGCTACCGGGGCGCGGGCATCGTGGGCGACACCGTCTTCGACGACGCCGACGGCGACGCCACCTTCGACTCGGGCGAGGGCCTGGCCGGGGTGGACGTGATCGTGACCTGGTACGGCCTCGACGGCAACGCCGGCGGTGGCGACGACGTGGTCGTCACCTCCACCACCGATGCCACCGGCGCGTGGGGCGTGGTCGGGCTGCCCGACGGCACGGTCCACGTCGAGGTCGACACCGCGACGCTCCCGGCCGGGCTGTCGATCTCGGTCGACCCCGACGGCGGCTCCGACGGCGAGTCGGTCGTGACCTTCAGCGGTGGTGGCACCGACCTCGACCAGGACTTCGGCTACGAGGGCGGCGGCATCATCGGCGACGCAGTGTGGAGCGACACCGACGGCGACGGGACACAGGACTCCGGCGAGCCCGGCCTGGGAGCGGTGCAGCTGACGCTGACCCGCGACGTCGACCTGAACGGCAGCTACGAGACCACGGTGCGCTCGGCGCTCTCGTCGGGCTCGGGCAGCTACGCCTTCGGCGGCCTGGCCCCCGGTGAGTACCGGGTGACGGCCACCACACCGTCGGGCCAGACGGCCACCACGCCGGTGGTCGTCGACGTGACGCTGGGCGCGAGCCAGACGCGGTCCGACGTGGACTTCGGCTTCGAGCCGCCCGCCCCGCCGACCCTGGCCTCGGTGGGTGACCTGGTGTGGGACGACGTCGACGGCGACGGCACCCAGGACGTCGGCGAGCCGGGCCTGTCGGGGGTGACGGTCACGCTGCGCCTCGACGGTGACGGCAACGGGAGCTTCGAGACCACGGTGGTCTCGATGACCACTGACGCCAACGGGGCCTACGGGTTCGCCAACCTGCCGCCCGGCGCCTACCAGGTGGTGGTGTCGGTGCCGACGGGGCGCACGGCGTCCACGCCGGCCAACGTCTCGGTGCCCGTGGCGGCCGGCGACGTGATCACCAACGTCGACGTCGGCCTGACCGGCGCCGTGGTCGCCACCGGCACGGTCGGCGACCTGGTGTGGGACGACACCGACGTTGACGGCGTGGCCGACGGCGGCGAGCTCGGCCTCGACGGCGTGACCGTCACCCTGCGCTCGGATCCCGATGGCGACGGCGTGTTCGACGCCGTCGTGGGCACGCAGGTGACCGCCGGCGGTGGCGCCTACCAGTTCACGGGCGTCGCACCCGGCACCTACCGGGTGGTGGTGACCGTGCCGGGCGGCACGTTCCCCTCGACGGCGACGTCGCTCCTGGTCGGTGTGGGTGCCGGCGCCGCGGTGACCGACGCCGACTTCGGCCTCGCGCCCTCGGCGGTGGCCACCGGGTCGATCGGTGACCGCGTCTGGAGCGACACCGACGCCGACGGCGTGCAGGACGTGGGCGAGCCCGGCGTCAACGGGGTGACCGTGACCCTGCGGGCCGACCTCGACGGGGACGGCAGCTACGAGAGCACCGTCGGGACCACGACCACGGCCGGCGACGGCGGGTACTCGTTCACGGGGTTGGCGCCCGGCGCCTACCTGGTGTCGGTGACGGCGCCGGCGGGGATGTCGGCGACGACGGCGTCACAGCACCCCGTGGCGCTCAGCGCCGGGGAGGACGACGACGGGGCCGACGTCGGGTTGGCGTCGTCGCCGAACTCGCCCTTCGACCTGCGGCTGGAGATCTCGGCCAACGGCGACCCGACCACCGGTGGCTCGCTCACGTGGACCGTCCAGGTGGCCAACGCCGGCCTCACGCCCTCGCCGGACCCGTTGACCGTCACGACCGTGCTGCCCTCCGGCGTCACCTACGTGTCGGCCACCGGCGCGGGCTGGGCGTGTGGAGCGGCGGGTCAGACCGTCACCTGCACCCGGACCGGGTCGCTGTCGGTCGGGGCGTCGGACCAGGTGCGGCTGCTCACCTCGGTGAGCGCCTCGCCCGGGACCCAGCTCCAGGCCACCGCGACGGTCGCCGCGGCGGGCATCGAGGTGACGTTGGCCAACAACAGCGATGTGGCGGGCGTGACCGCCCTGGCGGCGCCCACGACCACGACGTCGACGACCACGACGGTGCCGGTGGAGCAGCTGACCCCGGTGTCCGATGCCGGCCAGCCGTTGGCCGCCACCGGTCTGAGGACGCTGTTGACCGTGGCGCTGGCGCTGATGGCGCTGGGCGGCGGCATCTACGTGTTCGGGTTCCGGCGCCTGCGCGGCCTCTGGCACCGGGGCTGATCCAGCAGGTCCGCTCGCTTCCGGGTCGTTCGGCTCACCCGGTGGGCCGAACGACCGATGGGGGCGGCATGGACTCGCAGCTGCATCGTTCCCGTCGCATCCGCGGCGCTTCCCGAGCCCGCCAGATGGCGGCGACGGCCGTCGTGGCCGGCGTCGGTGTCGGGGTACTCGGGACCACGTCGGCCGCCGCGGCGCCCGAGCCGTCGCCCTGTGTCGACGACTCGAGGAGCTCCGTGGCGGTGACGCCCGCCGAGCGCGGCGACGTGGTGGGTCGGGTGTGGCTCGACCTCGACGGTGACGACGTGGAGGAGGCCGGCGAGACCGGCCTCGGCGCGGTCATCGTGGCGCTCCAGGTGGACCGCAACGCCACGGGGCGCTGCGACACGATCGTGGTCACCACCCCCACGTCGTCGGACGGTGGGTACCGGTTCCCCGACGTCGAACCAGGGGCCTACCTGGTGCAGGTCCTGGGCATCGACGACAAGGACGACAAGTCCGACCTCTGGCTCCCTGCCGACGTCGCGGTGAGCGTGGACGGTGGGGGAGCGTCCGAGCCCGGCGACGACAAGGACGACAAGGACGACGAGGGCGGCGAGGACGGCGAGGACGGCGAGCAGGTCGGTTCGACCACGACGACGTCGAGCACGACGACCTCCACGACCACCACCTCGACGACGTCGACGACCACCACGGCTGCTCCGACGACCACGACGTCGACGACGGTGCCCGACTCGGGCGTGGCCGGGGCGTCGCTCCGTCGCAACGACCTGGGACCGACGGCGGCTGCGGTCGGCCAGGAGCGGCTCGAGGTGGTCAGCAACTCGGGCCAACTCCCGGCGACCGGGCGGTCTGCGGCGGTGATGGTGGCGCTGGCGATGCTGGCGATGGGTGCGGGGCTCTACCTGCTGGGGTTCCGGCGCCTGCTCGGGCTCCGCGGTCGGGCCTGATCGGGCTCCCTGCGGAACGGATTCCAACCCGGTGGTGGGCGTCGGATACGATCTCCGCCGCACCGGCCCCCATCGTCTAGCGGCCTAGGACACCACCCTCTCAAGGTGGCGGCACGGGTTCGAATCCCGTTGGGGGTGCTCTCCGCGAAGCCCTTGGAATAGCAGGCGGTCCGCTGCAATTCCAAGGGTTTCGGCCTTCCCGGGGGCCGGGAAGGGCCTGCCGCTCCGTGGCGTTGCCTGGCATCCCGAAACGGCGGATACCAGGGAGTTTGTGTCCAGGTTGTGTCCAACTTTGTGCCCCGTCGTGCGAGGCTCCAGCATGTTGCCGTCGCCTCCTGGTTGAAGCTCCCTTGGTCCCGAGAGCTGGTCAGATCGGAGTCCGCATGCAGGTCAGACAGCGAGCGTTGCGATGACGTCTCGCGACTACCCGTTGCTCCGTCGCCGTATCGCAGATGTCGTTCGACAACATGGGGCTGCCATCGTGATCGGACTCGGTGTCGCTGTGGTTACCGCCGGGTCTGCGCCGTGGTGGTGGAAGTACGTCTCGACCGGGGACCGGGCACCGCAGGGGGTGACGGGATTCGAGGGGTCGTGTGAGGCGTTCCGCGTGTACGCGCAGAACCGGTGGGCACCCCTCGGTGCCGCGTTCCGAGCCGCACCTTCGGTCGATTCGAAGCAGGTCGGGAGCGCCGCGCCGAACAAGGTCGTCATGGTGAACGGCTGGGTGCACTCGCGGACGGCGTACCCGACGAACACGGCTCCTTGGAACAGTGACGTCTGGTTCCATCTCGCCGACAACTCAGGCTGGGTTTCTTTTGCCGGCGTTCGCGAGCTGCCCACCACGCCTGATGAAGCCGGGCTCTCAGAGGACGGTGGACCGCCAGTTCCGCTGATCGACGACTGCCTCGGCGCCACCCGATAGAAGGCTGACACTTCCGAAGATACCGGTCGTTTGCTGGCAACAACTCACTGCTGTCGCGTCACGCTGTCAGTTCTGAGTGTCCGAGGAAGCGGTTCAGCTCAGAGCGGGGGACGCGCAGGGTGCGGCCGATTTCGATGCAGGGGATGCCGGTGGTGCCGCCCGTGGAGCGCCATTGCCGGGCAGCTGCGTAGGCGGCGTTGCGGCTGATGCGGAGGATGGCGGCGGCTTCTTCGATGGTGAGCACTTCGGGGTTGGTGGTGGCAGCCATCTCGGTCTCCTTTGCTGCGGGGTGGCGACCGGGTAGGCCACGGAGACGGCTGTGACTTCGCGGCGGTCTCAGATCCCGACGGCGACCCCTGGTTCGGTGCGCGGGTTGTCACCATGGGCGAGTTCCCAGGCAGTGAGTTCGCCATTGGATCGGTGGAGCCGTTCGGCGACGGCGACGTCGGCCGGTTCGGCGGGGAGGCGGGGCAGGGTCTCGCCGTCGAGCGGATCGGTCGCGACCGTGAGGTAGAGGTGGTTCTCGTGGCGGCCGCGTGTGATGTCGACGTAGGCCTCGGCGCGGCTTGCGGTGGCGTCGATGCGGCTGCTGGAGACGTCTCGGGTTGAGCCCTGAACGGCGTAGGAGGTGAGCGCGTAGGCGTGATCGATCCCGACGTCGTGGCGCCCGGTGGGTCCTCGGTGGCGGTCGAAGAAGGAGCGGGGTACCTCGATGGATCCGATCCCGTCGAAGTTGATCGTGAGGCTGTCTCCGGTGGGGCGGTCTCGGTCGTGGTGGAGGGCGGTGATGGTCCCGAGGGCGCCGTTGCGGATGTAGGCGCTCGGGTCGCCGGGCACGTGGAGGTCCCGGTTCGGGGAGCGGGCGGTGACCCGGTCACCGATGGCGAAGCTGCGGTTCCCGGTGGCGATGATCGGGTCGCCGTGGAGTTCGCCGTGGACCTGGCGGAGCAGGTGGGCGAGACGGTTGAGTCGTTGGCGGGTGCTGTTGCGCCGGTCGACCATGGGGTGGTCAAGCCCGGAGCGGTGGGCGTCCCACCATCTGCCGAGGATGTGGCGGTACATGGTGAGGTCGTCGCCGACGACGTGGAGGTGCCCGGCTGCGGCGAGGTGATCGAACGCGTCGTCGATGCGGCCCTCCCGGAGCGCTTCGGCGGCGGCCCGGTCGTGGGGATCGAGAAGCCGATGGGTGGTGGCGAGCTCGGGCGTGTGCTCGGGAAGGTGTTCGCACAGGACCCGGAACATCCCGCCCGCAGCGATCGCGCTGTGCTGGGCGGGGTCGCCGATGAGGCGCAGGCTCGCGCCGGTGCTGGCGGCCATCGTCATGAGGGCGTCGAGATCGCGGTCGGACAACGTCGAGGCCTCATCGACGATGAGGATCGTTCGTGAGTCGAGCGGAAGTGACTGCGGGTCGGTGTGGGCGAGGTACCAGGCCACGGTCTCGCATTGGATCCCGGTCGTGTCGGCCAGTGTTCGGGTGGCCTCGCCCTTCACGGCCGCGCCGAGGACCCGATAGCCGGCGGCGGCCCAGGCGTCAGCACACGCGGCGACGGTTGTGGTCTTGCCGGCTCCGGCGCGGCCGATCGCCGACTGGAAGCGATGCCCGTCTTGGCACCACGAAGCGGTGAGGAGTCGCTGTTCTCCGGTGAGGTGGGGGTGCAGCTCGAACGCTGTCGCGATGAGGTCGTCGGAGACCGTGTGCGAGCTCGTTCGGAGTCCATCGGTGAACCGCTCGGCGATCCGTTGCTGCAGCTCGAGCATCTCGACGGTTGAGTAGAGCGGCTGGTCCCCGTCGGTGAGCCCGATGACGTGGGTTGACGCCAGGAACGCGTCGGTGAGGTCGGAGAGCTGGGTGGCACCTCCCACGAATGGCTGTGCGGCCCCCTCGTCGACGATGATCGGGTGGTTGGCGATCGCCGCGAGCGCCTCGGTGCGACTGAACACTGACCCTCCCGCGCAGACTCCGTCGGGTTCGGTCAACTCCGCGAAGAGGCGCTCAGCGTCGATGCGCTGTTCGACCGTCTCCCGGCCGACGCAGTCGGCGAGGGCGTCGGCGCTCAGTCCACACCGGTTTGCTCGTTCCCGCCAGGCGTTGAGGAGGTGGTCCGCGGGGGTGTGGTCCTTGGCGGGGCGGGTGCGCAGCACGATGTGTTCGATCTCGCTTGGGAGTGCTCCGCGGCCGATTTCGGCTTCGAGCTCCGCCAACGCGTCCTCGATCTCGCTGCGTCTGCGGGAGAACTCGCGGATCACGCCGTCGGTGATGCCGTCGATCTCCCAGCCGCCGCTGCGGCCGGGCCGCCATCGCACCCCAAGCCGGGCCGTCAGCTGGTGTCGCATCTCGGCAGTGGCGAGAACCGATGCGGCCTGAGCGTTCGCGAAGAGGGCACGGGCGTCGAGCGCCCGGTGGGTGCCGTCGGGCATCCGGGCGGTGTTGGCGACCACGTTGTGGTGATGGGGGAACGGGTCCAGCGACCGCGATGTCAAGTGTCGGAACGACGCCACCACGAGTCCTTCCGCAGACGCCGCCCTGCCGTCGACGCGTGCGACCGCGCAGTCCTCGAGCCACGCCATCGCCATATCGTTGCCCGCCTGGATCGCGGCGAGGACCTCGGTTCGGGTGGGCTCATCGGACAGGAGTGCCAGCACGCCGAGGGACTTCTCGGTGGTCAGGGTCAGGTCGTAGGCGACCCGGACCGCCGGGGGCCGGCGACGTTCCACGAACTCGGCGAGGTGTTCCCGGTAGACGAGCCACTGATTGCGGCTGCCTCGGTGAGCGACGAGGTAGGCGCGGCGCGGCGTTCGGCCCGCGGCGACCGACTGTTCGATCCGCTCGCAGTTCTCCTCATGGTGGCGGGCCAGGCCGCGCAGATACCGAGCGGTGACCCCGGCCAGGCGAGCGGCTTCGGCGATGCTCAGCTGGTCGTGGCCGTCGCCCAGCGAACGGATCGCGTCTGGGTCCGATCCGGACTGGCGCGCCTCGATGCAGCGCTCCAGTTCGGCCTGGCGGACCCAGCGTGACCCTTCGACCTCGATCGGGATCAGGAAGGACCCGTCCGGCTGACCAGCGAGCACGTCGGGTGCGCGGACGGGAGGTCGGAAAGGTTCCCGCTCGCCGGCGGAATGAGGAGCGGGAGGTGCAGCGGGAACCCCGGCGGGCTCCCCAGCGGCCTCGCCGCCGTCCCGGTACTTGGCGATTGCCGCGCCGACATCGAGCATTCGTTCCACTTCTGCGTGGGTCACCCCCAGCAGCGCAGCGGCGTCGGCCACCCCGAAGAGCGCCTCGCCGTCCGGGCCCAGGCGGCTGTGCGTTCCTGCCCCGAGCGTGCGCCGCCGTCCCGCTGAGCCCTGAGCGGTGATCAACCGTTCCCCTGTACGAGGGTCACGCCCCGCCAAGACCGCCGCGAAGTCCTCCCGCTGGACCCGGCCGCCCAACCCCAAGGCTGCGGCTGTACGCCCCAGCCAACGGCCCGGCCCTTCGGCGGAGTCGGAGTAGTAGCGCTCCGGGCCGGCGCCCCGATCGGCCGATCCCGGCGAGGTCTGGCTCGGCTCCTGCAGGTACCGAACGATCGAGTCGACCACCCGCTCCATCGCACCGCGTGATCCGCCCAGCGGCGTGACCGCAAACCTCACCACCGGCTCGCGGGAGGCGAGGCAGGTTCCCCGGAGGGGAACCTGCAAGTGTGTGAACGCTGGACCTGCTCGTCGGTACCGATCCGCTGTGCGGAGGGCCGGTCGGTTCCGGGGCAGCCGGTCCGGCGACTGAGGCTCATCGGCCGACGGCCTTCGGAGCGACGTCCAGGCCGACGCCAGGGCTGCCGCCGCCTGACTGCAGGCGGTCGAGCCGGGCGGTGATCTCGACGACCTCGGGGCGGCGCGACGACGTGCCGAGCGGGTCGGCGAACCGCTCGAGGTGCACATCGAGGAGGCGATGGTGCGCCGTTCGGGTCCACTCCGGCACCCTGGACAGCTGCCGGGCGTTGAGCGGAGGCACTCGACCGAAGACGTCGAGCCCGTCGCCGTCGGGCGAGCGGCGGGCCATTCCGAAGTCGACCAGGCGCTGCAGGGTCCGCCCGAATCGGCTGTTGGGTGTCGTGCTCGCCCCGAGCCCCAGGGACTGCGAGAGGTCGGCGGCATCAACCTCCGCAGGGACTCGGGCGATCCACATGGTCGGCAGCCGGCGGAGCAACAGCGTGGACGACGGTCCGAGTACCGCCGACCAGCACTGCTCGAGGTACGGATCCCCCAGCTCGAAGCCGAGTCGCAGCACCCGGGGGTCCGGGTGCTCAACGGGGGTGAACGACAGCGTTTGGTGTTCCATGCGGCCGTAGGCCGCTCGGCCGTCGCGGAATCTGCCGATCACTGCCCCGACTGGGGGCTCCGACGCCCGATTTGGGCCGGACGGGAGGTCGAACGGGATCCCGTTCGCCGGAAACCCTCGAGATTCTGGGAGAAATCGGGGAAACGGGAGCTCGAACGGGAGCTCGAACGGGATGTCGATTCCGGATCCTCCTGGTGCCCAACGACACCAGGAGGTCCCCTGTGCCACCCATCCTCCGAGCGCTGAACGAGGAATGGTCAGCGCTCACCGACTCCGCCCGAGCCCGACGAGCCCTCACGCGGTGGTCCGTCCGGAACCCAGTCCTCGCCGACGCTCGCACGCTCGACGACGTGCTGGCGATCAACCGCAGCCCCGTGCACGGCCCCGAGCTGCGTCGCTTCCTGGCCCACCTCGCCCCATCCGACGACCTTGCCGCGCGGACCCTGCTCCAGGCGATGCTCGGTGGGTTGTGCAACCTGAGCCACCAGGTCGGACGCGACGACGACGCTTGCAGCGAGATCATGGCCCTCGCCTGGGAGCGCATCCGCACCTACCCGGCCCACCGTCCGGGCACGGTCTCGGGCAACATCCTCCTCGACGTCCGCAAGTGGTACGGCCAACTCCACCGGGCCGCTGTCGAACAGCCGTGTCTCGTCGAGCAGTCCGCGGTTGCCGAAGAGCCGTCGGCCGAGGACGTCGTCCTCTCCCGGCAGTTCCTTGCCGAGCTCGCGACTGCGGGTGACCGCGCCGGCATCTCGCGGCCGACGTTGGCGACGGTCGTTCGGAGCAGAGCGATGGGCGAGTCGATGGCGGCGTTGGCCGCCGAGCAGCGAGTGTCCCTGAAGGTGCTGTGGCACCGCCGCTGGCGGGCGGAGGCTCGGCTCCGGGAGCTCCCGCTCGCTGGGTAGGGATACACATGGCGGATGCAGATGAGATCGGTACGTTCCGTCCACCAGAGGGGGAGAACCAGGATGCGGGACTCACGTGCGCGCTCGAACGAGGCGCGCCAGCAACACGATCGACGCGGGCTGTTGGCGGCCGCCGTGATGGGCCTCGCCGCGCTCGCCACCGGTTGCTCCGGCACTGAGGAGACCTTCAGCGACACCGCCACCAGCTCTCGGCCAACGACGACGGTGGCGGGCGCTTCGTCCACAGCACCCGCCGGTGCCGATGATCAGAGTCGACCGTCCGAGACCACCGGCACCGATCTCTCGCCCTCGTCGGTCCCATCGGCTGGACCGACCGAGCAGGACGTCATCCGGGCCTACGTTGCCTTCTGGGACGCGCGCTTCGAGGCGAACGAGGGGACTCCCGACCCCGATGCTCCCGCGCTCCGCGCCACCGCCACGGGCGAGCAGCTCCTGGCGGTGGTGGGCGAAACCCAGGCGAACCTCGACGGGGGCCTGGCCTTCAAGGCCCGCCCGAACCCGGCGAACTTCCGCACGGTCGCCGTGATCGCGGTCAACGGTGACGCCGCCACGGTGCAGGAGTGCGTCGTCGACGACGGCCTCGTCGTGCGTCGAGACAACGGGGCGGTGGTGAACGACACGGTCGAGACGCACAACGCCCGCGGCGAGCTCGTTCGGGAGCAAGGGACCTGGCGGGTGGCACGAGTCGAGCTCGTGCAGCGATGGAATGGGATCGACGGGTGCGCGGCCGACTCCTGACCGCCGGCCTTGCCGCTGCTCTCGCGGTGACGGCCATGGCCGCCGACGCCAGTGCCGCCACGCGTCCGCCCCGTGGTGGGGCCTACCTCGACCCGATCGGCGACCCGACGGCCGAGGCGGGCGACGGTGGTCAGGGTGGCGGCCATGCCGGCTCGGGCGGATCCGGCAGCGATTCGACTCCCGACCCGTGCTTCTGGGAGGTGATGGTCGACGACGACACCATCTTCCCCGTCTACGCAGAAGACGGCCCGGGGCGTCGCTACTCGCAGACCGGACGGTGGCTCCAGCGAACGTGCCCCAGCTTGGGGGCGGTGCCCGTGAACGGGGTCTTCCTGGTCCCCGAAGGTGGGGCGGTCGATCCTCGAGCGCTCGCCGCTGACGCCTTGGCGACTGCCTCGATCCCAGCCCCGTCGATCGCGACGAGCCCGTCGGTGGACGGCAGGCTCTTCGTCGGGATCCCGACCTGGATGTGGGTCGACACGGGCTGGTGGCGGGCCTACGCGGCAACGGCACGTGCCGGGCGCGTGTCCTCGACGGTGAGCGCCACCCCGGTGACGGTGACCTGGTCGACCGGCGACGGGGCAACGGTCACCTGCAACGGCCCCGGTGCGGCCTGGCGATCGGGGCTGGAGGAGGGGGCCAGCGACTGCACCCACACCTACCGGCGGGCCTCCGACGCACAACGAGACGGTCGCTTCCAGCTCCGGGCGACCGTGACCATCCGGGTCACGTGGACCTCCAACGTCGCCGGCGGCGGTGCGCTACCGGCCATCACCAGGACCACGACGGTGCCGGTTGAGGTGGGTGAGATCCAGGCGATCGGCACCAGAGGAGGGCAGGAACGGTGACCATCATGGAAGCCCCGACGCGTTCGAACCGAGCATCGAACAGCCGTCATCGTCGACGGAGTGCAGTCGAGCACCACGAACCGAGCCGCACCGTGCGAATGCCCGAACTGGTCGTCGGTGTGCTGGTGGTCGTCGTGTTCGCGCTCGGTGCCGTTCTGTGGCACCTCAGCAGCGTCGAGAAGGTCCCGGCGCTCGTGCTCTCGGCCGAGGTCAAACGCGGGGACGTCATCGAGCCGGACGTGGTGCAGGTGACCTACCTCTCCAGCGACACGTCACTCGACCGCCTCGGGGCCGAGAAGCTCGGCTCGGTCGTCGGTCAGGTCGCCCTCGTAGACCTCGATGCGGGAACGCTGCTCACCTCCTCCATGGTGGCCGACAGCGCCACCGTTGGTGCCGGCCAGGGGATCGCAGGGATCGCGCTCGACCCGGGTGCCTACCCCTCCCGTGGTCTGGCGCCGGGGGACCGGGTGAACGTCATCCGTTCCGCCGAAGCGGCCGACCTCGAGGCCGCCCCGTCGCTGGTCGCCCGCGGTGCAACGGTCACGGCCGTCGAGGAGCTGCCGAGCGACCGCCTGCTCGTGACCGTCCTGACCAACGAGGCGGATGCCGAACGTGTGGCCGCGACCGCCGGTGCCGGCGGGCTCCGTCTCGTGGTGGTGGCGCCATGAAGATGGTGACCCTGGCGTCGCTCCGCGGTGCACCCGGAGTGACGACCACCGCACTGCTCCTGGCCGCCAGCACGGCCACCGAGCGCGCGGACGCGGTCGTCGTCGAAGCCGACTTGGACGGAGGCGTGCTCGCGGTTCGCCACGGCTTGGGTCGCGAGCCGGGTTTGATCACCTTCGCAGCGGCGTCGGAGGACGATCCAGGGTCGTGGCGGCACCATGCCCAGAACGCGGGGGGAGTGCCCGCTCTCGTGGGGCCGGATGTGCCTTCGGCGTGCGTTGCGCTCTGGCGGGGCGCCGGCGATCGGATCAGCCACCGCCTCGTTCGATCCGATGGGCTCGCGTTCGTCGACGCGGGTCGATTCCGCGCCCCGCTGCCGATCTTCGCCGCATCCGACTTGGTGCTCATGGTCGTCCGGCCGATCGCCGAGGACCTCCTCACGCTCCGCCATCACCTTCCCGCTCTGACGGCGACCACCCGCGGCCGAGTTGCCGCAGTGGTGGTCGGCGACGGTCCCTATCGACGCCCCGAGATCCAGCGAGATCTCGGCATCGGGGTAATGGCCGAGCTGCCCGAGGACCCGAGCGCCGCTGCGGTGGTGCGGACGATCGGCGTGGGCTCGAACCGGCTACATCGATCGCGGCTCGGCCGAGCGGCAGCCGGCCTCGCCGCAACGGTCGCCGCCGCGGTGACACAGGGTGGCCCCGAAGCCTGGGTGGCGAAGGCGTCATGACGGCGACCGCAGCACTTCAGCTCGACTGGGGGGACGAGGAGATCGTCGACTCGTCGCTGGTCGCCAGGTTGCACCGTCGCGTCGGTGAAGCGCTCACCGCCGCCCATGTCGCTCACGAGGAGTCCGGACGTGGTCGACTCGGCGCCGGCGATGAGCGGGCTCTCGCCCGCAAGCTGGTGGCCGACGAACTCCGTGCCCTCGCCACCCGTGCGTACGCAGATGGCGCCACACCGCTCGACGAGCGCACCGAAGCCCGGGTCACGTCGGCAGTGCTCGACCGGCTCCACGGGTTGGCCCGCCTCCAGCCGCTGCTCGATGACCCCAAAGTGCGCGACATCCACATCTCCGGTGCTGACCGCGTTTGGCTGGACCTGCGCGACGGGCGGAAGGTTCGTGGTCCGGCGGTCGCCGACAGCGACGACGATCTCGTCGAGCTGATCGCCACGGCGGCTCGGCGGCTCGGGCGGAGCGAACGCCGGTGGGACCACGCCCACCCCGAGCTCAACCTCCAGCTCCCCAACGGCGATCGCCTGCATGCACTCATGGCGGTGTCCAGCCGACCGACCGTCACCATCCGGCGCCACGACTTCGACATCCACCGAGTCGCCCAACTCGTGGAGCGAGGCGTGTGCGACGAGCTGCTCGCCGGGTTCCTCGCCGCAGCGGTGCGTTGTCGAGCGAACATCATCGTCGCCGGGGGCACCGGCACCGGCAAGACCACGATGTTGCGCTGCCTCATCAACGAGATCCCCGCCGATGAGCGACTGATCACCGTCGAGGACTCGCTCGAGATCGGCCTGGAACGATTCGACGACCTCCACCCGGACTACGAGACGCTCGAAGCCCGAGAAGCCAACACCGAGGGCGTGGGCGCGTTCAGCCTCGCCGAGCTCGTCCGCTCCGCATTGCGCATGGACCCCCAGCGGGTGATCGTCGGCGAGGTTCGAGGTGCTGAGGTGCTTCCGATGCTCCTGGCCATGAGCCAGGGCAACGACGGATCGATGTGCTCGATCCACGCCGACTCGTCCAAGGGCGTGTTCGGACGCCTCACCATGTACGCGGCGATGACGCCCGAACGGCTCATCCCCGACGTCACCAATCTGCTGGTCGCGAACGCCGTCGATCTGGTCGTGCACCTCGGCTGGGTCGGTGGTCGTCGCCGGATCACGAGCGTCCGGCAGGTGACCGGCCTGGTCGAGGGTGGCCAGATCGTCTCGAACGAGCTGTGGCGACCGGACGAGACCGGCGTCGGGATCCCCGCCGCTCCACCGACGCCCGAGTTCGCCGCTCACCTCGAATCGTGCGGATTCGACATCGCCACATTGGCCGCTGCCCAGGGGTGGTGGCGGTGACCACCTTGCTCGTCGCTGGACTCGGTGCCGGTTCCGCTGTCGGCGTCTTGCTTGTACTGGCCGGAGTCACCGGGCGCACCGTGCTGGGTGATCCAGGGGACCTTCTCTCCCGGGTGGCGTCCAGCAGCGCTGCGGTTCGTGTGGCGCAGGCCGCGATGGCGGGGTTGCTGGTGCTGGCCGTCACGGGTTGGGTGGTCGCCGGGGCGGTGGCGGGGGTTGCCGTCGTGGCGTTGCCTCAGATCCTCGGTGGCAAGGCCGCACGCCAGGCCGCCATCGAACGAACTGAAGCGATTGCTTCGTGGACGGAGATGATCCGTGACTCGATCGTCGCCGCGTCGGGGCTCGAGGAGGCGATCGTCGCGACCGCCCCGGTCGCTCCGGCCCCAATCGGCTCGGAGGTGCGGGCCTTGGTCCGTCGGCTGGACCATCAGCGTCTGCCCGACGCGCTCGTTGCGTTCGGTTCCGACCTCGACCATCCATCGGCGGATCTCGTCGTGGCGGCGTTGGTCATCGCGTCACGGATGGAGGCGTCCGACCTGTCGGGGCTGCTGTCCAGGCTTGCCGAAGCCACTCGAGGCGAAGCGCGGATGCGGATCCGAGTCGAGGTCGGACGCACCCGGGTCCGCACTGCCACCAAGGTCATTGTCGGGGTCGTCGCCGTCGCCGTCGCCTTCCTGGCCGTGACCAACCGCGCCTACCTGGGCGTGTACGACAGCGCTGCGGGCCAGATGATGCTGGCGATCGTCGGTGGGATCTTCGCCGTCGGCGGTTGGCTGCTGGCCCGGATGGCGAACATCGAGATGCCCGAGCGGTTCACCGCTCGGGCCGATGGGCCGATGACGGTCGGGGTCGAACCGTGAGCGCGCTGATCATGGCCCTGCTCGGCGCCGGCATCGGCGCCGGGGTCGTGCTCTGTCATCGAGCGGTTGCACCGCGGCCGCCCAGCCTCGACTCCCTCGTCGCGATGCTCACTCGGCCCGGAATCCCACTCGTCGGTCCCGCTCCGGAGCGGCCGGCGGCCTTCGAGCGGATCTGCTCGGCGACTCGCCGACTGCTCGAGACCGCCGGGTACGACACGGCACGGCACGACCAGGAGCTCCACCTGATCGGGATGACCGCCGAGCGGCACGCCTTCGACAAGCTCGCGGCCGCGGTCGCCGGGCTCCTGGTGCCGAACCTGGCGGTCGGCGGACTCACGGCATCGGGCTTCTCCGTTCCGGTGGGCCCGGTGGCCGTCTTCTCGCTCGCCACCTGTGCCGCCGGCTTCCTGCTCCCGGATCTTCTGGTGCGTGACGCGGCGGAGAAGCGACGACGCGCCTTCCGACACACGCTGTCGTCCTACCTCGACCTGGTCAACGTGCTCTTGGCCGGGGGAGCGGGCATCGAGACAGCGCTCCACGCGGCAGCTGATGCCGGCGACGGATGGGGTTACCAGACGATCCGCGCCGAGCTGCGTCGTGCCCGGCTCACCGGCCAGTCCCCGTGGGACACCTTCGCCCAGCTCGACGGCCAGCTCGGCATCAACGAGCTCGCCGAGCTCGCCGCCAGCGTGTCACTCGCCGGTTCCCACGGCGCCCGGATCCGTGCCTCGCTCGCCGCCAAAGCCGACACGCTCCGAGGCCACCAAGTCGCCGAGACGGAAGCGGCCGCCGAGGCCGCCACCGAACGGATGACCGTTCCCGTCGCCGTCCTTCTCTTCGGGTTCCTCGTCTTCATCGCGTACCCGGCGGTCGTCCAGATCACCTCGGTGAGCGGACCGCATCCCTGATCCAGCTCAACCCACTCCAACCACGGAGGAACACCATGACCATGCTCGACCCGCGACTCCTCGTCGCCTACTGCTTCGCCCGTCTCGGCATCGACCCGCGAGACGAACGAGGCCTGACGACGACCGAGGTCGCCGTCGTCACCTTCCTCCTCGTCGGAGCCGCCATCGTGGTGCTCGGCATCATCTACGCCGCAGCGAAGGGCAACGCCGAGAACATCCCCACCCCGGTCCGTCCGGAGGGCTGAATAACAATGCGACGGGATGAGCGAGGCATGACCAGCAGCCAGGTTGCTGTGCTCTTCCCCGCCGTCCTGTTCTGGCTGATGCTCATCGTGCAGTACGGGCTGTGGTGGCACGCCAAGCAGGTGGCGAACGCCGCCGCCGCGGAAGCGGTCGATGCCGCCCAGGTCGTCCCGGGCACGGGCCGCGATGGCGAGGCCGCTGCCCGCTCCTATCTCGACCAGGTGGGCAACCTCGACGCCGTCACGGTCGTCGTGGTGCGCGAGCCCACCACCGTGAGCGCTGAGGTGACCGGCTCCGCCCCGCAGCTCGTTCCCGGGTTCGCGTGGTCGGTCACGGCCCGCAGCGTCGGCCCCGTCGAGCAGTTCCGACCCTCGAGCCAACGATGAGCCACCACGTGCGTCGGGACGAACGCGGCTCGATCGCGGCAGAGGTGGCGGTGATCGCGCCCGCCTTCGTCTTCCTGATGCTCCTCGTCGTGTACGCCGGCAAGGTTGCCGAAGCCGACGCCGTCGTGGAGCGAGCCGCAGCGAACGCCGCTCGAGCGGCGTCCCTTCGACAGGCCCCAGGTGACGCCGAGCGAGATGCACAGGAGACGGTCAGCGGGAACCTCGCGACCGCCGGTGTGGCCTGCGTCGATGGGTCCACCGTCGTGGACACGTCGGACCTGCGCCCAGGGGGCACGGTTCGGGTGACCGTCCGATGTGAAGCCTCCATGTCCGACGTCGCGCTGCTGGGCGTACCCGGACGCCAGACCTTCACCGCCACCGCCGTCGAGGTCATCGACCGCTATCGGAGTGAACCATGATCGGCCACTGGAGTGAGCGAGGTTCCATGACCGCGTTCATGGCGGTGATCGCCACCGCCCTCGTGTTCGTCGCCGGCATGGCCTACGACGGAGGTCAGGTCCTCACCGCGCACAGCCGGGCCCGCAACGACGCCGAGGCCGCCGCCCGGGCTGGCGCGCAGCAGATCGACCTCGACCACCTCCGGTCGACGAACGAACCTCGGCTCGACGCCGCTGCGGCGACGGCGGCGCGCGACTACCTCGAACGGGTCGGCGCGACCGGGACGGCGAGCGTCTCGGGTGCCTCCATCACCGTGACGGTCACCCGCACCCAACCAATGCGGATCCTCCCGGTGGAGGAACGGGTCATCACAGTGAGCGAGACGGCCTCCGCGGTAGATGAGGTGCAGCCATGAATCGCACGACTCGAGATCTCGGGCGGGCCGTGGCATCTTCGGCGGGCGTCGGGTTGCTGGCGATCGGGGTGCCGGGACTGCTCATCGGTGCCGTCGGTTGGCCGCTACCGCGGACGGTTCCCGACCTGGGTGGGCTGGGACGGTCGCTGCAGGCTGGCGTCAGCGATCAGGTGGTTGTCAACACGCTGGCGGTCATCGCCTGGGTCGTTTGGGTGCAGCTCGCCGTCGCGCTCGTCGCCGAGATCCTTGCGGTGGTGCGGCGGCGTCCGGTCGCCCACCTCCCGGTGCTGCCCGGCCTCCAAGGCGTGGCGGAGCGCCTTGTGGGTGGGATGCTGCTGTTCGCCACGGTGACGCAGCCGGCCATGGCGTTCGCTGCTCCCGCTCCAATCGTTGCGGCGGCGCCACCGATGCCGATGGCCGAGCCGGCCAGCTGGACGCAGCCGGTCCGTGAGGCAAGCACGGCGGGTGCGGCGGCTCCAGCGGCGGAGCTGCCGACGGTCACCGTCGAGCGACACGACAGCTACTGGGCGATCGCCGAGCGGACGCTCGGGGACGGCATGCGCTGGCGGGAGATCCATGCACTGAACGCCGGCCGTACCCTCGCTGACGGCAGCGTCGTTTCGGTTGGGGACGACACGCTCCACACCGGATGGGTCCTGCTGCTCCCCGCCGACGCGGCCGTCACCGAGGCACCCGACGGCGAGGGCGCTGCGGCTCGCGGACCAGGTGAGGTCGACGCTAGCGACGTCACGGTCACCGTTGAGCGAGGCGACGACCTCTGGAGCCTGGCCTCCGCTCGGTTGGAGGACGAGCTCGGTCGACGGCCGAACGACTCCGAGGTCTCGCCGTACTGGCGTGCGGTGATCGACGAGAACCGTGACCGCTACGTCGAAGTCGACAACCCCAACCTTGTCCTCCCCGGCCAGGAGCTGGTCCTGCCCTCGATAAATACCGCGGCACCACTCACGCCCGGAGAATCCGCACCGCCCACCCCGACCGAGGCGGTGGCCGAGGTCGGAATCGATCCCTTCGATGAGGGGCCAGGCGACCCACCGTCCTCGAACGCTGTTGCCTCGACGACGCTGCAGCCGGCTGCAGGGCGCGATGCCGGATCTCCAGAGCTGCCGGAGATGGCCGTCGGCGCTGAGGACGGCCAAGACGGGGAGTGGGAGGGTCGGCTTGCCGTCGTGGCCAGTGGGCTGGCCAGCGTCACGTTCGCGGTGGGGATGAAGCTGCTGATCGACCGGAGGCGCCGCCGCGTCACAGCCGAGCACGGTCGCCCGCCGTCCCCGACACCGACGGAGCTCCGTCCGATCCACCAGGCGGTCGTCGCCAACGCCGACGAGGACCGTGTCGATGAGCTTCAGGCGCTGCTCGCCGCTGCGGCCACGTCGTTGGCCGAGGCAGGCTCGTCTCGCCGGCCCCGGGTAGTCCGTCATGGCCCATCGGGCTGCGAGATCATCCCCGACAAGCCCGACGTCCATGCACCCGACGGGTGGGAGGCATCAGCGGGGGGTGACCTCTGGACGTGCGTGTCGACGCCGGCCGAAGCTCTGGTCCAGGCGGTAGACCCGGCCCCGCTGCTCGTCACCCTCGGGCAACCCGAGGACGGTGACCAGCTCTATCTCGACCTCGAGTCCGATGCCATCGTTGCGCTCACCGGTGACCGTGCTGTGGCGGCAGATCTCGCCCGGTCGTTGATCGTGGAGCTCACGTTGAGCCCCCTGGCTGACACCCTGCGTGTGATCGTGGTCGGGAACCTCGTCGGGGAGGAGGTCGGGGTGTTCGAGCACCTGACCCGGGTGAGGTCATGGGCTGAAATCGCCGCCGATGTGGCGAGCTGGGCGAACGAGTCCCACCGGAGCCTGGTCGACAACGGGTGGCCGTCCGGCTTCGTCGCTCGGGCAGCCGATCCGGACCATGACGGGCTGGTCCCGGTCGCGATCATCGCGGACACCGCTCCGCCTGTGGATGTGCTCGAGGTGTTGCGGGCGGCGAGGCCGTGTGCGGTGGCGGTGGTGGTCGTGGGGGAGTGCAAGGCAGCGATCGCCACACTCGACTGCTCCGAGGAGGCGGTCCGAGTTGTCGATCTTGGGCTCGAGTGTCGCCCCCAGCAGCTCGACATCGGCGAGCTGGCCGAGATCGGCCAGCTCCTGGAGACGTTCGATCCGGAGAGCGACGAGGGGACCGTCGAAGCGCCCAGCGCGGAAGGTCATCCGGCGGTGTTCAGCGTGCGTGATCGGGGTCCGACATCGACGAGCCCGGGTGCGGTCGGGGGGCCGCCGGAGTTCGATGTGCTGGTCCGCCTTCTGGGTGACATCACGGTGGAGGGTGGGAGACCGTTGAGGCCGAAGGCGACGTCGGTGGTGGCCTACCTGGCGATGAACCGGGCGATCACCACCGATCGGCTGGTCGAAGCCTGTTGGTACGGCACCGATGGGGTGGCGCCGGTGAAGCGGCTCCGCGACACGATGACCGAGGTCCGAGACGCCTTCGGGTCCCAGCACTTCCCAGCCAATCGCGGCGGCGTCTACACCGTCGGTCCGCGGGTGGTCACCGACCTCGATCTGTTCGACTGGCATGTGCAGCGGGCGTCAGCGGTCGAGGTTCTCGACGCGATCGATGACTACCGGTCTGCGCTGGGTCTGGTCCGCGGGCCGTTGTTCGGGTATGCGAACGCGGCGCGGGCGTCGTTCGGGTGGGTCGATGTCGAGCACCATGTGTCGACGTGGGAGCACCGGGTGGAGCAGGTCGTCGAGTCGTTCACCCTGGCGTCGCTGCAGGTGGGGGCTGCCCGGCTGGCAGTCGATGAGCTCGGCCCGGTCGCGGTCGCGTTTCCGTTGAGCACGGCGGTTGCGGCGAGCCTCATCCGATGTCTCACGCACGACGGTGATCACAGGGCAGCAGCCGCTGTGTACCGCGAGCACGCCGCGGCGCTCGCCGGGGCTGGCCTCGGAGAACCCGACGAGCTGCTCCAGCAGTTGCGTCATGGCACGGACGACTTGTAGCGGTCACCTGGTTGCCCGAGAGCCGCCGAGGCCAAGAACCTCGCCGAACTGGTGGCCGCCGTCCAGACGATTCGCCACACACGCAACACGTCACCGGATCCTGCGGCAGTCCCGTGCGACGGTCGTAGAGAAAGGAACCGCCGCCAGGAACGCGATCACCCAAGCAAACGAGACCATCGACAAGAGGCGGCCTTGGCCGGGTGGCCGTTGCATCATGTCGTGACGGCGTCGAAGATCGGCGAGTCCGACGGGAAGTCATCAGGAAAGAACTCGACCGAGAGGTCCCCCGACAGCAGGGCAACCAAGAACTCCGATGATGAGAGCTCGAAGGACTTCCAGCGCGGACCGCGTGCCTCATTGACCGCGACGGCCCACTTGTCGGGGTCATCTGAGGTCGAGATCACCCAATAGCACACATCGCCGTTGTCAGTGATGGCCCAGGGGACGAGTTCCTCAGCGGACTCCTCGACCCCGAATGGCACTTCCTCGCCGGACTCGTGGAGAGTTCGGAGTGCGCTCAGTCGCGCTCGGTGCTGACGCACCAGGTCGAGGTTCTCGTTGCGATCCGATGGTTGGAGGACCCAGAGAAACCCGTCGAAGGAGCCTTGGCCGTATGTCTCAACCAGGCGCTTGTAGTCCAGCGGTAGAAGAAGAGCGAGCTGACGTTCGACATCGCTCCAGTCGAGTTCCGGGAGCGCCGCTCGTGCCGGCGGAATCAGTGACTTCAACTCGTTGACAGCGGAGGCCACGACTAGAGCCCCCTGTTCAGAACGCTCACAAAGCAGTGCAGCCCACCGGAGCCTTCAGCTCTCAACGTGACACCGAGCCGCGATAGATGGGCGTCGCGGTGTAGTTCACAACTTTGGCCAGCGTCGAGCGCTGCGCGGGCCTGATTCTCGAAGCCTCGCATGACTGGGCTGTTCGCCGGGTTCTGGCACATCGTCACGAGATTCCGTACTTCCGTCCCCGACCCACCGAGCTGATTCCCGAGCAGATGCCAGCGGGCATGGCCGGCCGCGCCACCGCCGAACCCTGGAGGCGTGATGCTTCGTGCTGCTGGCGAACCGGTACCGACCATGTCCGGCGTCAGGCGAGCGGAGATTCCGGTCGGCCTTCCGAGATCATCGAGGGGCCCGTAGCTGATCGAGCCCGCTTCTGTGGCAACGCCGGCGGCGAAGTCGGGGGTTCACGACGCCCAGCCGTGCTCACAGGACGAGCAGCTTTCCGGCAGGCCATTCGCCGACCCATCCGCAGGGCCAGTGTCCAGCTTCGTAGATGATTAGGAGCTGACGGAAGAAGGCGCTCGGAACCTGGGCCGCGTAGGCCTCCTCCATTAGCGCGTGGAGGACGTCCCACTCCACGCAGTCGCGAAACGCCTTGGGCAGGTGGTGCTCGGACATGACCCGGTCGATGGCGGGGCCGACCTCCCGTCGAACAAGGGCTCGTGCGGCATGTGCCAAAGCGTTCCACTGGACTGCTTCGGAAGGGAACTTCTCGGTCAAGCGCACTGTTAGAGCAGCTTGAGCCTCGGCCGTTGCGTGCTCCCACGTGTCCTCGACGCAGCAGCGCGCAGCTGCTTGCCACGAATCGACGGATTCGATCTGTTGCTTGATACCGGGAAACAGGTCGAAGGCCGAGCCGCAAGCCTCGAACCACGGAATGCGCCGAAGGCGGCGGTCAACCTCTGGGGGAAGAGACAACACGACTAGGGTCGGCTCTGGTTGATCCGACCGGGTACTCGCGGGACGGGCATCCCGCCGAGAAGCCCGTGCTGAACCCGGTCGCCGGCGGCGGCCTTCACCAGCACCCACGCCTCGGCCTCCGCCTTCCCGGCAGCCCGCAGGGACCGCAGAGGCGCCTGCGAGTACTCGAGGTTTGTTGGAAGCTCGCCAGCCCGTGCGCCACCTCGGCGGAACTGATCCCAAGAGACCTCGAGGCTCGCGTGGGCCTCGAAGTGTGGAGTACCAGGTTCCGTGAATGCATTACCCGACAGTGGCGTGGCAACGCCGTCCTTCGTCGGGATCGAACTCTTGAACGCCGCATCCTGGTTGAGATGGTGACCCTTGACATCGGAGTACCGCCCAAATGCCACGCCTTCTGTGGCCTTCCTTGGGCTGCAAGGGGTCTTAGACGCGGCCCGGGCCTCGACGCAAGGTGAGACAGCCTGCTCCGGCTCTTGATGGATCCAGCTTCCCTGGAACTCGGCGACCCCGATGCCTGAAGCGACGCCGCGGACGCCGCTCATGACGGCGAGGAAGTTATGGGTGCAGATCGCAACGCCCGGCGGCGGCGTAGCAGCACCCGCGGCGCCCGACGGCAGCAGGACCTGCATTGCCAACATCAGCCCCAGGAGCACCGCCCTCAACGCGGTCATTGCGTGTCCACTTGAACCCATGCGGGCGGCTGCTGGTGCCCGAGGCGGCCGGATCAACCAGAACCTCGGAACGTGGCTCATCTCACGAGGCTTGAAGGAGCCCACTCGGAGCTTGTTCCTTCATTTCGGCGCAATCCAGTACTCGCGGATCTCGGAAGCGCCGCTGTCGAGAGTGATGCGGATTTGGCCGCCGCGGCTTCCTTGGTTCGCATGAACGATGATGTGTCGAAGCGTCCGACGGACCTTCACGGGTTCCTCCCACGGGTGTCCTCTTGCCTCAGCCTCAAGGCGCGCGATCTCCACGGCCCTGTCCAGCACCTTCCGCGTCCTCATCTATTCGCTCGCCTCGTAGATGCCATATGCACCCCCGCCGGCCACTCCGAGCACCGCAGCGTCGAACGCGACCATGCCCGGGCGGATGTAGCCATTGGCCGCCGGATGCGCCAGAGCCGCGCGGAGGCTCCCCGTGCCCGCATACTCCGCAAGGGCCTCCTCGCCGAACGTCCAGGCTGCGGACCGATCGTAAAGTCCTCGTGACACGGGTCCGGACAACGGACCCCGCACGATGCGCTGGTGGACGAGTTCATGGCGGAGGGTCCTCTCAGCCTCGGCCGCAGGCAGTCGGCTGTTGATTCTGATGTTGCCAGTACGTCCGTCAGTCACGCCGTGGAGTCCTTCGAGATTCGGGCCGAGTGGCCCCAGATCGTCGAACGAGTGATCGCCGGTCGAGATGCCCCGGCGTGAAGCCCTTGCTCCTTCTGTGGCTTTGCGGGCGCCGGTGGCGTTCTCGATGTGGTCGAAGAGCCGGAGTTGTTCGTAGGCCCGGTTGGCGTCTTGGGTGAGGTCGGCGCCGTTGTCGAGTGCCCGCGCGGTGTCGGTGACGGCCTCGCCGACGTGTTCGAACAAGCGGAGCTGCTCATAGACATGCTCACCGTCGATGACCTTACCGACGACGCGAGTGGTGTCGGCGACATCGGCGATCAGGTCGACGCCCTTGGCGAGCCGCCGTGCTGCGGAGGTGACGGTGCCGACCAGCGGAATGATCGCGATCGCCGAGAACGCCGCATCCGACCATCGGCCCTCGGTCAAGTACCAGACCGCGTTGATCACGTCGGCGATCTCGCCGATGACGGGGAGCATCCCGATGGTGTCGAGGGCCATGTGGACGGCTTCGTCGAGCTGCTCCGCGGGGTTTTCCGGCAGCATCCCGGTCGGGTCGATGAGGCGGGTGGGCATCCCCCACACGTAGGTGTAGGGGGACTGGTGGGGATCACCGATCGGGATCGGGATCGGGTCCCGCGACAAGAACATGGCGGTGTGCGGGTCGAGGTAGCGGGCTTTGAGGAACCACAGGCCGGTGTCGGGTTCCCAGGTGGCGGTCGCGAACCGTTGCGCCGCAGGCGCCATCACGCCGGTCTGGTTCCATCGGTCGCCGAAGACGCTGTAGCGGCGCTCCCCGATGACCGCTCCGGTGGCGTCGGTGACCGCGACGGTCGAGCCGACGGCGTCTTGGTGCAGGTACTCCCAGTCGCCCTCCGAGCTGGGCGTCGAGGTCCTGGTCTGCAGCGGCCCTGATGGTCCGTACACCGTCGTGGTGTGCGAACCATCGGGCGCGTCGATCTCGACGACGTCGGGGACGGCCATCTGGGTATCCCACCGGTAGCGGGTCGTCGCCCCGTTCACCGTCTTGGCGACCCGGCGTCCCGCTCCGTCGTAGCGGTACGTGACCGTTCCCCCCACCCCCAACCCGCTGGTGGTCGTGGCGGTGGGTGGGGTGGGATCGGTGTGGTGGCCGCCGGGGATCACTCGGTCGAAGAACGCCACATCATCGACCGCGAACCTCTCGACGAGCGGCCCGCCGGTGGAGCGACGCCCGATCGTGAGGTTCGCACCGGTCCCGGTGGGGAACCCGCCTGCCGGCAACGTGTTCACCCCAGCCGGCTGGCCATCGACGAACCACGAGAGCGTGCTCGAGGTCACGGTGAGCGCGACATGAGACCACCCGGCGTCGACCACCCCCGGGTTGGACCGGTAGTTCACCCCGTCACGGCGGTACTCGAGGGACCCGTCGGCGAACGCCCGCAGACGCCAACCCCCGCACCCCGCACACGCCCGACCCTTCGCCATCACCTGCACCGACGCACCCGACGCCGCCGCATGCCCCAGAGGTGAACGGAACGAGAACTCCAACGTCGACCCTGTGCCAGCCCCATCGAGGTTCCAACGACTCGACATCACATCGGAACGCACACCGTCGGCCAGCCCGTCGAAAGACACCGCGCCGACGCCCGTGCCGAGGGTCGGCCACCCCGCGACCTGGCTCGGGCCGGTCGACCCTGCCGGTACGCCCGGCCGTCCGTTCCCAGACGCATCGGCGATCACTCCGGTGCTCACGTCCCCCAGACGCCACAACCCCACCGGGCTGTCGGCACCGACCGCCAGGCCGTACCCACCCGTGGCCGCGGCTGCGTGGTGAGCGGCCAGGCGGGCGGTCGCGAGCCCCGAGTCGTAGATGGCGAGCTCGTCGATCGAGACGGTCGCCGAGGGCAACACTGACAACACCCCACCCTCGGGCAGCGGCCGGGCCGCTGGTGGCGCTGAGGTCGACGACGCCACGGTCACCCCGTCAACAACCCACCGGGCCGTGGTGGCGTCGGCGACGAACGCCACGTGCTGCCAACCAGGCGCCCATGCTTGTGGGTCGGTGACCAGCTCCCATCCGTCATCGGTCGAGAACACCAACCGGCCATCAGAGCCCGACACGACCTGCCACACCGGCGCACCGTGTGGCTCAGCAGTGTCGTCGTACTCGAGCACCGTCCCCGACGAGGTGACGCTTGGTCGTTGCTGCCACCACTCCACGGTGAACCCGTCGCCACCCAACGACAGGCCGGCATCGGGGTCCGAGACCGCCAGGCCACAACATGTCCCCGCACCCTGGGCGGCGCCGTCATCGGGTGTCACCGCTCCCGTCGCGATGCGTCCCGGCGGGTTCGCGCCCACGGGTGCCAGCGATGTCGTTCCGCTGCTTGACCACACCCCGGGAGCGGAGGGCTGATCGAATGACCAGTGGTCGGTCGGGTTGTCCGCCACGATCGCGGCGGAGCGGGCGGCTCCGGGGGACGGCGCTGCCGGGTTCTCGGCCACCTGGCTCACCTCGACCAGCCGGCCCGCTTGGTCCCACCGGTACTCGAACACCCCGTCAGCAACCAGCTGACCGTTGGCGTCGTACTGGCGGCCAGCCGTCGGGTCGGTCAGCTGGTCGCGTTCGTCATAGGTGAGCCCTGGGGGCATCGAACCGGTCGGGGCCCGGTTCCCTGACGCATCGAAGCTGAACACCTCCGGTGTGGTGCCACCCGAACCGTCGGGGCTCGACGAGTCCGACGTGATCCGGTTCCGGTCGTCATACCCCAACGTCGATTGGTTGTTGTTCCTCGTGTCCAACTCCGGGTTGCCGGCAACGTCGAAGCCGCGGACCTGCGATGCCACCGAGCCCCCCGGGCCGACCTGCCAGGACTCGAGGCGGCCGAGCCGGTCGTACCCGAACGACTCCGATGCTCCGAGCGTGCGGTCGATCCGCTCCAGCAGTCCGCCGGGCAGGTAGTCGAGGTGGGTGGCGATGTCATCGACGACGATTGCCCCGGTTCGACCGGCGGAGTCCTCGGGCAGCCCGACGAAGGTCCCGTCGGGGTAGAGCCTCGATGTCAGCCCACCCCGAGGTCCGTACTCGTAGGTGAACCGAGCGCCATTGCGAATCACCGACGTCGTGCGACCCAGCGCGTCGGGTTCGATGATCTCGACCCCGTCACCGTCGCTCATCGAGGTGCGTCGTCCAGCGCGGTCATAGCCGAACGACACGTCCGAGGTGTTGGGGTCGCCGTAGTCGATCGTGTCGAGCAGACCTCGCGGGTCGTAGCGGTAGCTCACCCACTGCTCGGGCCCGCCGCCGTTGGCGTGACCATTCGGGTCCAAGGTCGCCGCGATCTGGCCGTTGTCGTCGTAGAGGGTTTCGGACACTCCGCCGGCTGGGTTCGTCGTGATTCGAACCCGACCGGCGTCGTCGTAGGTGTAGGTGGTCTGGTTCGTGCGGGGGTCGGTGATGGTGCGCAGATCGCCCCGGTTGTCGTAGCCGTAGCTTGTCGTCGCAGGCTGAGCTCCCGTCGCGTCCGCGGTGACCGAGGTGATCCGCCCCGCATCATCGAACCCGTAGCTGGTGGTCAGCCCAGACGGTTCCACCAGCTGGGTCAGCCGGCCGGCGAGATCGAAGTGCTGGACTGTGGGACGTCCCGCCGCGTCGACCGTCGTCACGGTGCGGGCACTGTCGTCGTAGATCGCCGTCGACTTGAAGTCATCCGGGCTGGCCCCTGGCGCGTTGCCGCGCGGCTCGACCGTCTTGGTGAGTCGCCCCGAGTCGTCGTAGTCGTAGGTGACCACGTCGCCAGCCGGGCTCTCCGAGCGCTTCACGCTCCCCGACGTGTGGTATGCCGTCTTGGCCACCCCAGCCGGCCCGTCGATCTGGGTGCGACGGTTCAGACGGTCATAGGTGAACACCGTGGTGCGCTCGAGCGCGTCGACCATCGTCGCGACGTTGCCGTTCGCGTCGTAGGTGTACCTGGTGACACCGCCCTCGGCGTCGGTGACGGTGTGGAGGCGGTCGTATCGGTCGAAGGTGCGCACCGTCTCGTTGCCCAACGGGTCGATGTCGCGGGTGGGCCGCCCCGCCAGGTCGTACACCGTGTTCCAGGTCTCGCCCGTGGCCGTGAGCGTCCAGGTCGGGCGACCGGCTCCGTCGAACCCGAATCGTGTGGTCCTGCCGGTGGGATCGACCAGCCGCGTCAGGTTGCCGGACGGGTCGTAGAACGACTGGGTGGGAGTCGCGCCGACTACTCCGGTCGTCTTGACGAGACCGCCCGGCCAATACGACGTCGCCACGGCGACCCCGGTTGGGTCGGTGATCAGGTCCTCGCGCCCAGCGAGATCGAAGCGGCTCACCGTCGACTTGAGCAGTGGGTCGCGGACCGTCACCGTCCGAGCGAGGTCGTCGTAGCTGTACTGGGTCGTCGCCAGCCACGGGGTGGTCTGGGTCAGCGGACGGCCGAACACGTCGAACGTCGCGGTCTCGCATCGGTCGGTCGGGTCGCACGACGCCGTGACGTTCCCGGCGCCATCGTGTGCGAACGTCGATTCCCGCCCCTCAGCGTCGGTGATCGAGTCGACCAGCCCGAAGAAGTTCGTGCCCATCGTCGTCTCACGGCCGTCGGGGTCGGTGTGGCTCGTGACGCGGCCGAGGTTGTCGTAGCCGAAACGAGTCACGAAGCCTCGGCGGTCCCGGCTCGATGTCACGTTGTTGAACGAGTCGTAGGCCAATTCGACGAAGGTGCCGTCATCACGGGTTGAGCGCGTCATGTTCTGACGGTCGTCGTACGACCGGGTCTCCACCGCGCCCGTCACATCGTTGGTGATCATCGCGATCTGCCCAGTCGAGTGGTACGCGTACGACATCGACTTGCCCGTCGGATCCCGCTCAGAGATCAACTGGCCGTCGCGGAACCGATCGACCCAGCGTCCCCCGCGGGGATCGGTCATCACCGATGTCTCGGTGGCCGGGTTCCACTCGAAGGTCGTCAACCCCCCGAGGGCGTCGATCTGTGAGACGGCACGGCCATCTGAGTCGTACTCGGTGTGGTGCACCCGTTCGTTCGCGCCGTTGAACTTGTCCGACATCAACCCGGCGGGGTTGTACTCGTAGCGGGTGGTCGTCGCGTTCAAGCCCGTGACGACCCGCAGCAGGTCGCCCTGGTACTCGTAGCCGAGGGTTCCACCGTTGGGCAGCACGATCCGACCGACCAGCCCGTTCGGAGCAGGTTCGAATCGCACGGTGCGGCCGACCGGATCCGTCACGGTCTGCAGGCGGTTGCCGAGATAGCCGAGGTCGACGCCGAACCCGTTGCGATCCTCGATCCGCAGCAACCGGCCCGTCTCGTCGAACGACAGCTGGGTCATGTCCGAGAGCAGCAGCGTGTATCCGAACAGCCCGGTCACTTCGCGGCGGAGGCGCATGTTCGACCCCGGCGTCCGGTAGGTGGGCGCGGGGTCTGGGTCCGACGTGTCCAACATGAACAGCAGCTGCTGCCCGTCGGCCGCGATGTAGCGAATCGGTTCTCCGCCGATCGCCGGCGGAACGAGCTGCACCTCGAACCGGCTCGACCAGCCGCGCCCGAACATCCCGACTCGCGGGTCCGACGAGTTGTAGGTCCGCCCGATGTCCAGTGCCGTGCCCAGCGCGGGGATTCGTGCGTCGACCTCGGCGGCGATGAGGTTGCCGGTGTAGGTGTTGATCGGGTCCACCCGACACGGCACCGACACCTTGGCGTTCGCCGAGCCGGCGGGTTCGGTCACCGACTTGAGGCACTCGGCGCCGTTGGTGAAGTTCGGGGTCCTCCACGTTGCCTCGTGGTTGTCGTCGCCACAGGTCGTGACCCACCGGTAGGGGATCCAGGGCGATGCCTCAGTGCTGACACCGGGGCGGATCACTTGGTACTCGAGTTGCAGCCAGCGCAACGACGTATCCGGGTCCCCGCTTTCGGCCCAGTAGTACTTCCACCCCGTCGCCGAGATCAGGACGTCCGGGTCATACTCCATGAACGTCGAGCCCGTCAGGTCGAAGGTCATGGGATGCGGATCGGTGGTGTCCTCCGGCGCAGCGGACCGGATCGTGAACCCCGTCGCGTTGCTGTCGAGCTGGCGGACCTTCAGGTACGCGACTCGATTCGCACACGACGACTGCATGTCGAGCCCAAGGCCCGAGGCCATCTTGTCGGCGTAGGTCGCTGCGGCGTTGTGCTCCGGTTCTTGGGCCCCGACCGGCACCGCGCTGATCAGGCTCGACGTGTCTGCCGGAAGCGCCAGCGAGACGAATCCGCTGCCCGACACCAGCTTCGGCTCCCACACCGTGTCCTCGGCCGACGCGAACCATCGGCTCAACGACGGTGGAACCTGGGCTGGTGCGCCCGCTGCGGTGGCGGCCTGCTGGGCTGCGACCGCCTCCCTTTGCGCCTGGGCAACGGCCTCAGCGGATGCCGGCTGGGGTGTGGACATGAACAGCTCGACCGGCCCAGTCGAGATGTCCCACCAGACGTCGACCGTGTCGGGAGCGTTGGGCTTGTTCAGGTCGTCGCACAGCTTGGCGCCGTTGTCCCACCCGCCGGCGAGCAGTTCCGAGCGTTCGATGTACTGGCAGAACAGGAAGTGGGCGGCGCTGTAGCCGGTCTTTCGGGCGTGCAAGCGCATCGGGGTGTCGAGGATGGTGCCGATCGCTGCCTCGGCCTCGTACTCGAAGTCCCGCAGATAGGTGGTCGGGTCGTCCCGGAGGCTCGCCAGGTTGCATCGACGTTCGAAGTACGTCTGGAGGTTGGCGCCCGGCAATCTCGCGGAGAGCCAATCTTGGATCGTCGCGAGCCATCCCGGTACTTCGATGTCGTTGCAGTAGGCGAACAGCGATGCGCCTCGAGGGGCGACGATGAAGCTGCTCAGCCCAGGGTCGGCTGTGACCCAGCTGCCCTGGTCGTCGGCGAGCGCCGCCTGGATCAGGGAGTCCTGGGAGGTCGGAAGATCGAAGACGCCGAGGATCGGGTCCATGAACGTATCGGTGTGTGCGTCGGTGATCGCCTGGGTGACGCAGGGGTCTTCGATCGCAGGGACGAGACTCGGTCGCGTGCACAGGAACTTGCCAGCGTCGGGCGACCGCTGTTGGGTCACGATCCCGGTGATGCCGTCGCCGCCGGCGATGCCCGACAGCCATTCACCCTGGATCGACGACGTGTCGGTGTTCAGCGCTCCTGCGCCGTTACCGAGCGGGAACACCATGACGTCCATCCGCTCCGACCCACCCGGGGGGATCGACGCGAACACCCACTTGGTGCGCTGCTTCGGTACCAGGACCTGGTTTTCGCCGGCTGGAGCCCATGCGACGAAGAGGTTGTAGACCGGCGAGTCCGACACGTTCCGAAGGGTCGCGGTCATTCGGTAGGGACTCATCGAGTGGATCTGGTCGTCGGCGCTGACGTCGAGCTGGAGCGCTTCGGCTCCGGTGCTCGTGATCGACGCCGCCATGCTGCTCGTGATGCGGACGCTGTCCCCGAACGGGTACAACGACGCCGCGAAGCTCCCGTTCAGGTCGAAGGCGCCGGCGCGGTCTGCCCGAACCAGCCACGTCGCGGTGGCGGTCTCGCCACTGTCGATCACCGCCATGGACTGGGCTGCCGACTGTGGTTGGCTGTCGAGGAGCGGCAGGCTCAATCCCGGCGGAAGCTCGAGCATGGCGGCGGGGTGCGTGAGCGCGAAGCCCTCGTCGGCCAGGTTCACGACGGCCATGTCGATCTGGTAGATGTCCTTGAGCCAGCCGACCGTGGCCGACACGGTCATGATCGTGATGATGCGCTGACCGGCGACGACCGTCTCCTCGACGCTGACGCCGCCGCTGGGACTGCAATCCCCGCAGCCGGGCCCGCTCCGGCGCCACTTGGTCGTCCCACCGCTGCTGCTGCCCCAACCGCCGGGAAGCACGGTGATCCGTTCGCCAAAGCCGAGCTCGATCGTGACGAGCTGGAGGTTGTAGTTCGCTGGATCGTCGAGGTCGACGCCGAAGTCGGCTGCCTCGGCCGGGTTGAGGTCCCGACGCTCGATGGTGGAGGAGGTGATCCCGCCGGGCATCAGGTTGACCGATGCAGTCGCGACGCCATCGACGACGGTGATCTCGACACGGGCGGGCCGGAACCCTTGCTTGTAGGCGTAGGCGCTGTAGCGGTGGTCGGCGAGCCCGTCGACCCGGGCAACACCTGCGTTGTCGGTGATGCGTTCGTACCGTCCACCGATCTGGTCGACGAGCAGCACGGTCGCGCCGGCCAATGGCGATGCAGCCGGTCCGGAGGTGACGGTGATGGCGACGCGGCGCGCTGGTTCGACCGCGACGACTCGGACGGTGAACGTGTCGGTGCTGCGTTGCGTGCCGCTGGTCACGGTGAGCTTGGCGGTGAAGGTTCCGGTGCGGGTGTAGGTGTGTTCGGGTGCCGGCCCCGATGCGGTGGCACCATCACCGAACTCCCAGTCGTACCGTTCCATCCCGACCCGGGGCGCACTGTTGGTCCCGTCGAAGCTGACGGGCTGGCCCTTGTTCACGGTTCGGTTGTCGCCGCCGTCGGCGAGCACCGGATCGGGACGGCCGACGGTGATGGTCTTGGACGCGATGTCGAACTGCGTGCCGGTCGTGGCCTTCAGGGTCACGGCGTAGACGCCGGGGGTGGTGAAGGTGTGGCTTGGGTTCGACGAGGTTGAGGTGGTGCCGTCGCCGAAGCTCCAAGCCCACGAGGCGACCGCTCCGGTCGTTCGCCGCCCGTCGAAGTGGACTTCCACCGGCGCGGTACCGCTCTCGACGGTCGCGTCGATCGCCGCGTCGATCCCGGGGTTCACCTCCAACGGCATCGGCTCGGTCGTCTGGTCGAGGTAGTTGCTGTCGCCGTCGTAGGTCGCGGTGATCGACATGGCCGCGGGGGCGGACCAGCGCTTGGTCAGCGCCGCCACACCGGCCTCGTTGAACTCGGCGGTACCGATCACCGCGTTGCCGTCGCGGAACGTGATCGTGCCGGTTGGCGCGATCTGTGACCCGGCCGGGATCCGGGCGGTGAGGATCACGTCCTGGTTGACCGACGCCGGGCTGTGCGTCGAGGCGATCGTGATGGCAGGAGCCCGCGGCCCGACTTCGATGGTTCGGGTGGCCTGCCCGCTGGACACTCCGGGATCGCCGTCGTAGGCGAAGGTCAGGGTTCGGCTGCCGGCTCGGAGTCCGGTGGTGGTCAAGGTTGTCGGACCGGAGGCGTCGAGGCTCGCTGCCGCGAGCAGGGTTTCACCGTCGCGGAGCGAGACCCGTCCCCCGGGCGTGACGGCGCCGCCGATCTCGACGGCGAAGCTCGCGATGTCACCGACAACGACCGGCTCGAGGGGCATGGTGATGTTCCACACACCGGCCGGGCGGATGTCCTGCACGACGTTCGCGTCGGTGTCGAGGTGGAACTCGCCAGTTCCGCGGTACCCGACCGTCAGCTGCCAAGGGCCGATCGGTTCGGTGGTCGCGACTGTCGCCGCCAGGGTCGCGGTGCCGTCGATGAGCGGTGCACGGTTGAGCTCGGTGGTTCCGGCGAGCAGCACCAGCTCGCCGGCGGGGACTCCTCCTCCCGGCGCGGTGGCTTCGGCGGTCACGTCGAAGATCACTGGCGTTCCGGGCGGGACCGGACCCTGTCGGGGTGCAACGACGAGCGACGTGCCTGCGGCGGCCACCTCGACCTGGATCGTGGTGTCCGTGCCGAGGTACACCGACGACCCGGCGTAGGTGACGTGCAGGTCCCTTTGGCCGGCGGGCAGCCCGGGCACCGGGACCACAGCGACACCGGGCACCTCGTCAACGATGCCGAGGGGTCGGGTGCGGCGAGTGCCATCAGGCAGTTCGATGGTCACGTTCCCGGTCGGGTGGATGCCGTCCTGCGCTGCAACTTGGACCCGAACGTCGAACGGTTGGAGGTGCACGAGCGGCGCCGCCACGGTTGCCGTCACCGATGCCGCGGCCTTCTCGACTCGCAGGCTTGTCGTGGCGGTGGTCGGGACATAGTCCGGGTGATCGAAGGTCACCTCGGCCCGGTGCGTTCCGAGCGGCAACGGGCCTGCGTCGTAGCGCCAACCGAGCGGGACGGGCGTCATCGCAACGCCGGTTGTGGCACCGTCGAGGAACAGGGTGGCGGCCCCGCCGCTCACGAACTCGAACCCGCCGAGATCGAAGGCGGTGACGATGATCGTCGTGGTTCGGCCCGCCACCGGCGCGGTCGGGTCGGTGGCGACGGTCAAGGTGACCGTCGGCCGTGCCTGCCACGTCACCGGCGGTGACTCGGAGCCGAGGTGGGTTGGTGACTCGACGAACTCGGCGTAGAACGCGTCGTCCATCGCGGTAGTCGGGGTGAACCGGTAGGTGGCGACGCCGTTGACGAGCTCGGTGGGCGAACCCACCGGGGATTCGCCTCGATAGAACTGCACGCTCCCGCGGGGCACCCCGACCGAGGGCGCGACCGAGCGCACCGTTGCGGTCACGCTCGCCGGTTGTCCGATCGTCCCGATGGCCGGAACTGCTCCGAGCTCGGTGGTCGTGCCGGCCTTCGCGACCGTCACAGACAGGTGCTCCGCGGCGGGTACCTCGGAACCGTCGAACTGGCCATCGCCACCGTACGCGGCTCCGACTGTGAACGTTCCGGTCCGATCGAAGGAGACGTCACGCTGGATCGAGAGTGCTCCCGTCTCGGGGAGGTTCGCCGTAGAGGCGGACCGGTCGTCGACCTCGATCGACACCGGCCCCGCTGGGCGGTCGAGCACACCAGGTGGTGGACTGACCGTCGCGGTGACTGGCAAGTTCTCTCCAACGACGACAGCGACCGCTGGTGCGCTCACCGAGGTGGACGTCGGGTGCCGGGCCACGACGCTGGTCGTGGCCGAGCTGCCCTCCCACTGCACCGAGTCGGAACTGAACGTCGCGACCAGCGGGGTCGTCGCGCCCGGCGGCGGGACGATCGTGACGCGGGCGACACCGCCGCTCAGCGGTTCCGGCACGAGTGTCTGGGACCCCAACGTGAGGATGACCGAGCCAGTCGGGGTGCCTGCCTCCGACCCGACCGTGACGGTGACGACCTGGGGCGAACCAACCGGTGCGGGGTTCGGTGAGACGGCGATGCGGGTCGCGGTTCGCGCCGGGGCCACCAGGATGGACCGCTGCAGCGATGTCGACCCGACCAGGTCGTCGGTCTCGGTGAAGCGGGCGACGATGGTGTGGCTGCCGTCGGGAAGGGCCACGGGCAACCGAGCCGCGCCCATCGCGATGTCGGCCGAACCGAGTGACACCAGGCCAGTCGTCGACACTTCGAAGAAGTCGACCGAACCGGCGGTCACCGTCGTGTTCGCGGAAGTGTTCCTCAAGGTGGCGACCAGATCGACGTTCCGGCTCGCCACCACCGACGCCGGCGCCTGCAAGACCAATTCGGTCGCCGCCCGTTCCACCGTCACCATGGCGGGCGCCGAAGTCGGTGACTCCTCGTGCAAGTCGTCGCCCAGATAGCGCGCCGTCACGGCGAACGTCCCCGCCGGCCACCCTTCAGTGCTCAACGACGCGACACCGTCCACCAGCGGCACCGGTGATGCCGCCACACCGTCGACCGTGAACGAAACCGAGTTGGCCGGTCGAAGCAGACCCGATCCGGAAAGGACCGTCGCCGTCACCGCACCCGGCGCGCCGAAACGGAGGACCGAAGGCTCCTGCACCAACTGGACCTCAGTGGTGCGCTTCCTCACTGTCACCGAGGTGTTGAGCGTGAAGGACGCGAACCCCGGGCCGCTCACGGTCGCCTGGAACAGGTTCGTTCCCACCGAGTCCACGGGCAACGAGATCGCTGACAACTCCACACCGCGGTCGCCGCCTGGCAATGACCCGACCGCGGCACCACCGGCTGGTCCGACCACGACCGGTGTCGCCCCGTCTTCCGGTCCGGTTCTCGAGAACGTCACGACCGAGCCATCCGGCACGGCGCTGTTCACCGTCGCCCGAACAGACACCACATCACCCGCTTGAGGATCCACGGGTGCTACCGCGAGCGATCCCGGCCCGACGTCGCCGACGTAGTGGACGACGGAAGCGGGCAATGACTCGAAGAAGCCTCCGTCGGGGCGGGCTCGCGCCCAGATGGTGTGCGGTCCAGCGGTGGTGAAGATGATCGGCTCCACCGGATCGGCGACCGCCGAGGTCCTGATCGGGAACGTACCCGGGACTGCCTTCACAGCCGCACTTCGCACTGGTTGTGCACCGGTTGCGGGGTCCTCGAGGAAGTAGTCGATCGTTCCCGTGTAGACGCGCTGGTTGGCGGAAACGTCCCGCCGGATCATTCCGACCCATGGGTCGAGGGTTGCCGTCGGCACAACCGATTCACCGAAGTCCGACGGCTCGGGTGATACGGAGAGGGTCAGCTGTGGCCGACCGCCGATGGTGGTGAACGACCGGTCGTGCTCTTGCAGGTAGTTGGAATCGCCCGAGTAGCTGATCCAGAACTCGATCTGGTCGAACGGATCTCCGGTCACGGGGGTCGGGAACGTGGCTTGGCCGTTGACCAGCGCCCGCTGGTCGATCTCGGCCATCCGGGCTTCGTCTCGGAAGAGGGTGACCACGCCTGTCGGTGGACCGCTGTCACCGGACAAGGTCACAGTGACGCTCACCTCCTCGCCCGCGGCTGCGACGGACTTCGATACCACGGTGTCCACCGTGGGCACGAGCTGATTGACGTGCTGGGTTGAATCCGACGGGTTCCAGTAGAGATCGCCCACGTAGCGGGCAACCACGGTCGCTCCCGCTGGTGGGGTGTAGGTCAACGTCGCCGAAGCGAGTCTCGAGTACCAACCGACGGGTGTGAGTACCGCACGCCCGATCGGCGAACCGTCGACCATGAACTCCACCTCGCCGACGACGGGCCCTCCCCGTTCGGTAGACGCGTCCACGGTCGCCACCAGGCGTGGTGGGGCTCCGCCGGCTCCCGGCACGAGCTTGAGATGGGTCGTCGTGTCGACGCGCTCGAGATCGACATGTGCGAAGTCACCCCAGGGATCGAACGCGTTCTGGAAGCCGAACGCCGCGTTCCCACGGTAGAAGGGCCTGATCTCGAGCCGGGTCGGGCTGTGATGGGTCATCCCGAGCCGAAGCACGCGCTGGCACGTGAAACGGCCCTCGGTGTCGAACGGCGTGCACCCGTCCATCCCGCCTGTCACCGGGCCCGCCACACTTGGATCGGCTGGCGTCGCCCGCCCTGACCAGGTGAACGGATCGCCGTACCGATACGTCACGCCTTCCGGGAACGGGTCTCTCGTGATCACGACTCCGTCCCCGGCGGTAACGGTGAACTCGTCGAAGGAGGGGGCGAGGTTGGTCGAGCCGCTATACGCGACCCGGATCGTGTGGGGGCCACGCGCGAGTCCGGGGAGCGGCAAGGTGAGCGACGGATAGGAGAAGGAACCGCCACCGTTGTCGGTCCAGGTGTGGTTGACCGGGCTGGCCGGTCCCGTCGGTATGCCGTCGATGAAGAGCTGTGCAGTCCCTGACTGGGCGAGCGGTGCACCCGAGCCCCACGCGGACACGGCGAAGTTGACGAAGTGCGCCCGACCGATGGTGAGGTGCTCGAAGGAGCTGGCATTGGTGTCAGTCCGGAGTTGCCCAGGGGCCCACGTGAACTGCGAAGACTGCGAGACCACGCCGTTGGTGGAGGTGAACTCGACCCGGAAGCTCTGTGCGCCGGGGCCGAGATTGGGGGCGGCGAGCGTGATCGAGGAATCAGGGGCGGTGACCGACGCGGTGGCGAGGATCTGGTTGTCACCAGCACGGACGAGCGCCGCGGAACCGGCCGTGTTCGTCAGAGATCGAACGTTCGCAGTGACGCTGAGGGTCGCGGGGGCGGCCGTGGGCCGGGAGATCTCGTTCACCGTGACGGTGGCGTCGCTCACCATCGCGGTGAGGGTCCCGATCGCTGCGGGGCTCTGAGCACCGGGTCGGGTGTACTCGACACGCAAGGCGAACGGACCCGCGGTGGGTGGAGTCCATGCGAGGCGTGCTGCACCGGCGGAGTCAAGTGGCATGGGGCCGGCGCCGAGCGGGGTGGACGCGGCGAAGAACTGCACGGAACCCGTGTTCAAGGGGGCCGACCCGTTGGAGACGGACGCGGTGAGTGTCGTCGTCGCTCCGATGGTCGGTCGTGGCTCTGCGACAAGACCCACTGTGATCGGCGGTTCCACGGTCAGGTCCGCGGTGGCGTTCGATCTGGCATATGCGAGCGTGTCGTCGGGGGCAAACTCGACGCGGATCGCATGTTGACCAGCAGGCAGGGTGATGGCGCGGGAGGCGACACCCGCGGAACTGACCGGTTCGGTTCCGAGCAGCGTGTCGCCGGCATAGAAGGACACGGTCCCACCGCTGACCGTGACGCCGGATGACGTGACGGCGGCCACGGCCTGGACCGGTTCGCCCAGGGTTGTGGTGCCGGCGGGTGAGAGCGTGAGCTCGACCTGGGTGGGTAGCGCGACGTCGACCAGCATCGTCGTGGTGGCCGACTCGTGGGCTGGGCCGCCGCGGTAGTCGAGGTAGACGGTGTGACGCCCGGGAGTATCGAACGCGAGCGCAACCGTCGCTGCAGCAGCAACGTCGTCGAAGGGGGCAGGCGCGGCGATGAGACCGGCTCGTGCTATCGGGCCATCCCCGATTCGGAACTCCACGTCGCCGGAAGGCGCACCGCTGCCCGGCGCAACGGTCGCGACGACTGCTTCGATGAGCAGGCTCTCACCGATGCTGACCGACAGCGGGTCGGTGGTGGACGAGTGAAGGTCGACCGCCGCGCGTGACGCGATGGTCAAGCCGAGGAGCTGGGTGGTCGGTGCGAAGTTCGGATCGCCGTTGTAGCGAACCCGAAGCGTGTAGTCGCCGGGTGGCAGGAACCGCGTGACGTCTGCAGCGTTGAACCGTCCGGACGAGTCCAATGCCACCGTCGACGTCGTCGGTTGGCCGTCGATCCGCAGGCTCGTGTCGCCGGTCGGCACGCGCGTGTCGGCGGGGTCGAGCGCAGCCACGGCGCCACTCACGGCTTGTCCAGAGACTCGGCCGGCCGGGCTGTCGACGCTGATGGTCACCGGAGACCCGATGCCCCAACCGGCGCCGGTCGCCGTGACGGTCGTCTCGGCCGTACCGTCGCTGAGGACGTGCGATCGGAATTCGGCCCGGATGTCGTGGATCCCGGGACTGGTGAACGTGGTCGTGTAGCGGAAGGTGTTGGTGTCGGTGGCGGGGTTGTTCCAGGTCTCGGTGTGCACCAGTTGGTCATCGATGAGCAGGTCGACCTCGCCGGGAACGGGTGCGTCGGCGAATGCTGGTTCGTCGGGAGACACCGTGACGTCGAGGTCGATCGCCGTGCCCACCTCGACGTTCGACTGGTTCGCTGCGACGCTCACGGTGACGTCCGGATTCGCCGACACGTCGAGTGTGGCCGGTTGGCTGACCCCACCGAGCCGCCAATCGTCACCCGAAGACCGCACGACGATCTCACGGGGCCCGGCCCCGTCGAACGTGATGCGGGCGCAGTAGACCGCAACCCAGTCCCAGGTGTTCGGGTTGCGCGCCCAGGTGTGTTGCCGGACTGTCGCGATCGGGGCGAGCGAGCCCGACTCGAAGAACGACACGGTGTGATCGTCGATGCTTCCGACCCAGGTCTGGGCAACCTCTTCGAGGCCGGCGCAGACCGTCGACTCGCGGTCGGCCACCGCGATGCTTGGACGCAGCTCGACCGCCGTTTCCGCACGATCGACATCGACACCGATCGGTGCAGACTCGGCGATGGGAACCGTCGCCGAGCCGTGGTAGCGAACCCGGAACGGGGCGCCGTCACCAGAGGCCTCGAAGCGGACTTCGGCTTGCCCGCTCACCAGGGGGAACATCGTCAGCGGGTCGGCCGATCGGTCGACCAAACCGGTGACGGCCCCGCTGGGATGGGCCACTTCGGCGGAGAACACAACCTCGGTCCCGGCGTCCGCTCGCGTCGGGACGCCGGTGACGGCCATCGTCGGTGCAGTAGCGAAGACGCGACTCATCGTTGTCGACACCGTGGGGCTGCCGTCAGTTGGATCGAACTCCACGGTGAAGGTGTGAGTGCCTTCAGCCTGCGGCGGCAATTGCATCACGAGGAGTCGCACCCAAGAGTCGTTCGAGATGCCGAACTCGTCACAGAAGGTCTGGCCCGGGATGTCGCTGCAACGCCACCAGTCGAGCATCTCGGTGGAGACATCCGGAGGTACCCACTCGACGGTGGGAGCCGGTGCCGACCCGTCAACTCGAAGCGAGGCCGAGCCCCCGGGCGGTCTCGGTCCCGGCGACGCAACGAGGTACGCGAATCCAACCGTCGTCTGATCAACGGGCAGTGCCGTGAGTAGCTCACCTCCCGGACGTCCGTCTGACCAGAGAGCCATGCCCGCCGTCAGCGGGAACCGGTAGTCGCGATCGATCGTGGCGACGCGCAGCGTCCCGGTCCAGGTGCTCGGTCGGTGGCGGGCGTCCCCGCCATAGGTGATGGTGAGCGGGTAGTCGCCGGTGGCGGTGATGCCCCAGTCGAGCCCGACCACCGAGTGGTCGGGCTCCATGAACGGGAAGTCCCAGATCTGGACGATCCGGGCTGGCCGGTCACCGACCTGAACGGTCACTTGACCGGTGGGGTTCGATCCGCCAGGTACGGCCGGCCAGATCTCGATCGGCGAAGAGGGGTTGGCCAGCTCGGTGAGCGCTACTCCGTCGGAGATCACCGGAAGGTGGATGCGGGTGTCGCGCTTGGAGATCTCGAACGTGATCTCGGTGTGGGCCTGGGCGTAGGTGTCGTCGCCGACGTAGTCGAAGCGCACTGTGTGACGGCCCGGTTCGAGATGCGGCACGACGAAGCGGACATGGCCGTCGGCGATCATGTCACCGCCGACGTTCAGTCCGTTGAGAGTGACACCGACGGCGCCGGTCGGCAGAGGGAGCGGGTTGCCTCCGGCAACGGTGGCTTCTGCGGCGAACGGTTCGCCGTATTCGAAGGTGGTCCTCCCATCGGTGAGCTCCGCGGTGACCGTCGGGGCGACGCCTTCGACGTCGAGGAGCGCCGTCAGATCGGAGAACCCGCGGGCATAGGTGAGCCCCTCGTGGTTCGCCGCCGGGCTGTAGGCAGCGACGAGCGGGTTGACCCCGGAGGTCGTTGTGTACGTGACGGTGGCTTCACCGTTGCTGTCCAGCGTCGCTGGGGCGGAGACCTCCTGTGGCCACGCCATCACGTTCGCGACCTGAACGGTGCCGACCGGGACGCTGCCCCCTGCGATCTGGGGTTCGACCTTGACAGCAAGCGCCGTCGGGGCGCCGCTGGCCCACCCACCGGGTGCGGTGACGGTGATGCGGGCGTCGGGGGCGAGCCCGTTGGCATGGTGGGCGGCGATCTGTGTGGCAGGGAGCTGGTAGGGGTAGACGGCAAGCTCATCGAACTGGCCCCGCATCAGCATCAGGAACCCGGCCGCGTTCGCGGACTGGGAGGTCCCGAACACTGACGCGACATCGGGGTTGACGCCCTGCTCGATTCCGTCGATGTAGACGACCCATTCGTGGTTCTGGCCGTTGTGACGGAATACGAACGCGAAGTGCCGCCACCCCGAGGCGATCGTGGCGGGCACGGCGGGTTGGATCGGGTTGCCCGGCTGCATCGCTTCCCCAGCGCTGCCCAGCATGAGCAGTGGTTGAGTTCCATACCAAGCGACCAACCCGGATGCGGCGGGTTGAGCCCAGAACTCGACGGTGCGGTCCTGGTCGCCGGTCGGAAGCCGGTCCAATGGGATCATCACCCCTGGCGTTTCCCCGACCGGGTCAGCCAGGTCGACGTCGCGTGAGAACCCGCTCGACGGATCCCCGACCAACGCACCGGCAACTGGGTCGGTGCTCAACGAGCCGACCGTCGGGGCGTAGGTGCCGTGGATGCAGCCGACTGCGTCGTGTGCGATCCGCGGGTTGGGCTCGAGGCCGGGTTCGTCGAACCGGAACACCGCGGCCGCGCCGTCCGCTCGTAGCATCGACCAGTGGGTGGAGTTCGGGCGGGTCGGACATACCTGCAGGGCGAGCGACTCGCCGCGAACCCGGTGCTCGCGCACTTCCGCGGCTGAGAGGGCACGTCCGTAGATGGCGAGCTCGTCGAACGACACCACATTCGCTCCTGCTGACGGCCCGGACCCCACCCGGAGCTGCCCCACCGGCTCGGTCAGCGTCGCCGGGTCGACCGGTTCGTCGGCGCGCCACGCCAGACGTCCGGCGATGTAGACGGTCGGGGTTGCGGCATCCAGGCTGAGCACCAGATGGATCCACTGGCGTGCCGCCGTCGGTCCGAGCGCGGTGGAGGGGGTGACCTCGACGTCTCGGTACTGGTCACCGGGGCCCCATCGGAATCGCAGCATCCCCCGTTGGGGTACGGCGAATATCCCGAACGTGTTGTTCGCGTACGCCACCAGCACCCGTTCTCCGGTCCCGTTGGTGAACGTGCCATCCGCAGACGCGCGCACCCATACCTCGACGCTGCGGTCGTCGTCGCCAACGGGAAGCCCCGTCCCCGGGACTGACAACACGCTTCCAGCGGAAGCGACCGCTCCGTCCGGCAGCGTCTCCAGCGCGCCGGCTGTTGGGGTCGACGCGGAGGTGAAGACCCCGTTCGCACACCCGCCTGTTGGTGACGCGGTGTCGGCGGCTTCGGGACCGGCGCTGCGGTCCAACCGGTAGTACCGCAGCGGGTTGTCGGCCTGCACGGTGTTCGAATACCGGTCCGACGCTCCCGCCGAGCACGTCCCGGTGGTGGTGAGCGAGTCGTGCTCGATCTCGGCGGTGCCGTTGGCGTAGAACCGATCGCCCTCAACCACGACGTCGAATCGCCGCTGGCCTGGTCGCGATCCGACCACCGCCGTGACTTCCATCAACGCCGGCGCATCAGGGGCGACGGTGACGGCTTTCAACGCATCGGGCTCGTCAGGGTCGGTCACATCCCGGAAGGTGACCGTTGCCCCGCCGGCTCGAGGTGCGGGGCCGTTCCGATCGACCGTTGCGACCAGGGTGGTTTCACCGTTGTTCGTTGTGGCGGTCAACCCGACCGCGGACGCGACCGGGTTCACCGTCAGCGTCTGGTTCGTTGCCAAGGCAGGGAACCGGTAGAGGTCGCCGGTGTAGTTCACCAACACGGCGCGTTCGCCGGCTTCGACGGTGGGGTCGATGGTCAGCGTGAACGTGCCGTCCGGATTCACGTTCGAAGGGGCACTGATCGAATCGAAACCCGAGAACAGGGTGACGGTCCCGCCGATGTCACCGGGAGCATTGGGGTCAGGGTCGACCCGACCGGTGACCTGGCCGTTCCACGCCACCGTGTCGTCGAGATGGATCGCGGGCCATACCCCGATCCGGAGCTGAGAAGGCGGTGACGGTGGCGACACATCGACGGTGTCGTTGCCGTTGAACACGGCCCTGATGTCGTAGACGCCGATCGGCCAGTCAGTAGGGATTCCCCAGACTGCGCCGTTCCAGCCGCTGACCGGTTTCGGCTCCGACACGGCCTGGAAGCCACCCGGGCCGGTTGCCGTGAACGTGACCGTTCCCTCTGGCGGTCCGGAGTGCGGGGTGCTCACATAGGCGCGGACGTCGGTGGTGCTTCCTGCCGTGAGCATCGGGACGAACGACGTCGTGGTCCACGGCCTGGTCTTCTCGACCACGAGCTCTCCAGCCCAGCCGGCGGGTCGGTAGCGCGCGTCCCCGGAGTACTCGGCGACGAGGGCGTGTTCTCCGAGCGTCAGCAGGTGCGCGGGGACGTTCATCCAGGCTGCGGTTCCATCGGCCATCATCGAGAAGCTCCACAACGGTGAGACCGCCACCTGGGCCCCGTCGATCTTCAAGACCATCCGTCCAAGCGGGTTCGACGGCGCACCCGCTGGTCGGGCGACACCGAAGGGGATCTGCACGAACCCGCCGCCGGAGAGCGCCTCTTGCACCTCCGCCACCGACACCCGAACCACGCCCGAGTCGGTTTCGTTGATGGCTCTGACATCTGGGTTCAGCTTGGCGACCGCCCAGCCCGACGTTGCCGTCGCCCGCTGGAAGACAGTCGAACCTTCGAAGGTGGCGGTGACGGTGCGGATTCCCGGATCCGCCTTCGGCAGCGCAATGTCGACCGCGCCGTTGCTCAGTGTGCCGCGACGTGGTGATCCGCCGTCGACGCGGACGACCACTTCACCGGTAACCGGGCCGGCAACGCCCTCGGGCGGAGCGACCGTCACGGCCGCAGTGGCGGTCGTGCCGTAATCCGACACCGCAGGTGTGACCGCCACCGCCACACTTGGCTCGACGTCGCCGGCGATGGTGCGCTCGAGTGCAGCTGATCGCGAGCCTGCGAACGGCGGATCCGTCCCGGTGGACACGGTGGGTTCGAACGACGCCACCAACGAATGCGCGCCCGGACCCAAGGACACCTCGAGCTCCGCGACGCCGTTCAGCACCGTTGCGGGGTCGACACCGGCGATCATCTGGCCGCGGTCACGCAGCGTCACTGTCCCGGCCGGGAGCGTCGCCCCGTTCAGCGGGATCGTCCGGGCGACGTTCGCCGTCACCGTGAACGGGGTGCTCTCCAACCACACCTGCGGGGCTGTCAGCGTGGTCGTGGTGTCGATCTGGGACGCCAAGGCGTGATGTGCGGCGATCACCTCGTCGGTGAGCACGCGGTCGTATATCGCGAGCTCGTCTACTTGTCCGGTCAACACCGACAGGTAGCCCCAGTCCTCGCTGAATGACGGCATCGGCAGATCCGTGTCGACGAGGCGGGTCCCGTTGACCCAGAGCTGGTAGCGCAACACGCCGTTCGGGCCCGGTGCGACCGTCGCCACGAAGTGATGCCACCGTCCGGTGAAGTCCGGGATGACGGCTGGCGTCGCCCCCGGCGGGACCATCTGCTGGGTTCCGGACGGATCGAAGAACGCGACCATCTGATCGGCCAGCGACACGGCGACCCCGACCCCCGCTGGCTGCGCCCAGAACTCGAAGCTGCGCGGTTGCGATCCTGTGGGCAAGCCGGCGAGGGGCACCATCACCATCGGCTGTTCCAGCATCCAGTTCGCCTGGTCGAACTCCCGTCGCGCCGCTGTGTTGGGATCGCCGGCGAACGCACCCGGAGCTGACTGGTTGCCGGCTGTATTGGTGGCGGGCGCGAGCGCGGGCGCCCCATACGACCCGTGCCGGCAATCCACCGAGTCGAACGCCACCGACCCGTCTGGGTCTGACGCCAACTCGTCCAGGCGGAACAACGCGACCGCCCCGTCGTCGATCAGACGTTGCGGATGCCCCGAGCTCGGCTCCGTCGGGCACACCGACTCGGCGTTCGATCGGGCCCGCACCCAATGGGCCTTCGCCCGCTCGGCGCTCAACGCCTCGCCGTAGATCGCGATGTCGTCGACCGACACCGGGTCCGGTGAGAACCCCGACGCAGCAGGTGCCCCCACCACCAGGTCCGACACCGCCGTCGCCACCATCACCGGTTCTCCTGAGCTCCACGCAACGGCGCCGTTGACCATCACCGAAACAACACCGTCATCGACGGCGGCGACCAGATGCACCCACTCAGGGTTCGCGAGACGACCGAACGCGGAGGCGGCGCCGATGGTCACATCCGCGAAACGGTCTCCGGTACCCCAACGGACCCGGACCGATCCGCGTTCCGACGTGGCGGCGAAGCCGAAGTCTCCGTACCCGGCCAACCAGCGTTCGCCCTGCTCGGCAAAGCCAACACCGAAGAGCCCGTTCGGCCCGGGACGCAGCCACAACTCCAACGAGCGGTCGGTCGATCCCGACGGCAACCCCGTTCCTGGCGCCACCAGCGCGGTCGAGGCGCCTACGCGCACCCCTGTGTTGTTCGACCCTTCGGCCGCGCCGAACACCGAGCGAGCCCCGCGGCCGTACAGGCCGTTCACACAACCCGACCCCGGGGCAACGTCCCGAGCCACCGGCTCGCCCGGCATCGAGCGATCCGACAGGCGGTAAAAGCGCAGCGGGTCGTCCACCAGCACCTCGTCGGAGTACCGGTCAGATGCGGCATCAACGCAGTCGGCACCCGAGACGCTGCGGTCCGTTGCCAACCCGAACCGGCTCCCGATCGCCGTCTCGTCAGGCGGTGCGGCGAACACCGCGACCTCGTCCAACGCCAACACCCCCATGGCCACTGTGCCGGGCCCATCCGCCGGCAACAGGGTCGGCAGGGTCACGGGACCGGCCCACCGCTGGGTTCCGTCGACCCACAGCGACACCACCCCCAACACGGCGTCGAACCCGATGCTGACGAGATGCCAGTCTCCGTCGAGCAGGCCGAGCGTGGATGAGTCCGCTACGGCGGTGGTCGTGTTGGTCGCGGTGAACGGCACGGGAGATCCCACCGTCGTGCCGTCCGCGCCCAGCGACAGCGACAGGCCCGACGACTCGAGGACTCGACCGAACGATCCGGGAATCCCGCGCACCCACGCCTCGATTGAGCGAGCTTCCACCGACGAGGGCAGGTCGATGTCGGTGGCCGACAACCCGATCGGCGAGACCCCTGACTCCATCCCCGTCGATGCGCCCACACCGGCCGGACCCGGCGTCGGTGCGGAGCCCACCCCGAGTGTTGCGTCGACACACTCGCCCGAGCTGTCCCGCCCGACGCGCGCCGAGCCGTCCGGACCGGCCGGCTCATCCAAGCGCCACCAGCCCATCGGAGACTCGGCCAACAAGGCCAACCCGTAGGCGTCGGTCGACGCGGCCGTGGCGATACACGTCGGGTCGATCCCAGCGCCCGCCAGGAAGTGGGCGCGAACCCGTGCCGAGGAGAGCTCGGCGTCGTACACCGCCACCTCATCCACCCTCGAACCCGGCACACCTGCCAACAACTCGCCCGGTGACGTCGAGAGGATTCCGAGAGCCGCGGTTGCGGCCAACTGGCCGTCGCGGAAGACCGACGCCATGCCGGCACCGTCGACCGACACGACGAGGTGCGCCAGCGCGCCCACCGGAGCGCTGACTGACGAAGACGCCGCGGCCACGTCCGGGACGACCACCGGATCGGGATCCGAGCTGGATCGATGCAGCCGGATTGTCCCGTCTCCCAGCATCCGCAGACCGAACCCATCGCCCCACGCCAACAGTGGCCACCCGTCGACCGGCGCACTACCCAACGGCCCCGAGGCGCCGCCAACGCAACCGACTGGGACACAACCCAGCTCCGCCCACAGTTCACCGGCGCGTGGCATCGCGCCCACCGGCAGGTCTTCGCGAGCCGAACGCAACGCGGGGCTGGCCCCGGCTCTGACCGATGATCCTTCGGAGATCAATCCCGGAGCGGCGCCCTGCGCGCCATCGCCGAACGAAGCTGTGGCATCGCCGCCTGATGAATCGACCGGGGTCGGCGATCCGTCGTCGAACCGGTACCACGCCAAGGGCGAATCGGCGGACACTGCGGTGGAGTACGCCGATGGCGCCGGTGGTGGATCCGCCGCTGCCCGCGCCGCATCCATGGTGATCAAGGGGATCGCCGGCAACACCCCTGCCAGTAGCGCCCCCACCAGCGACGGCACCATCCGCTCGAAACGGCGCCACCGCATCGGTCGCTTCCCCACCATCGCGCACCCCCCCCGGGATGCAGCCTGAAGGGGAAGTCGGCCGCAGATTCCTAGCTCGGCAGCTGTCTACTCACAGCGCCCGGTCAATGCAAGCGAAACTCACAAAAGGGAGGCGATCGGTTGGTTCCGGCTCCGTCGCGCCGGCAACCGCCGCCATGCGATCGAGCAGAGGTTGAGGGCACCGGAGCGACCCGTCGACCTCGACCTGCAGATGGAGATGCGGGCCGGTGCTCCGGCCGGTGGAACCGCTCAACATCAGGCGCTGGCCAGCCCGGACGCGGTCGGCGAGTTGGACGGTGGCGGAGCCGGGCGTGCCGTGGCAATAGGTGTACCGAGCCCCGTCGTCGCCATCGAGGATGACGCCCACCCCGCATCGCCCGCCGCTGGTGGTCGCAACGATGACACCGTGGGTGATCGCGAAGATCGGCGTGCCGACCGGGACGGGAAGGTCGATGGCGGGGTAGTCGTGGTGAGGGCGCGTGAGCCAGTCGGGGTGTTCGTCGAACCAGCGACGTTCGATGGGCAGCGCGTAGTCGCCGCTGAGAGTGACCTCGCCGACCGTGCAAGCGGTCTCGTTCGGCGCTGCGTCGTGGGTGGGCGCCAGGGTCGAACCCGCGGCGTGACGGAGCATCGACTGGTACACGGAGTCGAGCGAGCTCCAGTACGCCGGTGACGTCGCCCAGGTTCGGGTGAGCCCACCCCAGGTGGCCGACCGTGCCCCAGCACGCGGCGCCACGTTGGGCCGGGCGAGCGGTGCCTGGTTCCCGAGGGCGTACTTCTTCAGCAGCTGGATCTGAGCTCGCACGCCGATGATGGGGCTGGCGAAGCGGGCGCCGGTGGCGAGGTCGTCGTAGTGGGCGATCCCGGCGAAGTTGTTGATCGCCGTGTCGCTGTTGGTGAAGTAGCCGGTCTCGAGGATCGCTTGCGTGAACGCCCAGTCGCCGCGCACACCCTCTGCTGCACCTTCGGCGAGGTAGACGGCGATGAGGTCGTCGACAGCGATTCGAAGCCGTCGCGGTTGAGGGCGTCCGGATGACCGCCACCATGTTCGGAGGTCAGCAACGGTGAGCGCTGCGGGCCCGAGGATGGTCGGGGTGCCGTCATCGCTGGGGGTGGCGACGTCTCCAGGCCCGTTGCCGCACAGGGTCGCCGCAGGCGAGGCGACCGGAGCCATGCCGACCGCGAGCACCGGCAGCATCGTGGTGGCACCGATGGCGAGCGTCGCGACCGTGATCGTCGCCGTGAGGGTGCGCTGGTTCATCGCCGGGTAGGCCGCGCTCCGCCGAAGTTCTTCGCGGCACCGTGGAGAGTTCGCCGCCGCTCGACGGCCTACGGGGGAGTTCCGCTCGTCGTCGTGGAGGTGCCCCGGGTGATCCGTGTCGTTGGTCTGCTGGCCCAGGTCGAGGTCGATCCGTCGACCGACGGGATGCCCGGGGCGGATCTGATCCAGAAGCTCCTGAACTGGGCCCAGATGCTGGCCCTATGGGGGAGCCTCGCCGCCATCCTGATCGGCGCCGCCATGTACGGGCTTGCCCGCGAAGGGGGGAGCTACGGGGGTGCCAGCCGCGGCAAGGGTCTGGCCCTCGGTGGTGTGGTCGGCGCGATCCTCGCCGGCGTCGCTCCCACCGCCGTGAACATGCTGTTCGAGGCGGCCAGCTGATGGCGCGCGAATCCGTGTCTCGGACCCGAGCCGTGGCAGCCGTCTTCCTCGTCGGCATGGCCGGAACGGGCTTCCTGCTCGCTCGCTGCAGCGCCGATCGGCCCCCGTCGAACCTCACCGAAACTCCAACCACCACGGCAGCACATCGGGCTGGCGAGCCCCGGGCCGGTGACAGCGGCTCCACCACTGGTGACGCGGCCACGGAGGAGCAGGTCTCGACGGCAGTGGCCTACGCGACAGCGTCGCAGGACTGGCTCTACCTCTCTGACGAGCGGCTCCGCGCCGCAATCGACGCCATCGCCACCCCGGATGCTGCGGCGGTGCTCACCGACGAGGTGGCCGGCGACGTGGCGATGGCCCGGGAGGAGCTCGTCGCCTCGGGCGGGCGGGTGTGGTGGCTGGTGCGACCGCTCGCCTGGCGAGTCGACGCCCAGGATGCAGGCCGAGCCCGCATCTCGGTGTGGACGATCACGATCCTCTCGGCTGCCGGCGTGGCGGTTCCCCAGTCCGAGTTCGTCACGGTCACCATCGACCTCGAGCACCTCGACGGAGCCTGGCGTGTCGACGCCGTTCGTGACGAGCCGGGTCCCACCCCGGTGACCGGGCCCAGGGACCAGCCGTGGGACGCCGCCGCGTTCGATGAGGCGCTCGCCGGGTTCACCCGCGTCGGCTCGGAGCCCCAGCCATGATCGCCGCCGGCTTCCCCACCCCGGTGGGCTGGGCGATCGACCGGGTCGGCGACTTCGTGGGCGATGCCGCCACCTCGGCGTTCGAAGTCATGATCGGCGGGCTCACCGCCTGGGTCGTCGATGCCGTGGTCTGGGTGGTCGGTGGGGTCTTCAACTTCTACCTCGACGCCACGGACCCCAACGTCCAGGCGGACTGGTTCATCACCGGCGACGGTCCCTACGCCGCCACCGTCGGGGTCGGCGCCGGCCTCCTGGCCCTCTTCCTCTTCGCCGGGATCATCCAGGGGATCGCCGACGGCGACGTCGGTGGGATGCTCCGTCGCGTGGCCGTCGAGCTGCCCGTCTCGATCCTCGGGATGGTCGGACTCGTCACCGTCACCCAGATCCTCATTCGCATCACCGACGCTCTGTCGGGGCGGGTGCTCGACAACTTCCAGGACGACATCGCCCAGTTCGGCAGGGTGATCGCCAGCCTCAACACCCTCACCGGCGGGACATCGACGGCGTTCGTCATCTTCGTGCTCAGCCTCGTCACCGGACTCGCCGGGATGATCCTCATCGCCGAGCTGGTGGTCCGGGCGGCGCTCATCTACATCGTGGTCGCGCTCGCACCCTTGGTCTTCGCCACCCGAGTGTGGCCGGCGACGAAAGGGGCGACCCGGCGCTTGCTGGAGCTCCTGGTTGCGCTCATCGTGTCGAAGCTGGTGATCGCCATCGCCCTGTCGGTCGCCGCCGCCGCCGCAGTCGGCGCCGGCTCCGGTGGCGAGGTGACGGCGCTCCCACCTCCTGAGGTGTTCGCCGAGGACCCGGCCGGTTCGGTGACCCAGGCCGTCGGGATCCTCCTCACCGCAGCAGCGGCGTTCGGGGTCGCTGCGTTCTCTCCGCTTCTGGTCGCCCGCCTGCTCCCCATGACCGAAGCGGCACTCGTGGCCCAGGGCGTCAAGGGGGCACCGGTGCGAGCCGGGCACCAAGGGATGATGATGGCGAACACCGCCCAGATGGTCTCGGGCCACCGCTACTCACAGATCGCCAACGCCCGGACACAGCTCAGCGCCGGCGCAGGGACACCGCCACCGTCGAGCGCCGCCGGCCCCACGGCGGCTGGGTCTGGACCGTTGGCTGTCGGGGCCGTCGTCGTCGACGCCACGAAGAAGGCCGCGTCCACTGGCGCCCAGGCGATGGTGGACACCGCCGACTCCGCTTCGCCGCCGGAGCCCAGCGGTCGGACGCCGCGGACGGAACGCGCGTCGCGAACCGACCGTGGCCGCCCACCGGGAGGCGACGATGGCCAGTAGTCGCGCCGGTCGCACCTACCGACTGGAGCCGCTCGACACCTCCGGGGTGTTCCTCGGTCTCGGAGTCGTCCAGTGCCTGCTGCTGGGTGGGGGAATCACTGTGGCGGTCCTCGTCCTCACCGCTGGGGGACCGCTGGGGCTCGCCATGCTTCCCGTCCTGCTGTCGGGCGGAGCCAGCTTCTCGAGAGTCGGGGGCCACGCAACATGGGAGTGGCTTCCGATGCTTGCAGGATGGGGCTGGCGGCATCTCCGCTTCGGGAAGCGGTGGGACGCTCCGTTGCCGCTGTGGCCGACTGCCCAGTCGGCGCCGATGCCGCCGTGCCTCGACGGCCTCGACATCGTTGCGCTCGATTGGCGGCCGGGCATGGAGCTCGGTGCCGTTCGGGACCGGCACCGCCGGACGCTCACCGCGGTCGTGCCGGTGTCCGGCCACCAGTTCGTGGTCGAGCCCCGACCTGAACAAGAACGGCTGCTCGCCGGGTGGGGCGACCTCCTGGGGCAGTTCGCGGTCGAGCGTGGGGTGGTGGCCCACCTGGCATGGTCCGACCTTGCCCAGCCTTCCGGATTGGGCGCCCACCTCCGGTGGCTCAACAGCGAGGACCGCGGCACCGTCGCTGCCGACGCCACCGCCTCGTACCGGGATCTGCTCGCCGCGGGCACCGAGGCGGCCATCGCCCACCACTCCGTCGTCGCCGTCACGGTGGCGGCCGAACGGCTGGCCCGTCGCCGGCGAAGCGCCGACTCGCCCCGCGTCACCGCCGACGGCCGCCTGGACCGAGCGCTCGGTGGCGCAGTCGACGCCCTGCTGCGAAGCCTGCGCTCCGCCGACCTGACCGCCGCCGACCCCCTCGACGCAGCGGGCCTCCAACGGATGATGCGCACCAGGATCGACCCCACTGGTGCGACGACACCTCTCCGTCGGGGGCGCCTTGCCGAGCGACTGGGAATCGTCGCCGCATCCGACGCCGGCCCGCTCGTGGTCGAAGCGACGTGGAGCCACGTGCATGTCGACGCCTCCTTTGCCCGGACGTGGTGGGTGGCGTCGTGGCCTCGGCTGGCCGTCCCCCCGGCGTGGCTCGAGCCGTTCCTCTCTGCCGGCGGGGTGACTCGTTCCATGACCGTCTACTTCCGGCCCGTTCCGACCCACCAGAGCCGACGACGCATCGAACGAGACCTGGTGAAGCTGGACTCCGACGCCGTCACCAAGGAGGAGAAGGGCCGGCGGATCGACGCTCGTCACCGCCGAGCCACCCAGGCGTTGCTTGATCGTGAGGAGGAGCTCGTCGCCGGCTATCCCGAGATGGGCTACCTGGGCCTCGTCACCGTGTCGGCCCGCACCGTCGACGAGCTCGAGGAGCATGCCGAGATCGTCGAGCAGCTCGCTCGCGAGCACGGGATGGACCTCCGGCCTCTCGATGGCCGCCAGGACCTCGCGTGGGCGGCCGTGCTGCCCCTCGGTCTCGCCCCCTCGACCCTGCTGGCCGCATGAGTCGCCCCGCGCTCCGCCTCCGCTACCACCAAGGCACCACCGCGCACGTCGCCAGCGTCTACCCGTTCTCGGTGCAGAGCTCGTTCGGCCACCGAGGCGCGTACGTCGGTCTCGATCTGCTGGCCGGAGGGAGCGAGTTCTGCTGGGACCCCTTCGAGGCGTACGCGTCGGGGCTGGTGACCAACCCGAACGGTTGGATCTTCGGTGAGCCCGGCAACGGGAAGTCGGCGTTGGTGAAGACGCTGCTGTGGCGCCAGGCCGCCATCTACGGCACCGGTCCGGGCGGACGGTGGACCGCGATCGCCGACCCGAAGGGGGAGTACGTGCCGCTGGCCGAGCGGCTCGGGCTCACCGTCATCCGGCTCAGCCCCGGCGGTGCCACGACGCTCAACCCGCTCGCGCCCGGTCCTGCAGCAGAGTACGAAGCGGCCGACAAGCAGGTCCTCCGGCAGGCCGAGATGTGCACCGCCCTGGTCGGCACCGTGCTCGAGCGGCCGCTCACCCAGCTCGAGGACGCCCTGTTGTTCGGCGCCGTCGAACAGCTCGTCGCCGCCCCGGTCGACGAACCGACGCTGGTCGACGTCGCACGCCTCGTCGCCGACCCCACCGAGGCGATGACCGAACGGCTCCGCACCGATGTCGACGGCCTGGCCAGCGAGGCTCGCACCGTTGCCTTCGCGCTCGACAAGCTCCTGTCCCGTTCGCTGCGCGGCATGTTCGATGGCCCATCGACCGTTCCGTTGCGCTGGGACGGTCCCGGCGTGGTGCTCGATCTCTCGGCCGTGCCGCTCGACAGCGACGCCCTTCCGCTCGTCATGGTCGCTGCGGCTGGATGGTTCCAACAGCTCCTCGCGTGCCCAGGTCCTCAGCGAGTGCAGGTGTTGGACGAGGCGTGGGCCCTCCTCGGGAACCGGCACACCGCCGCCTACCTCCAGACTTGCTTCAAGCTCGGCCGTACCTACGGCGTCGCCAATCTCTGCATCGCCCACCGGGCCTCCGACCTCGTCGCGCAAGCCGATGACGGGTCGGCGACCACCAAGATCGCGGCAGGGCTGCTCGCCGACTCGGCCACCAAGGTCCTCCTGTGTCAGTCGCCGGACCAACTCGACGCTGCCGTCGCCCACTTCGGGCTCTCCGAACCCGAGGCCGCCATCGTCGGCCAGCTCGCCCGAGGCCGGGCGCTGTGGAAGTTGGGCGGTCGCACCGCCGTGGTGCACCACCTCATGTCATCCCGCGAAGCCGCACTGTGCGACACCGACGCCCGCATGCACGGCGTCCCAGTGTCGTCGGTCGGGGAGCTGCCGACGGACGAGGCGGCGTGAGACCGTGTTCGACCGGGACACGCTCCTGGCATCGGTCGACCTGCGGGACCTGGCCGACGACCTGTTGGGTCCGGGTGGCACCAACGGGCGAGCCCGCATGTGGTCATGCCCCAACCCCAACCACGCCCAGACCGGCCGCACCCCGCCGGTCAGCATCTTCAACGGCCGGCGGGGCGAACAGCGGTGGCGGTGCCATGGATGCGGCGACGGCGGCACCGCCATCGACCTGGTCCTGGCCTGCCGCGGCGGCTCGCTGCGCGACGCCATGTCGTTCCTTGCCGAGCGCGGTGGGCACGGAGAACGACCCCAGACCTGGCGGCCCTCTGGACCTCGGGCATCCGACCGAACCTTCCCCGCGGCCGGATGCACCGACCCCGACGGCCTCGACCGTTATGTGCGCCAATGCGCCGAACGGTTGTGGGCCCCGGAGGGCCGCCATCACCTTCGCTGGCTCACCAATGAGCGGGGTCTGCCGACCGACCTGTTGGTCCGCAACCTCATCGGGTCCGACCCCGGGGCGTCGGCGCAGCCCCGACCCGATGGGATGCCACGGGCCGCTGGTGTGGTGTTGCCCGTGGTCGACGAGGGGATCGGGACCTATGCGCAGATCCGGGTGCCGCACCCCACCGGCAGGATGCCCCGCTACCTCAACCCTGCGTCACGGTTGGCGAACAACCCGAGACTGTCGCGGATCCGTCCCGCAGCGGTGCGCCACCCTGAGGTGATCGTGACCGAGGGCGCCATCGACGCACTCTCCGCTGCGGCTGCGGGCTACCGGGCCGTCGGTGTGCTCAGTGCTGCGTACGGCGACGAGGCCGTCGCCGTCTCGTTGGCGAGGTTGCCTCACCCGCTCGTGCTGGCCTTCGACGCCGATGACGCCGGCCGTGCCGCCGCCGAGCGACTGGCCATGCTGCTCGAAGCACGCCAACGGCTGCCTGTGGTTCTCGACCTCGGTCGAGGCGATCTCAACCTGGCCATGCTCCGATCGGGTGAGTGGGAGACCGAACTCCCGGAGCGGGTCGCTGGGGGAGTCACGCTCGGCGCCGCACCGCTCGAGTCGGCGCTCAGCCGCTGATCGAGACCGGGCCGAGCCGCTCGGTGAGGAACGCCGCGAGGCGAGGGATCTCAGGCCCGACTAGGCAGTAGGGGGCGTCGTTCTCGAAGAAGATGTCGAGGCGGTTGACCGGGAGATCGGGGTAGAGCCCCCGGATCGCGTGGTACCAGACCGATGTCCACTCCCCGGCGTGCCACACCAGCAGACGGTCCTCGGCGACCACGATCTCGAGTTCCCCGAGGGGCCGCCACTGCGGGGCGGCGAGTGCTTCCGCCGAGCGGCGGGCCCGTCGGCGAGCGATCGAGCTTGCGCCGGCAACGGTGGCGAACGCCATCGGCCCGCCGGATGCGACTGCTCGAGGTGCGGTGTAGGTCACGTCCGCTGCGCAGAATCGCCAGGCCCTGGCAAGCATGCAGACTCCTTGGGCTTCGGTGAGGCCGGGCGTTCTCGGGTCTACGTTCATGGACGAATGAACGGGAACGGCGTGGTTAGGCGGGCTGGATCCTCACATCCCGTTCAGCGCGCTCAGGATGCGGTCGCGTTCGGCCGCCGCTGACATCCGCTCCGCGCTCGTGTCGCGGTTGCCGCCCGTGAAGAACTCCCAGGCGATTCTGAACAACGGCGTGTTACCAGGCCCGAGAAACTGGATCGCAAAGTCGCAGTTCGCCCGATCCGGGCTGGTCAGCTCGTCCGGTATGGCAGCGACGTAGGAACCATGTGAAACGAACTTGTCGTCGAGCCGCTTCTTCACGAGGCCTCTGGGTGTGAGGATCCTGATTCCGTCTTGGAAAAGGACGACTAGTGAGCTGTCTGACGAGAGTCCGCGTCCGTCGGGACGCTGGCAAAGTGACGCCCAGGACAGCTCCACGAGACCCCCGTCATCTGGCCGGGCCTCCAAGAACCGGGCGAGGGTCTGTTCGAACTCCTTCCTCGGGAGCTTCACCAGCGACGGATAGTTCGAGCGCTCGACCGCGCCCGAGAGGCGGTTGCTGAGCGGCGGCAGTGGCATGGTTCTCCTTCCTGTTTCCGAGGCTCAATGACCGGCTATGGCTGGTGGTTCCGGTCGCCCTTCTGGGCCTCACACACGTAGCCGGTGTTCCTGCAGACCCCGCACTGGGTCGTCATTCCGCCCCCGTGCCCCTGGCAGTTCGGGCAGCGAACGAGTGTGACCTTCCGATCGCACTTCCGGCAGAGCTGATTCTTGCGATCCCCCGTGTACTTCATCGGCGGCATCCTCACTATTCGCGCCTGACGTGTGTTTACCACAGGCGGTGATGGATGTCGTTGGTGAGGTCGGTCGGGCTCGTCAACATCCCCGCACACCAGCCCAAGCTCTGATGTGCCTGCGGAAGCTCTGATCGGATCGCGAGGTGCCTTGGCTAACCCCGTGGTGTGGAGCGGCCGTGCGTGCCGAGAGCTGAACCCGCTCCGCATCTTCGCGGCGGTCCTCGCGAAGTCTCCGGTTCCGACGGGGCCTACAGCGGCATGGAACGCGACGGGGTGGGCGGCTTCGAGCTGCTCGTCATCACGATTGCCGGGCTGGTTGGCGCCGTCGTCGGCGTGGTGTGGGCTGGGGCATGGCTGGCAACGACCGTCGCAGGCAGGGGCGTCCGGCTGTCGGCCGCGGCAGCGGCTGACGCTGCGCCACGCCTGCCGTCCCACCTGAGTGCGCCTGCCGCCGCATGGGCCGAGCCCCACGCGACCGCACTGCCGTCAGCGCCCCTGTACTGGCTATGCACGGGGTTCGCTGCCGTCGTCACCGTCGCGCCGGTCGTGGTTGGGCTGCGGTGGTGGGGCCGGTCGAAGGTAGGCACCGCACGGCGGCACCCTCTCGGGGTCGACGGGCGAACGAGGTTCGCCCGACGCCGTGACCTGGCGCCGCTCCTCGTTCGGGTACCGGCGCCCGGTCGGCTGGTGGTCGCACAGTTCAGGCGTCGACTCGTGGCCACGGAAGCACCGGCCCGCCGAGGCGATGGCCGCCGACGCCGTCTCACGACCCGGTCCCAGCGACGGGGCGATCGAGGTGCCGTGGCGCTCGTCGGGCCGTCGCGATCGGGCAAGACCACCGCTGCGGTTGCCGGGATCCTCGAGTGGGAGGGCCCCGTCGTGCTGTCGTCGGTGAAGGCCGACCTCCTGGCCACCACACTCGGCTGGCGATCGACCCTCGGCGAGGTGCGCGTCTACGACCCAACGAAGTCGACCAGAACGCCAGCGAGGCTCGGAGCGTCGTGGTCGCCACTCCACCAAGCGGGAACCGTTGCCGGGGCTCAGCGTGCGGCGCGGGCGCTGTGCGATGCCGCCCCCCGCGGCGGCGTCGACGGTGGGCTCGACTTCTGGTTGGCGCAGTCCGAGATCTTGCTCACGGGGCTGCTCTTCATCGCCCACCACGTGCGACGGGACATGGCCGCGGTGTGTGAGTGGGTCCTGGTCCAGGACCGCCCGACGAAGGCGGGCGTCGGCGAGGTTCGCACGGCGCTCGACGGTCTGCTCGAGAGCGAGGACGAGGACCTCTACCGGGCATCGGTGGAGATCGCCAAGGGGCTGATCTCGGTGTGGAGCATGGAGGACCGAACCCGGTCGTCGATCTACGCCACGGCGCAGACCCTCATCTGGCCGTGGACCGACCCCGGTGTCGCGGCATCGGCCCCGTCGCCGACCCGCCCTGGTGAGGACGACCGGGCCGATCGGGTCGATCTCGCGTGGCTGATGAGCGGTCCGAACACCGTCTACTTGTGCGCGCCAATCGAGGACCAGCGCCGCCTCGCCCCGGCGTTCGGCGGCCTGCTCAACGACCTGATCAACCAGGCGTACCGCCACGTCGCCGCGACCGGCCGCCCGCTGGACCCACCGCTGCTCGTCGTGATCGACGAAGCCGGCAACACGCCACTGCGCTCCTTGCCCGAGTACGCGTCCACCCTGGCAGGGATCGGCGTCCTCTTGGTCACGATCTGGCAGTCTCTCGCTCAGATCGACTCGGCCTACGGCAAGGCCGCCGACACGATCCTCACCAACCACCTCACCAAGGTCTTCTACGCCGGCCTGTCGGATCCGGCGTCGCTCCGCTACGTGGCCACGGTGCTCGGCGACGCCGAGGTCGACACGCGGTCACGCTCGGCGGCCCAGCGGATCGGTGGCGGATCGGACCAGTACTCGACCACCCGGGTGCCGCTCGCCCCGGCGCACGCCCTCCGCCAGATGCGCCCCGGCGACGCCTTGCTGATCCACGGCACGCTCCCACCAGCACACGTGCGGACACGCCCCTTCTACCGGCACCGCCACCTCAACGAACGAGCCAACACACCGCCGCCGACGAACGAGGAGGAGGCGGCGTGAGACCCTTCCTTCGTCGGACCGATCGGGGTCGACTCGCTCCGATTGGCTGGGTGGCTGAAGCGGTCGGAGTCTGGGCAGGACGCGAGGTCGAGGTCGTCTTCGATTCGGACCGCCACGACATCGTGATCGCCCGCAACCACCTCGGCGATGCCAACCGGGTCACCCTGGCAGGGGAGGGCTATCGGCGGATCGCGTCGGACGGTCTGCAGGAGCTGTGGCTGCGCATCCGACCAGAACCGCCAGCGGCCCCTGCTGAGGCGCAGGTCATCCCGCTGCGCCCACGACCGGCGGTGCCAGCCTTCGAGCCGCCGGCGTTGGGCTCGGACCAGTGGTTGCAGCGGACCTGACCCGACGGTGGCGGTAGCGTGACCGCGAGCGATCGGAGCGCTCGCCATCGACCCTCCGGACAGCTGTCGCTGTTCGACGATGCGCTCCCACCCCACGATGCCGACCCACCGGCACCGGAGGCGAACCATGAACCACTACGCCCAGATGGCGCTCGACCACAACCGCCGGAAACACCCCCGCAGCTTCGCCGAGATTCCCGACCCGACGAGCTTCTTCACGGACGTGGGGGAGGAGATCGCCGCGACGGTGACCCAGTTGCGCGACGAGATCCTGGGGCCGATCCGTCCGGGGGAATCGGTGGAGGACTACCGGATCCGGAGCTACCAGGCGTTGGCGACCGCCGAGGAGCTGACCCTGGTCGATCACCCGCTCCTCCAACCCGAGTCGGAGACGGACACGGAGCGGCCCGAGACGGACGACCAGGAGCTGGCGCACCGCTACCGCTTGCTCAGCGAGATCAACCAGACGGTCAACACCCCCCTGTAGCGACGGCACCCGCCGGGCGACCGGCGGCGTTCCGCCCCACCTCACAGGTCGACCTGACGCCAGCGGGCGTCACCGCGAAGCTGCGCGCCAACCTCGACTGCCTTGCCGTGCTCGAGCGATGCCGCAGCGACGGCGGACGGTGGGCGACTGCCGAGGAGCAGGCGGTCCTGGCCCGCTGGTCCGGCTGGGGGGCCATCCCCCAGGTGTTCGACCCCGACGACAACCGCTTCGCCGACGAACGCGCCGACCTGCGCAACCTGCTCGGCAGCGACGACGCCTGGAACCAGGCGCGACGCACCACCCTCAACGCCCATTACACCTCCGCCCCGGTCGTCACGGCCATGTGGCAGGCGGCTACAGACCTCGGCGTCACCAGCGACGTCGAGGTCCTCGAACCGGGCTGCGGTTCGGGCAACTTCATCGCCTTCGCCCCCGACGGCGCCCGGCTGACCGGCGTCGAGCTCGACCGCACCACCGCGGCGATCGCCGCCCACCTCTACGGAGCGCGGGCCACGATCCACGCCACCGGATTCGAGGAACTGCGGACCGAGGACGGCGCCTTCGACCTGGTGATCGGCAACGTGCCCTTCGCCAAGGTCACCCCGCACGACCCCCGGCACAACCGAGGCCGGCACGCGCTGCACAACTACTTCCTCATCAAGTCGCTCCACCTCACCCGGCCCGGTGGGCTCGTCGTGGCGCTGACCTCCCGCTACACCCTCGACGCCCGCAACCCCGCAGCGCGGCGCGAGCTGTCGTCGATGGCCGACCTCGTCGGTGCGGTCCGCCTGCCCGAACGGGCCTTCGCCCGATCGTCGGGCACCGACGTGGTGGTCGACCTGCTCGTGCTTCGCCGCCGAGTGCCAGGGGCGGAGCCGACCGGGCCGCGTTGGGAACGGGTCGTCGACGCGCCCCTGCCGATAGACGAGGGAACGCCGCCGCTGGAGGTGAACGAGTACTTCGTCGCGCATCCCGACCGGGTGTTGGGCGAGCTGGCAGCGGCTCGCGGCATGTACAGAGACCACGAGCTCACCGTCCTGCCCACGGGCGACCTCGACGAGCAGCTCCCCGGCGCGCTCGCTGCGCTGGCGGGCCACGCCCGGCGAAGTGGACTCACCTTCGAGCCCGACGTCGCAGTGCGGCACCGCCAGCCGATCCCCCCGAGGGCACGGGGCGAGTTCAACCTCACCTACGCCCACGACGGCAGCTTCGTCGTCAACGATCGCGGCGACATCGCCCAGCTTCGCGGTGGCGTGCCGGTCACCTACGCACCGAAGGTCGCCAGAGACCGAGGCGAGCTCGTCCAACTCGTGATGCTGCGCGACGCCGCCCGGGCAGTGCTGGCCGTCCAGGTCGACGGCGGCACCGACGGGCAGCTCTCGGCCGCGCAACGCGTGCTCGGCGACCAGTACCGCCTGTACGCGCGCCTGTACGGGCCGATCAACCGATCGAGCCAGGCCCGGACCGGCCGCCGCGATCCGGAGACCGGGGCGGAGGTCATGCGGCGGGTCCGACCTCGCATGGGCGGGTTCCGCGAGGACCCGGACTGGCCCCTCGTCGCCGCACTCGAGGTGTTCGACGACGAGACCCAGGAGGCCCGCCCCGCCGCGATCTTCCGAGGCCGCGTCATCGACCCACCCCAGGTCCGTCTCGGCGTCGACACCGCAGACGAGGCGGTCGCCGTCTGCCTCGACGAGACCGGTGCCGTGACGGCCGAACGAGTCGCCGAGCTTCTCGGCGTCGACACGACGGCGGCCCGTCGACAGCTCGGCGAGCTGGTCTACGACGAACCCGGGACCGGCCGACTGGTGCCTGCCGCCGAGTACCTCTCCGGCAACGTCCGGGTGAAGCTCGAGGCGTGTCGCTCGGCGGATGATCCGGAGGGTCGGCTCCGTCCCAACATCGCTGCGCTCGAACAGGTGCTGCCGCGTCAGCTCGAAACGGCCGAGATCACCGCCCGGCTCGGGGCGCCGTGGATCCCGAGCCATGACGTCGAGCGCTTCTGTGCTGAGGTGCTCGACGCCACGGTCGACGTGGAGCACCTTGCCCAGCTCGGACATTGGTCGGCCCGGCTACGGGACGGGAGCCGCCGTAGCGTCGCGCTCTCCTCCGAGTGGGGCACGGCCCGAGCCGATGCCGTCACCCTGTTGGACGCGGCATTGAACCAGCGGCTCCACACCGTCACCGACCAGACCGAGGACGGTCGCCGGGTTCGCAACGACGCGGAGACCCTCGCCGCTCGTGACAAGCAGGAGGCGCTCGCCACCCGGTTCTCGGCCTGGGTGTGGGAAGAACCGGAACGAGCCGCTCGGCTGGCCGGCCGCTACAACGAGCTGTTCTCCTCGACGGTGCTGCCCGACCACGACGGCGGCCACCTCACCCTTCCGGGCCTCGCCGGGACCTTCGCTCCTCGCGCCCACCAGCGTGCTGCGGTGGCGCGGATTCTCACCGACGGCCGGGCGTTGCTCGCCCACGCCGTCGGTGCCGGCAAGACCGCCACCATGGTCATGGCTGCGATGGAGCTGCGTCGCCTGGGTTCGGTGGCGAAGCCCGCGGTGGTGGTGCCCAACCACATGCTCGAGCAGTTCTCCCGCGAGTGGCTCCAGCTCTACCCGACAGCACGAATCCTCGTCGCCGACCGAGAGCGGTTGTCGAAGGATCGGCGCAAGGAGTTCGTCGCCCGGGCCGCCACCGGCGACTGGGACGGCGTCGTGTTCACCCAAGCCGGGTTCGCCCGCCTCCCGCTCGGTGCGGCGCTGATGACCGACTACCTCGGCGAGGAGATCGAGACGGCCCGCTCAGCCCTCGCCGGGTCGAAGGACGGCAAGGGGCTGTCGGTCAAGCGACTCGAGCGGCGGATTGCCCAGATGGAGGAGACCTACAAGCGGCTCCTCGCCGAGCACACCAAGGACGACGGCGTCCGCTTCGAGGAGACCGGCATCGACTACCTGTTCGTCGACGAGGCTCATGCGTACAAGAACCGGCGTGTCGACTCCTCGATCGATGGCGTCGCCAACACCGGCAGCCAACGCGCGCAGGACCTCGACGCGAAGCTGTGGGCACTTCGCCGGACGCACGGCCCCCGGGTCGTCACCTTCGCCACCGCCACCCCGGTGGCGAACTCGATGGCCGAGCTCTGGGTCATGCAGAGCTATCTGCACCCCGACCTGCTCCGGGACCTCGACCTTCGAGCCTTCGATGCCTGGGCCGCCAACTTCGGGCGCACCCACACCGCCTTGGAGCTCGCCCCCGACGGCGCGTCGTATCGGATGCAGACCCGCTTCGCCCGGTTCCAGAACGTCCCGGAACTCCTGACCCTGTACCGGCAGGTCGCCGACGTGCGCACCAACGAGGACCTCGCTCTGCCGGTGCCAAGGCTGGCCGGCGGCCAGGCCGAGACCGTCGTGGTCGAACCCAGCGATGACTTGGTGGACTACGTCGCTGAACTGGCGTCCCGCGCCGAACGCATCCGCAGCCGGGCCGTCGACCCGAGCGAGGACAACATGCTCAAGGTCACCGGCGACGGCCGACGCGCGGCGCTCGACCTGCGCCTTGTCGGCGAGGACGCATCGGGCGGACGGGGGAAGCTCGACGTGGCGGCGGCGAGGATCGCAGCGATCCATCACGAGACCCGTGATCTCCGCTTCGTCGACGAGCATGGGCAGCTCACGCTCCGGCCCGGCGCGCTGCAACTTGTGTTCTGCGATGTGTCCACGCCGGCGGGGGAGGGGTGGAACGCCTACGACGAGCTGCGCACCCTGCTGGTGCGACGGGGCGTCGACACCGCCTCGATCCGCTACATGCAGGACGCCAAGACCGACCTGGCGAAGGCGAAGTTGTTCGCCGGATGCCGCGACGGCGGCGTCGCCGTGCTCATCGGCTCCACCGAGACCATGGGCGTCGGCACCAACGTGCAGGCTCGCGCCATCGCCATGCACCACCTCGATGCCCCCTGGCGTCCAGCCGACATCGAACAACGTGATGGGCGCGTTCTCCGCCAGGGCAACCAGAACCCCGAGATCCGCGTGCTGCGCTACGTCACCGAGGGCAGCTTCGACACCTACATGTGGCAGACGCTCGAACGGAAGGCGGCGTTCATCGCCCAGGTGACCCGAGGCGACCTCCCCGACCGCGACGTCGACGACATCGGCGACCAGGCCCTGTCGTTCGCCGAAGTGAAGGCACTTGCCACCGGCGATCCCCTCGTGCTGGAGAAGGCCGGTGTCGATGCGGACGTGGCCCGGCTCACTCGGTTGGAACGTGCGCATCATGACGACCAGCACCGGCTCCGCCGCACCTGTGACGCAGCGGTGCAACGGGCGGGGCGCGCTGAGCATCGGCTCGCCGACCTCGAGAAGGTGGCCGACGGGGTGGCGGACACGCGGGGCGATCGGTTCCGGATGACGATCGAGGGGCGTCCCCACGACAAGCGGGTTGATGCTGGCCAGCACCTCCAACGGGTGCTCCAACGGCAGCTCGACGGGACTCCGCTGGAGTCCAGCGGCCCGAAGGCCGAGATCGGTCGGCTCGGCGGACTGACGGTCACCGCTCAGGCTGTCACGATGATCGAGGACGAGGTTCGAGTCGCCATGCCCGACGCCCATATCGAGGTCACCTTCCTCGCCCCCGACCTCGACCGCAGCGACCCGGCCAGCCTCGTCACCCGACTCGAACGGCACTTACAGCGGCTCCCCGACACGATGGCTGAGCTGCGGGCGGAGGCAGCGGCGGCGCGACTCGAGGCCCAGCGTGCCGAGGCGCGCATCGGTGCGCCCTGGGACCGGACCGAAGAGCTTGCCCGACTCCGGCGGCGTCAGGGCGAGATCGACGAGCAACTCACGGCTGGAGACCTGCCAATCGACGGTGTTCGCGGCCCGGCTGCGGTGTTGGATCCGGAGGTGGGGCGGATCGACGGGGAGGCAGAGGAACCACGGTCGGCGTCGCCCCGGCTTCGGATGCTGGCGGACGGGGAGGTCGCCAGCGCCGAGGTTGGTCTGTGAAGGACCAGCGGGACGACGGGACTGCCATCGGTGAGCTGGTCTTTCGGTAGGTTCATGGCCGAGAGATCGAGAGAGCGGCTTGCGAATCCGCGAGCCTCGACGAGACCCAAGTGGGAGGGCCCCTCAATGTCCGTGTCGGGCGCAGTCGACCTGAGGGCGCTCCTTGCTGATCTCGCCGATCGAGGACGCCCGGGGCGCACCGAGGCCGACGTGCAGTCGGGGATCAAGGTGCTGCTCCTGGCGGCCCCGCTCAACCTCGACGACGCGGACCTCGTCGACCAGAGCGTTTCGCTCGAAGCGCAGGCGGGGTTGCGTCGGCGGATCGACGTGGAAGTCGGTACGACCGTCATCGAGGTCAAGAAGGACCTCCGCGTCGGCAACGTCCGTGCCGAAGCGGTCGAACAGCTGGCCCGATACGTGGTTCACCGGTCCGTCACCGTCGACCAGCGCTACGTCGGGGTGCTCACCGATGGGGCCGAGTGGCACCTGTACCACCTCGATGGTGGCGAACTGGCTTGGGTTTCGAGCGTCACAACCGACGGTTCAAACCCCGACGTCGAGGGTCTGCTGATGTGGCTCGAAGGCGTGCTGGCCACCAGCCGGCGCGTCCATCCGACGCCGAAGGAGATCGAGCGCCGCCTCGGTGCCTCCTCCTCGGCGCACCAACTCGATGCCGTCGACCTGGCCGCGCTCTACGACGCCCATCGCAACGACCCAACGGTGAGGCTCAAGCGCGAGCTGTGGAGCCGACTGCTCACCACCGCGCTGGGCACGGCGTTCGAGGACTCCGACGAGCTGTTCGTCAACCACACACTGCTGGTGCTCACCGCGGAGGCCATCGCCCACGCGGTCATCGGCTACGACCTCACGAGTCCCGACCTCGGCCCAGAGACCATCTGCTCGGGCCGCATGTTCCGCGAGGCGCAGATCGGCAACGTCGTCGAGGCCGACTTCTTCGACTGGGTCGTCGAGGTCGATGGCGGCGCACGATTCGTTCGCACCCTTGCTCGGCGCCTCGCCCGCTTCGCCTGGGGCGAGGTGGAGCACGACGTGATGAAGGTGCTGTACGAGTCGGTGATCTCGACGGCCCAGCGACACAGCCTGGGCGAGTACTACACGCCTGACTGGCTGGCCGAGCGCATCGTGGCCGAGGTGATCACCGACCCGCTCCACCAGCGGGCGCTCGACCCGTCGGCCGGTTCGGGGACCTTCCTCTTCCACGCCGTGCGTCGGTACCTCGCTGCGGCCCAGGAGGCTGGCCGCACCAACGCCGAGGCGCTCGCGGGGGTGTGCTCGCACGTCGCGGGCATCGATGTGCATCCCGTCGCTGTGGCCTTCGCCCGCGTCACCTACCTCTTGGCGATGGGCATGGATCGCCTCGCCGCTGGGGACCGGCCTCCGATCTCGGTTCCGGTGTATCTCGGTGACTCCGTCCAGTGGGAACACGACGAAACCCTTCTCACGGCCGACGCACTGACGATCGCGACGAGCTCCTCGCCGGCCACCCTCTTCGCCGAGCCGCTGCGCTTCCCGAGGCACCTTCTCGATGACCCGGTGCGCTTCGACCGCATCGTGGAGGAGATGGCGGCGATGGCCGCCAACCGGAAGCCGAAGTCGAAGCCGCCGTCGCTCGCTGCCACGTTCCGGCGCCACGCCATCGGCGAACCCGACCAGCCGATGCTCACCGACACGCTGCGGACGCTCTGCGACCTCCACGACGCCGGGAGGGACCACATCTGGGGGTACTTCACCCGCAACCTCGCCCGCCCCGTGTGGTTCGCGCGGCCCGAGAACGCGGCGGATGTCCTGGTGGGCAACCCGCCATGGCTGTCGTACCGCTTCATGCCCGACTCGATGCAGGCCAAGTTCCGCAAGATGAGCGAGGAGCGGGGGATGTGGGCCGGCGCCGCGGTCGCCACGCACCAGGACCTGTCGGGCCTCTTCGTGGCGCGAGCTGCTGAGCTGTACCTGCGGCAAGGCGGGCGCTTCGGGTTCGTGATGCCGTTCGCCGCTCTGTCCCGGAAGCAGTTCGCCGGGTTCCGCACGGGCTCGTTCGCCACGCAGATCAGTGCCACGGCCGTGGCATTCGATGCGCCGTGGGACCTTCACGCCGTCAAGCCATCGTTCTTCCCGGTGCCGTCGTGCGTCGTGTTCGGCACGCGTGCCGACCAGCCGCAGCCGCTCGCCGCGCCGGCCATCCCGTTCACGGGCCGGGTGCCGATCAAGAACTGCAGCTGGTCCGTCGCCGCGAAATCGCTCAGCGTTGGCGACGCCGCGACGGCAGCGGCAGTGCCGGGCTCGACATCGCCCTACGCCGCCCGCTTCGCCCAGGGCGCAACGGTGGTGCCCCGGATGCTCTTCTGCGTCGAGGACGCTCCGATCTCACCGCTCGGTGCCGGTGCCGGGCGCCGAGCCGTTCGCTCGCGCCGCTCCGCCAACGAGAAGCAGCCGTGGAAAGGCCTCGATTCGCTCACCGGCACCGTTGAGACCGCGTTCCTCTTCCCGGTGCACCTCGGGGAGACCATCCTGCCTTTCCGACTCCAGGAACCGCTCGAGGCAGTCATACCGTGGGATGGCGCCCAGCTCCTTGACGCCGATGACGACCGCCTTGACGATCACCCTGGCCTCGCGGCTTGGTGGCGGGAGGCGAGCCGGCTTTGGGTCCAGCATCGGTCGAGCAACCGACTTCGCCTTGGCGAGCGCCTGGACTACATGAGAGGAATCACGACGCAGTTCCCGGCGGTTCCACACCGCGTCGTCTACACGAAGGGCGGGATGTACCTGGCGGCCGCCCGCATCGACGACCCACGGGTGGTGATCGACCACAAGCTGTACTGGGCAGCGGTAAGTGGGCCGGAGGAGGGTGACTACCTCCTCGGCATCCTCAACAGCGACGCCCTCACCCTCGCAGTGCGGCCGCTTCAAGCACGGGGCGAACACAACCCCCGAGACTTCGACAAGTACATCTTCCAGCTGCCCATCCCTGAGTTCGACGCCAGCGACCCGCTGCACCGGGACCTCGTGTGCGCCGCCAACCATGCCGAGAAGGTTGTCTCTGCGGTCACGCTCCCTGCCGCTTCCTTCCAAGCCCAGCGCCGCAAGGTGAGGGAAGCCCTCACCGACGATGGGGTCGCGGCGACGCTCGACTCCCTGGTCTCCCGCCTGCTCGACCTCGACACCTAGGGGTTGCCAAGAGGCGTCGTCATTTGCATTTGACGTGTGTATTGGAGGTGCTCCGACTAGCGTCTGTGTGTTGACCGCCTCGGAGGGCTGCGGTGATGAGGTTAGAGCGGCCCGCGGGGTCCAGGGGCGAGGAGCCCCGTGCGTAGACGCCATGAGCTGAACGAGCGTTTCAGTGGCACGTTCACCACCGCATTCGAAGGAGTCGTCTTTGAGCGCTACGAGCTCGACGCCGCGCTAATCCAGCGGTCCCTCGGCGACCCGAACTTCAAGGAGTTCGTCACCACCCGGGCCCGAGGCGAGGCCTACCGGCGCATCCGGGCCGAGCAGGACGAACCGGCTGGATGACACCAGCCGCGGTGGACTTCGCAGGGGCACTCGAAGATGCCCGGTGCGGCGAGGTGACGAAGCGTGTTCTCGACGCGGTGCTGCGCACGGCGACAGCCGTCGCCCACCTCGGCGGCCTTCCTGGGCCCTACGGCCAGCACCGGTGGAACCACCACGATGTCGATGACCTCGCCGGAGACTTCCTCGCTCAGCCCGCTCGAGTCGTCGCGGTGGCGGCTCTCGCTGGGTCCGGTGAGGACTGCGTTGGGCGCTTCAAGAAGGGGCTGGAGACGGCCGTTCGGCGAGCAGCGATCGACCGCTTGAGGCAGGAGCCGCGCGGGGTGCTCCGAAGGCGGATCGATCGGCGCATCGCCCGCCGGGAGGATGTCGCAGACGTGCCGCCGAGCCATTGGGCTCTGGACCTCTACGTGGGCGTCGACCACTGGGACGGCCGGCGCGAACCACTCGAACGCGCCGCGGGTGCCGTCGAGGTCGAACAGCCCGAGGAACGGGGCGGCAGGCAGAAGGCCGCGATGGCCTGCACGACGGCGTCGCTCGACGCGGTATGCACCGCTGTCCTCGAACGTGCCCAGAGCCCAGTCGAGCGCGGCCTGGTGACGACGGTCGTCGCTACACGGATCATCCCGCACGATCAGGACGCCGTCGCCGCTGCGCCCGATGGACCCGAACCGCCAGCGCCGGCCGTCGTGCCGGCAGAGGACCAAGAGGTCCGCCTGATAGCGGAAGCCATCTGGGCGTCCCTGGATGACGCGGATCGTTGGCTTCTGCCTCGGATCAAGGTCCCGTCTCGAGAGCTCGAGGCCCAAGGTGCGCTCGGCCTGGGGCGTTCAGCGATCAACGTGCGGCAGACCAGGCTGAAAGACCGGCTTCGTCAGCTCCTCGCTGGAGTCCCCGACCAGGCACTTGTCATCCGCGAGCTGCTCGAGCTCGCCAGCGCCTTCGACCGGACGATGAGGTGAGTTGAGCCGTGAACGAAGACGTGAGCCCTGTTGCACACCCTCCCCTCGTTGACCTCCTGGGCTTCGGACAGGATCCCGACTCTCTCTCGGATGAGGCCGTGCTCACCCGCGGCCACGTCCGGGACTGCCGAGCCTGTGCATCGCTGCTCGCAGGCTTCGAGGCGATCGAGGACGGCGCCTCGGAGCTCAGCACCGACCTCCCGGCCACCGGCCAGCTACGTGGACCTGCGCCCGATGAAGCAACGGTGGGTGAGATCTGGATGCTCGAATGGGAGCACGCCGCTGGGTTGGCGCTCGTCGTGGGCGCGGAAGACGATGCTCTGCAGGTGATGCCCCTCGACGGGCCCGGCGTTGCCGTTGATGATGAGGGCCTGCCGCTGGTCACCATGGGCGGCCCAGAGCCCGCCGCGTTCGTCGTCTGGTCAGACCCCATCACCGTTCCCCGTGGCGTGTTCATGCAGCGTCTCGGGGCGGCTTCGGGTGAGATCCCGGCGCACGTTGATACGTCGGCGCTCGAGCTCTCGTGGTCAGCGGCCCTCGCTCGCGTTCAGGTCCTCTTGACCATGGAACACCTCACCGCGGCGTCTTGGATCCCGGAGCCGCGCCAAGCTCAGCCCCTTGCACAACTGATGCGGGAGCGGGGACTCCGGCCCTCGGACCTCAGTGGTTCGGCCGGTCTCTCACCTCGTGTCGTCACTGAGCTCCACCGCGGGACTCGGCCGCCCACCGCCGACGAGGCTCGCCTCCTCGGTAGCCGGCTGGGTGTCAGCCCGGACGAGCTGCAAGGCACGGTCGAGATCCCGCCCGACCTCGCGCGGGCGGTCGAGCGTCCGCCGCGCCGCCTGCAGATCCGGGCGCAGGCCGATCTCCGCCAGATCAGCGAAGCCGCAGAACGGATGAACGTCGCCCACGCCGTATTGGGGATGGCGGCCCGTACGACACCCGGCGCTGCTCGTGATGTCAACGCCTGGGACGAACTCGTGGGGCACTACCTCCATGAGTAGCGCTGTCATCCACGCCCGTCGACTCATCGAGCAGCTCCCGCCGGCGCAGCGCGATGGCCTCCTCCGAGACCCGTCTTCGGTACTGGCCTCTCTGGGCTTCACGATCCGCGAGAGGTCCGAGGCCGACGTGCCGGGCGACTGCTCGGTCGTCGCGTCGCTACACCCAGGCCCCCCTCCGGTCATCACGATCGTCGACTCAGCGAGCAGTGCTCGCCGACGGTTCTCGCTGCTGCACGAGTTCGGCCACTCGCTTGTGGCCGCCGACGAGGCAGTGGCGGACCTGTTCTTCGATCAGCCGGACGGCGGCATCCAGCTCGAGGAGCAGATCTGTGACGAGATCGCCGGCCGCCTGTTGCTGCCCGATGAGCGAGTCGCCGAACACATCGGACAGCGAGGACCGACCGCTCGGAGCGTGCTCGAGCTCCTCAAGGCCAACCGTCAAGCCTCCGCAGAAGCCTGCTGCGTTCGGGCCGCTGGGCTGCTCGAGGGTCCAGGGCATGTGATGCTCGCTCGCGGTGGCGTCGCGCTCTTCACGGCCGCGCATTCGACTCCGTTCCGGGTGCGCCGGCAGACCAGCCAGGGGGACGACCACCCGATCGCTCGTGCCGAGAGGAACGGCTCGTGTCGTGGGCGAGCCTCCGTCACCTACGCCTCCGGAGCTCCGAGTCCTCCGTTCTTCGTCGACGCGGTCGCCGACGAAGACGGCCTGGTCCTCGCAGTGTTCGCAGAATGCAGCCCGGCATGGGAGACAGGCCTCGTCCTCGGCGACCCCGACGCCGAGTTCGCCGGCGCGGCGGAGGCCTACTGCCCCCACTGCGAGGTCGACTTCACGACGATGGCAGCGCCGTGCGCCGCCTGCAACGACTACGTCCACAGCGGGACGGACGGATGTGGCCGCTGCTCCTGCGCCCCGGCGCGCCGGGGAAAGACCTGTCCGGCCTGCCACATGTGGCGGGTCCCGGCCGAGTGGTCCCTCGGTGGCGAGTCCTGCGATGAGTGCCTCGGCGGCTGATCGCCCCCGCCCTCCACGCTCGCCCGCCCCTCGACGCTGATCCGTGATCCGGGCCTGAGCGGTCCGGGGCCTCGTGGCCGCCGGTGATGGGCCGGGCCCTCCGGGCGAGGTCCTCCCCGTGGCCGGGATTCGTGTCGCTCGGGCCGGACAAGGCCACGAGTTGGCCCGTCAGAGCTGGTGACCGGCGACGACGAGAAGAGGTTCAACCATGCCGACCCCCAACCCCACGACCGCCCAGGCCTTCGATCAGCTCGACGAAGCGCTCAAGCTCGACCCCGACCAGCGGCTCGACGCCGAGCGCCTCCACAACGAGGTCACTGACCTGCTCCGCGAGGCGGGGCTGATCAGCGCTGCGTTCCTCCAGGGCTCCTTCGCCCGGAAGACGATGATCGCCCCGCTCCGAGACGTCGACAAGGTCGTCATCCTGGACCCCTCGCTCGACGGTCTGCACCCGGACACGATCATGGACCGGATCGAGGCGGCCCTCCGCACCGCGTTCCCCAGCGCCACCTTCGACCGCACGAAGCACGCACTCCAGATCGACTTCGGGGCGACCAGCTTCTACTTCGACACCGTCCCGGCCCGGGAGACCTCCTCCGAGGACGACGACATCGTCATCGCCAACCGGGAGACCGGGCAGTGGCCACGCTCGAACACTCGGGAGCTGATCCGTACCGTGGCGCAGCGGAACGCCGACACCAACGGGAGGTTCATCCACCAGGTCCGCATGGCCAAGCAGGTGATCAAGCACCTCCTCGACGGCGACATCCCCGGGCTTCACGTGGAGTCGTGGGCCTTCCTTGCCATCACCGGCCCCATGCCGCACGACAAGGCTCTGGCGGCCACGCTGGCCACGGCCGCCGGCTGCATCGGCGGCTCCTACTCGGAGCCCACCGGCGTCGACACGATCTCTGCGCGCCTCAAGCCCGAGCAGGTAGTCAAGGCCCGGCCCGTCCTCCAGGACGCGGCCCGGAGGGCCGCTGAGGCAGTCGACCTTGCTTCTGCCGGCGAGCACACCGAAGCCATCCGGATCTGGCACTCCTTGGTCGGAGACTGCTTCCCCCAGCCGACCGAGCAGGATCCTGAGACGGCACTCCGCCGGAGCTTCCACGGGGGCAGCATCACCTCTGCCGGCACCGCCGCGGTCACGTCGGTGACCCGTCAGACGTCCACGCCAACCCGGTCATGGCGGCTGATGTGAACGCCACGGACATCGGCCACGAAGACGTGATGCGAGACCCCGACCGAGTGGCAGCCACCATCGAGAACAGCGGGGCCGTCTACGGCCTCCGTTCCATGGTCGTGAGGGCACGGTGCGACTCCTTGGTCGTCTTCCGGCTGACGCTCGACCCCTGGGCGCCGATGGTCGCTGAGGGATACCCCCAGGAGCTGGTGAACATCACGGTGTGGCGCACCGGCCAGATCGTGGCGGTCCCGGTGAACGGCGCCGCTCGCTCATGGGCGCACCGGCAGCCCTTCCTCCTCGGCCACCTTGAGCTGGTCGGTCAGCTGTGCCTCTGGGCCTACGACGACCCACCGGCGCTCCGCTGGAGCTGGTCCGACGGGCTGGTCGCGTTCATCACCGTTGTCCATCGACATCTCCAGGCTGAGGAGTTCTGCCGCCGGACCGGCCGGTGGCCGTCAGAAGACGCCCCCCACGGTGCCGGACCACACCCCATCCGAACTCCTGCGCTGCAGGCCATCGTTGCGGAGGCCCCAACATGCTCGCTCACCTGATCGCCACCGCCAGCGGCGACGTCACCAAGTTCACCGAGGTCGTGGCGGTCCCGGTCGCCGTCGCAGTGATTGGTGTCGCCGGAGCTCTGCTCGTTGCTGCGATCTCGAGTGCTGTTGCCAGTTGGTCGGCGGCCACCGCCCGCCGCCGCGAAGGATACGCCGAGGCAGTCCGAGAGCTCGTCGCCTGGGCCGAGTACCCGTACCGGATCCGCAGGCGGACGTCCGACAACTCCGATGTGCTGTCCGACCTGGCGAAGCTCGGCCACCAGCATCAAGAAGTACTGCGCTGCCGCGAGATGTGGATCGCGGGGGAGAACAGCTGGGTGGGCAAGGTCTACGAGGCGGTCCGCACCGAGCTCGGCGGTCACGTCGGTGGCGCGTGCAGGGACGCGTGGACCCAACCGCCGGCCGCGGCGGCGGCCGACATGAACCTGAACGGCTGGGGGCCAGGCAAGGAGGTTGACCCCCACATCAAACGCTTCGAGAAGGCCGTGGCCTTCCGGTTCGGGTGGCGCAGGATGATCGCCCTCCTCCGCTGGCACCCCGGAGCGTGACCACGGCCGTGTCGTCTGGAGATCTGCGATGGCGGCGGTCGAGCGACGGATGCGACGAAGGACCTCGGTGGGTCACCTGGGCCCTTCGCGGACCGTGAGGCGGCCCGCCGCGCACATGATCACGGACCGTCGGTCAACGCGGAGGCGGTGGCGGCCAAGTCACCCAGGACCCTCACCCCCCTCGTCCACGACGTGACCCGCGAATCAGGGGCCGACCTGCGTGTCGTGGGTCCACTCTACGATTCCGACGACGGCCAAGATGGGAGATGGAGCGGTGAACTACGAGGAAGTCGAGCACCTGCGGACACGGCACGCGGCTTGGCGGCTCCTGTCGTCGAGCAACGTCGCGTTGGTTCTCAGCTTCCTCGGTCGAGTCTTCGTCGATGGAAACGACAGCAACATCGCCGCTCGACGACTGATCGATGAGCTCGACGACGAACTGTTCGCTCTGAACCAGCGGCTGAACCCCGACGGTGACCGCGAGCCCCGCTTCCCTCGGCCCGCGAAGGAGTACCTCGACGACTGGGCTTCGAACGACAAGGGCTGGCTTCGGCGCTTCTACCCACCGGGCAGCGACGAACCGCACTACGACCTCACACCCGCAGTCGAAAGAGCACTCGCGTGGATCGACGATCTGCAGGCCCGTACCTTCATCGGGACCGAGTCACGGCTGACCACCATCTTCGAACTGCTCCGGCAGATGGTCCACGGTGCTGATCAGGACCCGACCGCACGATTGGCGGATCTGGAGCGGCGACGCGCGGCCATCGACGAAGAGATCGCGCAGCTGGAGGCCGGCCAGGTGGCGCTCGCTGATCCGGTGACGCAGCGCGACCGCTATCAGCAGTTCGCTCGAACGGCCAGGGAGCTCCTGTCGGACTTCCGTCAGGTCGAGGAGAACTTCCGGGGACTCGACCGCGATCTCCGCGAGCAGATCGCCCTCTGGGAAGGCTCCAAGGGTGAGCTCCTGGACGATCTGTTCACGAACCGCCGCGGCATTACCGACTCCGATCAAGGACGAAGCTTCCGCGCCTTCTACGACTTGCTTCTGTCTTCAGACAAGCAGGCCGAGCTCTCCGATCTGCTCGCCAAGCTCCATGAGCTCGTTGCCATCGAGGACCTCGATCCACGACTCGCCCGAGTCCACTACGACTGGATCGATGCGAGCGAGCGAACCCAGGTGACGGTGCGGCGCCTCTCCGAACAGCTCCGGCGATTCCTCGACGACCAGGTCTGGATGGAGAACCGTCGAGTGTTCGACCTTCTCCACGCGATCGAGGTCAAGGCAATCCGAGCGCGCGACCTGCACGGGACAAGCTCGGTGGACTCGGCGGTGCGGATGGAGGTCGAGGGCACGTCGGTTCCGGTCGTTCTGCCGATGGAACGCCCGCTCTACAAGCGGGTCCGCACGACCGGGCTGGCTGCCGTTCCCGTTGATCTGGGGGTGGCTGACCTCGATCGCTCTCAGCTGTTCGACCAGCTTCACGTGGACCGTGAGGCACTCCTGCGCAGGGTTCTGGAACGCCTCGGGACTCGACGTACGATCCGGCTCGACGAAGTCGTTGCCACCGCTCCGCTCGAAAACGGGCTCGCCGAACTGATCGGCTACCTGTCGATCGACGAGCCCGACCTGACAGTGGAGTTCGACGACGGGGAGCGCACCAAAGTGCGCTGGGCAGCGGAGCCTGAGGGGCGCGGTTCCCGCGTGCCGGGCGGTGGCTCGGACGATGCACGGAGCGGCCCGGACAATGACGTCGCATCCAATGGCAGGGTCGACCGCGTGGCGGACCTGCCGGTCGTGACCATCAGCCGCAGCGGGGGAAGCGACTCGTGACTTCGGTCGTGCAACCGCCGCCCGGGCCCGGCGACCCTCGATCGAACGTGCCCGACGACTTGTCACTCGTCGTGATCCAGCTGTTGAAGGGTCCGATCTACCGCGAGGTGCATGAGAAGCTCTGGGAACCGCTCAACAGGCTCCGGCGTCGCATCTCCGATCATGTCGGAGTGCTCGGCCTTCGTTTGGAGATCGACGAAACGGATGGTTTCGCGTATCTCCGGGGCCTTCGTGACGGAGAGAGCGACATCGAGTACCCGCGACTCATCGCGCGGCACTCGCTGTCCTTCACCACGAGCCTCCTCATCGCCCTCTTGCGGAAACGTCTCCTCGAATTCGACACGTCGAGCACGGAGGCCCGACTCATCCTCAGCCGGGAGCAGATCGTCGATCTCTATCGCGTCTATGCCCCGACTGACGCCGATGAGGTCAAGCTGAGCAGACTCGTCGACGCGCAGATCAATCGAATCGTGGAACTTGGGTTCCTCAAGCGGCTCCGAGGTGCAGCCGAGTCCTTCGAGGTCCAGCGCATACTGCGAGCCTTTGTCGACGGCCAATGGCTGTCGGAGTTCGACCAGCGGCTTGAGGCGTACCTTGCGGACGAACGCGGAGCACTTGGTACGGAGGGTGAGGATGCGCCCTGACCAGGCCCAACTTGATCTGATCGGGCAGGCGTCGGCTACTGGCGGTGCTGCGATCTGGGGTTGCCGCTTGCAGCGCCTGGAGGTCTTCAACTGGGGGACGTTCGACGCGTCGGTGTGGACCTTCGAGGTGGACGGCGCAAATGCGCTTCTCACCGGTGATATCGGTTCGGGTAAGTCGACGCTGGTCGACGCCGTGACGACGTTGTTGCTCCCTGCGCAGCGCATCTCGTACAACAAGGCTGCCGGTGCTGACACTCGCGAACGCGATCTCCGGTCCTACGTGCTTGGCCACTACAAGTCCGAGCACAACGAGGAGACCGGCGGCACCCGGCCCGTCGGGCTCCGCGGCCCAGAGCACTACTCGGTGCTGCTCGCCGTGTTTGCGGCTGGTGCCGGAAAGCCGGCTGGGAACGATGTCGCGTCGCCAGTCACGATCGCCCAGGTGTTCCGTGCTCGAGAGGATGGGGGACAGCCCGAGCGATTCTTCGTAGTCGCGGAGGCCGACCTGGCGATCGCCAAGGACTTCGTGATTGAGCCCGGCGACGGATTCCGGGACCTGAAGCGGCGGCTTCGTGAGTCCGGTGCGGAGATATCGGATGCGTTTCCCGAGTACGGGAGGGCCTTCCGTCGTCGGCTCGGCATCGAATCCGAGCAGGTCCTCGATCTCTTCCACCAGACGGTCTCGATGAAGGCTGTCGACAACCTGAACGAGTTCGTGCGCTCGCACATGCTGGAGCCGTTCGACATGTCAGGCCGAATCCAACACCTCATAGCGCACTTCGATGACCTGTCCCGGGCGCACGAAGCTGTCGTACGGGCACGACATCAGCTTGAGCTCCTCGATCCTCTCGTGGTGCACATCGACGCCCATGACGAGCTGATCGCTGTCATCGAAAGGTTGGACCGTCAGCGGGAGGCGTTGCCCTACTTCTTCGCCGAGCGCACCCAGGCCCTGATCACCGACCTGATCTCGGCCATCGACATCCGGCTGGACGAGCTGAACGGCGCGATCGCCGAGGCGGACGCCGCGATCGAGGCCATCCGGGAGCGTGAGCAGCAACTCGCTATCGACATCGCCCAGAACGGTGGCGACCGGCTCGCTGTCATCGAGGCCGAGCTCACCAAGTTGCCGGAACGACGAGATGCACGACGCCGCGACCTGGACCGGTTCAACGAGTTGCTTGGAGGGGTGGGCCTCGCCGGGCGTAGTCCCGTCGCTGATGGCCGCATGTTCGCCGCGGCGACGTCGAGGATCGATGATCGGCGCGCCGAGCTGGACGCTGAGCGGGCGAATCTGGACAACCTGGTTGTTGAGCTGGGTGCAGAACGCAAGGAGATCGAACGCGCTGCGGCTTCGGTGAACGATGAACTGAAGAGCCTCGCATCGCGTGAAAGCAACCTTCCGAGACGGAGTCTCGCGGTGCGGGATGAGCTGAGTGCTGACCTCGCGATCGACCCCGAACGGCTGCCGTTCGTTGGCGAGCTGCTCCAAGTGCGAGCGGACGCTGCGGTATGGGAGGGCGTCGCCGAGCGGGTGCTGGGTGGCTTCGCCACTTCCTTGCTTGTGCCCGATGAGCACTATTCCTCGGTCGCTTCGTGGATCAATCGTCGACATCTCGGAATTCGGTTCGTCTACTTCCGTGTTCCGGACCGCCTCGCTCGACTTCGGACCCTCGAACGAACTGGCACCGCGCCGGTGCTCGCTGACCTCATCGAGATCAAGCCAGAGAGCGCCTTCGAGCCATGGCTCCGGAATGAGCTCGCCCACCGAGCCGATCACGCCTGCGTCGACGGCCCGCAGCAGTTCGCCCGCTTCGACCGCGCCATCACCAAGGAAGGCCAGGTCAAGTCCCGTGACCGCCACGAGAAGGATGACCGCTTCCGAATCGACGACCGACGGCAGTACGTCCTTGGCTGGAGCAACGAGGCGAAGGTCGAGGCGCTGATCGCCGAAGCCACCAGCTTGTCGGAGCGAATCGCAGACCTGAACCAACGGCTAGCGACCCCCGACCAGCGTCGCACGGAGATCCAGAGGTTGCTCAACGACCTCGCGGTCCTCCGCGAGCGTGAGCGGTGGGAGGACCTCGACTGGGCGACGCTTGATGAGCAGATCAGCAACCTTGAGGCGGAGCGCGAGCGCATCCAGTCGTCCTCGGACATCCTCACATCGCTCACGCACGAACTCGACGAAGCGACGAAGGAGCGAAAGCGGCAGGAGAAGGATCGTGCCGACCTCGAATCCGATCGCGGTGCGGAGCGGGAACGCCGCAAGCAAGCGACAGCTCGACTGAAGACGGCCAGCGATCTACTCGCCGACACCGAGACGGTCGAGGAAGCCCGCCCGAGCTTCGACGAAGTCGAGCGCTCCGTGCCCGCCGAGTTTCGTGGTCACTTGTCGGACCCGCAACGGATCGACGTCGCGCAAGGGGCTACCCGTGACGCGATCGCCAGCGTTCGAGAACACCAGGATCAGCAGTCGAAGAAGGTCGCGGCGCAGGTCGTTCGGGGCATGCGGGACTTCCGCCTCGCGTACGCACAGGAGTCGGCCGAGCTGGACGACGCCGTCGAGTCGGCACCGGAGTACCGCGAGCTCCGTGATCGCGTGGCAACTGACGATCTACCACGATTCGAAGAGGAGTTTCGACGCTCGCTTCGGGAGAACACGATCAACGAGATCGCCGGCCTCTCGGCCCAACTTCAGAGCCAAGCCAACACCATCCGTGAGCGAGTGGCGCGCATCAACGATTCACTCCATGCGATCGACTACAACGCCGGTCGCTACATCCGGCTCGTTCCCGAGTCGACACCGAACACCGAGATCCGTCAGTTCCAGGACGACCTACGTGCATGTACGTCAAACATCACCGCCGGCGCCGGCGACGACCAGTACTCGGAGCAGCGCTTCCTTCAGGTGAAGGCGCTCGTCGACCGGTTCCGAGGTCGCGAGGGAACTACGGATCACGATCGAGCGTGGACTCGACGCGTCACCGATGTACGGCAGTGGTACGTCTTCTCGGCCTCGGAGCGGTGGCGAGACACCGACGATGAGCACGAGAGCTACTCCGACTCGTCAGGCAAGTCCGGCGGCCAGAAGGAGAAGCTCGCTTACACGATCCTCGCTGCATCTCTCGCCTACCAGTTCAGACTCGACCGGGAGGACGCTGGGCGATCGTTCCGGTTCGTCGTCATCGACGAGGCCTTCGGGCGAGGCTCCGATGACTCGACCCGGTACGCCCTGAAGCTCTTCAGCGAGCTCGGCCTGCAACTTCTCATCGTGACTCCGCTTCAGAAGATCCACGTGATCGAGCCGTATGTTGCGTGCGTTGGTCTCGTGCAGAACCCCGATGGCAATCGGTCGCTGCTCCAGCGAATCACCATCGAGGAGCATCGGGAGGCTCGTGCCCGATCGAAAGCCGACCTGGACTGATGGGAGGCTCCAGGGACATCGATGACGTCGGGTCCGGTCGGGGGTGGACGGCGGTCGAGGACCTCGAGGCGACGCTGCGACGACGCTGGCAGAAGGGCGTGTGCCTACGGGCTCACGCGAAAGGCGAACCGTTCGAGGCGATCTCACTGCCGATCCGAGGTCCGAAGGCCTCCGATCTGGTCACGCGGCTCGACGAGGTTCGGAGCTGGGTAGAACGCTTTGATCGTGAGAATCGGACGGCCACTGCAAGGCAGTGTTTCGATCTCGACCACGTGAGCCGCCGAACCCGTACCATCGGAGACACACCGGTACCGGTGCGGGCGAGCATCCCGACGTTTGATCGGCTCTGCGCTCTCCTCGGCACGCGCGATGAGGTGGCGAGCCTCGATCGGGTGCTCGATCGGGCGTCGACCTGGGTAGCGACCGACGAGAGACGGACACCGGTGCTCCACTGGATCCAGGAGCACCCGCGGGCCGCGATCGAGAACGAGGAGGTGTGGGGCCAGATTCTCGATGTGATCGGTTGGATCGCCGACGACCACAGCGACCGTTCTGTGCTTGACCTCCGTCACCTCGACGTGCCTGGCGTCGACACGAAGTTCGTCGATCGCCACCGGAAGATCCTCGGGACCCTTCTCGAACTGGTCCTAACCGCCGACCGAGTAGATCGAAGCGCGCGGACCTTCGCCGGTCGCTTCGGATTCCGTGAGCGGTCGAGCTATGTGCGCTTCCGACTGCTCGACGGTGTACCCGAGCTCCCGGCGGTCATCACCGAGGCGGAGCTGCGGGTCGAGGAGCTGGCGGCCCTCCCGCTTTCGGTCACGACCGTCTTCATCGTCGAGAACCGGGCGACCTATCTCGCCGTTCCGCACGTTCCCAGGTCCATCGCCATCTTCGGCGAAGGCTTCGGGGTCACCGTCCTCGAACAGATCGGCTGGCTGAATGATCGCGAAGTTGTCTACTGGGGTGACATCGACACGCACGGCTTCGCGATTCTCGACCGGCTTCGTCAACGCGTTCCGGCGGTGAAGTCGATCCTGATGGATCGCCCGACGCTTCTCGATCATCTCGACCACATCGTTGTGGAGGATCGCCCGACGAACACGACGCTTGATGCGTTGACGGACCACGAGGCCGCGCTGTACCGCGATCTGATCGAGGATCGGTTCGGGCATTCGGTGAGGCTCGAACAAGAGCGCATCCGCTTCTCGGCGGTTCGGCGAGCACTCGAGCCCTGGACGGCTGACGGTCACGGTGGCGCGAGGCTGAGTACGGGTGATGGTTGGTCGTGAATTCAGCCGCCTCTGCGTCGCGCCGACAGTGGCTGGTCTCGCGGCGGCACGACTTGGCACGTCGAAGTCCTGAGAACCACAGCGATGGTGCAGAGCTGATCGCGGCAGGTCTGGACGAAGGCGGGACTCGTCCTCCTTGGCCAAGGGTCACCAATTGTCGGTAGCCGCGGACGCGGTGGCGGCCAGGTCGCCTCGGACGCCGACGTAGCGGGAGAGGGTGAAGGCTGCGTTCGCATGGCCGAGGAGGGTCGCCACGACGGCGGGGTCGAGCCTCACGTCGAAGAGGAGCCAGCAAGCGGCCACGTGTCGGAGGTCGTGCGGGTGCCAGATCGACGAGGTCGGTCGATTCATGGGCCACCCGGCGTCGCGGGCGGCCCGGGCGAAGATGCGTTGAAACGCCCGGCGGTTGGCGAAGTCGCCTGTTGCGGAGGGGAATAGGAGGGCGTCGGGCCCGTGGCACTTCTCGACCTCGGCGCTCCATTCGCGGAGCGGCTCGGCCAGGCTCGCAGGGTAGGTGGACACCCGGCGGAGCCGGTTCTTCGTGCTCTTGATGGTGAGTCCTTGCCGCGACTGCTCAACAGCCCGTTCGATCCGGACGACTCGGTTGCCGGTGAAGTCGACGTCGGACGGGCGGAGTGCGATGAGCTCACCCCACCGCACCCCCGACCGGTGCTTGAGGTTCATAGCGATTGCCCACTGGTGGTGGCCGGCCGCCTCGAGCGCAGCGAACAGGTCGGCGCACTGTTCGTCGGTGGGCAGCGTGGTGCGAGCGATGAACCCGACGACTTGGCCTTGGATCTCGGCGTGAGGGCTGTAGCGGACGAGCCACATCGGGTCGGATTCACGGGGGAGCCACCGGTTCTTGAACGCGAACGTCACGAGGGCACGCATGGCGGAGCCAACGTTCTGAACGGTGGCCGGGGCAAGGGTGCGGCGGGCTCGGTCGAGCACGAGCTCGGAATCGGAGGGTGTCCAAGCGGCGAGCGGGTGTTCATCGAGCACCGGGCGCACCCAGACGCGCAGCAGGTACTCCTGACGTTCGCCATATCGGGTGGAGCGGGACTCCAGGCTGAGGAGGTACCGGTCGATCAGCTGACCGACGGTGCGGGGAGCGTTGGCACGCCCCGGCAGCTTGATCGACGAGGCGAGCCGGGTCTCGTACTCGCGGGCGCGTTGGCGGGCGGCCTCCTCGTGGGGGGTCTTGTAGTGGACACGTCGACCGTCGGCGTCGGTGGACACGACGCGGTAGCGGGGCTCGCTGGGGCTGGGTGCGTAGATGCGGGTGCCGTACTCGTGTGTGACGAGTGCCCTGCGGCGTCTGCTGGTCGCCATGGCGGGTTTCCTCTCCGAGCGCGTCGCTCCGAGTGAGAGGAAGCCGACCCCCGCCGAAGGCGGTCCCGCGGCTTCTTGCGGGCTGCTGCGATTCTGGCTTGGGAAGGCGGAGGGTTCAAGTGACGCGATCGTCGGCCGCCGACGGTCGCAGCCGGCTCGAGAGGTGGGGATCCGACCAGGCGAGGATGCCGCATCGGGCAGGGAATCCCAGGGACGAGCCAAGTCGCCCCGTCTGTTCGGTGCCACGATGGCGCGGTGCGCATACTCGATCTCGACCTCGACTCCTTCCTCCACGGCGTCGCTCACTTCCGTGCATCGGACGATGACCGCCTTGGTCCCGAAGAGGCGGAGCCGTGGTCGATCGATGCGGCGATGGAGTTCTTGCGGCAACGGTGCGGACTTGATGGGAAGCGTCCCGGGGTGGCGGTCGAGCACCATGGTGAGGTGTTCCGGCGGTGGCGATCCGCCATTCGCCACGGGTTTCTGCCGGTTCCCTTCCATGTGACCCACGTGGACGCCCACGCGGATCTCGGTCTCGGCGACGCCGGCTACGTCTCGCTCGTGACCGAACTGCTTCATCGCGAGGTCGAAGAGCGTGCCGGCGACGAGGAAGACCCAGCGGGGCTCGGTGGCGGGAACCTCCTGGCCTTCGCCATCGCTTGTCGCTGGATCTCAGAGCTCGACTACGTCCACAACGACGAAGGGGGGTGACGATCTCCTCGTGCTGCACATGCGCGACTGCGATCCCCAAGCGGCCAGCATCGAGCTGAAGGCAACTTCACGATCCGAGCTGGACGGATGGCTGTATCGACGCCAGGAGCCTCGATGGGATTGGGTCGAGCCCCCCGTTCCGTTTCGCCAGGTTCGATGGGATGGGTTCATGGCCGATACGCCGTACGACGCAGTGTGTCTCTGCCGTTCTCCCGGATTCACCGCTGCCAGCAGTGACGAACTGTTCGAACTGATCCGCAGGGAGTTCATCGACGAGGAATCATGGCCGCGTTGACGCTGGCTCAGGACCGGTCGAATGGGCTCGGCACCCGGAGAACCGGCCGCGGTGCTTGCACCTGAAACGAACCTGGCGGATACGGTGAGCCGCATGGCGAAGAAGCAGCAGTCCACACGCGTCGTGTCCGACACCCAGAAGGCCGCCATGGCAGCAGGTCGCGAAGCGGCTCGCACCGTGAACGCGTATCTGGTGGCCCTGGATGAGCTCCGTCCGAAGCGTGGACGGAAGGTGAGCCGAGAGGAGCTCGAGAAGCGGCTCGAATCTGCCCGGGTGGAAGCTGAGCAGTCGGTGGGCACAGCCCGGCTCCTGGCGATCCAGTTGGTCGAGGATCTCGAGAACCGCATTCGCGATCTGGCAGGAGCAGCGGTCCATTCGCTCGAGGAGCTCGAGGACGGTTTCGTCCGCTCGGCGAAGGCGTACAGCGAGTCGAAGAACATCTCGTACTCGACGTGGCGGAAGGCTGGCGTTCCGGCGGCGCTCCTGAAGCGGGCCGGGATCACTCGAAGCGCGAGCTGAACCCTGGTCTGAGGCGGATCTACCCGCCCTGGCGCACCTTCTCGACCTCCTCGGCGTGAGCCGCAAGGATCGCTTCTCGTCCGCCGCTCTCTACCACTCGAAGGAGTGGCGCTCCGTCGAGCCCCGCTGACTCGCTCGGGTAGATCGAGCCGATGACCGCAATCACGGCATGCTCGATGTGCGTGTAGATCTGCGTGCCGTCGTCGATCTTGGTGCGGACCGCCCCCTGCTCCAGCGTGTTCTCGTTGACAATGCTCATGGTTGGACTCTCCTCGGGATACGAGTCCTCCTCGGGAGGACTCAGAACTCGCATGATCGGGCCGGGGCATCCGACCCTTGGGTCTGCCCAGGGTTTGGTTGACATCTCTTACGCGACACGGGGTGTCGCGGGAAGGATGTTGCGATGCCCAAGAAGTTCCCGGCCGAGTACAAGCGTGATGTGGTCGCGGTGGCCCGTCGGGGTGACGCCCCGTTTGTCGAGACGGCCGCCGATTTCGACATCTCGGTCTCGACGCTGAAGCGGTGGATGGCCCAGGCCGACATCGACGACGGCATCAAGGACGGCCTCACTTCCGCTGAGCAGGCCGAGCTGGTCCAGCTGCGTCGTCGGGCCCGCCGCCTCGAGCAGGAGAACCTGATCCTGCGGCGGGCGGCCGCCTACTTCGCCGCGGACCACCTCCCAAAATGATGTTCCCGCTGGTCCGTGACCTTGCCGCCGAGGGGGTTCCCGTGGTGGTGACCTGCGAGGTGCTGGGGTTCTCCCGCCAGGCGTTCTACAAGTGGGCGGCCGACCCGGTCTGTGATCGGGACTGGGACGACGCCCACCTCCTCAACGCCATCGTCGACGTGCACCGCGACGACCCCGAGTTCGGCTACCGGTTCATCGCCGACGAGCTCGAACGGGCCGGCCACGTGGCGAGCGAGAACCGGGTGTGGCGACTGTGTCGCCAGCAGCGGGTGTGGTCCACGACCACCAAGAAGGGCCGCGTCGGCAAGGGCCGGCCCGGCCCGGCGGTCCATGACGACCTGGTGCAACGCACCTTCACCGCAGCAGCACCGGATCAGGTGTGGTTGACCGACATCACCGAGCACCCCACCGCCGAGGGCAAGGTCTACTGCTGTGCCATCAAGGACCTGTGCTCGAACCGGATCGTCGGTTACGCCATCGAGGACCGCATGACCGCCCAGCTCGCCACCACCGCGCTGCGCACCGCGATCGCTCGCCGCCAACCTGCCGGCACCGTCATCGTCCACTCGGACCGAGGCTCCCAATTCCGGTCGCGGGCGTTCCGGGCGGTCCTGTCCGCCCACGGGCTGGCCGGGTCGATGGGCCGGGTCGCCTCCGCGGGGGACAACGCGGCGATGGAGTCGTTCTTCTCGCTCCTGCAGAAGAACGTGTTCAACCGCCACCCCTGGTCGACCCGGGACCACCTCCGCCTCGAGACGATCACCTGGATCGAACGCACCTACAACCGTCGACGGCGACAACGCGCTCTCGGCAGACTGACCCCCGTGGAGTTCGAACTCGCCCTCCACAACGGCCACCTCGAGGCCGCCTGAAGTCCATAACCACCGTCAACCAAAGTCTGGGCAGACCTTTTCGTTGTTGGCGTCGGCTGGTGGTGGGCCGCTGGGTGGGATCGTGTCGATCTCGGTGGGGTCGTTCCATTCGTGTGCGGCGATGGCGGATGGGATGGTGCGCTGCTGGGGACGCAACGTGGAGGGTCAGCTGGGTCGCGGTGTGGTGTCGTCGTCGGCGGCGGCACCGGAGCCGGTGCTGGTGGCGCCTGGGGTGCCGTTGGGTGGGGTGGTGGCGGTCGGTTCAGGGCAACGGTCGTCGTGCGCGTTGACGGCATTTCGTCGGGGATTCAAGCTCAACGTGGTGGTGGGAGCACCTCATAGTCGCGACGAAGGCCCACGACTACGGTCAGGAGGATGGCCTGTTACTCATCGACACCATTGTTCGGGAATGGGGCCCGGCCGTCCTCATCGTCACGGACGAGGAGTCAGAGGCCCTCGGGTGCGTTGTCGGACTGGCGAGCGATCTGGTTCGTGCGCTGCGGGAAGTCCGGAACTTCGAGTTCGTCCTTGCGACGCCAAGCCTCGATCACTGGGTCTTCGACACACACACGAAAGTCGCTCTTGAGTTCCCAGCCGTTGAGTCGTGATGAACTGCCACAAACCCGGGACGGGTGGAATACGGCAGCACGGACCTCAGTCGAGCGGTGCAGGAGGCCCGGCTCGCAGACGGCAATCGGGGGAACAATTACGGGGCAGCACGCCTTGCTGATGGCTCGATCATCACGGCTCGTTCGAGTGCGGGCGTTCACGCCGAGGAGGCGTTGATCAACAACGCTGACTCGCGCCGAATCGTCGAGCTGTACTCCGAACGCGAGCCGTGCGCCAACAAGTGTGCAGACCTCACTTCGGGCATCCCAACGGCCTGGTCCTGGCGGTGGAATGGCGTCGACCGGGGGTCCGTGAACGCCGAGATCAAGCAGGCGGTCAGGGACTTGTTTGACCAAGGGGGTTGCTGATGCGCGATACCAACCGTGTCGAGCTTCTATCGCTGGACCTACAGCACACTCTTGGTCGGCGCTTGCCCGGAGTGGCAGTTCCCCAGACGGTGCTCGGTCAGAATGAGTACGCCCTGCTCGACGAGGTCCGAGTTATCGAGGCCCACGATGCCGTCCTATTTGCTCGTACCGGATTGTTCGGGTTGCTCGCCATCGTTCGAAGTACCGGAGCCGTCGTTCAACTCGCCGGACGCGACGCACATGATGAGATCGATAGCCCGCCGCGGGCGGTGAGCCCGTCCATCGAGGAGTTCGCTGCCATCTCCGACCGGGTTCGTGACTGGTGGCTCGGGCTCGGCGAGGACCTACCGAGCGAGCGCATTGGCCCACTGCGCACTCGACTGCACGAAGGAGGCTTCGCGTCTCTCGATGACCCTGATGGCTATTGGCGCACACTGCTCGATGACATCGAGATCGGCGACTACGACGACGTCCGTGGCGAGGATTAGCCGAGGGACTGCCGCGCGTGGAGGTGACATTCGACCTGTGGCGCTGTGGTTCGCCGAAGGTCGCACACCTCGGCCACCGGTCGTGCTGACCGCCGGGCTTCGTCGAAAGCCAGGCCACGCAGGTGCCACAAGGATAGTGTTGTGGTGTGTTCCCTGCGTTCGATCCCGACAACGGCCGCCTCCCGCCGGGTGAGCACGTCGCGACGTGGGAGGAAATCGTGGACCGGTTCGGGTGGACCGAACATCGACGCCGGCTCCTCGACGGGTTGGCCGAGGCCATCGAGTTGCTCGCTGCGGCCGGATGCCGAACGCTGTGGCTGAACGGCAGCTTCGTCACCGCTAAGGACGAACCCGGCGATTTCGACGCGTGTTGGGACACCGACGGCGTCGATCTGGACGCGCTCGATCCTGTGCTGCTCGATCTGTCGGACCGCCGAGCCGCGCAGAAGGCCCGCTTCGGTGGGGAGCTGTTCCCCAACGTCGTCGAGGCCCAGTCGGGCCTGTCGTTCGCCGAGTTCTTCCAGAACGAACGCGACGCCAGCCGCAAGGGCATCGTCGTCATCCATCTCTCGCAAGGAGCCGCACCGTGATCACCAACGAAGTCCAGTACCGAGCCACACGCGCCCACCTCGATCGCTTCGAGCACGCAGCCGCGAACATCGAGGCCCGTCCCGGCAAGCGCACGAAGCTCGAACGTCTCGAGCTCGATGCCATCCGGTCGCAGGCCGCCGATTTGCAGGCGGAGCTCGACGATTACGACCAGCTCCGAACCGGCAGCGTCGCGACCTTCGATGCGCCGTCGCTCGAGGAGCTCGCAACGGTGCTGGTCAAGGCGCGTATCGCTCGTGGCTGGACCCAACGCCAGCTCGCCGAAGCACTCGGCATCGCCGAACAGCAGATTCAACGCTACGAAGCCAACGACTACCGATCGACCAGTCTCGCCCGGCTCTGCGACATCGCCAACGCCCTCGGCGTGACGGTCGCTCAACACGGCGCGTTCAAGTCGTCCGCCGCCTGAACCACCGAACATCGGCGGCGAAGGAGGCACGGATCGGAGCCAGCATGGTCAGCGACGTCGTGTTCGACGCACGGGTCGAACCGGCCGTACGACGTGGCGGCGGTTCGTGCCCGAATTGTGCCCAACCATCGAGGCCGGCCGATGCCGGTGCGCTGGCCGTGGAGTGCGAGAACGCTGGTATTGCAGGCATCACGGCCGGTCGGGCTGCGAACCTCAGGCCACGCTCGGAGTGGGTTGCCGAACCCTCTCAAGGTGGCGGCACGGGTTCGAATCCCGTTGGGGGTGCTCTGCTGGATCCCCTGCGAATGCAGGGGATTCGCCGCGTCCGGGGCCCTGTTGACGCTGACGTGACAGCGCCGCGCCCCGCGAAAAACCCGCGGCGGGCGCGGGGCGAGGGCTCGTCGGAGACGCGGATTCGCCGTCGTTCGCTGCGGTGCGCAGCCGGTCGACCAGGTCGTCGAGGCGTTCGGCCAGGGCCCGATCCCGGTCGGCGGCCGCCTTCTGGTAGCGGATGGCGGCCGAGGTGGTGGAGTGCCCCAGGCGGGCCATGACCTCACGCATCGTGGCGCCCTGCTGGGTGGCGATGGTCCCGGCGGCGTGGCGGAGGTCGTGGAAGTGGACGTCGGTGAGGTCGAGGCGGGCGCGGGCGGTGCGCCACTCGCGCTGGAACCAGCCGTCGCTGATGACGCCGCCGGCCTCGCCGGGGAAGAGCGGCCCGTCGGGGTCGCCGCCGACGAAGGCGGTGAGGTGGGCGTCGATGGCGTCGAGCACGAAGCGGGGGAGCGTGACGGTGCGCTGGCTGGAGTCGGTCTTGGTGGTCTTGCGGCGGGAGCGCTTGTCGATCGACTCCTTCACGGTGAGCGTGCCGTGGAGGCGGTCGTAGTGGCGGACACGCAGCGCTCGGAGCTCGCCGTAGCGGAGCCCGGCGAAGCCGGCGACCAGGATCATCGGGCCGATGCGGGGATGGGCGATGTCGGCCAGGGCGAGCACGACTTCGGCGGGCACGAAGGGCCGTTCGGTGTGGGGGTCGGAGCTGGCGCCCCGGATGCGGCAGGGGTTGCGGGGGATCAGGTCGTCGTCGACGGCGGTGGCCAGGATGGCGTGCATGATCCGGTAGGCCCGGGACGCGGTGGAGGGGATGCGCTCGCGCAGCGGCCGGTACCAGCGTCGGATCTCGTCGGGGGAGAGGCGACCGATGGGGGTGTCGCCGAAGGTGGGCAGGACGTGGCGCTCGAGGGTCTCGGCGTAGTTGTCGCGGGTGGTGGCGGCCAGGGGTCGGCCGTCGAGCCACTGCTCGGCGTAGGCCCGGAAGGTGATGCGTCCGCCGGAGGGGTCGTAGGCGATGCCTCGAAGCGGGCGGTTGCTCCGACCTCGTTCGCTGCCCTGCGAATACTCCGCGACCGCCCTCGACCGGGGTCGTCCGCCGCCGTCCGGTCCTCGGCGAAACCCGGAATTGCATCGCCTGTGCCCGTCGCGATCCGTCGAGATCGCCCCAGAAGTCGTTCTGAAGGAGGAGCAGCCACCACGCGCGGGGCGGTTCAAGGTGTGCACCCGACGTGCCGCCGTGCCTCGTCAGGTGGGCTGCCGCACTCGAAACTCGGCGATGAGGTGCGAGGCCGAACGGTCGAGCACGATGACGCGTCCGATGTCGTCGATCACGGTGATCGCTTCGGGCTGCGTGCGAACCCGAACGGTGGAGGCTCCATACAGGTAGAGGGAACTCGCTGGTTTCGAAAGGTCAGGCCAGAGGTCCAGTCGCAGCGACCCTCCCGGCGACGCCGCTACGACCGGGAACGCGGCGCATCGGACGAGACGTGGTTGCTCGTCCGCCGGATACGACACGAATCCTGTTCCGGCCTTCACATGCACGCCACGCTCATCGCCGAGCATCTCCACCAGAGTTCCTGCAGCCGTCACGGCTGTGTAGCCGTCGTGTACCTCGCACGCCTGTCGGGTGTGGAGTCTCATCGACGGCAACGACCACCCCCATCTCTGGAAGCCCGTAGGGACTTCGCTCTGGGTCCGCGGGAACGCGATCGTCGCGCCGATGCCGGTGGGTGTCCGCTGGAGGTCGAGGACCTCCCACCCGGGTTCGAGTTCACGCCATGTGACGACGGGCCGGTCAGCCGTCGTGTCGTAGATACAGAGGCCCCGCTCGTCGATCACCGTCCACAGCGCTCCGTCGAAGCTGTCCACCGTCCGACGCATTCGCAACGGAGCCCAGTGCCGGACTCGACCACTCGCGAGGTCAAAGATTCCGACGTCAACCATGGTCCCTTGGCCGTCGAGGAAGAGTGCCCGGCCGGCGTGGTCAGCCACCACGAGCGCTTCTGCGGCTACGTCCCGGTGAAGGCGTTGGCGGCCGTCGGGACGCACGACCGCGACGCCCAGTTGGCCCAGTGCGACGAGCAGATCGCCGGTCGGTAGATAGGCAGCGTCATGCACCACAACGTCGCCGCCTGCGCCCCCACGATGCCGGACCGGGCCTTTCGGCTGCGGGTCTGCTGCTACGACTCGGCTCGGCACATCGGCGGCGAGCACTGGGTCACCCCTCCGTCGAATCTTCCGGAGCGCTGTCTCCATGACCCGATCAGATGCCGTCGCGACGTCGCGAGGCATTTCGACCATCGTCCGGGTGACTGCAGAACACATTTCGCGATCGACCACCGGGTCGGCGACCTCGATCCCGGCCAGTTCGAGAGCGAAGAGGCGGCGGTCCTCCCACGTCCACTCCCCGGCGGGGTCGAGGAGTGCGAGGACCTGGGCACGGTGCTCGGCGGTCGGCCACCAGGACACCCGGTAGGCGGACAGCCGTGCTCCGGTCGGCCCTCCGGACGCGATGGCGTCGTCGATCACCTGGCCGAGCAGCGGTCGCAGGGTGGGATCGGGCCACATCGCTTCGACAGCGCCGAGTGGGTCACCGGAGGCCACGCAGGAGGCCCCCCAGTCGTGTCGGATCTCGCGGATAAGTTCAGGGTCGTCGTCGCCCATGCGTGCGATCGCAGCTGCGAACGCGCCCGCTCGGCGGGCAGCGAGGACACCTCGGTACCGCTCCCCGGCCCGGAACCACAGTCGCATCACCCGGGCTGCGTCGAGTTGGCGTCCTTCGGCGAGCGCCGCGGCGTCTGACCAGCGCTTGGCCCGCTCGAGGACGCCAACGGCGGCGCCCGGGTCGTTGAGCAGATCGGCGTGGGCGAACACGGCCTCATCGATTCGTCCCATTTGCTCGAGTCGCCTGGCCGCGTCGCGGTACATCGATTGCAGGTGCTCGTTCACCGTTGGGCCAAGTGGGACCGAGCCGCTCGACGAATGCGGCTGCGGGTTGGCCCGCAGGGTGGAACGGCGTCCCGGAAGGCGCAGGGTCAGTCCGGCGGTTCCGAGTCCACCGATGGGGATTGCCCGGCGCAGGGCCTCATCCAGCTCACCGCGATTGAACGCGCTGGTGAGGTCGTCGAGGTAGCGAGCGTGCTTGCGCCCGATGGCGCTTGCCAGCGGGGTACGCAGCGCGAGCTTCGCCATCGCGTTGTCGAACGGGTGCTTCTGAGCGGACCCAGTGCCGTTCCGACCGCGCGCCTGGGACGTCCTTGCCCGCTGCCGAGCGGCGGCCACGAACTGGTCTGCTCCATCCGGCGCTGCTCGAATCCTGGCCTTTGACCTGAGATCAACTGGGGCCGGAGGCGTCGCTTCGGACGTCGCCAGAGGCGGAACCGAAGCTGACTCCAGTTGCACGACGACGATCCCGTCGATGCTGATCCACGTTGCGGGGTCGAGGTGTTCGAGTTCGCCGAGTACTCGGGTGATCACCTCCCCCTTCTCGAGGACCGACACCGACTCGAGATCCGCTGTCGAGACCGGAATTCCTTCAACTCCGGTGAGCTGCGAGCCCCTCGTGAGCAAAGGAGCACCTGGGGCGGTGTGCGTGCGGACGGCCATCGGTTCTGCGAGACGGAGGAGCCAGCGACCCTGGTCCCAAGCGAGCAGGCTCGATCCGGGCTGCCACATGGACAACACGCGGCGCCGTGCCTCCGCCTCGCCGATGAGAGCGTGATCGATGAGGAAGCCACTTGCTTCGACGCGACCCTTGACGGGCATCCACACCGTCATTCGACGGCTGCTTTCACGTTGCACAGCACGGCGCCGGACGATTCGACCACCACCGTCGACCCGTCACTCCGCTGGGCGACGACGAGGGGGAGCACCGGGTGTGCCGCAGCGTGAACGAGATCCGACGAGAGCCGCGTCAAGGCTCGCGACGCATCCGGAGTGACGAGCCTCACGATCTGGCCTCCACGAGATCGGACAACCAACGCCGTGCCCAAGGTGGCCTCCTCGATCAATCCGAGCACGGTCGAGCCGTCCTCCAACTCGATCTGGGCCCGCGAGTCGGGCGACGGGATGCTGCTCGTCAGCGTCCATCGGCGGTTGTCATGGCTGAACGCGGTTCCTCCCTGCGCACCGAGCACGACTGCGGGGTGATCGGCCCCTGGGACTGGGCTCGAGTCCTCGTCCACGAGGCGAACCGTCTTGTCGTCGACGCCCAGCAGACCACCCCAGCAGCGAGCGATTCGGGGGGTGTCGAGGGCACGGCCGGGCGCGACCGCGGCGATGTTCTCGGCCGTGATCTGGTCAACAGAAAGCCGCCACCAGGAGCCGCCCAGGCGAGCGATCACATCACCAGACTGGAAGACGAGTGGCCCGATCGGCTGGTCACCGAGGTCTTCCAGCTCGGCGTCGGTGAGTCCAACCTCAGGAAGCGTTGCTTCGATCCTCGCGGTCAAGGCGAGTGCCTTACCGATGACCTGGCAGCGGACGAGGCCGTCCTTCCACACCAGTGCGACGATCCGGCGACCGAGCGGAGATGCAGCGAGAATCGGTCCTCCCAGCCGATGCCGCTTGACCCGTCCGGATTCGCCGCCCATCGTCCTGGGGACGGGGATCACGACCAGTTCGTCCGGACCGTCCCCACGGGCGAGGAGCCGTCGATCAGCGCCGTGGAACACCGGCCATCGGATCGAATTGTGCAGTGTCTCTGTGCGGGTCGAGAGGCGGCGGACGGATCGCCCGCGTAGTGCTGCAATCGCCAGGTCGGGCTCGGGGAGCGTCAACCTGATGGTGCGACCCGCCACCTCAACCTTGACGACGTTCACGCGGTCTGCAGACCAGAAATCCTCGGTCACCACTGCTGAGTGGCCGCCACCCCGGGCCAAGTCGATCCCGGCGACCTCCCTCGACACGAACCACCAGGGGGTGTCCTCCGCTTCGAGGTTGGCTTGCCATGCCGCGACCTGTTCAACCGTTGGTCGATGGGGAGCTCGGCCGTGAAGCCATGCATCGAAGAGATCTGGGAACTCCCCCTCGATCCACCCACGTGCCGGGTCGCCGAGGAGACCGATGGCGAGGGGTACCCCCCGGGTCCGAGCTCGCCGAGCCAAGACGACGAGAGCGGCGAGCTGAACGAGCCTCGGAGCGCCAAGCGAAGTCGCGCCGGTGTCGAAGATCGCGACCATTCGCGCTGTCCGATCGGCGTCGTCGGTCGCATCCCTCAGGTAGAGCGCCTCACCCTCGGCGACCCGTCGTTCGAACTCCTCGGGCAGTTCTGCAGCGAGCATCCACTCGCTGAGCAACAGTCGATCGGCCCGGCCGCGTCGATCGATCCCGTCGAATCCTGCAGCGGGCATCCCCTTTGGGCTCGCCGCCCGACTCGCACCGAGCAGATCCTCGAGCTGACGGATCATCGCTCCGAGCCCGAGCGTGACTGCATCGTCGAGGAACGCCAACTCGACGTTCCACGGCGCCAGCGGGTCGAGGGAAGACGTCACGACGGCGACCTGGCCAAGCCCTCAAGGCGCGAGCGATCGAGTTCACCGGATGAAGGCGGAATCTTCATCGCGCCGCCCGACCAGCAGGCGAGGTGCTCCCCGACGCGGACACCGCTACTTCGCTTGATTGCTGCGGCGAAGAGATCTACGGGGAGTGTTGGTCGCGCCAACGTCGGCATGAGCACGCCAGCGTCCCAGCCCAGGTAGAACGCGCCGTCGGCCCATGGAAGCTCATGTGCATCTCCCAAGACGAGCAGGCATGAAGAGCCGGTTGCTGCGACGAGCGAAGTTGCTCCCGCGTCCAGTTCCCTCAGTGCGCTCCGTGCCAGTCTCCCCACGACTGGGCCAAGCGCGACCACGGCGGCCGGCACGAGTGGGGAGGCGCGAACCGTCCACTCGACCGTCAGCTGATTCACGAGCCCAGTCGTGCAATCAGGGCCGAACGCGTCTCGGCCAGGGTCGCCGACGCCGACTCGACGGGGACGAGCGCATCGATGTCGCGCAGCACTCCCTCGATCCTGAGCCGGGAGTCCGTCTCGAGCGAGGCGTCTCCAAGCGACGCAAGTAGATCTCTTCCTCGTTGTTCGAGCTTCGCTGCGAAGGCGACTGAGCCGAGCGAGAGTGCCTCCGCTGCGTTTGGCAGCGCGTCGTTTCTGGACGCTGGCAGGAGATCCGCCATCACGTCACGGGCCAACGACTGTGCCTCGGCGGTCGGGGCGATCACGGGCAACGGCCAGAGGTCGGCGTCGGTTGCGGTGGGCCGGCCGGCAAGCGCCGCGGCCGCCGCGACGAGCCCTTGAGCGCGGACTGCCCGACGGTCGGTGATCGCGACACCGGCGGCTCTGAGTCGACGGACCGCGGACGCGAGGATGGGGCGAACCCTCTCGATGTCGACGCCGAGCGCGGCGCTGCGCAGCTCATCGATCAGCGACAAGGCATCGCCGCTCTGGGGTTCGTCGGGGGCTGGAGGCCAGCCCGACTCGAGAAGGTCCTCGATCTGCGGGTCGGCCACGTTGTCGACGAACACTCGAACGAGGAAGCGATCAGCGAAGGCGGCAAGCGCCGGATCATCGGGAAGGGCGTTCGACGCACCGACACAGACCCTCAGGGGTACCGAGACGTGGGTCGACCCGCGCCGGAACGTCCGCTCATTGAGGATGGAGAGGAGCGTGTTGAGGATCGCTGTCGACCCGAGGAAGACCTCGTCGATGAACGCGACCTCGGCCTCGGGGAGCATCCCCTCGGTCGCGACTTCCACAATCCCATCGCGAAGCCGGCGAATGTCGACCGGCCCGAAGATCTCATTCGGCTCGGTGAACCGTCCGAGCAGGTACTCGAAGTACTCGCCCCCCAGCTGCCTCGCTACTCGGCGCACCGCCTCGGACTTCGCTGTGCCGGGTGGACCGATGACGAGAACGTGCTCGCCCGCCACGGCCGCGAGGATGACCGACTCGACGAAGACCTCGCGATCCACCAGGCCGCGGGTGGCGGCCGCGACGAGTTGACGAATCTGAATGACCGGGGCGTTCTCCTGCACGTGAGGATTATGGGCGACTGACCGGCTCTGAACCTCCCAAATGCCTCTCGCAACCGGCGGGAGGGCCGTTGCGCAAACCTCCTTCCGGGCGCGGGCGGAGGGATCGATTCCTCGCTCGTTGGACGATCACCCTGACGGTGGGGAAGTCGACGGTGATTAGCGCCGCTGACCGACGACGAGATCAGACACGCTGCCGGAGGAGCGGATGCGGTGGGGGAGTCGACGAGCGCGCGTGCTGGCTACCTGGACGGCGCCTCTGGCGGTCAGGACGGCGAGGCGGCCGTCAGGCTCGTCGACGCCGACCAACCGGGCGACAGGACGACCACGGTGCGTGACGGTGATCCTCGACCCGCCGGCGACTTCGCGGAGGTAGCGGGAGAGGCCAGCCCGAAGGTCGCTCACGCTGACCTCGACCTGAGTAGTCGTACGTTCCATCGGTCCACTGTCGCGGACCGAGCCACACGTCCGCCGCGAGTTGTGGCAGGCCGAGCCCCGCGAAAACCCCGCGGTCGCCCTCGGCCGAGGTCGTCCGCCGGCATCCGGTCGTCGGCGAGACCCGCGGAATTGCAGTCGTCTGCGTCCGTCACCATCCGTTGAGATCGGCCCAGAAGTCGCTCTCAAGGTGGCGGCACGGGTTCGAATCCCGTTGGGGGCGCTCTGCTGGATCCCCTGCGAATGCAGGGGATCCGCCGCGTCCGGGGGGGGGTCGTGTCGCTCACGCCGGATCCGGTGTCCGGTGTGCGCTGCGGTGTCGCAGGGACGACGGAACGCACAACGATGCCCGCCGGAGATCCCGGCGCGAGACTGCGGCATGGAACGTCCCCTGGTGCGCGTCGAACGGGTCGGCCCGACGGCCACCATCACGATGGACCGTCCGGAGCGTCGCAACGCGCTGAGCCTCGACCACCTCGGGGCCCTGCTCGACGCCTTCCGCGCCGCGGCTGCCTCCGACGCCACCGGCGTGGTGCTGGCGGGGAGCGGGCCGGTGTTCAGCGCCGGCCACGACCTGGGTGAGCTGCGCGGGCTCGACGTCGCCGGCGTTCGGGCCGTACTCGACGTGTGCACCGAGCTGATGACGACGATCCACACCATGTCCCAGGTGGTCGTGGCCCGGGTGCACGGCCTCGCCACCGCAGCCGGCTGCCAGCTCGTCGCCGCCTGCGACCTGGCCGTGGCGGGGGAGTCGGCGGCCTTCGCCCTCCCCGGCGGCAAGGGCGGGTGGTTCTGCACCACGCCGATGGTCGAGGTGGGTCGGGCGGTCGCCCGAAAGCGGGCGATGGAGCTGGCCTTCACCGGTGACCCGATCGACGCCCGCACGGCCGAGGCCTGGGGGCTGGTCAACCGCTGCGTGCCCGACGACGAGCTCGACGCGGCGGTCGCCGAGCTGCTGGCACGGGCCACGCGTGGCTCGCGCGCCGCTCGGGCCGCGGCCAAGCCCACGATGTATCGCCAGCTCGACCTGCCCCTCGACGCCGCCTACCAGCTGGCCGTCGAGGTCATGGCCGAGTCGAGCGGCCTGGCCGACGCCCAGGAAGGGATGGCCGCCTTCGTCGAGAAGCGACCCCCGGTCTGGGAGTGAGCGAGCGCATGGTGCAGCCCGAGGATCGGCCGGTGGTGCTCGTCGGCGCGGTGCGCACGATGCACCCGGCCCGACCAGGTGCCGAGGCGGTGGCGGTCGCCCACGGTCGCATCGTCGCCGTCGGTCCCCGGGACGAGGTGCTGGCCGCGGTCCCCGGCGCAGCCGTGCACGACGTCGGCGACCACCAGGTGCTGCCCGGCTTCATCGACGCCCACAACCACCTGTCGATCGCCGCGCTGCACCCACGCTGGGGGGACCTGCGAGGTGTCACCGACCGCGACGCCGTGCTCGACGCCATCGCGGCGCAGGCGGCGGCCGAACCCGAGGCCGAGTGGGTGCGGCTGGCCGGCTGGGAGGGGCCCGAGGTCGCTCCCGTCGGTCGAGCCGACCTCGACGACCTGGGCCTCGACCGGCCCGTCGTGGTGGCCCACGTCTCGCTCCACGCCGGGACGGTGGACACCCGGGCCCTGGCCGAGATGGGGGTCGGACGGACCACGCCCGACCCGGCCGGCGGCGAGATCGGGCGTGGCCCTGACGGTGAGCCCGACGGCTGGCTGACCGAGCGGGCCTGGGGCGAGGCACACCGCCGTTCGCTCGAGTCCTACGCGGACCCGGACCGATGGGCCCACCACATCGTGGCGCGGGCCCGCCTGCTGCTGGCCGAGGGTGTCACCGCCATCCACGACGCCGCCTGCTCACCGGAGGCCGAGGCCGTGTACCGAGCGATGGCGGCCGCCGGCACGCTGCCCGTCTCGGTGCTGGCCATGCCCCACCCCTCGACGCTGTTCTCCCACGACTTCGGCTCCCGCTTCGACGGCCCCGGCACCGGTGAGGGCGACGAGCGGTTCCGGGTGGGTCCCGCCAAGCTCTTCGCCGACGGGGGCCTGGCCATCGGCCTCGACGTGAGCGTCGGCGGCCACCGCATCCACGGCGGGCTCCTCTTCGACGACCTCGAGGACGTCGCGCTGCGGGCCGCCGAACGTGGCTGGCGGCTGGCGGTGCACGCCATCGGCAACGTGGGCGTCGACCGGGCGCTCGGCGCCTTCACCCAGGTGGCCCGCCGCCGTCCCGATGCCGACCACCGGTTCCGTGTCGAGCACGCACTCGTGACCGGTCCCGGCCAGTGGCGCCGCCTCGCCGAGCTGGGTGCCATCGGGGTGGCCCAGCCCGGCTTCGTCGAGCACGTCGGCACCCAGAGCGGCGGCGTGTCCTTCGACGATCACCGCTGGCTGGCCTTCGCCGGGATGGCCGAGGCCGGCGTGACCCTGGCCGGGTCCTCCGACGACCCGTGCGCGCCGGTCCCGCCGATGTGGTGCGCGCACGCCGGGGCACATCGCCACACCACCGCCGGCATCGCCCTCGACCCCGACCAGGCCGTCCCCGTCGACGACTGGCTCCGTGCCTACACCGCCGGTGCGGCGCTGGCGGGAGGTCAGGAGCACGAGCGGGGGCGGCTGGCGGTCGGGTTGCGGGCCGACCTGGTCGTGCTCGACGGCGAGCGGGTCGTCGAGACCTGGGTGGCGGGGGAGCGGGTGTTCGACGCCGGCTCGTAGCCTGGCGCCATGGCGTCGCGGCCGATGACGGTGACCTTCCGCCGGCAGGGGCGGACCTGTGCGTGGACCGCGCTGCGCCCGCCCCGCACGGTGGTGCCGGGGCCGGCGATGGCCGCGGGCGCCGACCTCCCCCACGACCTGGCCACCTTCGTCATCGAGGACGCCCTGGGCATCGAGCGAGGGTTCTGGGGCTGCGTGGCCGCCGGGGCGACCTTCCGGACGCTCGGCCGCAAGCGCACCCCCCAGGGCCGGGCGGTCATCGACGCCCACCGGGACGAGCTCGACCGGTCCGAAGGCCAGGTGAACGCCACGTTCTTCGCCTGGCGGGCGGGGACCCCGACGGCGGCCGACGATGCCCTCGACGCCATGCTCGGTCGTTGGCGGGAGGTGCCCGAGGGCGGCGAGCTCGTGCTGGAGTGGGCGCCGCGCCGACGGCGAGCTGCCGAGTCGGTACCGGGCGCGCCGCCCGACTGACCGAACGGCACCCGGCCGGAGGGCCTCCGAGGGGCCGGCCCGGTCGTCGAGACGACGATGGGAGTGGCAGCCGTCGTGCGACCGATGTCACCCGGAAACCGCTTCCGGCCCGGCGTCGGCCACGCGAACATCTGCCGTCCCACGTCGCCGTCGGCCCCCCCGACCGTCCCCCCCGAGTTCGACGATGCCTCACCCACCGACTCCCGTGGACGCGACGCGTCGGCTCGGGCTGGCCGTCGCCGGCACCGGCATCTCGGCGCTGGGCTACCTCGTCACCGTGCGCGCACACCTGGGCAACGGGCCCCTGTTCGCGGTGCAGGACGGGGTGAGCCGCCAGCTCGGCCTCACCCTCGCCAGCTCGGCCGTCGTGGTCGGCCTGCTGGTCGTGGCCGTCGCCGCCCTGCTCCGAGCCCCGGTCGGGCCGGTGACGCTGGCCATGCCGCTGCTGACCGGCGGATGGATCTCGGTGATCGAGCGCCACGTGCCCCACGTCGAGGGCGAGGCCGGGCGGTGGTCGGCGTTCGTGGGTGGGACCGCGGTGATGATGCTCGGTGGTGTGCTGGTCGTCCGCGCCGCGCTCGGGGCATCGGCGCTCGACGGCGTGATGCTGGGGCTGGCCCGACGGCTCGGGTCGAGCCCGGCGCGGACCCGCCTGGCCATGGAGGTGGCGATGGCCGGCACGGGGGCGGTCCTCGGCGGACAGGTCGGGGCGGGCACGGTCGTCATGGGCGCGACCGTCGGCCACTTCTTCGGCTTCTGGGACCGTGTCGTCCCTGGTGGATCGTCGGGTGCCGGCCGGGTGGCCCAGCCGGCTCAGGGCGGCGGGGCGAGGGTGGTGGTCGGGGCCTCGGTGCTCGGCACGCCCGGATCGGACGCCGGGAGCGTGGAGGACGAGGCGGGGACCGCCGTCGACGTGGTCGTCTCGGCCGGCGACGACGAGGTCGAGGTCGACGCCACGGTGGAGGGTGCCGTCGGTGCCGAGGTGGTCGTCGGCGTGCCCGCCGTCGTGGTGGGTCGCTCGGGTACCGACGGCGCCGCGGTGGTCGGCGTCACCGTGACGGTGTAGGGCTGGGAGAGCGGCTCGGGGCGGACCAGCACGTAGAGGACCGTGGCGGTCACGAAGACGACGACCAGCACGATCGTCGAGGTCCGCACCGGTCGCCGCTCGGCGCTCACGTGGCCGCTCCGCCCGCGGTGCCCGTTCCCGTCGGGGTTCCCACCTCGATGCCGTCACGACGCAGCTCCACCACGATCCGCGTGCGCATCGCCCGGGCGACCTTGAACTGCTTGCCCGGCAGCGTCCGGGCGGTGACGCGCACCACCGCGTAGCCCAACTCGATCGACTGCACGCCCATGACCACCGGCGCCTCGAGCAGGAGCGGCGCCAGGACGGCGTCGTCCATGGCCTCGCCGCCGACGCGTTCGAGCGTCTCGTTGACGACGTCGAGGTCGCTGTCGATGGGCACCGGCACGTCGATGACGGCCCGAGCCCACTCCCGCGACAGGTTGGTGACCTGGCGGATCTCACCGTTGGGGATGATGAGCTGCTCGCCCTCCAGGGTGCGCAGCCGCGTGGTCCGCAGCGTGATCTCCTCGACCACCCCCGTCACCCCGGTGACCGAACCCGGCGCGGCGATGCGGATCTCGTCGCCGAAGCCGAACTGGCGCTCGGCGATGAGGAAGAACCCCGACAGCAGGTCGGCCACCAGCCGCTGGGCGCCGAAGCCGAGCGCCACGCCCAGCGCGGTGGCCGGGATGGCCAGGCTGGAGAGCGGGACGTTGAGCCGGCTGAGCACCATGGCGAAGGTCACGAAGTAGGTGACGACGATCAGGGCCCACGTGACCACCTCGATCAGGGCGCGGCGGTGCTTGGCCAGCTCGCTGACCACCGGCTCGTCCATGCTGCGCTGCTGCACCGAGCGAGAGATGCGCCCCCCGGTCCACGTGATCGTCCGGGCCAGCAGGATCGACCCCGTCAGCAGCATGACGATCTCGAGGCCGCTCCCACGCGCCCAGCGCGAGAGGTCGCTCAGGTCGACGTCCATCCGGCCATGCTTGCAGAGCGGCGGCTCGACGACGGCGCCCTCCCGCTGCGCCGTCGCGGTGGGTCAGCCGGCGATGGTGACCGTCGCCGCCGCGAAGTCGCCCGGATCGGTCTCGAGGCCAACTCCGCCGGTGACGACGATGGCCACGGTCGAGCCGGCCGGAGCTGACGACAGGTCGAGCTCCACGTCGTAGGGCCCGGCCACGCCCATCTCGCCGGCCTGGGTGACGACCCGGGCCAGCGGCTCGGTGCCGCCGGGAACCCACGCGCTCACGATGACGGTGGCTTCGAAGCCGATGGCGGTGCCGGTCACCCGCAGCGGGGCGGCGGGCACCGGGGTCTCGGGGACCTCGATGGTGGGCACGTCGTTGACCGCCCCGAGCACGAACCAACCGTCATCGGGGCCGAGCTGTCGGAGCAGCAGCGTGCCCCGCTCCACGGCGGTCCCGCCGCCCTCCCCGGGGGAGAAGACGACCATCTCGCCGCTGCGGGCATCGCCCTGCATGAGGTCGCCCAACGCCGGCGGCACGCCGAGGACGGTCTCGACGAACGAGCGGGCGGCCTCCTGAGGCGTCTCGAAGGCGGTCTCGGGGGCCGGCCAGGCGGCGGGTTGGACCGGAGCGGGCTCGAGCGTGGTCGTGGTGACCGAGGCCGAGCTCGTCGTGGTCTCGGCCGCGGTCGTGGTGGTGTCCGCGGCCTCGTCGCCGTCGTCGCCGCAGGCGACCGCCGTCGTCGCCAGGGCGACGAGGGCCAGGATCGCTCGTCGGGCTCGTCGGGTGTCCGTCATGGCCCCTCCCGGGGAGTCGGCGCGGCACCTCCGCGTCGTCGGTCCCGCCAGCATCCTGCGCCCGTCCAGCCGTTCGCGGAAGGGACCAACGTCCGTCGTGCCGACGATCGGTAAGCTGACGCCGATGTCAGAAACGGCGCCGGGGGTGGTGGCCGATCGGTCGGTGATCGACCGGTTCGAGCGCGACGGCTGGGCCGTGCTCGAGGATGTCCTGACGGCCGACGACACCGCCGTGGCGAGGGCCGCGCTGGTGGCCGCCGCGGCGGCCAGCGAGGCGAAGGGCTATCCCACGACCATCGAGGCCCTCGACCCGGGGGGCCGCAACGTCCGCGTCTACGACCTCATCGCCCACGCCCTCGTCTTCGCCGACCTCGCGGCGCACCCCACGGTCGTCGCCCACATCGAGCCGTTGCTCGACGGGGATCTCATCGTGTCGAACTTCACGGCCAACATCGCCCTGCCGGGGAGTGGCTCGATGCGGGCCCACAACGACCAGTCCACGGTCATGCCCGAGCCCTGGACGACGCGGTACTCCCTCAACGCCATCTGGTGCCTCGACGACGTGGACGAGGGCAACGGGGCAACCCGCTACCTCCCGGGCAGCCACCGATTCACCTGCTTCGCCGAGGTGCCCGAGGACCCGAAGGCCGGGATGCGACCCTTCGAGGCGGCAGCCGGTTCGGTCATCCTCATGGACGGGAGGCTGTGGCACACCTCGGGCGCCAACACGTCGGCCGACCGGGAGCGGGCGATGGCCTTCGCCCTTTACACGCGGTCGTTCATCCGTCACCAGACCAACTGGTGGCAGGTGCTGCCGCCCGAGGTCCGGCGGGGGTTGGATCCCCGCCTCAAGGAGTGGCTCGGCCTGCGGGGCGGCAACATGGGCTACGGCAACTACCTGGCCGGGTTCTGATGTTCGACCTGGTCGTCGCCGGGGGCACCGTGATCGACGGGACGGGAGCTCCGGCGCGGGTGGCCGATGTGGCGGTGGCCGACGGCCGGATCGTCGAGGTCGGACGGGTGGTGGGCCCGGCCCGGCGCCGCGTGGCGGCCGAGGGTGCGCTCGTGACGCCGGGCTTCGTCGACATCCACACCCACTACGACGGTCAGGCCACCTGGGACCCGCACCTCACGCCGTCGTGCTGGCACGGCGTGACGACGGCCATCCTCGGCAACTGCGGCGTGGGCTTCGCACCCGTGGCGCCGGAACGTCGGGCGTGGCTCGTCGAGCTGATGGAGGGCGTCGAGGACATCCCCGGGACCGCCCTGTCGGCGGGCATCCGCTGGGGCTGGACGTCGTTCGAGGAGTACCTCGACGCGCTGGCCTCGTTCCCGCGATCGATCGACGTGGGCGCGCAGGTCCCCCACGCCGCGCTGCGGGCCCACGTGATGGGGGACCGTGCGCTCGACGACGCCACCGACGCCGACATCGAGGCCATGTCGGACCTGGTGCGCTCGGCGTTGCTGGCCGGGGCACTGGGGGTGTCGACCGGCCGCACGGTCGGGCATCGTGATGCCCGGGGTGAGCTGGTGCCCGGCACCCACGCCGCCGAGGACGAGCTGGCGGCGCTGGTCGCCGCCATGGACGAGGTGGGCCACGGGGTGTTCCAGGTCGTGCCGGCCGGTGTCTCCGCCCTCATCGGCGGTGACGTGGCGGGGGCGATGGACGCCGAGCTCGACTGGATCTGCCGGCTCGGTCGCTCGACGCGACGGCCGCTCACCTTCCTGGTGATGGACGGGCCCCGGCAGGGCCACGACTGGCGACGCTGGTTCGACGAGGTGCGCCGGGCCAACGCCGAGGGCGCCACGATCCGCCCACAGGTGGCCAGCCGGTGCTTCGGCATGCTGTTCGGGCTCCAGTCGGCCATGAACCCGTTCCGGCTCCGGCCGTCGTATGCGGCGCTGGCCGACCTGCCGCTGGTCGAGCGGGTCGCCGAGCTGCGACGACCCGAGCTGCGGGAGCGGATCCTGGGCGAGACACCGGTGCTCGACGGCTCGCCGTCGATGGACCACCACACCGAGCACCTCTTCGGACGGCTGTTCCCGCTGGGATCGGACCTGGACTACGAGCCGACGAAGGACCGCAGCATCGCGGCGATGGCGGCGGCGGTCGGGGCCGATCCGTGGGCGGTGCTCTACGACGCCTTCGTGGCCGACGACGGTCGGGGATTCGTGCTCCACCCGATGATGAACTTCGGCGGCGGCTCCTACGACGGGCTCCACGAGATGCTGGCGGACCCCATGACCGTGCAGGGCCTGGGCGACGGCGGCGCCCACTGCTCGATGATCTGCGACGCCTCGATGACCACCTACCTCCTCACCCACTGGACCCGTGACCGCACGCGGGGCCCACGGCTGGCGGTCGAGGAAGCGGTGCGGCGGCTGACGTCGGACCCCGCCCAGCTCTACGGCCTGGAGGACCGCGGCGTGATCGGGGTGGGGCGTCGGGCCGACCTCAACGTCATCGACCACACCGCCCTCGCCCTCGAGCCACCCGAGCTGATCCACGACCTGCCGGCCGGCGCCGGCCGCCTGGTGCAGCGGTCCCGCGGCTACGTCGAGACGATCGTGGCGGGCCGCACGGTGGTGGCCGACGGAGAGCTCACCGACGAACGGCCGGGAGCGCTCGTGCGCGGCACACGGGGTGGCTGAGGACGTCCACCGGACGCGTCTGGCGTGCTACGCAACGTCGGTGCCCAAGGTGGTCCCCGACCCGAGCGACGTCCGCCGGGCGGCCGAGCGCATCGCGCCGTTCGTCCGGCGCACCCCGGTTCTGCGCAGCGCCCGGCTCGACGCGTTGGTGGGCGCCCGGGTGCACCTCAAGGCCGAACACCTCCAGGTGGTGGGCGCCTTCAAGTACCGCGGTGCCACCAACGCCGTGCAGGCGCTCGACGACGACGCCGCGGCCCGAGGTGTGGCCACCCACTCCTCGGGCAACCACGCCGCCGCGCTGGCCCGTGCCGCGGCCGATCGGGGGATCGCCTGCCACGTCGTGATGCCCTCCGATGCGCCACGTTCCAAGGTGGCGGCCACCCGCGACGCCGGGGCGACGGTCACCTTCTGCGAGCCCACCATGGCCGCCCGCGCCGCCGGGCTGGCCGAGGTGGTGGCCGCCACCGGGGCGGTCGAGGTCCATCCCTACGACCATCCCGACGTGATCGCCGGACAGGGCACCGCGACGCTCGAACTGCTCGAGGAGGTCCGGGGCATCGCCACGGTGGTCGCTCCGGTCAGCGGTGGCGGGCTGCTCAGCGGCACGGCGATCGCCGCCCACGGCCTGGACCCCGCCATCCGCATCGTCGGCGCCGAGCCCGCCCAGGTGGACGACGCCCGGCGCTCCCTCGAGGCCGGCCGGTTGGTCACCGAGCACAACACCACGACGATCGCGGATGGCCTGCGGGCCGTGCTCTGCGAACGGACCCTGGCCATCCTCCTCGAACACCGGGCCGAGATCGTCACCGTGACCGAGGACGAGATCGTCGCCGCCCAGGTGCTGGTGCACGACCTCCTCGGCGAGGTCGTCGAACCCAGCTCGGCCGTCGCCGTCGCCGCGGTCCTCGGCCTCGGCCACTCCGGCCGGCTGGGCACGGGCGACGTCGGGATCGTCCTCTCGGGCGGCAACGTCGACGCCGACACCCTGCCCTTCGCCGACGACGGAGCCACGCCGTGAACCCACCCATCGACCGCCCGGGCCGCTTGCCCCTCACCTACGACGAGTGCCGGGCCCGCTTCCGCCACGTGGTCGGCGCTCTCGGCCTCCCCGTCGAGACCCACCCGCTCGACGTCGCCGGTCCGGAGGGCCAGCGGCTGAGCGTCGACGTCACCGCTGTCGGATCCGCGAGCCCCGAGCGGGCGCTGCTGGTGCTCTCGGGCGTGCACGGCGTGGAGGGCTTCATCGGCTCGGCCCTCCAGTGCGCCTTCCTGGACCGCCTCGCCGCCCTCACGCTGCCCGACGACGTCGGCGTGGTCGTGGTCCACGCGGTCAATCCATGGGGGATGGCGTGGGGGCGTCGCCAGGACGACGCCAACGTGGACCTCAATCGGAACTGGCGGCGCAGCGACCGTACGGTGATCGACAACGACGACTACGACGAGGTCCACCCGCTGGCCTGCCCGGCCACCGCGGAGATCCCCGACGTCGGCGAGCTGCTGGTGGCCGCAGCCGATCTGGTGGAGCGTTGGGGGCTCGATCGCGTCCGTGACGCCATCACCGTCGGCCAGTACCGGCACGCCGACGGCCTCCACTTCGGTGGCCACGAGACCCGGCCGTCCAACCGGGTCCTGGAGCGGATCGTCGACCAGCACCTGGGGAGCGCGCAGCGGGTCCTGGTCGTCGACCTCCACACCGGCCACGGACCCCGAGGCGAGGCGGTTGCGCTGGTGGACGACACGCCCGACGGCGAGCACGCCCGGTTCCTCCGGGCCGCACTGCCGACGGCCACCGTCGAGGCCACCCGCTCGAACCCCGACGCCACCACCGGCACCAAGTCCGGCCAGATCGGCAACGGCGTGGTCGACCTGCTCCCGGGAGCGGTGGGACATGCCACGTCCCTCGAGATCGGGACCACCCCCGACGAGGAGCAGCTGGTGGCCACGTTCCTCGAGCACTGGGTGCACCACCACGGCGACCGAACGCGACCCGACCACGCGGCGGTGGCCTGGGCCTACCGGTGCTGCTTCACCCCCGACGACGCCGTGTGGGAGGCCCGGGCCCGCCAGGTGGGTGGCCGCCAGCTCGACGACGCGCTGGCCGCGGTCGTCGCCTGGACCTGACGGCCTCGGGCGGGCGGGCGCCCGCTCAGGACGGCGGCACGTAGAGGCGGTTGAAGTACTCGACCAGCACCCGCTCGGCCAGCTCCGGCGGGCACACGTTGAGGATGGCGTTGATGCCGGCGGTGCGCTCGGGCAGCGACGGCGCGCCATCGCCGGCGTCGATGCCGGCGCCGGCCAGCAGCAGGTCGAACTCGGCGGGACCGAGCGTCGCCGGGTCGATCGAGTGGAGGAGCGCCACGATCTCGTCGTCGGCCGGTGGCGTGGGCGCCGCCTTGGCCCGCTCGCAGGCGTCGGCGAGGTCGGCGATGAGCTCGGGCACCAGCGGCAGGCTCGCCCCGCCCACCGAGAGGTGGATGTTCTCGCGGCTGCCGGCGAACCCCAGCTGGGGCTGCACGTACCAGCGGTGGGTGCGCATCTCGTCGACCACGTCGAACACGTTGACGGTGTCGCTGGTGAGGGCGATGAGGTTCGACTCGGGGTCGCCCATCACGTCGAGGTCGGCCAGCCCGTCGATCCCGGCCCGGATGGCGTCCACGGCGGCCAGGGTGCGCTCGGCGATGTCGAGGTAGCCGTCGTCGCCGACGTAGTTGAGCACCGCCCACGCCGCGGCGAGGGGGCCGCCCGACTTGGTGCTCTGGAAGGTCGTGTTGATGACCGTGTAGCCGGTCCACGCCGCCTTGGCGTAGAGCTGGTGGCGACGGAGGGCCGCATCGCGGTAGAGGACCACCGACGTGCCCTTGGGGCAGTACGCGTACTTGTGGAAGTCCATCGAGATCGACGTGACGCCGGGGACCGCGAAGTCGAAGTCGGTGACCGGGCGGCCCAGGCGGCGGAAGTAGGGGAGGACGAAGCCGCCGATGCAGCCGTCGACGTGGAGGAGGAGGTCCCGTTCGAGGGCCAGGTCACCCAGCTCGACGATGGGGTCGACGACGCCGTGGGCATAGGAGACGGCCGAGCCGACCAGCAGGATGGTGCGGTCGTCGCAGGCGGCGGCCATGGCCGCGGGGTCGGCCTTCCAGGTGGCCGTGTCGACGGGCACCGAGACCGCCTCGACCCCGAAGTAGTGGGCCGCCTTGTGGAAGGCGGCGTGCGCGGTGACGGGCAGCACCATGGTGGGGCGGTCGAGGTCGGGCCGCAGCTCGTGGGCTCGGTCCCGGGCCACCTTGACCGCCATCATGATCGACTCGGTGCCGCCGGTGGTCACGTTGCCCACCACCGCGGGCCCACCGCGCAGGTGGTCCCTGGCCCACCCCACCACGTCGTTCTCCAGGCGCAGCAGCGACGGGAAGACGGTGGGGTCGAGGGCGTTCTCGTCGTAGAGCTCGACGAGCGCCCGCTTGGCCACCCGGTCGATGTCGGCCCGGCCCGGGTCGTACACGTACGCCCAGGTGCGGCCGCCCTTCGTGTCGAGGTCGTCGGCCCGGTAGGCCTCCAGGCGCTCGAACAGCTCGTCCTCGGTCATCCCCACGTTCCGCCCCCTCGTCGTCGCGGTCGGTCAGCGGTCGCGCAGGCCCTTGCCGGCCAGGATCCGCGGCGCGCACGTGTCGATGCGCGACTCCCGCGTCGCCGCCTGCTTCGCGCCGGAGATGTGGAGGTGGTACTCCCGCTGGCGGCCCGGGGTGAGCGCCTCGAACGCGGCCCGCAGCTCGGGGTCGGCCTCGAGCCGGAGGCGGAGCTCCTCGACCAGCTCCAGCTCGGGGGCCTCGGGGAGCTGCAGCCCGGCGTCCTCGACCTCGATCGCCTCGGCCACGTAGTCGCGGATCACCTCCGCCATCGCCGTCACGTCGTCGACCGAGCGGAACTCGAGGCGCAGCGCCGAGCGGGTGTTCTCGCCTTGCGAGCGCAGCACCCCGGCCGGGTCGCTGAGCAGCGCGCCCTTGAAGAACATCAGGGACAGGAGGTCCTTGAACTCCTGGAGGATGGCGATGTTCCGACCCTTGTGCACGTAGCAGGGCTTGGCCCACTTGATCGCCTCGTCCAGCCCGCACTCGAGGAGGATCGCTCGCGCCGCGGCCAGCTCCGCCGGCCACTGCGTCGAGCGGGCGATGTAGATGTCGACGTCGGGACTGCGCACGTCGCGGAGGTTAACGAGGAACGAGCGCCCAGTAGTCGAGGTCCAGCAGCACCCCGGGGGCGTACTTGCCGTCGTCGCCCTTCAACGTCATCGACGCGTCGCGACCCTTGGTGGCCACCAGTCGCAGGCGCAGCGCTCCGACGCCCGGCGCCGCGGTCTCGGCCCGGTCGAGCACCTCCGACCAGGCGTAGACGGTGTCGCCGGCGAAGGCGGGCGACGTGTGGGCCCCGGCGTTGACGGCGACGATCATGGCGGCGTTGGCCAGGCCGTTGAACGACAGGGCCCGGGCCATCGAGATGATGTGGCCGCCGTAGACGAGGCGCTGGCCGTCGGGGCGCACCTCGGTGTTGAAGTGGACCTTCGCCGTGTTCTGCCACAGGCGGGTGGCCATCATGTGCTCGGCGTCGGTGAGGGTCACGCCGTCGACGTGGTCGATCTTGGTGCCCACCTCGTAGTCGGCCCAGCGGTGCGCCTCACCGGCCGCCGCGGTGTCGTAGGCGGTGAAGTCGAGGCCCTCGGGCACGACCAGGCGCTCGGGCGTGACGAAGGGGACGAGGTCGGGCACGACGGTCTCGGGCGCGGGGGCCGAGTGGTCGGACTTGTTCACCATGACCCACCGGGCCCAGTCGATGACGGTGGCGCCGTCCTGGTCGAGGGCGGTGGAGCGCACGTAGACCACGCCGGTCTTGCCGTTGGAGTTCTCCTTGAGGCCGATGACCTCCGACGACGTGCTGAGCGTGTCGCCCACCCGCACGGGTCGGTGGAAGCGCAGGTCGGCGTAGCCCAGGTTGGCCACGGCGTTGAGCGAGACGTCGGGGACGGTCTTGCCGAAGGCGATGTGGAAGCCGATGAGCTCGTCGACCGGGGCGGGCGTGAGCCCGCAGGCCGCCGCGAAGGGTGCCGAGGACGGGATGGCGAAGCGGGTGGGGTAGAGCGATCCGTAGAGCGCCCGGTCGCCCTCGGTGATCGTGCGCGGGGTGGCGTGGCGGATCACCTGGCCGACACGGAAGTCCTCGAAGAAGTTGCCGGGGTTGGTGGCGATCATGGCGTCGTCGGCTCCTGGGACGGTCGTTCTGGGACCCGGCCACGCTACGCAGCACGACCTCGGCGGCCCGAATCGACGTTCGCTACCCTCGCCCGCCGTGGCGATCGATGCCGAGTTCTCCGAGGTCGGGTCCTTCGACGGCACGCGCCTGGCGTGGACCGCGGCGGGCGAGGGCCGTTCCGGGGTCACCGTCGTGCTGGCCAACGGCATCGTCTGCACCGACACCTACTGGACCTACCTCTTCCCCTACCTGGCCGACCAGGGTCACCGCGTCGTGTTCTGGGACTACCGGGCGCACGGCCGATCGGGACCGCCGGCCGACCCCGACGAGGTGACGCTCACGGCCCACGCCCGCGACCTGTGGGCGGTGGCCGACGCGGCGGGTGCCGAGCGGGTGGTGCTGGTCGGGCACTCCATGGGCGTGCAGACGATCCTCGAGGCGTACCGGCTCCACCCCGATCGCGTGGCCGGCCTCGTCGCCATCGCCGGCCCCTTCGAGGACCCGGGACGGACGTTCTACGGCGGTCCGCTGGGTCAGGTGGTGTTCCCGATCCTCGAGGCGTCGGTGCGCCCGCTGCCGTGGGTGAGCCGGGCCGTGTGGCGGACCCTCGCCGCCCAGGGGGACCTCATGTACTGGTCGGGACGGGCCAGCTGGATGATCGGCGGCAACGCCTCGCGGGAGCTGATGGGGGAGTACTTCGCCCACCTGACCACGCTCGATCCCCTCGTGGCCCTCCGCATGGTCACGGCCATGCGAGCGCACTCGGCACGGGACCTGCTCGGGTCCATCCGGGTGCCCACGCTGGTGCTGGCCGGCGCCAAGGACGTCATGACGCCCGCCCGCATCGCCACCGAGATGGCCGACGCGGTGTCGGGGGCACGGCTCGAGGTGCTGGCCGATGGCTCGCACACGCTCCCCATCGACGACCCCGAGACGGTCGACCGCCTGGTCGAGGAGTTCGTCCGGGGCGTGGAGGACGGGCCTCGGCCTCGGCGGCGCCGCCGACGTGCTCCCGGACCCGACGCGTCCCCGTCCTGATCCCCGGCCGGCTCAGCCCTCCTGTTCGGTGGGGCGGATCAGGATCTCGTTGACCGCCACGTGGCGCGGTCGGGTCACGATGAACGAGATCGCCTCGGCGATGTCCTCGGCCTCGAGGCGCTCGACGTCGCCGAAGCGCTCGAGGAAGGCCTGGTAGGCCGCGGGGTTCAGGTGGTCGGGCAGCTCGGTGGCCACCGCGCCGGGCTCCACCAGCGACACCCGGACGTGGCGGCGGGTCACCTCCTGACGGAGGGACTCGCTGAACGCCCCGACCCCGAACTTGGTCAGGTTGTAGACACCGGCCCCGCTGCGGGCGACCCGCCCGGCCACCGAGCTGATGTTGACCAGGTCGGCCACGCGGCGCGGCGAGTCCTCGGCCGCGGCCAGCAGGTGGGGGAGGGCGGCATGGGCACATGTGAGCAGCGCCCCGACGTTGAGCTGCACCATCCGGTCCCACTCGCGGCGGTCGGCGCCGACGATCGGGCCCAGGAGCATGACCCCCGCGTTGTTGATCAGCGTGTCGAGCCGGCCGTGGCGCTCGACCGTGGTGGCCACCGCGGCGATCGCCTGCTCGTCGTCGGTGAGGTCGCACTCGACGGCGCTGGCCGTCCCGCCCGCCGCGACGAGGTCGTCGACGAGCGCCTCGAGCCGGTCGGCCCGCCGGGCGGCGGCCACGACCGCGGCGCCCTCGGCGGCCAAGCGGCGGGCGGTCGCCTCGCCGATGCCGCTGCTGGCCCCGGTCACCAGCGCCACGGTCCCTTCGAGCGGTCGTGCGTTCATGCCCCCAGTCTCGCGGTCCGGTGGGGTTCGGACACACTGGACCGGTGATCCCCCGTCGAGCGCAGCGCACCACCGACCGCCTCCTCCGATCGGCGTTGGCCTTCGGTGCCGAGCGGGTCGCCTCGAGCGAGCGCCTCATGGGCCTGCTCTACGACAACATGAACGACGCCACCTTCGGCGGGCTCGCCGCCCACGAGGAGATGCTCAGCGACGCGGTCCGCATCGACGCGTACCACCGGGCCATCCACCGCAACGTCTCGCCCGGTGACGTGGTCGTCGACCTCGGTTCGGGCACGGGGATCCTGGCGTTCATGGCCGCCCGCGCCGGCGCCGCGAAGGTCTACGCCGTCGAGCACTCCGACGTCATCGAGCTGGCCCGCGAGATCGGACGCCACAACGGCATCACCACGGTCGAGTTCGTGCAGGCCAACAGCCGCGAGTTCACGCCGCCCGAACCCGTCGACGTGGTGCTCCACGAGCAGATGGGCGACGAGCTGTTCAACGAGAACATGGTCGAGAACGTGCTGGACCTCCGGGACCGGGCGCTGGCGCCCGGGGGACGGATCCTGCCGGGCCGGTTCCGCCTCTTCGTCGAGCCCGTCACCTTCCACCCCGCCTTCCGGGTGCGTCGGTTCCACCACATCGAGCTGCCCGACGGCATCGACCTGGGGGCGACGGAGCGCTCACCGTTCCTGGCCGCGCACGACGCGGCGCGCTTCGAGCAGTTCTGGGCCCGACCCGGGTCGGTCGAGGCCACCGTGGGCGCCGCGGCGCCGCTGGTGGAGCTCGATCTGGCCACGCTGGCCTCGGCCGACGAGATCCCGCGCCGCCACCGCATCGAGCGGGTGGCCACCGCCGACGTCGTCATCGACGGGGTGGCGGTGTGGTTCGAGGCGATCCTCGACGACGAGACGGTGCTCTCCACCTCGCCGTTGGCCCCGCTGACCAGCTGGGGCAACCGGGTGTACCGCGTCGATCGCGAGGTGGCGCAGGGGGAGACCCTGACGGTGGCGGTCGACCTCGGTCGGCTGGTGGACCCCGCGACCTGGTCGGTCGTCGTGGAGAGGTGACCTTCGCCACATCTGAGTGAGTGCTCACTCACTCGGTGCTACGGTCGACGCCGTGGTGCCCCCCGCCCGAGCCTGCCGAGCCACGCCGCTACCGGCCGACGAACGTCGCGCCGCCATCGCCGCGGCCGTGCTCCCGGTGCTGTTGGAGGTGGGCTCGGCGATCACCACCCGCCAGATCGCCGAGGCCGCCGGCATCGCCGAGGGCACCATCTTCCGGGTCTTCGAGACCAAGGAGGACGTCGTCCTGGCCGCCGTCGAGGTGGCCTTCGACCCCGCGCCGGTGCAGGAGGCCATCGCGGCCATCGACCGGGCCCTGCCGCTGCGGGAGCGACTCGAGATCGCGGTCGCCCAGATCCAGGCGCGCACGTCGCGGATCTTCCAGCTGCTCGGGATCGTGGCCAGCATGGGCGACGGCCGCCGACCGCTCCTGCCCACCAAGCCCTCGGGCGAGCTCGACGGCCTGGCCGACCTCTTCGAACCCGACCGCGACGCCCTCCGCTGCGATCCGCAACGGGCCGCTCAGGTGCTCCGGTCGATCACGTTCGGTGGCACCCACCCCATGTTCATCACGTCCGACGGGGTGCTGAGCCCCGCCACCATCGTCGACCTCGCGCTCGACGGCATCGCCCGCCACCCCCAGGAACCCTGAATGCTCGCCCGCCTCGTCCGCCAGTACCTGGCCCCGTACCGCCGTCAACTGTGGCTGGTGGTGCTGCTCCAGCTCGTCGCCACCATCGCCGCGCTGTACCTGCCCAGCCTCAACGCCGACATCATCGACCAGGGGGTGGTGCGAGGGGACCAGGGCTACATCTGGAGCCACGGCGCGCTCATGCTGGCCGTCAGCCTCGTCCAGATCTCCTTCGCCGTCACCGCCGTCTACTTCGGGGCGCGGGCCGCGATGGGCTTCGGTCGCGACGTGCGCCACGCCCTGTTCCACCAGGTCACCGGCTACTCGGCCAAGGAGATCAACGAGCTGGGTGCCCCCTCGCTCATCACCCGCATCACCAACGACGTCATGCAGGTCCAGACCCTGGTCCTCATGGGCTGCACGATGTTCGTCGGTGCCCCCATCACCACCGTCGGCGGCATCATCATGGCGCTGCGCGAGGACGTCGGCCTGAGCGCCATCCTGGTGTTCAGCATCCCGGCGCTGGTCACGTTGGTGGGCCTGGTGGTCCGCCGGATGATCCCGACGTTCCGGCTGATGCAGGAGCGCATCGACGAGGTCAACCGGGTGCTCCGTGAGCAGATCACCGGCATCCGCGTCGTGCGGGCGTTCGTGCGAGAGCCCGCCGAGGTGCGGCGCTTCGGGCGGGCCAACGACGACCTCACCGAGACCTCGCTGACCGCCGGGCGGCTGATGGCCTCCATGTTCCCGTCGATCATGATCGTGCTGAACGTGTCGACCGTCGCCGCCATCTGGGTGGGTGCCGACCGGATCGACGCCGGAGCGTTGCAGGTGGGCCAGATGATCGCCTTCCTCAGCTACCTGGCCCAGATCCTGATGTCGCTGATGATGGCCACGTTCATGGCGGTGATGATCCCGCGCGCCGCGGTGTGCGCCGAGCGGCTGGTGGAGGTGCTCGACACCGAGTCCTCCGTCGTCGAGGCGCCCGACGCCCTCGACCAGCTCCCCGCGCACGCCCCCCTCGAGCTGCGAAACGTCGGCTTCCACTACCCGGGGGCGGAGGCACCGGTCCTCACCGACATCTCGCTCACCGTGGCACCCGGCACCACCACCGCGATCATCGGGTCCACCGGCTCGGGCAAGTCCGCACTGCTCGGGCTGATCCCCCGGCTCTTCGACGTGACCTCCGGCGAGGTGCTCATCGGGGGCGTCGACATCCGTCGGGTCCGCCTCGACACGCTGTGGTCGCGGATCGGGCTCGTGCCCCAGAAGCCGTTCCTGTTCAGTGGCACGGTGGCCTCCAACCTCCGGTACTCGAAGCCCGACGCGACCGACGAGGAGCTCTGGGAGGCATTGACCATCGCCCAGGCCGACGACTTCGTGCGGGCCATGCCCCACCAGCTCGACGAGCCGATCGTCCAGGGCGGCTTCAACGTGTCGGGCGGGCAGCGGCAACGGCTGGCCATCGCCCGGGCGTTGGTGCGCAAGCCCAGCATCTACCTCTTCGACGACTCGTTCTCGGCCCTCGACCTGGCCACCGACGCCCGCCTGCGGGCCGCCCTGCGCCCCCACACCGCGGACGCCGCGGTCGTGGTGGTGGCCCAACGGGTGTCGACGATCATGGGCGCCGACCAGATCCTCGTGATCGAGGACGGCCACGCCGTGGGGCTCGGCACCCACCACGAGCTCATGGAGCGGTGCCCCACCTACCTGGAGATCGTCGAGTCCCAGATGACCCGGGAGGAGGCGGCCTGATGGGCGACGACGACCAGCCCGTCGCCCAGCCCGCCAAGTCGGTGGCGGCCGAGGCCCGCTCGGGCATCGGCGGACGCTTCGCCGCGATGGGCATGCCCGTCGAGAAGTCGAAGGACTTCTCCGGTTCCACCCGGCGCCTCCTCGACCGGCTGGCGCCCGAGCGCGCCGGGGTGCTGTTGGTGCTCGTGCTGGCGCTGGTCAGCGTCACGCTGTCGGTGATCGGTCCCAAGGTGCTCGGACACGCCACCGACATCCTCTTCGAGGGGATCCTGGCCAAGTTCCGTCGTTCCGGTGGCATCGACTTCGCGGCGATGCACCGGGTGCTGCTGATCGCGCTGGCGATCTACGTGGTCTCGGCCGCCTTCCAGTGGCTGCAGGCCCTGCTGCTGGCCGGGGTCGTCCAGCGCACCATGCTCCGGCTGCGGGCCGAGGTCGAGGACAAGCTCCACCGACTGCCCCTCAGCTACGTCGACCGTCAGCCCCGTGGCGACCTGCTCAGCCGGGTGACCAACGACATCGACAACATCGCCCAGAGCCTCCAGCAGACCCTCAGCCAGCTGCTGATCTCGGTGATGTCGCTGCTCGGCGTCCTGATCATGATGTTCGTGATCTCGCCGCTCCTGGCGCTCGTGGCGCTGGTGACCATCCCGGCCTCGTTCGGGATGATGAAGGCGATCACGGGCCGGTCCAAGCAGCGCTTCATCGCCCAGTGGACCCACACCGGCGCCCTCAACGGCCAGGTCGAGGAAGCCTTCACGGGGCACCAGCTGGTCAAGGTCTTCGGGCGTCAGGCCGACGTCGAGGCGCGCTTCGCCGCCAAGAACGAGGAGCTGTACGAGGCCGGGTTCGCCGCCCAGTTCATCTCCGGGATCATCCAGCCCGCGATGTTCTTCCTCGGCAACCTCAACTACGTCGTGATCGCCGTGGTGGGCGGGCTGCGGGTGGCGTCGGGATCGATGTCGCTCGGCGACGTCCAGGCCTTCATCCAGTACTCGCGCCAGTTCACGATGCCGCTCACCCAGCTGGCCTCGATGGTCAACGTGCTCCAGTCGGGCGTGGCCTCGGCCGAGCGGGTCTTCGAGCTGCTCGACGCGCCCGAGCAGGAGCCCGAGGAGGACTCGGCGGGCCGCGCCGACCAGGTGCGCGGCCGCGTCGAGTTCGAGCACATCTCGTTCTCCTACGACCCGGCCAACCCCCTCATCGAGGATCTGTCCCTGGTGGCCGAACCGGGACGCACCGTCGCCATCGTGGGACCCACCGGCGCGGGCAAGACCACCTTGGTGAACCTCATCATGCGCTTCTACGAGCTGGACTCGGGGCGGATCACGATCGACGGCCGGGACATCTCGAAGATGCCCCGCCACCAGCTCCGCTCCGAGATCGGCATGGTCCTCCAGGACACCTGGCTCTTCGGCGGGACCATCCGCGACAACATCGCCTACGGCAACCTCGACGCGACCGACGACCAGATCCGCGCCGCGGCCAAGGCCACCTACGTCGACCGGTTCGTGCACTCGCTGCCCCACGGCTACGACACCCGCATCGACGACGAGGGCAGCACCGTGTCGGCCGGTGAGAAGCAGCTGCTCACCATCGCCCGGGCGTTCCTGGCCGACCCGGCCATCCTCATCCTCGACGAGGCCACCAGCTCGGTCGACACCCGCACCGAGGTCCTCATCCAGAGCGCCATGGCCAAGCTGCGGGAGCAGCGGACCAGCTTCGTCATCGCGCACCGGCTGTCGACCATCCGCGACGCCGACACCATCCTGGTCATGGAGGCCGGTCGCATCGTCGAGCAGGGGAACCACGACGAGCTGCTCGCCGCCGACGGCGCCTACGCCCGGCTCTACCACGCGCAGTTCGCCGCCGCGGCCACCGACCTGGTCTGAGGGCTGACGGTCAGGGCACCGCCGCTCGGGACACCGTCACTCAGAACACGGTGCCCAGGTCGGTGCGGGCGATGTGATCGATGTTGCGTTCGGCCAGCGCGGCGATGGTCAGCGACGGGTTCACGCAGCCGGTCGACCCCGGGATCAGGGCGCCGTCGTTCACGTAGAGGCCGCGCTGGCCGAGGACCCGGCCGTGACCGTCGCACACCTTGCCGATGACCGCGCCACCGAGCGGGTGGTAGGTGGTCGGCTCCAGTTCCGTGAGGTCCACCGACGCCACCGCGCCTGCAGCCCGGCCGAGCTGGGCCAGACGTCGTCGGGCCTCGACCATGGCGGGGCCGTGGGCCGAGGCGGGGAACTCCAGCCGCGCCCCGCCGCGGGCGGTGTCGTAGCGGAAGGCGCCGTGCCCGTCGGGCAGGAAGATGGCGACCGTCTGCATGACGTTCACGTCGACCGGCACGGGGAGCGGCGCGTAGAGGAGCGACATGGGCCCTGCGGGGTTGTCCCAGTCCCGTGACGCGATGCTGGCCGGACCGCCCTGGAAGGTGCCCTGGGGGTGGTCGAGGATCTGCGCCACGATCAGGTCGCCGTTGGTGGACCACCAGCGGCCGACGTCGTCGGGCAGGTCGGTGATGGTCCCCCGACCGGCCGCGTCGACCAGCAGCCGGGTGGTGTTGGGGGAGCCGGCGCACAGGAAGAGCGCGTTCGCCACCAGCTCCACCTCCTCCTGGACCACCCCGTCGACGTCGAGCCGGTCGACCGCCACCGACCACCGGCCGGCGGCGTCGCGGCCGATCTCGTTCACCCGGTGCAGGGCCAGGAGTTCGACGTGGCCGGTCGCCTCGGCGGCCGGGATGTAGTTGCTGTCGAGGGACCGCTTGCCGGGCCCGTTGACGCCGTAGATGACGTCGCCGATCGAGATGTTGGGCGGCAGCTCGCCCCGGAGCTCCCGGCGGACGGCGTCCCAGTCGATCGGCATGGGCTCGCCCCGGGCATCGGGGAAGCCGGCCCGACGCACCGCCTCGATGAACCGGCGGCTCGACGCGTAGCGGTCCGACGCCAGGACGTCGTCGGGCAGGGGGGACGCCCCGAGGTTGCGGCGCACCAGCGGGTACCAGCGGTCGTCGAACTCCTGGTAGTCGAGCTCGCCGGGCATGACGCGGTCGAACAGGTCGCCCCGAGGCTGCACCGACATGCCGTGATAGGGGAGTGAACCGCCCCCCACCGCGGCGGCGCACACGATGTCCATCCCGTCACCCTCGATGCGCTCGAGCAGGCCGGCGTACGGCTGCCATGGCAACGACGGGAACAGCCGGGTCGCGGCGTTCTGTGGGCTGAGCCAGGACGCTCGTCGGTCGAGCCCGAACATGGTCGGGAAGGTGCCGGGCCGGCCGTGGGCCCAGCGCTGCCCCCGCTCGAGCACGGTGACGTCGACGCCCCGTTCGGCCAGTCGGAGCGCAGTGACGGCCCCGCCGAAGCCGGTGCCGATCACGACCACCCGACGCCGTTCACGCCGTCGCCCCGGTGTGGGCACCGGGGGAGCGCAGGCCGTCAGCGCTCCGGCGCCCACCGCGGCAGCAGCCCCGCCGAGCAGGCGGCGTCGACTGATCGGAACGTCCATCTTCTCGGTGGTCCTCCCCGCGTCTTCCGGCGCGTCCTGCGAGCCGGGCGCCCGCCGCAGGGTATCGATGCGTCGCGGAGCCCTGCATCCCGGACCGGGCCTGGCCATAGGCTCCCCGCCATGCTGCTCCGCATCTTCACCGAGCCACAGCAGGGCGCCTCCTACGACGACCAGCTGGCGGTGGCCCGAACGGCCGAGGAGTGTGGCTTCGACGCCGTCTTCCGCTCCGACCACTACCTGCGCATGGGCGACGGCTCACCGCTGCCCGGCCCCACCGATGCGTGGATCACGCTGGCCGGCCTGGCCCGGGAGACGAGCACCATCCGGCTCGGCACGCTGGTCTCGCCGGTCACCTTCCGCCACCCGGGGCCCCTGGCCATCTCGGTGGCCCAGGTCGACGAGATGTCGGGCGGCCGCGTCGAGCTGGGCCTGGGCACGGGCTGGTTCGACGACGAGCACCACGCCTACGGCATCCCGTACCCCACCTCGATCGGGACCCGCTTCGACATCCTGGAGGAGCACCTCGCCGTGGTCACCGGGCTGTGGGCGGCCGAGCAGCCGTTCAGCTTCGCCGGCGATCACGTCACGGTGACCGACTCGCCCGGATTGCCCAAGCCGCGTCAACGTCCGGGCCCGCCGATCGTGATGGGGGGCGGTGGTCCGCGCCGGACGCCCGCGCTTGCTGCCCGCTACGCGGCGGAGTGGAACCTGCCGTTCTCGCCGCTGCCGAGCTTCGTCGAGCTGCGTGGCCGCGTCCGCGCCGCATGCGAGGACATCGGCCGGGATCCCGACTCGATCGTCACCTCGGCCGCGCTCGTGGTCTGCGTGGGCGCCGACGACGCCGAGGTGGCGCGACGCGCCGCGGCCATCGGGCGCGAGGTGGAGGAGCTGCGGACCATCGGCGTGTGCGGCACGCCGGCCGAGGCCGTCGAGCGCCTCGCTGAGTGGGAGGTGGCCGGCGCGGAGCGCGCCTACCTCCAGGTGCTCGACCTCGCCGACCTCGACCACCTGCGCCTCATCGCGGCAGAGGTCATGCCGCACCTGGGCTGAGCGGGTTCGCCGCCTCGCCCGCCGGGGCCACATCGCCGCCGGTGCGGCGGGCCAGCGCCACCCCGAGCGCAGGGAACAGCACGATCGAGAACATCCCGGCGCCCACCATGGCCGCCGCGGTGGAGGCGCGCATCTGGTCGGCCTCGAGCTTGCTCTCCACCACCTCGAGCTCGGCGTGGCCGGTGGTCCGGGTGACCAGGAGCCGGTAGACGACCCCGGCGGTGAACGCCCCGAGCAGGATGTCGAGGCCCAGCCGACCGGCCAGGAAGGTCATCGCGGCGATCAGGACCCGTACAGCTCGGAGCGCACCCCCCCGGTCAGGTGCCGGGCCCACCGCGATGCCCTCCACGAGGCCTCCGGAGACGGTCGGCGGCGGTGGTCGTGACCGAGCGAGACGCGCTACGCGGTGCCCCCGCGATTCGTCGCCGCGCTCGACGCCGTCGCCGTGGCCGGTGTCCGGTCGGAGATCAGCGAGCCGCGTTCCAACAGCTCCTCGAACTCGGCGGCGGTGACCGGCCTCGAGTAGAGGTAGCCCTGGCCGTGGGTGCAGCCGAGGGCGACCAGCTCGTCGTGCTGCACCACCTCTTCGATGCCCTCGGCCACGGTGGTGACCCCCAGCTCCCGGGCCAGGCGGAGGATCGTACGAACCACGCCGTCCTGACGGCGGTCCCCGCCGAGCCGGTCGACGAAGCTCTTGTCGATCTTCAGGACGTCGAAGGGGTAGTCCTGGATCTGGGTGAGCGACGAGTAGCCGGTGCCGAAGTCGTCGATGGCGATGCGCACCCCCTGCGCCCGCAGGGCGTGCAGGCAGGCCCGGGCCTGCGCCTGGTCGGAGGCGAAGACCGACTCGGTGATCTCGACGCACAGCTGCTCGGGGTCGATGCCGGCGTCGCGCACGGCGCGGGCCACCTCGTCGACGACACCGGGGTCGTCGAGCTGGCGGACCGAGACGTTGACCGAGGTGCGCAGGGCGATCCCGAGCTGGCGGCGCCACGCACCCGCCTGGCGCGTCGCCTCCCCGAGGACCCACCGTCCGAGCCCGACGATCAGGCCGGTCGCCTCGGCCACCGGGATGAACTCCACGGGCCCGAGCAGACCCTTGTGCGGGTGCTGCCAGCGCACCAGGGCCTCGGCGCCCACGATCTCACCCGTTCCGAGGTCGACGATCGGCTGGTAGTGGAGCCGGAGCTCGTCGGCCTCGAGCGCCCGCTGCAGCTCGGTGCGGACCTCGAAGCGGTGGAAGGCGGAGGTGTGGAGGTGCTCCTCGAAGCACTCCACCCGTCCCTTCCCCCGGTCCTTGGCCCGGTACATGGCCACGTCCGCGTTCCGCAGGAGGACCTCGGGCGTCGACGAACGGTCGTAGTCCAACGCGACGCCGACGCTGACCGCGCAGCTCATCTCGCGGCCCGCCACCACCAGCGGGCGGGAGAGCGACTCGATCACGCGGTGGGCCACCTCGAGGGCGTCGGTCTCGCCCACGACGTCGGGCAGCAGGACCGCGAACTCGTCGCCGCCGATGCGGGCGGCGAGGTCCCCGTGTCGGACCGCGGCACCCAGCCGCTCGGCAGCCGCCACCAGCAGCTGGTCGCCGGCCTCGTGGCCCAGGCTGTCGTTGACGTCCTTGAAGTCGTCGAGGTCGAGGAACAGCAGCGCCACCGGCGTGCCGGCGAGGGTGCCGAGCGCCTCGCCCAGCCGCTCCATGAGCATCGCCCGGTTGGGGAGCCCGGTCAGGTGGTCGTGGCGGGCCTGGTGGCGGAGGGAGCGCTCCAGCCGGCGTCGGTCCGTGACGTCACGCCCGTTGAGCACGATGCCGTCGATGCCGGGTTCGTGGCGCAGGTCGGCGACGGTGAGCTCGACCACGCGCGGGCCGGTGTCGGCGTCGGCCGGCGTCTCCGCCTCGAGGACCATGGTCGGCAGGGTCCGCTCGCTGCGACCGGCCCGGTGGAGGTACTCGCCGAGGGCGTCCCCAACGAAGAGCGAGCGCAGCTCGCCACCCACCAGCTCCTCGGCCCGCCGTGCCACCAGTCGTTCGACGGCCGGGCTGACGTAGTCCACGGTGCCGTCGCTCGATGCCACCACCACGATGTCGTCGGTGTGCTCGATGAGTGCCCGGAAGCGATGGTCGGACCGCTGGCGGATCTCGGAGCGCACCGCGGCGAGCGCCCGGAGGGCGAGCCCGCCGTCGCGGGCCAGCGCCTCGAGCGCGTCGGCGGTGGCGACGTCGAGCGGTCGCTCGGTCCGCACGACCAGCCAACAGGGCTGCCCGTCGTCGTCGCCGAGTGCGAATCGACGCTCGGTGCCATCCGGATCGTCGTTCGCATCGGCCCGCGGGGCGTCGCCCCGCTGCACGTGCGCCCCGGCACCGGCGCCCAGCACGCCCGCGGCGCCGTCGCGGAGGATCGCCGAGATCTCGCCGAGGTCGCTCGCCACGAGGAGGCGCTCGCCGGCTCGTCGCAGCACCAGCTCACGGGCGTTGGAGCGCTCCTCGGCCCGGATCAGCCCCACCACCCGGGCCAGCACGAGGACGGAGGTGACGGCCGAGCCGACCAGGACGTTCACCAGGCGGTCGCGGCGCCCGGCCAGCTCGTAGACGAGGAGCATCGACGGCGACATGAGCAGCGCGCCGGCGAGCAGGACGACGCGGGCCCGGGTGAGGCGGGTGCGGTGGACGAGCGGGCGGTCCACGATCTGACGGGCGGAGGGGTGGGTCGCCGCGGCGGCCAGCAGCCCGAACACCGGAGCCGTGAGGTACTGGTTGACGGTGGTGTCGGCATCGTGGGCGAGGCCGAGGGTGACCGCCAGATCGGAAGCGAGGAACAACCCCATCGCGCCGGCGAGCAGGTGGTAGGCGGGGGGACGGGCGCCACCCCCCACCGCCAGACGCAGCGTGGCGGTCAGGATCAGGAGCGAGACCGCCGCGAAGGCCACGTTCGTGAGGCGCTCGGCGAGCGGTTGGGTGGGGTCGTTGACGTAGGGCTCCAGCACGAAGGCCCACAGGGCGAAGCCCACCGCCGCCGCCGGGAGCACCGCGTCGAGCAGGTGACCCCGCTCGCCCCGGTCGTGGCGACGGCGGATCAGCACGACCTCGCAGCCGAGGATGGACAGGTAGACCACCGCGAACAGCAGCTCCGCCAGCGAGGGGACCGGGATGGAGCCGTCCGGCAGCGGTTGGACGATCGTGACCTTGGCGATCCCGGCGGCGAGCGAGGCCACCCCAGCGACCGAGAGCAGCCGCCAGGGGAGCCGGTCGGAGGGCTCGAAGCGTCGCGTCGTGACGATGACCACGACCGTCGTGGTCCACCCGAACGCCTGCAGGACGACCGCTCGGAGGTCGTCGCCGACGACCGCGACGGTCGCGCTGACCAGCGCGGTCGCGACCAGGAGCCGTCGGCTCGGTGCGTTCGAGTCCACGATGCCGTGTCGGCGCGACGGCGGACCGTCTGAAACCTTCTGCGAGTGCGCTGCGCCGGTTCGACCGGCCGCCGCTACGTTGCCGGAGATGACCGACTGGACCGACCTGAGCGCCCGGGCGTCGTTCGCCTCCCACCGGCTGATCGGCTGGATCTACTGGGACCCGGTGGCGATCGATGCGTACACGGCGCTCGGGATCGAGGGCGGCTTCGGCTACTACGTCGCCAGCCGTGCCGCGCCGCTGGCCGTCGCGGGCCACCAGGCGGTGACCGCCGCGTTCTTCTCGATCCACCCGGCCTTCATCGAGGCCTCGTTGGCGGCGGCCGCCCCCGCGGGGTGGGACGCGGTGGCCGCCGCACGAGACCACGGCGTGGTGGTCGGCCTGCCGCAGCTGGCGCCCGAGGTCTGCGACGGCCTGGCCGAGCTGGGCCCCGAGCTGTGGGCGGCGGCCGACGCGCTCGCCCCGTCGGGGCGGGTCCTCTTCGCCGCCCATCGGCAGTGGCCCCGTCCGGCCGATCCGTTGCTCTCGGCCTGGCTGGCCGTGAACTGCATCCGTGAGTACCGGGGCGACACCCACTGGGCGATCGTGGCCGCCGAGGGCCTCAGCGGCACCCAGGCCGGGCTCCTCCACGACGCCCACCTCCGCTACCCGGGCCAGTGGATCCCGCGCAGCCGCGGCGCCGACGACGCGGCCATCGACGCCGCGCTGGCCGACCTGGAGCGGCGGGGGCTGGCCGAGGCCGGGCGGGTGAGCGCGGCCGGCCTCGAGCTGCGGGAGCGGATCGAGTGCCGCACCGACGAGCTCACCGAGGCCGCCTGGCGCTTCCTCGGCGAGGCGTCCACGCAGCGGTTCCTGAACCTGGTGGAGCCGGTGGGGCAGCGGTTCGTCGACCGCATCGACGCCACCGCCGGACCGAACTGGATGCCGGCCGCGCGCGAGCGCCGAGCCTGAACCGGGCTCTCAGCCGGCGGGAGCGAGCCCGCGGCGGGCGTCGTCGAGGTGGTGCTCCACCTCGTGGACGGCCTGCTGGGCCATCCAGCGGATCGATCGGGTGGCCGGCTCGGGCCAGGCGTACTGGCAGGGGCGCGCCAGCTGCTCGACGGTGAGCGGGGCGAGGAAGCGCAGGAGGAGGTCGGTCGCCACGGCGAGGTCGGTGGCGAGCCGCTCGGGGTCGTCGGCCGCGTAGAGGCCGAGGTCGACCCGCTGGTCGGGGTGCAGCATGCTGAACGACGGGTCGTCCTGCACCAGGGCCAGCACCACCCGGTCGCGGATCACCAGGAGCACGTCGCGCACGTGGCCGGCGCGATCTCGTCGTCGCCGACGTCGTCCCACACGAAGCCGCAGGTCGGGCATGCGTCGACCGTCGCCATCACCGCTCCTCGTCGCTCCGCAGGATGCAGAACTCGTTCCCCTCGGGATCGGCGAGCACCACCCACCCCGTCCCGTCGTCGTTGCGGAGGTCGGCCAGCACGGTGGCACCGAGGCCGACCACCCGCTCGACCTCGGCGTCGCGGCGCCGGTCGGTGGGGACCAGGTCCAGGTGGAGGCGGTCCTTCACCGTCTTGGGCTCGGGGACCTCGATGAAGAGGAGCTCCTGGCCGCCCCCGGGCGGGACGATGCCGCACTCGGTCTCGTCGTCCTGGTCGGGATCGTCGCTCTCGACGTAGCCGAGCACCTCCATCCACCAGGTGGCCAGCGCGCGGGCGTCCCGACAGTCCACGGTCACGGCGCCGATCCGACTCGCCATGCCCGAACGGTAGGTCGATCCTGCCTACCGTGTCGCGATGGCGCACCGACTGCAGCTGAGCGTGGTCCCGGGCGAGCTGGCGGTGTGCCGCCTCGCCGCCGAGGCGTCGGTGCCACCGTGGCTGCCCACGCACGGGTTCGTGAGCGTGACCCGGACCGCCGAGGAGCTGTCGATCGTCTGCGATGCGACGGTGGTGCCCTCGCCTCCCGGCCCCGAGGTGCGGGTCCAGGCGGGCTGGCGGTGCATCCGATTCGAGGGACCCTTCGCCTTCACCGAGACCGGCATCCTGCTGTCGGTGCTCGCGCCGCTCGCCGGAGCCGGCGTGGGCGTCTTCGCGCTCTCCACCTTCGACACCGACTACGTGCTCGTCCCCCAGGACGCGCTCGACGCAACGGTGGTGGCACTGGAGGCGGCCGGGCACATCGTCGCCGGTTGAGGCCGCCGACCGCCTGGCCGTCGGCCGGTACCATCGGTGCCGTGGGCCTCGACGACATCCACGAACAGGTCGGCACGCTGCTGAGCCGCGACGGCCAGCGCTACACCACCGAGCGACGCCGCCTCGTCGAGGCCCTCGCCCGCTCCGACCGGCCGGTCACCGTCGAGTCGCTGCGCGACGCCGACCCGCCCATCCCCATGAGCTCGGCCTACCGCAACCTGTCGGTCCTCGAGCGGGTCGGCGTGGTCGAGCGGGTGCGGACCACCGACGACCGGGCCCGCTTCGAGCTCTCCGAGCAGCTCACCGATCACCACCACCATCACCTGGTGTGCACCGGGTGCGGGGTGGTGGAGGACTTCACCGTCCCCGAAGCGATCGAGCGCTCACTCGACCGTCGGTTGGCCGAGGTGGCCGCCGAGCGGGGATTCGAGGTCACCGGCCACCGGCTCGACCTCGTGGGCACCTGCGCCGCCTGTCGTTGACCGGCGTCGCCGGTCGCGGAGGGCGGCGGCCACGGAGACCACCACGAAGATGCCGATGGCGATGAGCACGATGGTCCCGCCCGAGGGCGTGTCGGCGTAGAAGGAGACCGTGACGCCGGAGAGGGCGGTGACGGTCCCGAGGGCCGTGGCCAACGCAGCAGTGGCCGCGAAGCTGCGGGCGACGAGCTGGGCGGTGGCCACCGGCACGATCATCAGCGCGCTGACCAACAGCAGCCCGACGACCCGCATGGCCACCACGACGGTCACGGCGGTGACCACGGCCAGGGTGAGGTTGAGGGCGGTCACCGGCAACCCGGCCGCCCGGGCGAACTCCTCGTCGCTGCCCACCGCGAACAGGTGGCGGCCGAGTCCGCGGGTGACCCCGAGGATGACGAGCGTGAGCACCGAGAAGACCACCAGGTCCTGGGACGACGTCGTCGTGATGGCGCCGAACAGGTAGCTGTTCAGGTTGGCCGGGGTGCCGCCGGGGGCCTGGGAGATGATCACGACGCCCGCCGCGATGCCGCCGTAGAAGAGCACGGCGAGGGCGACGTCGCCGCTCGTGCGGCCTCGGGCACGGACGAGCTCGACTGCGACGGCACCCAGCACCGCCACCACGAGCGCGGTGTAGACGGGCTCGGTCGAGGTGAGCACCCCCGCCGCCACGCCGGCCAACGCCACGTGGCCCAGACCGTCGCCGATCAGGGCGAGGCGTCGCTGCACCAGGTGCACCCCCACGGCGGGGGCGGCCAGGCCGATGAGCACGGCGGCGGCGAGCGCCCGGAGCATGAAGTCGAACTCGAGGATCGCCGGCACGCTCACCGCTCTCCGAACAGCCCGGCCGCAGGATGCTGCGGTGAGTGGTCCCCGTGGTGGTGGTGGTGCCAGTCGCCCGCCCAGCCGCCGGCGGGCGCCGCGGCCGGCGATCCGTCGAAGGCGACCCGACCGTCGGCCATGACGACGGATCGGGTGATGAGCGGCGCCAGCGGTCCCAGTTCGTGGGTCACCAGCACGATGGTCAGCCCTGCCGAGCACAGGCCGGCCAGGAGCTCGGCGAAGCCCTCCTGGCTGGGAGCGTCGACCCCCGCGGTCGGTTCGTCGAGGACCAGGACCTCGGGGTCGGTGGCCAGCGCCCGGGCGATCAGCACCCGGCGTTGCTGGCCGCCGGAGAGGTCGGCGAGGGGCGTGCGCTCGCGGTGGGCCAGCCCGACCGCCTCGATGGCGGCGGATGCGGCGGCGCGGTCGGCGGCGGTGAAGCGACTCCAGGGTCGGCGGTGGGCGAGGCGGCCCGACGCCACCACCTCGGCCACGGTGGTGGGCATGGCGCTGGCGACCGTCTGGGCCTGGGGCACGTAGCCGACGCGGTGCCACTGGCGGAAGGCGCGTCGGTCGGTGCCGAGGACCCGGATCTCACCGCCCAGGAGGGGAGCGAGACCGAAGACACCACGGACGAGCGTGGACTTGCCCGACCCGTTCGCTCCGAGGACGGCGACGACTTCGCCCAGGTCGATGCGGAGGTCGAGCCGGCGGACCACCGGGCGGCCGTCGTAGCCGATGTCGGCGCCGACGAACTCGAGGGCCGGGCCGGGGGCGGCTCCTGACGGGTTCAAGTGCAGGACTGGCCGGACCGGAGGGTGGCGAGGTTCGACCGCATGACCTCAAGGTAGTCCTCGCCCGCCGAGTCCTCGGTGAGGCCCTCGATCGGGTCGAGGACGGCGGTCTCCGCGCCGGTCTCGGCCGCGACCGTCTCGGCGATGGTGGGGCTCACCAGGGTCTCGAAGTAGATGGTGGCCACGTCGTGCTCCTGCACGAACTCGGTGGCCTCGGCGAGGTCGGCGGGAGAGGGCTCGTCCTCGGGGCTCAGCCCGGAGATCCCGAGCTGGGTGAAGCCGTACCGGTCGGCGAGGTAGCCGAAGGCGGCGTGGCTCGTGACCAGCTCCTTCGACGCGCACGAGGCCAGGCCGCCGGAGAAGTCCGCATCGAGCTGTTCGAGGTCGCTGCGCAGCGACGCGGCGTTGGCGCGGTACTCATCGGCGCGCTCGGCGTCGACGGTGGCGAGCTGGTCGGCCAGCGCGTCGCCGACGTCGGCCAGTCGGAGCGGATCGAGCCAGAAGTGCGGATCGGTGCCGCCTTCGTCCTCGTGGGCGTGGTCCTCACCGTCCTCCGCGCTGCCGTGGTCGTGGTCGTCGCCCTCGACGGCCGCCAGGGTGAGCTCGGCGTGGTCGGCCGCGTCGAAGACGGCGCCCTTCGCCTCGGCCACGGCGTCGTCGACGGCCGGCTGGAACCCCGAGAGGTAGACGACCAGATCCCGTTCGGCGATGGTGGCGACGTCGCTCGGGGACAGCTCGAGGTCGTGGGGCTCTGCGCCGGGCGGCGTGAGGCTGGCGACCTCCACCAGGTCGCCCCCCACGCGCTCGGTGATCCACTGCAGGGGATAGAAGGACGCCACGACCTCGACGGCCGGGGTCGCGGTACCCGCGCGGCCCTCGTCAGCGGGCTCGGTCCCGCCGCAGCCGGCGAGGAGGACGGACGCGGTGGCGACGGAAGCGGTGAGCGGGGAGAGCCGGAGCATGGGTCGAGTCAACCAGGAATGAGAGCCATTGTCAAAAAGCTCGTCGGCCCGTGAGACCCTCGTGCGGCTGCGCCCTACGCTGCGCCGATGGCCGACCAGACCCTGCAGCCCACCGACGAGCGCCGGGCCGGCGCGGCCCGACTGTCCGACGCCGAGGCGGTCCGCCTCCTGTCCGGAGCCGATGCCTGGACCTTCGAATCGGCCCCCGGGGTGGGGATCGGGCCGGTCCGGGTGGCCGACGGCCCCCACGGACTGCGGGTCCAGGCCTCGGGTTCGCTCACCGGACCGAAGGCGCCGACCGCGCCCGCCACCTGCTTCCCCACGGCGGTCACCCTGGCGGCCACCTGGGACCGTGACCTGACCCACGAGGTCGGTGTCGCCCTGGCCGAGGAGTGCCACGACCAGGGCGTCGACGTGCTGCTGGGCCCGGGCCTCAACATCAAGCGCCACCCCTGCGGCGGTCGGAACTTCGAGTACTTCTCCGAGGACCCCTACCTCTCGGGCACCTTGGCCGCGGCCATGACGCGGGGGCTGCAGTCCCAGGGGGTGGGGGCCTGCCTCAAGCACTTCGCCGCCAACAACCACGAGACGTTCCGCAACGTGGCCGACGCCGTCGTCGACCCCCGGACGCTCCGTGAGCTCTACCTGCGCGGCTTCGAGATCGCGGTGGCCGAGGCGCAGCCGTGGACGGTGATGTGCTCCTACAACCTGCTCAACGGGGAGCACTGCTGCGAGGACCACTTCCTGCTCACGAAGGTGCTGCGCCACGACTGGGGCTTCGACGGTGTCGTGATGTCGGACTGGGGTGCCACCAGCGACCGCGCCGCGGGCGTGGCCGGCGGCCTCGACGTCCAGATGCCGGGCTGCGGGCACGCCTTCGACGGCGAGGTGCTCGACGCGCTCGGTCGGGGCCGCCTGGATCGCTCGGCGGTCGACGCGTCGCTGCGTCGTCTGCAGCTGCTCTGGGATCGGGTGGCGCCGACGAAGGCGTCGGCGGAAGCGGCCCGGGCCGAACGGTCGACCGAGGAGACCGCGGCGATCTACGACGCCCACCACGACCTGGCCCGCCGGGCCGCGGCCGCGGGCACCGTCCTGCTGTCCAACGACGGCGTGCTGCCGCTGGCGCCCGGTACCCGGGTGGCGCTGATCGGCGAGCTGGCCGACGTGGCGCGCTTCCAGGGGGCGGGCAGCTCCCAGGTGGTGCCGACGCGGACCACCACGCTGCGCGACGAGCTGTCGGCGCAGCTGGGCGCCGATCACGTCGGCTACACGGCGGCCTACTCGGCGCACACGGGCGAGTCGAGCGCCACACAGGTGGCCGAGGCGTGTCGGGCCGCGGCCGACGCCGAGGTGGCCGTCGTGGTCGCCGGGCTCCCGGCCATCTACGAGTCGGAGGGCTGGGACCGCGACCATCTCGACCTGCCCGAGGGCATCGCCGCGGTCGTCGAGGCGGTCTGCGCGGCACAGCCGCGCACCGTGGTGGTGCTGTGCAACGGGGCGCCGGTGTCGACCGGCTGGGCCAGCCACGCCGCGGCGGTGGTCGAGGGCTACCTGGGCGGCCAGGCGGGTGGGGCCGGGTTGGCCGACGTGCTGTGCGGCGCGGCCGAGCCGGGTGGCCGGCTGGCCGAGAGCTTCCCCGTCGCCCTCGCCGACCTTCCGGCCGACCGGAACTTCCCGGGTCAGCCCCGCCGCACCGAGTACCGCGAGCGGTCCTACGTCGGCTACCGGTTCCACCTCACCAGCGGCGTCGACGCCGCGTTCCCCTTCGGCCACGGGCTGTCCTACACGCGCTTCGAGTGGGGTGCCGCCCAGGTGTCGTCCGCCACCTGGGCCGAGGGCGACGCCCCCCTGGTGGTGCGGGTCCCGGTCACCAACGCCGGCGACCGGGCCGGCAGCGACGTGGTGCAGGTCTACGTCGAGGCCGCGGCACCCACGCTCGACCGTCCGACCCGCGAGCTGGCCGGCTACGCCAAGGTGCACCTGGCCGCCGGCGAGACCGCCGAGGTGGAGGTGGTGATCGACGACCGTGCCTTCGACGTGTGGGACGTCACGGTCGACGGCTGGGTCACCGACCCCGGCGCTCACCACCTCGCCGTGGCCCGCTCCTCGGTCGACGTGGTCGATCGCCTCGAGGTCGCCGTCACCGCGGCCGGTGCGCCGGCGCCGGCCACCTGCTCGCCGGAGGTGGCCTGGGCCCCGACCACCGGTGAGTTCACGACGCTGCTGGGACGGGAGCTCCCGCCGGTGCCGCCGCGCCGACCCTTCACCCGCGACACCACGTTCACCGAGCTGGACGGGACCTGGGTGGGCACCGTCATCCGCAAGGGCGTGGTGCCCCGCATCCGCGGCGAGCTGGCCGCCATGTTCCCCGAGGCCACCCCCGCCTTCCATCGCCGCTTCGCCGAGGTCGCGCTGGAGGCGCCGCTCCGCGTCGCCGTGGCGACCATGGAGGGCAAGTTCACCCTGGCGCAGGCCGACCTGCTGCTCGACGTGGTGAACGGCCGCTGGGGCCCGGCCGCCCGCGGCCTCGCCGCCGAGCTGCGCGGCGCCCTCCGCTCACGCCGCTGACGGCGCCCCCCACCCCCCCCCCCCGAACATGCGTCCCCCCTCCCGAACATGCGTCGTCGTGGCCGACATCCCGGCTTCAGCAACGCATGTTCGGGACGTGGCGGGCAGGCGCTCAGCCGGGGGGGGCTCGGTGGTTCAGCCGGGCGGCGTCGGGGATCAGCTCGGCGTCGCGACGTCCACCGTGCGGGCCAGCTCGATGGCCGCGGCGGGGTCGAGGCCGGCGCGCCCGATGAGCCAGCACGCGATGGGGGCCGCGATGCGCTCGGATGCGTGGGCGGCGACGCCGGCGAGGTCGAGCAGTGCCTCGATCGTGGTCTCGTCGGGCGCGTCGACGCCCAGGCGCTCGGCGAAGGCCGCCACCCAGTCCCGTCCGCTCGGCATCGTGTCGCCCATCGTCGCCCCTTCCTCCTCGCCGGCATCCTCACCCGGCCGCCGTCGTAGGCTCGCGCCCCACTGACCCCACGCGCTACCGGGCGCGGACCGGCCGCATCGATCAGGAGGCGCAGGTCGAGCCGACGGTCGAGGTGCGGTCGGGGGTCGAGGCGACGTTCCCGGCGGTGTCGACCGCCACCACCCGCCAGGTCACCGTGCGTGGCGGTCCTCCGACGGTGACCGACGCCGACCAGGTCGTCCCCTGCGGGCCGACCATCGGGACCGACACCATCCCGCCGCCCTGGTCGCTGTACTCCACCCGGACCGACGCCACGCCGCCCGGGTCGGTCACGTTGGCCACGACCCCGCACGGGGTCGCGACGGCGAAGCGCGACGGCGGGCGCACGAGCGTGATGGTCGGCGCCACGACCGCGGTGACGCCCACCGCGACCGTGGTCGACGCGCCGCCTTCGACGGCCACGGTGACCGTGCCCGTCGTCACCCCCTCGGCCAGCGCGGCGCGGTCGACCACCAGGGTGAAGGCGGCCGACGCCCCGGGCACCAGGTCGGCCGCCGAGGTCGAGGTGGCCAACCACGACAACCCTTCCACCACGGCCACCCGAGCGGTCGCGTCACCGGTGTTGGTGGCGGTGATCGTCCGCGACCCGTCGGTGCTGCCGAAGTCGACGGAGGTGGGCGTCACGCCCACCCGTGGCCCCGACGGGGCGCGCGTGGTGGTCGGCGCGGTGGTGGCCGGGGCAGCGGTCGTCGTGGTGGCGATCGTGGTCGTCGACGGCGGTGGCGCGACGGTCACCGGGACGGTGGAGGGCCCGGTGGCCACCGTGGTGGTGGTGGCGGTGGGCTCCGAGGTGGTGGGGGACGGGCGGTCCCGGTCGGCCACCACGACTGCGTCGTCGCCGTTCCCCCACCCGCCGGCGCCGACGACGGCCAGGAGGGCGAGGACCACCGCGGCGCCGACCGCGGCCAGGGCGCCCACGGGGCGCCGGCGCCGAGCCCCCGGGTCGGCCGGTGGGAAGCCCGATTCGGACCAGGGCCGGCCGGTGTGCGCCACGAGGTCGAGGTCGCCCAGGACCCGCTCGCGGATCGCCAGGGGGGCGGCCAGGGCCGGACCTGCGCTCAGGAGCGTTGCCGGCACGGCCCGCCGCCGTCGGTCGCAGACCTCGCAGCCCTTCACGTGGCGGGCGACCCGCTTGCGGACCAGCACCGTGAACCGTCCGTCCCACCCGGCGAGGATCGAGCCCAGCTCGGTGCAGTCCTGCCGACCCTGGCGGGCCACCAGCAGCGCACCGAGCGAGGTGGCGAGCCGTTCCCGCATGCGGTGCGCCGCCACCTGCGCTGTGCCCACGGAGGTGCCGAGGGCGAGGGCGAGGCCTTCGCCGTCGAGTCCACCGGCCAGGTGGAGGGCCAGCACCGTGCGATCCCGTTCGTCGAGTCCCTCCGCCGCGTCGGCCAGGAGGCGGCGCACGTCCTCGGCGTCGGTGGCCGTCGGCTCGTCGGCCGGCACGTCGTCGAGGTGGTCGTCCATGGTGTCGGTGGGGATCTCCCGACTGCGGCGTCGGGTCCGTCGGTAGGCCTCGTGTCGGGCGATGGCGAAGAGCCAGGGTCGGAGTCGCTCCGGGTCCCGGAGCTGGCCCAGCCGCTCGGCGGCCAGGAGGAAGACGTCACCGGCGCAGTCGGCGGCGTCGTCGGGATCCCGCAGCAGGTGCCGGCAGGTCGTGTAGATCCGGTCGCCGTAGCGGTCGTAGATGGCGGCGAAGGCGGCACGGTCGCCGGAGGTGGCGCGCCCGACCAGCTCGGCGTCGGAGGGGCCGTCGAGGCCGGGGTCCGGTGCGGAGGCGTCCATGACGATCTGCAGCATCGCGCCACGGCGGCCGGAGGAGCGGCGGAACCGCTCCTCCGGCCGACCGGGCCCGCCGATCAGCGTCCGGCCCGCCGGCGACGGGCCAGGGCGACCGCCCCGGCGCCCAGCGCCGCCACCCCGGCGCCCGCCGCGGCCAGCGGTCCGGCGGCGCCGCCGGTGAAGGCCAGGTCGGCCTCGTCGGTGGCGCCCGCCACCTCGGCCTCGGCCTCGGGCTCGACCGGGTCGGCGGGATCGGTGGGGGTGGGCTCCTCGGCGGGCGGCACGGTGGGCGGGACCGTGGGATCGGGGTTGACGATCACCGGCGGGATGGTCGGGGGCGTGGGGTCGTCGTCGCCGGGGTCGTCGGTGATCACCGGAGGGATCGTCACGACGGGGGGGATGGTGACGTCGGGGAGCTTGATGACCGGCGGGATGGTGGGGGGCGTGGGGTCGTCGCCGTCGGGGTCGTCGGTGATGATCGGCGGAATCGTGACCACCGGGGGGATGGTGACGTCGGGCAGCTTGAAGACGGGCGGGATGGTCATCGGGGGCTTGGGGATCGTCACACCCGGGAGCTTCGGGATGACGGGGAGGTCGACGCCGGGGAGCCCGGCGGCGGCGCTGCCGGCCAGCGGGCCGCCCAGCAGCGCTCCGGCCGCGATCCCCGCGCCCACGATGGAGGCGGCGGCCCGGCCCCGCAGCGAGGTCCGGGGGAGGCGGCGGGTGGTGAGGTCGGAGGTGGAGGTGGAGCCCATGGCGGTGCCTTTCGGTGGGTGTCGTGCGGGGCCTCGTGCCCCGACACCCTCCGAGAGACCCGGGCGCGCCGGTCCTTACACTTTTCGCAGAGGATTTCTCGGAACTCGCCCCGCCGGCCGGGAGGAATCTCCGGGGTGCCCGCTCCGTTGGGTTGCGTCGTGGACACCGGCACCCTCACCGAGACGCTCGACGGACCCGCCTTCGGCTTCGAGCACACCTACGCCGAGCGGCTCGACGGCCTCTACGAGCCCTGGCGGGGCGTGTCGGTGCCCGAGCCCCGGCTGCTCCTGCTGAACGAGGACCTGGCCGGCGAGCTGGGCCTGGACGCGTCCCTCCTCCGCAGCCCGGCCGGGGTCGCGATCCTGGCCGGTGCCGCCACCGCGGCGGACTCCCGACCGATCGCCCAGGCCTACTCGGGGCATCAGTTCGGCGGCCTGTCGCCGCGTCTCGGTGACGGCCGTGCGCTGCTGCTCGGCGAACTGATCGACCGCGAGGGCCGACGCCGGGACCTCCACCTGAAGGGCTCGGGTCGCACGCCGTTCTCGCGGGGCGGTGACGGGAAGGCGGCGGTCGGCCCGGTCCTGCGCGAGTACCTGATGGGCGAGGCCATGTGGGCGCTGGGCATCCCCACCACCCGGGCGCTCGCGGTGGTGGCCACCGGTGAGGACGTGCTCCGCGACCGCGTGCTGCCCGGTGCAGTGCTGGCTCGGGTGGCCGCCAGCCACCTGCGGGTGGGGACGTTCCAGTACGCGGCGCTCCACGGCGGGCCCGACCAGGTGGCCCGCCTGGTCGACTACGCCATCGAGCGCCACCACCCGGCGGCGGCGTCGGCCGAACGCCCCGCCCTGGCGCTGCTCGAGGCGGTGTGCGAGGCGCAGGCGCAGCTGGTGGCGCGCTGGATGCTGGTGGGCTTCATCCACGGCGTCATGAACACCGACAACACCACGATCTCGGGCGAGACCATCGACTACGGACCGTGTGCCTTCATGGACCGCTTCGACCCGGCCACGGTGTTCAGCTCGATCGACCACGGCGGCCGCTACGCCTACGGCAACCAGCCCCGCATCGCCCAGTGGAACCTGGCCCGGCTGGCCGAGACGCTCCTGCCGCTCATCGACGAGGACGACGAGGCCGCCGTGGCACGGGCGACCTCGGTCCTCGAGGGCTTCGTCGAGCGCTACTCGGCGGCGTGGGTGGCCGGCGTCCGTCCCAAGCTGGGGCTGGTCGAGCCGGCCGAGCCGTCCCGGGCCCGCGACGAGGACGACGCCCAACTCGCCACCGACCTCCTCGACGTGCTGGGGGCGGGCCGGGCCGACCACACCGGCGCCTTTCGCTCGCTCTCCGCGGTCCTGCGCGGCGACGAGGAGGCGGCCACGGCCCTGGGCGACGACGCCGCGGCCACGGCGGCCTGGATCGAGCGCTGGCGGGGCCACCGCGCCGACGACCCGCGTCCGGTGGCCGAGGTGGCCGAGGCCATGGACCGGGCCAACCCCGTCTACATCCCGCGCAACCACCTGGTGGAGGAGGCGCTCGAGGCGGCCACCGACCACGACGACCTCGACCCCCTCCGACGGCTGCTCGACGTCCTGGCCCGACCCTTCGAGGAGCGGCCCGGCCTGGAGCGCTACGCCGAGGCGGCGCCGCCCGAGTACGAGACCTACCAGACGTTCTGCGGCACCTGAGGCTCGATCCCGCGTCGCGGGCTCCGTAGGCTCGCCGTCGTGGCCCCTCCCGAGATCGACCGTCCCGAGGTGGTGGCCGAGGTCCGTGCCGCCTTCGAGGCCTACGAGGACGACCTGGTCGCCAAGCGCGTCGAGCGCCTGGTCGAGTGGTTCTGGGACGACCCCCGCGCCGTGCGGCTGGGCATCGACGAGGAGCTCTACGGCTTCGACGAGATCGCCGCCTACCGGCGCTCGCAGGCGATGGCCACCCCGCCGCGGTCGTTGCGCAACACGGTGATCACCGCCCTCGGTCCTGACGTGGCAACGGCGTGCACCGAGTTCCTGCCCGACGGATCCGACGCCGTCGGTCGCCAGACGCAGACCTGGATCCGCACCCCGGCGGGCTGGCGGATCGCCAGCGCCCACGTGAGCTGGTCGTCGGGCCGACGACCCTGAGGCGGCTCGGCTGACGGGCCGGGCCCCGGCCCGCGGGCAGCGATGACGACCGCACGCTCCGTTCACACAGCGGTCACGTCGCGGACCCCGGCGCGAAATCGCCCGTCCGTACGGTCGCCGGCGTGCATACAGACGTGCATGCAGCACCTCGCCAGCGGGACCGGGTCTACGCCGAGCTGAAGGAACGGCTCCTCGCCGGGGAGTTCGCGCTGGACGCCCGGCTGGGCGAGGTGTCCCTCGCCCGGGAGCTGGAGGTGTCCCGCACACCCGTCCGCGAAGCCCTCCTGCGGCTCTGGTCCGAGGGCATCGTGGACCGCCACCCGGGTGGCGGGTTCCGCCCCGTGATGCCCGACGGCGTGGCCATCCGGGAGCTGTACGACCTGCGGGAGGCGCTGGAGCGTCATGCGATCACGCTGCCGGCCCGCACCGGCCGCCACCACGACCGCGACGTGCTGGAGCGCCTCCTGGGGGAGTGGCGGTCCCTCGCCAGCGAGCCGCACTCGCCCGACCCCGACTTCGTCCTCTTGGACGAGAGCTTCCACCTCGGCCTGGCCGAGTCCGCCGGCAACCCCGCCCTCGTCGACGCGCTGGCCGCGGTGAACGACCGGATCCGCATCGTGCGGCTCCAGGACTTCCGCACCGTCGGTCGCATCGTGGCCACCATCGACCAGCACCTGGCCATCGTCGAGGCCCTGCTGGCCGACCGCCCGGAGCTGGCCTTCGAGCGGTGGCGGGACCACCTGGCCGAGTCGCTGGCCGTGGTGGAGGAGCGCTCGACCGAGGCGTGCCTGCGGATGATGCGATCGGGACGGAGGCTCCGATGACCCAGGTCGCCGACCCCTCCGCAGCGGCCGTCGAGGTCGACGCCGGGATCCGGGTGGTCCCCCGCCTCGAGGTGCGAGGCATCACCAAGGCCTTCGGGTCGCTGGTGGCCAACGACGCCGTCGACCTCACCGTGGCGCCCGGCGAGGTGCACGCGGTCCTCGGCGAGAACGGCGCCGGCAAGTCGACGCTGATGAAGCTGATCTACGGCACCTACCACGCCGATGCGGGGACCATCGCGGTCGACGGCACCGAGGTGGCGGTCACCTCGCCCGCGGTCGCCCGGGCCGCCGGCATCGGCATGGTGTTCCAGGACCTCCGCCTCATCCCGGCCTTCACCGTCACCGAGAACGTGGCGCTCGCCCTCGACCTGCGCGGCCCTCGACTCGACCGGGCGGCGCTGTCGGAGCAGGTGGCGGCCGCGGCCGAGCGCTTCGGGCTGGGGGTGCACCCCAAGGCGCTGGTGCGGAACCTCTCGATCGGCGAACGGCAGCGGGTCGAGATCCTCAAGGTCCTCATGGCCGGCGCTCGGCTGGTGATCCTCGACGAGCCCACCTCGGTGCTGGCGCCCCAGGAGGTCGACCGCCTCTTCGAGGGGCTGCTCGAGCTGCGGGCCCAGGGGCTGTCGGTGGTGATCATCACCCACAAGCTGCGTGAGGCCCGGGCCATCGCCGATCGGGTCACCGTGCTGCGGGGCGGCAAGGTCGTCCTCGGTGCCGCCGACCACCGCACCATGAGCGACGCGGAGCTGGTCGAGGCCATGGTCGGCCGCACCGTCCCGCCGCTCAGCCGCGACCGGACCCGCCCCGAGGTGAGCGACGAGCCGGCACTCGACCTCGACGCCGTGACCGTGGTGTCCGCCGACGGTGCCACCCGCCTCAAGTCGGTGTCCCTCCAGGTGCGCCGGGGCGAGATCCTCGGGATCGCCGGGGTGGCCGGCAGCGGCCAGCGCGAGCTGTACGACGTGGCCCTCGGGCTGTGCGAGCCCGCCTCGGGTCGGGTGCGGGTGTGCGGCCGGGACGTCGCGGGCGACCCGCGGGCCGCGATGGCCGCCGGCGCGGTCGGCATCCCCGAGGACCCGGTGGCCGAGTCGGTCGTGCCCGGCCTCGACGTGGCCGCTCACCTGGCCATGGAGCGACTCGGGCGGTTCCGGCGGCGCCTCGGCATCGACTGGGGCAAGGTCCGGCGGGACGCGGCGGAGCTCGACGAGCGGACCGGCCTGCGCATGGTGGACAGCCGCCGGACCGTGGCCGACCTCTCGGGCGGCAACATCCAGCGGGTCGTGCTCACCCGGGCCTTCGGGACCGACGGCGACCTCCTGCTGGCCGCCTACCCCAGCCGCGGCCTCGACGTGGCCACCACCCGCCGCACCCAGGAGCTGCTGGTCGAGCGGCGCGGCGCCGGGGCGGGGGTGCTGTTCATCTCCGAGGACCTCGACGAGCTGCTCGAGCTCTCCGACCGGATCGCGGTCTTCCACGACGGCGAGCTGACCGGCGTCGTCGAACCGAACTCGACCGACCGCTACGAGATCGGCCGCCTCATGTTGGGTGGTGCGGAGGCTGATCTCGTGGCGGTCGGCGGGCACGACGGCGCCGAGCCCGGAGCCGAGGGCGCGACCGAGGAGGTGGTGCCGTGACCGCGGTGGCCGCGCCGACCGGTGAGGTCGCCGCGACCTCCGCCGACCGCGCCGAGGCGATGCGCCGGGCCGCCCGCACCGCGGGGCGCTGGGTCGTCGCCCTCGGCGGGGCGTTGGTGGTCTTCGGCGCCTTCATGTCGGTGAAGGGCGCCGACCCCCTCGCCGCCTACGCCGACATGTGGACCTCGACGTTCACGTCGTCGAACTCGCTCGGCGAGATCCTCATCAAGGCCTCGCCCATCCTGTTGGCCGCCCTGGCGGTGGCCATCCCGGCCCGGGCGGGTCTGGTCAACGTCGGCGGTGAGGGCCAGCTGGTCATCGGCGGCGTGGCCGCGGCGGGCGTGGCCCTCGCCTTCGGTGAGGGCGGCGCCGGGCCGGGTGGGATGGTCCTGATGATGCTGGCCGCCGCGGCGGCAGGGGCGGCGTGGGCCGCGTTGGCCGGGGCGCTGCGCCTGTGGGTCGGCATCAACGAGGCGGTGAGCACGCTGCTGCTCAACTACCTGGCCCTCGACCTGATGCTCTTCCTGATCTTCGACTCGTGGAAGGACCCGAACGGCTCGGGCCAGCCGGCCACGCCGCCCGTCCCGGTCGGGGACCGACTGGCGCTCCTGGGCGACAGCCGGGTCCACGCCGGGATCATCGTGGCGCTCGTCGCGGCGGTGGTCGCCCACCTGGCCGTGAACCGGACCACCTGGGGCTTCCGGCTCGGCGTCGTCGGCGGCAACCCCGAGGCGGCCCGCCGCTCCGGCTACCGGGTCGGGCTGCTGCTCGTCGGCGCCATCGCCGTGGGTGGTGCGCTGGCCGGGCTCGGCGGCTTCGTCCAGCTGGCCGGCGTCGAGTTCAAGCTCCGCCAGGGCTTCCTGGCCGGCTACGGCTACATCGGCTTCCTGGCCAGCTGGCTGGCCCGCCACCGACCCCTGCAGGTGGCGGTCGGAGCGCTCGCCCTCGCCGCGATCGCGGTGGGCGGCGACTCGCTGCAGATCGACTCGGGCCTGCCGGCGGCCGGCGTGAACATCCTGATGGCCCTGGTCCTGGTGGCCGTCTTCGGCTGGACCCGTACCACGAGGAGGTCCCGGGCATGAGCCTGGCGTTGGAGGTGGCCACCGGCGCGGTGCGGGGCGGGACCTCGATCCTGTTCGCGGCGCTCGGCGAGACCGTGGCCGAGCGGGCCGGGGTCATCAACCTGGGCACCGAGGGCTCGATGCTCTGCGGCGCCCTGGCCGCCTTCGCCATCGGCGCCGAGACGGGCAGCACCTGGGTGGGCGTCGGCGCCGCGGCGGTGGCCGGCGGCGCGCTCGCCGCGCTCCACGCCTACCTGGTGCTGCGTCGGGGGGCCAACCAGCTGGCCAACGGCCTGGTCATCCTGTTCCTCGGCCTGGGCCTGACCTCGCTCTTCGGTGGCGACTACGTGCAGGCCGACGTGGCGCTGCTCCAGCCCTGGGCGGTGCCCGGGCTCTCGTCGATCCCGTGGCTGGGCGACATCTTCTTCGACCAGGACCCGCTCACCTACCTCTCCTACCTCGCCGTGCCCGTCTGCTGGTGGGTGCTGTTCCGCAGCCGGTGGGGCCTGCTGGTCCGCGGGGCCGGGGAGCGGGTCGAGGTGCTCGACACCTACGGCCACCCGGCGAGCCTCGTGCAGTTCGCGGCGGTCGTGGTGGGGGGGATGCTGGCCGGGCTGGGCGGGGCCCAGCTGTCGGTGGCCTACACCGGCGCCTGGTTCGAGAACATGACCCAGGGACGGGGCTTCATCGCCGTGGCCGTGGTCATCTTCGCCTCGCGACAGCCGTTCCGGGTGGCCGCCGGCGCCTACCTGTTCGGCGCCGCCCTGGCGCTCTCGCCGGCGCTGCAGGCCCGGGGCGTGGCCATCAACCAGTTCGCCCTCGACGCCATCCCCTACGCCGTCACCCTCGTCGTGCTCGTGGCCTTCGGGCGACGCCAGGCCGCCGAGGCGCCCGAGGGGCTCCGCAAGGTCTTCGAGATCTCGGCCGGGCCCTGAGCCCGACCGGTCCGCACCACCACCCACCCATCCCGACCTTCACCACCTCACAGGAGGATCCATGCCATCCACACGACGAACCCTCGCGGCGCTGGGCGCAGCGTTGAGCCTGGTGCTCGGAGCCTGCTCCAGCAACGACGGCACCACCGCGTCGACGTCCGACGGCGACTCGTCCTCCGAGTCGGCGTCCGCACCCGGTGAGGGCTCCACCAAGGTGGGCTTCATCTTCGTCGGGCCGAAGGACGACTACGGCTACAACCAGGCCGCCTACGAGGGTTCGCAGGCCGTGGCCGAGGAGTTCGGCGACATGGAGGTCCTGACCGCCGAGAACGTGCCCGAGGACGACTCGGCCGTGCGGATCATGCAGGGCATGATCGACAAGGGCGCCAAGATCATCTTCGCCACCAGCTACGGCCACCTCGACCCGGCCCGCAAGATCGCCGAGGCGAACCCCGACGTGGCCGTCGTGCAGCAGGGCAACTTCATCGAGGGCGACATCCCCGACAACCTCGGCACCTACTTCGGCACCGTGTACGAGCCGGTGTACCTCGCCGGCATCGCAGCCGGGAAGGCGACCAAGTCCAACAAGTTGGGCTACGTCTACGCCTTCCCGATTCCCCAGACGATCAACAACATCAACGCCTTCCAGCTGGGCGCCCAGTCGGTGAACCCCGCCGCGGAGACCTACGTGGTCAACACCTCGAACTGGTGCGACCCGGCCAAGCAGGCCGAGGCCACCAAGAGCCTGCTCGGCCAGGGCGTCGACGTCGTCACCCAGCACCAGGACTGCACCGCCACGGTCATCAAGACCGCTGAGGCGGGCGGCGCCATGACGGTCGGCTACCACGCCGATGCCTCGAGCCTGGCACCCGAGGGGTGGATCACCGGTTCGGAGTGGGACTGGGACGCGCTGTACATCGACATCGTGAAGACGGCGCTGGCCGGCGACTTCACCGGCTCGAAGTACAACGAGAACTACCGGGTCGGCTACAAGACCGGCGACAACCCCTTCGTCCAGTCCGAGTACGGACCCATGGTCGACGAGGAGACCAAGGCGCTGGTGGAGGAAGCCAAGGCCCGGATCTCCGGCGACGGCTCGCCCTTCGCCGGTCCGGTGACCGGCCAGGACGGCGCCACCCTGGTGGCCGACGGCGAGGTGCCCGACTACGCCACGATCGAGGCGATCGCGGTGTTCGTGCAGGGCGTCGTCGGGGAGATCCCGAAGAGCTGAGCGCCCGGGCGGGGTCGGCGTCCTCGTCGACCCCGCCTGGCGTTCCCTCCGGGAACCATCCAGTCACCATGCGGAGCGAGCCCTACCCCTGGCCCTACGACCGAGGCCCCGGCGAGTCGATCGACGCCCGGCGCCTGGCCGTCGTGGTCGCCGGATGGCAGCCCTTCTGGCTGGAGCGCGTGGCGGGACCCGTCGACCTGGGCGTCGTGCTGCGGGCCGTCGACGACCTCCGGGCGGCGGGCTCGGTGGTCCTCTGGGTCCGCCACGGCGCACCCGGCGGGTCCCGCCGACGCCCGACGCACCTGCCGACGGTGGGGAGCTCGGGCTGGGAGCTGCTGAGCGTGCCGGCGGAGGCCGACGTCGTGGTCGACACGCCCGGCTTCGACGCCTTCCTCGTCGAGTGGACCGACCTCGAGCTGCGACGACGAGGGCGTGACCGCCTGGTCATGGCCGGCCTCGGGACCGAGGGTCCGGTGTCGGCCACCACTCGCAGCGCCAACGACCGGGGCTACGAGTGCCTCACCGCCACCGACCTGGTGGCCCACCACGATCCGCTCACCGGCGCGGCCCAGCTGTCGAGCAACTGCATGTCCGGCGGGATCTTCGGTGCCATCGGCCGGGCGGCCGACCTGCTGGCCGAGCTCGTCCCGGACCCGACCCTCCACCTCCGAGCCCTCTGACCGCCACCCCACACAGGAGCGACCATGACCACCGTCGACGCCCAGCCCTACCCATGGCCCTACGACGGCGCCATCGATCCCGCCCGCACGGCCCTCATCTGCATCGACTGGCAGGTCGACTTCTGCGGGCCCGGTGGCTACGTCGACACCATGGGCTACGACCTGAACCTGACCCGAGCCGGTCTCGGGCCGACGGCGAAGGTCCTCGACGCCGTGCGCGCCGCGGGGTGGACCGTGATCCACACCCGCGAAGGCCACCGGCCCGACCTCTCCGACCTGCCTCCCAACAAGGCGTGGCGTTCGAAGCGCATCGGCGCCGGCATCGGCGACTCGGGGCCGTGCGGGCGCATCCTGGTGCGGGGCGAGCCCGGGTGGGAGATCGTCCCCGAGGTGGCCCCGGTCGAGGGGGAGATGATCATCGACAAGCCGGGCAAGGGCGCCTTCTACGCCACCGACCTCGACCTGCTGCTGCGCACGAAGGGCATCACCCACATCGTGCTCACGGGCATCACCACCGACGTGTGCGTGCACACGACCATGCGGGAGGCCAACGACCGGGGCTACGAGTGCCTGCTGCTCACCGACTGCACCGGTGCCACCGACGTGGGCAACTACGAGGCGGCGCTGAAGATGGTGACGATGCAGGGCGGCGTGTTCGGCGCCATCGCCCCCTCCGACGCCCTCATCGCCGCCATCGCCTGAGCCGTCGGGATCCAGGCCCACACGGGCCGATGCGCACGCCTGGGCCTGGATCCGTCGAGCCGGCCGTTCAGCCGGCCGCCTCCCACAGGTCCAGGAACCGCTGCAACGAACGCGTCGGACCCTTGACGTCGCCGCTGGCCACCACCTCGAGCAGCAGGCCGCGGCTGACCGCCACGCCCAGCCGGAGCTCGTCGCGGTCGGCCACCAGGTCGAGCTCGGCGGCCAGCCGTTCGGCCAGGTCGAGCCACGGCTCGGTGAGGTGGGGGAGGAACGCCTCGGTGCCGGGGCGCCGGTGGAGGGCCAGGGCGAGCACCTCGAAGAAGAGCCGGACGAAGGGCAGCACCTCGGGCTGTGTGAGCTGGGCCCACTGGGCCTCGATGAGCGCACGTGGCGAGCCGGCGCCGGCAGCCAGCGTTGTCAGGGCCTCGCGCTGCTGTGCCTCCATGGCCTCGACGACCGCGGCCACGAGCCCCTCCCTCGAGCCGAAGTGGTACAGGAGCATCCGGTGGCTCGTGCCGATCGCGGCCGCCAGCTCCCGCAGGCTCTGGTCGGCCAGGCCGTGGTCGGCCACGTGGGCCATGACGCGGCCGAGCAGGTCGTCCCGAGCGGCGGTCACGAGGTGGTCCTGGTCATGGCGACATCCTGCTGGACGCGAGACATGTACCAAATGGTACACTCAGCGCCATGGAGCTCAGCAGCAGCATCGACATCGCCGCCTCCGTCGACCGGGTCTGGGGCCTGACCGTCGACGTGGAGCGCTGGCCCGCCCTCACGCCGACCATCACCGAGGTGGTCCGCCTCGACGACGGCCCGTTCGGGCTCGGGTCGCGGGCCCGGATCCGCCAGCCCCGCCAGCGGCCCCGCACCTGGACCGTCACCCGCTTCGAACCGGGGCGCTGCTTCGAGTGGGCCACCCGGGTGGGCACCGTCGAGATGGTCGGCGGACACCGGCTGGAGGCGACCGCCGGGGGGTGCCGCAACGTGCTGACGTTGCGCCTGGAGGGGCGGGGGAGCGCGTGGCTGGGTCGGCTCGCCCGCCGTCAGCTCCAGACGGCCATCGACACCGAGAACGTCGGCTTCCGCCGTGCGGCCGAGGCGGTCAGCGCTCCGGCGGGTCCAGCGCCGCGCTGAAGACGGCCCAGATGTCGGGCCCGTAGGCCGCGATGCCCGAACGCCCGAACTGCAGCACGGACATGAGCAGCGACACGATGATCGTCACGGCGCCGCTGCCCACGGCCACCGGATCGATGTCGGCACGGACTCGCCCGGCCAGCTGATCCAACCGGAGCCGGTCGGCGACCGCCTTGCGCAGCTCGAGCATGGCCGGGATGTCGATGACCCGATCCGTGGCGTCGGGCTCCAGGCCGGCCAGCACCCGCCGCGCCAACGGGTGGCGGTCGAGCGCCTCGAGCAGGCTGAGGATGAGCGTCTCGTGCCACTGCTCCCGCTCGGCGCCCTCGAGGAGGTGGTGCACCCCCTCGCCGATGACGGCGGCGGCGTCCTCGTCGAGGGCGGCCAGGAACAGGGCCTCCTTGTTGGGGAAGTAGGCGTAGGCGACGCTGCCGCCCACCGAGGCGTCACGGGCGATGTCGGCCACCGACGTGGCCCGGTAGCCGTCACGGCCGAAGCGGGCGATGGCGGCGTCGAGCACGACGCGTCGCGTGCGCTCGCCCTTGGTGGGTGACGGATCGGGGCTGGGCACGTCCTCAGGATAGCTGATCTGATGAATTGATGGAATCTCTCAAATCCTCTAGGGTGCCGGCATGGACGCAGCCGTCACGCAACCCGGGGCGACCGACGTCGCCATCCCCACCCGGCGGATCTCCTTCGCCGAGGGTCTCGCCGACCTGCCGAAGCACTTCGCCGACGACGACCTGGTCGCCAGCCACTTCTTCGCCGCGCTCAGCTCGGTGTTCCCCGACGGCGAGGACTTCTTCGTGCGCTCGGTCCGCCACTACCGCGACCGGATCACCGACCCCGAGCTGCGTCGGGCCGTGGCCGGCTTCATCGGCCAGGAGTCGGTGCACGGGCGCGAGCACCGGGCCCTCAACGACCGGCTGGCCCAGTTGGGCTATCCCACGAAGCGCTCCGAGCGGATGGTCCGCCGCGGCCTGGCCCTGCGCACCCGCTTCGCCCCGCCCATCGCCAACCTGGCCTCCACCGCGGCGCTCGAGCACTTCACCGCCACGCTGGCCGAGCAGGCCATGCGCGACCCCGACGCCTTCGGCATGCCGGGTCACCCCCTCGTGCGCGACGTGTTCATCTGGCACGCCCTCGAGGAGTCGGAGCACAAGGCCGTGGCCTTCGACGTGTACCGCGCCATGGGCGGCAGCGAGCGGCTGCGGATCGTGACCATGAAGGTCACGCGGACGGGCCTGGTCATCGGCACCGCCCTGCAGGTGGCGGCGTCGCTCCTCGGCGACCGTCGCACCTGGCGCCGGGGCGAGCTCCGCCGGAGCTGGCGGCGGTTCCGGTCCTCGCCGGTGTTCCGCCGCGAGGTGTGGGACCGGCTCTGCGACTACGACCGCGTCGGCTTCCACCCCGACGAGCGCGACACCACCGAGCTGGTGGCGTTCTGGCGGGAGCACCTGTTCGGTCCCGACGGTGCCCTGAGCGACCGACTGATCGGAGCAGCGGCATGAACGATCCCGTCCTCGAATCGTCCGCCGGGCCCGAGCACCTCGACGTCCTCATCGTGGGCGCGGGCCTGTCGGGCATCGACGCCGCCCACCACGTGCGTACCACCTGCCCCTGGGCTACCTTCGCCCTCGTCGAGGGCCGGGCTCGCATCGGTGGCACCTGGGACCTGTTCCGCTACCCCGGCATCCGCTCCGACTCCGACATGTTCACGTTCAGCTACCCCTGGAAGCCGTGGCCGTCGGACCGCACCATCGGCCAGGGCGAGGAGATCCGCGCCTACATCGAGGACGCGGCCCGCACCGACGGCAGCTTCGACCGGATCCGCTTCCGCCAGCGGGTGACCCGCGCCGAGTGGTCCAGCGCCGAGGGCCGCTGGACCGTCTCGATCGAGCACCTCGGCGACGACGACGCGGTGGTCGGGACCTCCGAGCTGACCTGCGGGTTCATCTACAACTGCGCGGGCTACTACCGCTACGACCGCGGCCACCTGCCCGACTGGGACGGCATCGAGGACTTCGCCGGGACCACCATCCACCCACAGCACTGGCCCGCCGACGCCGAGCTGGCGGGCAAGCGGATCGTCGTGATCGGCAGCGGCGCGACGGCCGTCACCCTGGTGCCCGAGCTGGCGAAGTGCAGCGACCGGGTCGTCATGCTCCAGCGCTCACCGACGTACCTGATCTCGCTCCCCACCACGAACCCGGTCACGAAGCTGCTCCGGCGCGTCCTGCCCGAGCGGATCCGGGGGGACGTGCTGCGCTGGATGCACGCGTCCACCACCCAGGGCATGTACCACCTCAGCCGGCGACGCCCCGAGATGGTCAAGCGCCTGCTCCGTCGCGGACTCCAGCGCGAGCTGCCCGCCGGCTACGACATCGACCGCCACTTCACCCCCACCTACGAGCCCTGGGACCAGCGGCTGTGCGTGGTGACCGACGGCGACCTGTTCCGCGCCATCCGTGACGGCCGCGTCGAGGTGGTGACCGACCACATCGAGCGCTTCGTCCCCGAGGGCATCCGGTTGCGCTCGGGGCGCACGCTGCCCGCCGACGTGGTCATCACCGCCACCGGCCTCGAGATCCAGGTCGGCGGCGGCACCGAGCTGTTCGTCGACGGCGAGAAGGTCGATCCCGCCACCCGGCTCACCTACAAGGGGGCGATGCTCGAGGGCGTGCCGAACCTGGCCATGGTCATCGGTTACGCCAACGCGTCGTGGACCCTGAAGTCGGACCTGACCTGTGGCTTCGTGGCCCGGATGATCGACCACCTGCACCGCAGCGGCGCCACCCGGGTGACCGCGGTGAACCGTGGCGGCGAGGTGGCCGACGGGAACCTCATGGGGCTCAGCTCGGGCTACATCACCCGGGCCGACCACCTGCTGCCCCGTCAGGGTCGCAGCTACCCGTGGCGCAACCACCAGAGCTACCTGGCCGACTACCGGGCGCTGCACCGCAGCGACGTGGTCGACGACGTGCTGGAGTACGTGTGAGCCGCTCGGCCGCAGGGTCGACGGGGAAGGAGCAGGCGTGGAGCTGAACGGACGGGTGGCCGCGGTCACCGGCGCGGCATCGGGGATCGGTCGGGCGCTGGCGGTCGAGCTGGTGCGGCGGGGTGCTCACGTGGCGCTCAGCGACATCGACGAGGCCGGGCTGGTCGAGACGGTGGCGCAGTGCGAGGGACGGGGCGCGAAGGTCAGCTCGGCGGTCGTCGACGTCGCCGACCGGTCGGCCGTCGAGGCCTGGGCCCGCGACGTCGTCGACGAGCACGGTCGGGTCAACCTGATCGTGAACAACGCCGGCGTGGCGGTGGCCGCCCCGATCTCGACCATGTCCCACGAGGACCTCGAGTGGCTGATGGGCATCAACTTCTGGGGCGTCGTGCACGGCACCACCGCGTTCCTGCCGCACCTCAAGGCCGCCGGTGAGGGCCACGTCGTCAACCTGTCCAGCGTGTTCGGCCTGATGGCCATCCCGTCCCAGGGTGCGTACAACGCGGCGAAGTTCGCGGTGCGCGGCTACACCGACTGCCTGCGCATCGAGCTCGACATCGAGCGGTGCGGCGTCTCGGCCACCACCGTGCACCCGGGCGGCGTGCGCACCAACATCGTGCGCAACGCCCGCGTCGACGGCGATCTCTCGCTGTCGAGCGGACGGGACAACGCCGCGGAGTTCGACCGCATCGCCCGGACGTCGCCGGAGTCGGCGGCTCGCCAGATCCTCGACGGGGTCGAGAAGAACCGGCGCCGAGTGCTGGTGGGCCCCGACGCCAAGCTCTTCGACCTGGTCTCGCGGCTGCCGGCGGCGGTGTCGCAGTCGGTGCTGGTGCTGGGCGGCCGTCGGCGCATGCGCTGAGGCGCTGCCGCGCTCCGCGGGGTCAGCCGAAGCGGTACTCGCTCATCGGGTGCGAATCCACGGTGGCCAGGTCGATGAAGGCCTGGACACTGTCGAACATGGCGGTCGAGTTGGCGGTCATCCGCTCGGGTGCGTCCTGCGCGTCGTAGAACGCGGTGGGGTCGTCGAGCGCCTCGATCGGGAACATCTCCTCGACGATCGCCGCCCAGCCCGGCGCGTCGTCGGTGAGGGGGCGGACCACCTCGTTGCGGACGTAGGACCAGGTGTGCTGCGTGTCGATGGCCACGTCGTGGTGGGGGCCGCGCCAGCGGGCCAGGAAGTCGGCGCGGTCCATCCCCGGGCGCGGTTCGATGCAGCCCACCGCGGTGAACCCGGCGCAGCGCGTGCCGCCACCGGTGGGTCCCACGTAGCGGAGCGGCTCCGACTCCACCACGAGGTAGCCGGCCGCCCGGGTCGACACCGATCGGAGCACGTCCTCGAGCGGGCCGCGGTCCTCGGCGACGTCGAGCCAGAACGACACCAGCGCGTCGGGGTGCCGGGGGCCGAGGTGGAGGCGGGCGCCCGCTTCGACGGCCGAGTCGGTGACGCAGACCTTGGTGCGGTGGGCGCCGTGGCGGGCGGAGCGGGTCGGCACCGTGGCCAGCAGACGGTCGCGGAACGAGTCGGCGCTGCGATCCGCGGGGCGCCACAGCAGGTAGACGAGCTTCTCCATCGCCGCGCACCGTAGCCCCGTCGACCTGCCCGGGCCCGACCTGCCCATTCCGTCGTTCTGGAGCGTCCGAGCACCCCATGGCGGGCCCGAGCGCTCCAGAACGGTTGCCTAGGCTCGTCGGGTGCCCACCGACGCCGATGCCGACGTGACCCGCAGCGGGGTGCCGCTCCCGCCCGACCGCCTGGCCGACCAGCTGGCCGTCACGCGGCTCCAGCACGCCTACGCGGATGTGATCACCCGACGAGCGTTCGGGGAGCTGGCCGAGCTGTTCCTGCCCGACGTCGCCGTCCACCTCGACCTCGTCACCGTGCCGCCGCGGACGCTGGTCGGGCCCGAGCAGTTCGTGGGCTTCGTCGAGCCGGCGATGGCCCGCTTCGACCACTTCAACTTCGTGGTCCTGAGCGCGGTGGCCGAGCTGGTGGCCGACGACGTGGCCCGTGGTCGGCTGTTCATGTGCGAGGTCCGCCACGACCCCGAGCAGGGCTGGACCCGGGCCTACGGGCGCTACCTCGACGAGTTCCGTCGGGTGGACGGACGCTGGTGGTTCGCCGAGCGCCGCTACCGGTCGATGGCGCGGACCGGGGCCTCGGAGGCGGTGCTCCCGCTGCCGGCACCCGGCCCGGGGTCGCCGTGAGCGAGCGCTACCTGCACGGCCACCACGACAGCGTGCTGCGCAGCCACCGTTGGCGCACCGCCGAGAACTCCGCCGCGCACCTCCTCGCCCACCTCCGGCCCGGCCTCGACCTCCTCGACATCGGGTGCGGACCGGCCACCATCACGGCCGAGCTGGCGGAACGGGTGGCACCGGGCCGCACCGTCGGCATCGACACCTCGGCCGACGTGGTGGCCCAGGCGCGCGCCACGCACCCCGGGCTGCACCTCGAGGTGGCCGACCTCATGGCGCTGCCCTTCGACGACGCCGCCTTCGACGTGGTCCACGCCCACCAGGTGCTCCAGCACGTCCCCGATCCGGTGGGCGCGCTGGAGGAGGCGTGGCGGGTGCTGCGACCGGGCGGGATCGTGTCGGCCCGCGACAGCATCTACGCCTCGAAGGCCTGGGCCCCCGACGACCCGCTCCTGGTCCGCTGGAACGAGCTGTACCACCAGGTGGCCCGACGCGACGGTGGCGAGCCCGACGCCGGGCGCTACCTGCTGGCCTGGGCGAGCGCGGCCGGCTTCGTCGACGCCGTCTTCACGAGCTCGACCTGGACCTTCGCCGACGACACCAGCCGGGCCTGGTGGGGCGGGCTGTGGGCCGAGCGAGTGGTGGCCTCCGCCTTCGCCGAGCACGCCGTGGAGTACGGGCTGAGCGACCGGGCCGAGCTGGCGGCGATCGCGGAGGCCTTCCGGCGCTGGTCCGCAGCGCCCGACGGCGTGTTCGTGGTGGTGCACGGCGAAGTGGTGGCCCACCGCCCGTGAGGCCGTGGCGTGCGGTGACTCAGCCGATGCGGAGCACGGCGGCGCATGGGCGTGGCCTCCTCGTTCCCCATGCTCCGACTGCCAGCGATCGCGACGAAGGGGACCTCCGACCCTTCACGAGCCGCCCGGCGCGGCGGACAATGATGTGAGAGGAGGTTGCACATGGAGACGACCGGGTCGCAGGCAGCGGTGGAGCGGGGCGATCGCTGGGCGGCGGCCCGGCGCCGCATGGTGGCGGCGGACCTCGCCGCGCGAGGCATCACGGATCCCGCCGTGCTCGCCGCCATGGGTGACGTCCCCCGGGAGCGCTTCGTCCCGGTCGATCTGGTCGAGCACGCCTACGACGACGGGCCCCTCCCCATCGGCGAGGGCCAGACCATCTCCCAGCCCTACGTCGTGGCGCTCATGTTGGAGGCGGCCGAGCTGTCCTTCGGGGCGCGGCTCCTGGAGATCGGCACCGGCTCGGGCTACGCCGCCGCGGTCGCCGCCCGCCTGGGCGTGGCGGTCTGGACGATCGAACGGCTGTCGGGCCTCGCCGAGGCGGCTCGGGCACGCCTGGCCGAGATCGGCCTGACGGGCATCGAGGTTCGTTGCGGCGACGGCACCCTCGGCTGGCCCGACGCCGCGCCCTTCGACGCGGTGATCGTCACGGCCGGCGGACCTTCGGTTCCGCCCGCCCTGTTGGACCAGCTGCGCGACGGCGGGCGGCTGGTGATGCCGGTGGGGTTGCGCGACGGCCACCAGGAGCTGCTGCGGGTGCGGCGGGTCGGCGACGAGTACCGCACCGAGGACCTCGGCGGGGTGCAGTTCGTGCCGTTGATCGGCGCCGAGGGCTGGCAGGTGGAGCGGGACTGACCCCGGCTCAGTCGGCGACGAGCTCCCAGATGCGGGCGGTCCCGGCGGCCGTGAGCGGCCACTCGAGCCCGTCCTCCATGAGCTCCGCGCCGCGGTGCCGGCCGACCGGCTCGGGCTCGTCGAGCAGGTCGGTGCGGTCGATCCCGTAGATCGCGTCGGGGTCGAGGCCTCGGAGCCGCAGTCGCGGCGGTGGGCCCTCGGGCGCCTCGAGCTGGTACGCGAACACCACGGCTCGGCGCCGGTCGGTCGCGCGGTGCATCAGCGCGGCACGTGTGCGGTCGTCGCCGTCGACGGCGGAGACCAGGCGGTGCAGGACACCCTGCTGGACGAGGTCCTGGGAGCGGCGGGCCATGGCGACGGCGCGGCGGAGGATCTCCGCCTCGTCGCCGGTGAGCGCTTCCAGGTCGAGGTCGATCCCGAAGCGCCCCGACAGCGCCACCGCGCAGCCCAGCTCCAGGGGACGCCCGCCCCAGCGGGTCACGTGGGCGGCCATGGCGGCGGGCGGGAAGAAGTGACCGCACGCCCACTGCATGCGCGCCCGCACCAGGGGGTCGGTGTTGTCGGAGGTCCAGAACTCGTGGAACCACCGCAGCGTGCCGTGGTCGGTGCGCCCGCCGCCCGACGCGCACAGCATCAGCCACACGTCGGGGTGGCGCTCGGCCACGGTGGCCATGACCTCCCAGGTGGCGCGCACGCCGTCGACCCAGAGGTTGGCCTGACGGTCGCGACCCAGCGCGGCCGACCCGGGATCGGTGATCGGCCGGTTGGCGTCCCACTTCACGAAGGCGATTCCCGGGTCCTGGGCCAGCGTGCGGTCGACGACGTCGACCTCGAAGCGGCGGACCGCATCGAGGAGCGGGTCGAGCGCCAGCTGGTTCCGCTGCTCCCGGGGCTCCCGGGCGTCGCGCACCACCCAGTCGGGGTGGACGGCATAGCGCTCGCTGCGCGGGTTCACCATCTCCGGCTCGACCCAGATGCCGAAGCCGATGCCGCGCTCGGCGGCGCCACGGGCCAGCGGGGCCAGGCCGCCGGGCAGCTTCGCCGGGTCGGGGTCCCAGTCGCCGAGCCCGGCGGTGTCGTCGTCGCGGGGGTGGGTGGTGCCGAACCAGCCGTCGTCGAGGAGGAACAGGTCCGCCCCCAGCTCGGCGGTGCGGTCCATCAGCCGCAGGAGGCGTGCCTCGTCGAAGTCGAAGAAGGTGGCTTCCCAGTTGTTGACGACGATCGGTCGCCGGCGGTCGGGTTCGCGCAACACCCGGGCCCGGGTCCAGGTGTGGAACGCCGCGGTCACGGCCTCGCGTCCGGTGCTCGACCACGTCCACGCCACCACCGGGGTGGCGAAGCGCACGCCGGGGTCGAGCCGGTACTCGGCCCCGAGCGGGTTGGCGCCGGCGCGCAGCCGCAGCTCGGCGGGCGACCCCGGCTCCGCCCGGGGCCGCACGTCGAGGGCGAAGCGGCAGTTGCCGCCCCAGGCGATCGACAGGCCCAGCGCCGTGCCGGAGGTCTCGTCGGCCGCCCCGTCGGGGTCCACCAGCAGGCACGGGCTCCGCTGGAGGTGGGGCTGCACGCCGCCGAGGCTGTCGAGCACCTTCGTGCCGGGCGTCAGGCGCTCGGCGGTCCACCGCCACTCGTCGGCCCACCCCGATCCGCCGAACTGCACCATCTGGGCGTCGGGGGTGACCAGCAGGAACGGAGCGATCGAGTCGTAGTCGTGCAGGACCACCGGCCCGTCCTGGTGGTGCTCGACCTCGACCCACTCCTCGAGGACGCCCGAGGCGGGGTGGCTGCGGGCGTGGAGCTCCACCCCGAACGCCACGAGCTCGTCACGGAGGGCGATCACGAGGTGCTCGCCGTCGTCGAGCCCGCGGTGCTCGACTCGCTCCACCACGAGCCGGGTGGTGAGGGTGCCGTCGGCGTGGGTGACGCGCAACGGTGCGGGACGGTACGGGTCGCCGCCGCCCCAGGTGGGGAACGCGTCGGGGTACCAGAGGGGGTCGACGTCGACCGCGACCCGATGGCCGTCGGGTCCCAGGCCCAGCTGGCGGAGGCGGCCGAACCCGTCGACCACCCACGACCGCCCCCAGCCGCCGGCGTCGAGGCGGATCGGCGTCCCGGCGGTCGGGTGATGGACGGGGGAGCGGGGCGTGGCGGGCTCGGCGTCGGTCACGCCGTCATGCTGCCAGAGGCGTCCGCTCGCGAACGCGGTCGTCCGCGGCGCCCGGCACCGCCCCGGTGCGACGCCGGGTGCGTCGGCGCCACACCAGGCGGGCCCTCGTCGTCAGCGCGCCGCCCGCCCGCCAGACGACCACGCCGACCACCAGGCAGACGGCGAGGACCACCGAGGGCGCGGCGTGGGGCAGGAGGCGGGGGTAGAGCTCCCAGTGCGTCAGGTAGACGGCGAGGGAGGCGCCGGCCAGCGTGGCGACCAGGCGGGCCGCGACGGCCGGGAGGACCACCTGGGGGAGCCAGGTCAGGGCCAGGAAGCCGACGACGACGATGGCGTCACGGCGCCCGTCCCCGAAGAAGCCGGGCACCAGCACGACCACCAGGGCCGTGGCGACCAGGCGTCGACGGATCGTGGTGCTGCGGGCCACCACCCAGCCGAGGGCGAAGAGCCACGCGATGGAGGTGACGGTGTTGAGGTGGCGGTAGGGGTCGCCGAAGACCACGCCGTCGGGCCGCCCTACCAGTGCCAGGGCGAGGGCGCCGAGGGCGAACGGGTAGGGCCACCGTCGTTCGGCCCGCGCCACGCCGGGCACGGCGAGGACCGCGGTCACCACCACCAGCAGCTGGACCAGGACCTCGACGAACCAGTAGCGCCAGCCGAGCGACCACCTCGGCTCGGCCAGCAGGCTGTTGGTCAGGGTCAGGCTGGCCGGTCCGTAGGGCTGGCCCGTGGCGGCCAGCAGACCCAGCCAGGCCATGGTCGGCACGGCCACGCGGGCCGCCGATCGGAGGCGTCGGCGGGTGCCCTCGGCGCCCACGCCGTCGAGCTGGAACCGCGCCAGGTTGTAGCCGGCCAGGCCGAGGAGCGCGTGGGCGCCGCCGGCCAGCTGGGAGAGGTCGAGGTGGCGGGCCACGATCAGCACGATCGCCGCGGCCCGCACCAGCACCCCGGTCTCGACGCGGACCCATCGACGGCGGGTGGCCACGAGCTCGGGGTCGGCCATCGCCTCCAGCTCGCCGACCGTGCGGAGGTGCCAGTCGCCGGGGAGGTGGCCCAGGGCGGCCTCCAGCCGGATCGACGCCTCGACGTAGCTGAGGGAGTCGCCCCCGGCCGACACGAAGGTGTCGGAGGGGTCCACCGCGGCGACGCCGAGGACCGCGGCCAGCAGCTCGGCCACCGGCGTCGCGGTCGACGGCGTCGTGGCCGACGGCGTCGCCGACGGTTCGTCCTCGTCGAGCTCGAGGAGGTGGCGGGCCGCCGCGTAGTCGGGCTTGCCTCGGTCGGTGCGGGCCAACTCGTCGGCGAGGCGCACGCACACCGCGCCCCGGGGGAGGCCCGTCCGGGCCAGCACTCGGTCGTGCACGGCCGCGGCATCGGGGGCCACGGCCACGACCGCGAGCACGTGGTCGTCGCCCACGCACTGCGACGGCCAGCCCGCGGCGGCCAGGTCGGCCTCGACGGCATCGAGGTCGATCCGCAGGCCGAAGGGCTTGGCGAAGCGGGCCGCTCGCCCCACCAGGTGCAGCAAGCCCGCGTCGTCGAGGCGACCGAGGTCACCGGTGCGGAGCTCGGTGACGTCGCGGCCGCGGGCCAGGTCGGCCGGCGTCTCGGCGTAGCCGAGCATGACGTTGGGGCCGACGAAGACGACCTCGCCGACGTCGGGGTCTGCGCCGTCGGGGGCGGCGGTGCGGTCGATCTCGAAGCGGGTCCCGGGCAGGGCGCGGCCGGCCGCGTCGGGATGGGTCTCGGCGAGTCCCGGGGGCAGCACCGCCATGCGGGCGGTTGCCTCGGTCTGGCCGTACATCACGGCCAGCTCCCACCCGTGCCCGCGCCCGATCGCCGCCCACCGCCGGACCTGATCCGGCGCCAGCCGTCCGCCGGCCTGCGTGACCAGCCGCAGGCCGGGGACCGAACGGTCGGCGAAGCCGATCCGGTCCAACAGCTCGAAGGTGTGGGGCACGGCGGCGAAGTTGGTCACGCCCCGACGCTCGACCGCGGCCCAGGTGCACGGGTCGACCACCGAGGTCGAGGCGAGCACCACGCAGCCGTGCACCAGCAGGTGGCTGTGGAGGACCGACAGCCCGTAGCAGTAGTGGAGGGGGAGCGTGGTCAGGGCCCGGTCGGCGGCGGTGAGCCGCAGCGACTCGGCGATCGCCGATGCGTTGGCGTCGATCCCCTCACGGCCCAGTCGGACCAGGCGGGGGCTGCCGGTGGTGCCGGAGGTGGAGAGCAGGAGCGTGAGCTCGGGGTGCAGCTGGTGGTGCGGGGCGTCGGCGTGGCGGCGGATCTCCCCGTCCCCGAGGTCGATCGCGGGCCGCCATGCTCCGGCCAGCTCGTCGGCGGGGCCGGGCCCGGGCGGGGCCACCAGGACGGCGTGGCCGGCGGCGAGCGCGGCGAGGTAGGCCACCACGTCGTCGATCCGGCGATCCAGGCGGACCAGTGCGAGCCGTCGCGTGCCGTCGTCGAGGGCCGCGGCGAGCCGCTCGACGCGTCCGGCCAGCTCGCGGTGGGTCAGGACCGTGTCGCCCTCCACCAGGGCCGGGCGGTCGCCGCCGTCGGCGAGGTCGCGGACGAGCCGCGGCGCCGTCGTCGTCCCCTGCTCCCCGGCCATGTTCGGGAAGCCTAACGGGAAGTTGTTCGGTATGCCTAACTTCAGGGCGTGCCCGGGTCGACGTCGACCCGGGCGCCGCGCCGAGCCAGCTCGACCTCACGCGTGGGCACCTTCCACAGCACCCAGGCCACCCCGACGGCACCGGTCACGAGGATGGCGACGGCCACCCAGGGCTGGTCGACCACCGTGGCGCTCAGGCCGCAGGCCGCGGCGATCATCGTGACGGCCACCGCCTTGGCCCGCCGGGGCATGCCCAACCCGGCCCGGTGGTCGGCCACCAGCTGACCGACGCCGGGCAGGCCGAGCACCCAGGCCTCCAGCCGCGGGCTCGAACGCGAGAAGCACCAGGCCGCGAACACGAAGAAGACCGTCGTGGGCAGCCCGGGCACCACGACACCGATGCCGCCCACGCCGACCGACAGCAGGCCGGCCCCGATCCACCCCGCTCGCAGCGCGGCCGGAGCCCGGCGAGGGGAGGGCGCCGGATCCTGGGTCACGATCCGCCCGGGCTCAGCTCGTGAGCGAGCGCAGGTCCTGCACGAAGAGGATGGCGAGGAGCACGATGACCGACACGTTCAGCACGGTGATCGGCCACTTCCAGCGGTGGTCGGCCACCCAGAACCGTCGGATGCTGGCGATGTTGAACCCAACGGCCACCACGCCGATCACCAGTCCGATCCAGGGGCCGACGCGGTCCGAGACGTGCAGCAGCGGCAGGATCCAGGGGAACACCACGTAGGCCAACGTGCAGCGGATCCCGCTGATCACGACCGACCGGCTGAAGACGCGGGTGGCCTCGTCGTCGGTGGCCCGGGCGGCCGGCGCCGCGGGCGGGGCGGTCTCGGTGCTGCTCATCGGTCCCCAGCTTGTCGCATGGCGTCGGGCCGTGCCGCATCGCGGCGCTGCCGGTGCTAGGACCACTCCATGGGTCCCCGCACCGTCGCTCCTCCCGCCCGCCGTCCCGGTGATCACCCGGCCCGCCGCCTGGTGGTCGCCACCCTGGCCGTGGCGCTGCTGGCCGGCCTGGTCGGCTGCGACCTGTCCCGGGTGGGTCGGCGCTGTCGCGGCGGCGTCGCACGTGACGCCACCCACCTGCTGGTGTGCCGCGGTGGGCGGTGGGCCCGCTCGATCACCCTCGCCCAGGTGGGGCGGATCCTGGCCGACGCGGCCGCCAACCCGGCCCCGGTCCTCGACGTGACCACGGTGGCCGGCGGACTGGTGCGTCCCTGGGACCTGGCCTTCCTCCCCGACGGATCCTTCCTCGTGACCGAGCGACCCGGGCGGTTGGTCGCCTTCAGCGGCGGCGGTCGGCGGGTGGTCGCCGCCCCGGCCGACGTCGAGGCCGTGGGCGAGGGCGGCCTGATGGGCCTGGCCGTCGACCCGGCCTTCGACTCCAACCGACGCATCTACGTGTGCCTCCGCTCACGGGCCGGCGGTGGGTCCGACGTGCGCGTGGTCCGATTCGAGCTCGACGCCGCGATCACCAACGCGGGGGCACGCGCCGACATCGTCACCGGCATCCCAGCCGGCGAGAACCACGTGGGGTGTCGGCTGGAGTTCGGGCCCGACGCCATGTTGTGGATCACCACCGGCGACGCGCTGCGGGGCCCCGCGCCCCAGGACCCCGCCGGGTTGGCCGGCAAGGTGCTCCGGGTGACCACCGACGGGGCCCCGGCGCCCGGGAACCCCGGTGGTCCGTTGGATCCCCGCATCTTCAGCCTCGGCCACCGCAACCCCCAGGGCCTCGCCTTCCGGTCGGCACCGGGTGGCACCGAGGACGGCCGGCCGTACTCGGTGGAGCACGGCCCCGATCGCGATGACGAGATCAACCGCGTCGTGGCCGGCGGCAACTACGGGTGGAACCCGGTGCCTGCCGGCGGCGGGACGGCCTACACGCAGACCGTCCCGATGACCGACGGCGTCCGCGTGCCCGGCGCGATCGGTGCGGTGTGGTCGTCGGGCCGGCCGACCATCGCCCCGGCAGGAGCGACCTTCCTGACCGGCGGGCGGTGGGGGAGCTGGGAGGGGGCGTTGGCGGTCGCCGTGCTCAAGGGGACCCGCCTGTTGGTCCTGCGCCTGTCGGCCGACGGCACCCGGGTCGAGCGTGAGTGGACGGCGGTCACCGATCGGGGGCGGCTGCGGGCGGCCACGATGGGTCCCGACGGGGCGCTCTACCTGACCACCGACGCCGACGCCGGGGCCGTGCTGCGAGTGGCACCCCGCTGAACCGGCCGGAACTTTTTCCGGCAGCCGGGAACCGGAGCGGGGCGAGCAGCGACCACCTGCTCGTCCTGCGGCTGTCGCGACCAGCCGGGCGGGGCGATCTGGAACCTCGTGGGGGTCGGTCCTTGGGAAGGGAGCCCGACCCCCCGAGGTCCCGAACGGGGGTCAGCGCTCGAGTGCGGCCCAGAACTGCGACAGCGCCGCGGCGGCGGCACCCGGATCCTCGAGCATCCACCAGTGCCCGGCGTCGGGCAGCTCGACCAGCTGCGCGCCGGTGCGACGAGCCAGGCGCTCGGCCCGGCCGGGGGCCCGGAACGGGTCGCGTCCCGACGCCAGGACCAGTCCCGGTGCCTCGATGGCGTCGAGCCCGGCGTCCCACGTGGTGCCGATCTCGGTGGCCGACCGGTACAGCCCCAGGATGGCCGCCGCCATGGTGGCGTCGAAGCAGGCCGCCATGGGGTGTGCGCCCTCGGCGGGGACCCCGCTCGCCACGAGCAGCGCGGCCCGCTCCTCGATCGGCGCGGCCAGCAGGCCGTCCATGAAGGCCTCGCCCTCGCCGGGGGTCTGCCAGACCAGGGCCAGGTCGTGCCAGCGGAAGTCCTCGCCCAGGTCGCCGGCGTCGACCGCCCAGGAGCGGACGTTGGCGGGTCGATCGGCGAGCACGCGGAGCGACAGGAGCGCACCCCAGTCGTGGCCCACCAGGTCCACGTCGCCCAGCCGGGCCAGCTCGTCGGCCAGCCAGGCCGCGTACGCGTCCATGGTGGGCTCGAAGCCGTCGGGCAGCGGCGTGCCGAAGCCGGGCAGCGGCAGGCAGGCCACGTCCTCGTGGCCCAGCTCACCGACGAGGGGCTCCCAGACGACGGTGGTCTCGGGGACGCCGTGGACGAGTGCGACGGTCACGGCCCGAACCGTAGCGATCCCCGGCACGGCGAGCGGGGAGGGTGGGCGGGCGCGCACGACGTTGACCCGGTGTTCACACCGCCGCCGTCGGCCCGTCACGATCGTCGTGCACGGTCGAACGCGACGGCGGGAGGTGTCGGCGGGCACCTCCCGCTGGTGCAACCGGCGAGAGGAGGACCGATGGCACCGACGGCGCTGCAGTCCGAGGAGCGGGTCGGAGCGGACCTGGTCCCGGGTGCGGACGTGGAGGTCCGCAACCGCTTCGACCGTCACTGGGTGGGTGGCTTCCTGCTCCATGCCGTCGACCGCACCGGGGCCGAGCCCCGGTACCGAATCCGACGCCACTCCGACGGCGCGGTGCTCCCGGTGCTGTTCGACCCCGCCGACGTCCGGATCCGGGGCGCCGCCAGCGGCACGTTCAGCGCCTTCGGCTGAACGCCGTTCAGGTCGTCCGTCCGGCGGCGACCGCTTCGTCGGCCGTGGCGCCCGAGCGTGGGCGCGCCGCGGGGCCCCGTCGGCCGTACACGTGGTAGGGCACCGACACCAGCACGGTGTCGCGGCGGCTGAGCAGCCGCAGTCGCAGCGCGGTGGCCGACTGGTTGTGGAAGATCCCCTGCCACCAGTGCTCGGTGACCATCTGGGGGATGATCACGCTCAGGTAGTCGTGACCCCAGCGTCGTTCCAGGTCGTCGAGGTGGTCGAGGACGACCCCGGTCAGGTCCCGGTAGGGCGACTCGAGGATCTCGAGGGGCACCGAGATGCCGAATCGCTCCCAGTCGCCGCGGATGCGCTCGGCGTGGTCCTCGTCGATGGCCACCGAGACCGCCACCAGGTCGTCGGCCCGCACCGACCGGGCGTAGCGCAGCGCCATCAGGGCCGACCGGTTGATGCCGCCCACCAGCACCACCATGCCGTGCCGGAGCGGTGGTGCCTCCGGGGCGGGGTCGACCCGCAGCGCCTCACCCACCGATCGGTAGTGCCGGGACACCGAGCGGAACCCCAACATGACGATCGGGATCGCCACCACCACGATCCAGGCGCCGATCGTGAACTTCGAGACGATCACCACGATCGCCACCACGAACGTGGCGACCGCGCCGAGCGCGGAGGCCGCCAGGCTGAGCTGCCAGCGCGGTCGGCGGAGGCGGAGGTGGTGGCGGACCATGCCGGACTGGCTCAGGGTGAAGCTGGTGAACACCCCGACCGCGTAGAGCGGGATCAGCAGCGTCACGTCGGCGTCGAAGCCCACCAGCAACGCGGCGGCCAGCACGGCCAGGATGACGATGCCGTTCGAGAACACCAGCCGGTCGCCCCGGTTCGAGAACTGCCGGGGCAGGTAGCCGTCGCGGCTGATGATGGCGGCCAGACGGGGGAAGTCGGCGAAGGCGGTGTTGGCGGCCAGGACCAGGATCGCGAAGGTCGAGAACTGCAGCAGGTAGTAGGCCGCGGTGCCGTCACCGAAGAGGGCCCGCCCCATGATCGAGATGACCGACTCCTCCTCCGAGGGCATCGGTCGCATCTTCTGGGCGATCACGCTGATGCCCAGGAAGCCCGAGCCGAGGATGACCGCCATCATCCCGAGCGTGATCGCGGCGTTGCGGGACGAGGGCTTGCGGAAGGCGGGGATGCCGTTCGAGATCGCTTCCACGCCGGTGAGGGCCACGGCGCCCGAGGCGAAGGCCCGGGCGAAGATGAAGGCGGAGACGCCGCCCACGTAGGGGCCGAAGTGCTTCAGCACCTCCTCGGTGGGCTTGGCGTCGGGTGCGGTGAGCACCGGCAGGTCGCCCACGGCGTAGTGGCGGTAGAGCCCGTAGCCGATGAACACCGCCATCATCACGATGTAGAAGTAGGTGGGGACGGCGAACACGCGTCCCGACTCCTTCAGGCCCCGCAGGTTGCCCAGGGTCAGGATGGCCACGAAGCCCAGCGCCAGCCAGATCTTGTGCGGCCGCAGCTCCTCGAAGGCGGAGGTGATGGCCAGGGTGCCGGCCGCCACCGAGACGGCGACCGTGAGCACGTAGTCGATCAGGAGCGATGCCCCCGCCACCATCGACGGGACCTCACCGAGGTTCTCCCGGCTGACGATGTAGGAGCCGCCGCCGTCGGGGTAGGCGTGGATGGTCTCGCGGTAGCTGTTGGCCACCAGGGCCAGCAGGACGATCACCAGGATGGCGATGGGGACCAGGTTGGAGGCCGCGGCGATGCCGCCCACGCCGACCAGCACCAGCATCACCTCGCCCGACGCGTAGGCGGTCGAGCTGATGGCGTCGGAGCTGAAGACGGCCAGGCCGATGGGCTTGGAGATGCGCTGGTGGTCGGCGTCGGCGGTGGCGAGCGGGCGTCCCACCAGGACGCGCTTCCACGACGCCCCGCGGGGGGACATGGTGTCGGAACTCATGGGCTCACTCCTGAGCAGTGGGGGGTGGCACGCCGTCGTGCCGGGTGGTGGCGCCCGCACCGTCGGGGGCGCCCTGGGGCCGTGACTCGTCGACGTCGTCGTCGATCGCCCCCTCGAACCGGTAGCCCGCACCGGGCTCGGTCACGAAGTAGCGGGGCGCCGAGGGATCGGGCTCGAGCTTGCGGCGGATCTGGTTCAGGTAGGTGCGGAGGTAGTTGGTCTCGTCCTCGTACTGCGGGCCCCACACGGCCTGGAGCACGGTCCGCTGGCTGACCAGGCGGCCGGCGTGGCGGACCAGCAGCTCGACGATCCCCCATTCGTTCGGCGTCAGGTGGACCTCGACGCCGTCGCGGTGGACACGGCGCGCCACGAGGTCCACGTCGAAGTCGGGCGTGTGCACGACCGGCATCTCGGTGGTCTCGGCCTCGGGCACCCGGCGCAGCGCCGCCCGGAGGCGGGCCGCCAGCTCGTCCATGCCGAACGGCTTCGTGACGTAGTCGTCGGCCCCTGCGTCGAGCGCCCGGACCTTCTGGGCCTCGGCGTCGCGGGCGGTCAGGACGATCACCGGGACGGAGGTCCAGCCCCGGAGGCGTTCGAGGACCTCCACGCCGTCGAGATCGGGCAGGCCCAGGTCGAGCAGCACCGCGTCGGGGCGGTGGGCGGCCGCGGCGCGGAGCGCGTGGTCGCCGTTGGGCGCCAGTTCGACCTCGTAGCCACGGGCACCGAGGTTGACCTCGAGGGTCCGTCGAAGCGCGGGTTCGTCGTCGACGACGAGGACCCGCTGGCGATGCACCGTCGGAACATACGTCCGGGGCCGAACCGTGTCCGTCAGGATCGCGTCAAGATGCCGGCGGGGTGGCGGGTGTCACCGCCTCCGGACCTACGCTCGGCCCGTGACGAGCGAGGGCGCGTCGGTCGGCCGGCTCCGGGTGTACCTGGGCGCCGCCCCCGGGGTGGGCACCACCTGCGCGTTGCTGGTGGAGGGCCGCCGGCGGGCCGAACGGGGGACCGACGTGGTGCTCGGTGCCGTGCAGGACCACGGCCGCGCCGAGACGGCGGCCCTGGCCGAGGGAGTGGAGCGCGTGGGCGGAGGGCCGCCCTCCGAGCTCGACCTCGATGCGGTCCTGTCCCGCCGCCCCGCGGTCGCGTTGGTGGACGAGCTGGCCCACGAGAACCCGCCGGGCAGCCGCAACCTCCATCGCTGGCAGGACGTCGCCGCCCTGCTCCACGCCGGGATCGACGTGGTCACCACCGTCGAGGTGGCCGAGCTCGAATCGATGCGCGACGTGGTCGAGGAGCTCACCGGACGGGCGGGCCCGAGCGTGCCCGACTGGTTCGTGCGCGGCGCCGAGCAGATCCAGCTGGTGGACCAGACGCCGGAGGCGCTCCGGCGGCGCCTGGCCCACGGCAACGTGTTCCCGCCCGAGCAGGTCGACGCGGCGCTGGCCGACGCCTTCCGCGTCCCGACGCTGGCCGCGTTGCGGGAGCTGGCGCTGCTGTGGCTCGCCGATCGGGTCGACGACGCACGCCGTCGTGCCGGCGACGGCGGCACCACCCGCTGGGAGACCCGCGAACGCGTCGTCGTGGCGCTCACCGGTGCCCCGGGCGCCGACGCGGTGGTGCGCCGGGCCGGTCGCATGGCCGACCGCCAGCGCGCCGAGCTGGTCGGCGTGCACGTCCGGAGGGGCGGCGACGTCGACGCGGCCCCGGCCCCCGCCCTGGCCGAGCACCGCCGGCTGCTCGAGTCGCTGGGCGGCACCTACCACGAGGTGGCGGCCCCCGAGGTGGCCGAGGGCCTGGTGCGCTTCGCCACCACCCAGCGGGCGAGCCAGCTGGTCATCGGTGCGACGCGCCGCAGCCGCTGGGCCGAGCTGACCCGGGGATCGATCGCGGCCCAGGTGCTGCGCCTGGCACCCACGGTCGACCTCCACGTGGTGGCGCAGGGGTCGAGCTCCACGTCGGCTCCGGGGGTGGGTCGACCACCGGGACGGGGGGACCGGGCATCGTTCGGGCGCCGACGCCGCATCGCCGGGTGGTCGACCGCAGTGCTCGCCCCGCCGCTCGTGGCGGCCGGGCTGTGGGCGCTGCCGGACTCCCTCAGCCTCGACGCCCACCTGCTGGTCCTGCTGGTCCCGGTGGTCGCCGCGGCCGGGCTCGGCGGGGTGGGGCCGGCCGGGCTGGCCGCGCTGTCGGGCTTCCTGCTGGCGAACTACCTGTTCACGCCACCGGTGCACACGCTCGCCATCGACCAGGCCGACGACGTCGTGGCACTCGCGGTGTTCGGGGGCGTGGCCGTCGCGTCCGGGGCCTTCGTGTCCCGCGCCGCCCGGAGGACCGCCGAAGCCGCGGCGGCGCGGAGCCACGCCGAGACCCTCGCGTCGTTGGCCGGCACGATGGCCGGCCCCGACCCCGACCCCACCGCGGCGCTGCTCGAGCAGCTCCGGACCAGCTTCGGAGCAACGGGCGTCGGCCTGTACCGACGGTCGGGGGACGGGTGGACGCTGGAGTCGGCCGCCGGACCGGCATCCCCCGACGGCTCGGAGATGGGCGTGGCCGTGCAGGTCGGTGAGGAGCTCCGGCTCTGCCTGAGCGGGGTGACCCCGAGCGATCGCGATCGTGCGGTCCTCGACGCCTGCGCCGACTCGATCGCCGTCGCGGTCGAGCGCCGGGCGTTGCAGGGCGAGGCCGAGCGGGCCGAGCGGTTGGCGGCCGTCGACGCGTTGCGCAGCGGGGTCCTCGCGGCGGTGTCCCACGACCTGCGGACCCCGCTGTCGGTCATCAAGGCCAACGCCGCCACGCTCCGCGACGACGACCTCGACCTGAGCGCCGAGGTGCGCCACGAGCTGCTGGCCGAGACCGAGGTGCAGGCCGACCGACTGACCACGATGGTGGCGGACCTCACCGACCTGGGGCGACTCCAGGTCGGCGCCACTCGGTCGCGGGTGGCCCCGACCTCGCTGGCCGGAGTGGTCGCGGCCGTCGTCGGTGCCGACGCCGGGACCGGCTGCGAGCCCCGGTCGGCCGCAGACGTTCGGGTGGCCGTGTCCGACGACCTCCCCGACGTGCTGGCCGATCGACCGCTCCTGGAGCGCGTGGTCGCCAACCTGGTGGACAACGCGGCCAAGCACGCGGGTCCCGCCGGGCCGGTCACGGTCGACGCCGCCGCGGTGGGCGACCGGGTGGTGCTGCGGGTGAGCGATCGGGGCCCCGGCGTGCCCGAGGCGGCCCGCCCCCGGATGTTCGACCCCTACGAGCGGCTCGGGGACTCCGGGGTGCCGGGTTCCGGGCTGGGGCTGGCCGTGGTCAAGGGGTTCTGCGACGCCATGGGCGCCGAGGTTCGGGCCGAGGACACGCCGGGTGGTGGTCTGTCCATGACCGTCACGTTCCCCGTCGCCCCCTGACGCCCCCTGACCGCTCGCGCTTCGCCGCGCCCGTTCCGCGCGCGTGGAACGGCTTCGATGACCGTTCCACGCGCGCGGAACGAGGAGGTGTGGGAAGGTGCTGCCATGGGAGAGGGCAGGGCTGATGCAGCGCAGGTCGTGGGGGAGTGGGCGGAACGAGGTCGGCACCTCGAGACCGCGGACGGACCGGTGTGGTTCACCGACACCGGGGTGCCCGACGGCGCTTCGCCGGACGACCCGGCGGTGGTGGTGCTCCACGGCTTCCCGTCGTCGAGCTTCGACTGGCGCCACGTGCTCGACGACCTGTCGGCCCGACATCGGGTGGTGCTCTTCGACTGCTTCGGGTTCGGGCTGTCGCACAAGCCCGACCGGCGCTACTCGATCGAGCTCCAGGCCGACGCCGCCGAGGCCGTGCTGGCCGAGCTGGAGCTCGATCGCATCCACCTGGTCAGCCACGACATGGGCGACACCGTGGGCGGCGAGCTGCTGGCCCGTGACCTCGAGGGGCGGCTGGCGGTCGAGGTGGTCCGTCGGGTGCTAACCAACGGCAGCATCTACATCGACATGGCCCAGCTCACGCTCGGACAGCAGCTGCTCCTGTCGTTGCCCGACGAGCGATTCGACCCGGGTGACGACGGCACCAACTTCCGGGCCGGCCTGTCGATCACGTTCTCCGAGCACCACCCGCCGGCCGACGACGAGCTGGACGCCCACTGGGCGCTGATGTCGCGGGAGGGCGGCAACACGCTGTTGGCGCGATCCATCCGCTACATCGAGGACCGGCGGGAGCGGGAGGACCGCTACACCGGTGCCATCGAGACGCATCCGGCGCCGCTCGGGGTGGTGTGGGGTCGGCTGGACCCGGTGTCGGTGGCGCCCATGGCCGAACGCCTGGTCGAGGCCCGGCCCGACGCCGAGCTGCGGTGGCTGGACGACGTCGGCCACTGGCCCATGATCGAGGCGCCCGACCGCTTCGCTGCCGCGGTCCTGGAGCTGTTGGAGGCGTGATCCCCGGGCGCGGACCGCGGCCCCGGCGTTAGGGTCCGACCATGTTCGGACGCAAGCACCCCCAGCAGGACGTCGTCGAGGACTCGGCGGCGGGCGACGAGACGGTGGCGGTCGAGGGAAGCGACGACGGACGCTCCTGCCGGGGCTGTCGGCCGCGCCTGCGGCGGCGGACGAAGCCGACCAAGCCCACGAAGCGGACGAAGCCGACCGAGCCCACGGTCGAGACCGAGCCGACCATCGAGACGAAGCCGACCGAGCCCCCGGTGCCGCCGCAGCCCAAGCGGAAGAAGCTGAAGACCCGCAAGACGCTGCCCACGCTCGAGACCAAGGTGCAGCGACTCGGCGACGATCGCCCGACCCCGCCCACCCAGCCCACCGAGGCGACCCAGCCCGAGTAGCCGGCGAGCGGTGCACTCGGCCGGCTCCGCGGCCGACGTTCGGGGTGCCCACCCCACCCGGCCGGAACCGATGCCGGCGACGACGTTCAGTCGGAGGGTGCCAGGTCCGCCACCCGGGCCGAGTCGACGCCGCGGACGGCCAGCACCTTGTGGCGGGAGGCGGCACCGCGCTCCACGATGACCGCGCCGCGACGGACGCCGAGGGCCGTGGCCACGAACCGCGCCAGCTCGACGTTGGCCGCGCCCTCCACCGGTGGCGCCGCCACCCGCACGACCAGCTCACCGCCGACGACGCCGGACACCTCGCTGCGCCGGGCCCCCGGCCGCGCCGCCACGCGGATCCGGACCGAGCCCGACCCGTCGTCGGACCACCACGAACCGGGCGGCGCGGTCGACGTTGCCATCTCGCCATTGTGCCGGTCACCGGAGTAGCGCTCGGCGATCGGCGCGCGGGCACCGTCGGCGTGCCGTCCCCGGTTCGGACCGGTGACCATTCGGTCAGCCGGTCGGCGGGTTCATGCTGAGGTGCACGACCTCAGGAACGCTCCGTCGCCGGCGGACACCCAGGAGCTGTGAAGGGTGCTGCGGCGACCGGGCGCACCGAGCTCCTCGTCGGGGCGTGCGCGGCGGCTCCCGGTCGGGCGCCTCTGCGACGGGCGCGTCGCGAAGGGGCACCATCGATGGCGGCAAGGCCGGGGCTTGGCCGGTCAACCTCGGCACAGGGTTGGTGGGCGCGATCGTGGACCTCGTGGTTCTCGTGCGCTTGTGGGAAGAGCCGGGCACCGATGCGGCAGTGCCCCCACCGGTGTTCACGTCCGCTGATGCGACGAGGCGCAGGAGCTCGGCGACCATGACGGTCGCTGCCGACGCACCCCACCGAGACGCCGACCCCCCCCCGATGAGCGGCCTCCCCGTTGGTCAGGCGTCGCCAGGGTCGGTCGTGGGGCTGAACCGGTCGGCCGCCGAACGGAGCCGGGCGACCCCAGCCGGTGACGGCGGTCGTCGGGCACGTAGCGTGAAGACGTAACCTCTCGGCGTGGTCGGAGCGGGACTGGCGGCGTTGGGGGTCGGCGGGGCCGTCGTGGCGCTGGCCTGGGCCGTGATCGTCGCTCGGCGTGCCGCGGTGCTGCGGGTCGACCCGGGGCGACTGGCCGAGCGGCTCGACCACCTGGCTCGGGCGTTGGTGCGGCGCCGTCTCCGGTCGCGGTGGTGGGCGGTCCCCGTGGTGATCTCGACGATCGGTGGTGTCCTCGGGCGGACGGCTGCGTTGGGGACCCGGGCCGCCGCGGCGTGGCCGACGTGGCTGGGCCGGCCACGACGGCTGGATCGGGCGCTCGGTGCAGCGGCCGTGTTGGCGGCCGTCGCGCCGACGCGATCCGTGGCGCGGCGTCGTCGGGCGCCCTAGAGTTGGACACGTGTCCAGCCTGGTGTCCACGAACCCGCGCCAGCACCTGACCGAGCGCCAGGCCCAGACCGTCGAGCGGCTCACCGCCGCCGCCGTCACCGAGCTGCGCGACGGCGGCTACGACGGGCTCACCGTGCGCAACGTGGCCCGCCGGGCCGGCGTGGCGCCGGCCACCGCCTACAACTACTTCACCTCCAAGGACCACCTCGTCACCGAGGTGTTCTGGCGCCGCCTGGCCGCCCTGCCCGACCGTCGCCACGACGGCCGCAGCACCGCCCGCTCCCGCCTCCACGCCGCCCTCGCCGACATCGCCCTCCTGGTGGCCGACGAGCCCGAGCTGGGCGCCGCCTGCACCATCGCCATGCTGGGCTCCGACCCCGACGTGGCCCGCCTGCGCGACCGGATCGGCGCCGAGATGCACCGCCGGGCCGCCGAGGCCCTGGGCCCCGACGCCGATCCTGTCGTCCTCCGCACGCTGGACCTGCTGCTCACCGGTGCCCTGGTCCACGCCGGCATGGGGCACCTCGCCTACACCGACCTGCCCGAGCTGCTCGCCGAGGCGAGCTCGACCGTCCTGGGAGGCCCGCGTTGAACGCGACCGCCGTCGACACGACCACGCCGCTGGTCTACGACCCCTACGCCTACGAGATCCACGAGGACCCCTACGCCACGTACGCCCGGCTGCGGGAGGAGGCCCCGCTCTACCGCAACGACGAGCGCGACTTCTGGGCCCTCAGCCGCCATGCCGACGTGCTCGACGGGTTCCGCAACAGCGAGGACCTGTCGTCGGCCTGGGGCGTGTCGCTCGACCCCGCCGCCACCGGCCCCCACGCCCACAAGACCATGTCGTTCCTGGCCATGGACCCGCCCCGCCACGGCCGCATGCGGGCCCTGGTCAGCCGGGGCTTCACCCCCCGCCGGGTGCTCGACCTCGAGCCGCGCATCCGCCAGCTGACCCGCGAGCACCTCGACCGCTGCCTCGAGCTGGGCAGCTTCGACTTCATCGCCGACTTCGCCGGCCGCCTCCCCATGGACGTCATCAGCGAGATGGTGGGCGTCCCCGAAGCCGATCGGGCCGAGCTGCGCCGCCTGGCCGACCTGCTGGTCCACCGGGAGGAGGGCGTGCACGACGTGCCGCCCGAGGGGGTCGAAGCGGCCCTGACCCTCGTCGGCTACTACCAGGACATGCTCGACCAGCGCCGGGCGAACCCCACCGACGACCTCACCACCGCGCTCATGCAGGCCGAGATCGACGGCGACCGCCTCGACGACTCCGAGATCATGGGGTTCCTCTTCCTCATGGTGGTCGCCGGGAACGAGACCACCACCAAGCTGCTGGGCCACGCCTGGTACTGGGCGGCGCGGAACCCCGACCAGCGGGCCATCCCCTGGGCCGACCCCGGTCGCATCGGCGACTGGGTGGAGGAGACGCTCCGCTACGACACGTCCAGCCAGATGCTGGCCCGTCGGGCAACACGCGACCTCAGCTTCCACGGCGGGCACGTTGCCGAGGGCGACCGGGTGCTGCTCCTGGTGGGCTCGGCCAACCGCGACCCCCGGGTGTTCCCCGACCCGGACGACTATCGCCTGGACCGACCCGAGCTGGGGCAGATCCTCAGCTTCGGCTTCGGCCGCCACTTCTGCCTGGGCGCCTCCCTCGCCCGACTGGAGGCCAAGGTGGCACTCGAGGAGCTGGTGGCCCGCGTCGCCGACTACGACGTCGACGTGGCCGGCACCCACCGGGTGCACTCGGTGAACGTCCGGGGCTTCTCGGCCCTGCCCACCACGGTGGTGGCCCGCTGATGGCCCGCCCCGACCCCCACCCCGAGCGTCGTCCCGCCGTCGTCACCGGCGCCAGCTCCGGCATCGGCACCGCCATCGCCCGCCAGCTGGCTGCGCTCGGCCACCCCGTCGTGCTGGGCGCCCGCCGCGCCGACCGCCTGGACGAGCTCGCCGCCGCCATCGCGGCCGACGGCGGAGAGGCCGTCGCACTCACCCTCGACGTGACCGACGAGGCCTCGGTCGCCGCCTTCGCCGCCGCGGCGGTCGACGCCGTGGGGGAGGTCGAGGTGGTCGTGTCCAACGCCGGCGACGTGCGCCCCATCGACGCCGTCGGCGAGCCCGCCGAGTTCGAGCGCCAGCTCCAGGTGAACCTGCTCGGCCCCCAGCGACTGGTCCACCACCTGGTCCCGCCCATGGTGGCCCGGGGTCGGGGCGACGTGGTGTTCGTGACCTCCGAGGTGGCGCTCCAGGCCCGGCCCCACATGGCCGCCTACGTCGCCTCGAAGGCCGGCCTCGAGGGCCTGGCCAACGGCATGCGCATGGAGCTGGAGGCCTCGGGCGTCCGCGTCGGCATCGTGCGCCCCGGCCCCACCCTCACCGAACAGGGCTCCACCTGGTCGGGCGACGAGATCACCAGGGCCCTCGACGCCTGGCGCCACTGGGGCCTGGTCCGCCACGCCGGCTACCTGCGCCCCGACCAGGTGGCCGCCGGCGTCGTGGCGATGGTCAGCGCCCCCCGCGGCGGCCAGTTGGCCGTCGTCGAGGTCCAGCCCGAAGCACCGCTGCGCGACCCGGAGGCATCCCGATGAGCGACCTGCCCCTGCCGCCCAAGGTCTCCGGCGACGACGGCGGCACCGGCCACCTCGAGGAGCTGCGGTCCGATCCCATCGGCCTCATGTGGCGGGTGCGACACGAGTGCGGCGAGGTGGGGGAGTTCCGCCTGGCCGACGACGACGTGGTGCTGCTCTCGGGCGCCGAGGCCAACGAGGTGTTCTTCCGGGCCTCCGACGAGGAGCTGGACCAGGCCGCCGCCTACCCCTTCATGACCCCGGTGTTCGGCGAGGGCGTCGTCTTCGACGCCACCCCCGAGGAGCGGCGCCGGGCCCTCCACAACCAGTCGCTGCGCGACAAGTACATGCGGGGCCACGCCGAGGTGTTCACCACCGAGCTGGACCGGATGGTGGCCGACTGGGGCGACGAGGGCGAGATCGACCTCCTGGACTGGACCGCCGAGCTGTTCATCTACACCTCGTCGGCCACGCTCATCGGCCGTCGGTTCCGCGACGAGCTCGACGTGCGCTACGCCCACCTGTTCCACGACCTGGAGCAGGGCACCGACGCCCTCGCCTTCGTCGACCCCTACGCCGACGTCGAGAGCTTCCGCCGCCGCGACGCGGCGCGGGCCGAGCTGGTGGCGCTGATCGGCGGGATCATGGCGGCCCGCCAGGCCGCCGAACCGCCCGCGGCGGAGGACCGCGACCTCGTCGACGTGCTCCTGTCGCTGCGCCACGAGGACGGCTCGCCGTACGTGACGCCGGACCAGTTCACCGGCATGTTCATCTCGATGATGTTCGCCGGGCACCACACCACGTCGACCACGGCCAGCTGGGCGATCATCGAGCTGCTCCGCCACCCCGACGTGCTGGCGAAGGTGCAGGCCGAGCTCGACGAGCTGGCCCGGACCTCGGGCGGCGAGATCACCTACCACGACCTGCGCGGCGTGCCGTGGCTGGAGGCCACCATCAAGGAGACGCTGCGCCTCCACCCGCCGCTGATCCTGCTGCTGCGCAAGGTGATGGTCCCCTTCGACGTGGGCGGGTACCACGTGCCCGCCGGCAAGCTCGTCGGTGCCAGCCCCGCCGTGTCGAACCGGCTGCCCGGCGCCTTCGACGCCCCCGACGAGTTCCGCCCCGAGCGCTACGTCGACCCCAACCAGGACGACCTCGACAACCCGTGGAACTGGATCCCCTTCGGCGCCGGTCGGCACCGCTGCGTGGGCGCGGCGTTCGCCCTCATGCAGCTGAAGGCCGTGTTCTGCCGGCTGCTGGCGGACTTCAGCTTCGAGGCGGCCCAGCCGCCCGAGACCTACCGCAACGACCACTCGAAGATGGTCGTGCAGCTCGCCCAGCCCTGCGTGGTCCGCTACCGCCGTCGGGTGCCGGCCGACGCCGTCGGTGCCGGAGCGGCGTCGTGAGCTGGCGCATCGAGGTGGACCTCGACCTGTGCCAGAGCCACGGCGTGTGCGAGGGCGAGGCGCCCGAGCTGTTCGAGGTGCCCAAGCGCTCCCAGGTGAGGGTGCTCGACACCACGCCGCCCGACGAGCTGCGGGCCCGGGCCGAGGCCGCCGTGAGGTTCTGCCCCACCCACGCCCTGAAGATCGTCGAGACCGAGACCGAGGAGTCGAACTGATGCCGTTCCCACGCAGCGAGATGGAGGAGATGGTCGAGCGGTGGCTCCAGGCCAACCGCGACGCCGAGGCGGCCGGCGACTGGCGCCCCATGGCCGAGCTGTACACGCCGGACGCCACCTACGGCTGGAACTACGGCCCCCACACCGACTTCATGGCCGTGGGCCGCGACGAGATCCGCGACCTGGCCCTGGGCGCCGAGATGGGCGGCCTCGACGGCTGGCAGTACCCCTACGAGGAGGTCGTCATCGACGACCAGAAGGGGTGGGTCATCGGGTTCTGGCGGCAGGTGGCCGACGCCACCCGCGAGGACGGCACCCAGTACGAGGTCCGCGGCATCGGTGGCAGCTGGTTCCGCTACGCCGGCAACTTCCAGTGGTCGTGGCAGCGCGACTGGTTCGACTTCGGCAACGCCGCCGCGGTGTTCATGGAGATGATGGGCGCCGGCGTGCTGTCCGAGGGCATGACCGAGCGCATGCAGCGCTCGATGCGGGGCCCCCTGCCCGGGTACTACCCGGCCGGCCAGGCGCCCGTGAACCTGTGGGACCGGTGAGCAGCCGGCTCGCCGGGGCCGACGACTCGGCCGCCCTCCCCGGGGCGGGGCTCGACCACGCCACCCTCGCCACGCTCGCCCGCGAGTGGTTGCTGGGCGGCCACCTCATCGACCGGGCCGGCATGCCACACGTCATCGGTCGCTTCCAGCGCGACGGCATGGCGGAGATCGCCATCGACGAGTGGATGGGCGCCAGTCCGATCTACACGCGCCGCATGCAGGAGCTCCTCGGCTTCGGCCGAGACGACGTCGCCTGCATCTTCCAGGGGATGCAACTCGACATCGGAGCGCCGCCCGAGTTCCTGGACTTCCGGTACTCGGTCACCGGGCCCGACGCCGGGACGTTCGAACTGGCGTACTGCGGCGCGCTGGCCGACGTCGAGCCCATGGGTGACGACTACGTGGTGGCCATGTGCCACCACATCGAGGACCCCACCTTCGACGCGACCGCGGTGGCCACGAACCCCCGGGCGCAGGTGCGCCCGGTCCACCGCCCGCCCCGGGTGCCCGCCGATCGCCACCCGCACTGCGCCTGGACGGTCCGCATCGAACACGACGCCGAGCCGGTGACGCTGCCCGCCGAGGTGACCGTCCCGATGGAGGCCACCCTCGCCGCCCGCACCCCCCTGGCGCCACTGGTCGGGCCCCACGGCGACGGGTGGGGGAGCTACCCCGAGCTCGACCCCGACCTGCGCACGGAGGACTTCTCCTCCGGGGCCCTGCGGGCGATCCTGGCCGAGGTCGCGCTGCAGGGTCACCTGCTGTCGCTGTCGGCGGGCAAGGCCGTCGAACGCCGCGCCGACCTCGGCACGGCCCGCGAGATCCTCGCCCACCAGCTCTGCGGGGTCGCCGGTGTGGTGGCCGGTCGGCTCGCCGTGGCGCTGGGGGTGACGCCCGATCTCGGCGGCCTCGCCACCGTGCTCGAGCACCACCCGGCGCTGGCCCCGGCTCCCTACGTGGCCCGCACCGTCGAACGCGACGGTGACGACCTGCGCCTGGCCATCGGCCCCTGCGACGCCGCGGCCGAGGAAGGTCCGGGCGGGTGGATCTCGGCGTTGGTCGGCGGCCGGGCCGACGACGCCGTGTCGGCCATGGCCCGTGCGGTGGTGCCCGACGCGGTGGCGGCACCGGTCGCTCCGCTCGGCGGTGAGCTGGCGGCCTGGGCGATCACGGGCGGCGGCGATCCGGCGCCGGAGCACCCCGACGTGGCCCTCGCCCGCTTCAGCGCCGGGGCCGACTTCCGGTTCCGGCGGGTGGGGCCGCGCTGACGCGGTACCCGCTCCCCTCCCGGGAGGGGAGCGGGTCAGCCCGTGCCGGCCAGGGCCACCGACTCGGTGACGCTCTCGCGGGTGCCGGGTCGCAGGTCGTAGCGCTCGACGGCCCCGCTGGCCGCGCACCCGTCGTTCCCCCCTGCGCCCGACGCCTCGGTGAGCTTCCGGTCGAAGAGGGGGCTGGCCGCGCTGAACACCCCCCACGGGCTCTCGCAGCCCGGGATCACCCAGGCGTGGCTCATCCACCCGTTGCGCCCGTCCTGCTTGGAGCCGCCGAGCGCCGCGCACTCGGCGGTCGTCGTGGTGGAGTCGCCCACGACGACGCCGTCACGGCTGCAGAGCCCGACGTGGCGGTGGAAGTGGTCGTTGCCGCCCGTGAACCCCTGCGAGGGCTCGGAGGTGCCCTCGTGGAGCAGGTAGTAGCTCAGGCCGACGATCCGTGAGGTGGGCGCCGTGCCGTCGTAGAGGAGCATCTCGGGCTCCTCGACGACGAAGGTGCCGTCGACCCACTCGAAGCGCATGTAGTGCGCGGCGATCCCCGGCACGTAGGAGGTGACCTTCGACCAGCCGGCGGCCTCGGCGTCGGCCACGGTGGGGTAGCGGAGCGCCACCGACCGCGCCGTCGCCAGCTCGTCGGCCAGGCGGGCGCACTGCTCCCGATCGGTCATCGCCTTCCAGGGCTGGGGCCCCACGTGGCCGCCGTGGCCGCCGGTGTCGTCACCGGTGCCCTCGGCGTGGCTGTGCCCGGCCGTCTGCGTTCGACGCAGCCAGCCCAGCCAGGCCGAGTAGTCGTCGTCGGAGGCGTTGCTCAACGCGACGATGAGTCGTGCCGCGGCTCCCTCGCCGACGCTGGCCCAGTCGGTGAGTGCGATGAGGCGGTCGAGCTCGGCCGACCCGCGGCCCTCGAAGGGATCCGGCTGGGCCACCGCGGCGGCGACCGAGTCGGCGGTCGCGTCGGTGTGCGCCGCCATGGCGCCGCCGGCGTAGGTGTCGACGCCGAGCGTCCGAGCCTCGCGCCAGTACGAGCGCGGGTTGAACGCGTGGTCGCAACGGGCCTGGTCGACCGCGGCCATCTCCGCGAAGTGCGCCTCGGTCGTGGTGTCGGTGCCACCGTGGGCGTGGCTGCCGGCCGACGCGGCTCCCGAGGCGGTCGCAGCGTCCTCGTGGTCATGGCCGTGGCTCGCCGCCTCCGGTGAGGCCACCACGGCGGTGGCGAGCCCCAGCGCGGCGACCGCTCCCACCAGCGCGGCCGGTCGTGCCGGGCCGAACCGGTGGGGCACCGCCAACCAGGCCAGCGCGGCGACGACGGCCGCGGCCTCGATCCCGGCCGTGACGGCATCGAGGGTGGCGACCGCTTCCGCCTCGCCGGCGTGTGCTCCCCAGGGCAGGCCGGTCGTTCGGCTGAGGGCCCAGGCGGCGACGGCGGCCAGGTTGACGGCGACGGACGTCCGCGCCGTGCCGACGCCGGCGCGCCCCGACACCACGACGGCCGCGATGCCCAGCTGCGCCCAGGCGGCGGCGGCGAAGGCGAGGGCATCGGCGAGGCCGGCGCCGGCGTGCACCGGGACCATCGCCAGGTGGACGGCTCCGGCGGCTGCGGTGAGTCCGGCCACGACGACGGCGACCGAGCTGGTGGCGGAGGATCGCGTCCGGGGCGCCGCCGGCGCCGTCGGCGTGTCGGGCGCCGGGGCGACGGCACCACCACGGCTCGGGTTCGGTTCGGTCACGGCGGGCCCCCTCCGCTGGATCGTCGGTGCCGGTGATCGCGGGACGCGCCACGCTGCCCAGTCGCGAGTGATCGTACCGGCACCATCCGGTGCATCCGTGCCAGGCTCGGCGGCCGAAGACATGGCCGAGGGAGCCGGGCGCGCCGGTCGGCGCGCCCCGACGACAGGAGCAACGGTGGACCAGGGAGCCGATCGGGAGCTCGACGAGGCGGGCGCCATCGCCGGTGCCGAGGCCCCTGCCGAGGAGGATCCGCGCTCGCTGCACGGCCGCGCCGTGGCGGTGGTGAGTCGGGCCATCGACGACGGCGACGTGGACGTCGCCCTGCGGGTGCTGGCCCTGGGTGACCCCCGAGCGGCCCGTCGCCGCCGCTGGTGGACCGCGGGGGCCCTTGCCGTCGTCGCCGCGTTGTCGCTCCTGGCCGGCGTCCTGGTGGGCGGTGCGCTGAACGGCGGCTCCGTCGGGGAGGACGCGCCCGAGCCCCTGGCCTTCGGGGACAGCGTGCCCCTGGCCGAGGGTGCGGCGGCCGTCGATCCCGCGGCCGGGGCCGCCATCGACCCGACCGCCGCTGATCCCGCCGCCGTCGATCCCGCGGCCATCGACCCCGCGGCGACCGACCCGGCCGCCATCGACCCGGCCGCAACGGTGCTCGGCACCTCGGTCACCGCCCCGCCGGCGGCGTCGTCGGGGCCGTTCGGCGCCACCACGCCTGCTGCGTCGGGCTCGGCGGGGCTCCGAACCACCACGCCGCCGACCACCGCGCGGCCGGGCACGGCGGCGGCACCGTCGCCGAGCGCCGCGCCCGCCGCGCCGGTCACGGCCGCGCCGACCACCGCCGCGCCCCGGGTCGGCGCGCTCGACGGGAGCTGGGTGGCCGGGGCATCGCAGGCGGGGTACCGCATCTCGAAGACCTGGACGCTCGGGGGCAACACCGAGGAGGTCGTCGGGCGGACCAACCGGGTGGGCGGTGCGCTGAGCATCGCCGGCGATCGGTTGACCGCCGCCAACGTGCTCGTCGACATGGGCTCGGTCGATTCCGGCAACCTCATCCGGGACGCGGCGTTCCGCGAGCAGCTCCTCCTCACCGGCGGCAACCCCGAGGCGCGATTCGACCTGTCGGCACCCATCGACATCGCCGGGCGCCCGGCGGCCGGTCAGGTCTTCGCCACTCGGGCCACCGGCAAGCTCCGCGTCCGGGGCGTCGTGCGCGACGTGGTGGCCGAGCTGCAGGCCCGCCAGAACGGTGCGTCGATCCAGGTGATCGGCACCATCGGGGTCAAGCTGACCGACTTCGGGGTGCCGAACCCCAGCTTCGCCCTGGCGACGGTCTCGGACCGGGCCACCGTCGAGTTCAGCGTCACCTTCAACCGGGCCTGACCGCCGGACCGGTGGACCGCCGGGCCGGTGGGTCAGGCGGTGCGCTCGGCCACGCCGAGGAGCTGTTGGAACTCCCGCCGTCCGTGGAGCGGCCGGAGCCAGGGGGAGGTGGCGACCCGCCGGGGGTCGGGACGGCGCTCGACCGCGGACGTGAGCCAGCCGATCGCGGCGTCGTGGTCGCCACGATGGGCCATCCCCTCGGCCACGAGGTAGAAGGCCTCGGCCTCGTCGCCGCCGTGGAAGGTGGCGAGCGCCGCCTCCACGAGCGTGGCCGCGTCGCCGTGCACCACCCGGGCCCGCACGACGGCGGGGCAGGTCGCGACCGACGGCGGGACGAGCTCCAACAGCTCGCCCACCTCGCGGCGCTCGATGCGGTCCAGCACCCACCGATGTCGTGAGTGGGCGAGGCCCACCAGGGGAGCGGCCACCGCGGCGGCGTCGGCCCCGGCTCGCCACGCCCAGGTGGCCTCGAGCCAGGGCGACGGCCCCCACCCCTTCGGGAACTCGCCGGTGCTCCCGTGATCCCAGCCCAGCCGCTCCGCGTTGCGGGCCCGGCGCTCGGTCTCGGCGTCGGCCAGCGCCGAACGCTCCCGGTCGCCGAGGGTCGCCTCGGGGCCACGGCGTTCCACCTGCAAGGTCTGCCACGCCCCGAGCGCGCAGAACAGCGGGATGAAGATCGAGCCCGCCACCAGCGCCGGCGCCCCCACGGCCACGCGGGCCACCGCTTCGGGGAGCGGGGCGAAGACCGCTGCGAAGCGCTGCTCCGCCGCGAAGCGGTCGAGCCCGTCCAGCGGGCCACCGCCGACCAGGCCCAGCAGGCCGAGGACCGCCGCGCTGCCCAGGGTCCAGGTGAGGAACCCCCGCCGGGCCCCGGGGCCGAACCGCTCCAGCAGGGTGGCCACCACGTGGCCGCCGTCGAGGGGCCACAGCGGCAGGAGGTTGAGCACCGCGAGGGTGACCCCGGCCCACATCACGGCGTCGTGCAGCTCGACGAAGAGGCGGAGGTCCGTCACCGGGTCGACCGCGGCGCGGACCGCCACCAGCGTCACCACCGCGACCGCCAGCTCGACGCCGGGGCCGGCCAGGCTGATGAGGTTGCGCTGGGTCCGCGACAGCGGCGCCGGGGCCTGGTAGCTGGCCCAACCGACCAGGAAGCTGAGGCGGATCTCGCTGGTGGCGCCGAAGCTGCGGGCCACGGTGGCGTGGCCGAGCTCGTGGACCAGGGTGAACACGGCGATGGCCGCCGCCACCAGCAGCCCGCCCCGACCGCCACCGCTCCACTGGTAGAAGAGCGCCAGGGCGAGGAGGAACCAGAGGTCGACCGTCACCGGGATCCCGAAGGCGACGAAGAGCGGTCGGCGCGCCATCCCCGCACGCTACCGGGGCGTCGGTCCTTGACCGGCGGGGACCCCGCGACGATGCTCGACGCCGTGCAGCGCCCGGAACCGATCGAGCTCGGACCCCGCTCGCTCCTGTGGCGGTGGGCCGGGGATCACCGCCTGGGGGCCACGGGCCTCGCCGCGGGCATCCTCCAGCTCATGCACCCCGGGCTCGGCGCCGGCGTCGTCGAGCACTCGGCGTTCTTCACCGAGCCGTGGGACCGGATCATCCGGTCCGTCCCCGAGATCATCGGCGTCATCTACGACGGCCCCGAGGCCGAGGTCACCGGCCACCGCGTCCGGGACTACCACCGTTCGATCCAGGGCATCGACGCCCAGGGTCGGCGCTACCGCGCCCTCGCCCCCGAGACGTTCTGGTGGGCGCACGCCACCTTCCAGTTCGCGGTCGAGCAGCTCGTCGACCGCTTCGACGCCACCCGCCTCGACGGCCCGAGGCGCGAGCAGCTCTACCGCGAGGGCGTCGAGTGGTACCGGCGCTACGGCGTGTCGATGCGTCCCGTGCCGGCGAACCGCCGGACCTGGGGCGAGAAGTGGGACCACTACTGCAGCGACGTCCTCGAGATGACCACGGCCGCCGATCGGGCCGTGGACATGGCGTTGCACGAGAAGGCGGACCGCCTGCCGAACCTGCCGTGGTGGTCGCGCCCGGCCCAGCGGGAGCTCCTCACACCGGTGTTCCGACTCACCGCCATCGGGGGTCTCCCACCGGTGGTCCGCGAGCGATTCGGCATCCCGTGGTCGGCGTTCGAAGCGGCCGAGCTGGCCGCCTTCGAGCTGGCCATCCGTGAGGGGTGGCGCTTCGTGCCCCGCCAGCTGCGCTACGCGCCCCGAGCAGCCGACGGGTGGCGTCGCGAGGCCCGGGCCCGTCGCGAGCGCGGCGCGGCCTGAGCGACCGAGCTCAGGCCGACTCGGAGTGCTCCGCCACCCCGACGGTGGCGTCGCCGACGACCGCCGGCAGGGTGTGGCGGAGGTGGCGGTTCCGGTCGCGGGTGACCCGGAGCCGGACCAACACGATGACCGCGCACGTCGAGAGCACCGCCGCGTAGCCGAGCAGCGCGGCGTCGCCCAGGGCCCAGCCGTAGGCGCCCCAGCTGCCGGCGTCGGCCAGCGACACCCACCAGGTGGCCGGCGCCAGCCCGCCGAGGTCGTCCTCGGTCAGCGCAGTGCGCACCTGGGGTCCCTGGGTGACCAGCACGCCGAGCGACAATCCGACCGACAGCGCGTCCACCGAGCGCAGGGCCACCAGCACGGCGACCCACGCCAGGCCCCACGCCAGCTCGCGGCGACCGGTCCGGCGGGCGAGGAGGGCGTTGGTCCACAGCGACGGGACCATCGCCGCCACCGACACGCCCCACACCAGGGGCAGGTCGGCCTCGAGGCCGTAGACCAGCCAGGCCGCGGCGGCCACGGTGGCCTGGATGGCGGCCAGCGGCGAGACGCCCGAGCTGACCCCGGTGCGGGCCAGCCGGAGCGGCTGGGGGAGGAGCCGCACCAGGAAGATCGCCGACGCGATGGCCCCCAGCACGTCCGCGTCCACGGGGCGAGTCTCCCACGTCCGTGCGTTTCCTCGACATCTACCGACTGTCGGTCGGTATCGTGGCGGCCGTGCCCTCGACTGCAGCTCCCTCCACCGCTCCCGTCCGTCCCGTCGTCACCGGAGGCGTCGAGACGCTCACCGTGACCGGCGCCCGACCCGGGGCGCCGCTGCTGGTGCGCGCCGCCGATGGTCGCCCGGTGGTGACGGTCGTGGCCGACGAGGCCGGCAACGCCCACGTGGCCTTCGTGCCGCCGACGCACCGAGTGGTCCGCACGCTCGACGAGCTCAGCGAGGTGGTGGCCTTCGGCGAGATGCTCCCGCCCGGCGACTACGCCGTCGTCCACGGCGAGGGCGACGATGCCGTCGAGCTCGGCCCGGTGCGCGTGCTGGCGGTCGACGACCACCCCGACCCCGCCACCTACGACCAGGTGTTCGAAGAGGGCTTCGGGTACCTCCGGGTGCGCGACGGCGTGCTGCTGTCGGTGATGGTCCGCTTCCCCAACGCCGACCTCTACGGGCCCGGCCCGTGGCCCACCGTGGTCGAGTACTCGGGCTACGGCCCCTCCAACCCCGACGCACCCCAGCCCGGCACGCTGCTGGCCAACCTGCTGGGGTTCGCGGTCGTCGGGGTCAACATGCGGGGCACGGGCTGCTCGGGTGGGGTCTTCGACGTCTTCAGCCCGGCCCAGGCCGCCGACGGCTACGACGTCGTCGAGACGGTGGCCCGCCAGCCGTGGGTGCTCGGCGGCAAGGTGGGCATGGTCGGGCTGAGCTACCCCGGGATCAGCCAGCTCTACGTCGCCGCCACCCGGCCGCCGAGCCTCGCCGCCATCACCCCGCTGTCGGTCATCGACGACCTGTGGCGCCAGCAGTGGCCCGGCGGCATCTACAACTCGGGCTTCACCCGGGCCTGGCTGGCCCAGCGCGACGCCGAGACGAAGGTGGGGGGCATGGCCTGGGACCAGGCCCGCATCGACGCCGGCGACGAGGTGGCGCGGGCCAACCAGGCCATCCGCTCCCTCAACGTCGACTTCGAGCGCTTCGGTCGGGCCATCGAGGTGTTCCGCCCGGGTCTGGAGGCCCGTCGGGTGGCCTCGGCCATCGAGCGCATCGAGGTGCCGGTGTACCTGACCGGGTCGTGGCAGGACGAGCAGACCGGCAGCCGCTTCGCCCTCATGCTCGACCAGTTCGCCAACTCGCCCCACACCGTCTTCACGCTCTTCAACGGCCACCATCCCGACGGCTACAGCCCGATGGTCATCTGCCGGTGGTTCGAGTTCCTCTCGTTCCACGTGGCCCGGCGCGTGCCGCAGATCCCCGAGCTGATCCGGATGTTCGCCCCGATGCAGTTCGCCGAGCACTTCGGCGTGGCCGTCGAGCTCGAGGCCGACCGCTTCGGCGACGTGGTCGACGACTACGACGCCGCGCTCGAGCGCTACCGGGCCGAGCCGCCGGTGCGGCTGCTCTTCGAGTCGGGGACCGCCCACGACGTGGCCGGCGCGCCCGGTCACCGCTACGAGGCCACGCTGCCGTCGTTCCCGCCGCCCGGCACCACGCCACGGCGGTGGTACCTCGGTGCCGACGGCACGCTGGCGGACGAGCCGCCGGCCGACGAGGGTGCCGACCGCTACCTCGACGACCCCGACGCCGGAGCCGCCTGCTACGCGCTCACCGACGTCTTCAACGACTTCATCAAGCCGACGGTGCCCATCGAGTGGACCGCCTTCGCGGACGACCGCACCGCGGCGTACGAGACCGCGCCGCTGGCCGAGCCGGTCACCATCGCCGGCCAGGGCCACCTCGACCTGTGGCTGTGCCCCGGCACCGCCGACACCGCCGTGCAGGTCACGCTCACCGAGGTCCGCCCCGACGGCGTCGAGGTCCGCCTCCAGTCGGGCTGGCACCGGGCCACCCACCGCCGGGAGGACCCGGCCCGCTCCGACGAGCTGCGGGTGGACTACACCTTCACCGACGAGGACCGGGCGCCGCTCGAGGTGGGCGAGTGGCTGCGCTTCCGGGTGCCGATCATGCCGGTGGTGCACCACCTCCGGGCCGGCTCCCGGCTGCGGGCGACCGTCTCGACGCCCGGTCGCGACCAGCCCTTCTGGTGCTTCGAGAACCCGGTGGTCGACGGGGCGTCCCACCTGGTGGGCCGCGGCGGCGAGCACGCGTCGGCCCTGGTCCTGGGCGTCTGGGACGACGAGGGGGTCGACCATCCCGAGGAGCACCCGGCCCCCGACGCGCTCCGGGGCCAACCGTCGCGGCCCGCCCGACCGATCAGGAACGTTCCAGCATGATCACGGGGACCAGCGCGGCGGTCACCACGACGATGCCCACCACCTGGAGCGGCCCCACCGGCTGATCGAGGAACACCGCGGCGCCGGCGGTCGAGAGCACCGGCATGAGCAGCGTGACCAGCGACGTGAGCGTGATGGTCGTGTGGTGGTGCGCCCAGTTCACGAGGAGGTGCCCAGAGCCGGGCAGCAGCACCACCGCGGCCACCCAGGCCAGCGACTCGACGCCGATGCGACCCTCGGGGCCGGTGAGCTGGCCGCTGAGCAGCGCCACCACGCCCATCAGCGGGATGCCCAGCAGGAAGACCAGCGTCAGGTACTCGAGGGTGCCGAGGTGGCGGCGGGCCTCCTTCGAGGCCACGAAGTACCAGGCCCACGCCCCGGTGGCCAGGATCGCCATGACCTCGCCGTAGAGGGTCACCTTGCCGGTGGCACCCGAACCACGCACCACCAGCGCCACCCCGGCGATCGCCGTGAGGGCGCACACCACGTGGAGCGCACGGACCCGCTCGCCGAAGCGTCGCCCGGCCAGCGCCAGGATCACCAGCGGCTGGAGCGCCGAGATGGTGGTGGCGTCGGCCAGGGTCGTGTGCTTGGTGGCCTCGAAGAAGAAGGCGATGTCGAGGGCGAAGGCCACCGCCCCGGGCAGGGCCAGGCGCACGTCGCGCCGGGTGAAGCGGAGGCCGCCGCGGAGCCCGAGGGCGATCGTGTAGAGCATGGCCCCCAACCAGAGCCGGTGGAAGGCCAACGCCAGCCCGCCCAGCGGGGCCTTGGCCACCGCCACGTTGCCGATGCCCCAGGCCACGGTCGCGCCCACCGCCGCGGCGATGCCGGCCGGACTGCTGGTGGTGGGCGGTTCGTGGGGAGGGGACTCGGCGGCGGGCAGGTCGGTCAGCGTACCGGTCGCTCCGGACCCGGCTCAGGAGGCGGGCCGGTAGGCCCAGTGCCAGGGTTCGCGGGGGGTGTCCTCGACGAAGCCGAAGTCGGGGCCGTGCTGGCGCATCCACGCCTGGGCCTTGGCGTCGAGGTCCAGGTCGACGGCGAGGCCCCAGCCGTGGTTGGAGGTCCCGGGCGTGGCGGCCAACCCGCCCTGGGAGTAGAGGCCCTTTCGCTTGGCGAGGTCGACCTGCGACTCGTAGGTGCGGTACGAGTCGGTGACGCCGATCTCGATGCCGTCGGCCTTCGCGGCGGCCTGCATCTGGCGGAAGGCCCGCGCCGCGGGCGCGTGGAGTCGGTGGTTGCCGACGCCGATCTCGGCCAGGGCGGTGGTGGGGATCTTGCCGTTGCCGAAGGCCACCAGCTCGGGCGGCGGCTCCAGGCGGCCGTAGTCACCCGGCGCCTTGCGCAGCGCCGGGGTGCGCGCGTCGGTGCCGATCGACCCGGTCAGGCCGAACCCTCGGGCCTGCAGGCTCGAGCTCGTCGTGCCGTCGCCCATGGCCTGGGAGAGGGCGCTGGCGAAGCTGCCCTCGGCGGCCCCGGCGGCCGAGGTCCCGCTCACTGCGGTGGCGGGGGCCCCGAGGGTGCCGCCGCCCACCGCGGCGGGCGGTTCGAACCGCATCTGGATCGCGGCGATGCGCGCCTGGATCGAGGTGATGCCACCGGTCACCCCTCAACGATCGGCCGACCGGCCCCGCGGATGAGCCCGAGCCGGGTTCAGTCGGTGGCGCGGTGGGCGGCCACCCACTGGTCGACCCGGTGCCACTGATCGTCGAGCCAGGCGGCCGCACCGTCGTCGTCGGGGGGGACCTCCGAGCGGGGGATCCGCCAGAGCGCGACGCGCACCGGGTGGCGGAAGGGCACCAGCCGCAGTGCGTCGCCGGGCCCGGCGAGGCCTTCGAGCCCGGTGTGGGCCAGCACCACCACGTCCGCGGTCGGCGCGCCCCGGAGCACGGCCAGCGTCCCGGCCGGTCGTGGCGGAAGGGTGTGACCCCGCTCGACGAAGACGGCGTGACGATCCGGGGCCGCCGCGGCGAGGCGTTCGAGCGCGGCCGTCCGCTTGGCGGGTGACCACCGCGTGCCCTCGGGGAAGATGACCACCGCGTCCGACGGTCCGGCACCTGCGGCGAGCGCCTCGAGCGCGGCCAGCTCGGCGGCGGTGTTGGCGCCGCTGCGGTCCACGAAGTGGTTCGGCAGGCGGTGGCCCACGAGGTCGAGGGCGGGGTCCCACGCCAGCTCGGTCTTGAGCACGTAGCGGACGGAGCGGCCGACCGCGAACAGGGAGCGGGCCGGAACGAGCGTGTCGACCATCGAGGCGTGTCGGCACAACACCACCAGCGGTCCGCCGCCGGCGAGCACCTCCGCACCGTCCACCTCCAGACGGAGGCGCAGCACTCGCTCGGCCGCGGTCAGCACGGATGCCACCCACCGTGCCTGGAGCCGGGTGTGGAGGCGGGCCGACCACGGGCGGTCCACCCACCGTCCGGCGCCGGTCGCCACCCACAGGAGCCCCGACGCGACGACGGCGATCACCTCCCACGCCAGGTACCAGGTCCCGAAGAGCAGCATCCGAACGGTGGGCAACGGCTTGCCCCGCACCAGGTCCGCGACGGCGGCGGCGGGCACCAGCACCACCAGCGCCGGCACGATCAGCACGAACCCCACGACGACGGCAGGGATCGAGATCGCCCGGCGCCCCAGCGCGCCGCCCGGGGAGGTGTCGGCCATGGACGCGTTCTACCGCGGTCGGGGGGCCCGATGGCGGGATGGCCGGATCGGGTGGTCCCACGATCGGGCCCGGTACAGTGAGCCGGCCCCCGGCGCCCCACCCACGATGACCGACACGACCCACCTCCAGGCCCCCGTGCGCTCGATGTCCCTGCCCGTGGGCATCCTCAAGGCGTGCCGGCCCAAGCAGTGGGCCAAGAACGTGCTGATCCTCATCGCGCCGGCCGCGGCGATCGGCGACGGCACGCTCTCGCTGAGCGGTCGCACCCTGGCCCAGGTGGCCCTGGCCTTCGGGGTCTTCTCGATGGTGGCCAGCGGCACCTACCTGATCAACGACGCCGTCGACGTCGAGTCCGACCGGCGTCATCCCACCAAGCGCAACCGCCCGATCGCGGCGGGCGTCGTGCCGGTCGGCCTGGCCTACGCGCTCGCCGTCCTGCTCATCGCGGGTGGGCTTGGCCTGGCGTTGTGGCGCACCTGGCAGTTCGCCCTGGTGGTCGCCATCTACGTGGTGCAGACCACGGCGTACTCCTACAAGCTCAAGAACGAGCCGGTGCTCGACGTTGTCGCCCTCTCGGGCGGGTTCATCCTGCGGCTCCTCGGCGGCGCCACCGCCGTCGAGGTCGGCATCTCGCAGTGGTTCTTCATCCTCAGCTGCTTCGGGTCGCTCTTCATCGCCGTGGGCAAGCGCCTGGCCGAGAAGCGCGAGCTCGACGCCCACGCGGGGGAGGGGGCGGCGGGCTCGTTCCGCAAGACGCTGGGGATCTACACCATCCCGTACCTCCGCTTCCTCCAGGGCGTGTCGGCCGCGATCGTGCTCGTGGGCTACGCCGAGTGGGCCTTCGAGCGGGCCAGCGAGCAGCCCGACGGCGGCGCGTGGGTCGCCGCGTCGATCCTGCCCTTCCTCGTGGCCATCCTCCGCTACGCGCTCCTGGTCGAGACCGGTCAGGGTTCGGCGCCCGAGGAGGTGCTGCTGTCGGACCGTCAGATGCAGCTCATGGGCGTCATCTGGGCGGTGTTGGTGGGGGTGGGGTTCCTTGTCGCCCGCTGAGCGCGTCGGGTCCGGCGCCCGTCGCGTCGTCCGCCACGGGCGACGCAACCTCGTCGGCTGGGGCCGTACCGCCCCGACCGCGGCCGAGGTCGTGGGCCTCGTCGACCTCGATGCGGTCCGGGACGCCCTGGGCCGTGCCGATCGGGGGGTGCTGGGCCGTGGTCTGGGTCGGAGCTACGGCGACGGCGCGCAGAACGCCGGCGGTGTGGTGGCCGACGGCACCACGGCGGTGGGCATCAGCGAGTTCGACCCCACCACCGGCCGCATCACCGCCCGGGCCGGCACCTCGCTCGAGCAGCTGATGACGTGGCTGGTGCCCGAGGGCTGGTTCGTGCCGGTCACGCCCGGCACGCGCCAGGTGACCGTGGGCGGTGCGATCGCGGCCGACATCCACGGGAAGAACCACCACCAGGCCGGCTCGTGGTGCAACCACGTCGAGTCGTTCCGATTGCTGTGCGGCGACGGCGAGGTGCGCGACGTCCACCGCGACCGTGACCCCGACGTGTTCTGGGCGACGGCCGGCGGCATGGGCCTCACCGGGGTGATCCTCGACGCCACCTTCACCATGAAGCCCATCGAGACCAGCCGCCTGCTGGTCGACACCGACCGGGCCGACGACCTCGATGCGGTCATGGCCCTGATGGTCGAGGGCGACGCCGACTACGACTACTCGGTCGCCTGGATCGACATCATGTCGGGCGGCCGGGCGATGGGACGCTCGGTGCTCGACCGGGGCCGCTTCGCCCGTGCCGACGAGCTGCCCCGCAAGCTGGCCGACGATCCGTTGCGCTTCGTCTCGAACTCGCTCGGGAGCTTCCCGCCGATCGCGCCGTCGGGGCTGATCAACCCCAGCACCGTGCGGGCGTTCAACGAGCTGTGGTTCCGCAAGGCCCCGGCGCGCCGGCGCGACGCGGTGCAGACGATCACCCAGTTCTTCCACCCGCTCGACCTCGTCCAGGAGTGGAACCGGGTCTACGGTCCCACCGGGTTCCTCCAGTGGCAGTACGTGGTGCCCGACGAGGCGGGCGAGGTGGTTCGCCGCACGCTGCAGGAGCTCAGCCGCTCCGGCCTGGCGCCGTCGTTCCTGGCGGTGCTCAAGCGGATGGGCGACGCCAACCCGGGCCACCTTTCGTTCCCCAGCCGGGGCTGGACCCTCGCCTTCGACACCCCGGTGGGGAACCCCGAGCTCAACGTGCTGCTGGACCGCCTCGACGACGAGGTGGTGGCCGCGGGTGGTCGCATCTACCTGGCCAAGGACAGCCGGGTCGACCCTCGACACCTGCCGGCCATGTACCCGCGCCTCGCCGAGTGGCGCGAGGTGCGGGACCGGCTGGATCCGGAGGGTCGGATTCGCAGCGACCTCGGCCGCCGGCTCGACCTCTGCTGAGCCGACGACCGAACGACTGGCGGCGCGCTCAGGACTGGCCGGGGTTCTCCCGGTACTCGGCGAAGGCCGTCGCCACCTTGTCGGCGGCGGTCTGGAGCGCCGTGGCCGGGTCGGCACCCTGGAGGGCGACGGCGTCGAGGGCGGACCGGGCCTCGGTGCGGAACGCCGCGTAGGCGCCGATCAGCGGTCCGGTGAACTCGGGATCGAGCGAGAGCGTGCCCTCGTAGGCGATCTTCAACCAGCCACCCTTGCGGGTGTTCTCCCAGTCGGCGGTCAGGCGGGGATCCTCGGCGACGGTCCGGTGCGACGGCAGGTAGCCCCCGAGCTGGGTCCAACGGACCTGCGCCTCCACCGAGTTGGCGTACTTGGCGAAGTCCCAGGCCGCCGCGATCTCCACGGGCTCCTTCTTCGGGAGGTACCAGGCGTTGCCGCCGATCTGGCCCTTGCCGGCCACCTCGACGCCGGGCAGCGGCGCGACGCCGATCTCGAGGTCGGAGAACTTCAGCGACTCGAGCGGCAGGTCGCCGGCCTGGGGGAGCATGTCCTTGGTGAGGGTGCCGGAGATGGCGGCGTCGATGGTGGAGATGGCCGCCGAGGTCTGGATGAGCATCGAACCGCTCTGGGTGGCCACGGCCAGGTAGGCCGAGATGTCCTCGTTGCTGCGCACCGGCTTGAGGAGGCCCGCGTCGACCATCTCCTTGATCCAGGTGACGATCTCGACCGCTTCGGGCGAGGTGAGCTCGGTGGCCGTGGGCGGACCCGAACGGCCGTTGTCCTGGTCGACCACGGCCTGGCGCTCACCGGTGAGCCAGTGCTCGAGGAACCACGAGTCCATCTGCATCACGAGCGGCTGCTCGAGTCCATCGATCCCGGCATCCTTGAGCTTCTGCGCCGTCTCCCTGAGCTCGGCCAGGGTGGCCGGCGGCTGCTCGACGTCGAGGCCCGCAGCGCGGAAGTGGGCCTGGTTGAAGTAGAGGACCGGGTTGGAGACCGCGAAGCCGACGGGCAGGAGCTGCTCGTCGACGGTGTAGGCCGCCCGCACGGCCGGGACCAGGTCCTCGTAGAGCGCGGCGGCCTCGGGATCGGCCGCGAGGCAGTCCTCGGCGGTGACGATGGAGTTCGAGTCGACCAGGAAGCGCGTGTTGGTGTCCTCCGCGGTGACCAGCTCGGGGAGGGTCTCGGGCTTGCCCAGCGCCGTCTTGTACTTGGCCAGCTGCTCCTCGTAGGAGCCCTGGTTGGCGGCCTTGACGACCACCTTGTCCTGGCTGGCGTTGTAGTCGGCCACCATCTGTTCGAAGCTCTGCGCGGCCAGGCCCTGGAACGCGTACCAGGCGTCGATCTCGACCTTGCCGGTGGCCGACTCGAGGGCGTCGACCGGGCAGTTCTCGGCGTTGCCCGCCGGGACCGTGCCGTCGCCGTCGGCCGGGCCGGCCGACCCGCCCCCGCCGTCGTCGCCGCCGCAGCCGACGGCGAGGAGCGCGGCAGCCACCGGGATCACGAACCAGCTGCTTCTCATGGGGGTCCTCCTGGGTGGGAGAGGGTGGGCGGTCAGCCCTTCACCGCTCCGGCGGTGAGCCCTCGGATGATCTGACGTTGGAACACGACGAGCAGCAGGATGAGCGGCACGGCGGACAGCACCGCGGCGGCGAACCCGAAGTTCAGCTCGGTGAGCTCTCGTTGCGACAGCGACCGCAGCGTCACCTGGATGGTCTGCCACTGCTCCTGGTCGGCGGCGAAGCGCGGCCACAGGTACTGGTTCCAGGCGCCGAGGAAGGCGATGAGCAGGAACGAGCCGATGATCGGGCGGCTCACCGGCACCGCCACCCGGAACATGAAGCGCAGGTGGCCGAACCCGTCGAGCAGCGCGGCGTCCTGGAGCTCGCGGGGGACCCCCAGGAAGGCCTGGCGGATCAGGAAGATGCCGAACGCCCAGGCCATGAACGGCAGCGACAGGCCCTGGAGCGTGTTGAACCAGCCCAGGTCGCGCACCGTCTCGATGTTGGCGATGAGGGTCACCTCGATGGGCAGCAGCAGCGTGCCCACGACCACGCCGAAGGCCACCCGCTTGAGGGGGAAGTCGAGGAAGGCGAAGGCGTAGCCGGCCAGGATGGACGTGACGCCCTGTCCGGCCACGATGAGCAGCGACACCAGCGCGGAGAGGCCCATGGCCCGGACGAAGTCGTCGTTGGCCAGGACCCGACCGAAGACCCCCCAGTCGCTGCCGACCGGGAGGAGGCCACCGCCGTCGGACTTCAGGCTCTTGAGGTACGGGACCGGCTCGGAGCCGGCACGGACGAGGGTGGTGTAGACGGGGAAGAGGATGACCAGGGCCAGCAGGGTGAGCAGCGCGTAGGAGCCGACGGTGGCCCAGCGCCGGCGGACCTCGCGTCGCTGCTGCGGGTCGGGGAGGGCCTCACTCGCCATAGTGCACCCGGCGGTCGAGCAGTGTGAACTGGGTGAGCGAGACGACCAAGGTGACGACGAACAGGCCGAGGCTCATGGCGGCGCGGCTGGTGAGCGACGACACCCCTTCGGGGTCCGCGATCTTGTAGAGGAGCGGCTGGGCGTCCTCGGCGGGGCGGAGGATCTCGAACTGGGCGTAGGCCTGGAGCGCGTGCACCACCAGGACCACGGCCAGGAAGAGCAGCGCGGGCGAGATGAGCGGCACCGTGATGCGGAAGAACCGGGAGACCGAGCCGAAGCCGTCGAGGCGCGAGGCCTCGCGCACCTCGTCGGGCACGGCCTGCAGGGCGGCGAGCACGATGACGAAGGTGAGCCCGGCGTTCTGCCACACCGCCGCCAGGGACACGGCCCGGAGGGCGGAGGCGGGCTGGTTGAGGCTGAGCCACTCGACGTTGCGCCACAGCCCCGCCTCGGGCTGCAGCAACGTGAGGAAGACGACCGACGCCACCGCCACCGAGGTGGCGACGGTCGACGAGAAGATCGTCTGGAAGAACCGGATGCCCTTCAGGCGGCGATCGGCGGCCACGGCCAGGAGCACGCCCAACACGATGCCCAGGGGCACCGTGAGCAGCATGAACTGGATCGAGACCCACAGGCCGGAGGTGAACCGCTCGCTGCCGAGGGTGTCGGTGATGGAGCTCCACCCCACCCACTCGTCGGAGGACTGGAGGAACGCGTTGTCGTTGCGGCGGTACAGCGCCAGGTACACGAGCCGGCCGAGGGGGTAGTAGGCGAAGGCCCCGAAGATCACCAGGACCGGCGCCAGGAACGCCGCGGCCATGGCGGCCTCCCGGCCCCGTCCCGCACGGCGGATCCGTTCCATCGGCATCGCCGCTGACCCTACCGGAGCCCGGGTGTCGGGACGGTGGCCGGCGGGTTTCGCCGAGATGGCGGGCACGGGGCCGGGAGGGGCCGAGGCTCACCCGACCACGCCGGTGGCCTCGACGACCCGGGCCACGCCGAGGTGGACCTCGGCCCGGAGGAACAGCCGGAGGTCGTCGAGCAGCTCCGTGTGCGGACGGTGGCCGCCGAGCAGCCAGCGGGCCAGGAAGGGCCCGTCCATCCAGGACGCCACCTCGGGCGTGACGCCCTCGATGTGGAGCTCGCCCGACGCGGCACCCTGCCGCAGCGACTCCCACGTCCAGCGGGCCGCCAGCCGCCGGGCCGCGCGGCCGAGCACCACGGGGTCGTCGTCGACGCCGTCCCAGGCCGGGTGGAGGGCGGCCACGTCGGGCCAGCGCTCGACCAGCTCGGCGGTGGCGGGATCGGCGGCGAGGTCCAACAGGAGGGAGAGCCACTGGACCAGGGCCAGCTCGGCCGGGGTGCGCCGCTCGGCGGCGCAGGCCAGGCCCAGGACGCGGCGGCACAGGTCGACGACGAAGCCGCCGACCTCGGGCGTGCCCTGGGCGGTCCAGCGATGTCGTGGACCGGCGGAGGTGGCGGCGACGTCGCCGTCGCGGGTGACGGCGACGGCGACCACGAGGGATTCGCCCGCCCAGGCCGGTGCCTGCCGGGGCTCCGGGTGGCCACGGTCGTCGACCACGTGGGTCGTGGCGCCCCGCGCCACGACCGCCACGCCGGACCAGCTGAGGGGGGCGCGGAAGCCGACCAGGAGATCGAGGTGGGCGGGCACGAGCGCGGGGGCGGTGCGGAACCCGTCGTCGTGGCGGACCACGGCGTGCACGAGGTCGCCCTGGTCGTCCACGAGCCGGTCGGTGAGCTCGGCGAGCGAGGACGCGGCGGGAGCGGCGTCGAGCGACGCGGTGGTCGGGGCGGTGCGGGGCAGGTCGGTGGACACGGCGGGCCTCTCGATGGTGCGGAGGGCGTCCGAGGTGGCGGTCGCGACCGGCGAGGAGCATCGCACGCCGCCACTGACACCGGCCCGGCCCCGCCCGTCCCGAGTGTCGGTGGTCGCGGGGAGGATGACCGGCATGGACACGATCCGCATCAGCTGCACCGACTGCGCCATGCGCCACACCGAGGCCTGTGCCGACTGCCTGGTCAGCCACGTCTGCTCCCGCGACGCGGGCGACGCGGTGGTGCTGGACCTCGAGGCCCACCGCGCCATGCGCCGCCTGGCGGCCGCCGGCCTCGTCCCCGAGGTCCGCCACCGCCCGAGGGAGGGCGCCGGGGGCTGAGGCCCTTCACCCCACCGCCCTAGCGTGGTCGGGTGGCACGTCGCTCACGTCCCCCGGCCGCCCGCGACCGTGCGGTGGACCCCTCGGCCTGGGCCGAGGTGGTGGCGGCGGGTCGCGACGCGGGGCTCGACGCGCTCGGCACCACGTCGGCGCGGCCCTGGACGGCGAACCGGTCGGTGCTCGAGGCCCGCCGGGGCGACGGACTCGCCGGGGGCATGGCCTTCACCTACCGGAACCCCGCCCGCTCCACCGACCCCACCCGTCTCCTGAGCGGGGCGACCAGCCTCGCCGTGGGGCTGCGGTCCCACCTCCAGGACGTCCCGGCCCCACCGGAGGCCGGCGTCCCGGCCCGGGTCGCCCGCTACGCCACCGCCGACCACTACGGCCGACTGGAGGCCGCGCTCGAGGTGGTGGCCGACGGTCTGCGGAGCCTCGGGCACCGGGCCGTGGTGGTCTGCGACGACAACGGGCTGGTGGACCGCGAGGCGGCATGGCGGGCGGGCCTGGGGTGGTACGGGCGCAACAGCCTCCTGCTCCACCCGGGCGCGGGGTCGTGGTTCGTGATCGGCTCGGTGGTCACCGACGCCGAGCTCCCGCCTGGCTCGCCACCGGTGGCCGACGGGTGCGGCACCTGCACCCGGTGCCTCCCGGCCTGCCCCACCGGGGCCATCGTGGCGCCGGGCGTGGTCGACGCCCGCCGGTGCCTGTCCTGGCTGCTGCAGGCCCCCGGGGAGTTCCCCGAGGAGCACCGGGTGGCCCTGGGCGACCGGATCTACGGGTGCGACGACTGCCAGGAGGTGTGCCCGCCCAACCGGACCGCGGAGCGCCGAGCGGCCACGGGGGCTCGCCCACCGGCGGTCGAGGACGACCCCGGCACCTGGCTCGACGTGGTGGAGCTCCTGTCGCTCGACGACGTCCAGCTGCTCGAGCGGTGCCGGCGCTGGTACGTGCCCGGGCGTGATCCGTCGGTGGTGCGCCGCAACCTGCTGGTCGTGCTGGGGAACTCGGCGCGGCCGGAGGCCCCCGGGGTGGCCGAGGTGCTCGACCGGCACCTGGCCTGGCCCGACCCCGTGGTGGCCTCCCACGCCCGCTGGGCGGCCGAGCGCCTCGGCGGGTGGCAGGCCGGAGGCGACGGCGGGAACAATGGCCCGCCGTGAGGCACCTGCTGGTCACCAACGACTACCCGCCCAAGATGGGCGGCATCCAGTCGTACCTGTGGGAGCTGTGGCGCCGCCTCCCCGCCCACGAGGTCACCGTCCTCACCACCCCCCACGCCGGCGCGGAGGCCTGGGACCGCACCCAGCCGTACCGCATCGAGCGCACCCGTGAACCGGTCCTGCTGCCGCATCCGGGGCTGGCGGCCCGCATCAACCGGCTGGCCGAGGAGGTCGATGCGCAGCTGGTCGTGCTCGACCCCCTCCTCCCGTTGGGGCTCCTCGCGCCGGCGCTCGAGCGGCCCCACGCCTATGTGGTGCACGGGGCCGAGGTGACCCTGCCGGGTCGGCTGCCGATCAGCGGCGCGGTGGCGGGGGCGCTCCTGCGTCGGGCCCGACTCGTCATCGCCGCCGGCGGCTATCCCCTGGCCGAGGCCGAGCACGCCGCGGGGCGTGCGCTGCCGTCGGTGGTCGTGCCGCCCGGCGTCGATCCGAGCCGGTTCACCCCGCTCGGCGCCGCGGAGCGACGGCAGGCCCGGGCCGGGCTCGGGCTGCCCCTCGACGGCCCGCTGGTGGTCAGCGTCAGCCGGCTGGTGCCCCGCAAGGGCATGGACGTGTTGATCCGTGCCGCCGCTCGCCTGGCCCCCACCCACCCCGACCTGGTGGTGGGCATCGCTGGGGACGGCCGGGATCGTGGCCGCCTCGAACGGCTGGCCGCCGCCCTGGGTGCACCGGTGATCTTCCTCGGCCGGCTCTCCGAGGGCGACCTGCCCCGGTTCGTGGCTGCCGGCGACCTGTTCGCCATGCTCTGCCGGCAGCGGTGGGGCGGACTCGAGCAGGAGGGCTTCGGCATCGTGTTCCTCGAGGCGGCGGCCGCGGGGCTGCCGTCGGTGGCCGGCCGCAGCGGCGGGTCCCACGAGGCGGTCGAGCACGGCGTGGGCGGGATCGTGGTGGACGACCCCACCGACGTCGACGCCGTGGCGGCCGCGGTGGGGGCCCTGGTGGACGACCCGGCGTCGCGCCAGCAGATGGGGGCCGCGGCCCGCGCCCGGGCCGAGCGAGAGCTGTCCTACGACCGGTTGGCCGCCACGCTGCAGGAGGCGCTCGACTCGACGGCGACTGACCCGGTGGCGACGGCGGCTCCGGCGGCGGGCGGCTGAGGTGGCGAAGCGCAGCGGACCGTCGCGGCCCACGCCGAGGGCCGCCGAGGCTCGTCAGAGCGCGGCCGAGGCGCGGGCCGAGGCGCAGACCCGTGCCCGCGAGCAGCGCGCGGCGCGCCGTGCCGCCGCGGCCGAGCACTGGTCGGCCGGGGTCGGGGGATCCGCCCTGGTGCAGAGCGACGTGGTGGCCACCGTCGTCTTCACCGTTCTGTCGGTGGCGGCCACCGTGGTGCAGCCCGACGCGACCGGTGCCCGTCGCTCGGTGGTGAGTGCGACGGTGTCGTTCGACCTCGCGATGGGCATCGTCGGCACCCTGCTGTTCGTGGCCGCCCTGGTCTGGGGTGCCGGTCGGTCCCGCACCCACGAGATGACCATGGGCGGGTGGTGGTTCCTCACCGACGCCGCGCCCGGTGGGGTCAAGGTCCGCCTCTTCGGCTGCCTCGCCGTGCAGGTGGTGGTGGCATTCGCCACGGCGTCGATCCGGCCCTTCACCGAGCTCGCCTTCGGATTCCTGGTGCCCATGTTCGGCCTCGCCGTCATCGGGGCCTGGTCGGCCCGCCACGGGTGGTTCCCCGAGCGCGCCGACGCCGGTGCGAACCCGTGAGGATCATCCTCGTCACGGGCAAGGGCGGCGTGGGCAAGACCACCGTCGCCGCCGCGACGGCCCTGCGCTGCGCCCGCGACGGCGCCCGCACCCTGGTGATGTCCACCGATCCCGCCCACTCCCTCGCCGACAGCTTCGACGTGGAGCTGGGCGACGCCCTCACGCCGGTGGCGCCGCGCTGCGAGGCCACCCAGCTCGATCCGGCGGCCCGGATGGAGTCGAGCTGGGGGGAGATCCGCGAGTACCTCCAGTCGGTGTTCCGCTGGGCGGGGCTGGACGGCGTGGAGGGGGAGGAGCTGGCGGTGCTGCCGGGCCTCGAGGAGCTGTTCGCGTTGACCGACGTCACCGCCGCCGCCGAGGCCGGTCGCCACGACGTGCTCGTCGTCGACTGCGCCCCGACGGCCGAGACCATCCGGCTGCTGTCCCTGCCCGACGTCCTGTCCTGGTACATGGAGCGGGCGTTCCCCCTGGGCCGCCGCGTCACCCGAGTCGTGGGCCCCGTCGTCACCCGGCTCACCAGCGCCCCGGTGGCCGACGACGAGGTCTTCGGAGCGGTGGACGGCGTCTACCACCAGCTTCGGGCGGTGCGCGACCTGCTGCGGGACCGCCGCCGGTCCTCGGTGCGGCTGGTGGTGAACCCCGAGAAGATGGTCGTGGCCGAGGCCCGACGCACCTACACCTACCTCTCCCTGTTCGGGTACGCGGTCGACGCCGTGGTCGTCAACCGCCTCCTCCCCGATGCGGTGGCCGACCCCTGGTTCGACCAGTGGCGGCTCACCCAGCGGCGCCACCTCGACGCGGTCGAGGAGGGCTTCGCCCCGCTCCCGGTGCTGCGCGCCGAGCTCGCCGCGGCCGAGGTGGTGGGGGTGGAGCGCCTCGACGAGCTCGGACGGGCGCTCTACGGCGAGGTCGACCCGGCGGCCGTGCTGGTCGAGGGCGAACCGCTGGCCATCCACGAGGACGGCGACGACGGACTGCGGCTGGTGCTCGAGCTGCCGTTCGCGGCCCGCGAGGGTGTGGAGGTGGGGCGCAGCCGCGACGAGCTGTTCGTACGGGTGGGCCCGTACCGGCGTGCGATCCTGCTGCCCGACTCGCTCCGGCGGCGGGAGGTGGCCGGGGCGCGGCTGGAGGGTGGCCGCTTGGCGGTGCGCTTCGTCTGAGGACGGGCCATCATGGCGGGGTGAGCGCCGAACCCGTCGACCCGCCCGCCGAGCCGACCACCGACGCCGGAGCCGGTCCGGATCCGGCCGGCGAGGGCATCGTGCACCTCCAGGCCGCGGCCCGCGAGGTGGTGGCCGCGGCCCGCAGCTTCCTCGACGCCGTGGAGGAGACGATCGCCGACCGGGACCGCTTGGCCGCCGTGGTCACCTCGGTCACCGAGCTGCTCGAGGGCGCCGGTCGGGCCATGACGTCGATGTCGGAGCGGATCGCGGACGAGGCCGGCACCGCCGGACGGCCCGGCTCCGACGGCGGGCCGATGTCCCGGGTGCGGCGGATCGTGCTCGACGAGTGATCCCCGGACCCTCATCGCGGCGCCGGTCGGGCCGACAGGAGCCGACATGAGGCTCGTACGCCTGGACGACGTGGCAGGAGGGTTCTCCCTCGACCTCCACCCGCAGCTGACGGTGGTGAGCGGTCTCGCCGCGCCCACCCGCGAGCGGTTGGTGGCGGCCGTCGCCGGCGTGCCCCGCGGGGCCGAGCCCGGCCTCGGGGGACGCGTCGAGGTCCACGGGGTCCTGCTCGACCTCGGCCGGGCCACGCTCGACCTGCTCGAGCTCCACCACGACGTGGACGTCGTGCTCCGGGCCGGTGACCTGCCGGGAGGGAGCGAACGCCTCACCCGATGGCGCGGCGAGGCCGCGGCATCCACGCCGGTCGCCGTGCCGGAGGCCGGGACCGACGACGAGCCCGTGGTGGCCGCCCGTCGCCGCCTGGCCGAGGCCGAGTCCGAGCGATCGAACACCAGCCTCGAGCTGCTCCGGGTGCGCAACCGCCTCCGGGACGTGGGCCTCGAGCGCTCGGGGGTGCTCGGTCGGCTGGAGTCGGCCCGGAGCCGACTGGACCCCTTCGCGCTGGCCGGCCTCAAGGTGGCTCGTGACGAGCTGGACGCCAGCGAGCAGCGGGCCGCCACGCCCCGCGACGACGGTGCGGCCGACCGTGCCGTGGCCGCCGCCCGCCTCGAGCAGCTGCGGGGGGAGCACGAGGGGCTCCGCCGTCTGCTGGGACGGCTGCGCTCGATCGACACCTCGCCGGTGCGCCAGGCGCTGGACCAGCTGGTGCGCGCCCGCCGGCCGGTGTCGGTGCCCGCACCACGCGCCCAGCAGCTGCTGGGGGAGTGGAACCAGCTCCAGGAACGTCGGGCGATGCACGAGGCCCGTCGGGCCGGCAGCCGCTCCCACCTGGCCGAGGTGACCGCACGTCGCGACCAGGCCTACGACGAGCTGGTCGAGGCCGAGCAGGCGCTGCGCGCCCCCCAGCTCGACACGCGGCTGGTCGACGAGCTCGAGATGGTCCACGACGAGCTGTTCGAGCTGGACGGACGCACCGGCAAGATCGGCGGGGCCAAGCTCCGGCGACGGATCGAGGAGCTGCGGATCCAGGAGTCCCGCCTCCTGGCCCAGCTGGGCTTCGACACGTGGAGCTCCTACGTGATGGGGGTGAGCCAGGGTGGTGCCGACCTCCAGCGGGCCCACCGCTTCCAGGTGGCCCAGGCCGCCTACCAGTTGGCCGAGGAGGAGCTGGCCCGGGCCGCCATGAGCCCGGTGGTGGACGACCCCGAGGCCCATGAGCTGGCCGAGCTCGAGCGGCTCCTGCGCTCACGCGTCGTCGAGGTGCTGGGCCACGACCCGGGCCCGGACCCGACCGTGGCGCTGGCCGAAGCCCGTGCCGAGGTGCCCGCCACGCCCGAGTCGGACCTCGAGGTCCTCGTGGCCCACCTGGGCGACGCCCTGGTGGCCACGGGCGTCGAGCTTCCCGGCACGCGGCTGGGGCCCGCCGAGATGGAGAGCCTCGCCGGCGGGTGGCTCGACGCCATGGCGGCGCTGCCCGAGCGCATCGCCCGGGCCGAGGCCGACCTGGCCGCCGTGGAGCGGGAAGGGACCCAGCTCCGGGCCCAGCTCGACCGGCCCGCGTCCACCACCACCGGTCCGAGCCCCGACGGCCCCGAGCTGGAGGCGGCGCGGGCACGGCTGGCCGAGGCCGAGGCCCGGGCCGCGGCCCACGAGGCCGCCGCGGAGGAGATCGCCGCGCTCCAGGCGGGTGATGCCGACCTCGGTACCGTCGAGGACGACCTGCGGCGTGAGGCCGAGGTGCTGGCCCGGCGGGTGGAGGCGGCCGAGGCCGCCGTCGGCGCGGCCGCCGAGGCGCTGCGGGCGGCGCGGGAGGACGCCCAGGCCCGGGCCGCCGACAGCGCCCGCCTGGCCGCAGAGCCGTTCCGACTGTCGGCGGGCGCGGCGTTCGACGCGGCGCAGGTCCCGGACCGCGACGACGTCGACGCCGACGCCGTCGAGTGGTACGTGCTGGCCCGGATGGCCCAGCAGCGGGCGCTCTCCTTCGTCGGTTCGGTGCCGATGGTGGTCGACGACGCACTGGCGCCGTGGCCCTTCGAGGAGATCCGCCCGGTGCTGGCCCGGCTGGAGCGCATGTCGGAGGTGATCCAGGTCGTGTACCTCACCGACGATCCCGACGTGGTGAGCTGGGCCCGCTCGTTGGGCGAGGAGCACGCCACGGTCATCGAGGCCACGCCGGTCGGCTGAGCGGGTTCCCCTACGATCGCCGCGTGAGCGAGCGCTACGTCGTCGGGGCCGACATCGGGGGCACCAAGGTGCTGGCCGCGTTGGTGTCGGTGGGTGCGCCGGCCGACCCGCCCCGGGTGGTCGCCACCCGACGGACCGCCACCGCCGCGGATCCCGACCGCCTGGTGGCCGACACCGCCGCGCTCGTCGCCGAGCTCGCGGCCGGTGCCGGGGTGAGGGTCGAGGCGGTGGGACTCGGGATCCCCGGCTTCGTCGACCGCGGTGGGGTCGCCCGCCAGGCTCCCAACCTGCCGTCGGTCATCGACGTGGACCTGCCCGCCGCCCTCCGGGCGGCGACGGGGCGCCCGGTGCGCGCCGACAACGACGCCAACTGCGCGGCGTGGGCGGCCCACCGCGTCGACGCGCCCGAGGCCTCGACCGTCGTGGCCGTCACGCTGGGGACGGGCATCGGCGGCGGCCTGGTGGTCGACGGTCGGCTCCTGCGGGGCGCGCACGGGTTCGCCGGCGAGCCGGGGCACATGGTGGTGGACCCCGACGGGCCCGACTGCGTCTGCGGCCAGCGCGGCTGCTGGGAGGTCTGGGCGTCGGGCAGCGGGCTGGGCCGGCTGGCGCGGCGTGCCGTCGAGACGGGTGCCGCGCCGGGGCTGGCGGCGGCCGCCGCCGATGGGCCCGTGGACGGCCCGCTGGTGACCCGCCTGGCCCACGCCGGCGACGCCGAGGCCGAGGCGGTGCTCGACCGGTTCGGCCGGTGGGTGGCGCTGGGGCTGGCGAACCTGGCGAACCTCGTCGACCCCGACGTGGTGGTCCTCTCGGGCGGGATCGTCGAGGAGGGCGTGCTGGTCCTCGACGCCGTCCGGACCCACCTGGACGGCTTCGCCACCTTCGGTCGGGGTCGCACGATCGACGTGCGGATCTCGACGCTGGGCCCCGCGGCCGGGGCGCTGGGCGCCGCGCTGCTGGCGGCCCGGGACGCCGCCTGAGCCGCCGGGTACGAGCCGCCGGCAATCCGCCCGAGGGCCCGGAGGCGGGCCGGTAGGGTGCCCCGCATGGAGTTCCGGCGCATCACGAACCTTCCCCCGTACGTCTTCACGATCATCGACTCGCTGAAGATCGAGCGGCGGCGGGCCGGGGTGGACGTGATCGACCTGGGCTTCGGCAACCCGGACCTGGCCTCGCCCGATGTGGCCGTCGACAAGCTCGTCGAAGCGGCCCACAACTTCCGGAACCACCGCTACTCGTCCAGTCGCGGCCTCCCCAAGCTGCGGGAGGCGATCGCCGGCTACTACCAGCGGCGCTTCGACGTCACGCTCGACCCCGACACCCAGGTCATCAGCACCATCGGGGCCAAGGAAGGGTTCAGCCACCTGATGTGGGTGCTGCTCCAGGCGGGCGACGCCGCGCTGGTCCCGTCGCCCAGCTACCCCATCCACATCTACGGGCCGCTCTTCGCCGGGGCCGAGGTGCGGGAGCTCCCGATGATCGGCGGGGCCGACCAGTTCTTCGACGCCATGGTGGACCGCTGGCAGTACTCGTGGCCCAAGCCCCGGGTCATCGTCCTCTCCTTTCCCCACAACCCCACCACCACCTGCGTCGACCTCGAGTTCTTCCAGCGGGTGGTCGACTTCGCCCGCGAGAAGGAGGTCGTGGTCGTCCACGACAACGCCTACGCCGACCTCGGCTTCGACGGGTGGCAGCCCCCGTCGATCCTCCAGGCGGAGGGGGCGCTCGAGTGCTGCGTCGAGCTCTACTCGATGACCAAGTCCTTCTCCATGGCCGGGTGGCGGGTGGCGTTCATGCTGGGCAACCCCGAGGTGGTCGCCGCGCTGGCCAAGCTCAAGAGCTACCTCGACTACGGCACCTTCCAGCCCATCCAGATCGCCGCCACCGTCGCCATCAACGAGGCGCCGGACTTCCCCGCCGAGCAGTGCGCCATCTACCAGGGCCGCCGTGACGCGCTGTGCGAGGGGCTGAACCGCATCGGGTGGGAGATCGAGCCGCCGCGGGGCACGATGTTCGCCTGGGCGCCCATTCCCGAGCCCTACCGCGAGATGGGCTCCATCGAGTTCGCCAAGATGCTCGTGACCGAGGCGTCGGTGGCGGTGTCGCCGGGCGTGGGCTTCGGGCCCGACGGCGACGGCCACGTGCGGTTCGCGCTCATCGAGAACGAGCAGCGGACCGGCCAGGCCATCCGCAACCTGCGCAAGGCGCTCACCAAGCTGGGCTGACGCGCCCCGCTCGCCCCGCCCGCCTCCACCCTTCGGGCCGCAGCCGGGCTCAGCCGGCGCCGAGCAGTCGGGCCTCGTCCGAGTCGGGGCGGACGGCCACGAAGTTGCAGCGCAGGAACACCTCGTCGGCGGCGTCGTAGGGGCGGAAGTCGACCGAGCGCGGCATCAGCTTGCCCGTGGTGTAGCCCCGTTCTTCGAACCAGTCCACGTAGTCGGCCAGCCAGCGGCGGGCCTTCGCCGCCCACAGCGTGAACTCGAACCGGACGACCGCCACGCGGCCGGCGGTGATCGTCGCGTCGAAGCCGTGGAGCACCTCCATGTCGTGGCCCTCGACGTCGATCTTGAGGAGATCGATCCGGTCGATGCCGGCCGCAACGACCTCCTCGTCCCCGACCCGGCAGTCGACGTGCACCGACACGGCATCGTCGTGGCCCGGGTGGACGGCGCTGGTGAGGGTGTCGTGACGGGGGCTCCGCCACAGCTCGAGGGTGCCGGCGCTGTCCGAGAGGGCCGCGTTCACGGCTTGGATGCGGTTGTCACCCGCCGCGAGGCGTTCGAGGGCGGCGAAGGGCTCCGGCAGCGGTTCGAAGGACCGGATGCGCGCCGTGGGCATGGCCTGGCGCGCCACTCGCGCCCAGTCGCCCTTGTTGGCGCCGACGTCCCAGACCACCTCGGGCGCTCCGGCCGCCAGTGCCTCGCAGAGCCAGCGCTCGCCGTTGACCTCGAGGTCGGCGCTGTCGTTGCGGAGGAGGGCGTGGATCGTGCCCGCCACCCGTTCGGCTCGGCGACCGAGCGGCGTGTCGGACCGGGAAACGATGGCGCGCCCGACCTGCTGCTTCCAGCGTGGCCTCACCGACGTCGACCTCCTCCGGCCCAACGCGGTGGGCGCTCCTCCACGATACCGGCGAGCCTCGCGTCAGCGGGCGCCCAGGCCGCCCAGGCAGAACCGGACGACCGCGTCGGCCACCGCGTCGGGGTCACCGTCCCGCTGGTGCAGGTAGACGGTGGTGAGGTGGGAGGTGACGCCCAGGATGGCGTGGGCGAGCTGCTCGGGGTCGCCGTCGGGGATCCGTCCGGTGGCCACCGCCTCACGCAGCAGCGGCACCAGGTCGGCCACCAGCGACGCCCGGCCGGCCCGGATGAGGTGCGCGAACCGCTCGTCGGTCTGCGCGAACTCGACGAGGCGGAACAGGTCGCGGTGTTCGGCCGACCAGCCGAGCGAGGCCCGGATGCCGGTGATGATGCGCTCGACCGGGTCGTCGACCTCGGCCACCGCCCGCTGCTGCACCCTCCGCATGTCCTTCTGGCCCTCCCGGAGGATCTCCTCGAAGAGGACCTCCTTGGAGTCGAAGTACCAGTAGAAGACGCCCTTGCCCACGCCGAGGCCGTCGACGATCTCGGCCACCGAAGTGGGGTGGTACCCGGCCTCCGCGAAGCGCCGGGTGGCATAGTCGATGAGCTGGGCCCGACGCTCCCGGCCGCGGGGGGTGAGTCGCCGGGTCGCCGTCATCCGACCGACGCTAGGAACACTTGACCGATCGGTCAAGTGCCGTTCACCGGATGCTCATCCCGACGACACGGTGCCGACCCGTGTCCGGGCGGTGCGTCGGAGGCCAGCTTGTACCGTGGCCGCCATGCCGTTGTTCGTCGTCCGCCTCTGGGTTCCCGACCGTCCCGGCGCGCTCGGTGCCGTGGCCAGCCGCATCGGCGCCGTGCGGGCCGACGTCATCGGCATCGACATCCTCGAGCGGGGCGCGGGCCGGGCCATCGACGAGCTGACCGTCGAGGTGGCCGATCCCCAGCTCGTCGACCTGCTCGTGACCGAGATCTCCCAGGTCGACGGCGTCGACGTGGAGCACGTCCGCCCGGTCAGCGGCGACCGCCACGACCGGGCCACCGAGTCGGTGGCACTGGCCCGTCGGGTCGCCGTGGCCGAGGGTGCGGCGGTGCTCGAGGAGCTGGTGGCCGGACTCCGCCACCTCGTCGGTGCCGACTGGGTGGCCGTGGTGGACCCGGCCGAGGGCCGCTCGGTGTGCCTGGTGGGCGGCGCGGACCTGCCGTCGGGGGAGTGGTTGGCCGCCTTCGTGATCGGCTCGGCCGCGGGCGAGGGGGCCTTCGCCGCGATCGACGAGCTCACCCGGGTCTCGCTGCCGTCGTCGTCGCTCGAGCTGGTGGTCTCGCGGGCCGACCTGCCCCTCCGCGACCAGGAGCGGGCGGTGGTCGGTGAGCTGGCGGGCCTGGCCGACGACCGACTGGCCTTGGCCCGCCACGCCTGAGCCGCCCTCGCCCTCAGGCGTCGTCGACCGCCCAGTCCCGGGAGCGCTCCACCGCCCGACACCACCGGGCGTGGAGAACGTCGGCCTCGTCTCGGGTGGCCGCCGGCTCCACCCGGACGTCGACGGCCCAGCGCTGCGACAGATCGCCGACGTCGGACCACACGCCCTCGGCCAGTCCGGCCAGGTAGGCGGCGCCCAACGCGGTGGTCTCGCCGTGGGTGGGCCGCACCACCGGCACCTGCAGCTGGTCGGCCACCAGCTGCAGGAGCAGCGGCATGACCGACGCCCCGCCGTCGACGCGCAGCTCGGTGATGGGGGTGCCCCCGGCCGCGGCCATGGCGTCGATCACGTCACGCGTCTGGAGGGCCATGGACTCGATCGTCGCCCGCGCCAGCTGCGCCCGACCCGACCCACGGGTGAGCCCGACGATCGTGCCCCGCGCGTAGGGATCCCACCACGGCGAACCCAGGCCGGTGAAGGCGGGGACCACCACGACGCCACCGCTGTCGGGCGCCGATTCGGCCAGCGGTCCGATCTCGGCGGCCTGCTCGATGATGCCCAGCCCGTCGCGCAGCCACTGGATGGCGGCGCCGGTCACGAAGATCGCGCCCTCGAGGGCGTAGTGGGTGACGTCGCCGGTGCGACCGCCGCCCAGGATCCGGCCGGGCACGGTCCAGGCCACGGTGGTGAGCAGGCCCTCCGCCGGCTCGGGTAGCGCCTCGCCCACGTTGGTGAGCACGAAGGACCCGGTGCCGTAGGTGTTCTTCGACATGCCCGGCGAGAAGCAGGCCTGCCCGAACAGCGCCGCCTGCTGGTCGCCGGCGATGCCCGAGACGGGGATGCCCGCGCCGGCCGCGCAGGCGTCGGTGGTGATCCCGAAGCGGCCGGCGGAGGGACGCACCTCGGGCAGGCACGCCGCCGGCACGCCGAACAGGTCGCAGAGCTCGTCGGACCAGCGGCCGGCGCCGATGTCGTAGAGCATCGTGCGGCTGGCGTTGGAGGGGTCGGTGGCGTGGACGGCCCCACCGGTCAGGTTCCACAGCAGCCAGCTGTCGATGGTGCCCACCGCGGTGTCGGGCCCCAGCTCGAAGCCGCCGTGGGTCCGCAGCCACTCCACCTTCGACCCGCTGAAGTAGGGATCGAGCACCAGCCCGGTGGTGCGGCGGACCAGCGGCAGGTGACCCTCGGCCTCGAGGTCGCGGCAGCGGTCGGCGGTGCGCCGGTCCTGCCACACGATCGCCCGGTGCAGGGGAGCGCCGGTGCGCCGGTCCCAGGCCACCACCGTCTCGCGCTGGTCGGTGATGCCGATGGCGGCGACCGGCTGGTCCAGGGTGGCCACCAGCTCGGCCAGCGTGGCCTGGACCGCCTCCCAGATCTCGGTGGCGTCGTGCTCGACCCATCCGGGGCGGGGGAAGTGCTGGGTGAACTCGCGGTAGGTGAACCCTGCCGGCGCACCCGACGCGTCGACGGCGAAGCTGCGGACGCCGGTGGTCCCGGCGTCGATGGAGATCACGACGGCCATGGCCGCGAAAGCTAGACGCCCACCACCGCCCGGACGTGGCCGACGCGCGCGGGTGGTCCCGGCACCCGATCGCCCGCCCTACGCTGCGCGGGTGCGCGTCGGGATCCTGACCAGCGGCGGCGACTGCCCCGGCCTCAACGCCGTCATCCGGGCCGTGGTCCGCCGGATCGTGGCCGAGGGCGGTGAGGTGATCGGGTTCCACGACGCCTGGCGGGGGGTGATCGAGCGCTCCTGGGAGGTCCTCGACATCGAGGCGTGCCGTGGAATCCTGCCCCGGGGCGGCACGATCCTCGGCACGTCGCGCATCTCGGCCGCCCGCGAGCCGGGCGGGCGCGACGCGGCGTGGGCGGTCATGGACGAGCTCGGGCTCGACGGCTACATCGTGGTGGGCGGCGACGGATCGCTGGCGGGCGCCCTCGCGCTGCACGAGGACGGGGTGCCCACCATCGGGGTGCCGAAGACCATCGACAACGACATCGACGCCACCGAGATGACCTTCGGCTTCGACACCGCGGTGTCGATCGCCACGGAAGCCATCGACCGGCTCCACTCGACGGCGGAGTCCCACGACCGGGTCATGGTGGTCGAGGTGATGGGCCGCGACACCGGCCACATCGCGGCCCGGGCCGGGCTGGCGGGCGGCGCGACGGCCATCCTGGTTCCCGAGGACCCCTTCGACCTCGACGAGGTGTGCGGCCACCTGCTCGCCCGCCACGGGAGCGGTCGCTGGGCCTCGATCGTGGTGGTGGCCGAGGGCGCCCGACCGGCGCCCGGCACCCTCGAGCTGCCCGAGCCGCCGATCGACCGGTTCGGCCACCAGAAGCTCGGCGGCGTCGGCCAGGCGGTGTGCGGCGTCATCGAGGAGCGCACCGGCTACGAGACCCGACTGACCGTGCTGGGCCACGTCCAGCGGGGCGGCACGCCGACCGCCTACGACCGCGTGCTGGCCACCCGCTACGGGGTGGCGGCCGCCGAGGCGGCGATCGACGGCGCCTGGGGCGACATGGTCGTGCTCGCCGCCGACCGCATCGTGCGACGACCCATGGCCGGTGCGGTGGGCCACCAACGACGGGTGGCCGACGACCTCCTGGCGGTCGTCCGTCGCTTCGCCGTCGGCTGAGCCGGCACCGTCGCCCGGCGGGGGACCGCCCGTCAGTGGGCGCGGTCCCAGAACTCCTGGTGGGAGGCGTCGGCCAGCGCGTCGAGGCGGGCGTAGACCGCGACGGTGAACTTCGGGGGGAAGTCCACGAAGCTCACGCCGTAGCGGGTCAGGCCCTCGACGTCGGTCTCGCGGCGCTGCTGGACGGCCACGGTGCCTCGGAACCCCTCGGCCTCGATCAGCAGGGTGGATCCCACGCGCAGCGTCTCGTCGGTGGGGGCCACGATGCCGGCCCCGCTCACCGAGAGGTCCTCCACCCGCCCGTAGAGGGTCTCGAGCGCGTGACGGCGCCGGTGCAGCGGGCGCGTGTCCCGACGCCCGACGTTCCAGGTGACCCACATGCCGAAGATCGGCATGCGGGTGCCCAGTCGTCGCTCGGTGCCGGGACGCAGCTCCACATCCTCTGATCGGTCCCGGGCCGGGTGGGGATTGAGAAAAGAGCGAGCGGCATCACTCTCTGCCGAGGCGCCTCAGCCGGGCTCGGTGGCCGCCGTCCCCGATCCGTCCTGGTCCGGGCAGCGACGCTCCAGCGAGGCGCGCCGACGCGCCACGTGGCGCACGGCGTCGGGATCGAGGCCGTCGCGGCGGGCCTGCTCGGCCGTGGGGAGCAGCGCCACGTAGTCGCAGGCGCGCACCCGGTCGGTGTCGCCCACCACCGGCGAGTCCACCCGCGCCAACTTGCCCTCCACCCGGAACAGCACGTCCTCCACCCCGGTCGACTCGGTCACCGTCATGACCAGCTGGGCGGCGGCCAGGCGGCGGGCCACCCCCTGGAGGTTGTCGAACTCGTCGGAGAGGTCCAGCGTGACCACGCTCGCGTTGCGCACCACACCCAGGAGCCGGGTCCCCGCCGGCACCTGGGAGGCGGTGGACCCACCCGCCGGCTGGCGGGCCAGGAGCGCGGCCACCCGCTCCTCGACCGTCCCGTTGCCGACCTCCTGCTCGACCGGCACCAGGTGGTCGGCCGAGGACAGGTACACGTAGGCGTCGGAGCCACCCGCCAACGCCGTCGAGGTGGGCGTCTCGGCGTCGAGGCCGCGGGGCGGCACGTCACGGGGCGCGTCGTCGGTGGGGATGCCGCAGGCGGCGGCCAGGCCGACGGCCGCCAGGAGGGCGACGAGCCGTCCCGAGCGGCCGGTCACGGCGGGGAGCCCGCCGGACGGTCGGTGGCCACCAGCTCGGGATCGACCACCACCGCGTCGACCGCGCCGGTCGGCGGAGCCTCGTCGAGGCTGGGCTCGTCGGGCTCCTCGCTGGCCTCGATGAGAGGCAGCTCGACCACGAAGCGGGCGCCGGCCTCGCCGTCGGGGCGGCTCTCCACCCACACCCGCCCGCCCTGGAGGTGGGCGTGCTCGGCGGCGAGCGCCAGGCCCAGGCCCGTGCCCAGGTCGGTGCCGCGGCTGCCGCCCTGGCCGCCACGGTTGAAGCGGTCGAAGATCCGTTCGCGGTCGTCCTCGGCGACCCCGGGCCCCGCGTCCTCCACCGCGATGCGCACGGTCTCGGTGGGCTCGGCGGGGTCCTCGCCGTCCACGGGCGTGAGCGCGGCGTGGCGCTCGAGGGTCACCCGCGTGGCGCCCTCGGCGTACTTGCGGGCGTTGTCGATGAAGTTGGCGATGATCCGCACGAGGCGGCGCTTGTCGCAGCGCATGATCACGCCCTCGAGCGACTCGTCGGCCTCGACGGGCACCTTCTCGGGCGACACCGCCCGGACCGCCATCTTCACGGTCTCGACCACCAGCACCTCGTCGAGCTCGAGGCGAACCGCGCCGGCGTCGAAGCGGCTGATCTCGAGGAGGTCCTCGACCAGCTGGGTGAAGCGCTCCATGTCGCTCGACAGGAGGTCCAGCGCAGTCTGCGCTCGCTCGGGCATCTCGTCGCGTGCGTTGCGCAGCACCTCGAGCGACGCGTTGAACGTGGTGAGCGGCGACCGCAGCTCGTGGGAGACGTCGGAGGCGAAGCGGGCGTCGCGGTCGATGCGGGCCTGGAGGGCGGCGACCATCTCGTTGAACGACGACACGAGCGGGGCGAGGTCGGGGTCGTCGGCCCAGTCGGCGTAGGCCAGGCGGGCATCGAGGCGGCCGACGGCGACGTCGGAGGCCACCTCGCTGATCTCGGCCAGCGGGCGCAGCACCCGGCGGCTGGCCCAGAAGCCCAGGACCCCGCCCAGCAGTCCGGCCGCCGCGCTGGCGGCCACCAGCATGTTGCGCAGGCTGTTGATGCTGTCGACGACGTCGTCGAGCGGGCTCACCTCGAAGTAGGCGCCGGCGTCGTCCTCGAGCGGTGCGCCGGCCGCCACCAGCACCTGGCCGTCCCGCTCGTAGCGCATGATCGCCGGCGTGCCGCCGAGCACGCGGCGGCGCAGCTCGACGGGCAGGGTGGTGGCCCCGAAGCGGCTGTCGAGGCTGACCGGGCGGAGCTCGTCGCCTTCGTCGCCCAGGAGCACCGACGGCCTCCCGGCCACCGGCAGCGAGCCCAGCAGCGCCTGCACGTCGGCGTCGGGCCCGCTGATGGCCTCGGACAGGGTGGCCGCGTTCAGTGAGGCCCGCTCCGACAGCAGCTGCTCGCGCTGCTCGATGAGGTTCGAGCGGCTGAGCGACACCGCCGTGAGCGAGAGCAGGGCGGCCACCAGCACCGACCCGAACCCGAACGCGGCGATGATCCGGGACCGGAGGCCGAGCTGGCCGAGCGGCCCGAACCGGGTCTGGTTCACGGCTGCAGCTTGTACCCGAGGCCGCGCACCGTCACGACGTAGCGCGGGTTGGCGGGGTCGGCCTCGACCTTGGTGCGGAGCCGCCGGATGTGCACGTCGACCAGGCGGCCGTCGCCGAAGTAGTCGTGGCCCCACACCCGCTCGAGGAGCGCCTCGCGCGAGAACACCCGCCCCGCGTTGTTCGCCAGCTCGACGAGGAGGCGGAACTCGGTCTTGGTCAGGTGGATCACCTGGCCGTCACGGGTGACCAGGCCTTCCTGGGGGGCGATCTCGAGGTCGGCGAAGCGCAGGCGCGACACCGTGGTGTCGGCCGAGCGGGCCCGGCGCAGCAGGGCTCGGATGCGGGCCGAGAGCTCCTTGGGCACGAAGGGCTTGGTCAGGTAGTCGTCGGCGCCGGCCTCGAGGCCGGCCACCACGTCGTGGGTGTCGGCCCGGGCGGTCACCATGATGATCGGCACGTCGCTCTGGCGGCGGATGCTGCGGCACACGTCGAAGCCGTCGATGCCGGGCAGCATGATGTCGATCAGGACGACGTCCGCGGGATGGCGGGAGAACTCGGCCACCGCCTCCTCGCCCGTGTTCGCCTCGGCCACCTGCCAGCCCTCGTCCTCGAGGGCCAGGCGCACCGAGGTGCGGATGCGTTCGTCGTCCTCGACGGTCAGGATGCGGGTGCCCACGGGCGACAGTCTCGCGCGAGGGCTCAGGTCGCCGGGTCGAGCACCCGGTGGGCGCCGGCGGACACCAGCAGGTCGCGCAGCGGGCCGACGAGGGCGGCGGGTGCGGCCAGCACGCTGTCGGGCCGGGGCGGTCCGCCCTCGATGGCCTCGACGGCCGCGCCGGCCTCGGTGGCGATGATCCTCCCGGCGGCCAGGTCCCACGCCGAGAGGCCGGCCTCGTAGTAGGCGGTGACCCGGCCGGCCGCGACCGAGCAGAGGTCCATCGCCGCCGCGCCGAAGCGGCGGACGTCCGCGATGCTGCCGATGATGCGGCCGACGACCGCGGCCTGCCGTTCGCGGCGGGCCGGGTCGTAGCCGAAGCCGGTGGCGACGAGCGCCCGGGCGAGCGGCACGTCGGTCGCGCAGCGCAGCGGCCGGCCGTCGAGGGTGGCGCCGTGGCCGAGGGCGGCGACGAAGCGCTGGTCGTGGGCGATCTCGACCACCGCGCCGGCCACCGGCTGGTCGCCGTCGACGGTCGCCGCGATCGAGACGGCGTAGGGGGCGATGCCGTGCACGAAGTTGGTGGTGCCGTCGATGGGGTCGACCACCCAGACGATGCCGCTGCGGCCCGCCACCTGGCGGTCCTCCTCGGTGAGCAGGCCGTCGTCGGGGCGGTGCTCGAGGAGGGCGGCGCGGATCCACGCGTCGGTGGCCCGGTCCACCTCGGTGACCAGGTCGGTGGCCGTCGACTTGGTGTCGACGGCGAACCCGGCGGCCCGGGCGGCGCGGGCCCGGTCGGCCGCTTCGACCGCCACGGCGAGGGCGACCTCGGCCAGCTGGTCGGCCGGAGCCGGCAGGTCGGCGGTCGACACGGTCACCGCCGGGACCCTACCGGCGGTCCGGAGGGGGGCCGGTACGCTGCCGCGGTGACCGCCCTCGCCGTCTTCGCCCACCCCGACGACGCCGAGCTGGCGTGCGGGGCGACGCTGGCCGGCTGGTCGCGGGCCGGGCGCCACGTCGAGGTGCTGTGCGTCTGCGCGGGGGAGAAGGGGGCGGCCGAGCGGGTCGACGGTGTCGAGCTGGCCGCCCGTCGGGCCGACGAGAGCCGGGCCGCCGCGGCGGCGCTGGGGATCGCGGGGTGGGACACGCTGGGGGTGGCCGACGGCGAGGTCGGCGACGACGGCGCGCTGCGGGGCGAGCTGGTGCGGCGCATCCGGGCGCTGCGCCCGGAGGTGGTGGTGACGAGCGATCCGACCGCCGCGTTCTTCGGGGCCACCTATGTGAACCACCGCGACCACCGCCAGGTGGGGTGGGCCGTGCTCGATGCGGTCAGCCCCGCCGCCGCCAACCCGAACTACTTCCCCGAAGCGGGCCCGGCGCACCGTGTGGCCGAGGTGCTGCTGAGCGGGTCGCTCGAGCCGGACCACTGGGTCGACGTGGCCGCCGACCTCGACGCCAAGGTGGCCGCCATCCGGTGCCACGCGTCGCAGCTGGGGGCCGGCTCCGAGGTGGACGTCGACGAAGCCATGGTCGCCGAGATGGTCACCGCCCGGGCCCGCGCCGAGGGCCGGGCCAGCGGGCCCGTCCTGGCCGAGCGATACCGCCGCCTGCTGTTGGGCTGACGCGGAAGCGAGTCGTCCGCTTCGTTCGGGGCGGCCGGTTGTCGGTGGTGTGGTGTTGGATGGACGGCATGTCATCGAACACCAGTTCGCAACCAACCGAGATGGCGCTGACCAGCCCGCGGGTCCGGTCGTCGTTGGCGGGCGAGGTGCGTTCGGTGGCGGCCGGGCTGCGCGAGTTGGTGGCGGGGTTGGAGCCGCGTGAGGTGCCGTTGGCGGTGGCGGCGGAGGTGTTGGCGGCGTTCGTGGAGGTGGAGCGGGTCGCGGCGTCGGGTCGTCTGTTGGTGACGGCGCGGGCGGCGGAGGCGGGGGAGTGGGAACGGGCGCGTGCTGGGTCGCCGGTGGAGTGGTTGGCGGCGCTGTTGGGGACGTCGACGGGGCGGGCGAAGGCCGAGCTGGTCACCTCCGAGCAGTTGGGTTCGTTGGAGGCGACGGCGGGTGCGGTTCGGGCGGGGTTGTTGTCGGCGGAGCAGGCGGGGGTGGTGGCCGATGCGGCGTCGGTGAACCCTGGTGCCGAGTCGGATCTGGTCGCCCATGCCCAGCGTGAGTCGCTGACCCGGACCAAGGCTGAGGCGGAGCGGCGGAAGGCCGAAGCACGGTCCGAGGACGAGGTGGCGGCTCGGGACGCTCGGGTGCGTCGGGAGCGTCGGGTGCGCTGCTGGTACGCCAACGGGGCCGGGCACCTGGAGGCGGTCGGGCCGGTCGCGGCGATCAAGGACATGGAGGCGTGGATCAACCAGCAGGTCGACGGCCGGCTGCGCCGGAAGACCGCTCCGACTGATCGTGAACCGGCCGCGGCGTTGCGGTTCGACGCGCTCATGGGCGCCGCCGACACGGCCGGTGCGGGCCCCGGTGAGTCCGCTGGGCGACGGTCGAAGAAGACACCCGTTCGGCGCCTCACGTTGGTGAAGGTGGACCTCGCCGCGTTGGTTCGGGGCCATACGTGGCCGGGGGAGCTGTGTGAGATCGGTGGGCTGCCGGTGTCGGTGGCCGAGCTGCGCCGCACGTTGGGTGACTCGATGCTGCACCTGGTGTTGACCAACGGCGACGCGGTGGTCGATGTGGTGAACCTGGGGCGGAAGCCGACGGTCGCGCAGATGTTGGCGAAGCTGTTCGCCGACTCGTGCTGTTCGGTCGAGGGTTGTGATCGGGCGGTGCGCCTGGAGTTCGATCACCGCGACGACTGGGTGCGCACGTTGACCACGAGGTTGGCGTCGTTGGACCTGGTGTGCGATCACCACCACCGGCTCAAGACCTTCGAGGGGTGGGCGCTGGTCGCGGGGAGCGGGCGGCGGGCGATGGTTCCACCCACCGACCCACGCCACCCCGAGTACGGAAAGAAGCAGGCGACCGCGCCACCCTTGGTGCCGGTCCGTCGACCCGAAGCCGTCGAGTCGGCCGCGCCCACACGCCCCCGGTCCGCGACCCCGGCGGCCGCCGCGTCCTCGGCCCGGCTGGCCGAACTCACCGAGCGACTCGACCGGATCAAGGCGCAGGACGCCGCCCACCGCGCCCGTCGAGCCGGGCAACGCGAGCTCTTCGACTCCAGCTGAGCGAAGTGTCGGGCGGGCGTCGGCGCCCCCTGGTCGGTGGATCAGCCCGCCGGGGACGAGCCGTCCTGGCGCGCCCGGATGGTCCGCCACTCGCCGAAGGCCCGCAGCGTCAGCACGGCCACGACGGCGACGCCCACCGACCCGACCAACGTGCCGACGAGCATCCCCAGGCCCGTGGGGACCGTGCACGCGCCCTCGCACTGGAGGTCGATGAACGAGTGGCCGATCAGGCCGCCGAGCGCGCCGCCCACCAGGATCGCCACGAAGGCGGCCACGCGTGCCTCGACCGAGGGCAGGGCCGACTCGGGTCCGTCGGCCGGGCTCGGAGCCGCAGGGGAGGTGGCGGGGGCGTCCACGGAGGTCAACCTATCGCCGTCGGGCCGGTGGGCCATCCGCCCCAGGCGGATCGGGTCGCACGGCCCCTTCACAGAGCGCGGCCACATCCGTACGTTCCGTGGTGGAAGGGTCGTCCGGTGCGCGCCGGCGACGAGAGCGTTGGAGCTGCCATGCCGAACGATGCCGCCGTCCTGGACGGTCCCCGCCCCGTGCTGTTGCCCCCGCGTCGTCTGGGCAGCCTGCTCAGCAGCGCCCGGGCCGGCGCGGGCCGCACCATCGAGGACCTGGTGGACCTCTCCGGCGGCCGCTTCACCCGGTCGCAGCTGGCCTCCATCGAACGCGGCACCGTCGAGGTGGACGACCTCGACATGGCGTCGCTGGCGCTGCTCTACGGCGTCGAGACCACCTCCCTGGTCCCCGCACGCTCCCACCTGATCGTCGACCTCGAGGAGGGCCTCGTCGACGTCGACGGCCGCTCCGAGCGGGTCCGTCCCGCCGCGCCCCGCAGCGAGGTGCTCGACAGCTACCTCAGCCTCGTCTACGCCATGCGCCAAGCCGAGCCCGGCTCGAAGATCACGCTGCGGGCCGAGGACCTCGACGTCCTGGGCCGTGCACTCGACCTGGGGGTCCGTCGGGTCGAGGCCGACCTCGTCGCCCTGATGGCGGACGCCGACGGCCACCTGAGCTGGCGCTCCCGCCTGCTCCAGCGCCGCATCCTGGTGCCGGCCGCCGGCATCCTCGTGGCCGGCTGCGCCGTCGGCGCGCTCCTCCTGGTGCAGGACGGCGCCGCGGTGCGCCCCACCGGCGCACCCGCCCCCCGTGGGATCGTCACGCCCACCACCGACGCCGCGCCCGCCGCGTCGGTGGGGCCGAGCATCGCCCCCGTCGTCGCGGCCCCCCAGATCGGTGGGGCGATCGTGCAGGAGCGGAACGCCGACGGCACGCCGGGGCCCGTGACCGAGCGGGGCGGCGAGTCGGGCAGCGGAGCGGGCAGCGACGCGGTCACCGGCGCCGGCAGCGACGCGGTCGCCGGCGTCGGCGGCGACGTGCGGATCATCGACCCGCTCGTGGTCGAGCGCCCGGCGCCCGGCGCCGAGCCCACCCCGGGTCCGGCCGGCATCAACCCGCCCACCACCTGATCGAGCCGCCGGGCAGCGGCGGCACCAGCCCGGTGATGGAACCGCCACGCGGCGGCGGGACTCGGTAGTCTCGCCGCTCGTGCCGACCACCCGACCGCTCCGCCTCGCCGCCGTCCTCGTGCTCGCCGCGGGCCTCCTGGCCGGGTGCGGCGACGACGAGGCCGCCGAGCCCGCCGGCGACGCCACGACGACCACCGCGGCGACGGAAGCCACCATCCCGGCCGGCGCCACCGTGGCCGACCTCACTGGCGCCGATCCCGCCATCTCGGTGATCGACAACTCCTTCGAGCCCCGCTACGCCCGCGTCACCGCCGGTGCGACGATCACCTTCACCAACAACGGCGACGTGAAGCACAACGTCACGCCCGTGGTCGACGGGGCCTTCACCCCCATCGACGACGCGGACTTCGGCCCGGGTGCCACCGGCACGATCGTGGTGGCCGAGGCCGGCGTCGTCGCCTACTACTGCACGATCCACGGCACCCCCCGCAACGGCCAGACCGGCGCGTTCGAGGTCGTGGCCGGCTGACCGACTCCCTTCGACCCATCATCGGAACCCGAGGTGCACCCATGAAGCGAAGCGTCCTGACGGCCCTGGTGGCCGTGTCCACCCTGGCCCTGGTGGGCTGTGGCAGCGATTCCGACGACGGGGGCTCCGCCGACGGCGACGCCACGACGACCACCGCCGCCGACTACTCGGTGATCACGGTCCCCGAGGACCACCCCACCATCCAGGAAGCCGTGAACGCCGCGAAGGAGGGTGACCTCGTCCTCATCTCGCCCGGCGTCTACAAGGAGGCGGTCAACGTCGAGACGCCCAACATCGTCGTGCGCGGCCTCGACCGCAACGAGGTGATCATCGACGGCGAGTTCGAGCGGGAGAACGGCATCAAGGTGTTCTCCGACGGCGTCGCCGTCGAGAACCTCACGGTGCGCAACCACACCGGCAACGGCGTGTTCTTCACCGGCGAGTACAGCGACGACACCAGCCAGAACCGGATCCTCACCGGCTACCGGGCCAGCTACGTCACCGCCTACAACAACGGCCTGTACGGCATCTACGGCTTCAACGCCCAGGGCGGCCAGTTCGACCACTCCTACGGCTCGGGCCACCCCGACTCGGCCTTCTACATCGGCCAGTGCAACCCCTGCGACACGGTCCTCACCGACCTGGTGGCCGAGAAGAACATGCTCGGCTACTCGGGGACCAACTCCACCGGCGTGACCATCGTCAACTCCGTGTGGCGGGGCAACCGGTCCGGCATCGTGCCGAACTCGCTGCACAGCGAGAAGCTCGCCCCCAACCGCGGCACCACCATCGTGGGCAACCTCGTGGTCGACAACAACGCGACCGACGCGCCCAACAACGAGGGCATCGCCATCGCCTTCGGCAACGGCATCGTGCTGGGCGGCGTGTCGAACAACGTGGTGGAGCGCAACCTCGTGACCGGCCACGCCAACGCCGGCCTCGTCATCACCGACTACCCCGACTCCACCAACCCGGAGACGAAGGAGAAGGAGACCTTCAAGCCCGAGAAGAACGAGGTCCGCAACAACACCTTCAGCGGGAACGGCTTCGACCTCGCCTACCTCACGGTCAACTACGCCTCCCAGCTCTTCGGGAACTGCTTCGAGGACAACGAGATCACCACCGAGTTCCCCGAGGGCCTGCAGGCCAAGGCGGCCTGCGGGGCGCCCGAGGTGGACCTCGGCGACCTGGCGCCGATCCTGTCGAAGCTCACCCCGCCACCCGCGGACGTCGACTGGAAGACCGTCGCCGCCCCGCCCGCGCAGGAGAACATGCCCGACGCCGCCACGGCGCCGCCGGTGCCGGCCCCCAAGTCGCCGCCGAAGGTCGACCTGGCGGCCATCACGACGCCCAAGGGCTGACCGGGAGCCCCGGGTGCACGAGTGGCGGGTGGCCGGTGCCGTCGTCGAGGCGGACGGCCACCTGCTCCTCGTGCGCAACCGGCGTCGCAACGGTCGCCACGACTGGTCGCCACCCGGCGGCGTCATCGAGCTGGAGGGCGGTGAGTCCGTCCTCGACGGCCTGGCTCGCGAGGTCCTCGAGGAGACGGGCCTCTCCATCCGCTCCTGGGGGCCACGCCTCTACGAGGTCGAGGCCACCGCTCCCGGCCTGGGCTGGGTGATGCGGGCCGAGGTGTGGTTGGCGGGCGACGTGGAGGGCGTGCTGGCCCCCGACGACCCCGACGGGATCGTGGTGGAGGCGGGCTACGTGGCGCTCGCCGAGTGCGCCGAGCGACTGGCCGAGGCACACGACTGGGTACGGGAGCCCCTGGTGGACTGGCTGACGCAGCGCTGGGACGACGAGCGCACGTACCGCTACCACGTCGAGGGAACGGTCCCCGGCCGGGCCCGGATCACCCGGCGGTGACCTCCGGCCGGACCCGCCGGATCCTCCACGTCGACATGGACGCGTTCTTCGTGTCGGTGGAGCTGTTGGACCGGCCCGAGCTGCGCGGCCGTCCGGTGGTGGTGGGCGGAACCGGCCCCCGCGGTGTGGTGGCGGCCGCCAGCTACGAGGCCCGCGCGTTCGGCGTGCACTCGGCGCAGCCGAGCGCGGTGGCCCGGCGACGGTGCCCCCAGGCGGTGTTCCTCGACGGCCGCCACGACCGCTACCGCGAAGTCAGCGCGCGGGTCATGGCGATCTTCGCCGAGATCACCCCGCTGGTGGAGCCGCTCTCGCTCGACGAGGCCTTCCTCGACGTGACCGGCCGTGAACGCGCCCTGGGGCCGGCCCCGGCGATCGCCCAGCACATCCGGGACCGCGTCCTGGCCGAGGAGGGCCTCGAGTGCTCGGTGGGGGTGGCCCCCAACAAGTTCCTGGCGAAGCTGGCCTCGGGGCGGGCCAAGCCCCGGGCCACGCCGACCGGGCCCGAGCCGGGCATCGGCGTCCTGGTCATCGAGCCCGACGGCATCGCCGGATTCCTCGACCCCCTGCCCGTCTCCGCCTTGTGGGGCGTCGGTCCGGCCACGCTGGCCCGCCTCGAACGGCTCGGCGTCGCCACCGTCGCCGACCTGGGCCGCCTCGACGCCGCCGTGCTGCGCCGCTCGCTCGGCGACGCGGTGGGCGAGCACCTCCACCGCCTGGCCCGTGGCCTCGACGACCGTCCCGTCGAGCCCGATCTGGCCGCCAAGTCGATCAGCCACGAGGAGACCTTCGCCACGGACGTGACGGACCGGGCCCGCCTCGACCGGGAGCTGGTTCGGATGTCGGACGCGGTGGCCGGCCGGCTGCGCCACGCCGGGGTGGCGGCCCGCACGGTGACCCTCAAGCTGCGCTGGGGCACCTTCGAGACGGTCACGCGCTCGGTCACGCCACCTCAGCCGGTCGACGACGGCCTCGAGCTGGCCGAGGTCGCCCGGCGTCTCCTCGACGGGCTCGACGTGACCGGCGGCGTCCGCCTCCTGGGGGTGGGCGGCTCCAACTTGGTCGACCCGCCCGGCCGTCAGCTCAGCCTGCTGGCGGACGAGGCGCCGGCCTCGGCCGATCGGGTCGACCTGAACCAGGCGGTCGACGCCATCCGCGACCGGTTCGGCAGCGCGGCGATCGGTCCGGCCCGCCTGGCCGAGGGCACGGGTCGGCTCCGCGTCCATCGGGAGGGCCAACAGCAGTGGGGACCGACCGCCGCCGGACCCGACTGAGGACGGCGTCGTCGGCGCGACGCGTTGTCGTCGGGGCACCGCTGTGCGATCATGGGACCCACGCCGAGGCCACGGAGGGGCGATCGTGCCGTTGTCGGAGGACGAGAAGCGCATCCTCACCGAGATCGAGCAGCAGCTCTACGCGTCCGATCCGCAGCTGGCCCGGCAGGTCAGCTCCACCACCGTCTACTCCGACCCGCTGCGCCAGACCCGCTTCGCCGTCGCCGGCATCGTGGTCGGGCTGGTGCTCACCGTGGCCCTCCTCCAGGTCCACTTCCTGCTGGCCTTCGTGGCCGGCTTCGGGTTGATGCTCCTCTCCGCCGTCCGCCTCGAAGGGGCGTTGCGCCACCTCGGTCGGGTGGGGGTGCAGCAGGTGGCCGACAGCCTTCGGCACTCGGGCGTGCGTGACGTGTTCGGGCCTCGCCGCACCGAGGGCGGCGCCGAGCGCTCCGACGACACCGACGCCTGACCGCCGCCCGGGCTCAGAGCTCGAGCTCCATGCGGGCCCGGGCGGTCCCGCGCAGACCGGCCGACACCAGGTCGAGGATCTCGTCGCTGGCCGCCTCGGCGGCGGCGGCGTCCGCCTCGTCGGGCGGACCCGGCGCGTAGCGCCGGTCCGACTCCAGCGCCGCCAGCCGAGCCGGCGCCTCCGATCCGAGTGCCCGCCCGAGCCGTCGCCCCGCTTCGGCGGGGGTCTCGGCGGGAACCACCTCGATGCCCCGCCGGGCGGCCGCCCGCCAGGCCGCGGTCCACGCGGCCGCCACCCGCACGGTCGGCGGGAGCCCGCCCCGCCGGGCCCGCCGACGGCGCACCCAGGCCCATCGGGCACCCAGCGCCGCCGCCAGGGCGGCCAGCACACCTCCCAGGAGGACGAGGACCGTCGTGACGGTCCCCGTCCCGGGGTCGGTCGTGGCGCCGGTGGCCACGTCGGGCTCGCTCGGGAGGGGTGCCGACGCGGGCGGGGCGGTGACCGGGGCGGACGTCGCCGGCGCGACGGTGGTGGTCGTGAGCGCGACGCCGTCGGCCGGTGGCGCCTGGGTCGGGGGGCGGCCCGTGTAGCTCTCGGCGTCGGGGTTGCCCCGGTCGGGCGTCGGCTCGAAGGCCAGCCAGCCGACCCCGTCGACGAAGACCTCCGGCCAGGCATGGGCGTGACGGCCGCGGACGACCCAGGTCCCGCCCTCGGGTCCGGGGTCGCCGAAGGTGAACCCGACCGCCACCCGGGCGGGCAGGCCGATCGCTCGGGCCATCGCGGCGAAGGTCCCGGCGTACTGCTGGCAGAAGCCGACCCGGGCCTCGAGGAACGCCAGCACGGGGTCGGGGGCCCGGCGGTAGTCGACCTCGGTGCTGTACGAGAAGCCGTTCGCCTCGTCGCGGAACCACGCCTCGAGGGCCAGGGCCTGGGCGGCGGGTCCGGGCGCGCCCGCGGTCAGTCGGAGGGCCAGGTCACCCAGGGCACGTCGCGACGCCGGAGGCAGCTCCCGCAACGCCGGGTCGGGTGAACGGGTGGCGGCCCGGGCCGCCGCGCCGACCAGGTCGTCGAAGCCGACGCCGCCGGTGGCGCTCTCGACCTCGTAGGTCCGCCGCGCGCTCACCTGTTCGGGGTCCGCCGTGAACAACGAGGCGGACTCGGCGTGGAAGCGCACGTCGAAGTCGGCCCGGACGGCACGGGGGACCGCGGCGGCCGGCAGCCAGTCGGACACCAGGCCGGTGAGCTCGAAGCGGTGGCGCTCGTCGCTGGCCGCGTCGCCGCCCGGCACGTCGGTCGGCAGGAGCTCGCCGTCGTCGACGTCACGGTAGGTGGCGGTGGAGGTCCAGGTGTCGCCGTCGAAGGTCTCGAGGGCGGTGAGGCGCCAGTAGTGGGGGCGGGGGCTGTCGGTCACGGTGAACATGACCTCGTCCGAACGCGGTCCGAGCAGCGACGACACGCCCACCAGGGGGTTGTCGACCTTGCGGGGCCCGTCGCCACGGCCGAGCCGCCGGAGGTCCACCACCCCGTCGGTGCTCACCCCGGGAGCCACCGGGGCGAGTGCCGACAGCAACCCGACGGACACCGCACCCACGGCCAGCCCGGCCCGGGCCTGGCTCCGCCGGGCCGGCTCGGCTCCGCCGACCACGAACCGCGGCGAGGCGGTCCGACCCCGGGCGGCCAACGCCAGCAGTGTGAGCGCGCTCGCGTAGCCCAGCGCGGCCGGTGCCGCCTGCTCGCTGCGCGCCAGCACCGCGGTGAACAGGAAGACGGCGGTGTGGGGCACGATCGCCTGGACCGTGGCTCGGGCCCACACCGCCGCGGCATCGGCGAAGGTCACGATCACCCACAGCGCGCACGACAGCGCCAGGAGGAACCCGAGCCTCGCGGGGACGGGCGCCACCAGCTCACGGAACGGGGCGAAGGCGGATCGCATCGCCCGACCCGCCGCCACGGCCGTCTCGGTGGTGGGCAGGCCGAAGAACGTCGTCGAGCGGAGGTGGACCACGGCGATCACCACCGTGCCCACCGCCAACGACGTCGGCACCGCGGTGCGGGGCCCGAGCCCCCAGCGCCGCAGGAGCGCCGGAACCATGTGGGCGGCCGTCCCGACGACCAGGAGTCCGGGAGCGAAGGAGCCGTCCTCGAACACCCGCCCGAAGGAGGCGACCAGCGCCAGGGTGCAGAGCCACAGCGCCAGCTCCACCCACCGGGTGGCGGGCGCGCGCAGGTCGGCCTCGGCCTCGGCCCCGGGCCTCACCGTCGCTCCACCGCGACGGCGTCCGCGGACGGCACGGCCTCGTCCCAGGCCGAGGTCAGGACGTCGTCCCGGTCGAAGCGGACCTCCACCGTCGCGTCCAGCCCGATCGACCGGGACCCGCAGGCGACCACCACCGTCCGCCCGTGCCGTCGCGCCGCCGCGGCCAGGGCGGTCCGCTCCTCGAGGAGGTCGCCGAGGCAGACCACCAGCGTGCCCCCGTCAGCGCCCACGACCGCGAGGGCCCCGCCCAGGCTGCCGCGGTGGTGCAGCTGCACGGCGGCCAGCTCGTCGAGGAGGGCTTCGACCTGGCGTTCGGTGTCGAGCAGGCCGCTGTCGTGGCCGTCGGTGCGGACCAGGCGGACCGCCTCGCCGTTGCGGTGCGCGGCCACGGCCACGCTGGCCGCCGCGCTCACCGCCCGCTCGAAGCCGTCCTCGGTGTGCGCGGCGCGGCGCGTGTCCAACAGGACGACGGTGCGACGCTGCCACGGTTCCTCCACCTGACGGACCACGGGGTGGCCGAAGCGGGCGGTGGCGGGCCAGTGCACGTGGCGCACGTCGTCGCCCGGCACGTACTCGCGCAGCGTCGACGCCTCGTCGTGGGCCAGGGCCAGGAGCCGACGGGCGCTGGCCCGGTGCTCCGGCTGCTCGCCGGGCGCGGGGGGCAGCGGTCGGACGGGGTGAACCCGGGGCAGGACGACGACCTCGGTGGTGGTGGGCCGCCACGCCTCGACGACGACGAGCCCGAACGGGTCGACCGCGGTCACGCGCAGCGGACCCAGCCGAGCCACGCCGCGGCGACGGGCCCGGAACCGGTAGCGCACGGGGCGGCGCTCCCCCCGGTGCAGCGGCGCCAGCGACAGCCCGGCCAGCCCCTCACCGTCGAGGTGGTCGGTCAGGGTGGTCACCGGCAGGGTCCGGCGTCCGGTGTCGTGGACCGTCAGCTCGACGTGGCAGGTCTCGCCGTGGTGGACCCGTCGCGGGGACACGGTCCGCTCGGCGTCGATCCGAGGGCGGAGGATCCGGAGGCGGATCCAGGTGAGGGCCACGACCGCCGCACACGCCAGGCCGAGGAACGACAGCTCGGGCAATCCGCCCAGCCGGCCCGCCACCAGCGCGACCGCGGCGGCGGCGATCACCCGGCGCCCGGCGGGCGTGGGGCGGACCGGGGTGACGACGGCGGCGGGGCGGCCCACGGCGGCGCGCTCAGGCGAGGTGGATGTCGGCGGGGACCGGGACCGAGTCCAACACGTCGGCCACCACGTCGAGCGCCGAGATCCGCTGCACGTGCGCCTCGGGGTGCACGACGAGGCGGTGCGCGACCACGGCGGGGGCGAGGGCCTTGACGTCGTCGGGGACGACGTGGCGGCGTCCCTGGGCCGCGGCGCGGACCCGGGCCGCCCGTTGGAGGCCCAGGGTGGCCCGCGGCGACATCCCGAGGGCCAGGTGGCGGTGGCGACGTGTGGCTGCGGCCAGGTCGATGAGGTACTCGCTGAGCGTGGCGGACACGTGCACCCGGCGGCAGTGCTGGGCCATCGCCACCACCTGCTCGGCGCTGACGACCGGCTCGAGGGCGGCGAGGTTGGCGGCTTCGCCGTCGGTGGCGAGGATCTCGGCCTCGTCGATGCGCTCGGGGTAGCCGATGCTCAGCTTCATCAGGAAGCGGTCGAGCTGGCTCTCGGGCAGGGGGAACGTGCCGTGGTGCTCCAGGGGGTTCTGGGTGGCCAGCACGACGAAGGGTCGGGGCAGCGGTCGGGTCCGGCCGTCCACGGTGACCTGCGCCTCCGCCATCGACTCCAAGAGCGCCGACTGGGTGCGGGGCGAGGCCCGGTTGACCTCGTCGGCCAGCAGCACGTTGGCGAACACCGGGCCGGCCCGGAACTCGAAGGAGCCCGCCTGCTGGTTCCAGACCGAGGTGCCCAGCACGTCGGCGGGCAACAGGTCGGGGGTGAACTGCACGCGACCGAAGGTGCCGTCGATGCTGCGGGCCAGCGCCTTCGCCAGCGACGTCTTGCCGACGCCGGGCACGTCCTCCACCAGCACGTGGCCCTCGGCGACGAGGGCCAGCACGGTGAGCTCGACCACGCCGTCCTTGCCCCGGATCACCCGGGTGACGTTGTCGCAGACCCGGCCGAAGAGGTCGGCGAAGCGCTCGGGCGGGGAGGCGGGGCCGCCGGTGGGGGCGGGTGCGTCGACCATGCGGCATCTTGGCACGGCGCGCCCTACCCTCGGCGGTCGTGGGCACGTCGGTGCAGGAGGCGGGGCCGGTCCTGGCCCTCGACGTCGGCGGGACCAAGCTCGAGGCGGGCCTCGTGGCCGCCGACGGCGAGGTGCTGGCCCGACACCGGACCGCCACGCCCCACGACACCGACCCCGAGGTGGTGTGGGACGCCGTCGTGGAGGTGGTCGAGCCCTTGGTGGGGCGGGGCGCGACGGCGGTGGGCGTGGGGTGCGGGGGACCCATGGCGTGGGGCGGGGCGACGGTGTCGCCGCTGAACATCCTGGGCTGGCGCGGGTTCCCGCTGCGGTCACGCCTGGTCGAGCTGACCGGTCTCGAGGTGCACGTCGACAACGACGCCAAGGCGCTGGCGTTGGGGGAGGGCCGATGGGGCGCGGCCCGCGGTGTCGCGAACTACCTCGCCATGGTCGTCTCGACCGGGGTGGGCGGCGGCATCGTGGTCGACGGACGGCTCCTCGACGGCGCCGCGGGCAACGCCGGTCACATCGGACACGTCATCGTCGAACCCGACGGGCGGCCGTGCGCCTGCGGTGCCCGGGGCTGCCTGGAGGCCGAGGCCTCCGGCACGGGGATCGCCGCGGCCACCGGCCGACCGGCGGCCGAGGCCGATCCCGCCGTGCGCGAGCGCGCCGGACGGCTGGTGGGTCGGGCGGTGGCCTCGGTGGCCAACCTCTTGGACCTCCGCCTGGCGCTGGTGTCGGGCTCGGTGGCCCTGGGGTTCGGTGAACCGTTCTTCGCCGCCGCCCAGGCCGAGGTCGACCGCAGCGCGCGGCTCGAGTTCTCGCGGGGCGCCGTGGTCCGACCGGGAGGCCTCGGCGGCGACGGACCCCTGCTGGGCGCCGCCGCGGTGGCCGTCGTCAGCCGTGTCCGGCTTGGGAGGGGCACCGGGGGCGGGGAGTAGCATCGCGCGCCGTGAACCCCACGTATCCCGCTGCATCGGCCGCCTTCCGCCAGAAGATGGTGGACTTCCTCGACGAGCACCTGCCCGAAGGCTGGCGGGGCCTGGGCCAGATCCCCGCCGAGGAGGTGCTCGACTTCCTGGCCAGCTGGCGCAAGGTGCTCCACGAGCATCGGCTGCTGGCCCCGCAGTGGCCGGCCGAGTTCGGCGGCGGCGGGCTCACCAACCTCGAGGCGGTGATCCTCAACGAGGAGTTCGCCAAGCGGGGCGCCCCCACCGGCGGGCCGAACGACCTGTTCAACATCGGGATGCTGGGCAACACCATCCTCCACTGGGGCACACCCGACCAGAAGGCCCACTACCTGCCGAAGCTGCTCTCCAACGAGCACGTCTGGTGCCAGGGCTACAGCGAGCCGAACGCCGGGTCCGACCTGGCCGGTCTCGCCTGCCGGACCGAGCTCGACGGCGACGAGTGGGTCATCAACGGCCAGAAGATCTGGACCACCTACGGTCACCTGGCCAACCACATCTTCGTCCTCGGCCGAACCGGGACGGGCAGCCGACCCCACGAGGGCGTCACGTTCCTGCTCGTCGACATGGACCAGCCCGGCATCGAGGTCCGACCCATCAAGATGATGTCGGGCGACAGCGAGTTCAACGAGGTGTTCTTCACCGACGTGCGCTGCCCGAAGGACGCCGTGCTCGGCGAGGTCGGGCGGGGCTGGGCGGTGGCCATGACGTTGCTCGGCTTCGAGCGGGGCGAGGCCGGCGCCGTGCTGCCCATCCGCTTCCGGGAGGAGCTCGATCGACTGGTCGCGCTGGCCCAGGACCGGGGACGGGCCGAGGACCCGATCATCCGCCAGCGCATCGCCTGGTGCTACGCCAAGGTCGAGGTCATGCGCTACCTGGGCATGCGCACCCTCACGGGCTTCCTGGCCGGTCGCGAGCCGGGCCCCGACGCGGCCATCACGAAGCTGTTCTGGTCCGAGTACCACAAGGTGGTCACCGAGCTGGCCGTCGACATCCTGGGCGCCGAGGCCATGACGCCCAGCGGTCGTTGGCCGTCGAACTCGATCTCCACCGACGACCCGGGTGCCCCCAACGACTCGGCCAGCTGGGTCGGCGAGTTCTACGCGGCGCGGGCCGGCACCATCTACGCCGGCACCTCGGAGATCCAGCACAACATCATCGGCGAGCGCATCCTCGGGCTCCCCAAGGAACCTTCGGGTTCCCGGTGACCGGGCCGGGCGGCGGCGCGTGAGCCTGCGCTGGCTGGCCGCCGCCGCGGCGGCCGTGCTCCGCCGGCCCGACCTGTGGGCCACCGCGCTGCGCCAGGTGCGCACCCTGGCTCGACCGGGTTGGTGGCGACGTCCGCCGTTCCTGCCGGTGCCCGACCGCGACTACCTGCGGTTCCGGATGATCACGGCCTCCGGTGGGGACGGCACCGCCGAGCCCACCATCGAGGACCTCCTGGCCTACCTGCACTGGTGCCGGGCCTGGCCCCGGATCGTGGCCTGAGGGGTCCCGCACCCGTACCATCGGCGCCCGTGCCTGGATCACCCGTCGCCTGGGTCGAACGCTCGCTGCGAGCCGAGGTCCCCCGCCTGGGCCACGTCCCCGAGCTCGACGGGATCCGCGGCTGGCTGGTGTTCCCGGTCTTCTGGACCCACTACGCCTACCTCGAGTACGCCGGGGCCATCGCCCTCGACATGTTCTTCGCGCTGTCGGGCTTCCTCATCACCACGCTCCTGTTGGAGGAGCGCGAGCGGAACGACCGCATCTCGATCCGGCAGTTCTACGTGCGTCGCGGGGTGCGGCTGCTGCCCGAGCTGGTGGTGGCCATGGCGTTCCAGGTGGTGCTGGCCCTGGCCGGGGTGTTCGCCACCCGAACGACGCTCATCGAGGCCGCCGGCGCGCTGCTCTACGTCTACGCCCTCGTCGGCGGCTTCGTGACCGACCCCGACGAGCTGCGGATGTTCCACCTGTGGTCGCTCACGCTCGAGGAGTGGTTCTACCTCAGCTGGGCGCCGCTCATGGCCGGGTTCTTCGCCGTGGTCCGACGCCGGACGGCGGTGGCCTGGGTGGTGGTGGCCGTCGGATCGTTCGCGCTCCTGGGGCTGCGGGCACTGGCCTGGCGCTCCGAAGGCCCCAACGGGTTCCTCGAGCTGCGGCCCGAGCAGCTCATGTTCGGCGCGCTCATCGCCCTGGTGCGCCGCAACTGGCTGGACCGGCGTGCCGCCGGGCACCCGTCGCGCTGGGAGCGGGTGCTGCCGGCGATGATGCCGCTGTTCGTGCTGTCGGTGGTCGGTTGCTGGGTCGCCACCATCGCCTACGACGACGGCCACGCCGACTGGCGCTGGATCGTGCGCCCCATCGGGATGCTGGCCTGCTGCGGTGCCGTGCTCGGCACGGTGCTGGGTCGGGAGCTCGGGGTGGTCACCCGCCTGGTGCGCCCGAAGTGGGTCATCACCCTGGGCATCACCAGCTACGGCGCCTACATCTGGCACATGGTCCCGTTCATCCTGGTGAACGGCGAGGCGAACTTCGTGGCCAAGGAGCTGCGCTTCCCCGTGTGGGGCCAGATGCTGGTGGTCACGCCCCTCGCCATCGCCCTGGGCTGGGCGTCGCACCGCTGGGTCTTCACCCCGGTCCGCGACCGGCACCGGGCCTGGCAGGCCCGGAGCGCGGCTCGTCCCTCGTCCCGACCTGCGTAGCTGAGGCCGGGATGCCGGCGGGAGCAACGCAAGTTCGGCGACGGAGCGACGCCGGCGGCGCCTCGCCCGGCGTCGGTCAGCCGCGCAGCGTGGCCACGCGGTCGAGCACGGCCTCGGCCTCGCTCACGAAGCGCCGGACCAGCTCGCCGGCCGGGACCAACTCGTCGATGGCGCCCACGCCCTGGCCGGCGGGGAGGAACTCGCGGTCGAGGTCGATGCCCTCCGCGTCGGGGCCGAGCCCCAGGTGGTTCGCCCCGTCGTTCATGGACCGCAGGAACTGGTCGGGGAACCGCTGGAGCTCGTCGGGGTGCTCCTCCCAGTACTGCGTGTAGTCGTTGCGCAGCACCCGGCAGGTCTTGCCGGTGAAGCCCCGGGAGATGGTCGTGTCGTCCTCGCGGGCGGCCAGCAGGCGGTCCTTGTAGCCGAGCACCCCGTAGGCCTCGGGCGTGGCGATGAAGCGGGTGCCGACCCAGACGCCGTCGGCTCCGAGCGTCAGCGCGGCGGCCAGGCCGCGGCCGTCGAAGAGGCCGCCGGCGGCCACCACCGGCACGCGCTCGCCGACGGCGTCGACCACCTGGGGGACCAGCGCCATGGTGGCCACCTGGCCGGTGTGGCCACCGGCCTCGGTTCCCTGGGCGATCACGATGTCGCAGCCGGCCTCGACGGCGGCCACGGCGTGGCGCACCTTGCCGCACATCGACCCCACCAGCACCCCGTGCTCGTGGCAGAGGTCGATGACCTCTCGGGGCACGCCCAGCCCGGCCACGAACAGCGTGCCGCCGCCGGCGATGATCAGCCGCACCTGGGCGACCATGTCGCCCGGCGCGGCGGTGAGGAGGTCGACCCCGAACGGCTTGTCGGTGGCCTGGCGCACGAGCGCCATCTCGCTCTCGATGCGGTCGTTGGACATGGTCGACGCTCCCAGGCAGCCGAAGCCGCCGGCGTCGGAGACGGCGGCGGCCACGGCGGAGTACGACACCCCGCCCATGCCGGCCAGCATCACGGGGTGCTCGATGTCGAGGATCTCGGTCAGACGGGTGCGCATGGGCGGCGATCGTAGGTCGTCGTCGGGTCCGGGGCCGCCGGAGTGCGGGAGCGGCGACGCCCCGTCGGTACCCTGTCGCCGGTGACCGACCCCGACGAACGATCCGAGCTCGGTCAGCGCGCCGCCCGATCGTTCCTGTGGGCCCTGGCCGGCTTCGGGATCACCCAGCTGGGGTCCTTCGTCACCGCCGGCATCGCGGCGCGCGTCCTGGGTCCGTCGCAGTACGGCGTCGCGGCCACCGCGGTCGTGGTGGTCTTCTGGCTCGACATCCTGCTGGACCTGGGGATGGGCGCCTCGCTCATCTACGAGCAGGAGCAGGGCCAGAGCGAACGGGTCCGCGTGGCCTTCACCGTCAACGCGACGGTCGCCGTCCTGCTGGCCGCCACCATCTTCGTGGGTGCTCCGGCCATCGACCGCTTCTTCGACGCCGGCAACCCCACCCTGTTCCGGATCGTGGCGCTGCTCGTGCTGTTCAAGGGCCTCAACCAGATCCCCGACGCGCTGCTCAAGCGCGACCTCGACTTCCGGCGCCGGTCGGTGGCCGATCTCGGCCGCGCCACCATGCGCGTGGCGGTCGCGCTCGTGCTCCTGGCCGCGGGCGTGGGGGCGATCTCGCTGGTCATCGCCGCAGCGGTGGGCGAGGCGGTGGCCATGGCGGTCACCTGGTGGTTGGTCCGGTTCCGCCCGGGCCTGCGCTTCGACGGTGCCGTGGCTGCGGAGATGCTCCGCTTCGGGCTGGCCGTCTTCGGGGCCCGCCTGGTGGGCATGCTCTGGCTCAACGGCGACTACCTGGTGCTGGGCGCGCGCCTGGGGTCCCGCTCGCCGGAGTACGCCAACTACTTCCAGGCGTTCCGGCTGCCCGAGTTGGTGCTGGGCAGCGTGTACAACCTGTTCGCCAACGTCGCCTTCCCCGCGTTCTCGGCCGCGCGCACCGAGGGCCCCGAGCGACTGCGGGCGGCGTCGCTGAAGGCGCTGCGGATGCTCTGCCTGTTCGGGTTCCCGGCGGGCGTGGGCATGTCGCTCATCGCCCGCGACTTCATCCACCTCTACGTCGGTGACCGTTACGCGGGCGCGGTGCGGCCGATGGAGGTCCTCTGCGTGGCCGGCGCCTTCGTGGCCGTCGGGTTCGCCTCGGGCGACCTCTACGCGGCGATCGGCAAGCCGCGCCTGGGGCTCTGGTTCGGCCTGATCTGGACGCCGATCCTCATCGGCGGCTTCCTGGCCGTCGTCGACCGGGGCATCGTGGCGGTGGCCACCGTGCACCTGGCGGTGATCCTGCCCTACGCCGCGTTCCGCATCGAGGTGGCCAACCGGCTGATCGGCACCACCTGGCGACAGAGCCTCGGCGCGCTGCGCCCGGCGTTCGCCGCATCGGTCGGCATCGTCGCCGTGGCACTCCCGGTCCGCCTGGCCACCTCGGTGGGCGTCGGCTCCCTGGCCGCGATCGTGGCCGCCGGCGTGGTCGGTGCGGTGGTGGGCCTGGCGGTCGCGGACCGGGCCACCCTGGGCGAGCTGGTGGGCCAGGGTCGCGGCGTGCTCGCCCGCATCCGGTGACCCGTTCGCGTTCTCGGACGCACCGATAGCATCGCCCCATGGCATCCATCGAGGGCCTCAAGCGCCGTCTCCAGGAGTACCGACCCCACGTCCAGTCGGCCTTCATCGTCTACCTGACCCCACGGACCAGCCCGGTGCAGGAGGTGGACGAGCAGTTCGAGATCGTCCAGGTGACCAGCTCCTCCGATCCGCTGTTCCCCCTCGTCTGCGAGCCCTGGCAGCGTCGGCTCGCCGGCGAGTCGCTCGATCGTGGCGACTGGCGGATCCTCGTGGCCCTCGTCGACGGCCGGCCGGTGGGTCGCATCTGGGAGACCTTCGTCAGCGAGCGGCGCTGGTTCTCGGGGATCCCCCGGGTCCGTCTGGCCGAACGAGAGACGTTCATGTTCGACCTGTTCGTGGAGCGCGAGTACCGGCGATCCAACATCGGGATGACCATGGCCGACTACTTCTTCAAGCTCTACGACCCGGAGCTGGACAACATCGACTACGTCTACGGCTTCATCAGCTACGAGAACGCCCCGTCGATCCTCTGGCACTACTCCATCGGCTTCAACATCGCCCAGACGATCAACTACCTGGCGGTCGGACCGCGCATCAAGTGGCGCATCCCCTTCAGCGACAACCCGCGCTTCGGTCCGCTGTCGCGACGGGGCCGGTACTCCGACCCGTCCAAGCAGCTCTTCGGGACCTCGCTGTTCCCCCAGACCTGACCGGGTGCCGCCTCGGCGCTCAGTCCCGGTACGCGCCCACGCCGCTCAGCGCGCCCCGTCGCCACCGTCGCGGCGTGAAGGCGATGCCGCGGGGCGAGTCCTCGAAGAGCCAGCGGGCGAAGTTGCGGCGGGTCCAGTCGTTGGCGGCCGCCACCCGGATCGCGCTCCTCGCTCCCTTGCGGTGGCGCAGCGCCCGGACCAGCAGCGCCGCCATGCGGTGGTCGGGCCCCAGCTCGGCCGCCAGCTGCTCGCCGTAGCCCGCTCCGACCCGGTCGGGCGTGGCCCACCAGCGGTCGATCGCCTCGGCCGCCAGCATCCCCGTCTGCAGCGCCTGGCCGATGCCCTCGCCGGTCATCACGTCGCAGGCGGCGACCGCGTCGCCGACGAAGAGGGTGCGTCCCACCCACGGCGACAGCAGTCCGACGTGGGCCGGGATGGGCCAGGCCCGGTGCGGACCCAAGGGCGTGACGTCGGGGCCGAGCAGCTCGCGCAGGTGGGGTCGCTGCAGCAGGTCCTCCCACAGTCGACCCATCTCGCGGATCGGGTGCTTGCCGCCCCGCTCGATCCCGAAGCCGATGTTGGCCCGGCCGTCGGGGAGCGGGAACGACCAGAAGTACCCGGGGAGCAGGTCGGCCTCGAAGGAGGTGAACAGGTCGGTGGCGGCTCGGCCGGTGACGCCGCCCACGTACTGGCGGAAGGCGTGCCAGTCGCCCCGGTAGCCGGCCACCGTGGCGCCGAGCGCCTTGCGCGTGGGGGACCACATGCCGTCGGCCGCCACGCAGAACCGGGCGCGGATCGGGCCGAGCCCCTCCACCTCCACCGTCACGCCCGTCGAGTCCTGACCGACGTCGATCAGGGCGTGGCCCTCGTGCACGGTGGCCCCCTCCTTGCGGGCGGCGCGCACGAGCGCGTCGTCCAGCTCGACGCGGGGAACGATCGCGGCGAAGGTGCCGAGTCCGCGGGGGAGGGGCATCCGCACCTCGAAGCCCGAGGGGCTGCGGATCCAGGCATCCTCAACGGGCTGCCAGGTGGTGACCTCCGACGGCGCGACCCCCAGCGCCTCCAGGCGTCGCAACGCTCCCGTCGTGAGGCCGTCGCCGCAGATCTTGTCGCGGGGGAACCGCGCCTTGTCGACGACCACGACCTCGTGGCCGGCGCGGGCCAGTTCGATGGCCGCCGCGGTGCCGGCGGGGCCGGCGCCGACGACGACGACCGTCCGCGGGGCGTCGGCCACGGCGGGAGGGTCAGGCGCCCACGGCGAGGATCTCGTCGAAGCCTCGCCGGAGGCTGCGCATGAGGACGTCGGGGTCGGGCACCGCGGCGGGGTCCGAGTTCACACCGATGTTCAGATCGTTCTGGTAGCTGAGCAGGGTGATGTTCAGCGCGGCGCCGGCCAGGGGGCCGAACGGGTACTGGGCCAGCATCCGGGCGCCGGCCAGGTACACCGGGAAGGGCGCGCCCGGCACGTTCGAGGTCGTGAAGTCGACGGCCTTGACCATGGTGCCGAACAGCGCGGTCACCGCGGTGGTGGGGAGACGGTTGAGGAGGCCCGAGAGCGGCTCGACCAGCTCGTTGGCCGGCTCGGCCCGGGCTCCGTCCACCAGCTCGTGGACCTCGTGCATGGTCTGGACGGGGTCCTCGGCGTCGACGGGCAGCTCGATGCGGGCCGGCACGAAGGCGTTGCCGGCGACGTGCTCGTTGTGCTCCGAGCGGACGCTGATCGGGATGGCCATCCGTAGCTCGGAGACGTCCACCCCGTGGGCCAGGTGGTAGTGGTAGAGGCCACGGGCCACCCCGCCGACGAACGCGTCGTTGAGCTTGCCTCCCGCGACCTTGGCCGCCCGCTTGGCATCGTCGAGGGGGATGGTCAGCACGTCGAAGCGGCACGACAGCGACCGGCCGGTCATCAGTGGGCTGAGGGGGTGCGACGCGGGGCGCAGCACCCGGCCCACCGAGGCCGCCATCTCGGCGGTGGCGGCCGCCGTCGAGGTGGGGTCGGACGCGGCGCCGAGGAGGCCACCGGCGACGCCGCCGAGCAGGCGGCGGGCCTGGCCGAGCTGGCGGCGCGTCTCGTGGGCGACGGCGTCGACGACCCGCTCGGGCTGGCTGAGCACGTGGACCTCGGGCTCGTGGGGCATTTCCCGTTCGGCTGCGTCGGGGGCGAGGTCGAGGAGCTCGAGTTGGAGCTTCATGCCGCCGACGCCGTCGGTGATGGCGTGGTGGACCTTCATGACCAGCGCCGACTGACCCTTCGGCAGGCCCTCGACGACGACGGCTCGCCACAGCGGCCGGGCGCGGTCGAAGCCGGACATGGCGATGGGCTCGGCCACCGCCATGAGGTCGCGGAGCGTGCCCTTGCCGGGGGCCCGGACCCACCACAGGTGGAAGTTCAGGTCGAAGTGGGGGTCGGTCTCCCAGCGGGGCGGGGCGATCGAGTACAGGTTGCCGCGGACCCGCTGGCGGAGCCGGGGGATGACCCGGCTGATCCGTTCGAAGCGCTGCAGCAGGGTGGCTCGGGGGATGACGCGGTCGAAGAGGAACACCGTCGTGATCGTGGACCGCAGCGCGGGGTCCTTCTCGATGTTCCACATGAGCGCGTCCGCGTCGCTCATCCGGTCCTGGTACTCGATCTCCTCCATCGCCGGCAGCCTACGGCTCAGTGGTCCGGTGGGTCGCAGTCGTAGGACGCGGTGAAGTCGTCGGTCTCGGTCCGGCCGTCGGCCACGAAGGTCCGGGTCCGCGTGAGCTTCACGAATCCGCACCCGCCGTTCTTGTTGATCGACGTCTGCTGGCCGACGGCGAAGCGGGTCGACCAGAGCTGCACGGTGATCGACGTGTCGGTGTAGGTGGGCCAGATCACCACCCCGTAGGGCGTGTTGTTGCGGATCTTGAGGTCGACGCTGGGATAGGCCAGCGTCGCCTCGCGCCCGAAGGGGTAGCGGCTGATGTAGATGGAGTGCGCCTTGTGCTCGGGGATGTCGAGGCCACCGAAGAAGGCCGCGTTGAAGGCCGTGGTGGCGAACTGGCTCACGCCGCCGCCGATGTCCTCCTTGAACTCCCCCTGTTCGATCACCGGAGCGCTCACGAAGCCCTTCTCGGCCGTCCGGCGGCCGACGAAGTCATTGACCGAGAACGTGTCGCCCGGGGCGATCAGCACCCCGCGGGTGAGGTCCGAGATGCGGTGGATGTTGCGGACACGGGGCGCACAGCAGGGGTGACGGGTGGTGAACTCGCCGACCACCTCCTTCACGCCGAGGCCCCTGGCCCACTCCACGCCCTCGGCCGCGGTGACCGTGCGGGTGTCGAGGGTGACGGCCCGCTCCCCGGCCAGGAGCGCGTCGGCCAGCTGCTGAGGCGCGGCGGGGCCGCAGCAGACCTGGGCGTCGGCGCCCGGTCGTGGGGTGGGGACGCCGTCGACGAGGTCGAAGGTGACGCCGGTGGGGTTGGACGAGCCGGGGACCCGGGCGGCGAGCACCTGGGCGACGTGGTCGGGGTCGACCGCCAGGTGGGGTCCCCCCTCGTCCACGGCGACCCGGAAGCCGGCCCGGAGCTCGGAGGTGGGGAGGCTGGTGGTCCGCTGGGCGATCGTGAGCTCGATGGGTTCGGTCGAGATCCGGTTGGCCCGCTGCACGAGGTCGGCCACGACGTCGTCGTCGATGGCGGGCCGGGTCACGACCTGCTCGGCCTCGACCTCGATGGCCTCGCCGAGGCGGCCCAGCTCACGAGGGAGGGCGTCGAGCACGTCGTCGGTGGCCAGGGCGCGGCCGTCGCGGCCGGGCACGAGCCGGACCTCCTCGCCCGAGGCATCGATCGTCGGCTCGGTGACCGACACGCGCCGGTCCCCTTCCAGCTCGGCCAGGCGGGCGTCAGCGGTCGCCCGGTCGACCGAGAGCGCCACCGTCACCGGTCGCTCCACCACCAGTGCCCGCAGCCACCGCAACGGCGCCCAGGGGCCGCGGTCACGGTGGCCCTCCGCCAGCACCGCGCCGGCGGTGGCGGCCTCGTCGACGCCGAGCCCGAGCTCGCCGGCGGTCGTCTCGAGCTCGAAGTCGGCTGTGCGGATCCGCACGGGGGTGTCGGGGAAGGAGGCGGCCAGCTCGGCGACCGCGTCGTCGACCCGTGCCCGTTCGGCGCCGGCGAGATCGGTGCCCGCCAGCACCACGCCAGGCGCCACCACCCCGCGGTCGGGGCGCGCCAGGACCCACGCCAGCACGGCGACGCCGAAGAGCACCAGCGGCGCGCTCAGCGAGCCGAGCACCACCTTCCAGCGCATCGACACGCCCGTTAGGGTCGCGCACCGGGGCTCGCCGGACGTGGCATCCCCTCCGTGCGTGCGGGACCGACCATCGAGACAGGAGCGACGATGCCCATCAACCCCGATGCGGTGGGGGCCACCTCCCAGCCCACCGAGACCTCGTGGACGTCGAAGGACGCGCTGCTCTACGCGCTGGGCGTGGGTGCGGGGGTCGACGACCTCGCCTTCACCACCGAGAACTCGATGAACGTCACCCAGCGGGCGCTGCCCACCATGGTGGTGACCCTCATGGACGTCTCCGGGGCCTTCGGCAACATCGGCTCCTTCAACCCGGCGATGCTCGTGCACGGCGAGCAGCGGATCGAGCTGCACCGTGAGCTGCCGGTGTCGGGCACGGTGTCGACGGTGGCCGAGATCACGGGCATCTACGACAAGGGGAAGGGGGCGGTCATCGAGATCGCGGCCCGCTCCAACGACGCCGGGACGGGCGAGCCGGCGTTCACCAACGTCATGTCGGCCTTCATCCGCGGCGAGGGCGGTTGGGGCGGTGACCGCGGACCGTCGGGACCGCGCAACGTGGCCCCCGAGCGCGATCCCGACGCCCGGACCACCTACGAGACGCGCCCCGACCAGGCCCTGCTGTACCGCCTGAGCGGCGACCGCAACCCGCTGCACTCCGACCCCGGCTTCGCGGCCCTCGCCGGCTTCGACCGCCCCATCCTCCACGGGCTCTGCACCTACGGGTTCACCGGTCGAGCGCTCCTGGCCGAGCTGTGCGATGGCGACCCCGCCCGCTTCGCCTCGATGGAGGGCCGCTTCAGCTCGCCCGTGTTCCCCGGCGAGGCGCTGACGGTCGAGATGTGGCGCGACGGCGACGACGCCGTGCTGTTCCGGACGCTGGGCGGCGACGGGCGCGTGGTGCTCGACTCGGGGCGTGCCACCCGACGCTGAGCCCGCCGAGGCCACCGGTCCGGTCGGCCCCGGCGGGTACCTCCCCTTCGACGACCGGCCGTTCCGGCTCCGGATGGGGTTGCGGCCGCTCGACCTGGCCGACTGGATCGAGGTCGACGACGCGTACGACGACGAGCTGCGCTGCAAGGCGGAGCTCGTGGCGTCGCGGCCGGCCGAGGTGGTGGTCCAGCTCGACGCGGCCGGGGTCGCCGAGGCGACCGACGAGCTGTGGGAGCTGGTGCGGGCGGTGGCGCCGCGACCGTGGGCCGACGAGACGTCGGCGCCGATCGTGCGGTGTGGGCTGAGCACCCAGGAGGACTGGGTGCTCATGGCGCCGGTCGGCGGCGAGGTGGTCCTGGCGGCGGCCTGCGTCTGCTTCCCGAGCCGCTGGGTGCTGCGGGAGAAGCTGGGCCGCTCCAATCGGGCGATCCACGCACCGATCGCCCACTACGACGAGCACCTGGCCGACCCCGTCGACCGCTTCTTCGAGCGCCTGTCGGTCGACGCGCCGATGTGGCGCTTGAACTGGAACCTCTTCGACGACCCGGCGCTGTTCCAGCCCATGGCACCCGACCGGGCCGCCGGCGGCGAGCCCGACGGCCGACCCCCGGTGGGAGAGCGGGTGTGGCTGCGGGTGGAGCGCCAGACGCTGCGCCGCCTGCCCCGCACCGGGGCGGTGGCCTTCGGCATCCGGGTCCACCAGCAGCCGGTGGCCGTCCTCGCCGACCGCCCCGACGCCCTGGCCCGCCTGGCCGCCGCGGTGCGGGCGCTCTCGCCGGACACCTTCGCGTACAAGGGCCTCGCCCCCTTCGCGGAGGACCTCCTGGCCTGGATCGATCAGAAGAGCCGGAGCTCGTCGGACTCGATCCCCCGCAGCGCGTCGTAGTCCACCTCGACGCACGCGATATCGCGGCTGTGGGCCAGGACCTTGGCCTGGGGCTTGATGACCTGCGCCACGAAGATGCCGCGGATCCCCCGCAGGGCGGGGTCGCGCTCGAGGCGCTCGAGGTAGCGGGTGAGCTGCTCGACGCCGTCGATCTCGCCCCGTCGCTTCACCTCGATGGCCACCGCGGTGCCCGCGGCGTCCCGGCAGAGGAGGTCGACGGGACCGATGTCGGTGGGGAACTCGCGTCGCACCAGGGTGAGCCCCTCGGCGATGGCGTCGGTGTTGGCGGCCAGGAGCTCCTGGAGGTGGGCCTCCACCCCGTCCTTGCGGAGGCCGGGGTCGACGCCCAGCTCGTGGGCCGAGTCGGCAACCACCTCGTGGAGCGTGATGGTGAGGGTCTCGCCCTTGGGGTTGGTGACGGTCCAGACCCCCTCGCCCTCGTCCAGGCGGTTGGGGGCGTTCATCCAGTTCAGTGGCTTGTAGGCGCCGCCATCCGCGTGGATCGCCACGCACCCGTCGGCCTTCACCATGATGAGACGGGTGGCCTCGGGGAGGTGGGCGTCGAGGCGACCGGCGTAGTCCACCGAGCAGCGGGCGATGACGAGGCGCACGGAGCATCACCCTACCGAGGTCCTGCCGGGGGCAAGAATGTGGACATGGAACGCGAACGTGCCCTGGGACTGACCGCTCTCGCCGCCGCGGCCGCACTGGCCGCGGGCCTCGCCGTGGGTGGCGGCGCCGCCGGCGCCCAGGTCGAGGACGACAAGTTCTGCGAGGACGAGCCGGACAAGTGCGTCGAGGTCACCACGACCACGACCACGTCCACGAGCACGACGACGACCCCAGAGGCCACGAGCACCACGAGCACGACCACCACGATCCCCGAGGTGACCAGCAGCACGACGCCGGCCACCACCAGCACCACGACGGTGCCGGCGGTGGTCGAGGGCACCTCGACCACGCTCGCGACGACGACCACCGCACCGGTCGACGGCGCCGAGGTCAAGGGGGTGTCGGCCACCGCGGCGGCTGCCGCGCCGGCCCAGGCCGCCGACGCCATCGCGGCCGACGACGTCAGCTTCGCCGGCTGAGGGACCGCCGGCGGATTCGGCGCCCGACCGCCCCTCAGCGGGCGTTCTTGCGGGCCTTGAGCAGCTTGGCCCGCTCGGTGGCGTCCAGCTCGACCTTCCGCAGCCGCACCGAGGCGGGCGTGACCTCGACGCACTCGTCGGACTCGATGAACTCGAGCGCCTGCTCCAACGACAGCTTCCGGGGCGGCGTCAGACGGACCGTGGTGTCGGCGGCGGCGGCCCGGTGGTTGGTGAGCTGCTTCTCCCGGACGATGTTCACGTCCATGTCGTCGGGGCGCGAGTTCTCGCCGACGATCATGCCCTCGTAGACGTCGGTGCCCGGCTCGACGAAGAGGGTGCACCGTTCCTGGAGGGCGATGATGGCGTAGGCCGTGGTGGCACCGCGACGGTCGCTCACGATCGAGCCCCGCTCGCGGGCCCGGAGCTCGCCCGTCCAGGGCTCGTAGCCCTCGAACACGTGGTGCATGATGCCGGTGCCACGGGTCTCGGTGAGGAACTCGGTGCGGAACCCGATGAGGCCGCGGGCGGGGACCACGTAGTCCAGGCGGACCCAGCCCGTGCCGTGGTTCACCATGTTCTCGAGGCGGCCCTTGCGGGGTGCCACCAGCGACGTCACCGCGCCGAGGTGCTCCTCGGGGACGTCGACGGTGAGGCGCTCGAAGGGCTCGTGGACCTTCCCGTCGATCTCGCGGGTGACCACCTCGGGCTTGCCGACGGTCAGCTCGTAGCCCTCGCGTCGCATCATCTCGACCAGCACGGCCAGCTGCAGCTCGCCGCGGGCCTGGACCTCCCACGCGTCGGGCCGCTCGGTCGGGAGCACCCGCAGGCTGACGTTGCCCACCAGCTCGGCGTCGAGGCGGCCCTTCACCTGACGGGCGGTGAGCTTGTCGCCCTCGGTGCCGGCCAGCGGGGAGGTGTTGATGCCGATCGTCATCGACAGGGACGGCTCGTCGACGGTGATGACCGGCAACGGTCGCGGGTCGTCGGGGTCGGCCAGGGTCTCGCCGATGGTGACCTCGTCGAGGCCCGACACGGCCACGATCTCGCCGGCGCCGGCCTCCTCGACCTCGATGCGCTCGTGGCTCTCGGTCACGTAGACCACGCCCACCTTCGCCCGCTGGACGGTGCCGTCGGCGCGGCACCACGCCACGGCCTGGTTGCGGCGGATGGTGCCGTGCAGGACACGGCAGATGGCGAGGCGGCCGACGTAGGACGAGGCGTCGAGGTTGGTGACGAGCGCCTGGAGCGGGTGGTCGACCTCGGTGCGCGGGGCCGGCACCTGCTCGGCCAGCACCCGGAACAGCGGCTGGAGGTCGGTGCCCTCCTCGGTGAGGTCGAGCGTTGCCGTCCCGGCCTTGGCCGAGCAGTAGACGATGGGGAACTCGATCTGGTGGTCCTGGGCGTCGAGGTCCAGGAACAGCTCGTAGACCTCGTCGACGACGGCCGAGATGCGGGCGTCGGGACGGTCGATCTTGTTGACCACCAGGATGACGGGCAGGTCGAGCGCCAGCGCCTTGCGGAGCACGAAGCGGGTCTGGGGGAGCGGCCCCTCCGACGCGTCGACCAGCAGGACGACGCCGTCGACCATCATCAGCGCCCGCTCCACCTCGCCACCGAAGTCGGCGTGGCCCGGCGTGTCGACGATGTTGATCTTCAGCTCGGTGCCGTCGGGGCGGGCCCAGCGCACCGCCGTGTTCTTGGCGAGGATCGTGATGCCCTTCTCGCGCTCGAGGTCCATCGAGTCCATGACCCGATCGACCACCTCGGCGCCCTCCCGGAAGGCGCCGGACTGGCGCAGCATGGCGTCGACCAGCGTGGTCTTCCCGTGGTCGACGTGGGCGATGATGGCCACGTTGCGGATGAGGGGGGCGGTGGTTCGGTCGAGCGTGGGCGCGCTCATGGAGAGCTCCAGGAGTTCAGGGGGACCTGACAGTCTGGACGTTGGCCGACCTCGGCACCAAGCACCGGTGCCCGGGACGAAGGTCGGTGTCCCGCCACCCGTTGCCACGCGAGAATCACGCACGTGTCCGCGTCCCCGTCCGATCGCCCCGAGCCGCTCCTCTCCTGCGAGGGGCTGGTGCGTCGGTTCGGGGACCGGGTCGCCGTCGACGGCGTCTCCTTCGAGATCGGGCGCGGCGAGACCTACGGCCTCCTGGGCCCCAACGGCGCGGGCAAGACCACGACGATCTCGATGGTCGCCGGGATCCTCCGGGCCGACGCCGGGACGGTGGCGGTGGCCGGAGCGCCCATGGGGACCGGAGCCTGCGCCGCCAAGTCGCGGGTGGGGCTGGTGCCCCAGGACGTCGCGCTCTACGACGACCTGACGGCCCGGGAGAACCTCCGCTTCTTCGGGCGGCTCCAGCGGATGGTGCCCGAGGTCCTCGGGCGCCGATGCGACGAGGTGCTCGAGGTGGTCGGACTGGCCGATCGTGCGGACGATCGGGTGGGGGAGTACTCGGGCGGGATGAAGCGCCGGGCGAACATCGCGGTCGGACTGCTCCACCAGCCCGACCTGCTGATCCTCGACGAGCCGACCGTCGGCGTGGATCCCCAGAGCCGCAACCAGATCCTGGAGGCCATCGAGGCGTTGGGCGGGGCCGGGCTCTCGGTCCTGTACACCACCCACTACATGGAGGAGGCCGAACGGCTGTGCGACCGCGTCGGCATCGTCGACGGAGGCCGACTCGTCGCCGAGGGCACCCGCCGCGAGCTGGTGGCGACGGTGGGGGCGCACGACCGGATCCTCGTGGGGGCCCGGGGGGACCTCCAGCGACTGGGCACCGTCCTGGCCGGGCTGGCGGGCGTGGCCGCGGTGGAGCCGGCCGACGGCCACGTCGACGTGCTGGTCGACGACGCCGGTCGGCGGTTGGCCGAGGTGGTGGAGCGGTGCCACGCGGCCGAGGTGCGGGTCGAGTCGATCGAGGTGCGCGAACCCGATCTGGAGGCCGTCTTCCTGCACCTGACCGGTCGAGCGCTCCGGGACTGAGCCGATGCGAGCCGTCCTCGTCATCGCCCGGGGCGACCTGGTGCGCCGGGTGCGGAACCGCTCGGCGCTCATCACCGCGGTCGTGGCGCCGCTCGCGCTCTCGGTCGTCTTCAGTCTCGTGGTGGGGGGGCCGGGCGGGTCGGCCCGGTTCGACATCGGGGTGGTGGCCGGAGCGGGTGGGCTCTCGGGCGAGATCGCCACGGGGCTCCTGGAGGCGGACGCGACGCCGGTCCGCTTCGTGCGGATCGACTCGTCGACCACGGCCGCCCGTCGGGTCGACGACGGCGAGCTCGACGCGGCGCTGGTGATCCCGGCGGGCATCGAGGAGGCGGTCGGCGGGGGCGCGGTCACACTGGAGGTGCTCCGGAACCCGGACCAGGTCGTGAGCGGGGGCATCGCCGAGTCGGTGGCGACCGACATCGCCCAGCGGCTCGATCGGGTGGCGCGGGTCCTGTCGGTGACGGGCGAGGCGGGCGCGAGGGTGGACGGCTCGACCATGGCGGCGGCCATGGAGCTGGAGTCGGCCGTGGCGGTGGTGGCGGGCCGGTCCGCGGGTCGTGATCTCACCCCGGCCGCCTTCTTCGGCGCCTCGATGTCGATGCTGTTCCTCTTCTTCACGGTGGGCTTCGCGTCGGAGTCGGTCCTCGTGGAGCGCCGACAGGGAACGCTCGACCGGTTGCTGTCGACCCCGACCTCGGCGGCCACGGTCCTGGCCGGCAAGGCGGTGTCGGTCGGTGTCCTGGGCCTGGTGGGCTTCTGCGTCGTGTGGGGCGTGACCACGCTCGGGTTCGGGGCCCGATGGGGTCGGTGGCCGGGCGTGCTGGCGGTGATCGTGGCCACCACCGTCGCGGTGGCCGGCGTCGCCACCTTCGCGGCATCCCTGGCCCGCACCGAGCAGCAGACCCAGACGGTCACCGCCGCGGTGGCCTTCACCCTGGCGTTGCTGGGCGGGAACTTCGTGGGTCCGGGCCAGTCGCCCGAACTCCTGGGCACGCTGTCGCGGCTGACGCCGAACGGCTGGGCGCTGGGCGCCTTCGCCGATCTGGCCACCGACACCGCCACCGGCGCCGGCACCCTCCGGGCCGCCGCCGTGCTCGTGGGCTTCGGGGTCGCGCTCGGTGCCGTCGGCGCCGCCCGGATCCACCGGGTGGTGCAGCGATGAGCGCCGTGCGGGCCTTCGTGTCGATGGTGCTGCGCCACCTGGCCCGCGACCGCTCCGCGCTCTTCTTCATGCTGGTCCTGCCCGTGGCCATCATCGTGATCATCGGGTCGACCTTCGGCGGCCAGACGAGGGTGCGGGTGGGGGTGGTGGTCGAGGACGGTTCGGCCGCCGCGGGGGAGCTGCTGGCCGAGCTTCGTGACGCCCCGGGCATCGAGGTCCGTGAGGTCGACGATCGGGATGAGCTCACCTCGAGGCTGCGCCGGTTCGCCGTCGCGGCCGGCGTGATCGTCCCGGCGGGCTACGGCGACCGCGTCGCCGCCGGGCGGACGGCCGAGCTCGAGGTGGTGGGGGACCTGACCTCGCTGCAGGCCGTGGCCGCGCGAGCCGCGGTCGAGCGCAGCACGGCCGGGCTCGGCGGTCGGATCGCGGCGGCCCGGCTGGTGGCCGCGGAGACCGGACGTCCGCTGGAGGAGGTCCGCACCGCCGTGGAGCGCGACGAGGGCGCCTCGGTCGAGGTCCGGGTCCGTGACGTCGGCGAGGCGGTCATCGGGGACCGGAGCCGGTTCTCGCTCACCGCACCCCAGAACCTGGTGCTCTTCGTGTTCATCAACACGCTCGGCGCCGGCGCCCTCCTGGTGCGGTCACGACAGGTCGGGGTCCTCCGTCGGGTCCTCGCCACACCGACCCCGGCGTGGCGCATCGTGGCCGGCCTGGGGGCGGGCTGGATGGCCGTGGCGCTGGTCCAGTCGCTCATCATCGTGGCCGTGGGTGCCGTCGCCTTCGGTGTCGCCTGGGGTGACCCGCTGGCGGCGAGCGCCCTGATCCTCGTGTTCGCGCTGGTGGGCACCGGTGGCGGGCTCCTGCTCGGAGCGGTGGGCCGCAACGAGGATCGGGTGGGTGCCATGACCCCGGTGGTCGGACTGGTGCTCGGAGCGTTGGGCGGGTGCATGACACCCGTCGAGGTCTTCCCGCCCGCGCTGGTCCGGGTCGCCCACGCCATCCCCCACTACTGGGCGCTGGAGGCCTGGCGGACGTTGATCTTCGACGGCGGTGGACTGGTCGACATCGCCCCCTCGCTCGGGGTCCTGGCCGGCGTGGCGGTGGTGCTCGGCGGTTCGGCCGTCGCGGTGCTGCGGCGTGACCTCACCGGTGGGTGAGGGTCACTGCTTGGCCAGGCGGCGCTGGATGGTCTCGCGTCGCTTGCGGAGCTCGGCGTAGGTCACCGCCTCCACGTCGGGGTCGACGATGCCGAAGGTGGCCTTGATGGCGTCGGGATCGGCCTCGAAGGACCCCGGGGTGACCCCCAGCTCGGCGGCCAGGACCTCGCCGAAGTTCGTGGCCATGTGGGCCGAGAGATCGACGAACTCCGCGATCAGGTCGAGGTCGGGGGCCAACCGGGCGATGGCGCCGTCGAGGAAGACCAGGTTCTTCACGTAGAGCATCAGGATCTTCGGCAGCTTGGCCCCGTAGCCCAGCAGCGCCTTGGTGATCTTCTGGATCTCGGCGACGAGCTGGTCCTGGTCCAGCGTGGTGGGGTCGACCGGTGCCTGGTCGAGCCCGAGGTCGGCGACGATCTGGGGGATGTCGGTGTCGGGCGGGAGGGCGCCGAGGTCGCGGAACGCGGCCACCTGCCCGGGGATGTCGCCCGAGGCCCCCAGCATCGCCAGGCGCAGGAAGGCGTTGCGTTCGATCGGCGACATCCGGGCGCAGATGCCGTAGTCGAGGAGCCCGATGCGCCCGTCGGGGAGCACGAGCAGGTTCCCGCCGTGGAGGTCGCCGTGGAAGATGCCGTGGACGAGGCAGCCCTCCATGAAGCCGCGCATGCCGATCCGGACGATCTCGTGGGTGTCGAGGCCCGCCTCCCGCATCTCGTCCACGTCGTCGAAGCCGAAGCCCTCGAAGCGCTCCATCACCAGCAGCCGCCGCGTGACCAGCTCGGGGTGCGGGCGGGGCACGACGTAGCCGCGCTGGCCCACCTCGGCGAACACGCGGGCGACGTCGAGCATGTTCTCGGCCTCGAGCCGGAAGTCCAGCTCCTCGCAGATGGTCTCGGCGAAGAGCTCCACCAGCGCCGGCGGGTTGGCGAGCGCCGTGATCGGGATCCGCCCCACCAGGAACGGCGCGATGGCCGCCATCACCTTCAGGTCGTCGTGGACCATCCGTCCGATGTCGGGTCGCTGCACCTTGACCACCACCGGCGTGCCGTCGTGGAGCGTGGCGCCGTGGACCTGCGCGATCGACGCCGCCGCGATCGGCGTGCGCTCGAAGGAGGCGAACACCGACTCGAGCGGTCGGCCCAGCTCGCTCTCGATGAGCTCCCGGACGTGGTCGAAGCCCTCGGCCGGCACGCGGTCGCGGCACCGCTTCATCTCGTCGACCAGCTCCGGCGGGAAGATGCCCTCGCCGGAGCTGATGATCTGGCAGAGCTTGATGTAGGTGGGCCCGAGCGCCTCGGCCGCCTCGCGGATCCGGCGCGAGAGGTCGGCCCGCGACTCGCTGCCGCCGCGCCGTCGCGCTCCCATCGCCCAGCCGGCCAGCGAGGTGCCCAGCCGCGCCACCACGACGCACGTGCGGGCGAGCGGTGGGATCCGTCGAGGTCGGATGAGCTGGGGCACCTCCCGCTGGGTGGCGGCACGCAGGACGGCGGTGCCTCGCCGCCACCGCATCACGTCGGGCTCGACGTCCCAGGGTCCGTCCTCGGTGAACGAACCACGGTGGAGATCACGGCGAGGTGGGGTCATCGGTGGTGCTCCGCGGCTCGGATGGCGGGGCCGGCCAGCTCCGGCCGGCAGATCAGCAGGTCGGGGAGGTACGGGTCGGCCTGGTTGTACGCCAACCTGCCACCGTCGAGTCGGGAGCACCACATCCCCGCGGCACGGGCGACGGCCACGGGAGCACAGGAGTCCCACTCGTACTGGCCCCCGCTGTGCGGATAGACGTCCGCGTCGCCGGCCAGGACGGACATCGCCTTGGCGCCGGCCGAGCCCATCTCGACCAGCTCGGCGTCGAGCGCCTCGGCGATGCGCAGGGCGGCAGCCGGTGGGCGGGAGCGGCTCACCACGACGCGGGGTCGTGCCGGAGCGGGCGGCGCCGCGGGCGGTGCCAGGGTGTCGAGCGTCCGGCCCAGCGCGGGCAGGGCGACCGCACCGACGACCGGCTCGCCGTCGAGGCAGAGGGCCACGTGCACCGCCCAGTCGGTGCGGCCCACCTCGCCGAACTCTCGCGTCCCGTCGAGGGGGTCGACGATCCACGTCCGGCGGCTCGCCACGCGCCGGGCCCGCTCCTCGACCGACTCGTGTCCCGACTCCTCGCTGAGCACGGCATCGCCGGGTCGGGCCTCGGCCAGCGCGTCCACGAGGTACCGGTGGGAGCGGCGATCACCCTCGTCACGGACGCTCGCCGGGGGTGCCTCCGCCGCGTGCAGGTCGGCCCGGAGCGCCACGAGCAGCTCGCCGGCCCGGGTGGCCAGCTCACGGGCCAGCTCGTGGTCGGCGCGGGTGACGGGCGGGGGAGTGGGCACGGCGGCACACGCTAGGGGGCCGGGCGCGGTCTCGGGGCCGGGCTGGGAAATCTGACCGATCTGGTCAGGTATTGGTAGCGTGGGTCGCGATGCCGGCGACCACCTCCTACGGCCTGTCCCACCTGCGGGCGCTCGAAGCCGAGTCCGTCCACATCTTCCGGGAGGTGGCGGCCGAGTTCGAGCGACCCGTCCTGCTCTTCAGCGGCGGCAAGGACTCGATCGTCATGCTCCGCCTGGCCGAGAAGGCCTTCTGGCCGTGCAGGTTGCCCTTCCCGGTCATGCACGTCGACACCGGGCACAACTTCGACGAGGTGATCGAGTTCCGCGACCGGCGGGTGGACGAGATGGGGTGTCGCCTGGTGGTGGCGTCGGTCCAGGACGACATCGACGCCGGCCGGGTGGTGGAGCCCACCGGTCGAGGGGCCAGCCGCAACCAGCTGCAGACGACGGCGCTGCTGCGGGGCATCGAGGAGCAGCGCTTCGATGCCGCCTTCGGCGGGGCCCGTCGCGACGAGGAGAAGGCCCGGGCCAAGGAGCGGGTCTACAGCTTCCGTGACGACTTCGGGCAGTGGGACCCCAAGAACCAGCGTCCCGAGCTGTGGAGCCTCTACAACGGACGCCACCGCCCCGGCGAGCACATCCGGGTCTTCCCGCTGAGCAACTGGACCGAGCTCGACATCTGGCAGTACATCGCCCAGGAGGGCATCGACATCCCGTCCATCTACTTCGCCCACGAGCGGGAGGTCTTCCGGCGCGACGGCATGTGGCTGGCGGTGACCCGGTTCCTCCGGCCCGAGGAGGACGAGGCGGCCGAGGTGCGGACGGTCCGCTACCGCACCGTCGGCGACGCCACCTGCACCGGAGCGGTCGAGTCGGCCGCCGCCACCGTCGAGGCGATCATCGAGGAGGTGGCGGCCTCCCGGATCACCGAACGGGGCGCCACCCGGGCCGACGACCGGGCATCGGAAGCCGCGATGGAGGACCGGAAGCGGGAGGGCTACTTCTGATGGACGGCCGGAACGGACGAGCGGACGGTCCGACCGTCGTGGCAGCGGACCGGAAGCGGGAGGGCTACTTCTGATGGACGGCCGGAACGGACGAGCGGACGGTCCGACCGTCGTGGCAGCGGACCGGAAGCGCGAGGGGTACTCCTGATGGAGCTGCTGCGCGTCGCCACGGCCGGCAGCGTCGACGACGGGAAGTCGACGCTCATCGGCCGCCTCCTCTACGACTCGAAGTCCATCTTCGAGGATCAGCTCGAGGCCGTCGAACGGACCAGCGAGCAGATGGGCACCGAGTACACGAACCTGGCACTGCTCACCGACGGCCTCCGGGCCGAGCGGGAGCAGGGGATCACGATCGACGTGGCCTACCGCTACTTCGCCACCCCCAAGCGGAAGTTCATCGTCGCCGACACCCCGGGCCACATCCAGTACACCCGCAACATGGTCACCGGCGCGTCGACCGCGGATGTGGCCATCGTGCTCATCGACGCCCGCAAGGGCGTCCTCGAGCAGTCGCGTCGTCACGCCTTCATCGCCTCGTTGCTGCGCATCCCGCACCTGGTGCTGGCGGTGAACAAGATGGACCTCGTCGACCACTCGGCCGAGCGCTTCGAGGAGATCAAGGACGAGTTCCGGGAGTTCGCCCGCAAGCTCGACATCGCCGACCTCACGTTCATCCCGCTCTCCGCACTCCACGGCGACAACGTCGTGAGCCGTTCCGCCGTCATGCCCTGGTACGAGGGCTCGTCGCTGCTGCACCACCTCGAGGAGGTGCACATCGCGTCGGACCGCAACCTGATCGACGCCCGCTTCCCCGTGCAGTACGTGCTGCGTCCGCAGTCCGACGAGTTCCACGACTACCGCGGCTACGCGGGTCGCATCGCCGGTGGCGTGTTCAAGCCGGGCGACGAGGTCATGGCCCTCCCGTCGGGGTTCACCACCCGCATCGACCGGATCGAGACCATGGACGGTCCGATCGAGGAGGCGGTGGCCGGGATGTCGGTCACCCTGCTCCTCCGCGACGAGCTGGACGTCAGTCGGGGCGACCTGCTCTGCCGCCCGAACAACCGTCCGACGGTGGGTCAGGACCTCGATGCCATGGTGTGCTGGATGACCGAGCAGTCGAACCTCGTCCCCGGTGCCAAGCTGGCGATCAAGCACACCACGCGCTCGGCCCGGGCGCTGGTCAAGCACCTGCACTATCGGCTCGACATCAACACGCTGCACCGCGAGGAGGGCGTCGACCGTCTGGCCCTCAACGACATCGGCCGGATCACGCTGCGCACCACGGTGCCGCTCTTCTTCGACGAGTACCGACGGAACCGGGAGACGGGCTCGTTCATCCTCGTCGACGAAGGCACCAACAACACCGTGGGTGCCGGCATGATCCTCGGCCCCAGCGCCTGACGCCCGTGACCGACGACGTCACGTGGCACCACAGCTCGCTCGAGCTCGACGAGCGACGCCGTTTGCTGGGCCGCGAGGGTGCGGTGGTCTGGCTCACCGGCCTGTCGGGCTCGGGGAAGTCGACGGTGGCGGTGGCGCTGGAGCGGATGGTGGTCGAGGCCGGCCGCCCGGCCGCGCTGCTCGACGGTGACAACCTGCGCCACGGGCTGAACGCCGATCTCGGCTTCAGTGCGGAGGACCGCACCGAGAACGTCCGACGGGTGGGGGAGGTGGCGGCGCTGTTCGCCGAGGCCGGTGTCGTCGCCGTGGTGCCGCTGATCTCGCCCTACCGGTCCGGCCGCGATCGTGCCCGTGCTGCGGCGACCGACCGCGGGCTGCGCTTCGTCGAGGTCCACGTCGACACGCCGATCGAGGAGTGCGAACGCCGCGACCCCAAGGGCCTCTACGCCAAGGCCCGGGCCGGTGAGATCCGGGGTTTCACGGGCATCGACGACCCCTACGAGGCGCCGACCTCACCCGAGCTGCGCCTGACGCCGGCCGACGGCGATCCGCTCGCCCAGGCCCGTCGGGTGCTCGAGCTGCTCGACCGCTGAGCCGGTCGCTCAGGCCGTCGGCGCCGACCCCGCGGCGCGGCGGAGGGCCAGGTCGAAGCCGGCCCATCCGGCGACGCGGGTGAACGAGCCGCCACCGGCCACCAGGGCTCCTTCGACCATGAGGTTGTCGGCCAGCCCGAACTCCTCGACCAGCCAGCCCGCCTGGTCCAGGCCGGCGGCGCGCACCCTCGTCGAGTAGTCGTCGGGCGCGTCGGTGTGGCCGTGGCACGGGACGCCGCGGGCCAACAGGTAGCCCAGCTCGACCGCGGTGCCCACGTCCGCGCTGACGCCCCGGAAGGGCGTCAGGTCGACCACCGCGGCATCGGCCTCGTCCATCATCGCCCGACAGCACTCGAAGATCGCCCGGGCCAGCTCGGGGCCCTCCAGGTCGGGCGGCACCGCCGCGTCGAGCGGGTACCGGCCGCGCACACCCAGCTCGGTGCAGCGCGCCACCTTGGCTCGGCCGACCTCGACGGCGTCGGGGCGGAAGACGTCGGGTCCGGCCAGGTAGACGGTCAGCACCGGCTCAGCCTGGCACGGCCGGTGCGCTTCGCCCGGCGTCGGTCAGGATGCGGCGGCGGTGGGGGCGGGCGTGGCGGCGGGCGCCGTGCGGGCGGCCCGCCGGAACTCCTGGGACGAGTCGGCCTCGCCGTAGGGCTCGCCGGCGGCCAGGTAGCAGTCGAGGTGGTAGTGGTCGACCCGGTCCCAACGGCCGCCGACGTACACGTTGCAGATCACCTGCTTGTGGCGGACCTTGGCCTGGAACTTCACCCGCTCGCCGCAGTGCACGCAGTCCACCGAGCTGCCGGCCTCGACGTCGCGGACGACGCCGCGGCTGGTCAGGGTCGGCTTCGTGGCCTTCGCCGCCTTGCTGGGACGGGCCGCAGCGGGCTTCGATGCGGCGGCCTTGGCCGCGGGCTTGGAGGTCTTGGTCGAGGTGGCCATAGGGAGGTCATCGTCACCCTACGGAGCCCACCTGAGCTTTCCTCCGGGTGATCTCGCCCAGGCCCGGTCCGGCGGTGAGGTCAGCGGGCCAGCGGCTTGTACTTGATGCGGTGCGGGGTGTTGGCATCCGCGCCCAGCTCCTTGCGGCGGAACGCCTCGTACTCGCTGAAGTTCCCCTCGAACCACCGCACCTGGGAGTCGCCCTCGAAGGCCAGGATGTGGGTGGCCAGGCGGTCCAGGAACCAGCGGTCGTGGCTGATCACGACGGCGCACCCGGGGAAGGCCTCGAGGGCCTCCTCGAGCGCGCGGAGCGTGTCGACGTCGAGGTCGTTGGTGGGCTCGTCCAGCAGCAGCACGTTGCCGCCGCGTCGCAGCATCTTGGCCAGGTGGACCCGGTTGCGCTCGCCGCCCGAGAGCACGCCCACCTTCTTCTGCTGGTCGCTCCCCTTGAAGTTGAACGAGGCGCAGTAGGCACGGCCGTTGATCTCGCGGTTGCCGACCTTCAGCACGTCCTGGCCGTCGGTGATCTCCTCGTAGACCGTGCGGTCGTCGTCGAGGCTGTCGCGTGATTGGTCGACGTAGGACAGGTCGACGGTGGCGCCCACGTTCAGGCTGCCGCCGTCGGGCGGCTCCTGGCCGGTGATCATCCGGAAGAGCGTGGTCTTGCCCGCGCCGTTGGGACCGATGATGCCCACGATGCCGGCCCGGGGCAGCGAGAACGTCAGGTCGTCGATGAGCAGGCGGTCGCCGAAGCCCTTGATGAGGTGGTCGGCCTCGATGACCACGTCGCCGAGGCGCTGGCCGGCCGGGATGGTGATCTCGAGCCGGGTGTCGGTGTCACGGGCGGCCTCGGCCTCGGCCTGGAGCTGCTCGTAGGCGGCCAGGCGCGCCTTGCCCTTGGCCTGGCGAGCCTTGGGGGCCATGCGCACCCACTCCAGCTCGCGCTCGAGGGTGCGCTGGCGGGCGCTCGACTGCTTCTCCTCGAGGGCGAGGCGTTGCTGCTTCTGCTCGAGCCAGCCCGAGTAGTTCCCCTCGAAGGGGAAGCCCCGGCCATGGTCCAGCTCGAGGATCCACTTGGCCACGTTGTCGAGGAAGTAGCGGTCGTGGGTGATGGCCACGACGGTGCCGGCGTAGTCGGCCAGGAAGCGCTCGAGCCAGGCCACCGACTCGGCGTCGAGGTGGTTGGTGGGCTCGTCGAGGAGGAGCAGATCCGGCCGGCTGAGCAACAGGCGGCACAGCGCGACGCGTCGCCGCTCACCACCCGAGAGGGTGGACACGTCCGCGTCCGACGGGGGGCAGCGCAGCGCGTCCATGGCGATCTCGACGTTGCGCTCCAGGTTCCAGGCGTCGGCCGCCGCGATGCGGTCCTCGAGCTCGGCCTGCAGGATGCCGATCTTCTCGAAGTCGGCGTCGGGGTCGCCCCACATGCCCATGACCTCGTTGTAGCGATCGATGAGCGAGCGGACCTCGGCCACCCCGTCCATCACGTTGCCCATGACGTCCTTGGCCGGGTCGAGGTGGGGCTCCTGCTCGAGCAGCCCGACGCTGAATCCCGGCGTCAGGCGCGCCTCGCCGGTGTAGCCGTCGTCGACACCCGCCATGATGCGCAGGAGCGACGACTTGCCCGATCCGTTGGACCCGATGACGCCGATCTTGGCGCCCGGGTAGAACGACAGGCTGATGTCCTTGAGCACCTCGCGATCCGGGGGGTAGAACCGGCTGACCTTGCGCATGGTGTAGATGAACTGGGCACTCATGGCGGGCGAGGCTACCTGCGGACGCGGAACGGCCCGGCACGAGGCCGGGCCGTTCGCTCGTCTGGTGACGGGGCTCAGCGCTTGGCGGGCGCCTTCTTGGCCGGTGCCTTCTTGGCCGGAGCCGCCTTCTTGGCGGGCGCCTTCTTGGCCGGTGCCTTCTTGGCCGGAGCCGCCTTCTTCGCGGGCGCCTTCTTCGCCGGCGCCTTCTTGGCCGGAGCCGCCTTCTTGGCGGGCGCCTTCTTCGCCGGCGCCTTCTTGGCGGGCGCCTTCTTGGCGGGCGCCTTCTTGGCGGGCGCCTTCTTGGCCGGTGCCTTCTTCGCGGGCGCCTTCTTGGCCGGAGCCTTCTTCGCCGGCGCCTTGGCGGCGGCTGCCTTCTTCGCCGGCGCCGCCTTCTTGGCGGGCGCCTTCTTGGTTGTAGCCAACGTTGCCTCCTGGGCCGGCTGATCTGTCGAGCGGTTTTCTATCAGTTGGCCCGCAGCACCTTGCGGATCGTCGGCGACGCTCGATGCGTGCACCGCCACGAGCGCGAGGTCGATGCCCCGTCGAGGTGTGTCGAACCCCTCCACCACGAACCGATGACGCTCGCCCAGCGAGAGGATCTCCCGCGCGCTCTTGGGTGGCGGATCGCCCATGGACTTGAGCGGCAGGTAGCAGCGGGCACCGTCGACGTCGATGTAGGCGCCGTGCGAGCTGAACTCGACGACCTCGCCCTCGACCTCGCCCGCCACGGGGTGGGCGGTGACGAAGGCGAGGAAGGTGAGGGGCTCGTTGATGGGCGGGCCGCCCTTTCGCGTCCGCTTGGTTCGGCGGGAGCCCGAGCCGCCCGACGACGGCGGGACCTCGCCGGCGACCGCGACCGCGGCGGGAGGTGCCTCGGCGGCGGCGGGCCGGTTCGACGCGGCGCCCCGCCGACGCCGTGACGTCGGGGCGGGTGGGGGGTTGTCGGGACCGGGGACCGGTGGCGGTCCGAGGTCGGGCAAGGGTGCTGCCGCCGGACGACGTCCGCGACCCGAACCCGAGCCGCCGCGCTTGGCGTCGCGCACTGCCTTGCGTGACGTCGGCCCGCGCACCGGGTTGCGGTGGACGAACACCCACCCGATGCCCGTCACCGGCTTGCCGCCGATGAGCCGCCCTTCGTCGAAGAGCCAGTCGTAGGTGCCGTGGAACTCCTGGAACGAGTCGTTGGAGAACACGATGGCACCGGCGCGGTCGGCGATCTGGAGGATGAAGGCGTCGCCCCGGCCGATGGTGCCGGCCGGCGGGGTGACCAGCTCGCCGGCCAGGATCGCCTCCTCGAAGTGGCGGGACTCGCTGCGGTCGATCCGGTGGCCGAACGTGGCGTCGACCACCACGACGACCTGACCGAAGCTGCGCTCGGCCAGGAGGGCCCGCACTGCGTCGTCGAGCTGGGACAGGCTGGGGACGGTCCGTCCCTCGGTGGCGATGTTCGAGCCGTCGACCACCAGGATGGTGGTGTCGGCAGGGGCCGTCGCCGCGCCCCGCGTCTCGTCTGTGGACATGTCTGCTCTCTGGTTCGGGGGGCGGACCGGAGATCGGGCGCCCTCTACAGTGCCGCCGATGAGCGAGGCGACGGACCGACACCCCGAGGTCGATGCAGTGTTCTTCGACTTCGGCGGGGTGATCCTCAGCTCGCCCTTCGAGGCGTTCTCAGCATACGAGCAACGAGCAGGGCTGCCGCGCGATGCCATCCGGACGGTCAATGCCACCGATCCCGACCACAACGCCTGGGCTCGCTTCGAGCGCAACGAGCTCGACGTCTCGGCCTTCGTCGCGGCCTTCGAGGCCGAGGCGCGGGCGCTGGGGCACGAGCTCGACGGGTGGGCCGTGCTGGCCTGCCTGGAGGGGGAGCTGCGGCCCCCCATGGTCGAGGCGCTCCGACGCATCCACGGACCGTTCCGCACGGCGCTGCTCACCAACAACGTCGTCACCATGTCGGCGGCGGGGCTGGTGGACCGGGCCGGCCCCTTCGCCGAGGTGCTGGCGCACTTCGACGTCGTCGTCGAGTCCTCCCGGGTCGGCGTGCGCAAGCCGGAGCCCGCGTTCTACGAGTTGGCCTGCACCCTGGCCGAGGTCACCCCCGACCGCGTCGTCTTCCTCGACGACCTGGGGGTGAACCTCAAGCCGGCGCGGGCCATGGGCATGCGGACGATCAAGGTCGTCGACCCCATGGACGCGCTGGCCGAGCTGGGCGAGCTCCTGGGCCTCGACCTGGCGGGGTGAGCGGTTCGTTCAGGCGAGCGGTCGCCGCGGGATCGAGTCGAACGGCGCGAAGGCGCGCTCGAGGATCTCGGCCTGCTCCTGGGCGTGGATGGCGGCCTTGCCGGTGGCCGGCGAGCCCGATCCGTCGCGACTGACCCGCTTGATCTCGACGCGGTCGCCCACGCCCTCGTAGAGCCGGCCCTTCACGCCGTTCCAGGCGCCCATGTTCTCCGGCTCCTCCTGCAGCCACACCAGCTCACGGCAGTTCGGGAAGCGGTCCAGCTCGGCCGCCACCGCTTGGTAGGGCCACGGGAACAGCTGCTCGACGCTGGCCACCGCCATGGGGACGCCGAGCTCGTCGCGCTTGGCGCGGGCTTCGTGGGCGACCTTGCCGGAGGCCAGCACCAGCCGGGTCACCGCCGCGGGATCGGTCACCACGGGCTCGACGAGCAGCTCCTCGAAGGTGCCCGACGTGAGGTCGGCCACCGGCGAGCGGTACGACTTCGCCCGAAGGCCCGACTTGGGGGTGAACACGATCAGGGGCTTGCGCACGCTGCGGTGCATCTGGCGCCGGAGGAGGTGGAAGTACTGCGCGGCGTTGGTCGCGTTGGCCACCTGGATGTTGTCCTCGGCCGCGAGCGCCATGAACCGCTCCAGTCGACCCGAGGAGTGCTCCGGGCCCTGGCCCTCGAACCCGTGGGGGAGCAGCATGACGAGCCCCGAGGTCTGGGACCACTTGTCCTCGGCTGCCACCAGGAACTGGTCGATGATGATCTGGGCGCCGTTCATGAAGTCGCCGAACTGGGCCTCCCAGATGACCAGCGCGTCGGGGTTCGTCACCGAGTACCCGTACTCGAAGCCGAGCGCCGCGTACTCGCTGAGCAGCGAGTCGTAGATCCACAGCTGCGAGCCGTTGCCGGCCAGCGCGGACAGCGGGGTGAACTCGGCCCCCGTCTCGAAGTCGACCAGGCAGGAGTGGCGTTGGCTGAACGTGCCGCGACGCGAGTCCTGGCCGGCGAGGCGCACCGAGGTGCCCTCCGACAGCAGGGTCCCGAAGGCGAAGGCCTCGGCGAGCGCCCAGTCGACCTCGCCCCCGCGGTACATGGCGGTCCGGGTCTCGAACTGCTTGGCCAGCTTCGGGTGCACGGTGAACCCGTCGGGCACCGCGCTGAGCACGTCGTAGACGCGGTCGAGCACCTCGGGGTCCACCGCCGTGTCGGCGTGGGGCAGGACCCCCATGGCGGGGGGATGGGGCTTGGCGATGACCTCGCCGGTGGGCGCGTCCGCCCGGGTCTCGTCGAGCGCCGCCTGGAGCTTCGCGTTGAAGTCGGCGAGCGCCTGCTCGGCTTCCTCCATGGAGATGTCGCCCCGCCGGACGAGCGCCTCGGTGTAGAGCTTGCGCACACTGCGCCGGGCGTCGATCTGGCGGTACATCAGCGGCTGGGTGTAGCTGGGGTCGTCGCCCTCGTTGTGGCCGTGGCGGCGGTAGCACACCATGTCGATCACGACGTCCTTGTGGAACGTCTGTCGGTACTCGAAGGCGAGTCGCGCCACCCGGACGCACGCCTCCGGGTCGTCGCCGTTCACGTGGAAGATCGGGGCCTGCACGATCTTGGCCACGTCGGTGCAGTACTCGGAGCTGCGCGCCGCGTGCGGCGCGGTGGTGAAGCCGAGCTGGTTGTTGATGATCAGGTGGACGGTGCCGCCGACGCGGTAGCCCTTGATGAGCGACAGGTTGAGCGTCTCGGAGACCACGCCCTGGCCGGCGAAGGCGGCGTCGCCGTGGAGCAGCACCGGCAGCACCGGGAAGCGGGGCTGGCCCTCGGCGGGATCGATCTGGTCCATCTTCGCCCGGACCATGCCCTCGACCACCGGGTTGACGGCCTCGAGGTGCGACGGGTTGGCGGCGAGCTCGACCGGGAGGTACTTGCCGGCTCGAGAGCGGAAGACGCCCTCCTGGCCGAGGTGGTACTTCACGTCCCCGGAGCCCTGGATCGAGTCGGGGTCGACGTGGCCCTCGAACTCCTTGAACAGCTGCTCGTAGCCCTTGCCCACGATGTTGACCAGGACGTTCAGGCGGCCGCGGTGCGCCATGCCCAGCACGGCCCCTGCCATGCGCTGGTCGGCGGCCTGCTCGAGGATGGCGTCGAGGATCGGGATCGTCGACTCGGCGCCCTCGAGGCCGAAGCGCTTCTGTCCCATCCACTTGGTGGCCAGGAACTTCTCGAGCGCCTCGGCCGCGTTCAGTCGGTCGAGGACGTGGCGTTGGTCCTCCAGGGAGAGCTTGGCGGAGGCCCCCTCCACCTTCTGCTGGATCCAGCGCTTCTCCTCCACGGACTGGATGTGGGTGTACTCGATGCCGACCGTACGGCAGTACGCATCGCGCAGCACCCGGAGGATGTCGCCCAGGCGCATGCGCTCCTCGCCGCCGACGGGCGCGTAGATGCCGACGTCGTGGCCGGTGAGGAACTCGCGGTCGAGGTCCCAGATGGTGAGCCCGTAGGTGGCGGGATCGAGCTCGGCGTGCATCTCGGGTGGTTCGGCGGCCAGGGGGTCGAGGTCGGCGATGAGATGGCCGCGGACCCGGTACATGTTGATGAGGTTGGCCACCTGCATCTGCTTGGCGACCATGGACTCTTCGCGGTCGACCGGGTTGTCGTCGGTCCGCCACTGCACCGCCGTGTAGGGCACGCCGACTGAGGCGAAGACGCGCTCGTAGAAGTCCTCGTCCCCCAGCAGCAGGTCGTGGACCTGCTTGAGGAACAGGCCGGACTCGGCCCCCTGGATGATGCGGTGGTCGTAGGTGGAGGAGAGCGTGAGCACCTTGGAGATGCCCAGGTCGGCGATCGTGCGGGGATCGGCGGCGGCGAAGCCGGTGGGATAGCCCAGCGCGCCCACGCCCACGATCACGCCCTGGCCCGGCATGAGGCGTGGCACCGAGCGCTCGGTGCCGATGGTGCCGGGGTTGGTGAGCGTGACCGTCACGCCGGCGAAGTCGTCGGGCGTCAGGCGGTTGTTCATGGCCTTGCGGATGAGCTCGTCGTAGACGGCGATGAACTCGGCGAAGTCCATGTCGCTGGCGCCCTTGATGCAGGGCACGATGAGCGAGCGCGAGCCGTCCTTCTTCTCCAGGTCGACGGCGAGGCCCAGGTTCACCCGCTCGTTGCGCACGATGCGGGGCCCACCGTCGGGACCGGTGACGAACGTGTGGTTCATCTGCGGGAGGTGGTCGGCGATGGCCCGCACGACCGCGTAGCCGATGAGGTGCGTGAAGCTGACCTTCCCGCCCCGGGTGCGGCCCAGGTAGCCGTTGATCACCGATCGGTTGACCTCGAGCAGCTTCGCCGGGACCTCGCGGAAGCTGGTGGCGGTGGGCACCGCGAGCGAGCGCTCCATGTTCTCGACGATGCGGGCCCCGACGCCCCGGATCGGGTCTCCCGCCGCGGGGGCCGGCGAGGGTGAGGGGGTCGAGGTGGGGGCCGGTGCCGCTGCGGCCGGTGCCGCCGCGGTCGACGGCACGGCGGGTGCGACCGTGGTGGTCCCGTTCCCGTTGGGCGTCGTGGTCGGTGTCGGCGCGGGTGCCGCGGCGCGTCCGGGCGGGCGGTAGTCCGCGAAGAAGTCCTGCCAGGTCTCGCTGACCGTGCCGGGGTCGGCTGCGTAGCGGTCGTACATCTCGTCGACCAGCCAGGCGTTGGGCCCGAGCATCTCGGTGGGGGGCGTGTCGTCAGCCATCGAGGGGGATCCTACCGGCGCCCCCGGAGCCCTCCTCGATGGTGCGCCGGGTGACCATCCGGCCCACCCAGCGACGCACCTGGTCGGGTGGGTGCACGCCGGTGAGCAGGAAGCCCGATGCGAAGTGCCAGGCGGGTGTGGCGGCGACCCCGACGTCGCGGGCGTCGAGGATCGACGCCTCGACCGCGGCGCGCCCGGCCCCGTCGAGCGTCCGCGCCACCAGATCCGGGTCGATGGCGCAGCCATCGCCGATCGATGCCAGGACGTCGGGGTCGGCCAGGTTCCGGTCCTCGACGAAGCGGGCCGCGAACAGCGCGGCGTCGAGCCGAGCGAAGGCCCCGGGGTCGGCCCGGCGCACCACCTCGGCCAGCTCGAGGGCCAGACGGGTGCTGGAGCTGGCCGTCGGGGCACGGAACGGCACGCCGACCGATCGGCACTCGGCGGCCACCCGCTCGAAGACGTCGGCCAGGCGCCCGCCGGGACGTACCGCACGTGGCGTGGCGGGGTGGGCCGGGAGCTCGGGGTGCAACTCGAAGGGACGGGGCGTGACCCGGACGCCGAGCGCCTCGATCACCGTCGTGCGGTGTCGGCCGAGGTAGGCCCAGGGGCAGACGTAGTCGTTCCACACCGTGGCCTCCACACCCTCACGCTACGGTGCGCGCCGTGGCCACCGACGAGCGAGAGCTGACCGAGCCCGTCGACGAGTGCGTCGGCGACGGGCGCCTGAACCGCGACGCGGTGGGCTTCAGCCGCCGTCCCCTCCACCGGGCGAACCTCGGCGACCGACGGGGTCGTCGCAAGCGCTGGGAGTACTGGTGCGTGACCACCCCGGGCCAGATGGTGAACCTCACCGTGGCCGACCTCGACTACGCCACGCTGGTGAGCCTCGGCACCATCGAGGACCTCGCCCGGCCGCGGTACGTCCTCAAGACCGCGGTCCTCCCGCCGGGCCGCGGACCGGAGCTGGCCGAGCGGGCCGACGAGGGCGAGATCGAGGTCCACGCCCCCGGGCTGGACCTGCTGGTCACCCGCGACGGCTCGGCCACCGTGGTCGACGGCTCGGCCCGGACGCCACGCCACCGACTCGACGTGGCCCTGCGGATCGAGATGCCCCCGGACCACGAGACGCTCAACGTGCTGGTGCCCTGGAGCGACCGCCGCTACCAGTTCACCTCCAAGCAGAACTGCCGCCCCGCCACCGGAGTGGTCCGCCTGGACGGCCGGCGGCGGGCGATCGGTGAGCACGTCGAGGCGTTCGGCTGCCAGGACTGGGGGCGCGGGAGGTGGCCCTACGCCGTCACCTGGAACTGGGCGTCGCTGTCGACCCGGCTGGCCGACGGCCGCACCCTGGGGGTGACGGTGGGCGACAAGTGGACCGACGGGACCGGTGTGACCGAGAACGGGTTCGTGCTGGACGGTCGGCTCACCAAGCTCGGTGAGAAGCTCGAGTGGACCTACGACCGCCGGGACTGGCTGGCTCCCTGGCGCATCCGTGCGGCGGTCTCGGGACAGATCGACCTGCGGCTCACGCCGGTGATCGACAACGCCGGACGACTCGAGCTCGGGTTGCTGTCGACCGCGCTGCACTGCTGCTTCGGGCACTTCGACGGCCACGTCATCACCGACGACGGCGAGCGGGTCGAGGTCGGGGGTGCGCTGGGGTGGGCCGAGGAGCACCGGGCCAGGTGGTGATCCGGCGGCCGTATCATCGCCGTCCATGTTGATCGCCACCTGGAACGTGAACTCGCTCAAGGCGCGGATGCCGCGGGTGGAGGAGTGGCTGGCCACGGTGCAGCCCGACGTGCTCTGCATGCAGGAGACGAAGCTGACCGACGCCGCCTTCCCCGCCATGGCCTTCGCCGGCCTGGGCTACGAGTCGGTCCACCACGGGCAGGGCCAGTGGAACGGCGTCGCCATCCTGTCGAGGGTGGGGCTGGACGACGCCGTCTGCGGCTTCGACGACGGCCGGGAGCCCGATCCGGACGCCCGGGTCGTCTGGGCCACCTGCGGTGGGGTCCGGATCTGCTCGGTCTACGTGCCCAACGGCCGCGAGCTGGGTCACGACCACTACCGATACAAGCTCGACTGGCTCGGTCGGCTCCGCCACCACCTCGACCTGCACCACCACCCCGACGAGCCGCTCGCCGTGCTGGGTGACTGGAACATCGCGCCGACCGACCTCGACGTCTGGAGCCCGGCCGCCTTCGAGGGCTGTACCCACGTCTCGGCCCCCGAGCGTGCGGCCCTCGACGAGGTCAAGGCCTGGGGACTGGTCGACACGTTCCGTCGCCGCTACCCCGACGGCGGGCTCTTCAGCTACTGGGACTACCGGAACGGCGACTTCCACAAGAAGCGGGGGATGCGGATCGACTACGTGCTGTCCAGCACCGCGCTGGCGGCGTCCAACGTCAGCGACCTGATCGACCGCAACGCCCGCAAGGGGGAGAAGCCCTCGGACCACGCGCCCGTGCTGGCGCTCTTCGATCGGGAGGCGGCGTGAACGACGGCCAGGAGTCCGACGGCACCGACCGGCCGGCACCCGACGACGTGCTGGGCGAGCTCAACCGGAGTCCGCGGATCGACCGGCTGGCCGAGCTCCCGCCCACCGAGCATCGCCTGGCCATGCGTCGGCTGGCGGGTGCGGCCCGTCGCATCATCGAGCTGATGTCGTCGAGCGCGGCCGACGCGGCCGAGCTGGACGCGGCGGCGGATCGCCTCGAGGAGGTCGCCGCGGTCCTGGCCGCCCTCCCGTCGGGCAGCACCTACGAGGGCTTCGCCGAGGCGGCCAACGCCGGCGAGGCGCTGGCCGAACGACGGCGGCTCTACGAGACCGGCGACCCCGAAGCCTGGGCCCAGTTCGACTTCAGCCCCTTCATCGGGCTGGCCAACCCGATGTCGCCACCGCTGGTGTTGCGCCACGAGGACGAGCGCATCGTGGCCGACGTCACGTTCGGCTCGGCCTACGAGGGCCCGCCCTCCTGCGTGCACGGGGGCTACGTGGCGGCCGCCTTCGACGAGGTCCTGGGCGCAGCGCAGTCGCTGTCGGGCACGCAGGGCATGACGGCGTCGCTGCGGGTCGACTACCGCTCGCCGACGCCGCTGCACCAGCCGCTGGTGGTGACCGCGTGGTTGGATCGACGCGAGGGTCGCAAGATCTGGGTCCGTGGCGAGATGCTGGCCGGCGAGCGGCTGACCGCGGAGGCCGAGGGCCTCTTCATCGCCTTCGACCCCGAGAAGTTCCTGGCCCTGCTGGCGGCCCGGGCCGACCAGCAGGGCCAGGTCGATCGCTGATCGATCCCGGCGGACCGATCAGGTCAGCACCACCACCGGCAGCGCCGAGTTGTCGTTGGACAGGTTGCCCAGCTGGCCGGTGGCGTTGCTGCCCCAGCAACGGACGGTGTTGTCCCCGGCCAGGTGGGCGCAGGTGTGGAAGTCCCCGACCCCGAGGGCGTCGACGCCACCCAATCCGCTGACCGTCACCGGCGTGGTGGCACCGACCGTGGTGTCGTTGCCCAGCTGTCCGGAGGCGTTGGCTCCCCAGCAGGCGATGGAGCCACCGGCTCGGCGGGCGCAGGTGTGGCCCTCGCCCGCCGCGATCTCGACGGCATCGGTCAGCCCGGTCACCTGCACCGGCGTGGTGCTGTTGGCGGTGGCACCGTTGCCGAGCTTGCCCTGGGCGCCCTCGCCCCAGCACCAGACCGTCGAGTCCAGCTTGCGGGCGCAGGTGTGGCGCCGGCCGGCCGCCACCGAGGCGACGTCCGTCAGCCCCGTGACGGTGACCAGCGCCGCGGAGGTCTCGGTGGCGGTGGTGCCGCCGAGCTCGCCGAACACGTTGTTGCCCCAGCACCGGACGGTGCGGTCGGCGAGCAGCGCGCACGAGTGGCCGCCGCCGGCGGTCACCTCCCGCACCCCGGACAGGCCCGGCACGACGGTGGGCCGGTTGAACGCCGCGCTGGCGGCGCCGGGGCCGATCTGGTCGGTCGTGTTCGCACCCCAGCAGACGACGCCGGCGGTGGTCGGACCGGAGGTGAAGGTCGCGCAGCCGTGGCCGTAGCCGGTGTCGAGCGAGGTGGCACCGGTGATCTCGGTGAGCTGGACGGGGGTGGCGATGTTGCCGAGCTCGCCGTTGCCCAGCTCGCCGCCCTTGTTGTCGCCCCAGCACCACACGGTGCCCCCGGTCCGGGTGGCACAGGTGAAGTTGCCGCCGGCACTCACGACCGCGGCGTCGTTGACGCCGGAGACGGCGCCGGCCCGGACGGTGTTGGAGAACTGGCCGTTCCCGAGCTGGCCGAAGAACCCGTCACCCCAGCAGCGCAAGGTGCCGTCGCTGATGCGGGCGCACGAGTGCGAGAACCCGCTCGAGATCTGGGTGGCGACGAGCGGCACCGGCGGGATGGTCGTGGTGGTCGGCGCCGGGGGGTCCGTCGGCGTGGGCGCCGGGGTGGGAGCTGGCGCCGGGGGCTTGGGCTGGTTGGCCAGCAGGATCTGCACGTACTGCGCCTTGGTCAGCACGCGCACGTAGCGGCCCCGCGTGCATCGCAGGATCCAGCTGCCGCCGTCCTCGGCCCAACCGGTGCCCCGGCAGCGTTGTCCGACCCGGGCTCGGTCGCACCCGGCGACCACCGTGGTGAGCACGGCCAGGCCGAGCAGGGCGACGGCGAAGCGGCGGCGCCGGCCGAGCGGCGCGCGCGAGCGCAGGGGAGTGTTCATCTTCGGTTCCTCAGCTGTTCGACGGGGGAGTCGGGTGCGACCGTATTCGGGGGAGGTGTCGCGCTGCCACGGGCGAATCCACCTAGCCCTCGGATTCTGCTCGCAAGTGTTCGGCCACGATGGCCAGCAGCTCGGGGCCGAAGCGCTGCAGCTTGACCGCACCGATGCCGGGGACGTCGCGGAGCTGGGCTTCGGTGGTGGGACGGGCGGCAGCGACCGCGCCGAGCGTGGCGTCGTTGAAGATCACGAACGCCGGCACCTCCGCGGCGCGGGCGTGGTCGAGCCGCCAGCGCTTGAGTCGGTCGAGCAGGACCCGGTCGTCGGCCGACAGCTGGAGCGCCCCCCCGCTGCGGGCGCCGCGGCTGCGTCGCTCGGCAGGTCGGTCGCCCTGGTCACGCCGCAGCCGCGCCCGCTCGGCGGCCACTCGGTCGGTGAGGTCGATGACCGACGCGGCCTGGCGGAGCATGCCGACGGCGAGCTCGATGGTCTCGAGGTGCGGCGACGGGCGGCGGGCGACCGACCGCGTGCCGAACGTGCGGCGCTCGGCCCGCGTGAGGATCAGCTCGCGCTCGGCCCGGGTGAGCGCGACGTAGAGCAGGCGGTGCTCCTCGGCCTCGGCCGCGGCGGTCCGGGCGTGGTGGATCGGGACGAGTCCGTCTTCCATGCCGGCGATGGTGACCACCGGCCACTCGAGCCCCTTGGCGGCGTGGAAGGTGGCGAGGTCGACCGCGTCGCCACCGCCGTCGCCCTCGGCCAACGCGGCGCGGGCCCACGCCTCGAACGCCGGACCGGAGCCCTCCGGGGAGAGGTCGAGGAACTCGCGGCCCAGCCGGACCAGTTCGGCCAGGTTGGCGGCGCGCTCGTCGTTGGCGGCGACGGCCGGTGCCGCCGCCGCCTCCTCGCCGGCGTCGTCGGGCAGGACGAGGGCACGTTCGAGGTCGGCCAGTCCGACGGCGAGCGATCCGACCCGCAGCCGCCGCAACGCGTCCCGGACCTCGGGCTGGTCGAGGAGGCGTCCGCTGCCACGGCTGCGGTGCGGGATGCCGGCGGCGGCGAAGGCCTCGGCCAGCACGACCAGCTGGGCGTTGGTGCGGACCAGGACCGCCTGATCGCCCCAGCGGGACCCGGGCGCGTGGCGGTCACGGGCCGCCCGTGCGATGGCGCGGGCCTCCTGGGTCTCGTCGGCGTAGGTGCGCAGGGTGGGCACGGGCCCGTCGCCGCGGGTGGGCACCAGCTCGAAGCGGCGAGCGGCCGTCTGGCTGAGCACGGTGTTGGCCAACCCCAGGATCTGCGGGCTGGAGCGGTAGTTGGTGGTCAGCTCGACGGTGGTGACGTCGCCGAGGTGGCGGGAGAGGTCGTCGAGGTAGCCGGCATCGGCGCCGTTCCAGCCGTAGATGGCCTGGTTGGGGTCGCCCACCACGCACAGGTCGGGCTGGGGGCCGAGCCACGCCCGGAGCAGCGAGAACTGCAGCGGGTTGACGTCCTGGAACTCGTCGACGAAGAGGTGGCGGAAGCGCCACCGGCGGGCCGCCGCGTACTCCTCGTCGGCGGTCAGGTCCCGGGTGGCGAGGCGGAGGAGGTCGTCGAAGTCGACCATCCGGCGGGCGAGCTTCTCCTGCTCGTAGCGGGCGTAGACCTCGGCCACGACGGTGGCGTCGACCCCGGGACGACGGTCGGCCGCCGCGGCGGCCGCCGGGTAGTCGGCCGCCGCGATCATCCGGGCCTTGGCCCACTCGATCTCGCCGACGACGTCGAGCGGAGCGGTGCTCGAGCGCGCCCGCATGAGCCGGGCCACGAAGCCCACCTTGCGGTCCAGCAGCTCGGGCGGGGTGATCCGCCGCTCCTCCCAGCGTTGGCGGAGCTGGGCGAGGGCGATGGCGTGGAACGTGCCGGCGTTGACGTCGTCGCGGAGGCCGAGCGTGCCGATGCGGCTGCGCAGCTCGGTGGCGGCCTTGCGGGTGAACGTGACGGCGAGCACCCGACGGCCGTCGACCTCGCCGTCGGCCACCCGCCGCGCGATCCGTCGGGTGAGGACCCGCGTCTTGCCCGAGCCGGCGCCGGCCAGGATCCGCACGACCGCAGCGTCGACCAGCACGGCGCGTCGTTGGGCCTCGTTGAGCCCGGAGAGCAGCGCGCCTCGGTCGACGCCGGTGGAGACCTCCATCGACCCGAACCTATCGGGCCGCACCGACAGCGGGTTCCCCGCCCGGAGCCGGGCTGCTCGGTAGCGTGTCGCCATGGGCTTGCCGGCCGCTCACCTCCACCCCAACGAGCAGATCGTCGTGGACCTGCACCCGCACTGGTGGTTCATGGCTTCCCGCACGCTCCTGCTGGTGGCGGCGATGGCTCTGGGTGGGGTGGCCCTGGCGGTCCAGCCGGAGGGGACGTTCGGCACCGTCGTGGGGGTTGCCGTGGCGCTCGTGATCCTGGCGGCGCTGGGTGCCTTCCTGCTGCGGCTCCTCGAATGGCGCTCGACCAACTTCGTGGTGACCACCGACCGCTGCATCTACCGGGCGGGCGTCTTCGCCAAGACCGGGGTCGAGATCCCCCTCGAGCGCATCAACACGGTGTTCTTCAACCAGTCGGTGGGCGAGCGACTCCTCAAGGCGGGGGACCTGGGCATCGAGTCGGCCGGTGAGTTCGGTCGGCAGACGTTCTCCGACATCAAGGACCCGGTCCTGGTACAGAACATGATCTACCGCCAGATCGAGGAGAACGAGAACCGGAAGTACGACCGCATCGGTGGCGAGGCCCGACAGGCCGCCGAGGCGGCCGCGGGCTCGACCCTGTCGGTGGCCGAGCAGCTCGAGAAGCTGGCCGATCTGCGCGACCGTGGCGTGATCACGTCCGAGGAGTTCGAGGCCCAGAAGGCCCGCCTGCTGGGCGCCTGAGCGTCCGGCGTGGATGCCCGCCTCAGGCGAGGTGCGCGCCGGGTCCGGGCCGAACCCGCCAGCTGCGGAGGCCCGGCGGGGTGGGGTCGACCCCGGGACGGCAGAGCGCGACCACGCAGCCGCCGAAGCCCGCGCCGGTGATGCGCGCTCCCAGGACCCCCGCCGTCGTGGTGAGCCGTGCCACCAGCGCTTCGATCACCGGGGTGGACACCGCGAAGTCGTCGCGCAGGCTCGCGTGGCCCTCGGTCAGCAGTCGTCCCAGCTCGTCGCCGTCGCCGGCGTCCAGTGCCGCCGCGAAGGCATCGACGCGGAGGTTCTCGCTGATCACGTGGCGGGCCCGGGCGCGCACCAGGGGGTCCTCGATGCGGTCGAGGTCGCCGGCGGTCGCGTCGCGCAGCGGTCCGATCACGGCCTCCGCCGCCTCGCACTGCGCTCGTCGCTCGCCGTAGGCCGAGCTCGCCAGCTCGCGGTGCTGCCCGGAGTGGACGACCACCACGTCGACGTCGTCGGGGAACGGCACCGGCCGGACCTCGAGCGTCCGACAGTCGATGCGCAGCGCGTGGCCCTCGACGCCGGCAGCGGAGGCCAGCTGGTCCATGATCCCGCACGGCACGCCGGTCCCGACCTGCGAGCCCCGCTGGCAGGCCGCCGCCACCTCGGCCGGCGTACCGGAGGCCCCCAGCGCCAGGGCGCTCGCCACCTCGAGCGCGGCCGACGACGACAGGCCGCTCCCGAGGGGCACGGTGCTCGACACCGTCCCGACGACCCCCACCTCGGAGCCCAGCACGGCCGCCACCCCGGCCACGTGGCGTCCCCAGGAGGGCGTGACCGCCGCGGCGGTCGCGGCGTCGAGCGGAAGGTCGAACTCGACGGGGTCGGGTTCGGCGTCGGAGCGCAACGCCACCCGGCCGCCGGCCACCTCGCCCGCGACGGTGGTGCCCAGGTGGATGGCCATGGGGAGGACCAACCCGCCCGTGTAGTCGGTGTGCTCCCCGATCAGGTTCACCCGGCCCGGGGCCCAGGCCCTGATGCGCTCGGTCATCGCAGCTCCTCGATGGCCTCGGCCACGAGGTCGACGATGCCGTGCTCGAAGGGGGCTCGCACCGCCAGGTTCACCTGCTGGGCGCCGGCCTCCACGTAGCGCCCGAGGCCGTCGACGATGGCGGCGCGGCCGCCCACGAGCACGCCGCCCCGGGCGCCCTCCGCCAGCGTGCCCATCTGACGCTGCAACGACGCCTCGTCGGTGGCCGCGCCCACGTTCACCGAACGGCGCACCTCGGCGGGGTCCCGGCCCTCCGCCGCACAGTGCTCGTCGAGCACCCGGTTCTTGTGGGCGAAGACCTCGGGCGACACGAAGGGCACGTTCCACCCGTCGGCGTGGCGCGCCACGATGCGCAGCGTCCGGCGCTCGCCGCCGCCGCCCACCCAGATGGGGAGGCGCTCCTGCAGCGGGCGGGGCTCGTTGACCGCGCCCGCCATGCGGACGTGGTGGCCGTCGAAGTCGAACGGTTCGCCGGGCCCGGCGTGGAGGAGCCCGCGCAGGCAGCGCACCGACTCCTCCAGCAGGTCGAGGCGTGGCCCGCGTGGGAGCCACTCGACGCCGAAGGCCTCGTACTCGTAGCGGGCCCAGCCCGCGCCGATGCCGACCTCGCACCGTCCGCCCGAGAGGTGGTCGATGGTGGTCGCGGCCTTGGCCAGCACCGCGGGGTGCCGGAACGCGGCGCAGTAGACCAGCGACCCCACCCGGACCCGGGTGGTGGTGAGCGCCAGCGCCGTCTGCAGGGCGACCGCCTCGAGGTTGGTCACCGACACCCCGTCGGCGCCGTAGAGGTGGTCCCAGATCGAGATCCAGTCGAAGGGGCCGTCCTCCGCCCGTCGCCACAGCGACCGGAGCTCGTCGACGGTGGTGTTGGAGGGGCCGGTGTGGAGCCCGAAGGTCACGTCCATCGGTTCCGATCCTTGCCGCTGGTACGGTCCCCGGCCAATGAGCGCCGGGGCCACGCGACGGCTGGGGGTGGGGCGGGCGCTGGTGGGCGGTACCTGGGTGCCGGGCGACGTGACGATCGACGCGGCAGGCCGCGTCCAGGACGTGGGTCGGTCGCCGGCGGGTGGCGGCCACCGGGTGGCCGTCCCCGGCTTCGTCGACCTGCAGCTCAACGGGGCGTTCGGGACCGACGTGGTGGGAGCGGATCCCGACGCGCTCGAGGACCTGGCCCGACGCCTGGGCGTGCACGGCGTCGTGGCGTTCGCCCCGACGTCGTACTCGGCACCGCTCGACGGGCACCTGGCCGTGCTCGACGCGGTGCGCCGGGTCCGCGAACGGCCCGAGGTGGGGGACCGGGTGTTGGCGGCACACCTGGAGGGCCCGTTCCTGGCGTCGCGCTGGGCGGGTGCCCACGACCCCGGCCACCTCCGACCTCCCGATCCCGAGGTGCTCCGTCGCCTCCTCGACGCCGGTCCGGTGGGGATGGTGACCCTGGCGCCCGAGCTTCCGGGGGCACTCGAGCTGGTGGCGTCGGCGGCCGCCCGTGGTGTCGTCGTCGCCGTCGGTCACACCGACGCCGTCGCCGCGCAGGTGCGCGCCGCGCTCGACGCCGGCGCGACGTTCCTGACCCACGCCTTCAACGCGCACCGGCGATTCGGGGCCCGCGACCCCGGCCCCGTCGGCGTGGGGCTCACCGATGCCCGCTGCCGGGTCGGGCTGATCGCGGACGGGCACCACCTGGCTCCGGAGACGCTGCGGCTGGTGCTGGCCGCGGCGGGGGAGCGGACGGTCGTGGTCTCCGACGCGGTGGCCCCCGCCGGGCTGCCCGACGGAGCGGCCGTGCTCCGGGGGCGTTCGGTCGCGGTGGCCGCGGGACGGGTCGAGCTGCCCGACGGCACGCTGGCGGGTTCGGCCACCCTGCTCGACGGGGCACTGCGCCACCTGCTCACGATCGGGGTGGAACCGGCCGTCGCCGTCGGCACGCTGTCCACCGCGCCGGCGCGCCTGGCGGGGCTGGGGCCGCACGACCTCCGGCCCGGGAGCCCGGCGCGCGCCGTGGTGCTGGACGACCGCTGGGAGGTCGTCTCCTAGCATGGGTGGTCATGCCCATCGTCGCCGCCAACGGGATCCAGCTCCACCACGACACCTTCGGGGACCCCGACGACCCGACGCTCCTGCTGGTGGCCGGACTCGGGGCGCAGTGCACCAACTTCGACGACGAGCTGTGCTCGGCCTTCGCCGATCGCGGGCTCCACGTGGTGCGCTTCGACAACCGTGACATCGGGCTGTCGACCAAGTTCACCTCCGAGCAGACCTACACGCTCTCGGACATGGCGGCCGACGCCCGCGGCCTGCTCGACGCGCTCGGCATCGAGCGGGCCCACGTCTGGGGGTCGTCGATGGGCGGCATGATCGCCCAGACCCTCGCCATCGAGACGCCGGAGCGGGTCCGCACGCTGACCTCCGTGCAGTCCTCGACCGGCGAGCCGCACGTCGGGATGCCCGAGGCGGACGCGCTGAACGCGCTGGTGGCCAACCTGGGGCCCTCGGCCGATCGGGCCGAGGCGATCGAGAAGTCGGTGGCGGTCACCCGGATCCTGACCAACAACGACGAGATCTTCGACGAGGAGCGGGCCCGCCGACGCCACGAGGCCTTCTACGACCGCTCCTACTTCCCGGAGGGCGGGATCCGCCAGATGACTGCGGTGGTCATGGGAGGGTCCCGGGCCGAGGGGCTCGCCGCGTTGGACGTGCCCACCCTGGTGATCCACGGGACCCGAGATCCGCTCATCGGGATCTCCGGGGGCGAGCGCACGGCCGAGCTGGTGCGGGGCGCTACGTTCCTGGCCGTCGAGGGGATGGGGCACGACCTGAACCCGGTGTTCTGGGCGCAGTACGTCGACGCCACCCTCTCGTTGGTCGCGTCGATCGAGCGCGCCTGAGCAGACAGAGCTCCGCCGTCGGGTGGAGGAGAGGGAGGACAGCATGGGACCGCTCGCCGGGCTGCGGATCATCGAGGTGGCGGGCATCGGGCCGGGCCCGTTCTGCGCCATGATGCTGGCCGACATGGGGGCCGACGTGATCCGCGTCGACCGCGCCAACCAGGTGAGCGGGGCCGACCCGGCGCTGCCGCCCGGCGACACGCTCAACCGGGGTCGACGTTCCATCGGGCTCGACCTGAAGTCGCCCGAGGGGGTCGCCGTCCTCCTCGACCTGGTGGCCTCGGCCGACGGGCTCATCGAGGGGTTCCGGCCCGGTGTCGCCGAACGGCTGGGCTTCGGGCCCGACGTCTGCCTCGAACGCAACCCGCGCCTCGTCTTCGGACGCATGACCGGCTGGGGTCAGGACGGCCCCTATGCGCAGGCCGCCGGCCACGACATCAACTACATCGCGCTCGCCGGCGTGCTCGCCCACCTGGGGCGGGCGGGGGAGCAGCCCACCCCGGCGCTGAACCTGATCGGCGACTTCGGTGGGGGCGGCATGCTGCTCGCCTTCGGGATGACCTGCGGCATCCTGTCGGCGAAGGCCACCGGCGCGGGGCAGGTCGTCGACGCGGCCATGGTGGACGGCGCCGCCGCGCTGATGATGATGACCTGGTCGTTCAAGGCCATGGGGATCTTCGACGACGCCCGCGGGACCAACCTGTTGGACACGGGTGCACACTTCTACGACACCTACGAGTGTGCCGACGGGAACTACGTCGCGGTGGGGGCGATCGAGCCGCAGTTCTACGCCGAGCTCCTCGGCCACCTCGGCCTGGCCGACGCCGACCTGCCCCACCAGATGGACAAGAGCCAGTGGGGCGCCATGAAGGAGCGCTTCGCCGCCGTCTTCCGGACGAAGACCCGCGACGAGTGGTGCTCGATGATGGAGGGCACCGACAGCTGCTTCGCTCCGGTGCTGACCATGGACGAGGCCACGCGCCACCCTCACAACGTGGAGCGGGGGACGTTCACGGAGGTCGCCGGGCTGCCCCAGCCGGCGCCCGCGCCGCGCTTCTCGGGGACGCCGCCCGAGGTGGTCCGTCCCCCCGCCCACGCGGGCCAGCACACCGACGAGATCCTCGCGGACTGGTTGGGCCTCGACGGCGACGGCATCGCGGAGGTGCGCGGGCGGGGCGGGGTCGCCTGATGGCCACGCTGGTCTGCTTCCACGCCCACCCCGACGACGAGGCCATCGCCACGGCCGGAACGATGATGGCGGCGAAGGCGATGGGCCATCGGGTGGTGCTCGTCGTGGCCACGCGGGGCGAGCACGGCGAGGTGGCCGACGGCTTCCTCGAGCCGGGTGAGCAGCTCGGCATCCGCCGCATCGCCGAGACCTTCGCCGCGGCCGAGGTCATGGGGGTCGACCGGGTCGAGTTCCTGGGCTACGTGGACTCCGGCATGATCGACACGCCCACCAACGGGCACCCGTACTCCTTCTGGCGTGCCGGGGTCGACGCGGCGGCGGCGCGGCTGGCGGTGATCCTGGGGGAGGAGTCGGCCGATGTCCTCACCGTCTACGACGAGCACGGTGGCTACGGGCACCCGGACCACATCCAGGTGCACCGGGTGGGCGTTCGGGCCGCGGAGCTGGCGGGCACGCCGAGAGTGTTCGAGTCGACCATGAACCGCGACGACATCGTGCGGACCATGAAGGCCAACGCCCACCTGCTGAGCGACGAGCAGCGGGCCGAGATGCCCGACCTCGAGGAGCCGCAGGTGGACTTCGGCATGCCCGAGGAGCGCATCACCCACGCGATCGACGTCCGGGAGCACTGCGCCCGCAAGCGCGACGCCATGCGCTGCCACGCCAGCCAGATCGGCGAGGACGACTTCTTCCTGTCCATGCCGGACGCGGCCTTCGCCGACGGCTTCGGCACCGAGTGGTACATCGAGCACGGACGCACACGCGAACCCGGTGCCGCGTTCGTCACGTCGCTGTTCGACTGACGACGACGCTTCAGCCGGCCGCGGCGGAGAGGGCGGCGAGGACCGAGTCCGGGTCGAGGAGGTCCTCGAGCAGGGCGTCGGGACCGTGCGCGGCGAGCTCCTCGCTCGACCAGCGGCCGGTGGCCACCGCCACCACGCGTACCGACGCGGCACGAGCGCACTCGATGTCGCCGGGGGTGTCGCCCACCACGACGACCCGGTCACGACCGCCCTCGTGGCGGGCCGCGGCGATGGCGTGGTCCACCAGGTGGTGCCGTTCGTCGGCCTCGTCGCCGTAGGCGCCGACCGGGAGCTGGTCGGCGAGCCCCGCGGCCCGGAGCTTCGTCTCGGACACCAGGCGTGCCCCACCGGAGAGCACCGCCTGGGTCCACCCGGCCCCGGCCAGCGCTCGGAGCGCGGCCGCCGCACCGGGGAGCAGGCGGTCCCGCCGGTCGGTCACCGTCGCCGCGTAGCGGTGGGCCATGCGGTGGATCGCCTCGTCGGCCAAGGCGTCGACGGCGTCGGGTGCCACGCCGGCATCGACGAGTGCGACCCGGGCGATGCGTCGTTCGATGTTGCCGCCCAGCACGACGCGATCGAAGGTCACCGGGCGACCGGCCACGTCGCACAGGGCGTCGCGGAGCCCGCAGATGTGGTCCGGGTCCCCCGCTCGCAGGAGGGTGCCGTCGATGTCCCACAGGACCAGGCCCGGCGACGACACGGGGGTCACCTCCGGCTCAGCCCCGGAGGAGGCCCAGGTCGAAGCCGTCCAGCGGCCCGGTCCCGCGCAGCACCAGCGTCCGCTCGATGCTGCGAACCAGGAAGGCGGGGCCCCGGAGGTCCACGGCCTCGAGTCGGAGGTCCGTCGGGTTCTCCTCCTCGGCCACGGCGATCACGCAGCGCAGCCCGACGCCGTGGGTGCCCCGGGCCACGGGCTCCGGCTCACGCGTGTGGGCCACGACCTCCCAGTCGAGCTCGGTCGACTCGGCACGGGCCACGACCACGACGCTGGCGTGATCGAGCGGGAGGTCCCGGTCGCCGAGGGTCAGGCGCTCGACCAGGAGCGACGTGTGCAGCACGGGGCGACATGGTGGCACACGGCGCCGCGTACAGTGCCGCCGTGAGCCTGCAGGACGTGCACGAGACGTGCGCCTGGGTGCTGGTGGTGGGCAACGGCGTGGCCGGGGCCTGGACCCTCGCCGCGCACTGGGCCGCACCCCTACGGGTGCGGGCCCAGTGGTGGCTGGTGGTGGCCGCGCAGCTGACCGTGGCCGTCCAGGTGGTCCTGGGGGTGGCCCTCGAGGTCCGCCCGGAGCTGGCGGCGCCGGGTTTCCACACGTTCTACGGCTTCGTCACCCTGATCACCGTGGCGCTGCTCTTCGCCTATCGCCACCAGCTCCGCGCCAACCTGTACCTGCTGTACGGCCTGGGGTGCCTGTTCATGATGGGCCTGGGCATCCGCGCGATGTTCCTGGCCTGAGCCGGTCGGCGACCCGGCCTCAGCCGCCCGAGATGATGGGGCAGGTGATGGTGCGGGTGATCCCGTCGAGGCCCTGGATCCGCGTGACCACGATGCGTCCGAGCTCCTCCATCGTGTCGGTCTGCGAGACCGCGATGACATCGTGGGGCCCCGTGACGTTGCACGAGGACACGATGCCGGGGATCTCACGTACGGCGTCGGCCACGACGCCGGCGCTGCCGACCTCGGTCTGGATGAGGATGTAGGCCCGGACGCTCATGGGCTGAGCATAGGACCACGCCCGGTCGCGCCGCCCGGCTCGACGACGGGTTCAGGCGCCGCCCTCGGACGCCTCGGCCTCGATGGCCGAGCGACCGGCGGTGCCGACGCCCACGGACACCTTCTGGGGCTTGGCCTGCTCGGCGACCGGGATCACGAGCGTGAGCACGCCGTGCTCGAGGTTGGCCGCCACCTTCGACCCGTCGAGCACGTCGGACAGCACGATCTGGCGGCGGGCGGTGGTGAGCCGGCGCTCGCGGGTGAGGTACTGCTCGCCCTCCTGCTCACGGGACTCCTGGTGCGCGGCGGAGACGGTGAGCACGTTCTTCTCGATGGTGACGTCGATCTCGTCGGGGGCGAAGCCCGGCACGTCGAGGCGGAGCTCCACCTCGTGTTCCCGGCGCACCGCGTCCATGGCCAGGGTGCGGGGCTGGACGCCGGACCGGGCGAACGCTCGGTCCAGCTCACGGAACGGATCGAAGCTCGTGAGCACCATGGTGGTGACCTCCTGGGGAGTGGGTTGATGAACGCCAGAATACAGGAAACCTGAGTGAGAGACACTCAAGAAAACTGTGACATCGGCCACGGCAGGCGAAAACGCCGGAGGGGCAGGCCCCTGGTGGGCCTGCCCCTCCGGTACCCGGTCTCGGGGGGAACGGATCAGTCGCTCAGTCGCTTCTCGAGCTCGCGGAGCTCGTCGCGCATCTCCGACGGCAGCCGCTCGCCGATGAAGTCGAAGTGGCCCTCGACCAGGGACACCTCGCCCCGCCACGCCTCGGCGTCGACCGAGAGCAGGGCGGCCAGCGCCTCGTCGGAGATGTCGAGACCGGTGGTGTCGAGTGCGTCGGGCGTCGGCACGAGGCCGATGGGGGTCTCGGCGGCATCGGCGGTGCCGTCGAGCCGCTCGATCACCCACTTGAGCACCCGGGAGTTCTCGCCGTAGCCGGGCCACATGAACTTGCCGTTCTCGTCCTTGCGGAACCAGTTCACCCAGAACAGCTGGGGGAGCTTGTCGGCGTCGGTGGCCTGGCCCACCTCGAGCCAGTGCCCGATGTAGTCGCCGACGTTGTAGCCCATGAAGGGCAGCATGGCGAAGGGGTCGAAGCGCACCTCACCGACGGTGCCGGCGGCCGCTGCGGTCTTCTCGGAGCTCATGATCGAGCCCAGGAACACGCCGTGCTGCCAGTTCGTGGCCTGGGTGACCAGCGGGACGTTGGTGGCGCGGCGCCCGCCGAAGAGGATGGCCGAGATCGGCACGCCGGCGGGGTCCTCCCACTCGGGGGCGATCGAGGGGCACTGCCCCGCAGGGACGGTGAAGCGGGCGTTGGGGTGGGCCGCCGGGGTGCCCGTCGCGGGCGTCCAGTCGTTGCCCTTCCAGTCCACCAGGTGGGCCGGTGCCTCGTCGCTCATGTCCTCCCACCACACGTCGCCGTCGTCGGTGCGGGCGACGTTGGTGAAGACGCAGTTGGAGTGCAGCGTCTTCATGGCGTTCTCGTTGGTCTGCTCGGAGGTGCCGGGCGCCACGCCGAAGAAGCCCGCCTCGGGGTTGATGGCGTACAGGCGGCCGTCCTCGCCGAACTTCATCCAGGCGATGTCGTCGCCGATGGTCTCGACCTTCCAGCCCGGCAGGGTGGGGATGAGCATGGCCATGTTGGTCTTGCCGCAGGCCGAGGGGAACGCCGCCGCCACGTAGCGCTTCTCGCCGTCGGGCGGGGTGATGCCGAGGACGAGCATGTGCTCGGCCATCCAACCCTCGTCGCGGGCCATGGTGGAGGCGATGCGCAGGGCGAAGCACTTCTTGCCCAGGAGGGCGTTGCCGCCGTAGCCCGAACCGTACGACCAGATCTCGCGGGTCTCGGGGAAGTGCGAGATGTACTTGGTCTCGTTGCAGGGCCAGCTGACGTCGGGTCGGGTGGCGCCGTCCGCGTCGACCAGCGGGTACCCCACCGAGTGCACGCAGGGGACGAAGTCGCCGTCGTCGCCCAGCACGTCGAGTGCGCCCTGGCCCATGCGGGTCATCGTGCGCATCGACACGGCCACGTAGGCCGAGTCGGTCAGCTCCACGCCGATGTGGGCGATGGGCGAGCCCAGGGGGCCCATGGAGAAGGGCACCACGTACATGGTGCGACCCGTCATGGCGCCGCGGTAGAGGGCCAGCATCTCCTCGCGCAGCTCGGCGGGGTCGCGCCAGTGGTTGGTGGGACCGGCGTCGATCTCGCGCTCGGAGGCGATGAAGGTGCGGTCCTCCACCCGGGCGACGTCGGACGGGTCCGACAGCGCCAGGTAGCTGTTGGGGCGCTTGTCGTCGGCCAGCGGCTCGAAGGTGCCGGCCTCGACGAGTGTGGCGCAGAGCCGGTCGTACTCCTCCGCGGAGCCGTCGCACCAGACGACGTCGTCGGGCTCGAGGATCGAGCGCCAGTGCTCCACCCAGTCGAGGAGCTGCTGGTTGGTGGTGGTCCCTGCCATCGGATACCTCCGGTTTCCCCCCGGCGTCGTTGCCGGGGGACGAGAAGAAACGGAACCGGACCGACCGGTCGAGGTCGATCCGGAGAACTACCCAGTCGGTCAGCCCTCGGCGGCCGGCTCCACCTGGTGGTGGGGTTCGAGGAAGCCGGGCGTGCCCATGTCCACCTCGGAGCCGAGGCTCAGATGCGTGGCGAGCCCGTCGTCGTCCAGCTCGAATCGCACCCGCTGGCCCTGCCGCAGCATGCGGAAGAGGGAGCCGGCCAGGGCGTCGGCTGCCAGGTCGTACTCGGCGAGGTCGGCATCGCAGAGGATCACACCGTCGCCCGTACCCGGGTCGTAGGACTTGATGACGCCTTGCATGGTGGTGTGGTTCAGCCGGCGGTGCGAGCCGTGGGCTTGGTGACCTTGCCCGACTTGAGGCAGCCGGTGCAGACGTTGATGCGCTTCGGTGAGCCGTCGACCAGCGCCCGCACCCGCTGGATGTTCGGGTTCCAGCGGCGCCGCGTGCGGCGGTGCGAATGGCTGAGGCTCATCCCGAAGGAGGGCTTCTTGTTGCAGATCTCACAGACGGAGGCCATCGGATGTCGTCCCTGGTGCTCGGTTGGCTGCCCGGGCGCGAGCGACGGACGGCGCGCTCCGGAAGGTCGATCACCATACCAACTGGGCTCCGGCGGCCACCAACGCGCCCCGGCGGTAGCGTCGGTCCCGTGGCCGGGACCGAGGCACCGCTGCGCACGTTGGCCCCCGCCGACTGGTCGCGCCTGCTGGCCGCCACGGCCCGCTCGGTCGCGGCGCACGCGCCCGGCCTCGACCGTCTCGACGCCGCGCCGGTCGGTGACGGCGACTGCGGTGGGAACCTGGCCGCCGCGGCCGCCGCGCTCGCCTCGGCCGTGGAGGGCCACGTCCGCTCCTTCGGTGAGCTCGCGACGGCGGTGGCCGCCGTCGGTGCCCCGACGTACGGTCGTTCGGCCGCCCTGCTCCACGACCTGGTGGTGGCGGCGACCCATGCGGCCCGCAACCAGGACCGCCTCGACGCCACGGCGCTGGCGGTCGCGTTGGAGGCGGCCGCCGAGGTCCTCCACGAGCGGGTCCCGGCGCCGCCGGCGGCCTCGTTCGTGCCCGTGCTCGACGCCGTCGTGACCGCCGCGCTGGCCGCCGCCGACGACGGGGCGACGCTGGCGGAGACGGTGGTGGCCGCCGCCGATGCCGGCTTCGACGCGCTGGAGGCAGGCCCGGGGTGCCGCGACGACCTCGCCGAGGCGGGGGTCGTCGATGCGGGCGCGGCCGGACTGCTCGTGCTCGTCGACGCCCTGGTCGCCGAGGTCCACGGCGAGGAGATCGAGCTCCCGGCCTGGGACTTCCCCGACCCCGAGGCGGACGAGCCGCTGGTGGGGACCGACGGCCGCTACCGGGTGGAGCTCCGCCTCGAGGTCGAGGCCTCGGCGTCGGCCGAGCTGGCCACCGTCTGGTCGACCCTCGGCGCCGGGGTCCGGACCTGGCAGGTGGAGGACGGCTGGCGCGCGTCGGTGCGGACCGACGACATCGGCGCGGTCATCGAGGCGGCGCTCGGTCTCGGACGGCCGCGGGACCTGCGCGTCGAGGACCTCCGGGGCTGACGGGGTGGGGGAGGGGCCGATCCCGCTCGCCGAGCTGGCCGGCATCGCGGTCGACCGACTGAGCGGCGTCGGGCCGAAGAAGCTGACGGCCCTGCGGGCCATGGGGCTCCACACGATGCTCGACCTGCTGAGCCACGTGCCGCGCCGCTACGTCGACCGCAGCCGCGAGGGGCGCATCGGTGACCTGGAGCCGGGCGAGGAGGTCATGGTCGTCGCCCGAGTCACCTCGATCTCGTCGCGGCGGGTTCGCGGGAACCGGGCCATGGTGAGCGCCGAGGTGAGCGACGGGACCGGGCGACTGCGCGTCTCGTTCTTCAACCAGGCGTGGCGCGAACGGCAGCTCCCGGTGGGCACCGAGGCCGTCTTCTTCGGCCGCCTCGAGGTCTTCCGCGGCACCCGCCAGATGACCAACCCCGTCGTCGACCTGATCGGCAACCGAACCGGTCGCATCCTGGCGGTGTACCCGCAGTCCGAGAAGGCCGGCCTGAGCACCTGGGAGTTGGGCGACCTGGTCGGGCAGGTCCTGCGCCGCTGCCGGCCCCGGGGCCTGGCGGACCCGGTCCCGGCGACGGTCCTCGACCGCTACGGGCTGATCCCGCGGGCCGAGGCCTACGAGGGCATCCACCAGCCCGGGACGATGGCCCAGGCGGCCGCGGCGCGGCAGCGCCTCGTCTTCGACGAACTGCTGCGCATCCAACTGGCCCTCGTCGCCCGCAAGGCCGAGCTGGAGCGCACCTCGGTGGGCATCGCCCACCGACCCGAGCGTGGGCTGGTGCCTCGCTACCACGAGCGCCTCCCGTTCGGGCTCACCGGGGCCCAGCGACGGGTCGTCGACGAGCTCCTCGCCGACATGGCCCGTCGCGCGCCCATGCACCGGCTGCTGCAGGGCGACGTCGGCGCCGGCAAGACGGTCGTGGCGCTCTCGGTGCTGCTGGCCGCCGTCGACGGCGGTCACCAGGGGGCGCTGATGGCCCCCACCGAGGTGCTCGCCGAGCAGCACGCCATCGGGCTGCGCCGCGATCTGGCCGGCTTCGTGGTCGACGACGGCGGGACGTCGCTCTTCGGTGAACGCGAGCTGCGGGTGGCGCTCCTCACCAACCGCGTCACCGGCGCCGAGCGACGGGGGATCCTGGCGGAGTTGGCCGAGGGCTCGATCGACCTCGTCGTCGGGACCCACGCTCTCATCCAGGACGGCGTGGCGTTCCGCTCACTGGGGGCGGTGGTCATCGACGAGCAGCACCGCTTCGGCGTCGAGCAGCGGGCCGCCCTGCGCTCCGCGAACGCCGACGGCACGGTCCCCGACGTGCTGGTCATGACGGCCACGCCGATCCCGCGGACCGCGGCGATGACCGTCTACGGCGACCTCGACGTGTCCGTGCTCGACGAGTTGCCCCCGGGCCGCACGCCCATCTCCACCCGGTGGGCCCGGACCGAGCCCGAGGTGGAGGAGGCCTGGGAGCTGGTTCGTTCGGAGGTGGCGGAGGGGCGCCAGGCCTACGTCGTGTGCCCGCTGATCGACGAGTCCGAGAAGCTGGAGGTGTCCTCCGCCAGCGAGACGTACGAGGAGCTGGCCCACGGCGAGCTGGCCGGGCTGCGCCTGGCGCTGCTGCACGGTCGCATGGCGTCGGCCGAGAAGGAGGCGACGATGGCCGCCTTCCGTGCGGGCGAGGTCGACGTGCTGGTGGCCACCACGGTGATCGAGGTCGGCGTCGACGTCCCCAACGCCACCGTCATGGTGGTGCTCGACGCCGACCGGTTCGGCATCGCCCAGCTCCACCAGCTGCGGGGTCGGGTCGGTCGGGGAGCCGCCGCCTCGCACTGCGTGCTCGTGGCCGCCGAGCCCACCTCCGACGGCGAAGCCCGCCTCGAGGCGATGGTGCGGACCACCGACGGGTTCGAGCTGGCCGAGGTGGACCTCGACCTCCGGGGTGAAGGGACGATCATGGGCGAGCGACAGAAGGGTCGGAACGACCTCCGGCTGGCCTCGTTGCGCCGCGACCGCGAATGGGTCGAGCGGGCGCGGGCGGAGGCCGAGCGCCTGGTGGGCGACGGGTCCGGCCTGGCCGCACACCCCGAGCTGGTCGCCGAGGTCGGGCTCTTCCTGGGCGACGAGGACGAGGAGTTCCTGCTGAAGTCATGAACGCCCACCTGCACCTTCCGCACCTGCACCACCGTTCCGGCGAGGCCGACGACGTGCCCCGGGGCGACCGCGTGGCGATCCTCATGGTGTGCCTGGGCAACATCTGCCGGTCGCCGATGGCCGAGGGGGTGTTGCGCCACCTGGCCGACGAGCGTGGGCTCGGCCACCACGTCCTCGTCGACAGCGCCGGCACCGCCGGCTACCACGTCGGCGAGCCGCCCGACCCGCGGGCGATCCACCACGCCGGCCTCCGGGGCGTCGACATCTCGGGGCTCCGGGGTCGGCGCTTCGAGGTGCACGACTTCGACTGGTTCGATCTGATCCTGCCCATGGATGCGACCAACGAGGCCGACCTGCGTCGACGGGCGCGTCGATCCGAGCAGGCGCACGAGGTGCACCGACTCCGGACCTTCGATCCTGCCGCAGGCCGCCATCTCGACGTCGACGACCCCTACACCGGGGACGGTGGGGCGTTCGAGTCGGCCCTCGACGCCATCTGGCCGGCGTGCGAGGGACTGCTGGACCACCTGGTGGAGCGCAACGGCTGGTGAACCGCTGCGCCGGTCCCGCTCAGTCCTCGAGCTCGTCGGGGTCGCCGACCACCAGGTCCCACCGGTCGAGGCAGTCCTCGCAGCGGTAGGCGACCACGTCGCCCGGCACGGGGCCGTCCGCGAAGCGCGGTGTCAACCGATGGCACACGCCACCGCAGTCGACGCAGGTGATGGTGTCGGGGAGGTCGTGGTCGTCCATGGTGGGGGTCCTCAGCGTCGGAGGGGTTCGGGGAGGAGCCCGGCCGCCTGGTGGGCGTCGAGCAGCTCGTCGACCATCGCCAGGATGCGGTCGGGCGGCATCGTGGCCGCGGCGTTGGCGTCGAGCAGCGCCGCGTGGTGGACGTGGTCGCGGCGCCCCTCGACCACGGCGCGGACGGCCAGGTCGCACACGTCGAGGTAGCGGCGGTTCAGCGCCGCGCACTGGGGCGGGATCGGCTCGGCGACCCGGGCGTGCGGCCCCTGCCCGTCGGCGTGGCCGGGGACCTCGACGACGCCCCACTCCGGGAGCTCCTCGACCCAGCGACCCCCGTCGGGTCGTCGGTTCGGGACGTTCACGTAGACGGGTCGGTCCTCGCCGTCGACGAGCGAGCGGACGATCTGGGGTGCGTACTCACCCGAGGGCAGGAGCTCGACGGGGAACCGCTCGCGGCCGGCGGCCACGTCGGCGGCGAACCCGAACCACTCGGCGTTCTCGGCCCGACGCTCCCAGTACGGGTTCACGGGCAGGGCGAAGCGCTCCACCTGCTCGTCCCACGGGAGGTACCACGGCACGTACTCGCTGTTGTGCTTGGAGCTCTCGGTCACGAAGTAGCCGAACTTCGCCATCAGGTCGGCGCGGACGGTCTCGCCGAACTCGGGATCGGTGGTCGCCAGCTCGCGCAGGCGGGGGTAGAGGTCGACCCCCCGGTGCTCGAGCCGGGTCAGGAAGACCTGGTGGTTGACCCCGGCACCGGCGACGTCGAGCTCGTCGACCGCGAGGCCGAGCCGGCCGGCGAGGGTGGCGGCCGTCATCCAGGTCGAGTGGCACAGCCCGACCGTCCGGGCCTCGGGGACCATCCGGTCGAGCGCCATGCAGCACATGGCCATGGGGTTGGTGACGTTGAGGAGCCAGACGTCGGGGTTGGCGGCGACGGCATCGGCGGCGACGTCGGCCAGGACGGGAGCCGTCCGCAGGATCCGGATGGCGGCACCGACGCCGCACGTGTCGGCGACGGTCTGACGGAGCCCGTAGCGGGCGGGGATCTCGAAGTCGGGACGGATCGAGGTCTGCATGCCGACGCTCACCGACGTGACCACGACGTCCGCACCGTCGAGCGCGGGGCGGCGATCGGTCGTCGCCGTGACGGTGGCCGCCGCCGCGCTGTGCTCGACGACGCGGCGGGCGAACCCTTCTGCCACGGCGAGGCGCCTGCGGTCCGTGTCGACCAGCGCCACCTCGTAGGGCCCGATGCCGTCCAGGGCGCAGAAGTCGGCCAGCTCGTGGAGGAACTGGGCGCTGCCGGCGCCGATGATCGCGACCTTCACCGTGAGCGGCCGATCACCGGTCGGTGTCGGTGGTCGCCGTCCCGGCGTCGGCGCCGGTGTCGGTCGGTCCGCTCCGGGCCCGGCAGGCGGCCGCGCAGAGGTGTGCGTGCACCGCCGCCACGTCGATGTCGATGAGCTCCATGGCCAGCAGGGCGGCCCCGGCGGCCGGGGGAGCGTCGAGCGGGGTGAGCCGGGCTGCGGGCACCACCTCGGTGACGGCGGTCCCGAAGGCGTGGCGGAAGTGCATCTCGGCCCGGAGGTGCACGCTGCCGGCGAGGACCACGTCGATCGTGTCGCGGGTCATGCCCAGGCGCCGGGCGACGCCGGCGACGTCGCGGCCGTGCTGCGCTCCGCACTCGGAGGCGATCCGGACCGCAGCCGCATCGCCGGCCACGGCTGCGTCGAGGACGTGCACGGCGAGGTCGGCGCCGATGAGCTTGGTCCCCCGGGAGATCCCCTCGAACAGCTCGGGCACCGAGCGGGCGCCGGTGGCCTCGAGCAGGCGTGGCGTGAGGTCGGTGGCCTCCCCCGATGCGTGCTGCTCGGCGGCCAGGGCCGCGAGCGCGCCGTTGACGAGGCCCCAGGCGCCGGCTCCCTCCCCGATGGCCACGCCCATGGTCCGCGCCGAGCGACCGGTTCGGTCGCGCCCGGCGGCGACGCCGCCGGTGCCGGCGATCGAGACGCATCCGGCGGACTGCGCCGTCCCGGCACGGAGCGCGGCGAAGGAGTCGTTGGTCAGCACGCGCGGACCGCCGACGCCGAGCGCGGCGATGTGGGGGGTGAGCCGGTCGACGTCGGAGTCCCAGTCGACGCCGGCCAGGCAGAAGGCGGCCGCCGCGACCCGAGGCCGGTCGACGCCGCACTGACCGAGCGCCTCGGTGATCAGACGGTGGAGGACGTCCCCGACCGCCTCGAGTCCGGTGCCCTCCCAGTTGGCCCCACCGCCGGTGGCGAAGGCGATGACCTCGCCGGTGGAGGTGGCCACGCAGACGTCGGTCTTGGTCCCGCCGCCGTCGACCCCCAACACCACCCGCTCACGCATCGAGCCTCCCGAGCCATCCGGCGTGCACTTCCCGCAGACGTTGCCACACCTGGTCGACCCGGTGGGCCGGGGGTCCCAGCGGATGGACGAGCAACGCTCGTCGAGCCGCGTCCTGGTCACCGTGGACGGCCGCGGCGACGGTGAGCAGCTCGACGTCCTTGACGGTGCGCACGAGCGCGTCGACGTCGGGCCGGAGCGGCTCGGTGGGTCGAGGGGTGGCCCGTCCACCCTCGACGCGGGCGGACACCTCGACCACCCAGTCGTCGGGCAACCCGGGGATGGCGCCGGCGTTGGGCACGTTCACCACGTGGTGGACGCCACCCTCGCCGACCAGGTCGGCCAGCAGTGCGGCGGCGGCCTCGGAGTAGTGGGCCCCTCCTCGCTCGGCCAGCTCCGGCGGCGGGGCGTCCAGGGCGACGTCGGCGTACCGCTCCAGGAGCCGGGCCTCGACGTCGGCCACCTCGTCGGCACGGGGCGCACTGACCGCCTGGTGGGCCACCCACGCGGCGGTCTCGGTGTAGTACGCGAGGTACGGGTTGGGGAGGGCGCCGAGCAGCTCGATGCCGGCCCGGGTCCAGGTCGGCGCCACGCTCGGGTCGTCGGGGAACGTCTCGGGGTGGAGCGAGGCCAGCACCGACAACGCCTCGGCGGTGCGGTCCGTGCCGGCGACCACGGCACGGCGGGTCCAGGTCAGGTGGTTGAGCCCCACCACGTCGAGGTCCACGTCCGCCGCCTCGGCGGCGAAGGCCCCCGCGACGAGCGCCTTGGTGGACCACGGGACGTTGCAGACGCCGATGGCGGGGTGGGCGCCGTGACGGCAGAGGGCCTCGGTCACCACGCCGGCCGGGTTGGCGAAGTTCAGGAGGTGGGCGTCGGAGGCCCGGTCGGCCACCACCTCGGCGAGGCTGAGGGCGACGGGGATCGTGCGGAGGGCGTTGGCGAAGCCGCCGATGCCCACGGTCTCCTGGCCGATCAACCCGAGTTCACGGCCCAGCAGCTCGTCGCGGCGGCGCGCGTCGTTGCGGCCGACCCGGACCTGGTTGACCACAGCGCCGGCCCGCTCCACGCCGCTCGCCAGGTCGTCCGTGAGCGTGACCGCGACGCGGTCGCCGGCCGCCCGCTCGACCATGCGCCGGGCGAACCCGCCGACCACCCGGAGGCGTTCGGGGTCGACGTCGACGAGGACGATCTCGTGGAGGTCCAGCTCGGCGCGGCGGCGGAGCAGGCCGTCGACCAGCTCGGGCGTGTAGGTCGAGCCGCCGCCGACCACCGTGACCTTCATCGGAGCGACCTCACCCCGCCGAGCGTAGGGCGGCGCGCCGATGGGCCCCGACGGGGTCGGGGCAGGCTTCCGAGGGCATCGAGACGCCCCGGGTCGTCCCAACTGGGCCGATGCCGAGGCGATCATCGATGGCGTCGCCGTCGTGTGCGGGCCCTTCCCGGTTCCGCGTTGGCCGGGTCCCGGCGCTTCACCTGAGCCGCTCGCCGTCAGCCGGCGCTACGGTCCGGGCATGACGCCGATCGACGAGCACCTCGCCGGGCTCCCCGAGCCGCAGCGGGCCACCCTCCAGCGCCTCGCCGACGACCTCCGTGCCCTCCTGCCCGCCGCCGAGGAGAAGATCAGCTACCGGATGCCCTGCTTCGCCCTGCAGGGAAAGGCCGTCGCCGGCTTCGAGGGGTTCACGGAGCACTGCTCGTACTTCCCGCACAGCGGCACCGTCGTGCCGAAGGTGACGGGGTTGCCCACCTGGGCCCAGCCGGACCGGGGGACCGTGCGCTTCCCGATCGGCAAACGGCTCCCGAAGCAGGTCCTTCGCCAGCTCATCCGCTTCCGCCTCGACGAGGTCTCCGAGGTTGCGAACGGCAAGCGGTTCGAGTTCTTCGACGACGGCTCGGTCAAGGCGGCCGGATCCATGCGGGACGGCCTCCTCCACGGCAACTGGACCTGGTACCGCCGGGACGGCAGCGTGCTGCGGACCGGATCGTTCCGCCGGGGGGAGCAGGTCGGGGAGTGGCGGACCTGGACCCGCGACCAGCAGCCGCCGGGGTGACGGGCCGAAGATCCGGGAGTCCCTGGGGCTCCACCTCGACTTGAGGTCGAGCCTCGATCGATGCTCGAGGGTTGAGGGTTCTGGTCGGTGCCGTGGGTGGCCGGGCACGGACCGACTCGTCCGTGCAACGATGCGCAACCCGCCGAGGAGAGGCCGCCCATGCGTCGAGACACCGCCCGCGTCCATCCCGAGCTGCGCCGCGTTGCCGCGTTGCTCCCGCGAAGCCCGGTCTCGGCCCGGACGATCGGGCCGATCCGGCGGCTGACCGGCCTGCTGGACCGGCGCCTGCCGGCCGGCACCACCGTGGAGGACGTGGGTGGGGTGCGGTCGCGGGTCCACCGTCCACCCGCCGATCGCCCGACGGCCGGACCTCGGCCGGGCATCCTGTGGATCCACGGCGGGGGGTTCGTCATGGGTACCCCGGCCCAGGACGACGTGATCGCCCGGCGGCTGGCCGAGCGGCACGGGGCGATCGTCGTCGCCCCCGACTACCGACTGGCGCCCGAGCACCCGTTCCCGGCACCCCTCGAGGACTGCCACGCCGCCCTGGTGGGCCTGGCCGCCCGAGACGACGTCCACCCGGAGCGCATCGTCATCGCCGGGGCCAGCGCGGGCGGTGGGCTCTGCGCCGGGCTGGCGTTGCTGGCCCGTGACCGCGGTGAGGTGCGTCCGGTGCTCCAGGTCCTCGTCTACCCGATGCTCGACGATCGCACCGCACTCCGCTCCGACATCGACGAGGCCGGCTTCCGGATGTGGACGAATCGCTCGAACCGCTTCGGCTGGACGTCGTACCTGGGTCGGCCGCCGGGCGGCGACGGCGTCCCGCCCCATGCCGCCCCGGCCCGGGCCGAGGACCTCGTGGGCCTGCCGCCGGCATGGATCGGCGTGGGGACGCTCGACCTGTTCTGCGACGAGGACCGCGCCTACGCCGAACGGCTGCGCGCCGCGGGGGTCGACGTCGACCTCGAGGTGGTCGAGGGCGCGTTCCACGCCTTCGACGGCGCCGTGCCTCGTGCCGCCGTGACCCGGAGCTTCGTGGCCGCCCAGGACGCCGCGATCGCCGAGGTGCTCGACCGTCGCCGATCCACGGCGGACGGGCGTGACCGATGACCGTTCCCGTCGGGGCATCGACGTGCCGATGCAGTCGTCGTGCTGGGATCGACGGCCACCTGCGAGCTGCCACCGGCCCGCGGGCGCGACGGTGAGCTCCGAGGACGGCGCTGGCTGATCCTGAGCTTCGTGTTCTGCCCGTGCCATCTGCCGTGGACGCTGGGGATCCTCGCCATGTTGGGGGGAGGCACCGCGCTCGGAGCGTTCGTGCGTGGCAACGGGTGGCTCGTGGGCGCAGTGGTGACGGCGCTGTGGATCGCCGGCACCGCCCGCGGGTTCCTGCTCATCCGCCGGGCCGAACGGGCGGCTGACACGGCCCTGGCGCTCGCATCGACGGCCCCTCCGGTGGGGCTTGGTACGGTCGCTGCCCGTGACCGCACCCCCTGACGGCCCCGCCGACGGCCCTCGACCCGCCTCCGACTTCCTGCGTGACCTCATCCGCCAGGACGCCACCGACGGCACCTTCGGCGGTCGGGTCCAGACGCGGTTCCCACCCGAGCCCAACGGCTACCTCCACATCGGACACGCGAAGGCGATCTGCCTCGACTTCGGACTCGCCGCCGAGTTCGGCGGCACGTGCAACCTCCGCTTCGACGACACCAACCCCGACACCGAGGACACCGAGTACGTCGAGGCCATCGTCGAGGACCTCGCCTGGTTGGGCTTCGAGCTCCCGCGCCCGCCCCTCTACGCATCCGACTACTTCGAGCAGCTCTACGCCTGGGCCGAGCACCTGATCGCCGAAGGCCTGGCCTACGTGGACGACCAGGACGGCGAGACCATCTCGGCCCAGCGGGGCGGGTTCGGTCGGCCCGGGGTCGCGTCGCCGTACCGGGACCGCTCGGTCGAGGAGAACCTCGACCTGTTCCGCCGCATGCGAGCCGGCGAGTTCCCCGACGGCGCCCGCGTCCTGCGGGCCAAGATCGACATGCAGGCCGAGAACATGCAGCTGCGCGATCCGGTGATGTACCGGATCCGCCACGCCCGTCACCACCGCACCGGCGACGCCTGGTGCATCTACCCCACCTACGACTGGGCGCACGGCCAGAGCGACGCCATCGAGGGCGTCACCCACTCGTTGTGCACGCTCGAGTTCGACAGCCACCGCCCGCTCTACGACTGGTACCTCGAGCACCTGCCGCTCCCGGGTCACCAGCCGCGCCAGAGCGAGTTCGCCCGTCTCGAGCTGACCCACACGGTCACCTCCAAGCGGAAGCTGGCCGCGCTGGTGGCCAACGGCACGGTGGACGGGTGGGACGACCCCCGCCTGCCCACCCTGCGCGGGCTGCGCCGGCGCGGCTACCCAGCGGCAGCGATCCGCGAGTTCTGCGACTTCATCGGCGTTGCCCGCACCAACAGTCGCCATGCGATCGAGCTGCTCGAGTCGTTCATCCGTCGCCACCTCAACGCCACGGCGCAGCGGCGGATGGTGGTGCTCCGCCCGATCCGCCTGCGGATCACCAACTGGCCCACCGACGCGGCCGGCGATCCGGTGGTCGAGTGGGTCGAGCTGTCGAACAACCCCGAGGATCCCGCCGACGGCGTCCGCACGGTGGCGTTCAGCGGCGACCTGTGGATCGAGGCCGACGACTTCCGGGCCGAGCCACCACCCAAGTACTTCCGCCTCTCGCCGGGCAAGGAGGTCCGCCTCCGGGGCGGCTACCTGGTGACGGCCACCGACTTCGACACCGACGCCGAGGGCAACGTCACGGAGGTGCGGGCCACCTACGACCCCGACACGCGTGGCGGCAACGCCCCTGACGGCCGCAAGGTCAAGGCGACGATCCACTGGGTCTCGGCCGCCCACGCCGTCGACGTCACCGCCGCCCTCTACGAGCGGCTGTTCACCGCCGAGGTGCCGGGGGAGGCCACCGGGGATCCCTTCGACGAGCTGAACCCGGCGTCGCGAGCCGTGCTCGACGGCTGCAAGGCCGAGGCGGCGCTGGCCCGCTGCGCTCCCGGCGAGGTCGTGCAGTTCGAGCGGCTCGGGTACTTCGCGCACGACCCCCACACCCCGATGCGGTTCCACCGCACCGTCGGGCTCCGTGACGAGTGGGCCAACCTCCAGAAGCGCCAGGCTCGTTGACGTCGACCCGGCGGGGCGGTCGTGTCCCCGTCGCCGTTGCGCGGTGGGCGATAGGTTCGGGCCGGGGAGGGTGAGCATGGCGCGACATCGGAGGGTTCGGGCGCGGCGCGGTGGCGGCCGCCGGTCGGCGTGGCCCGGCCCGGTCGCCGTGGTGGTGCTGGTCAGCGTGGCATTGGTGGCGTCCTGCTCGGACACGCCGGAGCGGGCCGACGCCGGCTCGACGTCGACCTCGGCGCCGGCGCCGACGGTCGACGGATCCCCGCCGCCGGCTGCGCCCATGGCCGAGGCCGACGCCGAGGCGCTCGCTGCGCTGGTGGGGACCGCCGGCTGCGACGAGCTCGACGCCGGGCACTGCCTCCTGCCCTTCCCGAGCGACCGGTTCACCGTGGCCGACGCCGAGGCCGACACCGGTCGTCGGGTGCGGCTGCCCGCCGGGCAGCTGGCCAACGTCGCCGGCGCCGCGCTCGACCCGACCGAGTGGAACCGAAACGACGGCTTCAGCCCGGGGACCCCGATGATGGCGACCCTGCCCGGCGTCGACCTCGCCGCCAGCGACGCTGCGCCGCTGGGCGACCTCGGCCGTTCGATCGAGGACGACTCGCCGACGGTCGTGGTCGACCTGACCACCGGCGACCGTCTGGCGCACTGGGCCGAGCTCGATGCCGGCGCGCCCGCCGGGGCGACGCCCACCCTCATCCTCCGTGGCGCCGCCGCGCTCCCCGAGGGGCACGAGATCGGCGTCGCCCTCCGTGGCCTGGTCGACGCGTCCGGCGACGCGCTCGCGGCGCCGCTGGCGTTCCGGGCCTACCGCGACAACCTCACCACCGACATCGAGTCGGTGGAGGCACGGCGCGCCGACATGGAGGACCTCTTCGCCGGGCTGGCCGAGGCCGGGGTCGAGCGGTCGGACCTGCAGCTGGCATGGCGGTTCAGCGTCGCCAGTGCCGCGTCCATCGCCGGACCGCTCCTGGCGATGCGCGACGACGCCTTCGACCGGCTCGGTTCGGCCGCTCCCACCTTCGTCGTCGACCAGGTCGTCGAGGCCGACCTGCCGCCCGGCATCGGACGACGGGTCCTCGGCCACGTCGACGTGCCGCTCTACCTCGACGGCGACGGCGCCCCGGGGTCCCGGCTGGTGCGGGGCGCCGACGGCGATCCGGCGTGGACCGGCACGACGTTCCCCGCTCGGTTCACGTGCCAGATCCCCGCCGATTCGCTCGCCGGACCGGGCCGCACGGCGCGGCCGGTCGTCTACGGCCACGGCCTGATGGGCAGCGCCGGCGAGGCCGAGAACTCCCAGGTCGCCCGGATCGCCTCGACCAACCAGATGCTCTACTGCGCCACCGACTGGTTGGGGATGAGCGCGGGCGACATCGGCAACGTGGCGGGGATCCTCGGCGACATGTCGCGCTTCCCGACGATGGCCGAACGCGGACTGCAGGGCATCCTGGCCACGCTCTTCCTGGCCCGCGCCATGCGTCACGACGACGGCTTCTCGGCGCACCCCGGGTTCCGCACCGCCGCCGGCCAGCCGGTCGTCGACGGCGAGGAGGTGTACTTCGACGGCAACAGCCAGGGTCACATCATGGGGGGCGCGGCCACCGCGGTGTCCCAGGAGTGGACGAAGGCGGTGCTCGGGGTGGGCGGCATGAACTACTCGCTGCTGCTGGATCGCAGCGTCGACTTCGACAGCTACTTCGCCGTCATGCGGGCCGCCTATCCCGACCGGGTGGACCAGCTGGTGATCTACGGGGTCATCCAGATGCTGTGGGACCGCATCGAGGGCAACGGCTACGCCCAGCACCTGACCACATCGCCCTACCCGGACACACCGGCCCACCGGGTGCTCCTGCACGTGGCGCTGGGCGACCACCAGGTCACGACGTGGTCGGCCGAGATCCAGGCCCGGACCATCGGCGCCAGGCTGCGGACCCCGGCCCTGGCGGACGGCCGGCACCCCGACACCGAACCGTTCTGGGGACTCGAGGCGGTCGAACGGTTCCCGACGACCGACTCGGTGCTCGTGTACTGGGACAGCGGGACGCTGACCGCCCCGACCGCCAACGTCACCCCCGTGACCTCGGAGGCGTTCCGAGCGGCCTGCGGGGCGCTCGACGAGGATCGTCGCGAACGCGACGCCCGGTGCGCGGACAGCCACGAGGATCCCCGGCGGGCGCCGGACTCGATCGCTCAGAAGGACGCCTTCTTCCGGCCCGACGGCCGCATCGAGGACACCTGCCGGGGCGAACCCTGCCGGGCGCCGAATCGCTTCACGCTCGACTACTGAGCCAGCTCCGGGAGGCCGAGCTCCGCGAGGAGTACGGGTCGACCCTCGTCGATCGAGCGGTGGGCGGCCTCGCCCATCGCCACCGACCACAGCCCGTCCTCGACGGTGACCTCGGCAGGTCGGCCCTCACGGAGTGCCCGGACCATGGCCCGGTGCTCGAGGAAGGACGAGCCCTGGTGCAGCTCGGGGTAGGGCACGTCGGGATCCTGCGGCGCGGGGACCTCGACGGGGCCGGACCCGTCCCGCGGCCCGAACCACACCCGGTCGCCCGGCACGGTCGCCTCGACCTTGCCCCGGTCACCGACCACGCACAGCTCCTGTTCGAACCGCCCGCCCTCGGCGAACATCGACAGGTCGAGGGCGCCCCGCACGCCGTTCGCGAAGTCGACGATGACGAACGCGTTGTCCAAGATGTCGGGCACCCGGCCGTCGTAGCGCTCGTCGAGGTGGTTCACGTCCTGGCCGCCCGAGGCGTACACCCGGACGGGGTCGGCCTCGGCCACCAGCCGCATGAGGTCGAAGAAGTGGCAGCACTTCTCGACCAGCGTCCCCCCGGTGTTGGCCGTGAACCGGTTCCAGTCGCCGACCTTCTGGAGGAAGGGGAAGCGGTGCTCCCGGATCGACACCATCCGCGTCGTGCCGCAGCCGCCACCGGCCACCTGGTCCAGCAGCGTTCGCACCGACGGCATGAAGCGGTACTCGAGGCCCACCCACACCATCGCGTCACGGCCGGCGGCGCGGCGCTGCACCTCGAGGCAGTCGGCCACCGTCGTGCAGAGCGGCTTCTCGACGAGGATCGCCAGGTCGGTGTCCCAGAGGTCGTCGAGGACGGAGCGGTGCGTGTGGTTCGGCGTGGCCACCACCACGACGTCGAGGTCGTCGCGCTCCAGCAGCGCCCGGTGGTCGCGGTAGGTGGCCAGGTCGTGGCCGGCACAGGCGACGCCCCACTCCAACGAGGGTTCGTGGGGGTCCGCGATGGCCACGGCGACGGCGTCGGGGAGGTGGGCCAGGTCGAGCAGGTGCTCGCCGCCCATCATCCCGGACCCGATGATGCCGTAGCGCAGGGGTTCGTCGGTCGAGATGGCGTCCACGGCGGCCGATCATGGCCGCCGAACGGTGACGACTACCAGAACTTGTGGGGAGCGCCGGCGGCGAAGACGGCGGCGGCCACGGTGGCGACCTTGACGACGACGGCGGTGAGGCGGGGGGACCGGTGCACGGCGGGCTCCTGGCTGGTGGGGGATCGAAGGGGACGAGATGTCCCGACATACCTGTCGGCACGCGCCGCCACCCCGCTGGATGGGTCGTTCGACTCATTGGGGGGACGATCCGTTCGGCCTGCCGCTTCGTTCGCCGGCTCAGGTCAGGGCGTGGTCGGCCGACGGGAGGTCGTGCTCCTGGTCGTCGCGATCGCCATCGGCGTGGCGCCGCTGCCGCTGCTCGGCGGTCGGTGGTCCCGGGTGGCCCACATCGCGCTGCGGGGGACCGGCTGGCTGTGGGCGGCGGTGGCCGCACAGGTGGTCGCCTACGGCTTCGATGCCGTCGGTCCGCGCGCCGCGCCGGTGGTGCACGTCGGCTCCTACGCGCTCCTGGTGCCGTTCCTCGCGACCAACCGGGCGCTCCGCGGCATGCGTTGGGTGCTGGCCGGAGCGCTCCTCAACCTGGCGGCCATCGCGGCCAACGGCGGCGTGATGCCGGCGTCACCGGCCGCGGTGCGCTCGGCCGGGCTGGAGCTCGGCGAGACCGAGAACTCCCGTCCCGTGGACCGCCCCCGCCTGGCCGAGCTCGGCGACGTCTGGGCGGTTCCCGCCGGACTCCCGTTCGCCAACGTGTTCAGCCCCGGCGACGTCCTCCTGGTGCTCGGCGGCATCCGGGTGATCCACACCGCCGCCGGCTCGCGCCTGCGTCGGGCGCGACGGCGCGGCGGCAACCCGCCCGACCTCGGACCCGACACCGTGAGCGACGAGGTGGCGGTCCCGTAACGTCGGCGGCCGTGAGCACCAGCACCGAGCCCGCCGACCGCCCCTACGAGGCAGAGATCCGTCGAACCACCCACGGCGTGGCGCACGTTCGGGCCGAGGACCTGGGCAGCGTGGCCTTCGGCCAGGGCTACGCCTGCGCCGCCGACCACCTGCCGACCATCGCCGACCAGGTGCTGAAGGTCCGCAGCGAGCGGGCCCGGTTCTTCGGCCGCGGCCCGGCCGACCGGCACGTGAACTCCGATCTCGGCTACCTGGCGCTGGGGGTGCGGGCGTGGGGCGAGCGGATGGCCCGCACCCAACCGCCGGAGGTGGTCGAGCTGGTCGCCGGGTACGCGGCGGGGGTCAACCGTTGGCTCGCCGACCACGGCACCGACGGCCTGCCCCGGTGGTGCCGTGGGGCGCCGTGGATCCGGCCGCTGAGCGTCGAGGACCTCTTCACGCTGTACGCCGACGTGGCGCTCATGGCCTCGGGTCGCAACGTGGTCGAGCTGGTCGGGGCCGCCCAGCCGCCGGGCGCGGAGCCGGTGGTGGGCCCGCCGACCGACCAACCGATCGTCCCCCCCGACCATCCCGGGTCCAACGGGTGGGCGATGGGTCGAGCCGTCACGGCCAACGGTCGGGGGCTGGTCGTCGCCAACCCCCACTTCCCCTGGCGTGGCGACGGCCGGTTCTGGGAGTGCCACCTCACGGTTCCCGGGCGCCTCGACGTCTACGGGGTCTCGCTGATCGGTACACCGCTGGTCCAGATGGGGTTCAACCGCCACGTGGCGTGGACGCACACCTTCAGTCGGGGCCACCGCTTCACGTTCCACCAGCTCCGGCTCGCCGACGGCGACCCGACCCGGTACCACCACGGCGACGAGCTGCGCCCGATGACGTCGGCCGTGCACCACATCGACGTCCTGGAGGACGACGGCACCGTCCAGCCGCTCGAACGCACGCTCTGGCGTACCCACCAGGGCCCGATGCTCGACGTTCCGCTGGTGGGCTGGTCGGCCCTGGCCGGGTTCGCCCTGGGTGACGCCAACGACGGCAACGACCGGTTCCTGGGGCAGTACCTGGCCATCGACACGGCCCGCTCGGTGGAGGAGCTGCGCGAGGCGGTGCGGACCCACCAGGGCATCCCGTGGACGAACGTGGTCGCCGCCGACGACCGGGGCGAGGTCTGGTACGCCGATCCCTCGACCACGCCGCTCCTGGCCCCGGAGGCCGAGGAGCGCTTCCGTCGTCGTGTCACCGAGGACCTCATCGGTGCGCTGATGTTCAGCCAGCGAGTGGCGCTGCTGGACGGTTCGGACCCCGGCGACGACTGGGTCGAGGTCGAGGGGGCGCCCGGGCGGGGGCTGGCGCCCATCGACCGCCTGCCGGAGCTCCGGACCGACACCGTGGCGTTCAACAGCAACGACCCGTACTGGGTGCCCCACCCCGAGCTGCGCGTCGAGGGCGCCCCGGTGCTGTGCGGCCTGGCTCGCGAGCCGCTCAGCCCCCGGACCCGCATGAACGCCACGATCCTGGCCGGCGGTGCGCCCAGCGGACCGGGACCCGACGGCTGGACGCGGGAGCAGGCCAGCGTGGCGCTCCTCGACAACGCCTCGCTGCTGGCCGAGCTGCTCCTCGACGACGTGTTGGCGAGGTGCCGTGGCCACCACGATGTCGAGGTCGACGGACGGGTCCACGACGTCACGGCCGCCGCCGCCGTGCTCGAGGCGTGGGACCGGCGCTTCGACCTGGACTCGGTGGGCGCGGTGGTCTGGCGGGAGCTGCTGGCCTCGTTCTCCGACGACGACCTCCGGGGCGGGGGATCGCTGTGGGCCGAACCCTTCGATCCGGCCGACCCCGTCGCGACCCCGAGCGGGCTGGCGCCGGTGCCGGCGGAGGGCCCCGATCCGGTGGTGGTGGCGCTGGCCCGCGCCGTGACGGTGCTGGAGGGGGCCGGGGTGCCGATCGACGCGGCGCTCGGCGACGTCCAGTTCGTCGAGCGCAGCGGGCGGCGCATCCCGCTCCACGGCGCGAACGAGGTGGAGGGCATCGCCAACGTGGTGGCGCCGGTGGGTGCCTTCGTGCGCAGCGACCTCGAACCGGAGGAGGAGCAGCAACGTGACCCCGTCGCCGGTCGGGTGGAACGAACCGGGCTCCGCCACGGTGGGTACCCCGTCACCTACGGCGCCAGCTTCGTGTGCGTCGTCGGCTTCGGCGACGAGGGTCCGGAGGCCGAGGGCCTCCTGGTCTACGGGCAGTCCGGCGACCCCGCGTCGCCTCACCACGTCGACCAGGTGGAGGCGTTCGCCCGCAAGGAGCTGCGGCCGATGCGCTTCACCGATGCGGCCATCGACGCCGATCCGGAGCTGCACACGCTCGTCGTCCGCTCGTGAGGGTGGTCGCCGGCGCCGCCCGGGGCCGACGGCTGGTGGCGCCCGAGGGTCGCGCCACCCGTCCGACCTCCGACCGCGTGCGCGAAGCGCTGTTCAACGCGCTCGGGTCGATGGACGTGCTCGTGGGCGCGCGGGTGGCCGACCTCTTCGCCGGCTCGGGGGCGCTCGGCATCGAGGCGCTCAGCCGTGGCGCCGCCCACGTCACCTTCGTCGAGTCCGACCGCGCTGCGGTCGAGGTCATCCGGCGGAACCTGGAGCTCTGCGGGTTCGCCGACCGGGCCCGGGTGCGGCTCGACGCGGTCGAGCGAGAGGTGCCGACGTTGGGCCCGCTGGACCTGGTGCTGGCCGACCCGCCCTATGCCTACGACGGCTGGGGAGCGCTGAGCGCCGGGATCCGGGCCCGGGTCCTGGTCGTCGAGTCCGACCGAGCCGTGGTGCTGTCGCCGGACTGGGAGGTGCAGAGGTCGCGGACCTACGGCGGTACGGTGTTGCAGATCGCCACGCGGGTCGGACCGGAACCCGCGACCGAACCACAGGAGCCGGCCCCGTGACCGTGGTCCTCTACCCGGGATCGTTCGACCCGATCCACAACGGCCACGTCGAGATCGTGGAGACCGCGGCCCGCCTCTTCGACAAGGTCGTGGTGGCGGCGGTGCGGAACCCGCAGAAGGGCACACCGCTGTTCTCCCTCGAGGACCGCCAGGAGCTGATCGAGGAGAGCTTCGGCCATCTGGACAACGTCGAGGTGACCCTGTTCTCCTCTCTGGTGGTGGACCTGGCCCGCCAGGTCGGGGCCCACTTCATCGTCAAGGGCCTCCGGGCCGTGTCCGACTTCGAGTCCGAGTTGCAGATGGCCCAGATGAACCGGTCCATCTCGGGGGTCGACACGCTCTTCATCCCGACCACCTCGTCCCATTCGTTCCTCGCCTCCAAGCTGATCCGGGAGATCGCCCGCTTCGGCGGCAACGTCGATTCCATGGTCCCGGCGTGCGTGGCGAACCGTCTCAAGGAGCGCTACCCGTCGTGACCGACCACATCGATCTCACCGATCCGCTCATCGTCGACCACCCGGCCGTGCAGCGCTCCGAGGACCTGCTTCGCCAGGCGGTGGAGATGGTGGAGACCGCCCGGTCGATGCCGATGTCGGCGACCGTGATGGTCAACCGCGACGAGCTGCTCGAGGTGCTCGACGAGGTCCTCGCCTCGCTGCCCGACGAGTTGCGCGCCGCCCGGTACCTGCTCAAGGAGCGCGACGAGTTCCGGGCCAAGGCACACCGCGAGGCCGAGGAGATCATCGCCGACGCCACGTCCCAGGTGGCCCGCATGGTCCAGCGCACCGAGGTGGTCAAGGCCGCCGAGCGACGGGCACGGGAGATCCTCGACGACGCCGAGGCGGAGGCCCGCCGGATGATGCGCGAGGCCGAGGACTACTGCGACCAGAAGCTGGCCAGCTTCGAGATCGTCCTCGACCGCCTCACCAAGACGGTCCATGCCGGACGCCGGAAGCTGGCGGCCACCATCGCCGAGATCGAGCTCGCCCCCGAGGAGCAGGACGAAGGGGCCGCCTTCTTCGACCAGGACCTGGAGTGAGCCTCCGCGTCAACGTCGCCGAGCTGCGGCGGCGGGTCGGCGAACGACGCCCGGTCAGCGCCGAGGTCGTGCTCGTCGACGCCGCGGTCGGGCCGACCCGGGTGGACGACGACACGCCGGTCGCCGTCGAGATCGAGCTCGAGTCCGTGTCGGGTGGTGTGTCGGCCACGGGCTCGCTCCGCGGTCGGTGGGTGGGGGAGTGCCGCCGTTGCCTCGATCCGGTGGCGGGGCCGCTCGAGATCGAGCTCGACGAGGTCTTCGAGGAGCGGCCCACCGAGGGCGAGACCTACCCCATCGAGTCCGACGTGATCGACCTGGCCCCGATGGTGCGCGAGTCGGCCATGCTGGCGCTCACCGTGGGCCCGCTCTGCCGCGAGGACTGCCCCGGTCCCTCGCCCGAGCAGTTCCCCGTCACGGTGGCCGAGGACGAGCCCGCCCCCGCGCTCGATCCACGCTGGGCCGCACTCGACCAGCTGCGCGATTCGGACGAGGGGGACCCGCTCCGATAGCCTGTCCGGGCTCGACGAGTCCCCCAGACGAGGAACGACCATGGCCGTCCCCAAGAAGAAGATGTCGAAGGCGAAGAGCCGCATGCGGCGGGCGTCCGCCTGGCGCCTCGACGCCCCGGCCCGGAGCCTCTGCCCCCGTTGCGGCGCCGCCAAGCTGCCGCACGTCGTCTGCGGGAACTGCGGCTGGTACCACGGTCGTCAGGCCATCGAGGTCGACTGAGGCCGCGGGCGGGCGCCAGGGACCTCGGTCCCGGTTCGGCCGCCCCACCCCACGGGTCGCGGCTAGGCTGCCCGCCCGGTGCCAGCAGAGACCCATACCCATCACGCCCGCCTCGACCGTTCCGCGGTGCTCGACCTGGTGCGTGAGCGACTCGGCGAGATCCTCGAGATCGACCCGTCGACCATCGACGAGTCGGCGAGCTACCAGGACGACCTGCACGCCGACTCGATCGCGCTGATCGAGCTGGTCGACGCCCTCGAGGAGGAGTTCGGCGAGCGCACGGTCGGCTTCCACTTCGACGACGACGACCTCGAAGACCTCCAGACCGTCCGTGACACCGTCGACTATGTCGTCGCCCGCCTCGGCTGACCGGGACCGGCGCAGCACGTTGGTCGCCTTCGCCGAGCGGGTGGGACACCCCTTCGAGGACCTCGACGATCTCGAGGCGGCCTTCCGCCACCGGTCGTGGTGCGCCGAGCATCCCGGACCGCCCTCCAACGAGCGCCTCGAGTTCCTGGGCGACGCCGTGCTCCAGCTCGTGGTCACCGAACGCCTCTACACGGGCTCGCCCGAGCTGGCCGAGGGCGTCCTCGCCCAGCGCCGCGCCGCGCTCGTCAACACCCGGATCCTGGCCGAAGCCGCCCGCCGGGTCGACCTCGGCCGGCTCCTGCGACTCGGGCGGGGCGAGGCCGCCACCGGTGGGGCCGACAAGGACTCCATCCTGGCCGATGCCACCGAAGCGGTGATCGGTGCGGTGTACCTCGACGGCGGCCTCGATGCGGCCGTCGGGGTGGTGGCCACGTTGCTCGAGGTCGACCTGGCACGCGTCGAGGCCGGAGCGGACCCCGGCGACCCGAAGTCGCGGCTCCAGGAGGTGGCGGCTCGCCAGCTCGACGCCGTGCCCCGCTACGAGGTCAGCGAGCGGGGACCCGACCACGCCAAGGAGTTCTCGGCGGTGGTGCGGGTCGGTGCCCTGACGGGCGATGGCGAGGGCCGCACCAAGAAGGACGCCGAACAGGCGGCGGCCGCCGCCGCGTTGGCGGCGATCGCGACGTTGGCCCAGGAAGGGAACCGACCATGACCATGCTGGAGCTTCCGGAGCTCGAGATCCTCCGCCGCGACCTCGACAAGGACGTGGGGGGCAAGAAGGTCAAGGAGCTGGCGGCCCCGAGTGCCGCGACCATCAAGCGGGCGGGGACGAAGAAGGCCCTCACGGCGCGGTTGGTGGGGGCGAAGCTCGGCAAGGTGACCCGTCGGGGCTCCTGGATCTGCGTCGAGCTGGACTCGGGCGAGGTGCTGATGGTGCGGATGGGCGACCGGGCCCAGCTCCGCCGTCACCAGAACAAGGACGCGGTGGCCAAGGGAACGGCGGTGGTCATCACCTTCACCCAGCACGGCCAGCTGCGGCTGGTCGACCCGGCCAAGTCGTCGGAGCTGTTCGTGGCCACGCCCGAGGAGGTGCCCGACGTGGTCGGGACCGTGGGCCTCGACCTCGTCGACGAACCCGTGTCGTGGACGAAGTTCGGCAACATGCTGCTCTCTCGGCCGGGCCCGCTGAAGGCCGCGCTGATGGACCCCACGATGTTGGTGGGCATCGGGCCGCTCTACAGCGACGAGATCCTCTTCGAGGCCGAGCTCCGCTACGACCGTGACCCGCGTTCGCTCACCACCCAGGAGATCCGCCGCCTGTACCGGGCCGCGGTCGAGATCGTCCACGACGCGGTCAAGCACGGGGGGACCACGCTGGGCGAGGACGGCCTCACCACCCTGGCCGGCCAGCCGGGGGGGTACGGCGAGTTCGTCAACGTGCACGGCCGGGAGGGTCAGATGAGCCCACGGGCCCGCGGCCCGATCGTCAAGGCCAAGTTCGGGTCGGGCTTCACGTACTTCTGCGAGCAGACGCAGCGGTAGTCGAGCGAACTCGTCGGCGGGGCGGGCGCTGGGCCAGACTCGGCCCTCCACGCGTCGGTGGAGAACGGAAGGACCGGGGTGTACCTCAAGACGCTGCAGATCAAGGGGTTCAAGTCGTTCGCCGACGCGGCCACCCTCGACCTCGAGCCCGGGGTCACCGTCGTGGTGGGTCCGAACGGCTCGGGCAAGTCCAACGTGGTCGACGCCATCGGTTGGGTCCTCGGCGCCCAGGCTCCCTCGGCCGTGCGGTCCCAGAAGATGGACGACGTGATCTTCGCCGGGTCGGCCAAGCGTCCGGCGCTGGGTCGCGCCGAGGTGGGGCTGACCATCGACAACAGCTCGGGCACGCTGCCGATCGAGTTCACCGAGGTCACCATCACCCGCACCCTGTTCCGCTCCGGTGACTCCGAGTACGCGATCAACGGCGTGCCCTGCCGGCTGCTCGACATCCAGGAGCTCCTGAGCGATTCGGGCGTGGGACGCCAGCAGCACGTCATCATCAGCCAGGGCCAGATCGACGCGGTGCTCAACGCCAAGCCGGAGGAGCGTCGGCTGATCATCGAGGAGGCGGCCGGCGTCCTCAAGTACCGGCGACGCAAGGAGAAGGCCGAGCGACGGCTCGCCGCCACCGAGGCCAACCTCCTGCGGATCCAGGACCTCCTCCGGGAGGTCCGCCGTCAGCTCCGCCCCCTCGAGCGGCAGGCCGACGCCGCCCGGCGCCACGGCGCGGTGCTGGCCGAGCTCCAGGCCCTCAAGCTCCACCTGGCCGGTCGCGAGCTGGCCCGCCTCCGGACCGTGCTGGCCGAGTCCACCGCTCGCCAGCAGGAGTTGGGCGCATCCGACCGCGCGCTGCGCAGTCGTCTGGCCGCGTTGGACGCCCAGGTCATCGAGACCGAGGCGCAGCTCTCGGCGGCGGGTGGCGAGGACATCGGCGACGTGCTCGTCCGCTACGAGTCGCTCCGTGAGCGAGCCCTCGGCCTGCAGTCGCTGCTGGCGGAGCGCCGTCGGGGGGTCGAGCGGGACCGCAACGCCTTCGTCGACCAGGCCGTCGTGGCCACCCTCGAGGCCGAGCACGCGCAGCTCGCCGCCGAGCTGGCCGACGTCACGGCCGAGGCCGGCACCATCGACGTCGACACGGCCTCGCTGGCCGCCGCCGAGGCCGAGTTGGCCCGGGCACGGGCCGGCTTCGAGGCCGAGTGGGGGAACGACGTCGTGCCGCCCAGCGGCGCGGCGGCCGAGGTCCGGGGCGAGCTCATGGCGCTGCGGGCCACCGCGGAGCGGACCGAGACCGACCGCAAGCGCCTCGCGGCCCGCCGCGAGGGGCTCGACGAGCGGCGTCGGCGGATCGCCGAGGAGCTGGAGCGGGCCCAGGCGGACCACGCCGAGCTGGCGTCGTCGCTGCCCCGCCTGACGGCCGCGGCGGAGCGGGCGCTGGCCGATCGCGACGCCGCCGCCTCGGCCGCCACGGCCGCCGAGGAGCGGGGGGCCGCCGCGCTCGCCGAACACCAACGGTGGGCGGCGCGGGCCGCCGCGCTCGAGGTGGCGCTCGACGAGGCCCGCCAGCGGGCCGGGGCCGAGCGGTTGAGCGGCCTGGACGGCCTGGTGGGCACCCTCCTGGACGTCGTCGAGGTCGAGACCGGGTGGGAGCCGGCCTTCGAGGCCGCCGTCGCCGACGCGCTCGGCTCGATCGTGGTCGAGGACGCGTCGGTGGCCCGGCGGGCGCTCGAGCTGCTCGCCGATGGCGGTGCCGGCGCGGTGCTGCCGCTCTCGGGCGCGGCGGGCCCACTCGTCCCGCCGCCGGTCGGCGACCCGGTCCGCTCGCACGTCCACGGTCGTCGCCCGGGCGTCGACGGACTGCTCGACGGCCTCCTGGCCCGTGTCGTGCGCGTCGACGGTGACTGGAGCACGGCCCTGGACGCCGCGCTGGCCCACCCCGACGCCGTGGTGGTGACCGCCGCGGGCGATCGCTTCGGTGCGTCCGGCTGGCGGGTCGGACTGGCGGGTGCCGGCGCCACCGGCGCCGCCCTGGAAGAGGCCCGTGAACGGGCCGAGGCCTCCGGGCGGAGCAGCGACGAGGCCCGCGACGTCGCCCGCGACGCCCGCCGCCGAGCCGAGGAGGCCCGCAACGCGGCGGCCGAGGCCGAGCGCGACGCGGAACGGGCGGCCAACCGGCTCCGGTCCCTGGCCGAGGCCCGGAGTCGCCTCGAGCGCGATCGGGACGAGGCGGTGGCGGAGCTGGCGACGGTCGACGGCCACCTGGGCGAGCTGGCCGAGCGCACTGCCATCGAGGCCACGCGCCGTGCCGACCTCGAGGGTCGGCTCCCGGCGCTGGAGGCGGCCGAGGCCGAGCTCAACGAGCGGGCCCGGCGGACCGCTGCGGCTCGGCGAGCACTCGAGGAGCAGGCCGCGGCAGTGGGAGCCCTGCGCAGCGACGTCGAGGTGCGGGTGGCCGCCGTCGACGAGCGCCGGCGCTTCCTCACCGACCGCATCGCCCAGGTCGACGAGCGTCTTTCGCGCCACGCCGCCGAGCGGGAGGCGGCTGCTGAACGTCGTCTCGAGCTCGATGCCCGGGCCATGGTCACCGAGCAGCTCCAGGCGTTCGTGGTCGATCGCCTGGCCCATGTCTCCGAGACGCTGGGTGAGCTCCGGGAGGCACGCCGTCGCCAGTCCGAGCGGACCCGGGCGGTCACGACGCGCCTCGAGGGGCTCCGACGGGAGCGGTCCGCCGCCGAGAAGGAGCTGGAGGGCGTCCGCGAACGCCTGCAGCGCGCCGAGATCGCGGATGCCGAGACCAGGCTCCGGATCGAGGCGGCCACGGCCTCGGTGCGCGACGACCTCGACACCGAGCCCGAGCGGGCGATCGCGGCGCCGTGCCCGGACCTCCCCGACGGGACCTCGCCGCAGTCCCGGCTGCGCGAGCTCGAACGGGAGATCCGCCTCATGGGCCCGATCAACCCCCTCGCCCTCGAGGAGTTCGAGGCGCTCCAGGAGCGGCACCAGTTCCTCGAGTCCCAGCTCGAGGACATCCGCTCCACCCGTCGCGAGCTCACCAAGGTCATCCGGGCGGTCGACGAGGAGATCGTCAACGTGTTCTCCGCCGCCTACGCGGACGTGGCGACCAACTTCACCGCGCTGTTCGAGACGCTGTTCCCGGGTGGGAAGGGCACGCTCTCGCTGACCGAGCCCGGCGACCTGCTCCAGACCGGCATCGAGATCGAGGCCCGCCCGTCGGGCAAGAACGTGCGCAAGCTCTCGCTGCTCTCCGGCGGCGAGCGCTCGCTGACCGCGCTCGCCTACCTGTTCGCGGTGTTCCGGAGCCGACCGTCGCCCTTCTACGTCATGGACGAGGTCGAGGCCGCCCTCGACGAGGTCAACCTCTTCCGCTTCCTGGCGCTCGTCGCCGAGTTCCGCTCGACCGCGCAGCTCATCATCGTCAGCCACCAGAAGCGGACCATGGAGTCCGCCGACGTGCTCTACGGCGTCACGATGGAGCCCGGTGGCAGCTCCAAGGTGCTCTCCGAGAAGGTCGGCTCGGCCTGAGCGGACCGGGGGTGGCTCAGCCCTCGGTGGTGGTCGTGGTCGAGGACGGCCCGCCCTCGTCCTCGGCGAGGATGCAGCGGGCCATGATGCGCTGCATCTTCTCGTCGCTGTCCACGCTGATCTCGTCGCTCCAGCCGCCGTGGTCGCGGAGGTCGGCCAGCAGCTCGTCGTCGCGGCGCATCGCGTCGTAGACGCAGTTGGCGAGCGGCCGGTCGAGTCCGCCCTGCTTGTCGGTCACCTGACTGATGAACTCGGAGCGATCGAGCTCGTCGCTGCCGCACCCCGACCCCGCGAGCAGCAGCACACCGGTCGCCAGCGACGACCCCAGGAGGCGGAGTCGGGCGGGCCGGCGCATGTCCCGGACCCTACCGGTCAGGGCAGGCGCTGGAACCACAGGAGGCTGCCGACGCCCGCCAGGGCGAACGCGGCCAGCGCCCAGGCGACGAATTTCCACGTCAGCTCCCGCTGCTCCTCCTCGTAGCCGACCGACTCGCCCAGCTGCTCGTAGACCTGCGTGAGCGCCGCCGCGGAGTCCGCCTGGAACGCCGTGCCCCCGGTGCCCTCGGCCAGGTTCGCCAGCGCCTGGCGGTTCACCTCGACGTCGATGCGCTCGTCGATGCCGTCCCCGTCTGCATCGGCCATGATGAACCCCTCCGGGGTGCCGTACGCGATGGTGGAGACGGCGATGCCCGCCTCCTCGGCGGGGGCGATGGCGTCCTCGGTCGGCAGCGGGAGGCCGTCGGTGCCGGTGGGATAGGTGTTCTCGCCGTCGGAGAGCAGCACGATCGTGGCGGGTGGCCGTTCGCCGTCCTCGTCGGGCGGGAGCGACTCGATGGCCCGCAGCGAGGTCGTCACCGCGTCGATGATCGCCGTGCCCTCGCCCAGCTCCAGCCGCTCGATGGCCCGGGTGACCGAGCCGTGGTCGGTGGTGGGGTTCACCTCGAGCGTCACGCTCCGGTTGAAGGAGACCAGGCCGATCTGGAGGTTCTCGGGGACCCGTTCGACGAAGTCCACGGCCGCCGCCTTGGCCGACTCGATCCGGTTGGGGACCACGTCCTCGGCCTCCATCGAGAGCGAGGTGTCGATGGCCAGGATGATCGTCGAACGGTCCTTGGCCACTCGGACGGTGCCCACCGGCTGGGCCACCGCGACCACCAGGAGCGTCAACGCCACCAGGTGGCCGGCGGCCACGACGTGGCGACGCCAACCGGGTGACCGTGGCGCCACCTTCTCGAGCAGCTCGAGGTTCGAGAACCGCACGGCGTAGGTGCGCCGCCGGAACTGCACGGCGACGTACGCGATTGCCAGCGCGGCCACCCCGAGCAGCCACCACAGTCGCCACGGGGCCAGCCACTGCTCGTTCACGCGCCCACCCGCCCCACGTTGGCCGTGCGCCGCCGCCGTGAGGTGACGTGGCGGGCGAGGTCGAGGAGCCAGTCCCGGTCGGTCCGGAGCTGCAGGTGGGCCGCACCGGCGCCGGTGATGGCCCGAGCGATCGCCCGTCGTTGCTCGGCCGCCGCGGTCGCGTAGCGCTCCCGGGTCGACCGCCGGTTGGTGTCGACCTCGATGGTGGCCCCCGACTCCGGATCCACGAGCTGGAGGATCCCCACCGCCGGGAGCTCCAGCTCACGGGGATCCACCACCTCGATGCACAGGACCTCGTGGCGGACCACCAGGGTGGCCAGCTCGTGTCGCCACCGTTCGGGCGGATCGAGGAAGTCCGAGATCACCACGACCAGCCCCCGTCGACGGGCCACCGAGGCGGTGTGGCGGAGCACGGCGCCGAGCCCGTTGGCGGGACGGGCGTCGGCGCGGGCCGCGTTGGCGATCCGATCGAGGGCGGCCAGAAGGTGCTTGCGACCCTGGCGGGCGGGGAGCGTGGTGAGCCCCTCGGACCCGCTGACCACGGCCCCGATCCGGTTCCCTCCCTGCGCGGTGAGGAAGCCGACGCCCGCAGCCGCCGCCAGCACCAGATCCCGCTTCTCCACCGCAGCGGTGCCGAAGTCGAGCGACGCCGAGCGGTCGGCGACGATCCACGCCTCGAGCTCGCGATCGGCCACCGTCTCGCGCAGGTGCGGGTGGTTCTGGCGGGCCGTCACGTTCCAGTCGATGCGACGCACGTCGTCGCCCGGCTGGTACTCCCGGGCCTCGCCGGGCTCGGAGCCGTGCCCGGGGACGAGGCCGCGGTGCTCACCGTGGAGGATGCCGTCGAGGCGCCGGGTCACGTCGAGCTCGAGGCGCCGGAGCACCTCGGCCGTGCGGCCGGCGGGCGCGCCCGAGGGTCCTCCCACGCCGGGCAGCGGTCCCGTCACGGAGCGCTCCAGGCCGCCGCGTCGGTGGTGCCGCCGTACCACGCGTCGCCCGCCCCGTCGCCCACGTGGCCGGATGTGGAGGGCTGGACGGCAGGGGCCGGCACGCTGGACAGCACGCGTCCGAGCACGCGGTCCGCGTCGACGTCGGCGGCGAGCGCCTCGTAGGAGAGGACCAGGCGGTGCCGCAGGATCTCCGGAGCGACGTCGAAGACGTCCTGGGGGACGAGGTAGCTCCGGCCGCGCAGCAGCGCCATGGCCCGACCGGCACGGACCAGGCCGATGCTGGCCCGCGGGCTGGCGCCGAACTCCAGGAACGGTCGGATGTCGCCGAGCCCGTAGACCTCGGGGGTTCGGGTGGCGAGCACCAGGTTGACCGCGTACTCGAGGACGCTCCGGTCGCAGAACACCGCGTCGGCGGCACGCTGGAGGGCGGCGAGGTCGGCCAACCCCAGGACCTCCTGGGCCACCGGCGGGTCGACGCCCATGCGCTGCACGATCTCGAGCTCCTCGAGGGGAGCGGGGTAGCCGAGGACGATCTTCATGAGGAAGCGGTCGCGCTGCGCCTCCGGCAGGGGGTACACGCCCTCGTTCTCGATCGGGTTCTGGGTGGCGAGCACGAGGAAGGGGAGCGGCACGTGGTGGGTCTGGCCGCCGATGGTGACCTGCCGTTCGGCCATCACCTCGAGGAGGGCCGACTGGACCTTGGCCGGAGCGCGGTTGATCTCGTCGGCCAGCACGAAGTTGGCGAAGATCGGGCCGAGCTCGACGTCGAAGACCTCGGAGCTGGTCCGGTAGATGCGGGTGCCGACGATGTCGGCGGGGAGCAGGTCGGGCGTGAACTGGATGCGGTGGAACGTCCCGCCCACGACCTTGGCCAGCGTCTCCACCATGAGCGTCTTGGCCAGGCCGGGCACGCTCTCGAGGAGGCAGTGGCCGTTGGCGAGGAGGCTCACGAGGATCCGCTCGACCGCCCGGTCCTGGCCCACGATGACCTTGCGCATCTCGAACAGCACCCGTTCGAGCTGGCCGGCGGCGTCGACGGGCACGTGGGCGGGGGGCTGGTGGTCGGTCGACATCGCGTTCCTCGGGTCGGGGAGGTGCAGCGCCCGGGGACCCGGGGCCCGCTCAGCGTAGGGCTCGGCGTTCGCCTCTAGGGTGGCGTCCCGTGTCCGGAGTTGTGATCGCCCTCATCGTGGCCGCCGTCGTCCTCGTGATCGCCGGCGTCGCCTTCGTCGCCACCCGTTCGGGCGGGCGCGCCGAGCCGCTGGAGCCCCCGGCCGGCCCTCCCGCCGCGCCCCCGACGCCGACCGGTCTCGACGAGACGCCGACCGCGGTGACGGTGGCGGTGCCGCCCGCGGCGGAGGCACCGCCGGCCCCGGCCCCCGAGGAGCCGGAGGTCCGGGAGCGCCCCACCTTCCGCTCGCGACTCGGACGGGCCCGGTCGGCCTTCAGCGGCGCCATCGGCTCGATCCGGGGGCGGAGCGCCATCGACGCCGAGACCTGGGAGGACCTCGAGGAGGCGCTCCTCCGGGCCGACGTCGGCCTGGGCCCCACCACCGCGCTGCTCGACGCGGTGCGCGCCACGGTGAAGCAGGAGGGGATCACCGGACCCGACGAGCTGATCACGGCCGTGAAGCGCGAGATGACCACCCGCCTCCTGGCGCCGATCGACCTCCGCGAGTCCACCGAGCGTCCCACCATCTGGCTCTTCGTCGGGGTCAACGGCGTGGGCAAGACCACGACCATCGGCAAGGTCGGGCGGCGCCTGACCGACGAGGGTCGCACCGTCGTCATGGCCGCCGGTGACACCTTCCGGGCCGCGGCCGCCGAGCAGCTCGCGACCTGGGCCGACCGCTGCGGCGCCACGCTCGTGCGGGGGGCCGAGGGCGGCGATCCCTCCTCGGTCATCTTCGACGCGGTGGCCCACGCCGCCGCCCAGGGCGCGGAGTTCGTCCTCGCCGACACGGCCGGGCGCCTCCACACGAAGACCAACCTCATGGACGAGCTGGCCAAGGTGCGTCGGGTCGCCGACAAGGGGGCCGGCAAGGTCACCGAGGTGCTCCTGGTGCTCGACGCCACGACGGGACAGAACGGGCTCAACCAGGCCCGACAGTTCACCGAGGCGGCCGAGCTGACCGGCGTCGTGCTGACCAAGCTCGACGGCTCGGCCAAGGGCGGCATCGTCTTCGCCATCCAGTCCGAGCTGGGCATCCCGGTGAAGCTGGTCGGGCTCGGTGAGCAGGCCGAGGACCTCGTGCCCTTCGACGCCGAGCAGTTCGTCGAGGCGCTCTTCGCCGAGGAGTAGGCCCCCTCGGGCCGACCGATAGGCTCGACGCACCATGTTCGAAGCACTCTCCGACCGGTTCGACACGATCTTCAAGCGCCTGCGCAACAGCGGGCGCCTCACGGCGGACGAGGTCGACGAGGTCCTCCGCGAGATCCGCGTGGCGCTCCTCGAGGCCGACGTCGCCCTCCCGGTGGTGCGCAGCCTCCAGGGCCGCATCCGCGAGCGCTGCATCGGCGACGAGGTCTCCGCCGCGCTGGCCCCCGCCCAGCAGGTCATCAAGGTCGTCAACGAGGAGCTGACCAACACCCTCGGCGGCGAGACGATGCGGATCGCCTACGCGTCGAAGCCGCCGACCGTGGTCCTGATGGCTGGCCTGCAGGGAGCCGGCAAGACGACGACGTCGGCCAAGCTGGCCCGCTGGTTCAAGGCGCAGGGGCGCAACCCGATGATGGTGGGCGCCGACCTCCAGCGACCGGCCGCCGTCGAGCAGCTCCGCACCCTCGGCGCCCGCATCGACGTCCCGGTCTGGTCCGAGCCCACCGATCCGGTCTCCGTCGCCCAAGGGGCGATCGCCGAGGCACGGCGGCTCGGTCGAGACGTGGTCATCGTCGACACCGCCGGTCGCCTCGCCATCGACGAGGAGATGATGGCGCAGGTCCGCGACATCTCCGAGGCGGTCCGGCCCGACTACACGTTCCTGGTCGTCGACGCCATGTTGGGCCAGGACGCGGTGAACGTGGCCGAGGCGTTCCACGCCACCCTCGAGCTCGACGGCGTCATCCTCACCAAGCTCGACGGCGACGCCCGTGGCGGCGCCGCCCTCTCGGTGAAGGAGGTGGTGGGTCGCCCCATCGCCTTCGCCTCCACCGGCGAGCAGCTCGAGGACTTCGACCTCTTCCACCCCGACCGCCTGGCCGGCCGGATCCTGGGCATGGGCGACGTGCTCACCCTCATCGAGAAGGCCGAGGAGGCCTTCGAGGCCGAGCAGGCCGAAGAGGCCGCCCAGCGGCTGCTCGAGGGGACCTTCACCTTCGACGACTTCCTGGCCCAGATGGACGCGGTGCGGAAGATGGGACCCCTGAAGAACCTCATGGGGATGATGCCCGGCATCCCCAAGGAGGTCCGCGACGTCGAGATCGGCGACAAGGAGATGGGCCGCGTCGAGGCGATCATCCGCTCGATGACCCCGGCCGAGCGCGTGGAGCCCGACCTGATCGACACGTCCCGGCGGCAGCGCATCGCCAAGGGCTCGGGCACGAACCCCGCCGAGGTCGCCCAGCTGGTCACCCAGTTCAAGGAGATGCGCAAGATGCTCAACCAAATGGGCGCCGGCGCGGTGAAGCGGGTGAAGCGGAAGTCCGCCAAGAAGGCGAAGAAGGGCAAGGGGCCCGGAGGAGCGGGACGGACGACGGCCAAGGGCACGATGTCGCCGGCACCGTCGCGGTTCATCCAGCCCGGTCTCGACCCGGTCGCCGACCAGCTGGCCAAGGCCGGCATCGAGCTCCCCGACATCCCGGGGTTCCCCAAGAGTTGATCCGCGGCGTCGCCCGCCACCAGAATGGCGAGCCGCCCCCGAACCCGGTGGCCCGATCGCGGGTCCACCCCAGCAGCGAGGAAGCAACGAACGTGGCCGTCAGACTCCGCCTCATGCGGATGGGTAAGAAGAAGCAGCCGACCTACCGCATCGTCGCGGCCGACGCCCGGTCGCCCCGCGACGGCCGCTTCATCGAGATCGTGGGCACCTACGACCCCCGTCGTGAGCCCTCCGCCATCGCCGTCGACAACGAGAAGGCGGTGAAGTGGCTCCGCAACGGCGCCCAGCCGTCGGAGCGCGTCGAGAAGATCCTGAAGGTGTCGGGCGCCTGGGACGAGTTCGAGGCCTCGAAGGGCAAGGCGGCGACCTCCTCGTGAGCGAGGCTTCCGCCGGCATCGAGCGGGCCACCTCGGTCGTCTCCTTCGTCGTCGCCTCCATCGTCGACCAGCCCGAGGCCGTCAAGGTCACGGCGAACACCGACCTCGCCACGCCGCGCCTCGACGTCGAGGTCGGCCCCGGCGACATGGGCCGAGTGATCGGCAAGCGCGGTCGGGTGGCCAACGCCATCCGCGCCGTGGGCCGGGCCGCCGCGGCCGCCGACGGCGTCGAGATCGACGTCGAGTTCGTCGACTGAACCGGCCCCCGGGCCCGTCATGACCGATCTGCTGGAGGTCGGGCGCATCGTTCGGGCCCACGGGCTCCGCGGCGAGGTGCTGGTCGACCTGATCAGCGATCGCCTCGAGCGCGTCGCCCCGGGCGCCGTGCTGCACACCCCTCGGGGCGACCTCGTGGTCCGTTCGTCGCGCCCGCACCAGCAGAAGTGGCTCGTCACCTTCGACGGGATCGACGGTCGCGACGCGGCCGAGACCTGGCGTGGCGTGGTGCTGTCGGCCGAACCGCTCGACGATCCCGAGGCGCTCTTCGTGCACGAGCTCATCGGGTGCCGGGTGGTCGACGGCGACGGTCGTGACCGCGGTCGCGTGGTGGAGGTGCAGGCCAACCCGGCCAGCGACCTGTTGGTGCTGGAGGGCGGGGCGCTGGTGCCGCTGACCTTCGTCGTCGGCGGCGTGGACGACGGCGTGGTCCGCGTCGAGGTCCCCCCGGGGCTCTTCGAGCTCTACGAGTAGCCGGGGAGCACCGGGGTGCGGATCGACCTGTTCACCATCTTCCCGGCCATGCTCGAGGGCTTCGCCGCGCAGTCGCTCATCGGGCGGGCCCGGGACCGCGGTCTGGTCGACGTGCGGGTGTGGGACCTCCGTGCCGCCGCGGATGACCCGCACCGCAGCGTCGACGATGCGCCGTTCGGTGGTGGTGCGGGCATGGTGCTGATGGCTCCGCCCATCTTCGAGATGGTCGAGCGGGCGGAGGCCCAGCGTCCGCTGTTCCTCCTGGGCCCGGGTGGGCGTCGTCTCGACCAGCGCCTGGCCGCCGAGCTGGCCGAGGGCCCGGGCTTCTCGCTGATCTGCGGCCGCTACGAGGGCGTCGACGACCGGGTGCGGACGCACCTGTGCGACGGCGAGATCTCGATCGGCGACGTCGTGCTGAACGGGGGGGAGGTCGCGGCCATGGCCGTCATCGAGGCCGCCGTCCGCCTGGTGCCGGGCGTCATGGGCAACGCCGCCTCCGCCGGCGACGAGTCGTTCAGCTCGGGACTGCTCGAGTACCCGCAGTACACCCGGCCGGCCGAGTTCCGCGGCTGGGAGGTGCCCGAGGTCCTGCGCTCGGGCGACCACGGACGGGTGGAGCGGTGGCGGCGAGCCCAGGCCCTGGCCCGGACCCTGCTCGACCGTCCGGACCTGATCGAGTCACGGGGTGGCCTGAGCGACGCCGAACGTCGGCTGCTGGCCGATCACGACCTGCTCGTTGGCCCGGTCGCCGAGCGAGCGACTACCCTCTCCGACTCGCGCCCGGCGGGCGCCACCGACCTCCCCGTCTCCCAGGAGCACCACGCGCCATGAAGCCGACCGATCTCGTCGACCACGCGAGCCTGCGGGACGACGTCCCCGACTTCGCCCCGGGCGACACCCTGAAGGTGCACGTGCGCGTCGTCGAGGGCACCCGTGAGCGTGTGCAGGTGTTCCAGGGTGCGGTCATCCGCCGCCAGGGCGGTGGGGTCCAGGAGACGTTCACCGTGCGCAAGCTCAGCTTCGGGGTCGGGGTGGAGCGGACCTTCCCGGTGCACTCGCCGACCATCGCACAGATCGAGGTCGTCTCTCGTGGCGACGTCCGTCGGGCCAAGCTCTACTACCTCCGCGACCGCGTCGGGAAGGCCGCGAAGATCAAGGAGAAGCGGGACTGACCCGCCGCCGGGACTGCCGTCTCGGCAGCCCGACCCGTTCCCCCCGACTTCCCCCTCCGACGCAGCCGGCATCGAGCCGGCGGGGGAGGCGCGTCCGTGTCGGGAGCACGTCAGCAGTTGGGCCGTGACGGCGAGGCGGCCGCGGCCGCCTGGTACCGGTCGCACGGCTGGGAGGTGCTCGCCGCGAACTGGCGCTGTCGCGACGGCGAGATCGACCTCGTGGTCGGCCGCGGCACCACGTTGGTGATCTGCGAGGTCAAGACCCGTCGATCGGATCGCTTCGGCACCGGTGCGGAGGCGGTCGGGGTGACCAAGCAGCGGAAGGTCCGGACCGTGGCCCGGGCCTTCCTGGCGGCTCACGACGTGCGGGCCGCCGTGGTCCGCTTCGACGTGGCGGTGGTCGTCCCGGGTCCGCGCGGCTTCGCCGTCGAGGTGATCGAGGGTGCCTTCTGAGGGAACGTCAGGGGCGGGGCGCTCGGGTCGCCCGCCGGGCCCAGCAGCCGTGGTGCCAGTGCCGGCGGAGATCGGGTGCCTCGAGCGGAACGGCGACGACGTGGCCGGTGCCGGCCGGGATCTCGCGGTTGCAGCCCGGGCACACGTAGTCCTTGGTGGCCTCGTAGGGCTGCACCCGGCGGGCCTCGCAGTCCGCCGTCGCGGTGTAGTCCGTCACGACGCGACGATCAGCCCAGCAGGGCCCATGCCAGCGCGCCCGCGCAGATGGCCAGGGCGGCCACCACCAGCAGGATGTCGGAGGGGCGCCGGCGCATCGGACGGTGGGGGTTGAAGCCCATGGCGCCAGTATCGTCGCCGGCCGTGGACGTGGACGAGCCGTCGGGTCGGGCCGAGCTGACCGCCGAGCAGGCGCGTGTGCTGGGGTGCCTGCTCGAGAAGCAGCGCGCCACGCCCGACGACTACCCCCTCACCGCCAACGCCGTCATGCGGGCGGCGAACCAGACGACGTCGCGTGAGCCGGTGGTCGACTACGACGCGTCGACGGTCGAGCGCACGTTGGTCGAGCTGAAGGCCGCCGGCCTCGTCCGCTTCGTCCACCTGCCGTCGGGCCGTGCCACCACCAAGTACCGCCACGTGCTCGACGAGGCCTGGGGGCTGGGCGACGACGAGCTCAGCCTCTTGGGGCTGCTGCTGCTCCGCGGGCCCCAGGCGGCCGGCGAGCTGCGCACCCGGGCCGAGCGCTGGCACCCGTTCGCGAGCCCCGAGGACGTGCGCGACGTGCTGGAGCGCTTGGCCCGGACGACGCCGCCCTTCGTGCGCGAGCTGGAGCGCCAGCCGGGCCAACGCGACACGCGCTGGGTCCACCTGCTGAGCGGCGAGCCGGACCTCGACGCGCTCGCCCGCTCGCCCCGGGTCGCCGCCGGCGGTGGGGGCGGGGCGACGGGGGAGCGCGTGGCCGCGCTGGAGTCGGCCGTGGCCGAGCTGCAGGCGCAGATGGCCGAGCTGCGGGCCCAACTGGGCCTCGACGAGCCGACTGTCGGGGGTACCCCCTAGCGTCCGGTCCGCACGTCGGGACCTCGTCTCGGTGCCTCGCCACCTGCCCGAGCGGGTTCCGGTGGCCTCCACACGGTCGGCGTGGCGCCGGCCCGGTCGGCGCTCGGCGCCGAGGAGGTCCCCCGATGCTGGCGATCGTCCGTTCCGCCACCCTGCTCGGCGTCCACGGCCAACCGGTCACCGTCGAGGTGCACGTCTCGTCGGGCCTGCCCTGCTTCGCCATCGTCGGGCTCCCCGACGCGTCGTGTCGGGAGGCACGTGACCGGGTGCGGGCGGCCCTGCTGTGCAGCGGTCGCACGTTCCCGCTGATGCGGATCACGGTGAACCTCGCGCCGTCCGGGGTCCGCAAGGTGGGCGCCGGGCTCGACCTGGCGATCGCCGTGGGGATCCTGGTCGCCAGCGAGCAGCTCCCGAAGGACGCGCTCGCCGCCGGGTACCTGGGCGAGCTCGGGCTCGACGGCTCGGTGCGGCCGGTCGTCGGCGCGCTGCCCATGGCGGCGGCCGTCGACGCCCCGTCCCTGGTCGTGGCCGAGGCGAACGGGCCGGAGGCGGCGCTGGTCGTGCCCGATCGGGTGTGCACGGTGGGCACCATCGCCGAGCTGATCGAGTGCGCCGAGGGTCGGTCCCCCTGGTCGCGCCCTCGCCCGGGCGAGCCCGACCCCCCGGCCCGGGTTCCCGACCTCGCCGAGGTCCGGGGCAACCTGGTGGCGCGCCGGGCGCTCGAGGTGGCCGCCGCGGGCGGGCACCACCTGCTCTTCGTCGGGCCGCCCGGCGGCGGCAAGACGATGCTGGCCGAACGGCTCCCCGGATTGCTGGGTGAGCTGTCGCCCGACCGGGCGCTGGAGGTCTCCACCATCCACTCGGCCGCCGGACAGGCGCTCCCGCGTTCGGGTCTCGTACGTCGCCCCCCGTTCCGGGCTCCGCACCACACCACCTCGCAGGTGGCGCTGGTGGGCGGCGGAAGCCACGCGCTGCGGCCCGGTGAAGCGTCGTTGGCGAGCGGCGGGGTCCTCTTCCTGGACGAGCTGGGCGAGTTCTCGCCGCACGCCCTCGACGCGCTCCGCCAGCCGCTCGAGCAGGGGGTCGTCCGGGTGGCCCGGGCCCACTCGAGCGCCACGCTGCCGGCCCGGTTCCAGCTGGTGGCGGCCATGAACCCGTGCCCCTGCGGTGCGCTGGGCACCGGCGCGTGCCGCTGCAGCGAGGCCGGGCTCGCCCGGTACCGACGGCGATTGTCGGGGCCGCTGCTGGACCGCTTCGACCTGAGGGTGCTGGTCCGCCCCACGGCGTCGGCCGACCTGCTGGCGGCGGCGCCGGGCGAACCCTCGGCCGTCGTGGCCGACCGCGTGGCCGCGGCCCGGGTGCGGGCCCGGGCCCGAGGGGTGGAGTGCAACCGCGAGCTCGACGCGGCACAGCTCGAGGCCGCGGCACCGTTCGACCGCTCGGCCGAGCAGCTGCTGCGTCGTGCGGTCGACGAGGGTCGGCTCTCGGGGCGGGGGCTGCGGCGCGTGCGGGCGGTGGCCCTCACGCTCGCCGACCTCGCAGACGTCCCGGCACCGCTCGGTGCGGCCACGGTGGCCGAGGCCATGGCGCTGCGGGCCGAGCTGCGCTTCGGTGACGAGCTGGGCGGTGCGGCGTGAGCGCGCTCGGACCGGGCGATCGTCGACGGCTGCTGGCGCTGGCCCACCTCGAGGGGTTCGGGCCGGCCCGCCTCCGCTCCAGCCTGCGGGTGGGTGTCGAACGCGCGTGGGGGTACGTGGTCACCGGACGCGAGCCCGACGGCGGGGCGAGTGCCGGCGGGTCGGCCCGGGGTTGGCCCGCTCAGCTCCACAGGATGGACCCCGACGAGCTCTGGGATCGTCACGTCGCCGCCGGCGTCCAGATCACCGTGCTCGGCGATCCGGGCCATCCCGAGCTGGCCCTCGACCCGCTCGACCACCCGGCGATGCTGTTCTGGCGGGGGCCGCACGCGCCCCGGGCCGATGTCACCCGGCGCCGACCCCCGTCGGTGGCGCTGGTGGGCACACGCCGGGCCACGCGCTACGGGGTCGAGGTGGCACGCGACCTCGGACACCGGCTGGCGCAGGCGGGCGTCGAGGTCGTCTCGGGGTTGGCGTTGGGCGTCGACGCCGCCGCGCACGCCGGCGCCGTCGGCGTGCCCGGTGGCACCCCGCCGCTGGCCGTCGTGGCCGGAGGGCTCGATGTCGTGTACCCCGCGCGCAACCGCGAGCTGTGGCGGGCGGTCGAGCACCAGGGGGCGGTGGTGAGCGAGGTCCCCCTGGGTCAGCGGCCGGAGCGCTGGCGGTTCCCGGCCCGCAACCGCATCGTGGTGGGCCTCTCGGACATCGTCGTCGTGGTCGAGAGCCACCTCCGGGGCGGGTCGCTCATCACGGCGTCCCTCGCCGCCGACGCAGGCGTTCCCGTCATGGCCGTGCCGGGTCCCGTCACGAGCGACGCGTCCGCCGGAACGAACGCCCTCCTCGTCGATGGCTGCGCACCCTGCCGCACGGTCGACGACGTGCTGCTCGCCCTCGGGGTCGACCCGGCGCCGTCCGCCGGAGCGACCGTCGGGGCCACCGATGCCACGTCGGGTGCGCCGGGCGCGCACCGTTCGCCGCTGCACCGAGCGCTGGTCGACGCGCTGGAGGTCGGCGGATCCAGCGTGGGGGAGCTGGTCGAGGCCGTCGGCGCGCCCCTGGGTGCGGTCGGACTGGCGCTGGTCGAGCTCGAGGAGGACCGTCTCGTGGTGGCCGAGCACGGCCGCTACGCACGGACCGCTCGCCCCGCGCCCCCCTGACGCCGCGCCGCTCGGCCGTGAATCATCGCGCGGAGCGCGCGCAGGGTCGCGCCCTACGGGGTAGCGCTCGGTAGGCTGGGTCGGTGGGCTGGTGGCTGGACGAGTTCGAGGCGTCGCTGACGTCGTTGGCATCGACCAGCCGCGCCGTCTACCGGCGTGACCTCCACGACTTCGCCGCGTGGGCCGAGCGCGCCGGCGCTGACGGAGCGACCACGATCGACCGGTCGGTGCTGCGGCGCTACCTGGCCGACCTCTCGGCGCGTGGCCTGGCCCCCCGGACCGTCCGTCGCAAGGTCTCGGCGCTCCGTCGCTACTTCGGTTGGCTCGCGGCGTCGGGCCGGACGGCGGCGGATCCCACCCTGGGGATCAGCGCCCCGCGGGGGGCGTCCCGCCTTCCCCGCGTGCTCCGCGCCGACGAGCTCGTCGTGCTGCTCGAGGAGCACGACGGCGGCGGCGGCCCGCTGGCCCGTCGTGACGATGCCGTGCTCGAGCTGCTCTACGGATCCGGCCTGCGCGTCTCGGAGCTCTGCGGGCTCGACCTCGACGACGTCGACTTGTCGGGACGGGCGCTGCGGGTCTGGGGCAAGGGTGCCAAGCAGCGTCGTGTACCGCTGTCCACCCCCGCGGTCGACGCGCTGCATCGCTGGCTGGCCCAGGGTCGGCCGCAGCTGGTCCCCGAGGACGGCGGCGCGCACCTGTTCGCCAACCGGCGAGGTGGCCGCCTCGGGGATCGGGACGTTCGGCGCATCGTCGACGCCCGCTCGCCGGTGCCCACGCACCCCCACGCGCTGCGGCACAGCTTCGCCACTCATCTTCTCGACGGAGGTGCCGACCTCAGAGTGGTGCAGGAGCTGTTGGGCCACGCGGACCTCGCCACCACGCAGATCTACACCCATGTGAGCCGAGAGCGACTTCGAACCGTGTACGACACAAGCCATCCGAGGGCCTGACCGATGCTGGGGAACACCGAAGGAACCGTCGAGATCGACGTCAACGTGCTGTGGGAGCGCTACCAGCACGGTGGCGACGTCGAGGTCCGCGACGCACTGATCCTCCACTACTCGCCTTTGGTCAAGTACGTGGCCAGCCGGGTGGCCGTCGGGCTGCCGCAGAACGTCGAGCAGTCCGACCTGGTCAGCTACGGGATGTTCGGGCTGATCGACGCCATCGACAAGTTCGAGCCCGGTCGCGGCTTCAAGTTCGAGACGTACGCCATCAGCCGCATCAAGGGCGCCATCCTCGACGAGCTCCGCTCCATCGACTGGGTGCCGCGCTCGGTGCGCGCCAAGGTGCGCTCGGTCGAGAAGGCCTACGCCAAGCTGGAGACCAAGTTCGGACGGGCCCCCAGCGACGAGGAGGTGGCCCGCGAGCTGGGGTGGACCGAGGTCCAGTTCCAGCAGACGCTCTCGCAGATCTCCACCGTCGGCCTCGCCGCCCTCGACGAGATCCTGGTGGTGGGCGGTGACCGGGGCGAGGCCCTCACGCTGGGCGACACCATCGCGGACGGCAGCCACGGCCCCATGGGTGCCTTCGAGGTGGCCGAGCTCCGCCAGATGCTGGCCCAGGCCATCAACGGGATGCCCGAGCGGGAGAAGATCGTCCTCACGCTCTACTACTACGAGAACCTCACGCTGGCCGAGATCGGCCGCGTGCTGGGGGTGACCGAGTCGCGTGTGTGCCAGATCCACACCAAGGCCGTCCTGCAGCTACGCTCCCGCCTCGCCGGGATGGAGCGCGAGCCCTCCTGACCTTCCCCTCCCCACCGCCGTCGGCCACCGACGGCACCGCGCAGGAGGTCTCCACGTGTCCGCACGCCACCCCGGGCGATTCGCCCGTTCCCTCGCCGCGTCCGCCCTCGTGCTGGCGGTCTCGCCGGGTGCCGGGCCGACCTACCGCCCGCCGGTCGACCGACCCGTCTCGCGGCCCTTCGACCTCTCCCGGGGCCCGTACGGCGCCGGGAACCGAGGCCTCGACTACGCGGTGCGCGCTGGTGACCCGATCCGGGCCATCGGGTCCGGCACGGTCGTGTTCGCCGGCTCGGTGGCCGGGTCCCGCTACGTGACCGTGCTCCACCCCGACGGGCTGCGCAGCTCGTACTCCTACCTGTCCCGCATCGACGTCCGCCGGGGTCAGGCGGTGGCGGGCGGCGCCACCGTCGGCACCTCCTCGGACCGCTTCCAGCTGGGGATCCGGCGGGGGAGCACCTACCTGGACCCGGCCTCGTTGTTGGGACGACCGGGCCGCCCCCGACACGCACGACTGGTCCGCTGACGCACGGTCGAACCGTCCCGGTCGATCCTCGTTGGGGTCGACCGGGTCCGACCCGCTAGAGTCGCACCCGGCCCGCCGTCCGGTGGGCCCGTCGGCCCGTGGCCCCGGCTCCCGCCCGGTCGCACCCGACGCACCACCCAGCCCCCAGCCGGGCGCGTCACCTCGGTCGCCTCACGGCGCGACGCCCGGTCCGTCAACCGAAGGGAACCCCACCATGGCTGCAGTCGTCACCATGCGCCAGCTCATCGACGCCGGCGTGCACTTCGGGCACCAGACCCGTCGTTGGAACCCGAAGATGAAGCGGTTCCTCCACGGCGAGCAGAACGGCATCTACATCATCGACCTGCGTCAGACGATGCAGCGGATCGAGACCTCGTACACCTTCGTCCGCGACCTCGTCGCCGACGGCGGCACCATCCTCTTCGTGGGCACGAAGCGCCAGATGCAGGACAGCGTCGAGGGCTTCGCCCAGAAGTGCGGCATGCCCTACGTCAACCAGCGCTGGCTGGGCGGCATGCTCACCAACTTCGACACCATCTCGAAGCGGATCGGCAAGATGAAGGAGTACCAGCGCATGCGGGACTCCGGCGAGTTCGACATGATGCCCAAGAAGGAGGCGCTCCTCCTCAGCCGCGAGCTCACCAAGCTCGAGCGGAACCTGGGCGGCATGCGCAACCTGGACCGGGCGCCCGACGCCATCTTCGTGCTGGACACGAAGAAGGAGGACATCGCGGTGACCGAGGCGAACAAGCTCGGCATCCCGATCGTCGCGGTCGTCGACACCAACTGCGACCCCGACCTGGTGCAGTACGCCATCCCCGGCAACGACGACGCCATCCGCTCCGGCGACCTCATGGCTCGCATCATCTGCGAGGCCGTCGAGGAGGGCCGTCAGATCCGGGCCCGCCGCACCGGCGCCCCCGTCGTCATGCCGCGCACCGCCGAGGAGGAGGCCGCGAAGGCCCGTGAGCAGGCCGAGGCCCGTCGCGCCGCCGCCCTGCAGGCGGCCGAGCGCGAGGCACGGGTCGCCGCCGCCAAGGAGGCCGCCGCCGTCGAGGCGCCGGCTCCCGCGGAGGCCGAGGCCGCACCGGCGGACGAGCCCGCCGCCGACGCCTGAGCCGCACCCGAACGACGCCCGACACCAGAACGAACGAGGAGACTGCCATGGCCGAGATCAGCGCCAAGGACGTGAAGGCCCTCCGCGACGCCACCGGCGCGGGGATGATGGACGCCAAGAAGGCCCTGGTCGAGGCCGACGGCGACCGTGAGAAGGCGGCCCGGATCCTGCGGGAGAAGGGCCTCACCAAGGTCGCCACCCTCGAGGACCGCGAGAACAACCAGGGAGCGGTCGCCATCGCCCGCGACGGCAACACCGCGGCCATGGTCGAGCTGAAGGCCGAGACCGACTTCTCGGCGAAGGCCCCCGACTTCGTGGCGATCGTGCAGAAGCTGGCCGACGCGGTGCTGGCCGGCGGCCCCGAGGCGGTCTCGGGCCTCGCCGACGAGCTCGACACCCTGCGCATCTCGAAGAAGGAGAACATCGAGCTGGGCAAGGTCGTGCGATTCGAGGCGGCCGAGGGCAACGTGTTGGACTCCTACCTCCACACCCAGGACGGCCGTGGCGTCAACGGCGTGCTGCTCGAGGTGTCGGGCGCCGATGCCGAGCTGGCGCACGAGATCGCGCTCCACATCGCCTTCGCCAAGCCGACGGCGTTGTCCCGTGACGAGATCGACGCCGACCTGGTGGCCCGCGCCACCGAGGGCTTCGAGGAGCTGACCCGCAAGGAGGGCAAGCCCGAGCAGGCCGTCCCCAAGATCGTCGAGGGCCGCTTGAGCTCGTGGTACGCCGAGCGGGTGCTGCCCGAGCAGGGCATGTTCGGCGAGAAGGAGACGGTCCAGCAGCGCCTCGGCAGCGGCTCGATCGTGCGCTTCGCGCTCGCCACCATCGGCGCCTGACGCCGGCCATGGCGCCACGCTGGCAACGGGTCCTCCTCAAGCTCTCCGGCGAAGCCTTCGCCGGAGAGGCGGGACACGGCATCGACGGAGAGGTCGTCGCCCGGATCGCTCGGTCGATCATCGAGGTCAAGGCGGCCCACGGGGTCGACATGGCGGTCGTCGTGGGTGGCGGAAACATCTGGCGGGGCATGGCCGGTGCCGGTGCGGGCATGGACCGCGCCCAGGCCGACTACATGGGCATGCTCGCCACCGTCATCAACGCCCTGGCGCTCCAGGAGACGCTCGAGCGGTTGGGCCAGCCCACCCGTGTCCAGTCGGCGATCCACATGTCGCAGGTGGCCGAGCCGTACATCCGCCGTCGGGCCATCCGTCACCTCGAGAAGGGGCGCGTCGTCATCTTCGCCGGCGGCACCGGCAACCCGTTCTTCACCACCGACACCACCGCAGCGCTGCGGGCCGTCGAGATCGACGCCGAGGCCATCCTCATGGGCAAGAACGGCACCGACGGCGTCTACACCGACGATCCCCGCACCAACCCCGACGCCGTCCTCCTCGACGAGGTGACCTACATCGAGGTGCTCAATCGGGGCCTCAAGGTCATGGACTCCACCGCCATCACGCTGTGCATGGACAACGCCCTGCCGATCGTGGTGTTCGACCTCCTCGGCGAGGGCCTCATCGGGCGGATCCTCGATGGCGAGGCGGTCGGGACCTACGTCTCGTGACCCCTCGGGCACGTTCCGTGTCGAGCGGTGTGCCAGGCTGTCGGCCATGAGCGAGGAGTTGATCGACGCCGTCCGCGAGGACGCCGAGACCCGCATGAAGAAGGCCGTGGACCACGCCCGCGAGGCGTTCGCCGGGGTCCGCAGCGGTCGGGCCAACCCAGGCCTGGTCGAGAAGCTGCCCGTCGAGTACTACGGCTCGACCGTCCCGCTCCAGCAGCTCGCCAGCTTCTCGGTCCCCGAGGCCCGCCTGCTGGTCATCAGCCCCTTCGACAAGGGGGCGATGGCCGCCATCGAGCGGGCCATCCGCGATGCCAACCTGGGGCTGAACCCGTCCAACGACGGCGTCCAGATCCGACTGGGGTTCCCGGCGCTCACCGAGGAGCGGCGCAAGGAGTTCGTGAAGATGGTCCGCTCGAAGGCCGAGGACGGCCGCAACGCCGTCCGGGCGGTCCGCCGGGACGCCCGCAAGGACCTCGAGGCGCTCCAGAAGGACGGTGACATCACCGAGGACGACCTCCGGCGGGCCGAGAAGGAGCTCGACGACATGACCCACCGCCACGAGGCGGTGATCGACAGCTCGCTCGAGCACAAGACCGTCGAACTGATGGAGGGCTGATGGCCGACGACCCGACGGGTGGCGAGGGGCCCGAGGACACGCCGGGGGAGCGCACGGCCCCCGAGGGCATTCGCATCATCGGTGCCAAGGAGGCGGGCGAGGCCGTCGCCGAAGGTCGGTCCGGGTCCGAGGGCGACCAGCTCCCACTCGACGCGGCGGCGGTCGACGCCCCCCACGCCCGGGAGTTCGGCGCCGTGCCCGTCGTGCGGGCCGACGCGCCACCGCCCGAGGAGGTCGTCACCGAGCTGCCGCCAGTGGCCCCCGAGCAGACCTTCGAGCTCCCGCACTACTCCGAGCCGCCCACCGGACAGGTGCCCAAGGTGGTCATCGGGGAGGAGACCGAGGCCAGCTGGTCGGGCCTGGCCGATGCGCCGCGGTGGCGCGACACCGAGCACCAGTTCGAGGAGCAGCCCGACATCTCCGAGCTGCCCGGCCTCGTCGACGACGCTCCGAAGTTCGGGGCGCTCGACACCGAGCGCGACGACTTCTTCGACCACCTGGACCTCACCGACGACGACGTCCCGCACCTCGGGGCGACCACCGGATCGGTGCCGGCGGTGGCGGCAGCGGGAGCGGGAGCGCGTGGGACGCGGGTCCCGTCGGACGATCTCGACGACGACACGCCCGTGGTGCGGCGCCCGCCGCGACCGCGTCGACGACGGGAGGGCGTGGCGCTCGGCGCCGCCACCGGCAGCGAGCAGGGGGGCGGCGGCCGCAACCTCCCCATGGCGGTCGGCGTGGGGGTGGCGCTGGTCGCCGTCGGCGGCATCTGCTTCTCGTTGGGATCGCTGGCCACCACCATCCTGATCGCGGTGATCCTGTGCGTCGCCGCCATGGAGTTCTTCGACGCCCTGACCCGGTCCGGCTACCACCCGGCGGGGCTGCTGGGCATCGTCGCCGTGGCGGGGCTCAGCGTGGCCCCGCTCTACAAGGGCTTCTTCGCCTACCCGGTCATCTTCGGCCTGGCCACGCTGACCGGACTGGCCTGGTTCCTCTTCGTCCACCCCGGCGAAGGTGCCGTGATGAACCTCGGCGTCACCCTCCTGGGCATCGCCTACGTGGGCGGCCTGGGTGGCTTCGCCACGCTGACCCTCGGTGTGGCCCGGCCCTTCGAGGGCGAATCGGCCACCAACCAGGGCATCGGTGTGCTCATCGCGGCCGTCATGGTGACGGTCTGCTACGACGTCGGCGCCTACTTCATCGGTCGGGCGACGGGCCGGACGCCGCTCAGCGCCGCCAGCCCCAACAAGACACGGGAGGGACTGCTCGGTGGCGTGGCGGTCGGCATCTTCGTCCCCTTCCTGATCCTCTGGCTGGGCGGCTGGGACCCCGTCGGGGTGTCGCCGGCCAAGGCGTTCGCGTTCTGCCTGATCTGCGCGCTCATGGCCCCCATCGGCGACCTGTGCGAGTCGGCGGTCAAGCGCGACCTCGGCGTCAAGGACATGGGGACGATCCTGCCGGGCCACGGCGGGGTGTTCGACCGCTTCGACGCACTGCTGTTCGTGCTGCCCACCTCGTACTTCATGGCGCACCTGCTCGGCCTCGGGCGCGACATGACGTTCGGCATCTGAGCCCGAACCCGACGTGACCACCGTCGCCGTCATCGGGTCGACCGGCTCGATCGGGACCCAGACGCTCGACGTCGTGGCGGGCGCGCCCGACGAGCTGCGGGTCACCGTGCTGGCCGCCGGATCGAACGTCGAGGTGCTTGCTCGCCAGGCCCGAGAGGTCCGTCCGGAGGTGGTCGCGCTCAGCGACGACCGCCGCGCCGCCGAGCTGGCGTCACAGCTGCCGGCGGGCACCGAGCTGGTGGCCGGCCCCGACGCGCTGGCGGCGGTGTCGGGCGAGGCCGACGTGGTCGTCAACGGTGTGGTGGGCTTCGCCGGGCTCCCGGTCACCCTCACCGCGCTGGGTGCCGGGCGGCGGCTGGCGCTCGCCAACAAGGAGTCGCTCATCGCCGCGGGGCCGGTCGTCCAGCCGCTGCGCGCCACCCCCGGTGCCGAGCTCGTCCCGGTCGACTCCGAGCACTGCGCGCTGCACCAGTGCCTGCGCGCCGAGGAAGCGCCGGGCGCGGCGGGGCCCCGGCGAGTGGCGTCGCTGGTCCTGACCGCGTCGGGGGGACCGTTCCGGGGTCGGCGGGCCGAGGAGCTGGCCGGGGTCACCGTGGCCGATGCCCTGGCGCATCCGACGTGGTCGATGGGGCCGAAGATCACGGTGGACTCCTCCACGCTGGTCAACAAGGGCCTCGAGGTGATCGAGGCGCACGAGCTGTTCGGCGTGGACTACGACCGGATCGAGGTGGTGGTCCACCCCACCTCGATCGTGCACTCCATGGTGAGCTTCACCGACGGCGCCACGATGGCCCAGCTCAGCCTCCCCGACATGCGACTCCCGATCTCCTACGCCCTGCACCACCCCCACCGGGGAACGGTGCCCTTCGGGGCCCTGGACTTCTCTCGGCCGCTCGACCTCCACTTCGAGCCGCCCGATCACGACGCCTTCCCCTGTCTGGCCCTGGCCTACGCCGCGGGTCGGGCCGGTGGGACGGCACCGGCGTGGTTCTCGGCGGCGAACGAGGTGGCGGTCGAGGCGTTCCTCGCCGGGCGCCTCCGTTGGACCGACATCGCCGCGCTCAACGCCGCCGCGCTCGATCGCTGGCCGGGGGAGCCGGCGTCGGAGCTGGCTGCCGTCCTCGAGGCCGACGCCCGATCGCGGGAGGTTGCTGGCACGCTGGTGGGTGAGATGGAGGCCCTCCGATGACCGACACCCTGGCCGAGGCCCCGGACGCGCCCGACGCCCCCGATGCCGTCGCCGCTCGGGAGCCCGACCCCGACGACTACGGCCGCACCGGTGAGCCGGGGGAGCGGGCCACCGAGGGCAACCCCTACGTCCGTCCCAGCCGGCTCGCCACCTTCGCCGCGGTGATCGTGGCGCTCTGGGTGGTGGGCGGGCCGTCCATCCTCGTGGTCATCGCCGCGGTGCTGGTGATGATCTTCCTCCACGAGCTGGGCCACTTCGTGATGGCCCGCCGCGCCGGCATGAAGGTCACCGAGTTCATGATCGGGTTCGGACCGCGGATCTGGTCGTTCCGACGAGGGGAGGTCGAGTACGGCCTCAAGGCGATCCCCCTCGGCGCCTACGTGAAGATCATCGGGATGGCGAACATCGAGACCGTCCCGCCCGAGGACGAGCCGCGCACCTACCGCCAGAAGACCTACGGCCAGCGCTTCGGGGTGGCCGTCGCCGGATCGACGATGCACTTCATCCTGGCGCTCGTGCTGACCTTCGCCGCCATGGTCGGCTTCGGCAGCCCGGGGAACCAGTGGTGGAGCGTGGCCCAGGTGTCCGACCAGAGCGCGGCCGACGCGGCCGGCGTCGCGGTGGGCGACGAGCTGGTCTCCCTCGACGGCGTCGCGCTGTCGAGCTTCGGCGACATGGCCGAGGCCGCCCGAGATCGCCCCGGGCGGAGCGTGGACCTGGTGGTGCGGCGCGACGGCGAGGAGCTCACGCTCACCGCGCCGATCACCGCCCGCATGCAGGTGTTCGGCACCGTCGACGAGGACCTCGACCTGTACCAGGCGCCCGAGGGCCAGGTCCGCATGAACGTCGGGACCGCCGGCGTGGTCGCCGATGCCGGGATCGACGACGCCGCCGCCCTCGTCGCCCTCGACGGTCGCCCGGTCGACGACCTCGACGACGTCCGCGCCGCCGTGTCCGCAGCCCGGGACGGTCGGCTGGAGCTGACCGTCGAGCAGGACGGCGCTCGCACCGAACGGACCGTCGACCTCGGCAGCGAGGTCGCGGCCGGCCCGGTGAGCGGCTTCCTGGGTGTCGGCGCCCAGGCCGAACCGGTGCCCGTCGGGTCGGCCGTCGGCGAGACCTTCGGGTTCTTCGGTGACGTCACCGCCCGCTCCACCGTCGGGCTGGTCCGCTTCTTCAGCCCCTCGAACCTCTACGCGTTCCTCGAGCGGGCCATCACCACGCCGCCGGGTGGGCGAGACGAGGCCGGTCCCGAACGTCCTCGCTCCGAGCGCGAGGCGTTCCGCGACACCGTCGCCCGGGAGGAGAACCGGATGTCGTCCATCGTGGGCGCCGTCATGTTGGGCGAGCAGCTCCTCGAGGACTGGGGCGCGTTCCTGCTGTTCCTGGCCAGCCTCAACATCGTGATCGGCATCTTCAACCTGGTGCCCCTGCCGCCCTTCGACGGCGGCCACGTGGCGATCGCCACCTACGAGCGGATCCGCGAGCTCTTGCGCCGTGACGGTCGGAGGTACTTCTCCGACGCCAACAAGCTGGTGCCGGTGGCCTACGGGGTGCTGATGGTGGTGCTCACGGTCGGACTGGTGGCCATCTACCTGGACCTGGCCGACCCCATCCGGTTGTAGCGGCGCCGCGTAGGTTGTTCCCATGGACGCCGGAGCCGTCGCCTTCCCCCGCCGCACCACCCGCCAGGTGATGGTCGGCGACGTCGCGGTCGGCGGCGGCGCCCCCATCTCGGTGCAGTCCATGACCACCACCAAGACGGCCGACGTCGACGGCACGCTCCAGCAGATCTACGACCTGGCCATGGCTGGCTGCGACATCGTGCGCTGCACCTGCAACGACCTCGAGGCGGCCGAGGGCCTGGCCCGCATCGTGCCCCGCAGCCCGGTGCCGATCGTCGCCGACATCCACCACCAGTACAAGATGGCGCTGGCCGCCCTCGAGGCCGGGGTGCAGGGGCTGCGCCTCAACCCGGGCAACATCCGCAAGCCCGAGCACATCAAGGCCGTCGCGGCCGAATGCCGGGACCGCGGGGTGCCCATCCGCATCGGGGTGAACGGCGGCTCGCTCGACGAGCGCCTCTACGCCAAGTACGGCGGGCGGGTCACCCCCGAGGCCATGGTCGAGTCGGCCATGGAGGAGTTGGCGTACTTCGCCGAGGTGGGCTTCGACCAGGTGAAGATCTCGGTGAAGGCCTCCAACGTGCCGCTGATGATCGAGGCCTACCGCCAGATGGCCGAGGCCACCGACCATCCGCTCCACCTGGGGGTCACCGAGGCGGGCCCGCTGCCGGGCGGGCTGCTCAAGGCCACCGCGGGCATCGCCACGCTCCTGGCCGAAGGGATCGGCGACACCATCCGCTACTCGCTCACCGCCGATCCGGTCGAGGAGGCCCGGGCCGGGCGGCAGCTGCTCGAGGCGATGGGCCTGCGTGAGCGCAAGAACGTCGACCTGATCGCCTGCCCCAGCTGCGGGCGGGCCGAGATCGACGTGATCGCCGTGGCCGAGGAGGCCCAACGGGCGTTCGGCGACCGTGAGATCCCTTTGCAGGTGGCGGTGATGGGGTGCGTCGTGAACGGCCCGGGCGAGGCGCGCGACGCCGACATCGGCATCGCCGCGGGCCACAAGCGCGGCCACCTGTTCGTGCGGGGCACCAACGTCGCCGTCGTTCCCGAGGACCAGATGGTCGAGGCGCTGGTCGACTGGGCCGAGTTCATCGTGGAGCACGGCGTGGACCGGGCCCTCGAGCGGGGCGACCTCCAGGCGGCCAAGGCGGCGGCCGAGGCCGACCGGGCCGAGCTGCTGGAGGAGCAGGGGGCCGACGCCAACGCGTCCGAGCAGCGCGTCGAGCTGATCCGCAAGCTCACCTGAGGGCGGCGCGAACGGCGGCGATCACGTCGTCGCGCTGGGGGAGGATCATCTCCTCGAGCACCGGGGCATAGGCCACGTGGGTGTCGAGGGCGCCGACGCGACCGATCGGCGCCCGGAGGTGGTCCCAGCAGTGCTCGGCGGCCCAGGCCGCCACCTCGGCACCCCAACCGCCGGTCTGGACGTCCTCGTGGACCACCACCAGGCGACCCGTCCGGGCCACCGAGTGGGCCACGAGCTCCTGGTCCCACGGCACGAGCGTGCGCAGGTCGAGCACCTCCACCTCGACGCCATCCCGCTCGGCGAGCTGTTCGGCCGCCTCGATGGAGCGCTGCACCGTGGCGCCCCACGTCACCACCGTGACGTCGGTGCCGGCCCGGCGGACGACGCCCCGACCGAACGGCACCACCCACTCCGGGTCCGGGTAGGGGTCGCGGGCGTAGGGCTGGCGGTACAGGTGCTTGTGCTCGAGGAACAGCACCGGGTCACGGCACTCGAAGGCGGCCCGCAGCAGCCCGACGGCGTCGGATGCCCGCGACGGCATGGCCACGAGCAGGCCGGGCACGTGGGCGAAGATCGACTCGCCGGACTGGCTGTGCCAGATCGCCCCACCGGTCAGGTAGCCGCCGATGGGGATCCGCAGCACCAGCGGGGCCTCCCAGCCTCCGTTCGAGCGCCACCGCAGCGTCGCCGCCTCGGTCTTGATCTGCTGCATGGCGGTCCACACGTAGTCGTAGAACTGCACCTCGGGCACCGGATGCAGGCCCCGGACCGCCTGGCCGACGGCCCGCCCGACGATGTTCGCCTCGGCCAGGGGCGAGTTGTAGCAGCGGTCCGCGCCGAACCTCCGCTGGAGTCCGAAGGTCGTGCCGAACACGCCGCCCTTGCCGGGGACCTCGTCGAGGTGTTCGGCCGGTGCGTCGGCCACGTCCTCGCCGAAGACCCGGATCCGTTCGTCGGCGGCGAGGCACTCGTGGAGCACACGGTTGACGGCGTCGGCCATCGTCACCGGCTCGGGATCGGCGGCGGGGGCGACCTCGGGTTCGTCGGGCCGGCCACGACGCGGCCAGGTGGGCAGGGCGACCACGTGACGCGTCACGGTCGAGGGGTCGGGGAGCGGGGCGGCGAGCGCGGCGGCGGCCGCAGCGTCGACCGTCGCCTTCGCCCGCTCCCGCAGCGCCGCCACGCCGGCCTCGTCGAGCCGTCCGAGCTCCACGGCGGTCTGCTCCATGCGCCGGAGCGGGTCACGGGCCGCTTCGTCGGCCAGGTCGTCGGGCGTGCGGTACTTCGACTGGGTGTCGGCGGCCGAGTGCGAGTACGGCCGGGTCACCGCGGCGTGCACCAGCACGGGTCCGTGCCCGTTGCGCAGGTGATCGGTCACGGCGGCGGCGGTCGATCGGGCCGCTGCGTAGTCGCCGCCGTCGACGCTTTCGACCCGCAGCCCGGCGAAGCCCGAGACCAGGTCGGCGACGGGTGCGGGGTGCTGGTCGCGGACGGGCACCGAGATGGCCCAGCCGTTGTCGGCCACCAGGAAGAGCACGGGCAGCCGCAGGGTCGTCGCCGAGTTGACGGCCTCCCAGAACTCGCCCTGGCTGGTGGTGCCCTCGCCGACGGACACGTAGGTGATCTCGTCGGACGCGTGGGCGGCCCCGATGCCCGGGTGTGCGGCCAGGTAGCGGCCGGCCTCGGCGCAGCCGACCGCCGGAAGGCACTGGCTGCCGGTCGCCGACGTCTGCGAGACGACGTGACGGGCCGGGTCGCTCCAGTGGCAGGGCATCTGGCGGCCGCCCGAGGCGGGATCGGTGGCGGCGCCCACCGACTGCAGGAGCAACGTCTCGGCCTCGACGCCCAGGCCCAGCAGCAGGGCCCGGTCCCGGTAGTAGGGGAAGAACCAGTCGTGGCCGGCCCGCAGCTCCCGCGCGAAGCCCAGCAGCAGGGCCTCGTGGCCGGCCCCGGAGATCTGGAAGAAGACGCGGTTCTGCTTCTGGAGGGCGATCTCCTTGTCGTCGCAGTACCGCGACACCCACGCCAGCTCCAGGTCGGCCAGCAGCTCGTCGTCGGGGACCGGAGTGCTCACGGCCGTGCTCCCAGCTCGGCGTCCCAGTCCCGGGTCTCGAGGATCGTCCGCACCTCGGCCAGGAAGGCCGACGCCTCGGCACCGTCGATGGCCGCGTGGTCGAAGGAGAGCGACAGGTTGCCGCACACCTTCACGGCCACCGCCCAACCGTCGCCGTCGGCCACCGCGACGGGGCGGGGCCCGATGCCGTCCATCGACAGGATGGCGACCTGTGGGGTGTGGATGACCGGTGTGGTCACGACGGTCCCGTACCGGCCGGCGTTGGTGATGGTGAAGGTGCCGCCGGCCAGGTCGTCGGCGCCGAGCTGGTGGGCCCGGGCACGGTCGGCGAGGTCGCGCAGGCGCTGGCCCAGCTCGGCCAGGCGCAGGTCGGGGGCGTCGCGCAGCACGGGGACGACGAGGCCCTCGGCGCCCAGGTCGACCGCGACGCCGAGGTGCACCCGAGCCCACACCACCAGCTCGTCGTCGCCGACCGAGGCGTTGAGGCGAGGGAAGGCGGTCAGGGCGTCGCAGACGGCCCGGGCCACGAACGGCAGGTGGCTGAGCCCGGCCGGCCGACGCACGGCCTCGACCGCCGTGTAGTCGACCGAGGTGGTGGTGAGCGTGTGCACCGCGGTGTCGACCGCGCCGCGGAGGTGAGCAGCGGTGCGTCGCCGTGCCGTGGTGAACGGGATCCGCTCGGCCACCGGGAGATCGGGGAGCGGGGGTGGGGGAGCGGTCGGGGCGCCGGGCGTTCCGCGTGCAGCCGCCCCTGGGGTGCCCGCCGGAGCACCGGAGGGCGGCCGAACGGAGCGGCGGGCCGACGGCGGGGCCACGGGCGGGCGCTCGTCGAGGCGGGCCTGGTGGCCCACGAGCGCATCCCGCACGCTGCGTCGGCTGCCGGCGGATGCATCGGACTCGCCGGCCGGCTCGTCGCCGTCCTCGCCGATGGTGCAGAGCACGGCGCCGATCGGCACGGTCTCGCCCTCGGCCACGGCGATGCGCACGAGGGTGCCCGCCTCGGCGGAGGGGACCTCGGTGTCCACCTTGTCGGTCGACACCTCGAGCAGGGGCTCGTCGCGCTCGACGTGGTCGCCCACCGACTTCAGCCACCGCACCACGGTTCCCTCGGTGACCGTCTCGCCGAGCTGCGGCATCGTGATCCGGGCCACGGAACCCCCCTGGCGACGGCGTGGGTGACGTCGCTCGGATCGTATCGACACAGCCCGGCGTCGGGCTGAACGTACGCTCCGAGGGTGCCCGTGACCCCCCTCCGTCCTCGATCGCGTCCGGCAGCGGTCGCCCGCGCCGCGGTGGCGGTGCTGCTCGTCGCCCTGGCCGCCTGCAGCGGGGGTGACGAGCAGGCGGCGCCCGGCACGACGACCTCGCCGGGCGCCGACGACCTCGCTCGGCTCGGGGTGACCACCACCACGTTCCCCACGTCACCGGCGGCCCGCACCGTCGAGGACTACGTGGCGGCCGGCGCCGACCCCGACGCGGCCCGCTGCCTGGTCGCCGCCCGCCTCGAGCGCGACCTCGACGTGGAGCTGCCCGCCGAGCCCGGCGGGTCGATCGTCGTCCGGCTCCTGCCCGAGGACCCCCAGGCCGGCCCCGAGGACCTGGCGCCCGATGCCGAACCGCTGCTGGCCTTCGACGCGGGCGTGGCCACCGGCGCGGAGGTCCATCGGGCGCTGCTCGACGCGCTGGGTGCCGAGTGCCTCGACGCGGCCGGTCGGCAGGTGCTGGCGGAGCGGCTCGGCGCCGAGGACGACGCGGCCGCACTGGCCGAGGCGCTCCCCGTCGAGCTCGAGCGGCGGCGGGGCACCGGGGCGTCCGATGACGAGCTGGCCTGCCTCGAGGCGGGCTACCGAGCGTCGCCGGCGCGCCTCGCCTCGCTGGCGGCCGATCGGCGAACGGTCGAGGTCGACTGCATCACGGCACCCCGCCGAGAGATGATGCGCCGAGCCGGCATCGCCCGGGGCCTCACCGAGGCCGGTGCCACCGACGAGGAGCGCGACTGCCTCGTCGTCGATGACGCGGACCTCGCCGTGCTGGCCGACACCATGGCGGCCGCCCTCGGCGGGATCGGGGAGGTGCCGACCGACGATGCGGTCCGGTGCACCTCGGGCCAGCGCCTCGGTGAGATCGCGGTGGGAGCCCTGGCCCGAGAGGTCGACTTCGGCGGCGAGGACCTGCTCGCCGCCCCGGTCGTGGGGGCGTCCTCGCCCGGTCGGTAGCATCGCCGCCCATGGCCAAGCCCCCCGTGCTCACCCCTCAGGGCGACGACTTCCCCCGCTGGTACCAGGACGTCCTCAACAAGGCCGAGCTGGCCGACAACGGCCCGGTGCGGGGCACGATGGTCATCCGTCCGTACGCCTGGGCCATCTGGGAGCGGATGCAGGCGGCGGTCGACCAGCGCATCAAGGCCACCGGCGCCGAGAACGCCTACTTCCCGCTGTTCATCCCCGAGAGCTACCTCCAGCGCGAAGCCGAGCACGTCGAGGGCTTCAGCCCCGAGCTGGCCGTGGTCACCGTCGCCGGCGGCAAGGAGCTGGAGGAGCCGGTGGTGGTCCGGCCCACCTCCGAGACCGTCATCGGCGAGTACATGGCGAAGTGGATCCAGTCCTACCGCGAGCTGCCGCTGCTGCTGAACCAGTGGGCCAACGTCGTGCGGTGGGAGCTGCGGCCGCGGGTGTTCCTGCGGACCTCGGAGTTCCTCTGGCAGGAGGGCCACACCGCCCACGCCACCCAGGCCGACGCCGCCGACTACGCCCGGACCATCCTCGACGACGTCTACGCCGACTTCATGGAGCAGGAGCTGGCGGTGCCCGTCATCCGCGGCCGCAAGCCCACCAGCGAGCGGTTCGCCGGGGCCATCAACACGCTCACCTGCGAGGCGATGATGCGCGACGGCAAGGCCCTCCAGATGGGCACCAGCCACGAGTTGGGCCAGAACTTCGCCCGGGCCTTCGACATCGGCTACCTCGACGCCGAGCGGACCCGCCAGCTGTGCTGGACCACGTCGTGGGGGGTGTCCACCCGGATGATGGGCGGGCTCATCATGTGCCACGGCGACGACGCCGGGCTGCGGGTGCCGCCCCGGGTGGCGGCGACGCAGGCCGTGGTGATGGTGGTCCGCGACGACGACGCCGGCACCGTGGCCGACGCCGCCCGCCGTCTGGTCGACGAGCTCGTCGGTGCCGGTGTCCGGGCCCGCCTCGACGCGCAGACCAACGTCGGGTTCGGCCGTCGCGCCACCGACTGGGAGATCAAGGGCGTGCCCGTGCGCATCGAGCTCGGGCCCCGCGACGTCGAGGGCGGGGTGGCCACCGTGGTGCGTCGCGACGCTGCCGACGCGGACCTGCCCAAGGCCGAGGTGCCGCTGGGCGAGGTGCCGGCCCGGGTGGCGGCCCTCATGGACGAGGTGCAGGCGGCGTTGTTCGAGCGAGCCCGCCAGGCCCGGGACGCGGCCACCGTCGACGTCGCCGACCTGGCCTCGGCGATCGACGCCGCGCAGACCGGGTTCGCCCGGATGCCGTGGGCGGAGGTGGGCGAGACCGGCGAGGCCGCGCTCGGGCGCCACGCCCTGACGGTGCGGTGCCTGCTCGGACCCGACGGCGAGGTCGCCACCTCGGAGGACCAGCCCGGGGCCATCGCCGTGATCGGCCGCTCCTACTGAGCTACACTCCGCACCGCGAATTCGAGCTACTCCGGTATCTGCGAAGGCGTGGGCCCGGCCCACGCCTTTCGTTCGTCCGGCGTGGTGCAGCTTCCCCGAGCACGAGAGGACGGTGAGACGACGTGGCGACCAGCGACCGCATCCGTGACGTCGTGGCCCCGGTCGTGGCCGAGCTCGAGCTGGAGCTCTACGACGTCGACTTCTCCGGTGGGCTCCTGCGGGTGACCCTGGACCGTCCGGGCGGGATCGACCTCGACCTCCTCACCGAGGCCAACCGTCGGATCTCCCGTGAGCTCGACCTGGCCGATCCCGTCCCCGGGCGCTACACGCTCGAGGTCACCAGCCCCGGGCTCGAGCGCAACCTCCGTACCCCGGCCCACTTCGAGCGGGCGGTGGGCGAGCTGGTCCGGATCAAGACGGCCCCCTCGGCCGAGGGCGACCGCCGCGTGGACGGCCTGCTCGTCGGTGCCGCCGAGGGCGCGGTCGTCGTCCGTCTCGACGACGGCTCCACCCGCACCGTGCGGATCGACGAGATCGAGCGGGCCCGGACGCGCTTCGAATGGGGTCCCACGCCCAAGCCCGGATCCGGCGCCAAGGCCGCCGCCCGCACCGGCGGAGCCGCCCGTCCCGACCGCCCGTCCCCCGTGGACGCCCCAGCCCCCCCGACCGAGAGCGAGGCCTCATGAACCCCGAGATGATGGACGCCCTGCACCTGCTGGCCCAGGAACGGGGGATCTCGATCGAGACCCTCTTCTCCGTCCTGGCCGACGCCATGGAGTCGGCCTACAAGAAGCTCGACAACGCCTACGAGTACTCGTGGGTGGTCATCAACCCCGACACCGGCGAGTTCCGGGTGATGGCCCAGGCCCTCGACGACGAGACGGGTGAGCCGGTCGGCCCCGAGCTCGACGTGACGCCCGACAACTTCGGCCGCATCGCCGCGCAGGCGGCCAAGCAGGTCATGGGCCAGCGGATCCGCGAAGCCGAGCGCGAGCTCAAGTACGAGGAGTACGCGGGTCGCGAGGGCGACATCGTCACCGGCATCGTCCAGCAGACCGACGCTCGCTACGCCCTACTCGACCTGGGTCGGGCCGAGGCCCTCATGCCCCAGTCCGAGCAGGTGCCCTACGAGCGGCCCCAGCCCGGGGCGCGGGTGAAGGCGTACATCGTCGAGGTGCGCCGCACGGTGAAGGGCCCCCAGATCGTGGTGTCCCGCACCCACCCGGGGCTCATCAAGCGGCTCTTCGAGCTGGAGGTCCCCGAGATCGCCGACGGCATCGTCGAGATCAAGGCCTGCGCCCGCGAACCCGGCCAGCGCACGAAGATCGCGGTCTGGTCCAACGACACCAACGTCGATCCGGTCGGTGCCTGCGTCGGAGCCCGCGGCGGCCGCGTGCGCATGATCGTCAACGAGCTGAACGGCGAGAAGATCGACATCGTCCCCTTCTCGGAGGACCTGCCCGAGTTCGTGGCCAAGGCCCTCGCGCCCGCTCGGGTGACCGAGGTGCGCATCGACATGGACATGGGCACCGCCGAGGTGATCGTGCCCGACTTCCAGCTGTCCCTGGCCATCGGCAAGGAAGGGCAGAACGCCCGACTGGCGCACCGTCTGGTCGGCCTCCGCATCGACATCAAGAGCGAGACGCAGGCCCGCGAGGAGGAGGCCGGCGAGGCCTGGGCCGAGGGTGAGTGGATCACCGATCCCGAGACCGGCGAGCAGATGTGGCAGCCGGCGGACGGCGGCCCGGCCATCACGGCCGAGGAATGGCAGTCCGGGGGCGCCGACGCCGAGCCGGGCGCCGACGGTGCTGCGGACGCCGAGCCTGCGGCGGACGCGGAGCCAGACGCCGCAGCCGGCGCGGACGACGGCACGCCGGCCGACGAGGCCCCCGTCGAAGCGGCCCCGGAGGCCGAGGCCACCGATGCTGACCCCGCCGACGATCCGGAGGCCACGGCCTGACCCCGGTCCGCACCTGTGTCGGGTGCCGCACGCGTCGACCCGCTCCCGAGCTGGTCCGGCTCGCCGTCGTGGGCGGACGGCCGGTGCTGGATCGGCATGCTCCGGGGCGGGGTGCCTGGCTGTGCCCGGACGCCGCGTGCCTCGACACGGCGCTCCGCCGCCGGGCCCTGGGACGGGCGCTGCGCGCCGATCTCGACCCGGGCGATCTCGACGCTCTCCGGGCACGGTTTCCGCCCGACTCCCCGAACGTGAAAAGATGACCTGTCGGACGCCCCGGCGCCCGACGCTCCCCAGAAAGAAACCGAGAACCTCAACTTGGCACCGAAACTCCGTCTCTACGAGCTCGCGCGCGAGCTCGGGATGACCAACAAGGAGACCCTGGATCTCTGCGAGACGCTCGGCATCGGCGTGAAGAGCCATTCGTCGAGCATCATCGAGGCGCAAGCCGACCGCGTCCGGCGCAAGGCCGAGCGTGAAGGGCTCATCCGCGACGTGCAGCCGGAGGAGCCGAAGCCGGAGAAGCCGGCGAAGAAGGCCCCGGCCAAGAAGGCGGCCGCCAAGTCGACCGACGAGGCCACGAGTTCCGACGCGGCGTCCACCGACGACGCGCCGGCGCCGGCCCCCGAGGCGCCCGTGCCCCCGTCGACCCCCGAGGTGGCCGCCGTGGAACCGGCCGCGCCGGCTCCCGAGACCGCCCCGGTCGTCGAGGCCCCCGCAGCTCCTGCGGCCGAGGCCCCCGCTCCGGCACCGGCGCCCACCCCCGAGGCGCCCCGTCCCCCGATGGGCGGTCGCGTCATCTCCTCGAAGCCGTCGGCCGATCGGCCTCGGCCCGCCCGTCCGCCCGAGGCGCCCGGTCGTCCGCCCGGTGCGCCGGCGGCGCCTGCTGCCTTCACCGGTCCGAGCGACGTGCCCCGACCGCCCCGGCCCGCCGGCTCGCAGGGCCCCGCCGGCCCCGGCGGCCCGCCCACGTCGGCCACCGGTCGTCCGATCCCGCCGCCCCCCGGTCCGCCGGTCTCGCGGTCGGGTCGTCCCATCCCGCCGCCCCCCGGGGCCGGCGGTCGTGGGCCCATGCCCGGCGTCGGTCAGCGTTCGGGCGGCATGATCCGCCCCAGCGGCGCCCAGGGTGCCGGGTTCCGCTCGGGTCCCCGCCCCGGTGGCGGCGGGCCCGGTGGCGGTGGTCCCGGTGGTGGCCCCGGCGGTCGCTTCGGCGGCCCCGGCGGTGGACCGGGTGGTGGTCCCGGTGGTGGCCCCGGCGGCCGAGGCCGCCCCGGTGGTGGGCCGCGCCCGCCCCGACGCAAGGGTCGTCGGCGTCGCTCCCGCGAGGAGCTCCAGCCGATGGACCTCCCCTCGTACACCCCGCACGACGCGGCGGTGCCCGAGGGGACGGTGGTGGTCGAGCGCGGCAGCTCGCCGCAGGTCCTCGGCCCCAAGCTGAACCGCACGGCGGCCGACGTGGTCCGCTTCCTCCTGCAGAACGGCGAGATGGTCACGGCCACCCAGTCGCTCAGCGACGAGATGATCGAGCTCTTCGCGGCCGAGATCGGCGCCGAGATCTCGATGGTCGACCCGGGCCAGGAGCAGGAGGTCGAGCTCCAGAAGGTCCTCGACATCCCCGAGGACTGGGACGACGACGACGGCCAGCCGCACCGCCCGCCGGTCATCACCGTCATGGGCCACGTCGACCACGGCAAGACGAAGCTGCTGGACCGCATCCGGAACGCCAACGTGGTGGCGGGCGAGGCCGGCGGCATCACCCAGCACATCGGTGCGTACCAGACGGTCAAGAACGGCAAGCTCCTGACCTTCCTCGACACCCCGGGCCACGAGGCGTTCACCGCCATGCGGGCCCGTGGCGCCGAGGCCACCGACATCGTCATCCTGGTGGTGGCGGCCGACGACGGCGTGATGCCCCAGACCATCGAGGCCATCCAGCACGCCCAGGCGGCCGACGTGCCCATCGTCGTGGCGGTCAACAAGATCGACCGCGAGAACGCCGATCCGCAGCGGGTGCTCACCCAGCTGGCCGAGCACGGGCTCGTGCCCGAGTCGTGGGGCGGCGACACCATCGTCTGCGAGATCTCCGCGTTGCAGGAGATCGGCATCGACGAGCTCCTCGACAACCTCTTGATCGTCGCCGAGGTGGAGGACCTGCGGGCCAACCCCGCCGGTCGGTCCACCGGCGTCGTGCTCGAGTCGCACCTCGACATCGGGCGGGGCCCCGTGGCCACCGTCCTCGTCCAGCGCGGCACCCTCAAGGTGGGTGACCCCCTGGTCGCCGGCCCGGCCTGGGGGCGCATCCGTGCGCTCATCAACGACAAGGGCGAGCAGGTCAAGGAGGCCGGGCCGTCCACGCCCGTCCAGGTCCTGGGCCTCAGCGACGTCGCCTCGGCCGGCGACGACTTCGTGGTCGCCCCCGACGAGCGCAAGGCGAAGTCGGTGGCCGAGACCCGCGAGCGCTGGCAGCGCGACCTCAGCCGGGGTCGGGACGCCAGCGTCATGTCGGGCGGTGCCCGCCTCGAGGACATCTTCGAGCAGATCCAGAAGGGCGAGGCAGCCACGCTCAACGTGCTGGTGAAGGCCGACGTGAACGGCTCGCTCGAGGCCGTGACCGACTCGCTCCGGAAGCTGGAGCGGCCCGAGGTCAAGATCGGCTTCGTCCTCCGCGGCGTGGGTGGCATCTCCGAGAGCGACATCCAGCTCGCCGCCACCTCCAACGCCACGATCATCGGCTTCAACGTCCGACCGTCTCGTCAGGCCCGCGAGCTCGCCGCCGAGGAAGGCGTCGAGATCCGGACCTACGAGATCATCTACAAGCTCCTCGAGGACATCGAGGCGGCGATGGTCGGCATGCTGGCGCCGGAGTTCGAGGAGGTCGTCACCGGCGACGCCGAGGTCCGGGAGATCTTCCGGGTGCCCCGCATCGGTGCCATCGCCGGCTGCTACGTCACCAACGGCCAGATCACCCGCAACTCCAAGGTCCGCTTCCTCCGGGAGGGCACCATCATCTGGAAGGGCGAGATCCAGTCGCTGCGGCGCTTCAAGGACGACGTCCGCGAGGTGGCCGCCGGCTTCGAGTGCGGCATCGGTCTGTCGGACTTCCAGGACCTCAAGCAGGGCGACGTCATCGAGACCTACGAGCTGCGGGAGATCCCCCGCACCTAGGGGTCCCGGCCATGGAGGTCCTCGCCCTCCGCTTCGAGCTGTACCTGCGCAGCGCCCGCTCCCTCAAGGGGAAGCGGGCGCTGCTGCGTCCCGTCACCGACGGGCTGCGGGCCCGCTTCTCGTTGTCGGTCGCCGAGGTGGACCACCACGACGACCACCACCGGGCGGCGGTCGGGGTGGCGGTGGTGGCCGCCGACGTGCGCCACGCCACGGAGGTGGCCGACGAGGTGGAGCGCTGGGTCTGGTCCCGTCCCGACCTCGAGGTGGTCGAGGTCGTCCGCACCTGGACCGAGTGGGACTGACCGCCGGCACCGAACTTTTCAGGTTCCCGGCAACCGCGTGCCGGAATCCTGATCGGAACGGAGGAGGAGCCGTGGTACGAATGACGTTCCCCCGAGGAGGTCGCCATGGCACGCCCACGGCAGCGGGCCCAGGCCCGTCACCAGTTCAACCGCACCGACCGCATCGCCCAGACGGTGCGCGAGATCGTGGCCACCGAGCTGGAGCGCATCGACGACGAACGGCTCGAGCTGGTGACGGTCACCGACGTGGCCGTCGATGCCGATCTGGCCACGGCGAAGGTGTACTACTCGGCCATCGTCGCCGAGCAGGAGGGCCGCCTCGACGAGGTGGCGGAGGCCTTCGAGGACGTGCGCTGGCCCATCCAGCAGGAGGTCAACCGCGGCATCCGCGCCCGCAAGACGCCACAGGTGTCGTTCCTGCCCGACGAGGTGCTCACCGCGGCCCTGCGGATCGACGACATCGTGGCCGGTCGGGTCGAGCCGGCTGCCGGACCCGACAGCGACGCCGACCGCTGAGGTGGGCCGCTCGCGGGCCGGCACCCCCGGCGTCGACGGCATCGCCGTGGTCGACAAGGACGCCGGCTGGACGTCCCACGACGTGGTGGCCAAGGCCCGCGGGATCCTCGGCACCCGCAAGGTCGGTCACTCGGGCACGCTCGATCCCGACGCGACGGGCGTGCTGGTGCTCGGGGTGGGGAAGGGCACGCGTCTCTTGCAGTTCCTCCAGGGACTGCCCAAGACCTACACGTGCGAGATCGTCCTCGGTGTCGAGACCTCGACGCTGGACGACTCGGGCGAGGTGACCGCTCGCCACGACATGTCGCCGACGGCCGATGCGGTGCGAGCGGCGGCGGCCGGGCTCACCGGCGACATCTCCCAGGTGCCGCCCATGGTGTCGGCCATCAAGGTCGAGGGGCGGCGACTCCACGAGCTCGCCCGCGAGGGCATCGAGGTGGAACGGGCCGCCCGGCCGGTGCGGATCGAGCGCTTCCACGTCGAGCCCACCGACGACCCGTCGGTGTGGCGGGCCGAGGTGGCGTGCTCGTCGGGCACCTACGTGCGCAGCCTGGCCGCCGATCTGGGGACGGCGCTGGGCGGGGGAGCGCACCTCCGGCGGCTGCGACGCACCTCGGTCGGCCCGTTCGGCCTGGACGAGGCCCGACCCCTCGAGCAGGTGGCGCTGCTGCCGCTCACCGAGGCGTTCCGGGGGACTGCGGCGGTGGTGGCCGATGACGAGCTGGTGGCCGCAGTTCGCGTGGGCAAGGTGGTGCCGGTCGACCGACTCGGGGCCACCGGGCCGGGACCGTGGCCGGTGGTCGACGCGGCGGGGGCGTTGCTGGCCGTCTACGAGGCCCACCGCGATGCCACGGCGAAGCCGTCGGTGGTGCTGGTCGACTCGGCCGGTCGGTAGCCTCGGCGTCCCATGCGCGTCCTGCGTGATCTCGCCGAGGTGCCCGCCACACCCGAGGGCGCCGTCGTCTCCATCGGCTTCTACGACGGCGTGCACCTGGGCCATCGCGCCGTGCTCGGGGCGGTCACCGGCCGGGCGACCGCGGCGGGCTACCGCTCCACGGTGGTGACCTTCGACCGTCACCCGGCGCAGGTGCTCCGACCGGACTCGGCGCCACGGCTCCTCTGCGACCTCGACCAGAAGCTCGAGCTCCTCGCCACCACCGGCGTCGACGAGACCTACCTGATCCACTTCGACGTGGAGCGGTCCACCGAGACGGCGGAGCACTTCGTGCGGGAGGTGCTGGTGGCCGGACTGCGGGCCCGGCTGGTGGTGGTGGGGGAGGACTTCCACTTCGGCCACCGGCGTGGCGGCAACGTGCCGCTGCTGGCCGAGATGGGCGCCGAGCTGGGCTTCGACGTCATCGGCCACGACCTCGTCGGCATCGAGGGCCATCACGCCCGTCCCGAGGAGCAGGTGTCGTCGACGGCGATCCGCCGCGCGCTGTCCGAGGGGCGGCTCGACGATGCCAACGCCATGCTCGGCCGGCCGCACGAGATGCGGGGACCGGTGGTGGCCGGGGACCGGCGCGGTCGCGAGATCGGGTTCCCCACCGCGAACGTCGCCGTCCCACCCGAGATGCTGATGCCCGCCGACGGCATCTACGCCGGCCACCTGGTCCGCCCCGACCGATCCGAGCTGCCGGCCGCCATCTACCTCGGCCACCGACCGACCTTCTACGACGAGGGCGCGGCCACCCTGCTCGAGGTGCACTGCCTCGACTTCTCGGGCGACCTCTACGGCGAGCGGGTGGCGGTGCGCCTCGAGCACCGGCTGCGGGGAGACCGACGGTTCGACTCGGTGGACGAGCTGGCGGCGCAGCTGGCCCGGGACTGCGACGAAGCGCGGCGCCGACTCGGAGTTGGTTGGTAAGTTCAAGCTCCGTCGATCGGGAGCCGAACTCCCGGGAGTGCGACCGATGGGGGAGCCGATGACCAGCAGAGGTGACGCGTGAGCCAGCTCCTCGACCCGATCCCGGGGCCGGTGCTCGACGACGCCCTGCCCGAACGGCTGGCGGTCACCGCGCCGCGCCTGGCCCGCCACCAGATCATGCTGTCCGACGGCCACGAGGTGGGGATCGCGGTGGCCGGCCACGGCATCCCGTTGGTGGTCGTGCACGGGTTCTCGGCCGAAGGGTTCCTCTACGCCCAGACGTTGTCGCGGTTGGTCTCGATGGGCTTCAAGGTGATCGCCGTCGACACGGCCGGCCACGGCGGCACCCAGGGCCTCCCCTCCGACGGCCACGACCTGAACACCTACAGCGAGCTGCTCGGCCGCATCATCGACGAGCTCGGCATCCGCCAGTGCGTCCTGGCTGGCCACTCCATGGGCGGGCGGCTCGTCACCCAGCTCGCCGCCGAGCGGCCCGACCGGGTCATCTCGGTGATGTTGGTGGACGCCATCGTCGGCGACACCTGGGACAAGATGGTCTACCTGTTCCGGTTGGCGCCGCCGTTGCTGGTCGGCGTGGGTGCTGCACTGCTGGTCGACAGCCTCACGATCGCGCCGGTCTTCGGCAACCCGCGTCAGGCGGCGAAGCTGCTGCGCCTGGTCGCGCCCACCATCGCCGGCCACGTCGTGCAGCCGTGGCGGCTCCTGGGTCCGATGATCTCGATCCTGCGGTCGCGCTCGAGTCGCTACGCCCTCAACGAGCTGGCCAACAACGAGGTGCCGGTCTTCGTGCTCCACGGCGACCGCGACATCGCGGTGCCCCACCGCACCGCCCGCGAGGCCTCGGAACGGGCCAAGGGCACGCTCATCACCATCGAGGGCGGGGGGCACTCCTGGCTCCTGCGTGATCCCGAGACCATGCCGGCGATCGTGGCCCAGCTGCTCCCCGGGGACCTGGGCGACGCCTGTCGGGCGGCACTGCGCAAGGCGGGCGTGAAGAAGAAGTCGCCCTCGCCGGCCGAGGTCGAGTCGGCGCTCTACGAGCCCGATGCGCGGATCTTCGCCCTCACCCCGCACTCCGAGGTGACGACGCTGGCGGGTCGCCACCACCGTCCCAGCTACCGCTGGAGCATCGAGCGCTGCTAGGGTCGACGCCTCGTTGGCTGCGCCGAACGCCTGGCGTCGGTGCGGCCGGGTCCGACACCCACAGGAGCACACGATGTCCCGTCCCCCCGCCAACCTCGCCCCCAAGGCCGACACCATCGCGAAGCACGCTCGCGGCAACGGTGACACCGGGTCGCCCGAGGTCCAGATCGCGCTCCTGACCGACCGCATCACGCACCTGACGGCACATGTGCAGACCCACAAGAAGGACCACCACTCCCGTCGTGGGCTGCTCATGCTGGTCGGCAAGCGTCGCCGCCTGCTCGACTACCTGAAGGACCGCGACATCGAGCGCTACCGGGCGATCATCGCCGAGCTCGGCATCCGCCGCTGAGCCCCCGGCGGGCTCGTCCCGCCACCACGAACGTCGTCGAGGGCGGCCCGCGCCACGGGCCGCCCTCGACGCGTCAACGCGGCCATTCGCGCTTCGCGGCGGGTTCTCGGGTAGGGTGACGCCTCGACAACCGTGCGACACCTTGGGTCAGTGCCTGGTCGCCGGTCCCCGAACCCCCTCGGCGAGCCACCCATCGTGGCCCCCGTCGAGCGCCGGACCACTCGGGCATCGACAACTGGGAACTGGCCACCCGTCGCACCACGAAACGGTTCCCGCAACGTGCGGGCACCCGAGAGAGAGTGAGTGCACATGGCTGATGCCATCCGTGTCGCGTCCAGCGTGGGCGGCGACGAGTTCACGACGATGTCGTTCGAGACCGGCAAGCTCGCCGGCCTCGCCGGGGGCTCGGTGCTCGCCGGCCTGGGCGACACCCGCATCCTGATGACCGCCACGGCCGCCAAGGGCGTCCGCGAGGGCATCGACTTCTTCCCCCTGACCGTCGACATCGAGGAGCGGTCCTACGCCGCGGGCAAGATCCCCGGCTCGTTCTTCCGCCGCGAGGGCAAGGCGTCCGACGCCGCCATCCTGACGTGCCGACTCATCGACCGGCCGCTGCGTCCGTCGTTCCCCGACGGCTTCCGCAACGAGGTCCACATCGTCGGCACCGTGATGTGCGCCGACATGGAGAACCCGCACGACGTGTTGGCCATCAACGCCGCGTCGGCCGCCCTGTGCCTGAGCGACGTGCCCTTCGAGGGTCCCATCGGCGCCGTGCGCATCGCCTACACCACCGAGGGCACCTGGACGGCGCACCCCACCTACCAGGAGGGCGAGTCCGCCACCTTCGAGATGGTCGTGGCCGGTCGTGAGCTCCCCGACGGCGACGTGGCCGTGATGATGGTCGAGGCCGGCGGCGGCGAGCACGCCTGGAAGCTCTACGAGGAGGGTGCCCCCAAGGTCGACGAGGCCGCGCTGGCCACCGGCCTGGCCGAGTCCAAGCAGTGGATCAAGGAGGCCATCGCCCTCCAGCGTCAGCTGATCGAGGCCGCCGGCGGCAAGAAGCCGGCCATGGACTTCCCCGTCCAGACCGACTACACGCCCGAGCAGTACGCGGCCGTCGAGGCTGCGGCCGGCGCCAAGATCGCCGAGATCATGACGGTCGCCGACAAGACCGAGCGCACCGCCGCCGAGAGCGCGCTCCGCGACGAGACCGTCGCCGCTCTCACCGCCCAGTTCGCCGGCGACGACGAGACGCTGGCCACCAAGCAGCTGAAGGCCGCCTTCCGGTCGCTGACCAAGGCCACCGTGCGCCGCCGCATCGTGAACGACGGCATGCGCATCGACGGTCGTGGCACGCGTGACCTCCGGCCGCTGTCGGCCGAGGTGGGCGTGCTGCCCACCGTGCACGGCTCGGGCCTGTTCCAGCGCGGCGAGACCCAGGTCATGAACGTGGCCACCCTCGCCATGGGGAAGATGGACCAGATGATCGACGGCATCACGCCGGTCACCTCCAAGCGCTACATGCACCACTACAACTTCCCGCCGTTCTCCACCGGCGAGACGGGCTTCATGCGTGGCCCCAAGCGGCGTGAGATCGGCCACGGCCTCCTGGCCGAGCGGGCGCTCCTGCCCGTCGTGCCGCCCATGGACGAGTTCCCCTACGTCATCCGGACCGTCTCCGACGTGCTGGCCTCCAACGGCTCCACCTCGATGGCGTCGGTCTGCGGGTCGACCCTGTCGATGATGGACGCCGGCGTGCCGCTGCGGGCGCCGGTGGCCGGCATCGCCATGGGCCTCGTCTACGCCGAGGGCAAGTACACCACCCTCACCGACATCCTCGGCGCCGAGGACGCCTACGGCGACATGGACTTCAAGGTCGCCGGCACGGCCGACTTCGTGACCGCCCTCCAGCTCGACACCAAGATCGACGGCATCCCCGCCGACGTGCTGGCCGCCGCGCTCGAGCAGGCGAAGGAGGCCCGCCTCCAGATCCTCGAGGTCATGGCCGGCGCCATCGCCGAGCCTCGCCCCGAGGTCTCGCCGAACGCCCCGAAGATCGTGAGCTTCGAGATCCCCGCCGACAAGATCGGCGAGATCATCGGCCCGAAGGGCAAGGTCATCAACGCCATCCAGGCCGAGACCGGGGCCAACATCTCGGTCGACGACGACGGCATGGTCGGTGTGGTGGCCATCGCCGCGGTCGACCAGGGGGCGGTCGCCGAGGCCGAGCGCCAGATCCGGCTCATCCTGAACCCGCCCACTGCGGGCGTGGGTGAGGTGTACCTGGGCAAGGTCGTGAACATCACCAAGTTCGGTGCGTTCGTGAACATCCTCCCGGGCCGCGACGGCCTGGTGCACATCTCCAAGCTGGGGGGCGGCAAGCGGATCGACAGCGTCGAGTCGGTGCTCAGCCTGGGCGACGAGATCGAGGTCAAGGTGGAGGACATCGATCCCAACGGCAAGATCAGCCTCCGTCCCACCTCCGCCCCGGAGCCGGCGGAAGCGGGTGACCACCCAAAAGCTGACGCCGCCTCGGCGGCCTCCGACGACGGTGCCGCCACCGAGGACGCCCCCCGGGCGTCGTCCAACGGCGACCTCGTCGACTTCGAGGGCCGCGTCGACGACGCCGTCCGGGCGACCCACGGCGACCTCGGCCCTGCCGTGAAGGGCGTCGGTGGTGGCGGTGGTGGCGGTGGACGCGACCGCCGCGGCGGCGGTCAGCGCCGTCCCCGTCGCCGGTGACGCGGCGGCGCCTCGGCGCAGCAGACGTGGCGTCCCTCGACGCCGGGGTCCGTAGGTCGGCCCTGGCGTCGGGGGTGCGCGTCCTCACCGACGAGGTCCCCGCCGCCGCGTCGGCGTCGGTGACCTGTTGGGTGGGCGTCGGCAGCCGCGACGAGCCGGTCGAGCTGGCCGGCGCCTCGCACTTCCTCGAGCACCTGCTCTTCAAGGGCACCCGGGACCGGACCGCCCGCGAGATCAACCGGGCCGTCGACGCGGTGGGGGGCGAGTTCAACGCCTACACGACCCGTGAGGCGACGGTCTTCTACCTCCGGGTGCCGGCATCGGAGCGACCGCTGGCCCTCGACCTGCTCAGCGAGGTGGTGACCCGGCCGGCGCTGGACGCCGACGACGTCGAGGTCGAGCGCCACGTCATCCTCGAGGAGCTCGACGCCGCGGTCGACACGCCCGAGGACCTCGTGTTCATGGAGCTGGCCGAGTCGATCTTCCCCGACCACCCGCTGGGCCGCGAGGTCCTGGGCCGGCCCGAGACGATCCGGCGGATGGATCGCGACGGCATCGCCGAGTTCCACCGGCGCTGGTACCGGCCTCCCAACCTCGTGGTGGCCGCCGCCGGTGCGATCGGCCATGACGAGCTGGTCGATGCCTCGGCCGGCTTCGTGCTGGACGCGGAGGTGGGGGCGAGCCCTCGCCGAGCGGCGCCCGCCTCGGAGCTGCGCCCCGTCGTGGTGGTCCACCGTCCCCACGAGCAGGCCCACCTGGCCTGGGGGTGGCGGGCGTTCCCCCACGACGCGCCGCAGCGGTACGCCGCCGCCGTGCTCAGCCACGCACTGGGCGACGGGCCCTCCAGCCGGCTCTACGAGGAGGTGCGTGAACGGCGCGGGCTGGCCTACTCGGTGGCGTCGTCGCTCGCCGCCTACGCCGACGCGGGCACCTTCACGATCTACTGCGCCACCGCTCCCGAACACGTCGAGGAGGTTCGTTCGATCGTGGAGGGCACCCTGTCCGACATCGCGGCCGACGGCATCGATGACGACGAGCTGGCGGTGGCCCAGGGCTACCTCGTCGGGTCGCTGCTGTTGGGCATGGAGGACACGGGGGTCCGCATGTCCCGTCTGGCGGCGGCCGAGTCCACCCGGGGACGGGCCGTGACGGTGGCCGAGGCGGTGGCGGGCATCGAAGCGGTCGACGCGGACGCGGTCCGCTCCGTGGCGGCCGGGCTGATCGCCACCCCGGCGGCCGTCGCCGCGGTGGGACCTCGGCACCGGTCGTTGACCGAGGCCCGCCTCCGCTGGCGGGGTTGACCGGTCGCCGCCGTGGCGGCGCTAGAGTGAGCGGATCGCCCAGGGCGGCCCTCCGGGGCGGCCCGCACCACCGGAGCACGGTGGTCGACCCGGGTCGGGGTACGGACCGGGTGGCGTGAAGGGGCCCGGGCCCCGCCGGCTGCGACGGGCGTCGCGGCCTCGAGCGAGGAGTCGCCGACACCACCATGGACACCCGAGCCGATCGCCTCGCCGCCGCGTCCGACGCGTCCGCCGACGCCCCCCGGATCCCGAGCTCCACCGAGCTGCGGTGTGCAGTCGAGGCCGAGGCGGCCGGGCTCGCCACGGCGTCCCAGCAGGCGATGCTCGCGGCCGACGTCCTGCGTTGGCGCACCATGCTCCACACGCTCGTGCGGGAGACCGAGGAGGCGCTCCGATCCGCCCGACAGCTCGACGGCGAGCTGCGTCACCAGGTCGTGCGTGACCTCGAGGACGAGCAGGAGACGCTCGCCCGGGCCTGGACCCGGCTCACCGGCGACCAGGTGACGCTCGACCGACCGGCCGACCCGACCTCGGTCGCCGACGACGAGGACGACGACGAGGACGACGAACCGGGCGCGATCGCGCTCCAGCTCTCGTGGGAGCCGGGGAAGGTCGTGGCCTGGGCCGGCGGGCACCGGGCCCCGACGGCGACGGCCGACGAGCTGACGACCCTGCTCGCCGAGCTCGGCGCACCCGCCAACGGATGGACGCGCCATCGGGCGGTGGCGTTGCCGGGCGGTGGGAGCGCCGAGGCGTTGGCCATCGGGATCGCCGACGTGCTCGGCTGGCTGGTGGCCGGCGCGACCACGGCGGATCCGCCCGACGACGATGCGCCCGGTGCGGGCCCCGACGCGGTCGAGGCGGGCAACCTCCGCGACGACGGCGGCGACGACGGCACCGACGACCCGGGTCGCGTCGAGGGGCCACGGCTCGGCCACAGCGCCCGTTGGTTGGGTCACCTGGCGCTGTGGGCGGTGGAGCTGGTCGCGGGCGGCGCCATGGTGCCGTTGCTCCGCCAGCGCAAGCGGGGCGGCAGCGAGGGCCGATCGGCCTTCTCCGTGCGCTGGACGCCCGCCCTCGTCGACGCCGAGCGCCACCGGTACTTCGTCGAGACCATGCCCGCGTCGGTCGGCGTGGTGGACGCCTCCCTCGACGCCCGGGGCGTGGTGAACTCGGCGTTGACCGCCGTCGTGGACGCCATCGGACGCGACGCGGCCCGTCGCATCGAGGTGCCGGCGCCGCCCCCCGTCGTCCGCAATGCCGCCGATGCGGCCGAGTCCTACCTGGCGCACCTCGACGGGGCGTCCTTCGAGGCGCCCGGCGCGGTGGGCAACGAGCTGGTGGCCCGCCTCGAGCGCTGGAGCCGATCGGTGGTCGGCTCCTCGGTCCGCCTCATCGTCCAGCTCGATCCGCCGGACTCGGGCGATGCGTGGCACCTCAACGTGCTCTGCCCGCTCCCGGACGCGCCGCCCACCTCGGTCGAGGAGGCCATGGCCTACCCGGGGACCAAGCCGAAGGAGATCGAGGACCAGATCAACCGCCTCGAGCGGATGGTCCCCGAGCTGAAGCGCCCCGGCGGCCGTCGTCGTGGGCAGGTGGTGCTCAGCCAGGACGAGGCGTGGCAGCTCATGTCGGAGACCGGTCGCCGCCTGGCGGCGGCGGGCTTCGACGTCCGGGTGCCGGGCTTCTCCCGTCGGCGGCCCACCCCGTCGCTGCGGGTCTTCGCCGAGGGCGCGTCCGGCTCGGTGGCCGGGGCCAACCAGCTGGCCGACGTGCGGTGGTCGGCCGTGTTCGGTGACGTCGAGCTCAGCGCGGCGGAGATCTCCCGCCTGGCCCGGGAGGCCCGCCCCCTGGTGCGGACCGCCGGTCGCTGGGTCGAGCTCGACAAGGCCGACCTGAAGGCGGCCGCCGACGCGCTGGCAGAGCGGGCGTCGGTCACCCAGATGACCGGCGGCGAGATGCTGCGGTTGGCCCTGGGGCTGGAGGGTTCGACGCTCGCCGGCGGCGTCTCGGTCCGGGGCAACGCGTGGGCCGCGCAGCTGCTGGCCAAGGCCACCGACGTGTCCCAGCGTCCCGTGGGCGCCCCCGAGGGGTTCCGGGGCGAGCTGCGGGCCTACCAGGCCGAGGCCCTCGCTTGGTTGGGCTTCCTCGACGACGCCGGCCTCGGCGGTTGCCTGGCCCTCGACATGGGCCTGGGCAAGACGCCCACGATGTTGGCCCACCTCCAGGCCGGCGTCGGTCGGGGCCCCTCGCTGGTGGTGGCGCCGCCGGCGGTCGTCGGGAACTGGGCGGCCGAGGCCCGACGCTTCGTGCCGGGCCTGCGGGTGATCGTCCACCACGGTGCCAGCCGCGCCACCGAGGCCGAACTGGCCGCCGAGGCCGATCGGGCCGACGTGGTCATCACGACCTACGGCACGGCCGTACGTGACATCGACGCCATCGAGTCGATCACGTGGAACCGCCTGGTCCTCGACGAGGCGCAGGCCATCAAGAACGTCGCCAACGACACCTCCCAGCAGCTCCGACGCATCGGCGCCCACACCCGCGTCGCGCTCACCGGGACGCCCATCGAGAACGGCCTCGGCGACCTGTGGGCCATCCTCGACTTCGCCAACCCCGGCCTGGTCGGGACCCGACCGCAGTTCGTCGCCACCCTGTCCCAACCGGGCGACGGCGCCCGCGCCGACGGCGAGTCGGCCATGCGGGCGCTCAACGGGATCCTGGTGTTCCGACGGACGAAGTCCGAGCCGGCCATCGCGGCCGAGCTGCCGGACCGCATCGACGAGCTGGACCGCTGCGCCATGACCCCCGAGCAGGTCGGGCTGTACCAGGCCGTGCTCGACAAGCTGGTCACCGGCGCTTCGGTCGAGTCCGGTGAGGAGCAGCGCAAGGGCCAGGTGCTGGCGGCGATCACCGCCCTCAAGCAGATCTGCAACCACCCCGAGGCCTACACCGGCGAGGGCGGCCCGCTCCCGGGCCGCTCCGGGAAGCTCGCCCGCCTCGAGGAGATCGTCGACGCGGTGTTCGCGGCGGGGGAGAAGGTCCTCGTCTTCACCCACTTCGCCGAGTGGGGCCAGAAGCTCGCCGCACACCTCACCGAGCGGACCGGCACGCGGGTCGAGTGCTACCACGGCGGCCTCAGCCGCACGGTCCGCGATCAGGTCATCGCCGACTTCCAGGCGGCCGAGGGTGCCGGGGCGCTGGTGCTGTCGCTCAAGGCGGGCGGCACCGGGCTCAACCTCACGGCGGCCAGCCACGTGGTGCTCTACGACCGCTGGTGGAATCCGGCGGTGGAGGACCAGGCGCGGGACCGGGCGTGGCGGATCGGCCAGACCAAGACCGTGATCGCCCACCGCCTCATCTGCCCCGGGACGGTCGACGAGCGGGTCGAGGAGGTCGTGCAGGGCAAGCGGCGCATCGCCGACATGGTCCTGCCCAAGTCCAGCTCGCTGGCCGACCTCGACGCCGAGCAGCTCCGCCGCGCGCTCGGCCTGCGTCCCGACGAGCTGCTGACCGAGGAGCTCGACGCCGCCTCGGAGGCCGAGGTCGGGACGGACCCCCACGACGCCGAGGCCGCCGGGACGGTCGACGACGGCGCCGGGAGCGCGGCGGACGGGGCGGACGAGCAGCTGGCGATGGTGGAGGTGACGGCATGAGCGGTCGACGACGACGGGGCGCTCGGCGGCGGAAGCTGGCCGTCGATCCGGCCCGGTTCTGGGGGGATCCCGATGCGCCGCTGGCCGAGCCGCCGGTGATCCGGCCGGCCGAGGAGCCCCATGCCGTGGTGGCGTCGCTGGGCGCGCCGCCGCTCCCGGGGCGCGACGAGGCGGCCCAGGCCGCGTTCCAGCTGGTCTACGAACGGGCGTCGGGGCTGGCGCTGGCCCTCGCCGCCGCCGCCGGTCGGCTCGAGATGGGTGACGCCGACGAGCAGGGCGACGACGCATGAGCCTGGTCGAGGTGGACCGTCCGGCGCCCCACGTCTCGCGCCTCACCCTCAACCGCCCCGAGCGGCTCAACGCCATGTCGATCGACCTGGTCATCGAGCTGTGGGACGCCCTCGGCGACGTCGCCGCCGACAACGACTGCTACGTGCTCGTCCTGACGGGTGCGGGCCGGGCCTTCTGCTCGGGTCTCGACCTCAAGGACTACGGGATCATCCCGAACATCGACGGGCTCCAGGTCGGCCGGATCGCCCAGCGGTCGATGCGCTACTACTCCCGGCTCATCCCTCGGCTTCGCGACCTGCCCCAGCCGGTGGTGGCCGCGGTCAACGGTGCGGCCTACGGCGGTGGCATGTGCCTGTCGCTGGGCGCGGACCTCCGACTCGCCGGGGCCTCGGCCCGCTTCAACGCCACCGGCATCGTGAACGGCCTCACCTCCACCGAGATGGGCGTCAGCTTCCTCCTGCCCCGCCTGATCGGTGCGGCGCACTCGAACGACCTGCTCCTCACGGGGCGGGTGATCGACGCGGCGGAGGCCGAGCGGATGGGGCTGGTGTCGCGGGTCCTGCCCGACGAGGAGCTGGCCGACGCCGCGGTGGCGGTGGCCGCCGACATGTGCCGGTTCAGCCCCTACGGCCTGGCCATGACCAAGGACACCATCTGGGCCAACCTCGAGATCAGCTCGCTGGCGGCCGCCATCGAGCTGGAGGACCGCAACCAGCTGATGCTCGGCTTCACCGACAACCTGCCCACCGCCATCCGGGCCTTCGGCCGCGGTGAGGAGCCCGCCTACACCGACGAGCCCCGGCGCGACATCTGGGCGCCGCCGGCCACCGACCCCTCCTAGGATCGGGCCGTGGAGCGGATCCGGGTGGGCGTGTTCGGGGCCGGGGGCCGGATGGGCTCCACGGTGTGCGCGGCCGTGGACGGCGACGACTCGATGGAGCTCGTGGCCGCGGTCGATCCCCACCACGCCGGCCTCGAGCTGTCCCGGGTGGCGGGCGTCGCGGGCAGCGACGTCATGGTGTCGGGCGATCCCAGCTCGTTCGAGGCGGCCGGGGTGCAGGTGGCGGTGGACTTCACGCACCTCGAGGCCTCACGGGAGAACCTGGCCTGGCTGGCCGAGCACGGGATGCACGCCGTGGTCGGGACCACCGGCTTCACCGACGCCGACCTCGAGTCGCTGCGCGCGGCCTTCCGCTCCAGCAACTGCCTGATCGCCCCGAACTTCGCCATCGGGGCGATCCTCATGATGCGCTTCGCGGCCATGGCGGCGCCCTACTTCGAGACCGCCGAGATCATCGAGCTGCACCACGACCAGAAGCTGGACGCCCCGTCGGGGACGGCCATGCTCACCGCCGAGCGGATGGCCGAGGCGTCCGCCGGGTGGGGAGAGGACCCCACCCGGACCCACGTGGTCGACGGGGCCCGGGGTGGTTCGGGGCCCGGCGGCATCCGGGTCCACTCGGTGCGGATGCGGGGCATGGTCGCCCACCAGGAGGTCATCCTGGGCACCACCGGCCAGACGCTGGTGATCCGCCACGACTCCATCGACCGGACGTCGTTCATGCCCGGCGTGCTCCTCGGGGTCCGACGGATCGCCGATCACCCGGGGCTGACGATCGGCCTCGACGCCCTCCTCGGCCTCTGAGGCGGCCTCACCCCAGGCGGGCCCCGGTGGCCTCGGCCACGTGGTGCAGCGCGACGGCCGCCGCGGTCGCCACGTTGAGGGAGTCCACCCCGTCGGCCATGGGGATCCGGACCACCGCATCGGCCGCGTCGAGCGCGTCGGCGGTGAGGCCGGGGCCCTCGGCGCCCACGACGACGGCGACCCGGTCCTCGGGCCCGAGCGCCAGCCCGCCCAGCGGCGTGGCCCACGGCGCGGGGCTGAGCGCCACCACCCGCACGCCGTCCCGCCGGAGGGCGTCCACCGCGGTGGCCAGCTCGGCCCGGGCCCAGTCGACGGCGAGCACGCTCCCCGTCGAGACCCGGACGCTCCGTCGGGTCAGCGGATCGCAGGTCGTGGGGTCCACCAGCACACCGTCGACCGCGAAGGCCGCCGCGTTGCGGAACAGCGCGCCGAGGTTCTCGGCGTCGTTCACCCCTTCCACGACGAGCAGGCGTCGGGCCCGCCGCACGACGCGCTCCACCATGAGCGGCCGGCCCCGGGCGGCGCTGGCCACCACGCCGCGGTGCAGGGGAAACCCCACGGCGGCGTCGACGACGTCCTGGGGTGCGACCAGCACGCGGTCGGTCGGCAGTCGCTCGAGGGAGGCCAGGCGCTCGGCCCGGTGCTCGGCCACGAGCACGCGCCGGAGGGTGTAGCGGCTGCGGAGCAGGCGTTCCACGGCCAGCCAGCCCTCGGCCACGAACGAGCCGCCGCCGAAGCCGCCGCCGGTCTCGACGGTGCGCCGGAAGGCGGCGTCGTTGAGGCGTCGGAAGTCGGCCAGCCGCGGGTCGTCGGGGTCCTCGACACGCTCGCCGATCGGGTCCACGGCCGCCATGGTACGAGTCGGGTCGGGCCCCGGAACCGGTTGGCGGGGCCCACCGGGGGCGGGGCTACGGTGGCCGCCATGTTGAACCTGGTGCTGCCCAAGGGATCGCTCGAGAAGGCCACCTTCGAGCTCTTCGCCGACGCTGACCTCCAGGTGCACCGCAGCTCCTCCGTCGCCTACAAGGCGACCATCGACGATCCCCGAGTCGCGGGCGTGCGGATCCTCCGCCCCCAGGAGATCCCCTCCTACGTCGCCGACGGCCTCTTCGATCTCGGCATCACCGGTCGGGACTGGGTGGAGGAGACCTCCTCGGAGGTGGTGTCGCTGGGGGAGATGAAGTACTCGAAGGCCACCACCAACCCCGTGCGCATCGTGGTGGCCGTGCCCGAGGACTCGCCCTACGGCTCGGTGGCCGACCTCCCCGGCGGGGTGCGGGTCAGCTCCGAGTACCCCGAGCTGACCAAGCGGTTCTTCGCCGAACGCGGCGTCGAGGCCGACATCCGCCTCAGCTACGGCGCGACGGAGGCCAAGGTCCCCGACATCGTCGACTGCGTGGTCGACATCACCGAGACCGGGCGGGCGCTGCGGGCCGCCGGCCTGAAGATCATCGACACCATCCTGGTCAGCTACACCGAGCTGATCGCGAACCCCGCCGCCTTCGAGCAGCCCGAGAAGCGCCATGCCATGGAGCAGCTGATGACGCTCCTGCAGGGCGTGCTCGAGGCTCGCGGCAAGGTGCTGGTGAAGCTCAACGTCGACGCGGCCAACCTGGACGGGGTCATCGCCAAGCTGCCCGCCCTGCGGACCCCCACCGTCAACGAGCTCTACGGCGAGGGCGGGTACGCGGTGGAGACGGTGGTGCCGAAGAACCGGATCAACGTGCTGATCCCCGAGCTGAAGGACGCCGGCGCCACCGACATCATCGAGCTCCCGCTGGCGAAGATCGTCCACTGACCGCCGTGGTGCACGAGGAGCTGACCGGCCGGGTGGTCGCCTTCGACGAGGCCCGCGGGTTGGGCACGGTCGAGGCCGTCGACGGACGCCGCCTGGGCTTCCACTGCACGGCGATCGCCGACGGGACCCGTTCGATCGCCGAGGGCGCCGAGGTGCGGTTCCGGGTGGTGGCGGCCCACCGCGGGGTGTGGGAGGCCACCGGCCTCGTGCCCCGCTGAGGTCGTGCCGCACCGTCGGTGCGGCGTCGTAGCCTGACCGCCATGACGGTCACCGATGTCGAAGCGGTCAACTGGGATCTCGAGACGCTGCTGCCGCAGCCGGGCGCGGCCGGCGTCCGCCTGCTGCTGGACGAGGCGGAGGGCCTGGTGGCCCGCGTCGAGGCGTACCGGGGCCGGGTCGCCGCGCTCGACGCGGCCGGACTGGCCGACCTCCACCACCTGTTGGCCGAGGTCTCCGACCGCCTGGGCCGGGCCGGCAACTACTGCATGCTCGCCTTCAGCGTGGCCACCGACGATCCCGCCGTCGGGGCGCTCATGGCGGAAGCGCAGGAGCGCTCCACCCAGCTGGGGTCGCGGCTGATCTTCGTCGAGCTCGAGTGGGCCGAGCTCGACGACGACCGGGTCGAGGAGCTCCTGGCCGACGAGCGCCTGGCGTTCGTGGCCCACCACCTCCGCTCGGCGCGCCGCTACCGTCCGCACCTGCTCAGCGAGCCCGAGGAGGTGGTGCTCGCCGAGACGTCGCCCACGGGGGCGGCGGCCTGGAGCCGCCTCTACGACGAGCTGACCTCGGCCCTGCGGGTCGACGTGGGTGAGGGTGAGCCGGTGGCGCTCGAGGTGGCCATGGCTCGGCTGCAGTCGCCCGAGGCCGAGGTCCGCCGTGCTGCGGCCGCCTCGATCACCGAGGCCCTCCAGCCGGGCCTCCGCACTCGGGGCTACGTCTACAACACGCTCCTCGCCGACCACATGATCGACGACCGCCTGCGTTCGTATCCGCACTGGTCGGCGCAGCGGAACCTGTCCAACGAGGCGTCCGACGAGTCGGTGCGGGCCCTGGTCGACGCGGTCACCTCGCGCTACGGGGTGGCCCAGCGCTGGTACCGGCTCAAGGCGCGGCTGCTCGGGGTCGAGCGGCTCCACGACTGGGACCGGGTGGCGCCGGTCGTGCACGACGACACCGAGTTCGACTGGGCCGCGGCCACCGAGCTGGTGCTCGACGCCTACGGCTCGTTCTCGGGGGAGCTGGCCGACGTGGTCCGCCGCTTCCTCGCCGAGCCCTGGATCGACGCACCGGTGCGGCCGGGCAAGCGCGGTGGCGCCTTCTGCGCCTACACCGTGCCCTCGCACCACCCGTACCTGCTGCTCAACTGGACCGCCAAGCGACGCGACGTGCTCACGCTGGCCCACGAGCTGGGCCACGGGCTCCACGCCTACCTGGCCCGCGACCAGGGCGTGTTCCACCAGGGCACGCCCCTGACGCTGGCCGAGACCGCCTCGGTGTTCGGTGAGACGGTCACCTTCGGCCGGTTGCTCGACGGGGTCGCGGAGCCGGCCGAGCGGTTGCCGCTCCTGGCCGAGCACCTCGAGGACCAGATCGCCACGGTCTTCCGCCAGGTCGCCATGTACCGCTTCGAGGATCGGGTCCACACCGAGCGGCGCGAGGTGGGCGAGCTGTCGGTCGACCGCTTCGGCGAGCTGTGGGCCGCCAGCCAGGAGGAGCTCTTCGGCGACTCCGTCGAGGTCAGCGAGGGCTACCGGTCGTGGTGGTCCTACATCCCGCACTTCATCCACACGCCCGGCTACGTGTACGCCTACGCCTACGGACAGCTGCTCGCGCTGTCCGTCTACGCGCGCTACGAGGCCGAGGGCGCGGCGTTCGTGCCGGCCTACCTCGAGCTGCTCGCCGCGGGCGGCTCCGCGCCGCCCGAGGAGTTGGGTCGGATCGTGGGGGTCGACCTGGCCGATCCCGACTTCTGGGTGGGTGGGCTCGACATCGTCGAACGCCTCCTGGGTGAGACCGAGGAGGCCGCCGCGGCCAGCGGTCGGCTGGGCTGAGCGACGCCGACCGGCGGCCGCTCGGCCGCCGGCAGGTTCACCAGCCGCGGAACTCCGGCGAGCGGCGTTCGCCGAACGCGGCGATGCCCTCGGCCATGTCGCCGCTGCGGGCCACCAGGTCCTGGAAGAGCGCCTCGTCCTCGAAGGACTGCTCGCGGCTGGACTCGAAGCTGCGGTTGGTGAGCCGCTTGGTGAGCGCGATGGCCGCGGTGGGCAGGTTCAGGAACTTCGTCGCCAGCTCGTCGACCCGCTCGTCCAGCTCGCCGGCGGGGACCACCCGGTTGACCAGGCCGATCCGATCGGCCTCCGCGGCCGGGCAGTCCTCCCCCAGGAACATCAGCTCCTTGGCCCGGTGCAGGCCGACGATGCGGGGGAGCAGGTAGCAGCCCCCGGCGTCGGGCATGATCCCGCGGCGGACGAACACCTCGATGAAGCGGGCGGTGTCGGCCATGACCACCAGATCGCAGGCCAGCGCCAGCTGGGCGCCACCGCCGGCCGCGGTGCCGTTCACCGCGGCGATGACCGGCTTCTCGCAGTCGAGGATCGACGCGATCAACCGCTGCCACCCGGTGCGCACCAGCCGGGCCACCTCGCCGATCGCCCGGTCCGGTGCCCCCTCGGGGCGGGGCGGGCCCGGTCGCTGCGGGCCGCCCAGGGCGGCCCCGGTGCAGAAGTGCTTCTCGCCGGCGCCCCGCAGGACGACCACGCGCACGGCCAGGTCCTCGGACACCTCGGCGAAGCGGTCGGCCAGCCGGTCACGCATGTCGGCCGCCAGCGCGTTGCCCTGCTGGGGGGCGTCGATGGTGATCCGGGCGACCCCGTCGGCCACCTCGTAGCGGATCAGCTGGTCCACGTCGCGTTCGTCGGTCATGTCGATCCCTCCTCGGCACCGCTGATCGCGGCCCCGATGTCGTAGCCCAGGAAGCCCGCCGCGGTGGGGACCTCGACGATGGGGTCGTCGCGGTCGTCCCACTCGGTGCGCAGCGCCCGGCTCATGATCGCGTGCATCACGTAGAGCGAGGTGATGTAGGTCAGCTCCAACAGCTCGAGGTCCGAGAGGTGGCGACCCAGCGCCTCGAACAGCCCGTCGGGCACGCGGCCGCCCTGCAGCGCCAGGGCGTCGGTGTAGGCGAGGACGAGCCGCTCGACCTCGCTGAACTCGTCGGAGGCGGCCCAGTGCGCGATGGCCGCGATCTTGGTCTCGCTCATGCCCAGCAGCCGGCACGACTTGCAGTGCTGGCTGAACACGAACTGGCTCCCCACCGCCCAGCCGGCCCGGGTCTGGCCGAGCTCGCGGAGGGCCGGGTCGAGGGAGCGGCGCGAGCTCCGGTAGATCCCGAAGCCCTGCACGCAGTGCTCGAGGATGTCGGGGCTGTTGGCGAAGACGGTCCACCAGTCGCCGGGGGTCCCGGTGGTCGTCCCGGGTTCCGCGACGGGGTCCCGTTCGGCGAAGAGGAACTGGTACATCGTCTCGACGATCGGGGCGGTGGCCTCCGATCGCGGGACCTGGCGGAGCCGTGGCATGGGGCCTCCCTGGGTCGTGGCGTCGTCAGGGTAGGGCGGGCGAGGATCGCCGGCCCGACCCATCTCGGGGTGCGGCGGGGGTGACGGACCCGGGGGAGTGGCTTCCCGGTGCCATGATGGTCCACGCTGTTGGCGCACCGGTCGTGCCGATGGCACGGACCAGGTCATCGACGGGGGTTGGTGTGGCCGACGACGAGGAATCCAGCATCTTCGAGCGGATGACCGGTGGTGGCGCCCCCACGCCCACGCCGTGGGCCTGGAACCCCGACGAGACGGCCGCGTCGCCGACCTCGGGTGACCACGGCGGTGCCGGCCACGACGGCGAGGCCGGCGTCGCCCACAACGGCGTGGCGTTCCCGCCGAGCGGTGACCCGGTGGCGGCCCCGGCCGCCCCGCTGCCGCCCGCCGACCCGCCGGCCCCGTTCTTCGGGTCGACCGCGGCACCCCCCGGGCCGGGCGCGGCCCCCGAGCCGTCCGAGCCCCCGTCGGCGGCACCGCCCGAGCCGGTCCCCGCGGCGGCGCCGAGCTCGGTGGACGGACGCTTCGAGCACCGTCCGACCGACGAGCTGGCCAAGGACCCCGTCCCCTCGACGGGCCGCCCCCGGTCGGTGGTCCTGGTCGCCGCCGCGGTCGCGCTGGTGGTGGTGGGCGTCGCCGCCTGGTGGTTCACCCGTGACAGCGCGGAGGAGCCGTCGGGCGAGGTGGCCGTGGCCGGCGAGACCACCGTCCGGGCCGCCCCGACGGTCACCGAGGCCGCCGAGGCGCCCGAGGTCACCGGTTCGACCATCGTCGACGCCGGCCTCGAGGCCGCCTATGCCGCCGAGGTCGAACGGGCCTGCGCGGTCATCACGGCCGACCCCGGTGCCGTGACCGAGTCCGTCATGCGCTGGGACGCGGCCTGGGCGCCCATCGGTCGGACCGAGCGGACGCTGCGGGACGACGTCAACGACTGCGCGCTGCCCGCCCGCGACGCGGCCATGGCGGCGATGGCGGCCCGTGAGCAGGCCGAACGTGAGGAGCGCCTGGCCTCGTGCACGTTCTTCGACCGGGCACAGGTGCTCGAGCGTCCGGGTGACGCGATCGGGCGGTGCGGTCTGCTGGGCGTGCGCGTGCTGGAGCGTCGCGAGCGGTCGTGCGAGGTGGCGGCCATCTGGGACACGACCGCCGCGCTGCCGGCCGAGGGAAGCGGCCCGAGCGCGATCTTCCAGTCGGGCACCGGGGCCAACTGCCCGCTGCTCCAGGGCATCGAGGCCGGCTGGACCGGACGGGTGTCGGCGACCCTGTCGGGGGTGACCGAGCGCGACGGCGTCGTGGTGCCCCTCTTCGTGGTCGAACGGGTCGAACCGGCCTGAGCGCTCGCTTCCTCGTCGGAGGCGTGGGGCTGACTACGCTCCGGCTGCCGAGAGGAGGGCGATGGCCGGGGTCACGTTCCAAGGGGTCACCAAGCGATTCGGGGAGACGACCGCGGTCGACGCGCTGGACCTCGAGATCTTCGACCGGGAGTTCCTCGTCCTCCTGGGGCCGTCGGGCTGCGGCAAGAGCACCGCGCTGCGCATGATCGCCGGGCTGGACGAGCCCACCGAGGGCACCATCCGCATCGGTGACGAGGTGGTCAACGGGGTCGATCCCCGCGACCGCGACATCGCGATGGTGTTCCAGAGCTACGCGCTCTACCCGCACATGACCGTGTTCAAGAACATCGAGGCCCCCCTGGTGACGCGGCCGATGTCGGTCGACGGTGGCCCGCCCCGCAAGCTCACCAAGGAGGAGCGGCAGGTCCGGGTGAAGGAGGCGGCGGCCACGCTGGGGCTCGAGCCCTACCTCGACCGCAAGCCGGGGGCGCTCTCGGGCGGGCAGCGCCAACGGGTGGCCCTGGCCCGCGCCATCGTGCGCCGTCCCCGGGTGTTCCTGATGGACGAGCCGCTGTCCAACCTCGACGCCAAGCTCCGGACCCAGACCCGGGTGGAGCTCGTGGACCTGTGGCGTCGGCTCGAGACCACCTTCGTCTACGTCACCCACGACCAGGTCGAGGCCATGACCATGGCCACGCGCGTGGCCATCATCGCCGAGGGTCGTCTCCAGCAGGTGGGTCGGCCCCAGGACGTGTACGAGCACCCGGCGAACCTCTTCGTGGCCCGCTTCATCGGCAGCCCGCCCATGAACACCTTCGACGCCGTGGTCCGTCCCGGCGACGGCGGGCTCGTCGCGAAGGTGGGCGGGGCCCTCGTACCGCTGCCGGCCGATGCCGGCGCGGTCGTCGACCAGGAGGTCGTCGTGGGTGCCCGACCCGAGCACCTCGAGGTCCACCCCGACGGTCAGCTCGACGGCATCGTGCGCACGGTGGAGGTGCTGGGCCACGAGCTCCACGTGATCTGCGAGGTGGCGGGCCACCTGCTCATCGTCCGCCAGCCCAGCGACCGACCGGCCCCGACGGTCGGCGCCTCGGTCCGGCTCCGGCCCGATCCCGCCCACCTCCACCTCTTCGACGCCGCCACCGGCGAACGGCTGGGATGACCGCTCCGGCGGTACGCACGCGCCGCACCTCGCCGGCCCGCGAAGCCCTCCTGGGCTACTCCCTGCTCGTCCCGGCCTTCGTGGTCCTCGGCGTGTTCGCCTACTACCCGCTCTACCGGTTGGTGCACTACGCCCTGTACCGACCGAACCGCTTCGCGACCCGTGAGGTGTACGTCGGGCCGTCCAACATCTCCGACGTCCTGGGCGGCGACGAGTTCCTGGACGGGCTGTGGATCACCGTGAAGTACGTGCTCTACACGGTGCCGACGGGGCTCGTGCTCGGGCTGCTGCTGGCCCTGGCCGCCCACCGCCACCTCCGTGGGATCAAGGTGTACCAGGCCATCTTCAGCTCGACGGTGGCCACCTCGGTCGCCGTGGCGGCCATCGTGTTCTTCGGGCTCGTCAACCCCGAGATCGGCAAGTTCGGCGACGTCGAGTTCATCAGCCTCGCCCGGGCCGAATCGGCGCTGCGCGGCGTCGCCCTCACGTCCATCTGGCAGAACATCGGGTTGACCTTCGTCATCGTGCTGGCCGGGCTCCAGGCGGTGCCCGACGCCGTGATCGAGGCGGCACGGGTGGACGGCTTCGGCCCGGTCCGGCGGCTGTTCCGGGTGACCCTGCCCCTGATCTCGCCGACGCTGCTGTTCCTCGTCGTGATCCTGCTGATCTTCGGCTTCCAGGCCTTCGCCCCGATGGAGCTGCTGACCAACGGTGGTCCGGCCCGCTCCACCGAGACCCTCGTCTTCAAGATCTTCCGGCGCCAGGGACCGGCCCAGATCAGCGAGGGCGCCGTGATGGCGCTCGGGCTGTTCGGCCTGACGTTCCTCGTCACGCTGCTCCAGCTGACCCTGCTCAACCGGCGGGTGCACTATGGCGACTGACCGCACCCGGGGCGTGCCGCCCGTCGTGCGGAACGCCGGGTGGTACGTGCTGCTGACCGCGCTCTCGTTGCTGGTGCTCTACCCGGTCTGGATGACGATCGTCCGGGCCATCTCCGAGCCGTTCGTCTACATCCAGGAGGGCCAGCCGTTCTTCCCCGTGGCGGTCGACTGGGGGGTGTTCGGCACGGCATGGGCCGACGGCGCCATGGGGCGCTCGATGCTGCTGACCACCGCCGTGGTGGCGGTCATCACGGTCGCCCAGCTGGTCACCTCGACGCTGGCCGCCTACTCCTTCGCCTACCTGCGCTTCCCGTTCAAGAACGTGCTCTTCGTGCTGCTGATCGCCACCCTGCTGCTCCCCATCGAGGTGACGCTGCTCACCAACGTCCGCACCATCCGCGAGCTCGAGTGGCTGAACTCCTTCCAGGGGCTGACCGGTCCGTTCCTGGCGTCGGCCTTCGGGATCTTCCTGCTGCGCCAGGGCTTCCTCGGGGTCCCCTCCGAGCTGCGCGACGCCGCCCGCCTCGACGGGTTCGGTCACCTCGCCTTCCTCCGCAAGGTGGCCCTCCCGGTGAACCGGCCGATCGTGGGGTCGTTCGTGCTCATCACCGCGCTGGGCGCCTGGAACAACTACCTGTGGCCGCGGGCCGCGGTGACCGAGGAACGTTGGGAGACCATCCAGGTGGCGCTCCGACGCATCAGCGTCGCCCGGCCCGAGCGGTTCAACGTCGGGGTGGCGGCCGCCATCGTGGCCTCGATCCCCATCCTCGTGCTGCTCGTGGTGTTCCAGAAGCAGATCATCCGTGGCCTCACCGCCGGTGCGGTGAAGGGCTGACCGACCCGACGGGAGTCGACATGCACCGATCAACCAACCGGCCGTTCCGCACTGCTGCCGCCCTGGCCGCCGTGCTGTCGCTCGCCGCCTCGGCGTGCGGCGGGGGCGACGACGGCGGCGGCACGGCCGACGGTGGGGGCGCCGACGAGGTGACCTGCCCCTACGACGCGCTGGAGTCCGCCGCCGGTCCGGTCGAGATCACCATCTGGCACACGCAGACCGCGTTGGGGAAGCGCACGCTCGAAGCCCTGGTGGAGCGCTACAACGCCGCGCAGGACAAGGTGGTGGTCAAGGCCGAGAGCCAGGGTGTGGGCTTCAAGGAGCTGCACGACAAGATCGAGCAGGCGGCACCGGACCGGTCGCTGCCGGCCATCGTGGTCCCCGACGACACCAAGACCCGCTACGTCGCCGACAGCGGTCTGTTCCTGCCGGCCCAGGCCTGCTTCGGCGCCGATCCGGAGGGCCAGGCGATCCTCGACGACCTGCTCCCGATCGCCAAGGCGTCCTACACGCTCGACGGTCAGCTGTGGCCGGCGTCGTTCACCACCTACACCGCGCTCATCTACTTCAACCAGGACCACTTCCGGGCCGCCGGGCTGGACCCGGCGAACCCGCCCGAGACCATCGACGAGATGATCGAGGCCGCCCGCAAGATCAAGGCGGCCAACCTGCCGCTGGTGGCCGAGCCGATGGTGGTGAAGGCCCAGTCCTTCCTCTTCGAGTGGTGGCTGTCGGGTGCGGGCCAGGAGCTGGTCGACGCCGAGAACGGGCGGGGCGGCTACCCGACCGAGGCCGAGTGGGACAACGAGACCACCCGGTCGATCCTCACCAAGCTCCAGGAGGCCAAGGCCGAGGGCATCCTGAAGATCACGCCCGGCGCCGACGGCAACGCCGATCACCTGCTGGCCATGGCCACCAACTCCGCCTCGTTCGGGGTGGACTCGTCGGCCGCCGCGTCCACCGTGGCCGGCGTCATCGAGGGGACCGTGGCCGCCGAGGACATCAAGGCGGAGTTCGGCGTCGACCTGCCGCCCGGCCTCCAGCTCGACCTCGACCTCGGCGTCGGGCCCTACCCGGGCGTCGATGCGGCGGGCAAGGGCCAGGTCGGCGGCGGCGTGTGGTACCTCACCAACACCGTCCCCGCCGAGCAGCAGGCGGCGGCCTGGGACTTCATGAAGTTCATGAACTCCGAGGAGTCCCAGCGCACCTGGGCCATCGACGGCTCCACGGCTCCCGTCGGGACCGAGATCGCCGATGACCCGCAGCTGAACGAGGCGTGGTCCAAGACGCTGGCCGGTCGGTGGCTGAAGGTGGCTTACGACGTCCTCGCCGGCATCGACACCGACTTCCCCGGCCCCGTCATCGGTCCCTACGACGAGTTCCGTCGCGAGATCGAGAAGTGCCTCGACCGGGTCCTGCTGAACGACGAGCCCGTGGGCCCGGCGGTGGAGGAGGCCGACGCCGCCATGACCGCGGCGCTCGAGCGGTACAACCAGGACGTGGGCGCCGGCTGATCCGGGCGAGGTTCAGCCCTCGGGACGCGGGTCCCGCCACATGGTGAAGATGGGCGGGGCGCCCCGCCCGAGATCGATCGTGTCCACCAGCCGGAAGCCGTGCCGTTCGTAGAACGGGAGGTTCTCCGCCTTCGACGACTCCAGGTACGCGCCCACGACCTCCCGGTCGCACCGCGCCAACGCGGGGGCCATCACCGCCGAACCCAGACCCCGCCCCTGGGCGGCGGGCTCGGTCCCCAGGATGGCGAGGTACCAGTGCTCCGGGCGACGCGGGTGGCGGCGCTCCATCTCCGAGAGGATCCGCAGGTGCGGCACGGAGCGCAGCCCTGCCGACCGCAGCAGCGCCGGTGCGGAGGTCGCGAAGCGCCGTGGGGGCAGGTGCCAACGTCCGGGCGGTGCCCAGACGGCGGCCGCGCCGCCGTCGGCGGCGACCCAGACCGTGTCCGAGTCCGCCATGTGCAGGCGGGCGACCACCCCCATGATCGTGCCGATGCGCTCCTCGAAGCGGTCGTGGCGGCGAATCGCGTACCGCCACACCGGGTCGTCGTGGAACGCTCGGCCGAGCGTCGTGGCGATGAGGGGGAGGTCGGTGGCCCGGGCCCGGCGGACGCGCCGATCGGACGGGTGGGCAGCTGCGGGGTCGGTGGGCATCGGGTGGGGGAGGCTACCGCCGCGCCACGAGTCGACCGCCCGCCGTCCGATGCCACCTGGTCCGATCGGACCCGAGTGGTGGGCAATTCTCAGGTCGGGCGGCGGATGCGCCGACGGAGTTCCCATGGCCCCTCGGACCGCGCCGCCCACCAGCGCCTCCTCGAACGATGCGTTCGGCGAGGGCGTCGCCGCGGTCCGGCGTGCCGTGCTCACCTCGGGTCGATCCTCCGATGCCATCTCCGACATCCTGAAGATCGTCCAGCGGCACCTCCGGTGCGACTTCGCCGGGGTGTGGGTGGGGCGGACCCGCCAGTGGCAGATCCTCGACGACGCGGCGCCGGCCACCCTCGGCAAGGTCTCGGCCGCCCGGGACCGCGGCGGGCTGCGTGACGGGGTGCTGCGGGTGGGCCTGGTCGGCCGGGGTCGCGACCTCGGGGTCCTCGTCGGCGTCTGGGGTCGACCGGCCGCACTCGATCTGATGACCTGTGCCCGCTTCGAGGAGCTGGGGGAGTACGCCACCATGGCGCTCCTGTTGGATCCGGGGGGTCGGGGGACCGCCGCCGAGACCGAGGCCCCGACGCCCACGGCGTCGTCCCGGTCCTCGGCGGCGGGCGACGGCCCCACCCCGGCTTCGCCGGCCGTTCCTCCGCCCGGTTCGGGCCGATCGATGCCGTCCGCGCCGGCCGAGTGGGTGCCATCCGGCACCGGCGCGGTGGCCGCAGCGGCGCCGGCCGCGCCCTCGCCCGTCGCCGAGAACGGCCACACGACGGTGATCGCCGCGACCCGGACGGCCGCTCCCCGGGTCGCCGTCGCGAGCAGCCCCGAGGAGGAGCAGCTCCAGCGCGACCTCCGCTCCGCCGTGATGGCGGACCGGATCCTCCCGCACTACCAGCCGATCATCCGCTTCGCCGACGGTCGGGTGATCGCGTTCGAGGCGCTGGCACGGTGGGAGCACCCCGAGCGGGGGTGGGTGGCGCCGGCCGAGTTCATCCCCGCCGCGGAGCGGTCGGGGCTCATCGCCACCCTCGGCATGCGGATCCTCAACGCCGCGGCGCGCCAGGCCGGCGTCTGGTCGCGATCGCCCGAGGGCGCGGACGTCCGCGTGATCCTCAACCTGTCGCCCGTGCAGCTGGCCTCCCGGTCGCTGGTCACCGAGGTGGGCTGCGTCATCCGGCGCAACGGCCTGAGCGCCGGGCGGATCGTGCTGGAGCTGACCGGTGACGCCGACCTCGGGACGGCCAAGATGGCGGCGCTGTTGGAGCGCTTCGAGGGAGCGGGCATCCAGATCGCCATGGACGACCCGTCGATGATCGAGCACCTGCGCTCGTCCTCGGCGGAGGTCGCCGCGAGCTTCGTGAAGGTGCCCCGACGGCTGGTCGGCTCGGCCGTCGGGAGCGGCGAGGTGCGTCGGGAGATCGAGGCGATCGTCGCCGGTGCCCGGGCCGGGGGTCGGACGGTGGTGGCCGAGGGCGTCGAGATCGACGCCGAGCTGTCGATCCTGCGGTCGCTCGGGGTGGAGGCCGGCCAGGGATTCCTGTGGTCGGCCGGCATCCCGGCATCGGAGGCCACCGCGGTGCTCGAGCGCCAGCCCTGGTCGAACGGCCGCTGAGCCCACGGGCACCGCCGGGAGCGGGGTGCCGGGAGGAGATCTGCGAGGCTGGCGCGGTGCAGCGCGTTCCCACCCTCAGCTTCCTCGGCGCCGCCGGTACGGTCACCGGCAGTCGCTTCCTCATCGACACGTCCTCGGGCCAACGGGTGCTCGTCGACTGCGGGCTCTACCAGGGCCTGAAGGAGCTGCGGCTCCGGAACTGGGCCCCCTTCGGGGTCGGCCCGGCTTCGATCGACGCCGTCCTGCTCACCCACGCGCACGTCGACCACTGCGGCTACCTGCCCGCGCTGGTCCGTGACGGCTTCCGCGGGCCGGTGTTCTGCACGCCCGACACCGCGGCGCTCGCCGCGATCGTGCTGCCCGACAGCGGCCGCCTCGCCGAGGAGGAGGCCCGCTACGCCAACCGGCGGGGGATCTCCCGACACGAGCCGGCGCTGCCCCTCTTCACCGAGGCCGATGCCGAGGCCGCGCTCCACCAGCTGCGTCCCGTGCCCTTCGGTGAGACGCACCGATCGGGCGACGTGGCCTTCCGGTTCGGACGGGCCGGCCACATCCTCGGCTCCGCGTGGGTGCACCTGGAGGTGGACGGCGCCGAGCCACGGTCGATCCTGGTCAGCGGCGACCTCGGTCGTCCGCACCACCCGCTGCTGGCCCCGCCCGAGCCCCGCCCCGATGCCGACACCATCCTGTGCGAGTCCACCTACGGCGACCGCGACCACCCCGACGAGGATCCGGCCGACGCGCTGGCCGAGGTCATCCGCCGGACGTCGAAGCGCGGTGGGACGGTGCTCATCCCGGCCTTCGCCGTGGACCGCACCGACGTCGTGCTCCACCATCTGCGGCGGCTCACCGACTCCGGCGCGGTGCCCGAGCTGCCGGTCTACGTCGACAGCCCGATGGCCTCCGCAGCGCTCGGCGTCTACCGATCGGCGTTCGCCGCGGACGCCCCGTCGCCCGACGTGCGCGCCGAGCTGGTCGGCACGCACCCGCTCTCGATGCCGCACCTGCGGGTGGTGTCCACCGTCGAGGAGTCGAAGGCGCTGAACGACCTCGACCGACCCGCCGTCATCATCTCGGCCAGCGGGATGTTGACCGGCGGGCGGGTCGTGCACCACCTCGCCCGCCGCATCGACGACCCCCGCCACTCGGTGGTCCTCATCGGCTACCAGGCGGAGGCCACCCGGGGGCGACGACTGCTCGAGGGTGCCACCAGCTTGAAGATGCTGGGCCACTACCGCCCCGTGCGCTGCGAGGTGACGCAGGTCGCGTCGATGAGCGTGCACGCCGACCGATCCGAGCTGGTCGACTGGCTGGCGGGCGGGACCCGACCACCGACCACGCTCTACGCGGTCCACGGCGAGCCGGCCGGCGCCGCCGGCCTGGTGGCCGCCGTGGAGGAGCGGCTCGGCTGGAACGCCGTGGCCCCCCGCCTCGACGAGCGGGTGCTGCTCGACTGAGGCGCTGGGCCGTTCGGCCCATCCCGACGACTCCCGGTGGGATCCTGGGTGATCCTCCCTACCCTCGCCCTCATGGCGGAACGGTGGCGGCGGGTGGTCTTCGCGGTGGGCGTGTCGGCGACCGTCCTGGGAGCGGGGTGCGTGCCCTCGGTGCGGCCCTACACCGTGCCGGTGCACGAGCAGGTCCTCGCCCAGGAGGGACTGGTGTACGGCTCCGCTCCCGGGGTGAGCGGGAACCCGGTCGACCTGGAGCTCGACCTCTTCGAGCCGGCCGGATCGGTCGACGCCGATCGGCCCGCCGTCGTCTTCGTGCACGGCGGGGGCTTCACCACCGGATCCCGCCACGAGATCCGCTACCTCGCCGAGGACTTCGCCCGCCGGGGGTACGTGACCGCGACCATCGACTACCGGCTCCGGGCCGGGTCGTACTTCTCGTTCGCCGCCCCCTCCGACGAGGCCCGCAGCGCCATCACCGATGCCCGCCACGATGCCCAGGCCGCGGTGCGGTGGATGCGGGCCAACGCCGCCGCGCACCGGGTCGACCCCGACCGGATCGCCGTCGTCGGCTACTCCGCCGGCGGCATGACGGCGCTGGGGGTCGCCTTCCGCAGCGACGACCCGGGATCCAGCGGGACGCCGGGCGTCTCCTCTCGGGTGTGCACGGCGGTGTCCCTCAGCGGCATGGCGGCCGAGGACGGCATCGACGCCTCCGATCCGCCGGTGACGCTGATCCACGGGTCGGCGGACGACCTGGTCCCTACCCACCTCGCCCGGTACACGGCCCTGGCCGCCGCGTCGGTCGGCCGGCTCGCCCGCTACCACGAGTACCCCGGCGTCGGGCACCTCCTCATCATCGACCCCCGGGCCGCGACCTACCGTGACGTCACGGCCGAGTCGCTCGCCGACGCGCTCACCGCCGACGCCTGCAGCTGATCGCCGTCCTCAGCGGACCATCGCCGCGACGAGGGCGTCGGCCGCCTGCGCCTCGATGTCGGACAGCGGCAGGCCGGGATCGAAGATGTGGCGGACGAAGCCGCCGAACAGCTGGCCGATCATGATGCGGGCGCCGGCGCCGGCGTCGTCGACCTCGGGGAGCACGGCCTCGATCCACGCGCTCAGCCCCCGCTCGACCGTCTCGAGGAGCGCCTGGCCGACCGGGAGCACCGTGGGCTCGCCGCGGACCCCCTCGCCGAGGAGGAGTCGCCAGATGGCCTCCTCCTCGATGGCGCCGCGCCACATCTCGGCGAACATGGCCCGGAGCCGTTGCTCGGCCGATCCGGCCAGATCGACGTCGGGCGGTTCCGCCATGCGGTCGCCGTAGCGACGCTCGTCCACCACGGCCGCCAGGAGCGCGTCCTTGGACTCGAAGTAGTGGTAGAGCGCGGCGACGCCCAGCCCGCACTCGCGGGCCAGGAGTCGCATCGACATGGCGGCCGACCCGTGGGTCGACATGAGTCGGAGCGCGACGTCGAGGATGTGGTCCCGTTGGTTCGACCGGGTGGCCGCAGTCACGCTCCGGCGCCGCTCAGTGGGCGACCGGGCAGACGCCCGGGGTGAAGCTGGCCGGGAGGTGCTGCAGTGCGATGACCAGCGACGACTCGCCGCGGTCCAGCGGGGCGCCGGCGTCGATGGTGATGTCGGGGAGCCGCTTGAGCAGCTCCTGGAACACCAACTTCACCTCCATGCGGGCCAGGTTGGCGCCCAGGCAGAAGTGCGGACCGATGCCGAAGGCCAGGTGCGGGTTCGGGTCCCGGGTGATGTCCAGCTCGTCGGGGCGGTCGATGGCCCGCTCGTCGCGGTTGGCCGACCCGTAGAGCATGAGGACGCGGGCGCCCTCCTTCAGCTCGGTGTTGCGGTAGGTGTGATCCCGGGTGACGGTGCGGATGAAGCCCAGCACCGGCGACACGTAGCGGATGAGCTCGTCGACGGCGCGGTCCATGAAGTCGTCGACGTCGAGGTTCTCGAGCAGCAGCTGCTTCTGCTCGGGGAAGAGGCTGAGCGCCAGCAGGCCGCCCGAGATGGCGTTGCGGGTGGTCTCGTTGCCGGCCACCAGCAGCACGGTGAGGAACGAGAGGAGCTCGTCGTCGGAGAGCGCCGCGTCGCCGTGGCGTTCGGCGTCGCGGGCCCGCTTCTCGGCCAGCTGCTCCTCGCTGAGGCCCTGGATGGCCTTGTGCTCCTTGGCCAGGGCGCCGTCGTCGAACGCCTGGGTGAGGATCGAGATGAGGTCGTCCTGGGGGTCGGCCCGACGGACGGCGATGAGCTCGAGGCACATCATGGCGAACTCGCCGAAGGCCACCGCGGCGGCGTCGAGGGCGGGACCGCCGGTGTGGCCGTCGCCGGCCATCATGTCGTCGGACCAGCGGTACATCTTCATGCGCTGCTCGGGGTTCAGGCCCATGAGCTCGCAGATGATGATGAGCGGGACGTGGATGGCGAACTGCTCGACGAAGTCGATGTGGCCGGCCTCGACGATCTCGTCGATGATCTGGTTCGTCAGCTCCCGGACGTGGGGCATCAGGTCCCGGACCCGGCGGGGCGTGAAGCCGGCGTTGATGAGGCGTCGCGTGCGGACGTGCTCCTCGCCGTCGAGGGTGATGATCGACATGTCGCCGGCGATGATCGGCCGCACGCCGAAGCGGTTGCAGTACAGCTCGTTGTCGCGGCTGATGTGGAAGACGTCCTCGTGGCGCGGGGCGATGTAGAGGTCGTTCTTCGCGTCGTAGTGGAGGTGGTCGAGGTCCCGCAGCGCGGCGTAGACGGCCCAGGGGTCGTCGAAGGTGTGCGGATCGCAGAAGTCGATCGCGCTCAGGTCGATGGCGGGGGACTCGACGGTCGTCATGGGGCGCCTCCGTTGGCGGGCTCGGTCCCTCGCACGGGGACGCGTGCGCCCACCATAACCGACTGAACGTTCGTTCGGGAACTCCCGACGTCAGTCGGCGGCGACCTCGCCCGGGGCGGGCGCGACCTGCTCCTTCAGCTGCACGAAGGCCATCTGGAGCTGGGCCAGCGCCTGGCGCAGCACCGCCTCGTTCTCGCCGAAGGCGCTGCCCATGTGCTCGAGCACGGCGCGCAGCGCCTCGATGGCGTGGTGGGCCTCGCCGAAGTTGGGCGGGTTCTCGCCCAGGTGGATGGCGCCCAGCTCGTAGATGCCCATGAGGTGGTTGGCGATGACGTGGGTGGCCGGGGTCGACAGCAGCTCCTGGCGCACCTCGCTCATCTCGGCCAGCATCGCCGTGGCCTGCGCCACCTGCTCGGGGCTGAGGTCGTCGACGTCGATGCCGGCCTCGGCGAGCGCCTGACGGAGGTCGGGGGAGATGTTCGGCGTCGCCGGGGTGGGAGCCCCGCCGGGCTGGGGACGGGAGACGGGTCGCTCCCCGTCGGGGGTCCAGAGGCTCACGGAACTGTCCTTCTGCTCGGGGGCCCTGGTACTGTATCCCCGTCAACTGAACCCCAAGTGGGGTGCCCGCTCGTCGGGACGCCCCCACCCGGCCACCTCGACGATCCGTCGGGCGTGCGTCCGGCGTCCTCCGTAGATCTGGTGCAGGTCCGCTCGCGGGTCCTGCCAGGGGCGGGCGCCGGTCCTCCGGTGCCCGCCCCGTCTCGTTCTCGGGGAAGGGCGACCGGGGAACGGTCGACCAGGACATCGAAACCGTCGAAAGGACGTGCAGTTGAGGAGTGATCGGCCATAGCACCGCCGCCGCACAACGACGAGCCGAGGATCAACGATCGGATCCGGGCGCGTGAGGTCCGCCTGATCGGGCAGGACGGAGCGCAGCTCGGCATCAAGCCGCTGCCCGAAGCGCTCAACATCGCCCGGGCCGCCGAGCTCGACCTGGTCGAGGTGGCCGACAAGGCCAGCCCGCCCGTGTGTCGGATCATGGACTACGGCAAGTACAAGTTCGAAGCGCAGCAGCGGGCGAAGGAGTCCCGCAAGAAGGCGACGAACATCGTGGTCAAGGAGATGAAGTACCGCCCGAAGATCGGTGACGGCGACTTCGAGACCAAGACCCGCAAGGTCGAGCAGTTCCTCGGTGAGGGCCACAAGGTCAAGATCACGATCATGTTCCGTGGCCGCGAGATGCAGCACCCCGAGCTGGGGCGTCGCATCCTCGACCGCATCGCCGAGGTCGTCGCCGACGTCGGCAAGGTCGAGGTCATGCCGAAGCAGGACGGCCGCAACATGACGATGGTGCTCGGTCCGGACCGCAAGGCCCAGGCCGCCGCCGAGAAGCGACGGGCCGCCGAGGCCGCCGACGCCGTCCACGACGAGGACGCCGAGGCGACCGAGGTTCCCGAACCCGCCGAGGTCGCCGAGGCACCCGAGCCGGTCGCCGTGGCCGCCGACACCGAACACTCCGACGACGCCTGACCGGCCCGCCCCGGGGCCGGCCCGAACGCCAGCGAAGGAAGCATCCACATGCCGAAGATGAAGACGCACCGCGGTGCGAAGAAGCGCTACAAGATCACCGGGACCGGCAAGGTCCTGCGCCGTCAGGTGAACCGGAACCACATCCTGGAGAAGAAGCCCTCCACCCGCACCCGGCGCCTGGCCGGCGAGGTCGAGGTCACCGGGGGCGATCGCGCCCGCGTCCGCCGCCAGCTGGGCATCTGAGCCGTCTGAGCACGAGAGGAGATCGTCATGGCACGCGTCAAGCGCGGCGTCCACGCCAAGAAGAAGCACAAGCAGGTACTCGGTCGGGCCAAGGGCTACTACGGCAACCGCAGCCGGACCTACCGGGCCGCCAACGAGGCGGTCATGCACTCGCTGCAGTACGCCTACCGCGACCGGCGGGCCAAGAAGGGTGAGTTCCGCAAGCTCTGGATCCAGCGCATCAACGCGGCGTGCCGGACCCACGACATGAGCTACAGCCAGTTCATCGCCGGCCTCAAGGCCGCCGAGATCGACGTCGACCGCAAGGTCCTGGCCGACCTGGCCGTCACCGACGACGCCGCCTTCGGCGCGCTGGTGGCCGCCGCCCGCGAGGCGCTGGAGAGCGCCGCCGCGGCCGGCTGACGCCGCCCCGATGGAGCCGCTGGCTTCGTCGAACCCACGGATCAAGCGACTGCGGCGCCTCTCGAGGCGCCGCAGTGCGCGCTCGGAGGAAGGCGCCTTCGTGATCGAGGGGCCGACCAACGTGGCCGAGGCCATCCGCTCCGGTGTCGCCCTCGACGAAGTCTTCGTCGACGAGGCGGCCGAGCCGCCGGCCGGCGCCGACGCCGCGGGCGTGCCCGTCACCTGGGTCCGCGCCGGCGTCCTCGACGGGCTGCTCAGCACCCGCCAGCCCCAACCGGTCTGCGCGGTGGCGCCCACCGACCGGGTGCGTCCGCTCGACGACGTGGTGGCCGCCGCGGTCGCCGCCGACCGGCCCGTCCTGGTGCTGGTCGACCTGGCCGACCCCGGCAACGCCGGGACGTTGCTGCGCTCGGCCGAGGCGGCCGGCGCCGCCGGCGTCGTGCTGGTGGGAGCGTCGGTCGACCCCTACAACCCCAAGGTCGTGCGGTCGTCGGCCGGGTCGATCTTCCGGGTCCCGTTGGCCGAGGCCGCCACGCTCGACGAGGTGATCGCGGCCGTGGGGGACCGGCCGAGCTGGGCGGCGACCGCGGGGGGCACGGTGGCCCACACCGAGGCGGCGCTCGGGGGCGCCGGGGCCATCGTGATCGGCAACGAGGCCCACGGGCTGTCGCCCGCCCAGGTGGCGGCCTGCCGGTCGTCGGTGCGCATCGTCATGGACGGGCCGACCGAATCGCTCAACGCGGCGATGGCCGGGACGGTGCTGCTGTTCGAATCGATGCGGCAACGGCATGCTGCCGCCGACCACAATGGCGCCCGATGATCGACGAGATCCATGACCTGGCGGCCCGTGGCGAGGCCGAGGTGGCGGCCGCGGCCGACCTGGGCGCCCTGCGTGCGCTCGACGCGCAGCTGCTCGGCAAGGCGTCGCGGCTGACCGAGATCAAGGCCGGCCTCCGTGACGTGTCGCCCGAGGAGCGCAAGGAGCTCGGGCGGGCGCTGCACGAGGCGCGCACCCGGCTCGAGGCGGCGGTCGCGGCCCGGCAGGCGGCCCTGGCCGCCGAGGAGCGGCGGGCGCAGCTGGCCGCCGAGGCGTGGGACCTGACCGAGGTCGTCGTCGAGCCGTCGGTGGGCCACCACCACCTGATCACCCAGACTCGTGAGCAGCTCGAGGACGCCTTCGTCGGGCTGGGCTTCACCGTCGCCGAAGGCCCCGAGATCGAGACCGACTGGTACAACTTCGAGGCGCTCAACATGCCGGTCGGCCACCCCGCCCGCAGCATGTGGGACACGCTCTACCTCGAGGCCGGCGAGCCCGAGACGATCCTGCTGCGCACCCACACGTCGCCGGTGCAGATCCGCACCATGCTCACCCAGGAGCCGCCGATCTACGTCGTGGCACCGGGCCGGACCTACCGCTCCGACACGGCGGACGCCACCCACCTGCCGGTGTTCCACCAGATCGAGGGCCTGGTCGTCGACCGGGGCATCACCTTCGCGGATCTCGCCGGCACCATCGAGCTGTTCGTGAAGCTGCTCTACGGCGAGGAGCGCACGACGCGGCTGCGCCCGTCGTTCTTCCCGTTCACCGAGCCGTCGGCCGAGTTCGACATGTCGACGCCGTCGGGCGGCTGGGTCGAGCTGGGCGGGTGCGGCATGGTCCACCCCAACGTGCTGCGGGCAGGCGGCCTCGACCCCGAGGAGTGGTCGGGCTTCGCCTTCGGCTTCGGCATCGAGCGGATGGCCGCCCAGCGCCACGGCATCGACGACATCCGCGAGTTCGTCGCCAACGACATCCGCTTCCTGGCGCAGTTCTGAGGTTGTTCCGATGAAGGTCCTGCATTCCTGGCTCGCGGAGTTCGTCCCGGGGCTTCTCACCCACCCCGTCGGAGGCGATCCCGACGCGCTCGGCGACGTGATGAGCAGCATCGGGCTGTGCTGCGAAGAGGTCGTGCGGATCGGCGGGAACCTCGACGGGATCATCGTCGCCCGCGTCCTCGAGCTCGCCCCACACCCCGACGCCGACCGCATCCAGCTGGTCCAGGTCGACGTGGGCGACGGCGAGCCGCTCCAGATCTGCTGCGGCGCCTTCAACATGGCGGTCGGCGACCTCGTGCCGCTGGCCACGCTCGGCACCACCATGCCCAACGGGCTCGAGATCGCCCGCCGCAAGCTGCGCGGCGAGTGGTCCAACGGCATGCTCTGCTCGGCCGCCGAGCTCGAGTTGGCCGCCGACAGCTCCGGCATCCACGTGCTGCCACCCGACGTGGCGCCGCTCGGCACCCCGATCGCCGACGCGCTCGGCATCGAGGCCGACGTGCTGTTCGACCTCGACCTCACGCCGAACCGACCCGACGCCCTGTCGGTGGTGGGCGTCGCTCGCGACGTGGCCGCCAAGCTCGGCCTGGAGTTCGTCCTGCCCGACATCGAGCTGGCGGAGTCCGGGGCGCCGGCGGGGGAGCTGGCCTCGGTGCGCATCGACGACCCGGTGCTGTGCGGTCGCTTCACCGTGCGCGTGCTGTCCGGGGTCGCCGACCTCGAGGCGCCCGAGTGGCTGCGCCGTCGCCTCGAGCTCTGCGGCATGCGCTCGATCAGCCCGACGGTCGACGTGTCGAACTACGTGATGCTCGAGGTCGGCCAGCCCAACCACACCTACGACCTGGCGAAGGTCCCCGGCGGCGCCCTGGCGGTGCGCCGGGCCCGCGACGGCGAGCAGATCGAGACGCTCGACGGCCAGACCAGGACCTTGGGTTCGGCGGACGGCGTGATCGTCGACGCCGCGGACATCCCGATCGGCCTGGCGGGTGTGATGGGCGGCGCGTCCACCGAGATCTCCGAGACCACCACCGATGTCCTGTTGGAGCTGGCCTGGTGGGACCCGCCGACCATCGGCGCGACCTCCAAGCGCCACGGCCTGCGCTCCGAGGCGAGCCACCGCTACGAGAAGGGCGTCGACACCCAGGTCGCGGACCGGGCGGCCCGCCGCTTCGCCCAGCTGCTCGTGGGCATGGGCGCGACGCTGCACCCCGGCGTCGTGGTGGCCGAGGGGAACCTGCCGTCGCCGCCGACCGTGGCGGTGCGCACCGCTCGGGTGAACGCGATCCTCGGCAGCGACCTGTCGACCGAGCGCATCCGCTCGGTCCTCGAGCCGCTCGGCTTCGCCTGCACGGCGGCCGGCGACGATGTGACCGAGGTGGCGATCCCGTCGTGGCGGCCCGACTCGACCGGCGAGATCGACGTGATCGAAGAGGTCGCCCGGATGGTCGGCTACGACTCGTTCGGGCGCACGGTGCCTTCGGCGTCGCACGGTGGTCATCTCACCGACCGCCAGCTCGACGTGCGCGCCCTGCGCCGGCTGCTGGTCGATCGGGGCATCACCGAGGCGCTGCCCATGCCGTTCCTGGCGCCCGGCGACCTCGAGGCGGCCGGTGTGCGCGCCGATGGCGTGGTGGTGGCCAACCCGCTGGTGAGCGAGGAGTCGATCCTGCGGACCTCGCTGCTGCCGGGCCTGCTGCGCGCGGTCGGTACCAACGCAGCGCACCGCAACACGGGCGTGTCGTTGTTCGAAGTGGGGCACTGCTTCGCCCGGGCGGCCGACGACGGCCACCCGGAGGAGTGGGAGGAGCTGGCCGTCGCCCTGGCCGGCCGCGACGCGGCGGACGCCGTGCGCCTGGTGCACACCATCGCCGAGGCCCTCGGCATCGAGGGCCTGGTGGTGCGCAACGAGCCGGTCGAGGGCCTCCACCCCGGTCGGTCGGCCCGCGTGCTGGTCGGTGGTCAGGCGATCGGGCTCGTCGGCGAGGTCGATCCCCTGGTGGCCGAGCACCACGGCATCGCCGAGCGCGTCGGCTACGCCAGCTTCGTGTTGGGCGGGCCCGAGCCGTGGCACGGTGGGCTCGGGTTGCTGTCGGTGCCGCGTCGCGAGCGTCGCCACGCCGGCATCAGCCGGATGCCGTCGTCCGACGTCGACTTCGCCTTCTTGGTGCCCGATGCGGTGCCGGCCGACGAGGTCGTGGCGACCATCCGCACCTCGGGCGGCGACCTCGTGCGCACCGCGGCGCTCTTCGACGTGTACCGGGGGACCGGGGTGGCCGACGGCCACCGCAGCCTGGCGTACCGGGTCCGCCTCCAGGCCGACGACCGCACGCTCACCGACGCCGAGGTGGCCGATGTGCGCACCGCCATCGTCGACGCCGTCGCGGCGGCCCACGGAGCGACCCTGCGGGGCTGATCGCTCGGGGAGCACCCTGCTCCTAACCCAACCTTTCAGGGAAACCACCGTGAATCGGCCGGTTTCATGAAAAGTTCGAGGGGGTCCAGCGTGCTGATGCGCTAGGGTGCATGACTATGCAACTGCGTGTGGGTGTGATCGGAGCGTCGGGGTTCGCGGGGAGTGAGTTCCTGCGTCTCGCGGCGGCGCACCCAAACCTCGACGTGGCGTGGGCCACCGGAGACTCCCAGGCCGGCACGGCGATCGCCGACCTGTACCCGTCGCTGGCCGCCGCCCACCCCAATGACGTGTTCATCAGCTACGAGCCGGCGCTGCTCGACGGCGTCGACACGGTCGTGCTGGCCCTCCCGCACGGCGCCTCGCAGGCGTTGGTGCCCCAGCTGGCCGGCCGCGTCGAGCGGATCATCGACCTGGCCGCCGACTTCCGCATGCCCGACCCGTCGCTCTACGACACGTGGTACGGCGAGGCCCACACCGCCCCCGAGCTGCTCGACACCTTCGTCTACGGCCTGCCCGAGCGCTACCGCGACCGCATCGTCGGGGCGACCCGGGTCGCCGCGCCCGGCTGCTACCCGACGGCCGCCATCCTCGGCCTGGCGCCGCTGGTGTCCGGCGGGTGGATCTCGCCCGACCACGTGATCGTCGACGCCGCCTCCGGCGTGTCCGGCGCCGGCCGCACGCTCAAGCACAACACGGCGTTCTGCACCGTCGACGAGGACTTCACCGCCTACGGCCTGCTGTCGCACCGCCACACGCCCGAGATGGAGCTCCACACCGGCGCCCGCATCCTGTTCACCCCGCACCTGGCGCCCATGAACCGGGGCATCCTGGCCACCTGCTACGGCCGGCCGGCCCGCGACGACCTCAGCACCGAGGCGCTGCTCGAGGCCCTCGCCGACGCCTACGCCGATGAGCCCTTCGTCGTCGTGTCCGAGCGGCTGCCGTCCACCAAGGCCACCCTCGGCGCCAACGTCGCCCACCTGTCGGCCCGCTACGACGAGCGCACCGGCACCGCCATCGTGCTGAGCGCCATCGACAACCTGGTCAAGGGCACCGCCGGCAACGCCGTGCAGTGCCTCAACCTGATGGCCGGCCTGCCCGAGGCCACCGGCCTGCCGACCGTCGGGGTGGCGCCATGAGCGTGCCGGCGGGCTTCCGGACCCTCACGGCCAACCTCGGCGTCAAGGACGACACGCCGGACTTCGCCCTCGTGGTGGCCGATGCGCCGTGCGCGGCCGCCGGGCTCTACACCCGGTCCCGCTTCGCCGGGCCGAGCGTCGAGCTCAGCCGGGCCGTCACCACCACCGGCTCCGCCCAGGCGATCGTGGTCATCTCGAAGAACGCCAACGTGGCCAACGGGACCCAGGGCCAGGCCGACGCCGCTGCCCTCCAGCGGGCCGCCGCCGAGCTGGCCGGGGTCGACCCGAGCGCCGTCGTGGTCGCCTCCACCGGCGTGATCGGCCGGCCGTACCCCATGGAGCGCATCGCGGAGGGCATCGCCGCCCTCGACGCGCCGACCGGCTGCGACTTCGACGCGGTGGCCCGGGCGATCATGACCACCGACACCCACCACAAGCTGTCGACGGCGACCGTCGGCGACGCGACGATCGTCGGCGTGGCGAAGGGCGTCGGCATGATCGAGCCCGACATGGCCACGCTGCTCACGTTCTTCTTCACCGACGCCGACCTCTCGGCCGAGGCGCTCGACTCGGCGTTCCGCGACGTGATCGCCTCGACGTTCAACGCCCTGTCGATCGACTCGGACACCTCGACCAGCGACAGCGCCGTGATCCTGGCCAGCGGCACCGCCGGCCCGGTCGACCCGGCCGCGTTCACCGCGGCCCTGCACCAGGTGGCGCTCGACCTCACGCTGATGATCGCCGGCGACGGCGAGGGCGCCTCGAAGATCATCGAGGCGACCGTCACCGGCGCCCGCGACGCCGGGCAGGCCAAGCGGGTCGCCAAGTCGATCGTGAACTCGCCGCTGGTGAAGACCGCGGTCCACGGTGCGGACCCGAACTGGGGTCGCATCGCCATGGCGGTCGGCAAGTGCCACGACGACACCGACATCGACCAGGACCAGGTCAGCATCACGATCGGGGAGCACCACATGTACCCACCGGCGGCACCGCCCGAGGTGCTCGACGCCGCGGCGGCCCACATGGCGGGGGAGCGCATCCGCCTCGGCGTCGACCTCGCCCTCGGCGACGCGTCGTTCACCGCCTACGGCTGCGACCTCACCGACGGCTACGTCCGGATCAACGCGGACTACACGACATGAGCACGCACACCGACTCCGTCGCCGTCCTCCTCCAGGCCCTGCCCTACATCCAGCGGTTCCGCGGCGCCGTCACCGTGGTGAAGTTCGGCGGCAACGCCATGTCGTCGCCCGAGCTGATGGCGCAGTTCGCGGAGGACATCGTCCTGATGCACTCCGTGGGCCTCAAGCCGGTCGTGGTGCACGGCGGCGGGCCTCAGATCGGGGAGTGGCTGGCCAAGTTGGGCCGCAGCTCCGAGTGGGTGGACGGCCACCGGGTCACCGATGCCGAGACCCTCGAGGTCGTCCAGATGGTGCTGGTGGGCAAGATCAACAGCGAGATCGTCTCGGCCCTCAACGTGCACGGCCCCGTCGCCGTCGGGCTCTCGGGCCAGGATGCGGGCCTCATCGAGGCCGTGGCCCGTCACCCGGAGCTGGGCTTCGTCGGCGACGTGACCGGGGTCAACGCCTCCATCGTCGAGCGACTCCTGGCCCTCGACCTCATCCCCGTCGTCTCGACGGTGGGCTCCGACTCGATGGGCCAGGCGTACAACATCAACGCCGATGCCGTGGCCTCGGCCATCGCCGAGGAGCTGGGCGCCCGCAAGCTCATGTTCCTCACCGACGTGGCCGGGCTGCTGGCCGACGTCGACGACCCCGCGTCGCTCATCACCCGCATCGACGTCGACGAGGCCCGGGCCCTGATCGCGGACGGCACCATCGCCGGCGGGATGATCCCCAAGATCGACGGCTGCCTCCGGGCCATCGAGGGCGGGGTGTCCGAGGTGCACCTCATCGACGGCCGGATCCCCCACGTGCTGCTGCTGGAGCTGTTCACCGACGCCGGCGTCGGCACGATGGTGACCGGGAGCGGGTCGTGAGCGCGCACGCCACCGCCATGGGCGCGCCCGAGGGGCTCGACCACTGCCCGCTCATGCCCACCTACGGGGCCCCAGCGCTCCAGTTCGTCCGGGGCGAGGGATCCTGGCTGTGGGACCGCGACGGCAAGCGGTACCTCGACCTGCTCTCGGGCCTCGCCGTCACGTCGCTGGGCCACGCCCATCCCGAGGTGGCCGAGGCGTTGGCCGCCCAGGCCACCCGCCTCCTCCACGTCTCGAACCTGTTCGGCAACGAGCACCACGGGCCGGTCGCCACCACGCTCGATCGGCTGCTGGGCGGCGGGGGACAGGTGTTCTTCGCCAACTCCGGGGCCGAGGCCAACGAGTGCGCCATCAAGCTGGCCCGCAAGTTCGGCGGTCGGGGCCGCCACGTGGTCGTCAGCGCCTACGGGAGCTTCCACGGTCGGACCCTGGCCACCCTCCACGCCACGGGCCAGCCGGCCAAGCACGAGGCGTTCCAGCCGCTCCCCGAGGGGTTCCGCCACGTGGCCTGGGAGGACCTCGACGCCCTGGCCGACTCGCTCGACCCGTCGGTGGCCGCCGTGCTGCTCGAGGTCGTCCAGGGCGAGGGCGGGGTGAACCCGGCCTCGACCGAGTACCTCCGCGGCGTCCGGGAGCTCTGCGACGAGCGGGGCATCCTGCTCATGATCGACGAGGTCCAGACGGGCCTCGGTCGCTGCGGCGCCTGGTTCGCCCACCAGCTCCACGACGTCCGCCCCGACGTGGTCACGCTGGCCAAGGCGCTGGGCAACGGCGTGCCCATCGGGGCGTGCTGGGCCCGACGCGAGGTGGCCGCCGCCTTCGAGCCCGGCGACCACGCCACCACCTACGGCGGCCAGCCGCTGGCCACCGCGGCGGCCGCCGCGGTGTTGGCCGTGATGGAGCGCGAGGACGTCCCCGCCCGGGCCCGGGCCACCGGCGACGCGCTGGCCGAAGCGCTGGGCGCGTTGCCCGGCGTGGCCGGCGTCCGGGGCCTGGGCCTCCTCGTGGCCGTCGAGCTGGACGGCCACGACGCCAAGGCCGTCGCGGCGGCCCTGCTGGAGCGGGGGGTCGTGGTCAACGCCGTCACCCCCACGGCGCTGCGGCTCGCCCCGAGCCTGCTGATCTCCGACGACGAGGTCGCCCTCGCCGTCGCCACCCTCCGAGAGGTGCTGTCGTGACCGTCCGCCACTTCCTCGAGATCGACGACCTGTCGCCGGCCGAGATCCACCAGGTCCTCGACCTGGCCGAGCAGGACCAGCCCGCCCAGGTGCTCGCCGGCTCCGGCGGCGTGCTGCTCTTCGAGAAGCCGTCGGCCCGCACCCGGGTCTCCATGGAGATGGCCACCGCCCAGCTCGGCGGCCACCCGGTCACCATGCGGCCCGACGAGGTCGGCATCGACACCCGGGAGACGGCCGAGGACCTGGCCCGGCTCTTCAGCGGCTACGGCGGCTTCATCGGGGCCCGGGTCTTCGCCCACCGCACGCTCGAGCGCTTCGCCGCGGTGGCCACGGTCCCGGTGGTCAACCTGCTCTCCGACGACGCCCACCCCATCCAGGTGCTCGCCGACCTGCTCACCATCCGCCAGCAGTTCGGCACCCTCGACGACCTCACGGTCGCCTACGTCGGTGACGCCAACAACATGGCCCGCTCCCTGGCGCTGGGCGTCCACCTCGTCGGCAGCCGGTTCCGCATCGCCCACCCCGACCGCTACGGCTTCGACGCCGCGGCCTCCGCCGCGGTGGCCCGGGCCGGGGTCCCCGTCTTCGACACCCGCGACCCCCGCGAGGCCGTGGCCGGCGCGGATGTCGTCTACACCGACGCCTGGTACTCGATGGGCCAGGAGTCCGAGCGCGAGGTCCGCCAGGCCGCCTTCGCCGGCTACCAGGTCGACGAGCGACTCATGGAGCTGGCCGCCCCCCACGCCGTGTTCCTGCACTGCCTCCCCGCCCACCGTGGCGACGAGGCCAGCGACGGCGTGCTCGACGGCGACCGCTCCCGAATCTGGCCCCAGGCCCACAACCGGCTCCATTCGGCCCGGGGGCTGCTGTCGTTCCTCTGCGGAGGGGTTTCGTGAGCGCCCGCATCGGCAAGACCGCCCGCCAGAAGCGCATCTCCGAGATGATCGAGGCGCAGGTGGTCACCAGCCAGACCCAGCTGGTGGAGCTGCTCGCCGCCGTCGGCGTCGAGGTCAACCAGGCCACGGTCAGCCGCGACCTCGAGGAGCTCGGCGCCATCAAGGTGCGCGTTCCGGGCGGCGAGACCGCCTACGCCATCCCCGAGCTGCCCTTCGAGCGCATCACCACCGACGAGCACCTGCGTCGCGTGCTGTCCGACTGGTTGGCCAGCGTGGACCGCAGCGGCGACCTGGTGGTGCTGCGCACGCCGCCGGGCTGCGCGCACGTGGTCGCGTCGGCCATCGATCGGTCGGGGAGCCACGACATCGTGGGCACCGTGGCCGGCGACGACACGCTGCTGGTGGTGGCCACCGAGGGCCGGGGTCGGGCCCTGGCCGAGCGCCTCGCCGAGTTGGCGGGCCTCGAGGGCTGAGAACGAACATCGAGCGAACGAGCACAAGGAGCGAGGCGAAGATGGCGAAGAAGGTCGTGCTGGCCTACAGCGGTGGACTGGACACCTCGGTGGCGGTCCGCTGGATGATCGAGAACCTGGGCTGCGAGGTCGTCTGCCTGTCGGCCGACGTGGGCCAGGAGGGCACCCTCGAGGGCAACCGCGAGAAGGCGCTGGGCGCCGGGGCGGTGGAGTACCACCAGCTCGACCTCCGCGAGGAGTTCGCCCGCGACTACCTGGCCCCGGTCATCAAGGCCAACGCGCTCTACGAGGGCAAGTACCCGCTGGTCTCGGCGCTGTCCCGGCCGCTCATCGTGAAGCACCAGGTGGAGCTGGCCCGCAAGGTGGGGGCCGACGGCATCGCCCACGGCTGTACCGGCAAGGGCAACGACCAGGTCCGCTTCGAGGTGTCCTCCATGGCCATCGCCCCCGACCTCGAGCTGGTGGCGCCGGTCCGCAACTGGGGCTTCACCCGCGAGGACTCCATCGCCTACGCCGCGCAGCACGGCATCCCGGTGGCGGCCACCAAGGAGAAGCTCTACTCCATCGACGACAACCTCTGGGGCCGGGCCATCGAGTGCGGCGAGATGGAGGACCCCTGGGCCACGCCGCCCGAGGGCGTGTGGCAGATGACCAAGCTGACGGCCACCGAGCCCGCCGACGTGGTGATCGGCTTCGAGGCGGGCGTCCCGGTCAGCGTCGACGGCGTGGCCATGCCGCTCTTCGAGCTGATCATCCACCTCAACCGGGTGGTCGGCGCCTACGGCTGGGGCCGCCTCGACATGGTCGAGAACCGCCGGGTGGGCATCAAGAGCCGCGAGACCTACGAGGCGCCCGGTGCGCTGGCGATCATGCTGGCCCACGCGGATCTCGAGTCGGTCACCCTCGAGCGCGACCTCCAGCGGGAGAAGCTCCGCATGGAGCACCGCTATGCCGAGCTGGTCTACGACGGCCTGTGGTTCAGCCCGCTCAAGGCCGCCTTCGACGCCTTCGTCGACGAGTCGCAGCGCTTCGTCACCGGCGAGGTGCGCCTGCGCCTCGAGCCCGGCCGCTGCCACGTCACCGGGCGGCGCAGCCCCCACAGCCTCTACGACTACGGGCTGGCCACCTACGACGCCGCCGACCGGTTCCGCCACGCCGACTCCGAGGGCTTCGTGCAGCTGTGGGGCCTGTCGGTCAAGACCTGGGCGTCGATCCAGGGCGGCCGCGGGTGAACGAGCCCACCGACGCCGCGCAGCCCCTGTGGCACGGCCGCTTCGCCGGTGGCCCCGCCGCCGAGCTGTGGGAGTACACGCTCTCGCTGCCCTTCGACCGACGGCTCGCCCCCTTCGACCTGGTCGGCTGCCGGGCCCACGCCGAAGGGCTGGCCCGCTCCGGGCTGCTCGACGCCGAGGAGGAGGCCGCCGTGCTGTCTGCCCTGACGGTGACCGAGCGCGAGATGGCCGAGGGGACCTTCGCCTTCGAGCCCACCGACGAGGACATCCACACCGCCATCGAACGGCGGGTCACCGAGCTGGCCGGTCCGGCCGGGGCGAAGCTCCACACGGGGCGCAGCCGCAACGACCAGGTCGCCACCGCCTTCCGGCTGTTCACGAAGAACGCGCAACGGGAGGTGCTCGAGCGCCTGCTCGAGCTGCAGGACGTCCTGCTGCAGCGGGCCGATGAGGCCGGCGACGCCTATCTGCCGGGCTACACGCACCTCCAGCAGGCCCAGCCGGTGCTCCTGGCCCACCACCTCCTGGCCCACTTCTGGGCGTTGGCCCGCGACGTCGACCGGCTGCTCGATGCCCGCCGACGCACCGACGTGTCGCCGCTGGGGGCCGGGGCGCTGGCCGGGTCCAGCCTCCCGATCGACCCGGTCGGCAACGCCCTCGCGCTCGGGTTCGAGCGGGCGTTCGACAACTCCCTCGACGCGGTCAGCGACCGTGACTTCGTGGCCGAGACCCTCTTCGCCCTGGCCATGGTCGGCGTGCACCTGTCCCGGTTGGGCGAGGAGCTGGTGCTCTGGTCGAGCGAGGAGGTCGGGTTCGTCCGACTCGACGACGCCTACGCCACCGGATCGTCGATGCTCCCGCAGAAGAAGAACCCCGACATCGCCGAGCTGGCCCGGGGCAAGACCGGTCGGCTGGTCGGCAACCTCACCGGCCTGCTGGTGACGCTCAAGGGGCTCCCGCTCGCCTACAACCGCGACCTCCAGGAGGACAAGGAGCCGCTCTTCGACAGCTTCGACCAGGTCCGCCTGGGCCTCGGAGCGGTCGCCGGCATGATCCGCACGGCCACCTTCCGCACCGACCGCATGCAGGCCTCGGCCGACAGCCCCTACGCGGCGGCCACCGACCTGGCCGAGCACCTGGTGGCGGCCGGCACCCCGTTCCGGGAGGCCCACGCCATCGTCGGCGCCCTGGTGCGACGGTCGATCGACGACGGCATCCCGCTGGCCGACCTGGTGGCCGCCGAGCCCCGCCTCGGCGCCGACGGCGTCGCGCTGCTCGCCCCCGGTGTCGCCGTGACCCGGCGGACCACCCACGGCGGTGGCGGTCCGGTCCCGATGGAGGCGCAGCGGGCCGCCGCGGCGGCCCGTCGGAGCGCCGACGGCGAACGGGTGGCGGCACTCGGGTGAGCCTGGCCGAGTTGCTCGGGGGCGACGTGGTGGACGTGGCCCCCCGCCTCCTGGGGCTCCGGCTCGAGGCGAACGGCGCCGCGGGCCGGGTGGTGGAGGTCGAGGCCTACGGCGGGGACGACGACCCGGCCAGCCACGCTGTCGGCGGGCCGCGGGTTCGCAACCGGTCGATGTTCGGCGCCGCCGGGACGCTGTACGTGTACCGGAGCTACGGCATCCACTGGTGCGCCAACGTCGTGACCGGCCGGATCGGTGAGGGCCAGGCCGTGCTCATCCGGGCCCTCGAGCCCCTGGAGGGCCTGGAGCGGATGCGGTCGCGCCGCCCCGCGGCCCGCCGTGCGGAGGAGCTCTGCGACGGCCCGGGGAAGCTCTGTGCGGCGCTGGCGATCGACGGCACCGCCGACGGCTCCTCGGTGATCGACGGGTCCGGCCCGGTCCGACTGCTCGACGACGGCACGTCGCCGCCCGCGGCCGTTTGCGTGGGGCGGCGCGTCGGCATCCGCCGCGCCGCGGAGCGGCCCTGGCGGTGGGCCGTCCCCGACAGCCCGTTCGTGTCGCGGCCCCGGCTGTCGGGGCCATGACCGGGCCCGCAGGCGCCCACCGCCGTTGGTCGGACCTGGTGGACCTGGCCGATCCGGGCCTGTCCGCCGCGCTCGACGAGGTCCGACGGGTGGCGGTCGGCCCCGATCCGGACGGCACGGTCGCCGAGCACCGTCGGCGGATCCTGGAGTTGGGTGCGGCCCGTCCGGACCTGGCCCGTCGGACCTGCCGGCCGGGCCACCTGACGGGATCGGCGTTCGTGCTCGACGCGACCGGGAGCGCCACGCTGCTGCTCTTCCACCGCAAGCTGCAGCGTTGGCTCCAGCCGGGAGGTCACGCCGACGGGGATCACCTCCTGGTGCGGGTGGCGCTCCGCGAGGCCATCGAGGAGACGGGCCTGACGGACCTCCGGATCGACCCGGTGCCGCTCGACCTCGACGTCCACGAGGTGGCGCCACCGGCCGAGGACGCGCACCTGCACCTCGACGTGCGCTACCTGGTGGTGGCCCCACCCGGTGCCGCAGCCGTGGGCAACCACGAGTCGGAGGCCGTGCGCTGGGTCCCGCTCGACGAGCTCGCCGAAACCGGGGCCGACGCGGGGATCCTGCGCATGGCTCGTCGTGCGGCCGAGCGGCTCGGCCGCTGAGCGGTCACACGTCGCCGGGCGTGCCGCAGGACGGCATCTCGTTCACGTCGGCGAACCGGTTGATCGACGACGAGATCTGACCGCCGTCGAGGGTGGTCTCGAGGAAGCGCTCGTCGGTGCCCCGGCGCTCGACCCGCGACATGAAGTCCCGCCGGTCGTCGAGGTGGATGCCCCAGTGATCGAGCCACAGCGAGATCGCCTTGCCGTCCTGGTTGTCGGGGACCAGCGGCCGCAGCTCCTCGACCATCTCCTCGAGGCGGTCGGTGGAGCGCCGGATCACGTCGAGCCGTTCCTCGGGGCGGACGGTGTCCTCGGGGCGGGGGAGGTCCTCGAGGTCGTCGCGGGCCCGATCGCAGACCGGCTCGGCCGCGTCGAAGAAGCGGCGATCCCCCAGGAAGTCGTCGGGTCGGGCGGTACCGGTGCTGGCGAAGAGGATCGCGCCCACCCACACCAGCGACGAGGCCGCGGCCACGCCCATCAGGATCCGGAGAGCCCAGCGGGCGGCACGCCCCTCGCCCGGGGTGTCCTCGGACTGCGTCGGCGGGGTGGGGGTGGCCGTGCTCATGGCTGGATCCTGACCGTCAGCTTGCCGTCGACGGAAATCTGCCCCGGCGCCGGTTCGATGGCCCAGACCTGCGCCGAGACCGGCGGCAAGGTGCTCGGGAGCACGAACCCGGGCGGCGACGGCTCGACCGCCTGGGTCACCGTGTAGCCCTGCTGGGTCAGCTGGGCGACGACGTCAGGTGCCGGTTGGCCCCGCAGGTCGGGGACCGGGCCGGAGGGTGGCGGCTTGCCCGGCGTCGCCTCGATCACGACGCGGGCCCCCTTCGGGACCTTCGTGCCGGCGGCGGGGGACTGACCGAGCACCTGTCCGGGCAGCCCACCCGGCGGCACCGCCACATCGCGCCGTTGCAGCACCACGCCGGCTCGACGGGCCCGGGCCGAGGCGTCGTTGACGTTGACCCCGACCAGTGCCGGCATGTCGACGGTCACCGGGTCGGTGACGGGCTCGAAGAGCTCGGTGTTCGACTTCGGGACGGTCGTGGTGGGCACCGGCGGGGTGGCGCTGAAGTCGAAGGGCCTCGGCGGAAGGCCCTCGTGGGCGGCCCGCATGAAGCGCTGCCACACCGGTGCCGCCGCGGTGGCACCGGTGCTGCCGACCTTGCGCTTGGTCGTCTGGGAGTAGCCCGCCCACACCCCGGTCACCAGATCGGGGGTGAAGCCCACGAACCAGGCGTCGGTGCTGTCCTGGGTGGTCCCGGTCTTGCCGGCCGCCGGGCGGTCGATGCCCCGGCCGGCCGCGGTGCCGCTGACGAGCACCTGCTCCATCATCTCGGTGATCGCATCGACCGCCTCTGGCTCGAGGAGCTTCTCCTGGGCGTGACGGTGCTGGTAGAGCACGGTGCCCGAGGCGTCCACCACCTTGGTCACCATGGTCGCCGGGCTGTGGAGCCCGCGGTTGGCGATCACGGCGTACGACTCGGTCATGTCGAGCACGGTCGAGTCGTTGGAGCCGAGCACCAGGGAGAGGAAGGGCTTGAAGCCCTGCCCGGTGGCGGGGTCGTAGGACACGTCGATGCCCATGCGGCCGGCGAACTCGGTGGCCCACTCGGGGCCCACCCGTTCGTCCGCGATCAGGTTGCCGAAGCAGGTGTTGAGCGACTCCGACACGCAGGCCGAGAGGGTGGCGTTGCCGGCCCCGTGCCCGGAGACCCGCCACGGCTTCTGCCCGGGGTAGCGGATGGTGGTCACGGCGGGGGAGGGGAAGCGCTCGGTGGGCTTCACGCCTTTGGCCAGCGCGGCGGCCAGCACGGGGATCTTGAACGTGGAGCCGGCCTGGCGCCCCTTGCCGACGGCCAGGTTGTACTGGGCGTAGGGGTGCACCTCGTTGTCGGTGTCGAAGTAGTCGTAGCCGCCGACCATGGCCCGGACGAACCCGTTGTCGGGCTGGATGGCGACGAGTCCGACGTCGGGGTCCTTGCGCCGGTCGTCGAGCTTGCGGGCCTGGTCGGGGTAGACCGCCGTCACCGCCTCCTCCGCCTTGGCCTGCAGGCCCAGATCGATGGTCGTGTAGATCGAGAGCCCACCGTTGAGCAGGAGGTTCTCCCGGTCCGCCTCGGTCGCCCCGAAGCGGGGGTCGCTGCGGATGAAGCGCTTGACCTCGTCCACGAAGTGGGCGGCGGGGTAGCGCACCGCTGCGGCGGCGTCCGCCGCGGTCGCCAGGCGCAGCGGCTCGGCGACGGCCGCGTCGGCGGCGGCCTGGTCCACGTAGCCGAGCTCGCGCATCTTGCGCAGCACGACGTTGCGGCGGGCCACGGCACGGTCGGGGGAGCGGAAGGGGTTGTAGCGCGACGGCGACTGGATCAGCCCCGCGAGGAGTGCGGCCTCGGCCAGCGACATGGTGTCCACGCCGTGGCCCAGGTAGGTCTGGGCGGCCACCTGGACCCCGTAGGCCCGGTTCCCGAAGAAGATGGTGTTGAGGTACTGCTCGAGGATGAACTGCTTGGAGTAGGTCCGCTCGAGCTGTCGGGCGAGGCTCGCCTCCTGGATCTTCCGCTGGATGTTCTTCTCGGGCGTGAGCAGGGCGTTCTTGACGTACTGCTGGGTGATCGTCGACCCGCCCTGGCCGGCGCCGCCCTCGTCGGAGTTGGACACGGCGGCTCGCACGATGCCCTTGGGGTCCACGCCGTCGTGCTGCCAGAACCGCTCGTCCTCGATGGCGATCACGGCGTTCTGGAGCACCTGGGGGATCCGGTCGAGCGGGACGGTCTCGCGTCGCTCGTCGCCGGCCAGCTCGGTGATCGGGGTCCCGTCGGCCGCGTAGATCACGGTCCGCTTGCCCGACAGCGTCGGGAGCGACGCCGGGATCGAGCGGCCACGGACGCCGCAACCCGCGAGGGTGGCCGCCAACAGCAGGGTGGCGAGGAGGGCGAGGGCGGACGAGGTGGTCGGGCGGCGGGACATGGGCCCCGCCATTCTGGTGCGCCGTCGCCGGAGGGCGGTGGCACCGCCGATAGGGTCCCGGTCCATGGGTGGCGACGCCGTTCTCGACGACCTCGCGGCGCGAGGTCTGCTCCACGACCACACCGATCCGGCCGAGCTGCGCTCGATGCTGGCGGCGGGACCGGTCACGGTCTACTGCGGCTTCGACCCCACGGCCGACTCGCTGCACGTCGGCAACCTCCAGAGCCTGCTGCTGCTCCGGCGCTTCCAGCTCCACGGCCACCGACCGATCGCGCTCGCCGGCGGTGCCACGGGGATGATCGGGGACCCGTCCGGCCGCGATGCCGAGCGCTCCCTCCTCGACGACGCCACGATCGACGCCAACCTGGCCGCCATCCGACCTCAGCTCGAGCGGTTCCTGGACTTCGAGTCCGGGCCGACGCAGGCTCGTCTGGTCGACAACCGCGACTGGACGGCGCCGATGTCGGTGCTCGAGTTCCTGCGCGACGTCGGCAAGCACGTCACGGTCAACACGATGCTGGCGAAGGACTCGGTGCGCTCCCGGCTGGGGCGGGACTCGGGGATCTCCTTCACCGAGTTCAGCTACATGCTCCTGCAGGCCAACGACTTCGCCGTGCTCCACCGGGACCACGACTGCCGGCTCCAGGTGGCCGGCTCGGACCAGTGGGGCAACATCGTGGCCGGCATCGACCTGGTCCGCCGCACGGCGGGCGCCACCGTGCACGGCCTGACCGCGCCGCTGATCACGGGGTCCGACGGCCGCAAGTTCGGGAAGTCCACCGGTGGCGGTGGGCTCTGGCTCGATCCCGACCGGACCTCGCCGTACCGCCTGTACCAGTACTTCATGCAGACCGACGACCGCGACGTCGAACCGTGGCTGCTCCGCCTCACGCTGCTCGGGGTCGACGAGGTCCGGGCCGCGGCCGCGGCCCACGCCGAGGCCCCGGGACGGCGCGACGGCCAGGCCCTCCTGGCCCGGACCATCTGCGGGTTCGTGCACGGCGACGAGGCCGCTGCTGCCGCCGCCCAGGTGAGTGCGCTGCTGTTCGGGGGGTCTCCGCTCGAGGCGTCGCCGACCACCTTCGAGCACCTGGCCGCCGAGATCCCCACGGCGCCGGTCCTCCCGGGAGCGGACGGAAGGGTCGAGGTGGCCGGCCTCCTGGCCGCCGCCTTCGGTGACTCGAAGGGTCAGGTGCGCAAGAACCTGGCCGGCTACACGATCAACGGCGTCCGCGCCCCGGAGCTGGGGGATGCGGTGGGCCTCGAGCACCTGGTGCACGGACGGTGGGCGCTGCTCCGCAAGGGGAAGTCCAACTACGTCCTCGGCGCCCGCGCCGGTGCCGGTGGGGGCATGTGACGGGCGCCACAGCCCGGACCGACCGATCGAGTTGACACTCTCGGGGACCCCCGCTATCTTGTCTCTTCGCCCCGGGGCGCCGCTGCAACGCAAGCGCCGAGGGCAACAGCCGGAACCGAAGCCGACAGGCACGGTATCGGCGGAGTGAGATCTCCGATCGGAGATCACGCGCTCCTTGACAACGGAAGAGAGGACGCACACAAGCTAGTGCGGGCGTCCGACGTGATGGCACGAGCGCTCCGGCGTTCGGTCACCTCGGACGACCCTCAATACTTTGATGCACAAATTCGGAAACATCGCAGCGTCCGCCTCGACCTCGGTCGGAGCGGGCGACGCCATGTGGACGGACTGTGCCAGTCGGGAAGGGGCAGCCACCCCGACCCGGCTCTCCGATCTCAGGCCGACGGTTCGCCGTCGTCCGCAGATCTCGATGGAGAGTTTGATCCTGGCTCAGGACGAACGCTGGCGGCGTGCCTAACACATGCAAGTCGAACGAGGTCCATGGGAGCTTGCTCCCGGAAGACCTAGTGGCGAACGGGTGAGTAACACGTGAGGAACTTGCCCCAGACTCGGGGATAACTCAGGGAAACTTGAGCTAATACCGGATACCCTCCTTGGATCGCATGGTCCGCTGAGGAAAGTTTTTCGGTCTGGGAGAGCCTCGCGGCCTATCAGCTAGTTGGTGAGGTAACGGCTCACCAAGGCGACGACGGGTAGCTGGTTTGAGAGAACGATCAGCCACACTGGGACTGAGACACGGCCCAGACTCCTACGGGAGGCAGCAGTGGGGAATCTTGCGCAATGGGCGAAAGCCTGACGCAGCAACGCCGCGTGCGGGATGAAGGCCTTCGGGTTGTAAACCGCTTTCAGCAGGGACGAAGATGACGGTACCTGCAGAAGAAGCCCCGGCTAACTACGTGCCAGCAGCCGCGGTAATACGTAGGGGGCGAGCGTTGTCCGGATTTATTGGGCGTAAAGAGCTCGTAGGCGGTTCCGTAAGTCAGGTGTGAAAAATCTGGGCTCAACCCAGTGGAGCACCTGATACTGCGGTGACTCGAGTCCGGTAGGGGAGTGTGGAATTCCTGGTGTAGCGGTGAAATGCGCAGATATCAGGAGGAACACCGACGGCGAAGGCAGCACTCTGGGCCGGTACTGACGCTGAGGAGCGAAAGCGTGGGGAGCGAACAGGATTAGATACCCTGGTAGTCCACGCCGTAAACGTTGGGCACTAGGTGTGGGAGGGAGTCAACCCCTTCCGTGCCGTAGCTAACGCATTAAGTGCCCCGCCTGGGGAGTACGGCCGCAAGGCTAAAACTCAAAGGAATTGACGGGGGCCCGCACAAGCGGCGGAGCATGTTGCTTAATTCGAGGCAACGCGAAGAACCTTACCTGGGTTTGACATGTACGGAAAAGCCGCAGAGATGCGGTGTCCTTCGGGGTCGTACACAGGTGGTGCATGGTTGTCGTCAGCTCGTGTCGTGAGATGTTGGGTTAAGTCCCGCAACGAGCGCAACCCTTGTCCTATGTTGCCAGCGGGTAATGCCGGGGACTCGTAGGAGACTGCCGGGGTCAACTCGGAGGAAGGTGGGGACGACGTCAAATCATCATGCCCCTTATGTCCAGGGCTGCAAACATGCTACAATGGCCGGTACAACGGGCTGCGAGATCGCGAGGTCGAGCGAATCCCTTAAAGCCGGTCTCAGTTCGGATTGAAGTCTGCAACTCGACTTCATGAAGCTGGAGTCGCTAGTAATCCCGGATCAGCAACGCCGGGGTGAATACGTTCCCGGGCCTTGTACACACCGCCCGTCACACCACGAAAGTTGGCAACACCCGAAGTCAGTGGCCCAACCCGCAAGGGAGGGAGCTGCCGAAGGTGGGGTTAGCGATTGGGGTGAAGTCGTAACAAGGTAGCCGTACCGGAAGGTGCGGCTGGATCACCTCCTTTCTAAGGAGCTCTTGCGTCACGATCGGCTCGAACGAGTCGGGGTGACGCCAGTTCCCAGTTGACGCACTAGCTGCGTTCTCTCTTCCGTTGTGAGGGAGTGACGACCAGGCCTTCGGGCCGGGTCGCACTCTCTCGCGTCGCGCACCTTGAGAATTTCATAGCGAGCACGAGCATCTTTGTAGAAAGAATCCCAAGCTACAAAGGGCCAACGGTGGATGCCTTGGCGTCTACTACCGATGAAGGACGTGGGAGGCTGCGAAAAGCCTCGGGGAGTCGCCGACCAGACTTCGATCCGAGGATGTCCGAATGGGGAAACCCACCACTCGTCATGGAGTGGTACTCCGCCCTGAACACATAGGGGCGGTAGAGGGAACCGGGTGAATTGAAACATCTCAGTAACCCGAGGAAAGGAAAGTAACAACGACTCCGTCAGTAGCGGCGAGCGAACGCGGAAGAGCCTAAACCTGGCTGGTGTGATAGCCCAGCGGCGTTGCCAGTCAGGGGTCGTGGGACCAATTGGAGGGTGTGCTGGCCCCTCACAGAGTTACCAATGTGCTGCGTAGCGGAACCGTTCAGGAAAGTCGGGCCGTAGAGGGTAACAGCCCCGTACGCGAAACGTATGCACACTCTGAATTGTGCTCCCGAGTAACGCCGGATCCGGGAAAGCCGGCGTGAATCCACGAGGACCACCTCGTAAGGCTAAGTATACGTAGACGACCGATAGTGAACTAGTACCGTGAGGGAAAGGTGAAAAGTACCCCGGGAGGGGAGTGAAATAGTACCTGAAACCGTTGGCCTACAAGCAGTCAAAGCGTCGTCATGACTTCGGTCATGGCCGTGATGGCGTGCCTTTTGAAGAATGAGCCAACGAGTTACGGCATGTGGCAAGGTTAACCCGTGAGGGGAAGCCGGAGCGAAAGCGAGTCTGAACAGGGCGTTCAGTCGCATGCTGTAGACCCGAAGCCGGGTGATCTATCCATGGGCAGTGTGAAGCGGGGGTAAGACTCCGTGGAGGCGCGAACCGACCTCGGTTGAAAACGGGGCGGATGACCTGTGGATAGGGGTGAAAGGCCAAGCAAACTCGGTGATAGCTGGTTCTCCGCGAAATGCATTTAGGTGCAGCGTCGCATGTTCATCCATGGAGGTAGAGCACTGAATGGGCTAGGGGGCCCACAAGCTTACTGACCCCAATCAAACTCCGAATGCCATGGATCCAGAGTGCGGCAGTGAGACCCCGGGGGATGAGCTTCGGGGTCGAGAGGGAAACAGCCCAGACCGTCGGCTAAGGTCCCTAATTTCAGACTAAGTGGTAAACGATGTGGGATTGCCCAGACAGCCAGGAGGTTGGCTTAGAAGCAGCCACCCTTGAAAGAGTGCGTAATAGCTCACTGGTCGAGTGATCCTGCGCGGACAATGTAACGGGGCTCAAGTCTGAAACCGAAGCCACGGGTTCGTCTCTTGACGAGCGGTAGCGGAGCGTCGATCTCGCTGCGAAGCGGCAGGGTAACCGGTCGTGGAGCGTGGTCGAGTGCGAATGTTGGCATGAGTAGCGAAAGAGGAGTGAGAAGCTCCTCCGCCGGATGTCCAAGGGTTCCTGGGCAAGGCTAATCCTCCCAGGGTGAGTCGGGAGCTAAGGCGAGGCCGAAAGGCGTAGTCGATGCACAACCGGTTGATATTCCGGTACCACCGTGTCCGCGCCCATTCCAATCCGAAGTCGCTAAGGGGATGTCGGAGGTTTCGACCTCCGAAGGATCCGACCCACTTCGGGGCGGGAAGCTGTAGGGGGACGCAGGAAGGTAGGTGAACCCACGCGATGGTTGACGTGGGGTAAGCGTGTAGGGAGAGGTCCAGGCAAATCCGGTCCTCACACATCCTGAGACGTGATACCGAGCCGTACAGGCGAAGTCACTGATCCTATGCTGCCGAGAAAAGCCTAGCAGCGAGTTGGCACGGTGCCCGTACCCCAAACCAACACAGGTGGACAGGTAGAGAATACCAAGGCGATTGGGTGAACTGTGGTTAAGGAACTCGGCAAAATGCATGCGTAACTTCGGGATAAGCATGACCTCGTTAGGGTGAAGGGACTTGCTCCCCGAGCTCGAGGGGGTGGCACAGAATTGGGGGAAGCGACTGTTTACTAAAAACACAGCAGCGTGCGAAGCCGTAAGGCGCTGTATACGCTGTGACGCCTGCCCGGTGCCGGAAGGTCACGGGGAAGGGTTAGCCCTTTGGGGCGAAGCTCTGAACCTAAGCCCCGGTAAACGGCGGCCGTAACTATAACGGTCCTAAGGTAGCGAAATTCCTTGTCGGGTAAGTTCCGACCTGCACGAATGGCGTAACGACTTCCCTACTGTCTCAACCACAGACCCAGCGAAATTGAAGTACGAGTAAAGATGCTCGTTAGCTGCAGAAGGACGAAGAGACCCCGTGGACCTTTACTATAGCTTGGTATTGAGTTTTGTTATGCGTTGTGTAGGATAGGTGGGAGACTAGGAAGCATGCACGCCAGTGTGTGTGGAGTCATCCTTGAAATACCACCCTGCGTATGGCGAGACTCTCACCCAGGCCCGTTATCCGGGTCGGGAACAGTGCCAGGTGGGTAGTTTGACTGGGGCGGTCGCCTCCTAAAGAGTAACGGAGGCGCCCAAAGGTTCCCTCAGACTGGTTGGCAATCAGTCGTCGAGTGCAATGGCATAAGGGAGCTTGACTGCGAGACGTACAGGTCAAGCAGGTGCGAAAGCAGGGCATAGTGATCCGGCGGTTGCGTGTGGAAGCGCCGTCGCTCAACGGATAAAAGGTACCCCGGGGATAACAGGCTCATCTTCCCCAAGAGTCCATATCGACGGGAAGGTTTGGCACCTCGATGTCGGCTCATCGCATCCTGGGGCTGAAGCAGGTCCCAAGGGTTGGGCTGTTCGCCCATTAAAGCGGTACGCGAGCTGGGTTTAGAACGTCGCGAGACAGTTCGGTCTCTATCCTCTGCAGCCGGAAGTGACTTGAGGAAGGCTGTCCCTAGTACGAGAGGACCGGGACGGACGCAGCTCTCGTGTGCCAGTTGTCCTGCCAAGGGCATGGCTGGTTAGCGACCTGCGGAAGGGATAACCGCTGAAAGCATCTAAGTGGGAAGCTCTTTTCAAGATGAGGTCACTCACAGGGTCAACCTGGTAAGGCCCGTGGTAGACGACCACGTTGATAGGCCGGAAGTGTACGCGTGGTAACACGTTCAGCTGACCGGTACTAATCGGCCGAGGGCTTGGGTTCTTCTACATAGAAGTTCGTGCTCGCTATGAAGTCCTCGAGGTCCCGTGTGGACCAGCGCCCGATGGGCGCGAGTTGACAACAGGTTTCGGTGGCCAGAGCGAGAGGGTCACACCCGTTCCCATCCCGAACACGGAAGTTAAGCCTCTCAGCGCCGATGGTACTTGGGACGAGAGTCCCTGGGAGAGTAGGACGCCGCCGGATTTCTCACACAAGGGCAGCCCTCCGGGGCTGCCCTTGCTGCGTTTTGGCACTGCCTCGGTTGCTGCATTCGTCAGGGCTCGACGGGCCCCGCTACGGTCGTCGCCATGGCCCCCTCCTCCCGTTCAGGTCCTCCGTCCGGCCGCCGGCCCAGTGGGTCTCGCGGTACGGGCGGCGGGGGTCCCCGAGCAGCTGGGCCCGCCGGGCGGGGCTCCAGCGGCGGTGCCGGGAGCGGTCGGGGCGGATCGGGCGCCGGTCGAAGTGGAGCAGGTCCGGCGGGCGGCCGCTCCGTCGGCGGGAGGGGTGCGCCCAGGGGTGCGCCCAGCGGAGGGTCCGCCCGAAGCGGGACCGGCCGGCCGGGCGCCAGCCGCTCCGGACCCTCGGGCGCCAGCCGCTCCGGACCCTCGGGCGCCCGACCGGGTGGTGCCCGGGGGCGCCAGGACGCCGCTCCGGAGCCGACCCGGCGAGGGACGGGGGCCGGACGAGACGGCGCCGGCGCCGGGCCCCAGGGTGGTGGGCGCGGCCGTCCGCGTCGCGACGGCGAGGGTCTGCGTTCGTCCGGAGGTGACCGGGGTACGGCTGCTGCGGCGGGTGCCGCGGTCGCCCGCGGCCGATCGGAGGGTCGCCGCATCCCGCCGCCACCGGGGCCGAAGCCGCCGCCGCGGCCGCCCCGCGAGGCCGACGTGTGGGTCGACGAGGGCCCGGCCCGACCCGGGCCGGGGCCGGCCAAGCGCACGCGCCGGCGCGGGCCGGCGGTGGCGGTGGAGGCCGGGGAGTTCGTGCCGTTGGTGGGCGCCAAGCGTGCGTCGCGTCTGGCCGAGCGGGTCGAGCAGGCGGCGACCGCCTTCGCCGAGGAGCGGTTCCCCGAGGCTCGGCGACTGCTGCGTCCGGTCGTCGAGGAGGCGCCGGGATCGGTCACGGCACGGGAGCTCCTCGGACTGACGCACTACCGCCTCGGGAACTGGAAGGAGGCGAGCCGCCAGTTGGAGGCCCTGCTCGAGCTCAGCCCGGGCTCCACCGAGCAGCACCCCGTCCTGGCGGACTGCTACCGAGCCCTCAAGCGCTACGGCCGGGTGGACGAGCTCTGGGAGGAGCTCCGCGAGGTGTCGCCGTCGGCCGCGCTGGTCACCGAGGGCCGGATCGTCGTGGCGGGCTCGTTGGCGGACCGCGGGCGGCTCCGGGACGCGATCGCATTGTTGGCGAAGGGGTGGAAGGCGCCCCGCCGAGCCGCCGAGCACCACCTGCGACGGGCCTACGCATTGGCAGACCTCTACGAGCGGGCCGGTGAGGTTCCGGCGGCCCGTGCGCTCTTCGGCTGGGTGGTGGCCCAGGACGCCGGCTACGTCGACGCCCCGGAGCGTCTCGCCGGTCTGGGCTGAGGCCTCGGGCCGGAGCGCTCGGATCGGTGGTGCAGGTGCCGCGTCCCTGGCTGATCGATCTCGACGGCGTGGTCCGGCGGGGGAGGACGGCGGTGCCCGGCGCGGCGGCTGCGGTGGCCTCGCTGCGCTCGGCCGGCCACCCGGTGGCGTTCTGTACGAACAGCGCGGCCGCCACGCCCGAGGCGGTCCGCCGCGAGCTCGTGGGCCTGGGAGTGCTGGAGGTCGGGGCCCCGGCCACGATCCTGACCTCGGCTCTGGCGGTGGCGCGACTGCTGCGGCCGGGCGAGCGGGTGCTCTGCGTGGCCGATGAGGGCGTTCGCCAGGCCGCCAGCCACCGGGGCGCCGAGCTCGTGGAGGACGAGGCCGACGCGGAGGCGGTCGTGATCGGGTTCCACCGGCACTTCGACTACGCCGCCATGCGCCGGGCCACGCGGGCGGTCCTGGGCGGGGCGCGGCTGCTGGCGGCGAACGACGACGCGGTCTTCCCCGATGAGGAGGGGCCGGCTCCGGGCTGCGGAGCCATCGTCGCCTCGATCGAGTGCGCCACCGGACGGCGTGCCGAGGTGGCGGGCAAGCCGAACGCACCGATGGCCGAGCTGGTGCTCGAGGCGCTCGGTGATGCGGCCTCGACGCGGGGGGTCGTGGTGGGCGACAGCCCGGGGACCGACGGGGGGCTCGCCGGCCGCCTGGGATGGGACTTCGGCTTGGTGCTCACCGGCAACACGGCTGCCGACGACGAGGCGGCTCGACGCCACGATCCCCGCTGGCTCGCCGCCGACCTGGGCGAGATGGTGGCGCGACATGGCTGATCGGTCGCAGGGCCGCCGACGGCTCGACGCCGAGCTCGTCCGGCGCGGTCTGGCTGCCAGCCGGACCCAGGCGCAGGAGCTGATCGCAGGCGGGGCGGTGACCGTCGGCGGCGCCCCGGCCGACAAGGCGGCCCGCCAGGTACTGGCCGGCGACGCCATCGAGGTGGCGGGTCCGCCGGCCCGCTTCGTCAGCCGGGGTGGGCTGAAGCTCGATGCGGCGCTCGATCACTTCGGGGTGGCCGTGGGCGGACGACGGGCGCTCGACGCCGGTGCCTCCACCGGTGGGTTCACCGACTGCCTGCTCCAGCGCGGCGCCACCGAGGTGGTCGCGGTCGACGTCGGCTACGGCCAGCTCCACGAGCGGCTCCGTGCCGATCCCCGCGTGCGGTCCTTCGAACGCACCCACGTCCGCGACCTCGCCCGGCTCCCCGGGCTCGAACCGGTGCCGTTGCTCGTGGCCGACCTGTCGTTCATCTCGCTGGTCAAGGTGGCGCCGGCCCTGCTGGGCGCCTGCGCGCCGGGGGCGGACCTCGTCCTCCTGGTGAAGCCGCAGTTCGAGGCCGGCCGGACCGAGGTCGCCCGCGGCCGGGGGATCATCACCGATCCGGAGGTGTGGCGGCGTACGGTGGCGGACGTGTGCACGGCCTTCGAGCAGCTCGGCGCCACCTCGCTGGGGGTGATGGTCTCGCCGGTGCACGGCGCCGACGGCAACACGGAGTTCCTCGTGCACCTCCGGGCCCCCGGCGGGGAGCACTGATGGCCGCCATCGGCTTCCTCGTCCACCCCGACCGCCACGACGCCGCCGAGCTCGCCGGCGACCTGGCCCGGTGGCTCCTCGACCGCGGCCACGAGGTGCGCATGTCGCCCCACGACGCCGCCCGCGCCGATGTCGCGGGAACGGCCATGGAGGACGGGCTGGCCGTCGGTCTCGACCTCATGGTCGGGGTCGGTGGCGACGGGACGATGCTGCAGGCGGTCGACCGGGCCGCGGACGAGGACGTCCCCGTGCTCGGGGTGAACATGGGCCAGCTTGGCTACCTCACCACCATCGAGCCCGAGGGCGCCCGGGTGGCGCTCAAGCGCTTCCTGGCCGGCAGCTTCGAGGTCGACGAGCGGATGCGCCTCACCTGCGACGTCGTGCGGGCCGACGGGACCCGTGAACGGATCGGGACGGCGCTCAACGAGGTGTTGGTCGAGCGATCCGAGCTGGGCCACACCATCCGCCTCCAGGTCGTGCTCGACGGGCAGCCGTTCACCACCTACGTGGCCGATGCGCTGATCGTCTCGACGCCCACCGGCTCCACCGCCTACGCGCTGTCGGCCCGTGGGCCGATCGTCGATCCGCGCCACCGAGCGCAGGTCCTCGTGCCGGTGGCGCCCCACATGCTCTTCGACCGGGCGCTGGTGCTCGAGGCCGACACCGAGGTCCTGCTGGCCGTCGAGGGGGGACGTCGGGCCCACCTCTCCATCGACGGACGCTCCGGTGGCCTCGTCGACGTCGGCGACGCGGTCGTGTGCGCCGCGTCGGCGGTCCCGGCCCGACTGGTCCGCTTCGGCCCGCCCCGCTTCCACCAGGTGCTCAAGGAGAAGTTCGGGCTCAGCGACCGCTGAGCAGGAGATCTCGGGCGTCGGTGGTCACCGCCTAGCCTCTCGCCCGATGTTGGTGGAGCTCGCCGTCCGCGACCTGGGGGTCATCGAGGACCTGCGCCTCGGCTTCGGGCCCGGGATGTGCGCCCTGACGGGCGAGACCGGCGCCGGGAAGACCATGGTCGTCGAGGCCCTGGTGCTCCTGTTGGGCGGGCGTCCGGACCCCTCGCGGGTGCGACCGGGTGCCGCCGAGGCGGTCGTCGAGGGCCTCTTCGTCACCGACGACGACGAGGAGGTGGTGCTCCGGCGGGTGGTGCCCGCCACGGGGCGTTCGCGAGCCTACGTGAACGGGGCGCTCGCCACCGCGGCCGAGCTGGCCGAGCGGGGCGCCGAGGTCGTCGAGATCTGCGGCCAGCACCGCCACCAGGGGCTCCAGAGCGCTCGGGCCCAGCGCGACGCGCTGGACCGCCACGGAGGGATCGACGTGGCACCGCTGCGGGCGGCCGCCGCACGCTGCCGTCAGCTGCGGGCCCAGCTCGAGGAGCTGGGCGGCGACGAGCGGGCCCGGGCCCGTGAGCTCGACCTGCTCCAGTACCAGCTCGACGAGCTCGACCGGGCCGAGCTGACCGACCCCGACGAGGACGCGGCGCTCGATGCCGAGGAGGACCGCCTCGGCGACGCCGTCGCCCACCGCGAGGCCGCGTCGGTGGCCGAGGCGGCGCTGCACGCCGAAGGGGGCGCGATCGACCTGGTGGGCGGCGCCCTCGCGGCCCTCGACCGTCGGCCGCCCTTCGCCGGGGCGCTCGAGCGCCTGCGGAGCCTGGCCGCCGAGCTGACCGACGTGGCCACCGACCTGCGCGCTGCCGCCGAGGGCATCGCCGAGGACCCCGAGCGGCTCGACGCGGTCCGTCGCCGTCGTCAGCTGCTGGCCGACCTCCGACGCAAGTACGGCGAGACGATCGCCGAGGTCATGGGGCATCGCGACGAGGTGGCCGAGCGGATCGCCGAGCTCAGCTCGCGCGACGAACGGGCCGGCGCCCTCGAGGCCGAGCTCGCTGACGCCTCGGCGGTCCTCGCCGCCGAGCAACGTCGGGTCGGCGCGGCCCGCCGGGCCGCGGCCCCGGGGCTGGGCGCGGCGGTGGGGGAGCGGCTCCGGCAGCTCGGGCTGCCCCACGCCCGTCTGGAGGTGGCGGTCGGCCCCGACGAGCCGGGCGACGAGGTCGAGCTGCGGTTCTCCGCCAACCCCGGCATGGAGCCGGCGCCCCTCGCTCGGGTGGCGTCCGGCGGCGAGCTGTCGCGGACCATGCTGGCCCTGCACCTGGTCCTCAGCGAGGGCGCGCCCACCATGGTCTTCGACGAGGTCGACGCCGGCGTCGGCGGCGAGGCCGCGGTGGCCGTGGGGCGTGCGCTGGCCGGCCTCGCCCGCCGCCGGCAGGTGATCGTGGTGACCCACCTCCCGCAGGTGGCCGCCTACGCCGACACCCAACTGCGCGTCGAGAAGTCGCCCGCCGGGCTGGCGGTCAGCACCGTGGTCCGCCTCGACGAGGCCGACCGGGTGGTCGAGCTCTCCCGGATGCTGTCCGGTTCGCCCGACAGCGAGTCCGCCCGACGCCACGCCGAGGAGCTGCTGGCCGTCGCCGCGGCCGACCGGGGGAACTGATGGCTCGTCGCCCCGCCGCAACCGCCGCGGTCCGCCGTCCGGCACCCGAGGTGGTCCGGGGCACCGCCCGCACCGACCGGCGGACCAAGGACCTCGTCAAGCGGCTGCGGCCGGGGGAGGTGGCCGTCATCGACCACCGGGACCTCGACACGGTGGCCGCCGAGACCCTCGCCGAGGCCGGGATCGCCGGCATCGTCAACGCCGCGCCGTCCAGCAGCGGCCGCTACCCGAACGACGGTCCGCTGATCGTGCTGCGGGCGGGCATCGCGCTGGTCGACGACGTGGGCCCCGAGGTGATGGAGCGCATCGCCGAGGGCGCCGAGGTGGTGATCGACGGCGCGCAGGTGCTGGTCGACGGCGAGGTGGTGGCCACCGGCACCCGCCAGAGCGTGGCGTCGATCGAGGCGATCCACGAGTCGTCCCGGGCCACCCTCGGCGCCGAGTTCATCCGCTTCGTCGAGAACACGGTCGGCTACCTCGACGACAACCAGGACCTCCTCAGCGACGACCTGGCGCTCCCGCCCACGAAGGTCGACTTCGAGGGCCGCCACGTCCTGATCGTGGTGCGGGGCCACGACTACCGCAGCGACCTGCAGCTCCTCCGCGACAGCGGGTACGTGGGGGAGCAGCGTCCGGTCCTGGTGGGGGTCGACGGCGGCGCCGACGCGCTCCTCGACATGGGGATGCGCCCCGACGTGATCGTCGGCGACTTCGACTCGGTCAGCGAGCGGGCGCTCCGCTGCGGCGCCGAGCTGATCGTGCACGCCTTCCGCGACGGTCGGGCCCCCGGCGCGGCCCGGCTCGACGAGCTCGGGGTGGCCTACGAGCTGTTCCCGGCGTCGGGCACCAGCGAGGACATCGCCATGCTCCTGGCCTACAACAGCGGGGCCGAGCTGATCGTGGCCGTCGGCACCCACACGTCCATGGTCGACTTCTTGGACAAGGGGCGCTCGGGCATGGCCTCCACCTTCCTCACCCGCATGAAGGTCGGCCCGGCCCTGGTCGACGCCCGGGGGGTGAGCCGGCTGTACCACAGCGCCATCCGCAAGCGCGACCTGCTGCTGCTGGTGGTGGGCGCCGCCCTGGCCCTGCTCATCGTGTTCGCCGCCTCGGCGCCGGTGCGCCTCATCGTCCACTCCATCTGGTCGGACCTGACCGGGTGAGCTGCGAGGATCTCGACCCGTGATCAACCTGCGCTTCCACATCGTGAGCCTGGTGGCCGTCTTCCTGGCCCTCGCGCTGGGCATCTTCGTGGGCTCGACGCTGCTCGACCGGGCCACGGTCGACTACCTGAAGGCCAGCCGGGAGCGGGTGGACGAACGCAACCGGCGACTGCGGGCCGAGAACGACGCGCTGCGGGCCGAAGCCGAGGCGGCCGAGCGTCGCGAGGCGGCCTTCGGCGAGGACGCGCTCGAGCAGCTCCGCGTCGAGGGGCTCGACGAGGTCCAGGTGCTGGTCCTGGCCACCCGGGGCATCGACGAGGGCGTGGCCGCGTCCGTGGCGGCGTCGGTGACGACCGCCGGTGGGCGCAGTGCCGGGGTGGTCTGGTTCGACGAGCGGGCAGACCTGTCCGACGACGAGCGCGCCGCCGCGTTGGCCGAGGCATGGGGGAGCGACGACGCCCGCCCGGCATCGGTCCGACGGACGTTCCCGTCGGAGGTGGCGGCGTCCCTCGCCGAGGTGGCGACCGCCCCGACGGCCGCCCCCGACGGCGGTCCGACCACCACCGTGGCCCCCGATCCCGGGGTCGCGCCGGCGCCGGACGATGCCGGGGCCGAGCCGTCCACGGCGCCCGCGGTGATCGACCGGCTCGTGGCGGCGGACCTCGCCGACTGGGAGGACCCCACCGACACCGACCCCTCGCCCTCGCTCGAGCCGGGCTCGCTGGTCGTGGTGGCGCTGGTCGGCGAGGGGGCGGTGGTGGACGGCGAGGCGCTCACCCTCCCGCTGGTCCGCTCCCTGGCCGAGGAGGGCGTGGACGTGGCGGTGGGCGAGGTGCGCCGCCCACGCACCCAACGGCAGCTCGCCGAGGCCACCGACGAGCCCGCCCGGGGCTCGTTCATCGAACCGTTCCGGGGCGACGAGGACCTCGCGGAGGCCATCGTCACCGTGGACGACGTCGACGAGCCGCTGGGACGTGCCGCCCTCCTGCTGGCGCTGGGCCGGATCGACCGCAGCCCCGCCGGGCGATACGGCGAGGCCGACTCCGCCGACCGCCTGTTCCCCGAACCCGGTGCCTGAGTCGGTGGTCCCCGGCGAGGCCGAGGCGACGGGCGGACCGACGTCGGTCGACCACGACCGGTCGGCCCGACTGATGACGGCGTTGGTGGGGGCCAGCCGGGCCAGTGGGCTGGCCCGGATGCTCGTGGCCTTCGCCGTGTTGGGCACGTCCTCGCCGCTGTCCAACGTCTACACGTCCGCCAACACCGTCCCCACGTTGCTGTTCGAGATGCTGGCCGCCGGCGCGCTGTCGGCCACGTTGGTGCCGGAGTTCCGTCGCCGGCACGCCGCCGGTGACCACCGGGGCGGTGACCGGCTCGCCGCCTCGGTCCTGGTCTGGGGCGGTGCGGCCCTCGGCGCCGTGCTGGCCGTGGCCCTCCTCGCCCGTCACGCGCTCAGCGACCTCCTCCTCGTCGGCATCGACGACCCGGCCGAGCGGTCCCGGGCCGCGTCGCTCCTGTCGCTCCTCCTGCTGTTCCTCCTCCCCCAGGTGCTCGCCTACCTGGTCAACGCGGTGGCGGTGGCGCACCTCCAGGCGCGCTTCCGGTTCGGGGCGTCCATGATCTGCCCGTTGGTCAACAACCTCGTGCTGATCGCCACCTACCTGCTCTTCTGGCGGCTCCGCGACGGTCGACCGCCCGGGCTCGACCTCTCCGACGCCGAGGTCGCCACGCTGGGTCTGGGCACGCTGGGTGGCGTGATCGCCATGTGCGCCGTTCCCGCCGTCGACGCCGTCCGCTCCGGTTGGCGACCGGCCCGACCCTTCCCGGCCCGCTCGCCCGAGGTCCGCCGACTGCTCCGCGACGGCGTCTGGGCAGCGGTCTTCCTGGCCGGCGGCCAGGCCGTGCTCGCCCTGGCCCTGCCGCTCACCAATGCCCACGACGGGCACGGGGTGGTGTGGCAGCTCGCCTGGCAGCTGTTCCTCCTGCCCCACGCGCTGCTGGCGGTGCCCGTGCTGACCGCCCGCTTCCCGGCCATGGCGGCCGCGCACGACCGCGGCGACGGCGTCGAGCTGGCCGGCGTCACCGGCGGCGGCATCCGGTCGGTGGTGGCCACCGGAGCGTTGGCCGGGGCGATCCTGTGGGCGGCGGCCGAGCCGGTGGGTCGGATCCTGGCGGTCGGCGCGGCGTCGCGTTCGGCACCCCTGCTCGAAGCCGCGCTGGTCACGCTGGCGCCGGGCATCGCGGTCTTCGGTGTGCTCCACCTCCTCACCCGCCGCTGCTACGCCATCGGCGACACCCGGACCCCGGCGCTCGCCGCGCTCGTGGTGCTCGGGGTCGCCGCGGCGATCATGTTCGGTGTGGTCGGACAGGTCGCGGTCGAGCGTCGCCTCTCGGTGCTCGGGGCAGCCGTGACCCTGGGCAACCTGGCCGGCGTGGTGGTGCTGGCCCGCCGCGTGCGCCTCGGCGGGCTCGCTCGGCCGGTGCTGCGCCGCCTCGCCGCCGCGACGACGGCGGGTGTGGTCGGGCGGGGCGCGGTGGCGGCGGTCGGTGGCGTGGGACCCGGTCGACCCGGGGCGGTGGGATCGGTCCTCCTGGCCGGCCTCGCCGGCGTCGGCGCCTACCTCCTCGTCGACCGGGGGGCGGGCGGCCCCGGGTGGCGACGGACGCTGGCCACGATGGGCGCGGGGGAGCGGTCGGCATGAACGGGACGTTGGGATCGCGCGACACGTTGGGGCTCCCGGCCATCGACGAGACCGGCGTGGTGGCGATCGTGCCGGCGAAGGACTCCGCGTCGGTGGGCGAGACCGTCGACGCGCTCCTGGGAACCGGGCGCGTCGACGCGGTCGTGGTGATCGACGACGGGTCGCTCGACGACACCGCGGAGCGGGCCCGCCGGGCCGGGGCCCTCGTCGTGCGCCCGGGGTGCAACCTGGGCAAGGGCGACGCCGTCGCGTTGGGGCGCGACGTGGCGCCGCGGGCGGCCACCTACCTGCTGGTCGACGCCGACCTGGGTGCCACCGCGAGCCACGTGGTGTCGCTCCTCGACCCACTCGAGTCCGACGTCGCGGACCTGGCCGTGGCCGGGTTCCCGCCCGCGGCGGGTCGTGGCGGGTTCGGGATCATCAAGCGCGGCTCGGCTCGTGCCATCGGCGCGCTCTGCGGTGCCGAGGTGGCCGAGCCGCTGTCGGGCCAACGCGCCGTGCGGGGCGAGCTGCTGCGTTCGCTGCGCCTCGCGCCGCGCTTCGGCCTGGAGGTCGGCATGACCGTCGACGCGGTGCGGCAGGGGGCTCGGCTGGTGGAGGTGCCGCTCCCGCTCGACCACGCGCACACCGGGCGCACGGTGGCCGGCTTCCGCCACCGGATCCGCCAGGGCGTCGACATCGTTCGCACCGCGCTCGTGCGCCTGGGGCGCCCGATCCGGCGACGGGTGGCGATGGTGGTGCTGGCCTTGGCGATCATCGGGGCCGCGTTGGCGTGGGGCGGCCATGCGTCGGGACCGCCGCTGCTCGACGGTCGCGGCCGACCCGTGGTCGTGGTCACCCTCGCCTACGCCGAGGTCGAGGACCTCGCAGACGGGTCGCTGCCGAACCTCCGTCGGCTCGCCGACCGAGCCGGAGGGGCGCTCGCGCCGCGCACGCCGTCGGTGCCGGCCGACCAGGCGTCCGGGTACGCCACCGTGGGCGCGGGCGCACCCGTGGTCCTGGTGCCGCCCGAGGTCGACGACGAGGAGCTCGAGGAGACGGCCGGACTGGTCGGTGCCGACGACGAGACGATCGGCGCCGGTCCCTTCGTGACGGTCACCGCGGGGCCCGACGGGTTCCTGGTGCGCAGCCCGGTGGTTCCCAGCAGCGACACCCGCTCCTACGGCGAGCTCGGCGCGCTCGGCGACGCCCTCGCCGCGGCCGGCCTCGACACCGCCTACGTCGGCGCCCGCTCGGGGGGTTCGGGTGCCCACGCCCCCGCTGCGCTCGTGGCGGTCGACGGCGCCGGGCGCCTGGGGCACCTCTACTCGGGAGCGCTCCCGCTCGCGCCCGGTGACGACCTCGACGCCCGGGTCGCCGAGCGCGTCGAGCAGGTTCGAGACGCGGTGGGCAAGGCGGGCCTCACCGTGGTGGACACCGGCGGCGCCCCGGTGGCCCGGCCGCTGGGGTCGCCCGAGATGACCGAGGAGGACCGGGCCCAGCGCGAACGGCGACGCCGCGACCAGCTGGCCGTTGCCGACCGCTTCATCGGGGCGCTGCTCGACGCCCGACTCGACGCCACGGTCATCGTCGCCGGACTGGCGCCACCGGGTTCCTGGCAGCTCACCCCGTTGGCCCTGGCCGGGACCGACGCCGGGGTCACCTGGAGCGCGTCCACCAAGCGACCGGGGGTCGCCGTGCTGACCGACGTGGCGCCCACGGTCCTGCACCTCCTCGACCTGGCGACCCCCGACACCATGGTGGGCTCCCCGATCGGCGCCGGCCCCGATGCGGCCTCGGAGCGGGGGATCGAGGAGCTCGCCGAGCGGACCGATGCCCGTGAGCGCGTCTACGTGCCGACGATCATGACCTTCGTCATCCTGCAGGGGGTCGTGTACCTCGTCGCCGTGGTCGCCCTCGGTCGCCGACGGTCGGGCGACCCCCGCGGCCAGCGGACCCTGCGCGCCATCGAACGGCTCGCGGTCGGGTTCGCCGCCTTCCCGGTGGGCACCTTCCTGTGGCGACTCCTTCCCACCGATCTCCAGGCGCCGTGGGTCTCGGGCGCCGGCTACGTCGTGGTGGCGCTCGGGCTGTCGGCGGTGGCCCTGCGCTGTCGCCGCACGCCGCTCAGCCCGCTGATCTGGGTGGCGGGGCTCACGGTGGCGGTCGAGCTCTGGGACGCCGCCACCAGCGGGGCGCTCCAGCACGTGAGCCTGCTGGGGTACACGCCGGTGACCGCCGCCCGCTTCTACGGGATGGGCAACATGGGCTTCGCCATCCTGGGCGCCACCGCCCTGCTGGTGGCGGGCTCGTGGATCGCCACGTCGCCCGACCGGGGCGACGGCATGGTGGCCGCGGCCTGCCTCCTGGCCACCGTGACGGTCTTCGAGGTGGCGCCGTCGCTCGGGGCCGACTTCGGTGGCGTGCTCACCTTCGTGCCCGTGTTCGGGGCAGCCGTGCTGGCCTGGGTCGGCGTGCGCTTCACCTGGCCCCGGGCGCTGGCCTTCGCCGTGCTGGGCATCGGCGCGGTGGCGGCGATGGTGTGGTGGGAGGGCCGCTCCGGCGGCGACGGACACCTCGCCCGCTTCGCCCAGGGGGACTGGGCCGCCATGTGGGACGTCGTGGTGCGCAAGGCCAGCACCAACCTGCGGGTCATGCGGATCACCTTCTGGACCTGGATGGTGCCCATCATCGTGATGTTCATCGTGGGATCGCTCACCGTGGGCGGCGGGTGGCGGCGGTGGTTCGGGCGGGCCGACACGTGGCGGGTGACCTTCGCCGCACTGCTGGGCTTCAGCATCGTCGGTGGTCTGGTCAACGACTCGGGCGTCGTCATCCCGGCGCTGGCCCTCGTCTACGTCGGCTCGTTCCTCCTGCTCGTGCAGAGCCGCCAGCCCTTCGGGCCGGTCGACGTGCTGGTCCCCGACGGCGCGAACCTCACGCCGGCCGACGAGGCGGTGTCGGTGTGATCGAGCTGGTGGTGGCGCACCTGGTCGGTCTGGTCGCCGGCGCCGTGGCGTGGCGGGCCATGGCGCCGGTCTTCGCCCACGAGCTGTTCCGCCGCCAGAACTACCGGAGCCACGAGCTGTCCACGTCGTCGGGGTTGGCCGTCGCGGTCGCCGCCCTCGGCGGTGCGGGGGTCGCCGAGGTGCTCCAGGTCCTGGTGCTCGACCGCTTCGAGCTGCAGCGGTGGAGCCTGCTGACCACGCCGGTGGCGCTGCTGGTGGCGGGCTTCGCGCTGCTCGGCCTCCTCGACGACCTGGTGGGGGTGGGGGAGAGCGGCGGGTTCCGCGGCCACCTCTCGGCCATGGCTCGGGGCCGGTTGACGACCGGCGGCCTGAAGCTGGTGATCGGCGCGCTGGTGGCCGTGGCCGCGGTGCGCGGCCTGGGTGACGGCACCACGGTCGGGCTGCTGCGCGACGCGGCGCTGGTGTCCCTCGCCGCCAACCTGGCCAACCTGTTGGACCGGGCACCCGGCCGGGTGATCAAGGCCGGCGAGGCCGCCGCGCTGGCGTCGGCCGGGGCGATGGTCCTGGTCGGCACCGAGATGGCGGTCGGCGCACTGGCGCCGGTGCTCTTCGTGGCGGGCGCCGCGCTGGCGCTGCTGCCGCCCGACCTCCGCGAGGTGTCGATGCTCGGCGATGCCGGCTCCAACGTGATCGGCGCCGTGCTGGGGCTCGGCGTCCTGGTGGTGGCCTCGCCCGACGGTGTGGCGCGTTGGGTGGTGCTCGCGGTGGTCCTGGCCCTGAACCTGGCCAGCGAGGTGGTGTCGTTCTCGAAGGTGATCGACGCCACGCCGCCCCTGCGGTGGCTCGACCGCTGGGGCTCGCCGCACCGGTCCTGAGTCGACCGGTGGCCGGAGCGACGGAGGGCCCGCGCTAGCGTGGCGAGGACCAAGGAGGCGGTGTGACCAAGCACATCTTCGTCACCGGTGGGGTGGCCAGCTCGCTCGGGAAGGGCCTCACGGCCTCCTCGCTCGGACGACTCCTCAAGGCCCGGGGCCTTCGGGTCACGATGCAGAAGCTCGACCCGTACATCAACGTGGACCCCGGCACCATGAACCCCTTCGAGCACGGCGAGGTGTTCGTCACCGACGACGGCGGCGAGACCGACCTGGACCTGGGCCACTACGAGCGGTTCATCGACGAGAACCTCACGCGTGAGTCGAACGCCACCACCGGGTCCATCTACCAGACGGTCCTGGCCGCCGAGCGCCGGGGCGAGTACCTGGGCAAGACCGTCCAGGTCATCCCCCACATCACCGACGAGATCAAGAGCCGCATCTCCCGCTTGGCCGTGCCCGACGTCGACGTGGTCATCACCGAGGTGGGCGGCACGGTCGGCGACATCGAGATCCTGCCGTTCCTCGAGGCCATCCGGCAGTTCCGCCTCGACGTGGGGCGCGAGAACGTCTGCTACGTGCACGTCACCCTGGTGCCCTTCATCGGACCCTCGGGCGAGCAGAAGACCAAGCCCACCCAGCACTCGGTCACCGAGCTGCGCAGCCGCGGCATCCAGCCCGACGCCATCGTCTGCCGCAGCGAGGGCCCCATCTCCAGCGACCTGAAGCGGAAGATCTCGGCGCTGTGCGACGTGCCGGTCGAGGCGGTGGTCAACGCGGCGGACGCCGACTCGCTCTACGACATCCCCCTGGTCCTCCACGAGGAGGGCCTCGACACCCAGGTGTGCCGCTTCCTCCAGCTCGACGCGGGTGAGCCGGACCTCACCGAGTGGGAGGACCTGGTCCGCCGGGTGGCCGGGGCCACGTTCCCGGTCCGCGTGGGCATCATCGGCAAGTACGTGTCGTTGCCCGACGCCTACCTGTCGGTCGTCGAGTCGCTGTACCACGCCGGCGCCTTCCACGGCGCGGACGTCGACATCGAGTGGATCCAGGCCGAGGAGGTGGAGGGGATGCTGGCCCAGGGCCGCCTCCGCGACCTCGACGGCATCGTGGTGCCCGGCGGCTTCGGCGAGCGGGGCATCGAGGGCAAGATCGCCGCGGTCGGCTACGCCCGCGAGCACGACATCCCGTGCCTCGGCCTGTGCCTCGGCATGCAGGTCATGACCATCGAGTACGCCCGCAACGAGCTGGGCATGGTGGGGGCCAACTCCACCGAGTTCGACCCCCGTACCCCGTACCCGGTCATCGACATCATGGAGAGCCAGCGGAGCGTGTCCGACAAGGGTGGCACCATGCGGCTGGGCGCCTACATCGCCCAGCTCCAGGAGGGCTCCCAGGTCGCCCGGATCTACGGCACGACGGTCGTCTCCGAGCGGCACCGCCACCGCTACGAGTTCAACCCCACCTACCGGAGCCGCTTCGACGGCACCGACTTCGTGTGCTCCGGCACCTCGCCCGACGGTCGCCTGGTGGAGTTCGTCGAACTGCGGGACCACCCGTTCTGGGTGGGCACCCAGGCGCACCCGGAGTTCAAGAGCCGTCCCACCAAGCCGGCGCCGCTGTTCGACGCCTTCCTGGCCGCCGCCCGGGCCCGCGCCGAGGGCCGAAACCCCCACCTCATCGAGCTCGACGGCGACATCGCCGGCTCGACGCCGTCCTCGGCGCCGTCCTCGGCGCCGCTCGTCGGCACCGAGTGAGCACGGCCCGACGGTGAGCACGCCGTTCCGCAAGGTCGACGAACGGCTCGTGCACCAGGGCCACGTCGTCTCGTTCCACGAGGTCGACTTCGAGGGCCCCGACGGCGTCCGCTTCGGCCGCGACGTGGTGCGCCATCCCGGCGCGGTGTCGGTGGTGCCGGTGCTCGACGACGGCCGCGTGGTCATGGTCCGCCAGTTCCGCGCCGCGCTCGAGGGCGACCTCCTCGAGGTTCCGGCGGGCAAACGCGACGTCGCGGACGAGCCCCCCGAGCTGACCGCCCGCCGCGAGCTCGTCGAGGAGGTCGGCTACGAGGCCGGCGAGCTGGTCGAGCTGGCCGCCATCCACCACTCACCGGGGTTCTGCGACGAGGTCAACCACATCTTCCTGGCCACCGACCTGGTGGCGACCGAGCGGTCGGTGGACGGCCCGGAGGAGGAGCACATGACGATCGAGCTGCTGCCCCTGGTCGACGCCTTCGCGGCCATCGCCCGCGGCGCGGTCACCGATGCCAAGTCGGTGGTGGGCCTCACGCTGGCGGCCCACCACCTGGGCGTGGTGGTCCCGCGGTCCTGACGTGGGGGGAGCCGCGTTCGCCCCGCCCCACCCGGTGCTGGACGGCACCGCGGCGGAGTTCCTGACCTGGCTGGTGGTCGAACGCGGCCGCTCGGCCACCACGATCGAGGCCTACCGCCGGGACCTGCGCCGCTACCTGGAGTGGTTGGGGGAGGTCGGCCTGACCCCGGACACGGTCGGTGCCGACGACCTCGCCCGCTACGTGGGCGTGCTGCGCGAGCGGGGCCTGGCGCCGGCCACGGTGGCCCGAGCCACCGTCGTGGCCCGATCACTGCAGCGGTTCCTGGTGGCCGAGGGGCGGCGTGAGGACGATCCCGCCTCGCGGGTGGAACCGCCGTCGGTGCCCGCCGGGCTGCCCAAGGCGCTCAGCGTCGAGCAGGTCGAGCGCCTGCTGTCGGCCGTGGTCGACGACGGGCCGGTGGGCCTGCGCGACCGGGCGCTGCTCGAGCTGCTCTACGGCACCGGCGTGCGGATCTCCGAGGCGGTGGGGCTGTCCCTGGCCGACGTCGACCTCGAGGGCCGGCTGGCCCGGGTGTTCGGCAAGGGGGCCAAGGAGCGGATCGTCCCGCTCGGGCGACACGCCGCCCGGGCGCTCGAGCGGTGGCTCGACGACGGTCGGCCGGCGCTGGCGCCGCCCCGGTGGCGACGCCGTGACGACGAGGCGGCGCTGTTCCTCAACCAGCGGGGCGGACGCCTCACCCGCCAGGGCGGGTGGCTGGTGCTGTCGGGCCATGCCCGGCGGGCCGGGCTGGGCGACGTGGTGAGTCCACACGTCCTGCGGCACTCGTGCGCCACCCACATGCTCGACGGTGGTGCCGACATCCGGGCGGTGCAGGAGATGCTGGGCCACGCCTCGATCTCGACCACCCAGCGCTACACCAAGGTCGCCACCGACCGGCTGTGGGCCGTCTACGCGTCGGCGCACCCGCGGGCCGGTCGACAGCGCCGGGCGGGGGAGGACCCCTCGGGGGAGGACCGGCCGTGAAGGCGCGTCCGCTGCACTGGTTCGGGCGGTTCCTGACCATGCTCTGGCCGCGTCCGGCGTCGGCCGAGGACACAGCCTGGGCCGAGCGCTGGTTGAGCGAGGCCGAGGTCCGGCTGTGGCGGAAGATGTCGGTGGGCGACCAGCGCCACGCCCTCGGCGTGGCCCGGGCCACCGAGGTCGGACTCGGCGGGCTGGCCGACGACCTGGCGGGGTCCGGCGGCGACGAGCGGGCGGTGATGGCGGCCGCCCTGCTCCACGACGTGGGCAAGACCGCGGCCGGACTCGGCGTCTACGGCCGCAGCATCGCCACGCTGTGCGGGCTGGTGGCCTCGGAGATGGCCGAGGCGTGGCAGGCCAAGGACGGCTTCACCCGCAAGGTGGGCCTGTACCTCCGATACGGCGAGATCGGGGCCGACCAGCTGCGCCTGGCCGGCAGCCACCCCTGGGTGGTCGCCTGGTCGACCGAGCACCACCTGCCGCCCGAGGACTGGTCCCTGCCCCGCCCGATCGGCGAGCTCCTCGTCGCGGCCGACCGGTAGCAGGCGCCGATCTCCCTCCGGTGTGAACCGGATCCTGGACGACGACGGTAGTCGTCCAGGCGTATCTCAGAAGGCGCCGATGCCGAGGTTGCGGTGGACGCGCTCGAGCACCACCGACGCCACCGCCTCGGCCTTGGTGGCGCCCTGGTGCAGCAGCCCGGCCACCTCGGCGGGGTCGTGCATCAGCTCGGCATAGCGCTCCTGGATGGGGCGGAGGAGCTCGATGACCGCCGCCGCGCAGTCGGCCTTGAGCGGGCCGTACTGGGTGTAGTCGGCCGCGAGGGCAGCCGGGTCGGGGGCACCGGTGGCACCCGCCAGGATCGACAGCAGGTTCGACACGCCGGGCTTCGCCTCGACGTCGTAGCGGACCTCGCCGTCGGAGTCGGTGACGGCCCGCTTGAACTTCTTCTCGATCGACTTCGGGTCGTCGGTGACCAGCACGGTGCCCTGGGGTGACTCGAGGGACTTCGACATCTTCGAGGTGGGGTCCTGGAGGTCCATGACCCGGGCGCCGGCCTTGGGGGTGGAGTGCTCCGGCAGCACGAACGTCTCGCCGTAGCGGGCGTTGAACCGCTCGGCCGCGTCACGGCACAGCTCGATGTGCTGCTTCTGGTCGGCGCCCACGGGGACCTTCTCGGAGTCGTGGAGGAGGATGTCGGCCGCCTGCAGCGCCGGGTAGGTGAAGAGCCCGCCGGAGACGAACTCCGCCCGGTCGCGCTTGTCCTTGAACTGGGTCATGCGGCTGAGCTCGCCGTAGGAGACCGTGCACTCCATGATCCAGCCGAGCTGAGCGTGCTGGGGCACGTGGGACTGGATGAAGAGCGTGCAGCGGTCGGGGTCGAGGCCGGCCGCGATGAGCAGGGCGGCCAGCTCGACGGTCTTGCGCCGCAGCTCGGCGGGGTCCTTGGGGATGGTGAGGGCGTGGAGGTCGACGATGCAGTACGTGGCGTCGTCGCCGTCGAGGTCCCGGACCCAGTTGACCACCGCCCCCAGGAGGTTGCCGAGGTGGAGGTCGCCGGTGGGTTGGATGCCGGAGAAGACGCGGGCCATGGCCCGACACGTTACCGACGGCCCGCCGGAATCACACCGTTGTAATCCTCGCGGCCCGCTGGGTACGATCGCACCGTGGCGATCGAGGTCCAGACCCCCGTGTTCGAAGGTCCCTTCGACCTCCTCCTGCACCTCATCCTGCGGGAGCAGGTCGACCTCTACGAGGTGGACCTCTGCACGATCGTCGACGCCTACCTCTCCCACGTGGCGGCCATGGAGTCCCTCGACCTCGAGGTCGCCACGGAGTTCCTGCTCATCGCCGCCACCCTCGTCGAGCTGAAGGCCCGCCGGCTCCTGCCCGGCGTGGACGACGGCGACCTCGACGACGAGCTGGGGCTGTGGGAGGAGCGCGACCTGCTCCTGGCCCGCCTGCTCGAGTGCAAGACGTTCAAGGACGCCGCGAAGGTGCTCGAGCAGCTCCACGAGCGCTCGGCCGACAGCGTGGCCCGACGGCTGGGCCCCGACGACCGCTTCGTCGACCTCACGCCCGACGCGTTGGCCGGCGTGACCGCCGTCGACCTGCGGGCGGCGTTCTTCCGGGCCATGACGCCCCGGCCCGAGCCCAAGGTCGACCTGTTCCACGTCCAAGCGGTGCGCGCCTCGGTGGTCGACGCGGTGACCGAGCTGCTCGACGAGCTGCCCCGCATCGGGCGCATCACCTTCCGCGACCTCACGGCCGCGTTCGTCGAGAAGCTCGAGATCGTCGTACGGTTCCTGGCCGTGCTGGAGCTGTTCAAGCAGGGACTCGTCGACGTCGACCAGCCGGCGGCGTTCGGCGACATCGAGATCCGGTGGACGGGTGGTGTGGACGACGAGGCGGCCGACCTGGCCCTCGTCGACCTCTACGAAGGCTGAGGGGCCCCGAGGACATGTCCGACGTACGAGACGAGCTGACGACCGAGGCTCGCGCCGCGATCGAGGCCATCGTGATGGTGGCCGAGGAGCCGGCCGACCCGCGGCTGCTGGCCCAGCTGCTGGAGATCCCGGCCACCCGGGTCGACGAGCTGTGCGCCGAGCTGGCCGAGGAGTACCGCACCGACGGGCGCGGCTTCGAGCTCGTGCGCGTGGCCGGCGGCTGGCGCTACCAGAGCCGGGGTGCCCTGGCGCCCTACGTCGAGCGGTTCGTGCTCACGGGCCAGTCGGCCCGCCTGTCGGCGGCCGCCCTCGAGACCCTGGCCATCGTCGCCTACAAGCAGCCCATCTCCCGGGCCCAGATCGCGGCCATCCGTGGCGTCAGCGTCGACGGTGTGATGCGGACGCTCCAACAGCGCGGCTACATCGCCGAGCTGGCCCGTGATCCCGGGCCGGGCCAGGCGGTGCTGTTCGGCACCACCAGCAAGTTCCTCGAGCGACTGGGCCTCGACACCCTCGACGACCTGCCGTCCCTGGGCGACTTCGTGCCGGGTGCCGACATCGTCGAGGCGCTCGAGGCCGGTCTGCGCGTGAGCGACGAAGCCCCGGTCGAGGAGATCGCGGCCGAGGATGCCGCGGCGGAAGGGGCTGCGGTCGAGGCCGGCGACGTCGTCGACCTCACCGAGGCGCCGGTGGACCTCACCGACGGACCGGTCGTCCCGACCGAGGCTCCCGCCGAGGAGCTGGTCGAGCCGCTCGACGCGCTCGAGGTCCTGGCCGACGAGCCCGATGGGAGCTGAGCCGCCCACCGGGGAACGGCTCCAGAAGGTCCTCGCCCAGGCCGGCATCGGCAGTCGCCGGGCCTGCGAGCTGCTCATCGAGGAGGGGCGGGTCTCGGTCAACGGCGAGATCGCCCAGCTGGGCCGCCGGGTCGATCCCGATCACGACGTCGTCGAGGTGGACGGGTCCCAGATCGGCGTTCGACCCGGCCTGGTCCACTACCTCCTCAACAAGCCGGCCGGGGTGGTGACCACTGCCGCCGACACCCATGGTCGCCCCACCGTCGTCGAGCTGGTGCCCGCCGAGCCGCGGGTGTTCCCGGTGGGACGCCTCGACGTCGAGACCGAAGGGCTCCTCCTGCTCACCAACGACGGCGACCTGGCCCACCGGCTGACCCATCCCAGCTTCGGGGTCGACAAGGAGTACCTGGCCACCGTCGAGGGTCGGCCCAGCCGCGCCACGCTGCGCCGGCTCCGGGAGGGCGTCGAGCTGGAGGACGGGCTCACGGCCCCGGCGAAGGCCTCGGAGCTGTCGCCGGGCCTGCTCCGCATCACCATCCACGAGGGTCGCAATCGCCAGGTGCGGCGGATGTGCGAGGCCGTCGGCCATCCGGTGCAGCGACTGGTCCGGGTGCGCATCGGGCCCCTCGTCGACCGCCAGCTGGCGCCGGGCGAGTGGCGGGCGCTGAGCCGGGACGAAGTGCGCACGCTCGAGCGGGCTGCGGGCGACGCCGAGCACCGCCTCTAGGATCGGCGCCCATGTCCGACCGCACGTCCGGCGCCGTCCGCGCCCTCCGGGGTGCCACCACCTTCGAGCTCGACGACACCGAGCACGTCTCCGATCGGGTGGTCGAGCTGGTCACCGAGATGCTCGGGCGCAACGGCGTGGACCACGACGACGTGATCTCGGTGATCTTCACGGCCACCGACGAGCTCACCTGCACCTTCCCGGCTGCGGCCGCCCGACGCATCGGCTTGGGCGACGTGCCGCTGCTGTGCGCCCGGGAGCTGGCCATCGAGGGCGCCATGCCCCGCTGCATCCGGGTGCTCATGCACCTCAGCACCGAGCGGTCCCGCGACGAGCTCCGCCACGTGTACCTCCACGAGGCGCGGACGCTGCGGGACGACCTGCCCGAATGAGCGCCGCGCGGCGGGCCCAGATCGTCGGCACGGGCCTGATCGGCGGCTCGATCGGTCGGGCGCTGCGGGCGCGGGGTTGGCACGTCACCGGCGTCGACGGCGACCTCGCCACGGTCCGTCGGGCGGTGGAGCTCGGAGCGCTGGACGCCGAGGGGTGGGATCCCGAGGCCGAGATCTGCTTCCTCGCCGTGCCGGTCTCGGCCCTGGCCGATGCCGCGGCGGAGGCATTGGAGCGCACCGCCGCGGTGGTCACCGACGTGGGCAGCGTGAAGGGTGCGGTCGCCACCACCGTGGACCACCCGCGGTTCGTGGCCGGACACCCCATGGCCGGCTCCGAGCAGGACGGGGTGGCCGGCGCCGATCCGACCATGTTCGAGGGTGCGGTCTGGGTGCTCACGCCGGGCCCCGCCACCGCGCCCGAGACGCAGGCCCTCGTCCACTCGGTCGTCGCGTCGCTGGGTGCGGACGTGCTGACGCTCGGGCCCGACGAGCACGACCGCCTGGTGGCGATGGTCTCCCACGTCCCGCACCTGACGGCCGCGGCACTGATGCGCCTGGCCGCCGCCCGGGCCACCGAGCACGGCGCCGTCCTCCGCCTGGCGGCCGGGGGCTTCCGGGACATGACCCGCATCGCGGCGGGACGCTCCAACATCTGGCCCGACATCTGCGCCGAGAACCGCGACGCCATCGTGGCGGTGCTCGACGACCTGGTGGACGAGCTCCGCGAGGTGCGCGAGCAGGTGGCCCGAGCCGATCGCCCGGCGCTGCTGGCCGCCCTGGAGGCCGCCCGGGCGGCTCGGCTCAACCTGCCGACCACCGCGCCGCGCCCCGAGGGGCTGGTCGAGCTGCGGATCGGGGTCACCGACGAGCCGGGTCAGCTCGCGCGCATCACCACGCTGGCCACCGAGGCTGGCGTGAACATCTACGACATCGAGATCGCCCACTCGGCCGAGGGGCCCCGTGGCGTCGTGATCCTGCTGGTCCCCGCGGAGGGGGTGGCGCCCTTCACCGACCGCCTGGCCGCAGCGGGCTTCGCCGTCGGTCGACGGGATCTGCCGTGAGCGATCAGCGCTTGGTCGAGCCCCTCGTGGGTCCGGTGCACGCCACCGTGACGTTGCCGGGGTCGAAGTCGATCACCAACCGTGCCCTGCTGTGCGCCGCGCTGGCCGAGGGCACCTCCCGACTGTCGGGGGTCCTCGTGGCCGACGACACCGCGGCGATGGTCGGCGCGCTGGGTCGGCTCGGCGCGGTCGTCGAGCGGCGGAGCGACGACGTGGTCGAGGTGGTCGGGGTGGCCGGGCGGTTCCGGACGAGCGGTGCCGCCGCCGTCGACGCCCGACTGTCGGGGACCACCTCACGGTTCCTGCTGCCCGCCGCGCTCGTCGCCGACGGACCGGTCACCGTCGACGGCGCGCCGCCGCTACGAGCCCGGCCGATGGCCGACGGGCTCGCCGCCCTGGTGGCCCTCGGGGCCGACGTCTCCGCCGAGGGCGATCGGCTCCCGGCCACGGTTCGGGTCGGCGCCGGCGCGCGGATCGGGCGATCGGTCACGGTCTCCGCCGCGGCGTCCAGCCAGTTCGTCTCCGGCCTGCTGCTGGTCGCCCCGTGCTTGGCCGAGGGCCTGGAGCTGCGGCTCGAGGGCGTGGTGCGATCGGCGCCCTACCTGGCGATGACCATCGCCGTGATGCGGTCGTTCGGTGCCTCGGTCGAGGTCGACCCCGAGGGGCGCACCTACCGCGTCGCGCCCGGCGGGTACCGCGGCACGGCACACCGCGTCGAGCCCGACGCGTCGGCCGCGTCGTACTTCTTCGCCGCCGCGGCGGTGTGCGGCGGCGAGGTTCGGGTCGAGGGGCTGGGGACCGACAGCCTGCAGGGCGACCTCGGCTTCGTCGACGTCCTCGCCCGCATGGGCGCCACCGTCGAGCGCGGCGCGAGGGAGACCATCGTGCGCTCCGACGGGCACCTCCGCGGCGTGACCGTGGACATGGCCGACATCTCCGACACCGCGCAGACGTTGGCGGCCATCGCGCCCTTCGCGGACGGGGTCTCCCGCATCGAGGGCATCGGCTTCATCCGGGCGAAGGAGACCGACCGCATCGGTGCGGTGGTCGCCGAGCTCCGACGGTGCGGCATCGACGCGGTCGAGCTGGACGACGGCATCGAGGTGCATCCGGGCACCCCGCACGCCGCGGTGGTCCGCACCTACGACGACCACCGCATGGCCATGAGCTTCGCCGTCATGGGCCTCCGTGCTCCCGGGATCACCATCGACGACCCGGGGTGCGTGGCCAAGACGTTCCCGGGCTTCTGGGACGCGCTCGAACAGCTGAGGAGGACGACGTGACCGTGATCGCGATCGACGGACCGGCCGGGTCGGGGAAGTCGACCATCGCCCGGGCCGTGGCCGAGCGGACCGGGTTGGAGGTCCTCGACACCGGGGCGATGTACCGCGCCGTCACCTTCGCCGTGCTCCGCTCGGGGGCCGACCCCGCCGATGCCGAGGCGGCCACCCGTCTGGCCTGCGACGCGGCGATCGTGGTGGAGGGCGGGCGGGTCACCGTGGACGGCCACGACGCCACCACCGAGATCCGTGGCCCGGAGGTCTCGGCCGCGGTCAGCGTGGTCTCGACCCACCCTGGGGTGCGGTCACGCCTCCGGGACCTCCAGCGGGCCTGGATGGTGGATCACGGCGGTGGGGTGGTGGAGGGACGCGACATCGGCACCGTGGTCTTCCCCGACGCCGAGCTCAAGGTCTTCCTCACCGCCAGCCCGGCGGTCCGGGCCCAGCGCCGGGCGGGGGAGGGCGTGCTGGACGAGGAGGCCGCCGCCGCCAACATCGCCCATCGCGACCACCTCGACTCGACCCGGGAGGACTCGCCGCTGGCCGAGGCCGACGACGCCGTCGTCATCGACACCTCCGAGCTGTCGGTCGAGCAGGTCGTGGCCCGGATCGTGGAGCGGCTGTCGTGAGCGCCGGTCCTGCACCGCTCGGGCCGCACGACCCGGTGGGTCGCGCCGGGCGGCTGGTCTACCGCTTCCTGTGGGTGCTGGGGCGGGTGCTCACCCGCCTGTACTGGCGCCTCGAGGTGGTCGGCGCCGAACGGATCCCTCGCTCGGGTGGCTTCGTCATCAGCCCCGTCCACCGCTCCAACCTGGACTTCTTCCTGGCCGGCCTCGCCACGCCGAGACCCGTCCGCTTCATGGCGAAGGACTCGATCTTCCTCGGCGGGTGGATCGACCGCTTCCTGCTGGGGCTCGGAGCGTTCCCGGTGCACCGCGGTGCGGTGGACCGCGAAGCGGTGCGGCGGGCCGAGGAGCTGCTCGCCGCCGGGCACCCGGTCGTGATCTTCCCGGAGGGGCGGCGCCAGGAGGGCCCCCGGGTGCACGAGCTGTTCAACGGGCCGGCCTTCGTGGCCTGCCGCCAGCGCGTGCCGATCGTGCCGATGGGGATCGGGGGATCGGACCGGGCGATGCCGATCGGGTCGAAGTTCATCTTCCCCCGCAAGGTGGTCATCGTCGTCGGCGAGCCGATCTACCCCGACGTCGAGCTGCGGGGACGAGTGCCCCGCAGCACCGTCTCGGCCCTCTCCGGTGAGCTGCGCGAGGAGATCCAGCGGCTCTACGACCTGGCGGTCGAGCGCTCGGGCGTCGGCTGAGCGGGCCCTGCCCGACGCGGCTCGAGTCGATCGGTCCTCAGAAGGCGTTGGCGGGAGCCAGCTCGGGCCAGTCGGCCGCCGACGCGAAGGCTCGCAGCGTCCCTGCGTCGTCCACCACCCCGACGCCGAGCAGCTCGGATCCGTTCGGGACGTAGAAGACCGGGACCCCGGCGCGGCTGGCGAAGGTGGCGCGGGTCTGCCCGTCGGGCCCCGAGAACTCCTCGGAGAGCCCGTCGGGGTTGGCGGGGAGGGCGGTCACGGCCGGCTGTCCCAGGGTGGCGGCCACGCCGAGCTCGGTCGGGGTGAAGGGGAGGGTCCGGGCCGCCACGTCGAGACCGGGGGGTGGGGAGAACGGACCGGTCCTGCCCACCAGGGCCACCAGGGCGCCCGCCGGACCGGCGCCCGGGCGGGTGGCGTCGATCGCCACCTTGAGCTGGGCCTGGTCGCGGGGGCCGGCCACCAGCGCGGCGGCGGTCACCACGAGGGACTCGGGGAGCGGGGCCGCCGAGGTGGTCGCGGGTCCGGGGTCGGAGGTCGGTGCGTCGGTCGTCCGTTCGGCCACCCGGACGGCATCGGTGGCGCGGCGGGTGGACGGCGGCGAGGAGCGGTCGGCCAGCACGTCGGGGGCGACGAGGATGCCGAGCCCCACCAGCGCGGCGCCGGCGATCGTCCCCGCCACCGCCCATCGGGACGACTCCCACGATGCCGGTCGAGACCGTACGCGGCCCTCGGAGCGGCGTCGCCGCCCGTCCCGGTAGAGCGAGGAGAGGTCCGTGGGGGCCAGGTCACCCGGGCGCACGGCTCGGCGCAGCACCTCGGGTGTGGAACCGGCCAGCGGCACCGGGCCGTCGGCGGTCGGTCCGGGGCGGCGGAGGGTGGGGGAGTGGGGACGCAGGCCCTCGGCCAGCGTCGTGGCCGACGGGCGATCGCCCGGTCGGGACTGGAGGCAGGCACCGAGGAGCTCGTGGAGGCCCGGAGGTGCGGCGACACGGCCCAGGGCCGCCGAGATCGTCGCGGCGAACGAGTACACGTCGCCGGCCGGGGAGGGACGGCCGAGCTCGAGCACCTCGGGGGCGACGAAGGCCGGGTCGCGGCGGAAGCCCTCGGGGCGCAGCGCGGCGATGCTCGAGGGCAGCGGATCGGTGAGCCACGCCCGGAGGGGGTCCGGTCCGCCGACGACGAGGACGTTGTCGGGGGTGATGGCACCGTGGGCCAGGCCGTGGTCGTGGAGGGCGGCGAGCGCCTCGGCGACGATGGCGGCCACGACGCGGAGCTCCTCGAGGCCCGTCCCCGCGGCGTCGCCACCGGTGCCCAGCGGTTCGGCCGTGAGGCGGTGCCGAACGACGTAGGCCCGACCGTCGTCGGTCAGGCCACCCTCGAGGACGGGCGCCAGCGCCGGGTGCTCGACGTCGCCGAACGCCTCGAGGTCGGCGAGGAACCGGGCGGCCCCGGCCTCGTCGAGGGCCGGGTCGTAGACCTTGAGGACCACGGTGGCGTCACGCCCTCCGGCCCAGGCCCGGTAGGTGTGGGCGAAGCCGTTGCTCCCGATCGGCTGCAGTCCCTCGTAGGTGGGGGCGCCGTGGGCGAGCATGCCGGCACGCTAAATGAGGCGGTGGACACCCAACGAGGGCAAATCCCCCAACCCCGCCACGGTGCGTGAGAAGTTCGCGAGAGCTGCCGCGTTGCGTGCAGAAGTGCGCACATTTCCACTCGCATTCCCGCGAGCGGCGGTCGTCCTCAGGCCTCGAGGAGGAATCCCAGGTACATGGCGCCGACCGAGCCCAGCGCCGACAGCGCGCCGCCGACCGCCAGCGCCGCCTTCGTCTTCCCGACCACGTGGAGCGCGGCGCCGCCCCCCGACACCAGGACCAGGAGGAGCTTGATGCCGAACCAGAGGTGGTAGTCGTCGGCGAGGTCGGGGTCGTCGAGGGCGACGAAGAGGTTCCAGATGCCGGTCAGGAACAGGACACCGAAGGCCGGCCACGCGATGCGATTGAAGGCCCGGGCGACCTGTCGGGGGGCGTCCTCGCCCAGGGTCCGGACGGTCGGCACCAGCCCGGCCAGCACGATCTGGCCGCCGACCCACACGGAGGCGGCCAGGACGTGGAGGAAGAGGCGCAAGGCGGTCATGGAGGCTCCCGAGGTGGTGGGGTCAGGTCAGCTCGGTCAGCACGTCGCTGGCCGGAAGGCGCCGGTCGTTGAACGACACGGCCCCGGGGTCGCCGCCCAGGGCGAGCGAGGCGACGACGTCGACGGCGGAGAGGAGGTCGCGCAGGTTGCGGGGCGGCGGGAAGTACTCGTCCTCGTCGGTGGTGCGAACCTCCTCGACGCCCGCGCTCGGCGCCAGGCGCTCGATGACGGACTCGACCAGCTCCTCGGGCGCCGACGCCCCCGCCGTGACCCCGACCGTCCCCCGCAGGTCGTCGGGCAGCTCGTCGGCGGCGTTCACCCGGAACACCCGGGGGCAGCCCGCCTCGACGGCGAGCTTCTCGAGGGCCAGCGTGTTCGACGAGTTCGACGATCCCACGACCACCACGGCGTCGCACCGCGGGGCGATGGACATCAGGGCGTTCTGGCGGTTGGTGGTGGCGAAGCAGAGGTCGCTGCGGCCGGGCACCCACATGTCGGGGAACCGCTCGCGGGTGGCGTCGAGGACGTCGCGCCAGTCGCGGTGGCTGAGCGTGGTCTGGGCCAGGAGGGCCACGGGCTGCTCGAAGGCGGGGAGGGCGGCGACCTCGTCGACGGACTCGACGCGATGGATCGCGTCGGGCGCCACCGCCATGGTGCCGACGGCCTCCTCGTGGCCCTCGTGGCCCACGTAGACGATGCGGTAGCCCTTGCCGGCCCGCACCTTCACCTCGTGGTGGACCTTGGTGACCAGCGGGCACACGGCGTCGACCACGTAGCCGCCACGGGCTCGGGCCGCCGCCACCACCTCGGGGGCCGAGCCGTGGGCCGAGAGCATGATCGGTGCGCCGTCGGGGACCTCGGCGATGTCGTCCACGAACACCACCCCCAGCTCCTCGAAGCGGGCCACCACCCGACGGTTGTGGACGATCTCGTGGTAGCAGTACACGGGCGGCTCGAAGGCCCGGACCATCCAGGCCAGGGCCTTGATGGCCATCTCGACCCCGGCGCAGAAGCCCCGGGGCGCGGCGAGCAGGACGCGGTCGACCTCCACGGGCCCAACGCTACCGGCGACCCGCGAGTCGCCGGTCACCGGCCCGCGCCGCGGACCGGCTCACGGGTCGTGGCGGTAGACCACGGTGTGGGTGGGCCAGGCCGCGGTGACGCCGTCGCCCAGGCCGACCGGTTCGGCGTCGGCGCCGCTGCGGAGGCGAAGCTCGGCGGTCACGAAGTGGCGGACGATCGGCCAGAGCTCCTCGGAGGCCGTGTTGGGAGCCAGGCAGCCGTCGTTGCCCAGCCGGGCCAGGAAGTCGGGCAACGGCAGGCCCGCGGCGATGGCCAGAGCGACCGGCCCACCCTCGCCGCCGATGGTGCAGATGTCGGTGAAGGCGTTGTTGTGCCCGGCGCCGCCGATGCCCACGAAGCGCCCTTCGCCGGGGGTCCAGTCGTAGGCGTCGACCACCGAGGCCGGGTTGGCCACCTGGTCGTTGAGGCCGACCATCCACAGCCCGGCCTTGGGTGCGGCGGGGAGCGGGTTGAGCAGGGGGAGGGCCCAGCCGCCGGAGAGCGAGATCCAGGCCGGCACGTCGTCGCGGGCGGCGGCCAGCTGGGTGGAGCCGAACCCGCCGGCCGAGTGGCCGACGGGGAAGATCCGGCCGGCGTCGATGCGTCCCTCGAGGAGGCCGCCGTCCTGTGCGTCGAGCCCCTCGGCCACCTCGATGGTGGCCTCCAGGATCTCGACGTTGGACCGGTTGACGGCCGGCGGCGAGCCACCCAGCAGCTGCAGGCCCCGCTCGAGGAAGTCGGGGGAGAGCACCACGAAGCCCCAGGAGGCCAGGTGCGTGGTGAGGAACGTCGACTGGAGTCGGTACGACGCCGTGCCGTGGGAGAAGAGCACCAGCGGGAAGCGGCCTTCCGCCGCGGGCACGCCACGGCGGGCGTCGGTCACGAAGGGCGGGTTCACGTCGGGCGGCAGCAGGGCCTGGAAGCCTTCGCCCAGGAAGTCCCGGAGGAAGTAGACGTCGGGCGGCTGGTCGCCCTCGGCGCCGGGGGTGACGGGGTACCAGACCTCGACCTCCCGGTCACCGAGGAGGTCCAGCGTGGTGACGCCCACCGAGTAGGGCCCGGCGGTGGCGTAGGCGGCTTCGGCAGCCCGCGGCGCCGTGTTCGGGTCGACGCCCCCGGCCGGTGGCGGTGGGGCGCAGCCGGCCGCGACGGCGGCGGCCAGCGCGACGGCCCCGATGGTGGCCCTGGTGACGTGTCGGATGCGCATCGTTCCCCCTGCCGCCGCGTCGGTCCCGTCCGACCGCGGCATGTTCCCACACCGCTTCGGGGCGGTGCGGGCCCGCGGATGCGGCGCCGGTACCGTTGACGCCCATGTCCGAGGCCCGCGTCGTCGCCGTCGCGCCCGCGAGCCCCGCCGAGCGCAGCGGGATCGAGGTGGGCGACCTGATCGTCGGGGTCAACGGGCGGCCGGTCCGCGACGTGATCGAGTACCGGGTGGCCACCGACGACGCCGAGGTGTGGCTGGCGATCGACCGCGGGGGCATCACGATCGATGTCGAGGTCGAGAAGGCGGCGGGCGAACCCCTCGGCATCGAGGTGGACTCGGCGGTCTTCGACCGGGTGCGGACCTGCGACAACCACTGCGAGTTCTGCTTCATCTACCAGCTGCCCAGGGGCATGCGCCGCAGCCTGTACCTCAAGGACGACGACTACCGGCTGTCGTTCCTGTACGGGAACTTCACGACGCTCACCCGCTTCACCGAGGCCGACTTCGAGCGGGTGGTGACCGAGGGCCTGTCGCCGCTGTACGTGTCGATCCACGCCACCGACCCCGACGTCCGAGCCGACCTGCTCAAGAACCGTCGCGGGGCCATGAGCCTGCGGTGGCTGCGGCTGCTGCTCGACGCCGGCATCGAGGTGCACGGCCAGGTCGTGGTGTGCCCGGGCATCAACGACGGCGAGGTGCTCGACGACACGCTGTGCGGTGTGCTCGACGAGTACCCCGAGCTGGCGAACCTCGCGGTGGTGCCCCTCGGCGTGTCCGACCACGGGCGGTCCGAGCGGATGCGGCCCCACACCCGGGCCGAGGCCGAGGTGGTCTGCGACCTGGTGGAACGCTGGCAGGGCACCTTCCTCGAGCTGTTGGGGCACCGGATGGTCTTCGCCGCCGATGAGTACTACCTGCTGGCCGAGCGGCCGTTCCCCGCGGCCGAGACCTACGGCGACTTCTCGATGCACGAGGACGGCATCGGGATGGCACGGGCCTTCGAGGCCGAGCTGCTGGGTCGATCGGACGATCCCGTGGGTGTGCAGCCCGGCTTCTTCTCGTGGGTCGACGGGGCACCCGCCGAGGGCTACCGCGCCCCCCGGGTGGCGGGCGGTGCCGAGGCCACGCCGGTGCGGCTGACGCGCCGCGCCGCGGGCCCGACCCCCACGGCAGTGCTCACCGGCGCCTACGGTGCCCGGGTGCTCCGACCCCTCCTCGACCAGCTGGGCCGCCCCGACGTTCGCGTCGTGACCGTCGAGAACCGCTTCTTCGGGGGCAACGTCGGCGTCGCCGGCCTGATGGTGGGGGAGGACCTGGCCCGCACGCTGGCCGACGAGCCCGAGGGCCACCGCTACCTGCTGCCCGACGTCTGCCTCTCGGGCGGGCGCTTCCTCGACGGCACCACGCCCGAGGACCTGCCCCGGGCGGTCGAGGTCGTCCGCACCGACGGCGTGGCGCTGCGCCGGGCGCTCGGCGCCGTGCCGGTGGGGGTCGGCTCGGTGGAGGTCGGACCGTGAGGGCCGACGGGCTGGGCGTCGTCGCCATCGTGGGCCGCCCCAACGTGGGCAAGTCGACGCTCATGAACCGCGTCCTGGGCCGCCGCGAGGCCATCGTCCAGGAGCGGCCCGGCGTGACGCGGGACCGCAAGGAGATCGAGGCCGAGTGGAACGGCGTGCCGTTCGTGCTGGTCGACACCGGCGGGTGGATGCTCGGCGGCAGCGAGCTCGACAAGAAGGTCTCGAAGCAGTCCGAGAAGGCGATGGCCGAGGCCGACGTCGTGCTCATGGTCGTGGACGCCACCGTCGGGGTCACCGACGAGGACGCCGAGGTGGCCCGGCTGCTGGTGCGTTCGGGGCGTCCCGTCCTGCTGGTGGCCAACAAGGTCGACGACCAGCGCCACGAGGCGCTCATCTGGGAGCTGATGACGCTCGGCCTCGGCGAGCCCCACGCCATCTCGGCGCTGCACGGTCGCGGCACCGGCGACCTGCTCGACGTGGTGGTGGCGCAGCTGCCGCACCCCGAGCCCGTCGACGAGGACGACGACGGCGAGCGGGGTGAGGTGGGCATCGGCCTCGACGGCGAGGAGCACCGCAGCCTCTTCTCGGTGGCGCTGGTGGGACGTCCCAACGTGGGCAAGTCCACGTTGTTCAACCGCCTCATCGGCGAGGACCGCTCGGTGGTGCACGACATGCCCGGGACCACCCGGGACTCGGTCGACACCATCGTCGAGACCGAGCACGGCCCGATCCGCTTCGTCGACACCGCCGGCATGCGCCGCAAGAGCCGCATCGACGACGGCACCGAGTACTTCTCGATGGTCCGGGCGCTGCAGTCGGTCGACTCCGCCGACGCCGCGTTGCTGGTCATCGACGCCACCGAGGGCGTGACCCATCAGGACCAGCGGTTGGCCGAGCGCATCGACGCCGCGGGTTGTCCCATCGTCGTCCTGCTCAACAAGTGGGAGCTGCTCGACGAGGAGGCCCGCAACGCGGTGCTCTACCAGATGGGCCAGCGGCTCCACTTCCTGGGCGACGCCGCGGTGCTGCGCATCTCCGCCCTCACCGGTCGCGGCGTGCACCGGCTGCTGCCGGCGCTCGAGGACGCCATCGAGGCCTACCACCGTCGGGTGCCCACCCGGCGGGTGAACGAGGTCATCCGCAAGGCGCAGCAGGCCCAGCCGGGGCCGCACGGCGTGCGCGTGCTCTACGCCACCCAGGGCGCCACCGACCCGCCGACCTTCACGCTCTTCGCCAACAAGACCGTGCCGGCCCACTACCTCCGCTACCTCGAGCGCATGCTGCGGGAGGCGTTCGACCTCGGGGCCACCCCGGTGAAGATGCGGGTCCGCAAGCGGGGCGACGATTGAGCGACGCACCGATAGCCTGACCGGCGATGGTCCCCCGCTGGTTCGTGGTGGCGGTCTCGGTGGCAGCGGTGCTGGGGGCGCTGTTGTGGGGACGCTCGGCGTTGGTCCGCCGGCGGTTCCTGTCCCGGATGGAGCACACCTCGACCGACCCCGACGTGCGCATGCTGGCGGCCGGCGACCTGGCCCGTGACGTCCACGCGGTGGTCGTGTACCTCAGCCTGGCCCTCGCTGCGGGCTGGTCGGCGGTGGTGGGCCCCGACGATCCCCGGGCCTGGTGGGGTTCCAGCCTGGTGGCGGTGCCGCTGGTCGTGACGATCGCCCTGTCCCGCTACGCCCGGCGCGACGCCCGCCTGGCCGAGCAGCGGCTCCGGGTCGAGCAGCGGGCCCGTGAGGTGCTCGTCCAGGCCGACGTGGCGCCGGTGCGCTGGGCCGAGCGGCTCTCGCCGGCGACGCTGCCCGACACGCCGGGCTACGAGGTCGGCACGCTCCACGAGGCAGGGACCGGCGTCATGTCGGGGGACCTGCTCGACGTGTTCCACCTGCCCACCGGCCGCCTCTGCTGCGTGGTCGGCGACGTGTCCGGCCACGACGTCGAGGCCTCGATCACCGCGCTGCAGACGAAGTTCCTGCTCCGGTCCTACCTGCGCCGCTACCGCGACCCCGGCCAGGCACTCGAGGAGCTGAACCGCCAGCTCTCGGACTACGAGCGACCCGAGGAGTTCGTCTCGCTCTGCGTCCTGATCTTCGACGACGAGGCCGCCACGCTTCGGTGGGCGTCGGCCGGGCACCCGGCCGCCTGGCTGTGCCAGGACCGCGCCGTGCGTCCGCTGCGCTCGACCGGTCCCGTGCTGATGATGGACCGCGACGCCACCTACCTGTCCCGTGAGGAGCCCTTCGCCCACGGGGACGTGGTGGTGGCGCTCACCGACGGGCTGGCCGAGGCCCGCTCCGGCGACCAGTTCTTCGGCGAGGAGCGGATCGCCGGCACCGTGCGGCGCACGGCCGACGCTGCGCCCCAGGTGGTGTGCAAGGCGTTGCTGGACGCCGCCGCGGAGTTCAGCGAGGGGCCGCTGCTGGACGACGTCACGCTGCTGGCGGTGCGGCGCACCCGCTGAGCCCGGGCCGTCCGGAGTCGCCCCGGTCGGGGCCGGCCGGGCAGAATCGACCGGTGAGCTCCGAGTCCTCCGCCGCCGACGCGCGCACTGCCCACGAGCTGGCCGAGGCCGCCCACCTGGCCTTCGAGGCGGCCCACGCGGCCCGGCTGGCCCAGGCGCTCGAGCGGGCGCCCAAGGGCAACCTCCACAAGGAGGGCGAGAAGCTGGCCCGCCAGAACAAGCTGTTCGTGCGGGAGCGGATCGACCTGCTGTGCGATCCCGGCACCTTCGTCGAGGACGGGCTGTTGGCCAACGCGATGGCCGCCGACCTGCCGGCCGACGGCGTGGTCACCGGGGTGGGCGAGATCGACGGCCGCCCCGTCGCGATCATGGCCAACGACCCGACCGTCAAGGCCGGTTCCTGGGGCGCTCGCACCGTCGAGAAGATCGTGCGCCTCACCGACCTGGCCCTGCGGGACCGGCTCCCGGTGGTGTGGCTGGTCGACTCGGCCGGTGCGCGCATCACCGATCAGGTCGAGCTGTTCCCCGGCCGACGCGGCGCCGGGCGCATCTTCTACAACCAGGTTCGCCTGTCGGGGAAGGTGCCCCAGGTGTGCTGCCTGTTCGGGCCCTCGGCCGCCGGCGGGGCCTACATCCCGAGCTTCTGCGACATCGTGATCATGGTCGAGGGCAACGCCTCGATGTACCTGGGCTCCCCGCGGATGGCCGAGATGGTCATCGGCGAGACGGCCACCCTCGAGGAGACCGGCGGGGCCCGCATGCACTGCACGGTCTCGGGCTGCGGTGACAACCTGGCCGTCGACGACACCGACGCGATCGAGCAGGCCAAGGCGTACCTCACCTACTTCCCGTCGTACTGGCGGGACGACCCACCGACCTACGAGCCGGTCGCCCCGGTGCGAGAGCTGACCGCCTCGGTCGTGCCCGAGAGCGAGGCGCAGGGCTACGACATGCACGCGGTGATCGACTGCCTGGTCGACGCCGAGAGCTTCTTCGAGGTCAAGCCGCTGTTCGCTCCGGAGATGATCGTGGGCTTCGGGCTCATGGACGGGTCGCCCGTGGGGTTCGTGGCCAACAACCCGATGCACAAGGGCGGCGTGCTCTTCGGCGACACCGCCGACAAGGCGGCGCGCTTCATCTGGTGCTGTGACGCCTTCGGGATCCCGCTGGTGTTCCTGGCCGACGTGCCCGGCTTCATGATCGGCACCGAGGTGGAGCGGCAGGGGATCATCCGCCACGGCGCCAAGATGATCACCGCGGTGTCGGAGGCGACCGTGCCCAAGATCTCGGTGATCGTGCGCAAGGCCTACGGGGCGGGGCTCTACGCCATGTCCGGACCGGCCTTCGAGCCCGAGGCCACCATCGCGCTGCCGACGGCCAAGATCGCCGTGATGGGCCCCGAGGCCGCCGTCAACGCCGTGTTCGCCAACAAGATCGCGGCCATCGAGGACCTCGCCGAGCGCGAGCGCTTCGTCGAGGAGCAGCGGGAGATCTACGAGGAGGACGTGGACCTCCTGCGGTTGGGGTCCGAGCTGGTCGTCGACGCCGTCGTCCAGTGGGGCGACCTGCGGACCCAGATCCTGCGGCGGCTGCGGCGGGCGGCGGGCAAGGACCGTCACTTCTCGGACCGCCGTCACGGCGTGCCCCCGGTGTGAGCGCGACGAGGCTCCGACGTGCCGTGGTGTGAGGACTGCAGCCGGTTCTACAACCCGAACACCCTCTCGGAAGAAGGCGACTGCCCCGAGGGCCACCACGTGGCCGACCCGCCGGAGGCGACCGAGGAGGAGCCGCTGCCGAAGGCGCCGTGGCACTTCTGGCTCCTGGTGATCGCGCTGGCCCTGTACCTCGGGTGGCGGCTCATCCAGGGCATCGGCTGGCTGGTGAGCTGAGGCGATCCGGTCGCCGTCGGCCGCCGCCGTCGGTCGCCGTCGTCTGCCGCCGCCGGCGGTGGACCGCCCCCTCCGAACATGCGTCGTTCGTGCCGGAATGCCGGCGTGAGCAGCGCAGGAACGGTGGATTCCGGGGGGCGCGAGCGGCTCCGCTATGGTGACGCCGCAACATTTCCGGGCTGTGGCGCAGGTTGGTAGCGCGTCTGACTGGGGGTCAGAAGGTCGTCGGTTCAAATCCGGCCAGCCCGACTCCGTGCAGCGAGGCCCCGGCTCCGGCCGGGGCTTCCGTCGTACTCCGGGGCGCCGGCGTCGGCGAGGGCTTCGGGCCCGTTTCGTGCGGCCCGCCGGCAGTAGGGTCACGTGGTGGCCCGATCCGACGTCGCCGTCGTCCTCGTCTCGTTGGGGCTCCTCGGGGCGCTGGCCGCGCTGGTGTGGCTGGTGGTGAGATCCGCCGCGCTCCCGCCCTTCGTCGAGCGCACCGCGATCGTTCGGGGCGCCCCCTCGGAGGTGCTCGACGACCTCCAGGTCGCGCTCTGCGGGATCCCGCAGCTCACTGCGCGGCGGAGTGCTGTGGGCCGACTCGAGATCGAGGTCGCGCTGCTCCCCGCCTGGGCCCTCGTCGTCGCTGTGCTGGTATTCCCCCTGGGGCTGTTGGCGTTGCTGGCCCGCCGACGGTTCTCGTCGTTGATCCTCGCTGCACCCTCCTCCCAGGGGACGCAGCTGCGGTTCGTGGGTCCGTTCCCGCCGCTCTCGGTGGAGCGGGTCAACGCCGTCATCGACACTCGATCCTGAGGGTCGGGCCGGCGCTGCGGCGCCCGGGATCGCGAGTCGTCGGGCACGACGATTGTTCAAGCGACGAGCCGATCCGGTCGAGCCAAGGAGGGTGACGGCGGAGCTCTCGCCTCGACGCGGCACGGCCGCGAGTGGACCGACGCCCGAGGGGCCGCGCTCGGACGACCGGTCCTGGGAGGCGCGGCCCGTCCTGTCGCGGGCCATCCGGGTCGGCGTCGTCCTGGTGCCCATCTCGGTCGGCGCGCTCGCGGCGATCCAGGCCAACCGGGTGATCCCGATCGCCACCGGGGTCGTCGGGGCGGTGGCCCGCTCGCTGCTGGTCGTGGCCATCTCGACCTTCACGGTCTGGGCCGTGGACCGGTGGGCCCGCAAGCTGCTCCCGCTCGCCGCGCTCATGCAGCTGTCCCTGGTCTTCCCCGACCAGGCGCCGTCCCGCTTCCGGACCGCCCTCAAGTCGGGGAGCAGTCGACGCCTCGAGCGCACGCTGCAGGAGACCCGCACCCGGGGCCTGTCCCGTGACCCCGGTGACGCGGCCCGTCAGGTGGTCGAGCTGATCGGGGCGATCGGCGACCACGACCGGCGGACTCGTGGACACTCCGAACGGGTCCGCCTCTACGCCGACCTCGTCGGTGAGGAGCTCAAGCTCACCAAGGAGGAGCGACAGAAGCTCCAGTGGGGGGCACTGCTGCACGACCTCGGCAAGCTCATGGTCCCCGGCGAGATCCTCAACAAGGCCGGGAAGCCCGACGCGGAGGAGTGGCGGGTGCTCCAGAGCCACCCCGAGGAGGGGATGCGGCTCATCGAACCGCTGCGCCCGTTCCTGGGCGAGTGGGTGCACGCCATCGGTGGCCATCACGAGAAGTGGGACGGATCGGGCTACCCCCGCGGACTGGCCGGCACGCAGATCCCCCGAGCGGGAGCCATCGTGGCCGTGGCCGACTCGTTCGAGGTGATGACGGCCCTGCGCTCCTACAAGAAGCCGATGTCGCTCCAGGACGCCCGCGCCGAGCTGACCCGCTGCGCCGGCACGCACTTCTCGCCCGACGTGGTGCGGGCGTTCCTGCAGATCTCCCTCGGCCACCTTCGCATCGTCTCGGGTCCGCTCGCCGCGCTGGCTCACGTGCCGTTTCTCGGCAACCTCGCGCAGCTGCCGGCGGCGGCGTCGGCCGCCGTGCCGACGTTCGCCGGGGCCGCCGTGCCGGCGGCGGCCATGGTGACGGCGGCGGCGTTGAGCGTGGGGACCCCGCCGCCGGCCGAGGCCTTCGAGCAGGTGCTGGCCGCCGAGGCGTCGACCACGACGCTCGGCGCTTCGGCCCCCGACGCCACTGACCGCGGGCCCGACGCCGTCGGGGAGGACGCGGCGGATACGCCGGCCACGACCTCCACGGTGGTCGAGTCGGCCGGTGCGTCCGAGGGCCTCGAGCAGGTCGGTGCCGCGCCGTCGTCGGGTTCCGGGGAGGGAACCACCTCGACGACCCTCGCGACGACCACCACGGAGCCGGCCGCGCGGCCCACGACCACGACCACGACCTCGGCGTCGCCGACCACCGCCGCGCCCGCGTCCACCATCCCCTCGACCGTGCCGGCCCCACCGGCGGCGCCCTCCACCAGCGTCAGCCCGCCCACCACCGTGGCCAGCTCGTACGCCGTGTACTACGCCACGAACCCCCTGCGGTTGCCGGCGTCGAACCTCAACGGGGCCTCCATCACCCGCGGCACCCGGATCTACGTCTACGCACCGGTGGGGAGCGTCGACCGTGTCGACTTCACCTACCCCGGGGGATCGCGGCGGGCGGAGACCTTCCCGTACGACATGATGGGTGGCGGGGTCACCGCCAACTCGTGGACCGTGCCGTCGACCCCCGGGACCTACACCATCACCGCCTCGCCCGCC